>QFCE01002364.1_pt1 | contig 641282 bp, 637 predicted proteins | sample 5346091 | NCBI WGS metagenome assembly QFCE01 (sample SAMN09062252, study PRJNA434731) | Human gut metagenome, whole genome shotgun sequencing project. | isolation source: stool timepoint A chromium assembly | host: Homo sapiens | collected 2015 | reverse complement strand
TCATATAAAAACTGGTGATGATATGTCAGTTGTACCATATATTTTACTTATGGCAACAGCTGGGGGTTATATTGCACTTCAAAGAAGAAATAAAGAAGATTAAATAATAAAAGCTATATAACACATATAAATGTATGGCTATATAGTGATTTATGATTTAATAAAATGTGTTATAGACTTTTATAGTCAATTTGGAGTTAAAGATAAAAGACATCGGATTTATGGCTTTTAAGGTAATGATCGATGTCTTTTTTTTTGAAAATAAGATTTTGCTTTTGTTGTATTGTTTATACTTTCTACAGGTGTTTTGTTTTTTAATAAGTTGTTTATAAACAAAAAAACAGTACTATGTACTGTCTTCATCTATTATCCAGCTTTTCTTAATGTTCTTAACTCTTTAGCAGAAATTCTAACTTTTGTAGGTTTACCATCTACTAAAATAGTAGCTTTTTGTAAGTTAACATTCCATTTTCTTCTACTTGAGTTTAACGCATGAGAACGAGTGTTTCCTGATAATGGACCTCTACCACTGATTTGGCATTTTCTTGACATGTTCTTTCCCTCCTTTAGTAGTTGTTCTACGTACTGTGTTATATTAACATTATTTATAGTATAATGCAAACATTTTTTTACAAAAAAGCTTTTTTTATCAATATTTGTGATTATAAATACTTTATATAATGATAAAAATGAGTTAATTTGTATTTTTTTTTAATAATATGTGATATGATGGCTTGTGGTTGGAAAGATACTAAAAGAGTGATTATAATTTGTAAATATTATATTTTTAAGGTATAATAATGTTTGAACATGAAATCATTTTAAGGAGGATAACTTGATGATTGAAAAAAATACAAATTTAGGATCAGTAAATATTTCTTTAGATGTAGTTTCTACTGTAGCTGGTGGAGCTGCTACTGAATGTTATGGTGTAGTAGGTATGGCTAGCCAAAAGAAATTAAAAGATGGATTTTATGAATTATTAAAGAAAGAAAATTATTCTAAAGGAATTATTGCGAGTGATGGAGAAACTGGTTTAATTTTAGATTTATATATCATTTTAGGATATGGAATTAAAATTAATGAAATTTTAGTTGAAGTTCAAAAGAAAGTGAAATACGTTGTTGAATCAACATTAGATGTCAAAGTTGAGGCAGTTAATGTTTATGTTCAAGGACTTCGTAATATCGATTAGTGGAGGAAAAATATGCAAATACTTACAGGAAAGCTATTTAAAGAGATGGTTTTATGTGGTGCGAATACTCTTCATAATAATCATCCTGAAATAGATGCTTTAAACGTATTCCCTGTACCTGATGGGGATACTGGAACAAACATGTCTATGACTTTTAATGCTGGAGCAGCAGAAATCAAAGATATGGATAGTGACAATATTTATGATATTGCTAAAAAATTATCTAAAGGTTTATTGATGGGAGCACGTGGTAACTCAGGTGTTATCTTATCACAAATCTTTAGAGGATTTGCAATGGGATTAGAAGGTCATGAAAGCGTTGATGCTGTTGCTTTTGCCAATGCTTGGAAAAGTGGGGCAGAAGTTGCTTATAAAGCTGTTATGAGACCTGTTGAAGGAACTATTTTAACTGTTATTAGAGAAGCAAGTGAAAAGATCGTTGAATATACTCAACCAGGTATGGAAATTGAAGATGTTTTCTCTTATTTTGTAAAAGAAGCAGAAAATTCATTAGAAAGAACACCTGAATTACTTCCAGTATTAAAAGAAGTAGGTGTTGTTGATAGTGGTGGAGCAGGTTTATTATTAGTTTTAACTGGATTTATGGCTGCTTTAACAGGAGACCGTGTTGATTTTGTTGATATTAAATCAGAAGGTCAAGTAAATGCAGGAACTGAATTAGAATCTGGTGAAGAAGGATATGGATACTGTACAGAATTTATTGTTCGTCTTGAACCTTCATTAATTGATAAATTCTCAGAAAACCAATTAAAGAAAGAATTAGAAAGAATTCCAGGAAACAGTATTGTCGTTGTACAAGATGAAGATATCGTTAAAGTACACGTACATACATTAAAACCAGGTGAAGCTTTAAACTTAGCACAAAGATTTGGTGAATTTGTGAAGTTAAAAATTGAAAATATGCAAGAACAAGCAAATAACTTACAAAATGCTGCAGCAAGTCAAGGAAGTATTGTAGGTGTTGATGATAGCAAACCTCAAAAACGCGAAGCTAAAGAAACAGCTATTATTTCTGTTTGTGCTGGACAAGGTGTAGAAGATGCATTCTTAGAATTACATTGTGATTATGTTGTAAGTGGTGGACAAACAATGAATCCATCTACTGAAGATATGGTTGCAGCTGTTAAAGAAGTAAACGCTAAAAATGTTATTATCTTACCAAATAACTCTAATATTGTAATGACTGCTCAACAAACAGCTACAATCTTAGAAGGAGAAGTCAATGTTATTGTTATTCCAACAAAAACAATTCCTCAAGGATTATCAGCATGTGTTATGTATAATCCAGAAGTTTCATTAGAAGATAATATTGCTGAAATGGAAGATGCTGTTGCTAATGTTAAAACTGGACAAGTAACATTTGCGATTAAAGATACAAACATCGATGGTGTTGAAATTAAAGCAAATGACTACATGGCTTTAGTCGAAAAAGATATCGTTGCATGTAAACCAAATAAATTAGATGCTTTAAAAGTATGTTTAGAAAAACTAGTAGATGAAGATTCTGAATTAATTACTTTACTTGTTGGTGAAGATGTTGTTGATGAAGAAGTAGAAGAAATCGAAAGCTACATTGAAGATAACTTTGATGCAGAAGTAGATATTATCGAAGGAAAACAACCTGTTTATTCATTTATTATTGGTGTCGAATAAGTGTGCAGAAAAAACGTTGATAAATTCAACGTTTTTTTGCTAATTGAACTTTTATTTAACGTTTACGTATAGTCTTTGTGAATGTTTGAATCTTTTGGACAATTTAATTGTATTTTCTAAAGTAATTGTATAGTATTAAGAGCAAAAAAGTGACTGCATTTTATAGTCACTTTTTCATTTTGTGCCAGGCATGGCACTAATCCAGTTGGAGATAAACCAACAACAGGTATTTACCGCCAAGTGTAATGAACCACAAGTTGTTGTCAGTGATGGCAAGGATGGAGGAAGTGGTGTAGTGATTCTTTTGAGCGTACGAACAGAAACTTGATATAAGGCTAAATGGTGGATAAGACTGCATACCAAGTCGAAGTCCAAAAGGTAAACGTAAAACCAAGACAGTAAATCAAGATGTTGTGAAAGTTAGAGGATTATTGAATTACCCCGGGAGGTCTTGTGAACAACGAATTCCAGTAAACTTTAAAAACAGTAATGGTACCGTTGGTCGAAAAAAGGGTTGTCACAAGAAGTCAGCTTAGGTCGTAGTAGGTAGGACACACAGTACTGAAGGATCTAATGTTTATATGATGTTTACTCATCATAAGCAATGTTTGAACAGTTCGAAATCGAGAATGGTCTCATAATTGGAAATCGTAATTCCATGGAGATGAAGGTAGAGGGAATGGTTTCAAATATATTTACGAGTGAAGGGTGTAGTAAGTTTGAAGAGACTTCTTAATCAATCAATTTTAAAGAGTTGGAGCTCCAAAATGATTAAAAAGTCTCTTGAGGCTTATTTTTTTATCTTAAAGACCAAAATTGTATTTTGTAAAAAACAATTTCAAAACATGTCCGTATTTTGTTTCGTCAGTACAGAGATTGTGTAAGGAACTTTAAAAAGATGACACGAAATCAAAAAAGATGCAGTAAGGGGGCTATAAAAAGCCCTCTGAGCATTTCGTTTAGTGTAAGAATCTTTTTTTACTTCTTACACGAACCTTGAAAACGAAACAGCCTGCCCGTAGTGATACCAGAACTGAATAGGCATTCAGCGTGTTATACAGTGCTATACTTTTGAACAGGAAATTAGAGACACTTATTACTTATCTGTTTTACAGGGAGTTGAAAAGTATTTGAAAAAGAAAAAAAATATTTCTACAAAGGTTAGATATGATGATCTGGGTATAAAAGAATCATTAGAAAATGTTGATGGTATTATCTGTATAGGTAAATTTGAAAGAGAGCATCTAGATTACTTCAATGAAATATCTAACAATATTATTTTGCTGGATATGGATTTGTCACCAATAACGCAGACTTGTGTGTCGTTAGACTTTGATGATGCAATGTACAAGGTTGTTCAATATTTTCATTCAAAAGGTCATAATAAAATTGGCTTTATAGGAAGAAATGAATACAATGAAATATCTTTACAAGCTACAACCAGAAAAAAAGTTTTATTAAATATTGCGAATCTTTTGACATAGATTATGAAATTTTCCCAACTGAGCATGATATGACAGGAGATGCTGGATATTCTATTATCAACCATATTATTTCAGAGGGAAGAGTTCCATCTACAATCTTTTGTATTAATGATCCGATTGCAATGGGAGCAATGCAAGCACTTCTCGATGCAGAAATTAAAGTGCCGGAAGATGTATCAATTATTGGATTTAATGATGTTGAAGCATGTAATTTTACAAGACCTACATTATCAACCGTTTATGCACCGTCTTTTGAAATGGGAGAAATAGGTGCATCTGTTCTTCATCATATGATTACAGGAGATGATATACATTATCCTCGAAGAATTCAGTTACCATGTCAGTTGAAAATTAGAAACTCATGTAAGTAATAGGTACTAGAAAATTATTCTAGTATCTTTTTTTATTTCTAATTAGTAAATGTTTACTAAATTTAAGTAAAGCTATTTTAAATAATTTACTAAATTATATTGTAAAGTTTACTAAAAAGGTTTATTATATTCGTGAAAAGAGGAGAAGAAAATGAACCACGAAATCAACAGATTGTTAAACTATGGATTACAAAATGGAATGATTTATGAAGATGACATAGATTATTCAGCAAACTTATTAGTAGATTTACTTAAACTTGATACTTTTGAAAAAGAAGATATTGATGAAAAATTAGAAACAGCAAACGATATAATTGAAAATATTTTATCTTATGCTGTTAAAAAAGGACTTGTAGAAGATTCAGTAGTATTTAAAGATTTATTTGATACAAAATTAATGAACTGTATAATGCCACGTCCAAGTGAAGTTATTAATCAATTCAATAATCTAAAAGAAGTATCTAGCAAAGATGCTACAGATTACTTTTATGATTTATCGGTAGCTTCAAATTACATAAGAAAAAACAGAACCGATAAAAATATCAGATTTAAAAAATTCTATAAGTATGGCGATATAGAAATCACCATTAATCTATCGAAGCCAGAAAAAGACCCAAAAGCAATTGCTTTGGCAAAAAATCAAAAATCTAGCAATTATCCAAAATGTTTACTATGTAAAGAAAATGTAGGATTTGCTGGTAATGTAAATCATCCTGCTAGACAAAATCATAGAATTATTCCACTAAAATTAAATGGAGATAACTATTATTTTCAATATTCGCCATATGTTTATTACAATGAACATTGCATTATTTTTAATAAAGAACATAAACCAATGGTTGTAAATAAGGAAACTTTTGAACATCTGTTATCATTTGTTGAACAATTTCCACACTATTTATTAGGTTCAAATGCTGATTTACCAATTGTTGGTGGTTCGATTCTGTCACATGATCACTATCAAGGTGGAAATTATGAGTTTCCAATGGATGGTGCCAAAGTTTTTAAAACTATAACACATAGAGATATTCAAATCGATTTCTTACAATGGCCACTTTCAACTGTAAGACTAATCTCAAAGAACAAGGAACATATCATTCATTTATCTGAACATATTTTAAATAAATGGATTAATTACTCTAATGAAGATATTGATATTATTAGTCATACAGAAGGAACAAGACATAATACAATTACACCAATTGCCAGAAAAAAAGGTGATAATTATGAAATGAATTTAGTATTCAGAAATAATAGAACTACTGAAGAATATCCATTAGGTATTTTCCATCCACATCAAGAATTACATCATATTAAAAAGGAAAATATTGGTTTAATCGAAGTTATGGGATTGGCTGTTTTACCAGCAAGATTAAAAGATGAACTTACATTATTAGAAAAATGCTTAATTAATGAAGCTGACATCAATGATTATGAATCATTAGAAAAGCATAAAGATTGGTTTGAAGAAATCAAAAATCAAGAATGGACAAAAGACAATGTCAAAGATCAATTACAATATGAATTAACAAAGGTGTTTGTAAGAGTATTAGAAGATGCAGGTGTTTTCAAATTGGATGAAAAAGGTAAAAAATATTTTATAGAATTTATTGAAGAAGCAATTGAAGGAGAAGAATAATGAAAAGAGCAAGCCAAATTATTAATGATATCCAAAATAATAAAGCAGATAGTTTATTTTTAGATATCTATCAAGATGAGTCAATGATTGAATTTCAAAAGAAAAGATATGTAGATGCAATTGAACAATACATTAATCTATATAAAGATGAAGAAGTAGAAATCTTCAGCGTACCTGGAAGAAGTGAAGTATGTGGAAATCATACAGATCATCAACATGGTCAAGTTTTAGCAACAGCAATAAATTTAGACATTATTACAGTAGTATCAAAGGATGAAGAAAAAGTATTATTAAAAGATAAATACACTTCTAATCCAGTGTATATCAATGATTTAGATATGAAGGAAGAAGAAAAAGACACATCTGAAGGATTGATCAGAGGTATCTTATATAGATTTAAAGAATTAGGGTATAAAATTGGCGGATTTAAAGGATTCAGTACAAGTAATGTTTTAGCAGGTTCTGGTTTATCATCGTCAGCAGCATATGAAGGAATGATTGGTGTTATTCTTTCTGGATTATATAATGATATGAAAGTCGATTCAGTTGAAATTGCTAAAATCGGTCAATATGCTGAAAATGTATATTTTGGTAAGCCATGCGGTTTAATGGATCAATGTGCTTGTGCAGTTGGGGGTTTAATCCATATTGATTTTAAAGATAATTCTAATCCAGTTGTAGAAAAAATTGATAATGATTTTTCTCAGTATGGATATAGCTTATGTATTGTAGATGTTCATGCATCACATGCTGATTTAACACCTGATTATGCAGCTATTCCATCTGAAATGAAAGAAGTTGCAGCTTATTTTGGTAAAAAATTCTTAAGAGAGGTTTCAGAAGAAGGATTCATTAAAGAAATTTCTAATATCAGACATAGCATTGGTGATAGAGCAGTAGCAAGAGCCTTACATTATTTTGAAGAAGATAAAAGAGTTGGAAAAATTACAAAAGCATTAAAAGATAATGATTTTGAAACATTCAAAGCATGTATTAAATCTTCTGGAGACAGCTCTTTCAAATATTTACAAAACATTTATTCTAATAATGATATTAATAATCAAGCTGTCACAATTGCGTTAGGATTAAGTGAATTATTTTTAGAAGGTCATGGAGTATCAAGAGTTCATGGGGGTGGATTTGCTGGTACAATTCAAGCATTTGTTGAAAATAATTATGTTCAAGAATATAAAAAGAAAATTGAAGAAGCGTTTGGAAAACATTCATGTCATGTGTTAAAAATTAGAAAATATGGAGCAATGAAAGTAGAGGTAGGAGAATAATGAAAGTATTAGTAACAGGTGGTACAGGTTATATTGGAAGTCATATTTGTGTTGAATTAATTCAAGCTGGTCATGAAGTTATAGTGATCGATGATTTTTCAAATTCCAAACCAGAAGTATTAGGCTATATTAAAGATATTACTGGAAAAGAAGTAAAATTTTATGAATTCAATATTTTAGATGAAAGCAAAACTGAACAAGTATTTAAAGAAAATAAGATTGATTCTGTTATTCACTGTGCAGCTTTTAAAGCAGTAGGGGAATCAGTAAAAAAACCAATTGAGTATTATACAAATAATTTAACAACAACTTTAATTGTTGCTAAAATGATGAAAAAATACGGTGTCAATAATATTGTATTCTCATCAAGTGCAACAGTATATGGTGATCCTGAAGTTGTCCCACTTACAGAAGATTGTAAGTTAGGTGAAACAACTAATCCTTATGGAGCAACAAAGGCAATGATGGAAAGAATTTTAACAGATGTACAACATGCTTGTACTAGCATGTCAGTAACATTACTTAGATATTTTAATCCAATTGGAGCACATGAATCTGGATTACTTGGAGAAGATCCAAAAGGAATTCCTAATAATTTAATGCCATATATTATGAAAGTTGCAACAGGAGAATTACCATGCTTAGGTGTATTTGGTGATGATTATGATACACCTGATGGAACAGGCGTAAGAGATTATATTCATGTTGTAGATTTAGCTAAGGGGCATGTACTTGCTATTGAAAAATATTCAGAACCAGGAGTTCATATTTGTAATTTAGGTACTGGAGTTGGATACAGCGTATTGGATATAGTCAAGGCATTTGAAAGAGTAAATGGTGTAAAAATCAATTATGAAATCAAAGATAGACGTCCAGGAGATATTGCTACATGTTATGCTGATCCTTCAAGAGCAAAGAAAGAACTTGGTTGGGTTGCTACTAGAGGTATTGATGAAATGTGTAGAGATACATGGAATTTTGCAAAAAAACATATGAAATAAAAAATAGATTGTAATTAGCCACACTATTGTGGCTAATTACAATTTTTTTATAAAGATATGATGATTTGGTATGAATGAAATTGTGAAGACACTTAGTAATTTCACATTTAATTATGTAAATATAAAATCATTTAATCTTTTATTTGTTGACTTTAATAGTATAATTTTGTTCTGATACTTCAAGACTGTCTAAATCGATATATTTATAGCCTTTGAGTATTTTTATGTAGTTTCCTTTTGAATTCTTTGAAATGTTACCTTTTTTGTCACATTTTTTATAGGCAAGTGCAATATTTTTTTGATTAATTGTTTTAAACAATAGATAACCATCTGCATCTTTATGAGATTGAAATTTTATAGGCGATTCTATCTTTGTATAAGTATTTTCAAAAGAAAGTGCGTTTTCTCCAAGTTCTCCAAAATTAAAAATAGAAAAAAAGGAGATAAAAGTTGTAACGACAATAATGGTGAACATACAAAAAAATGGACTATCAGGAGATACAAATATCTCTTTTAGTTTTTCTTTATCAGCCTGTTTTATAATGTTTACAGTATCAATACAGCCTATGCTTCCAAAGGGAAAGAAAGATAATACAAAGATATAAACATTTGTTATGATAGCAAAGTATTTGTCATTAAATAAAAGCATTATACAAATTCCATAAAGAATATATAGAACTAAAGTAAGACATAATCCATATTTTTTATCAATATTTTTGGCTATCCAGTTATTTTTAAAATATAGAGAAGCAAACAACAATAGAACAAAAAATAATATCAACATACTTATAAACATACAAAAGTTATATTTTATTTTTGTAATAAGTTTTATTAGGATGAAATATAAAACATAAAAATAAACTTGAAGACAACATGAAACCTTAAAATAATAAAGTCTTTTATTTTGCGTCATCTTTTCTTTTACTTGATTTTTTATAATAGAAATAAAAAACAATGATAAAAATGTAGGAATGATCAACTCTGAAATAAGAGAAATCAGAGGCAAAGAGACTATTATGCTGGTTAATTTTAGTGCTTTAGAATAGCCACTATAAATTTGCCATAACATAAATGATAAAAATGTAATTGTAAAAATAACCAATAACTTAGTAGAATATTTTTTTTGGGAAAATTTCTCCAAAAGATAAGTATTTAAATAACTAATTGCAGTACTTAATAATTCCATAAATAATAAATTCCTTTCCTTTTTTATAATTATATTTTTAATTAATAATATACTCATAAATAATTTAAATTTACAATAAAGAACAAAAAAGAAAAAATTTAATAAATATTTTTCTTGAATACCTTGCTCTATAATTAATTTGATAATAATGATATAATTTCATTAACTATCTAAGAAGATAGATGGAGGGTTATTATGAAGTATGTACTTATAGGAAATGGAATAAATATACAATTTGGTGGAACTGCATATTCAAACTACTTTATTTTGGAAAGAATAAAGTCAAAAGCTAAAATAGGAGGATATGCTAAATTATTTGATAATTCAATTACTGGAGAAGATATATTATAAATATTTTTAATGGATTCGTAAATATTGCTAATGGAATAAAAACTGGAAAATACGATAAATTAACAGATGATATTGAATTAAAGGATGCTTTTAATGACTTTAAGAAAAGATATAAAAATAAAATAAAATATTCATATAATATTATGTCAGAGGATTGGTTTTTACTTGTTGAAGCTTTCTTTTTATAAAATGATGGTTTATCTGATAACAAAGAACTATCAATTCAAGGATTTAAAATCATGATACTTGATAGTATTTATAATGAAGGAAAATTACAAGAAATATATAAAAGTATGTCAAAAAAAGTAAAAGATTACTTTGCTGACTATGATGAAATATTTACTTTGAATTATGATAATAATATAGAGCATTTAATGGGAAAAAACGTTTTTCATTTACATGGGGACTTTAGTGTTCTTGCTGATAGTGAAAATCCAAATACTGTAAATGGGTATATACGAAATAAAGAAGGAAAAACTGTAGTAATACCTGGATATGAACACTGTTATTGTAAGGCTTTATTAAATTACAGTGGTAAATTGAAATTAAAAAAAGCGGAAGAAAATCATCAGCTTATAGTAGAATATGATAAGAATTATAAAGATGAGTACTTACAAAATGATAATTATATAAACTGGTTAAATAGTTTAAAAGTAAGTGATGAAAACAGCTACAGAATAATTATGACTAAAATAAAACATCCTGAACTTAAAGCAGCATCAGAATATTATTTTGAAAATTTTAAAGATATCAAGGATGAATTACATATAAATGGTTTATCACCTAATAATGATGATCATATATTTAATTTAATAAGAAATTTTATATCTAATTTTCGATTATCCGCATAAACACTATACTTTCAAGTATTTTGAAGTATAGAAAAAACTCATTTTACCACGAATTTACCACGATTGAATGAGCCTTGATATGACCTATAAAATAACACCCAAAAGACATCATTACACCTAAATGGTGTCTTTTTAAAAAGCAGTCAATCCTAAGACTAACTGCTTTGTGTGTATGGATATGAAATTGTCAAACTGGGATTTACTTATATCTATTCCTATAAAAGTGTCAATATATATCCGTCTATCAGAGCAATTAGCAGATACATAATAAAGGCTCTGATAAACGCTTCTATATGCTTTTTCGGATTTTGATACAATTCCTTTTCTGGCATTTTTCTTAAACGAACACGCTTTGTATTCCGCCACCATAAAAGGTCTACAATAAATAAGTCAAAGATATTCAATCCCTGTCCTATAATACTTAAACAAAGAAAATTATGTGTGAAGCCATTTTCTTTGATAAACAACCCTAATATAAATAGTACGAACAGAAATAACAGAAAATTGGATATAAATTTCTTCAAAAAATTTTTTGAGCAGCAAAATGCGCCCGTCCGAAAAGCCCGGACAGGCGCATAGGTATTGTAAGCAGTATTTAGATGATTAGACAGTTCATATATACAAGCGTAATTTTCCCCGGTGGTGGGCGGGCTTTTTTTGATGTGTCAATGACCGTCGGATTTTGTCGATAGGGTATGTGCTTCATGGCGGCTACCTCCTTTAGCCGCCGCTTTTAACAGTGATACCGCGTCATTTCATTAGAAGATAAAAAGAAACGGCGGCTTTGATTTTTCAAAGCTGCTGCGGAAATCAAAGAACGACAAGCAACAGTTCTGATTTTGCTCCAATATGGTTATTAGGGGCACAAATTAAAATCAAAAAAGAGCCGATAACAGCAGTATTTCAAACTGCATATTATCGGCTCTGCGTCTGTGCGTCTGGCTCTTTTAATTAAATTATTTCTGTTGTTTTTTGGCTTTATTATATGTATTAGCTAACTGTCCACAAGCTGCTTTAATCTTTCTACCATGAGAAACTCTCATGGTAACTTCAAGTCCTGTTTGCTCTAATTGATGTTTGAACGCAACCATTTCTTGTTTTTGTGGTGCTCTAATTTTTGAATTACTCGTCGGGTTGTATTGCAGCACGTTAATCATAACATTTTTGCCCTTAAACCATTTTGCAAGTTGCCTTATATCTGAGGAACGGTCATTTATACCTGGTAAAAGCAAATACGCAAATACCACTTTTCGATTATGCCTTTGAGAATAGGACAATGCTTGCTTAACAACATCTTCAATAGCGTACATGTGCATATGAGGAATGATACAGTTTCTCGCAGCCTGTGTTGCTGCATGTAAAGATATTGTCAACTGAATTTTTAGATGTTCTTCGCGCAATTTTTTTAATTGATTAACTGGACCAACTGTTGATACGGTAATGCCGTCGGTTGGAAAGTTAAGTCCATTTCTATCTCGAAGAATATGGATTGCTGCAATCAAGTTGTCGTAATTGAATAAAGGTTCTCCCATTCCCATAAAAACGATACGATTTACTTTTTGACGTATCAATACAACCTGCTGCACAATTTCAGACGGTGTTAGATTACGAACAAAACCATTGCGTCCGGACTCACAAAAAATACAGCCAACAGAACAACCAACTTGCGTACTTACGCAAACAGTCCCACCATCTCGCCGTTTAATAAAAACCGTTTCAATATACCTGTTATCTTTCAATTCATAAACATACTTTTCAGTATCGCTACTTTTATAGACTTTTTTTGTTGATATTGATAGATTTTCTTTGTGAAATGGCTGTTTATACAATTCCGTATATAAGGCTCTTGCTTTATCCTCTCCAATTACTTCCGACATTTCTTTGTAAGTAAATCCGTATGGGTCATTCAATATTTCCGTAGGTGTACTTTTAGGTAAGTGTTTCATTTAAATATCCTTCCTTTTCAAAATTAAAAAGTTTGTTTTTCAGAGTTTTTGATTATGATTTCTAGTTTTTCAACATCAACGATATGCGTTAATTTACATTTAGGGCAGAAAAGAGGAAAATTTCTTAATACCGTATTATAAAATACTTGAACCCTCGTCTTTCCGTTACAAATTGGACATTTTATCCAATATTTTTCAAGCATAATATTTCTCCTTTTGCGCAAAATAAGCATGACAAAAAAGCCCATATTGAAAATGTGAAAAATCTTTTTTGATTTCAATGCTTATCGAATACGCATGCTATGTAACATAAACATTCCCCCCCTTTTATATAATATTATATACAAAAGCAGCTTGTTGTCAACATATATATATATGAATTATTTTGGCTAAATGTAACCACTTTATTGCTTTCCTTAAATTTTCCTTGATATTCTGCAATACTCTTTATTCGATTTTGCACTTCATCTGGATAAGATGAATAGCTTTTTAAATTTTTGTTATCTGTACCTGTTCCCCAAAAACATATTAGAAAAAACGCGATACATAAAATTACGGTTTCGATTATTATAATCATTCTGTTTCACTCCAAATTCTAATTTGTCCGTTTCTTCATATCCACATTATATCATTTTCATATCTGCACCACAATAAAATTTTATGCACCGATAATCTTATTGAACAGCTCTAACAAACACCATTTCATCACTCCAATCTGAAATTTAGGTATGAAAAAAGCAGTCAATCCTAAGACTAACTGCTTTGTGTATAGAGATATGAAATTGTGAAATAGAATTTGCCTATTTCAAATCAAAAAGAGAATTTTCATAGTCCTTTACATAGTATCGTATATTTTTACGCCCCTTTTGAATAATGGTATGTCCCTCTGCTTCTAATTTTTCTTTCTGTGCTTCAATACCATTTGGATATTTAGCATTTAATTCTCCGTTTGCTTTTAATGTTCTCCAATAGGGTGTTTCATCTTCGGAACGCTGATAACTCGCCCACGCTACAATAGAAACAAATATACCCGCTGTAATCGGCTCTGTAAAATCTGCACCACTCAATTTTGCAAAGTGTTCTCGTATTTTTCCAACCGTAATCACTTTACCATACGGAACTTTTTTCATTACTTTGTCATAGTCAATCGGGGGAGCAAAATACATTTTGTTTCCACCATATTTCTCAATACTTTTCTGGTCTATGATAATTTGAAATTTTGGCATATCCTTACTATCATGCAACATAGCATTAAAATCTTTTTTATCTTCATTTGCCATTTGTGCCACCTCCTACTTTAAGGATAGTCTGTTTCTTATTTCCATGCAATGAGGCTGTTTGAAAATTATTAACACTTTCAAATTTGTCGCTTTCTTCATATCCATATTATAACAGTTCCATATATCCGCCACAATAAAAATCAGCATACCCTTAGCATTTATGGAACAAAAATGCACACTTTTTCTTTCTTCCTCTTGATTACCCCACAACAGAAAAGAAAAAGCCCTGTCAAGAGCCTTGCCACCATTGGTGGTGCTTTGCACTCTTTACTGGGCTTTTTGTTTGCTGTATCTTCCATGCAAGAGGAAATTAAAGACCTCTGTTCCATTTCGCCTTTAGATAATCTTCATAGTCTGCTTCATTGAAGTCTACTTGTGGAGAAGTGTCGGGAATGTTGTTTCTGTTGTCTATATCCGCAAGCTGACGAAATATCCAATCATCATAAGGGTCATGGTATTTATACTCTTTGGGCTGTTCTCTGTATCGGTCTAACCCTCGCATTTCCTTATGCACTTTTATCATGCGTTCTAGTTTTTGACGCTGTATCAACTGCTTGATTTCCATAAGTTCTTCCAACTCCGTAACCTCATTGGTAATGTAGTTATGGATATACTGTATGAGTTTATATGCCTTGTAAAATGTGCATTCTTTTTCATCATCGAAAAATTCATTTTCAGACAGGTAATCTAAGGAAACATTGAAGTCTTGTTCCCGTTTGATAATATCCATGATATAGGGCTCGGTGTGGTCAATATACTTCCATTCTCCCGACAATAATTCATTGGGCGTTACACCCAGCACGTCCATTATCTTCTCTAACGTATCAAAGGTAGGATAATTCACGCCACGTTCAATCTTGGAAAGGCTCTGCATATTGATACCGATTTTGTCCGCAAGTTCCTGTTGTTTCATTCCTCTGTGTTTTCTTATGGTCTGTATGTTTTCTCCTAAGAAACTGATTTTCTTTTCATAATGCTCCATAACTTAGTATAATCGCTCCTTTCGTTGCTTTTCTTGGTATTTATAAGCATATCATACTTAATCTATATCTAAAAGTCAACAAAAACTTCTTGACAAGTAATTCTAATGGAGTTATTATCGTATTAGACAGAGTGATTAAGCACGCTAGGGTCAATCACACGCTTGAGTAAGCATATAAAATATATATTTTCACTTTGATAGCATGAATAAGCATGGACTATCAGACCGAAAATAAGGTTTCTGACTGGGGCTGTTCCGTTTAGCCACGAGCCTTACAAGGCTCGTGAGCGTTAAGAACGGGGCAGACACAGGAAGAAAGGGAACGCCTTTAGGCGTTCGTAAAGGGCGTATATGTAACACCGCCCTGCGTATACATGTCATAGTACCTAGAAACTGTGATAAATAAAGGAAAAAATGCAATTTATACCCTGCAAAAAATCGGGGCATACGAAAGGAGTAATGAAGTATCGCAACACACGAAAATTTATCTGTTAAGATTGATTACATCAGCATTGTATTTGAAACTGCAAACGCAGAAGATGTCATCATGCACATTTTAGGTTTACCGACTGACATTTTCAATGTCTATCCAGCAACGATAAAATTCAAGACTTATCAAGCACGCTGGCAGATTGGAGATATTTATGTATCGGGGGACGCAAGAAAGACAGAGGACAACCCACAGGGGCTAGGCTGTTATCTTGTTATGACGGGCAGAGGTTGTGATGATATTTTCCGTATTCTCAACAGCAGAAACTATACCTTTGGGGATATGTTCAAACGTTGCGAGCGAAGATACGGACTGGATAACTTCCATTTCACAAGGCTTGATATTGCCATTGATGATAAGAACGAAAAGCCATTCTTTACCATAGAGCAGATAAAGAAGAAATGCGAAAAAGAGGAATTTATCTCGAATAGTGAGGGCTATCACTTTGACGAAAGTAAGTTTGATGATTTCGACACCGCAAAGACCGTTTATATTGGTGCTGGAAAATCGGGATTGTCCTACCGCTTTTATGACAAGGATAAGGAAGTCTGTTCAAAACATAATAAGACACTTGATGAAGTCGGCAGTTGGAAACGGACAGAAATGCAACTGCGTGATGATAAGGCTCATGCCTTTGCCATGACATTCAAGGACAGACCGCTGGAACTTGGGGAACTGGCTTTCGGACTATTGGCAAACAACCTACGCTTTGTCGTGCCAAACAGAAATGAAAGTAATAAGAGCAGATGGAAAACGTGTCGGTTTTGGGAACGCTTTTTAGGGGCTGTGGAAGTCTTAAAACTGCAAGTACCGAAACTACATAATTCTCTTGAGGAAACACAGCAATGGCTCACAGAGGGTGGCGTGATTTCCGCTGTGAAAAGTTTTTACTTCTTGGAAGAACATGACGCATTAGGTGGACTGGAAAAAGTGGGAACTATGCTTGATAAGGCAAGATACAGCAATTCCCTTTCCAGCAAACTAACCGCCCACTTACAGAGGATAGACCGCACCGACCTTATCCCCTATATCCAGTATGACACGAAACATGGGAAAGGGGGTATCTGATGAATAACAACGATATTCCTGTATGGGAAAAATACACCCTTACCATTGAAGAAGCGTCAAAGTATTTCCGTATCGGAGAAAACAAGTTAAGACGCTTGGCAGAGGAAAACAAGGACGCTGGCTGGCTCATTATGAATGGCAACCGCATACAGATTAAACGCCGACAGTTTGAAAAGGTCATTGACAAATTGGACGCAATCTAATGCAAATGAGCCTTGTATGTGTTATGATAAACACAAGTCATATCAAGGCTCTTTCCAATAAGGAAAGGAGCAGACACCATGAAAGAAAAAAGACGGGATAGCAAAGGACGTATCCTGCATACTGGAGAGAGCCAACGAACAGACGGAAAATACTTATATAAATATGTGGACGCATTTGGAAACACAAAATATGTGTATGCTTGGAGATTGACACCCACAGACCCGACACCAAAGGGAAAACGGGAAAAACCCTCACTTCGTGAACTGGAACAGCAGATAAGACGGGATATTGAGGACGGTATCGACAGCACAGGCAAGAAAATGACGCTTTGCCAACTCTACGCCAAACAGAACGCACAGAGGGCAAACGTGAAGAAAAGCACACAGAAACAACGGGAACAGCTCATGCGGTTATTGAAAGAGGACAAGTTAGGTGCTAGGAGCATTGATACGATAAAACCCTCTGACGCTAAGGAATGGGCGTTACGCATGAAAGACAAAGGCTTTTCCTATAACACCATTAACAACCATAAACGCTCGTTAAAAGCGTCATTCTATATCGCCATACAAGACGATTGTGTAAGGAAAAACCCTTTTGATTTCAAGTTGAGTGAAGTCCTAGAAAATGATACCAAAGAGAAAGTCGCATTGACAGAGGAACAGGAACAATCCCTACTCTCATTCATCAAGACGGACAATGTGTATCACAAGTATTATGATGATGTGCTGATACTGTTAAAGACAGGACTTCGTATCTCGGAACTGTGCGGACTGACAGTAGCCGATATTGATTTCAAGAATGAAGTTGTGATAATCGACCACCAGTTACTAAAGAGCAAGGAACAAGGCTATTATATTGAAACGCCTAAAACAAAGAGCGGAATAAGGCAAGTGCCATTAAGCAGAGAAACAATACAGGCATTTCAACGGGTTATGAAGAAACGCCCAAAGACAGAACCATTTGTGATAGACGGACGGAGCAATTTCCTATTTGTCAATCATAAAGGCAAGCCCAAAGTTGCGATTGATTATAACGCCTTATTCGTCCGTATGGTAAAGAAATACAACAAGCAACACAAGGACAATCCCTTGCCACATATCACACCGCATACGCTACGCCATACGTTCTGCACAAGACTGGCAAGCAAGAACATGAACCCGAAAGATTTACAGTATATCATGGGGCATTCAAATATCAGTATCACAATGAACTGGTACGCTCATGCGTCCATAGATACCGCAAAATCAGAGGTTCAGCGTCTAATTGCATAGAAGTATTTACCACGATTTTAACCACGATTGATAGCGAAAATATAAGAAGATAGACCTAGGTATGTGAGCTTTACCACAAAAGCAAAATGCCCGTAGAGCCGATAAAATAAGGCTTTGCGGACATTTGAGAAGATATAAAAAGATAGTTAAAAAGACATATATAATTTAAGTGAAATAATAAAAATATTAAACGTGTAATTTATTATTACTATTCTCAACATGAAAAAGAATATATTGATAAGAATTTTCCACAAGATATTTTTATATCAAAATCTGTTGAAAGTTTATGGGAAAGTCTAGGTTATAAAAAAGAAAAAAAATTTTAATTATTTCTTTCCAAAGGAAATTGATGATTTTGTTGACATTGTTAATGAATTTTCTAAAAGAAAAATGACTAAAGAGGAAATAATATATGAAATAAATTCGATTTCTTTAAGTAAAATGAAAATGCTATATACACAGGTTAAGAGCATACTAGATACAAAAGAGCTTCAAGGCTCATCAAATAATCAAGAAGAATTTGAAAAAAAACATGAATATGTGAATTATATTGCATTACAAGAAGGAATAAATCCATCATCGATATATATAATTTATTTTATGTATTCAAGTATTTCAAAAAAGTAATATCAAGAATATTATTGTTTATATGTTCGATAGAACTATTTAATACCATAATTTTTATTATACTGTTTTATTCTTATAACTATATTATGAATATTAGGTTATAAAGTAAAAAAACAGGACGCATTAATCAGTATTGTAATTGACACAAAAAAATGGAAGTGCTATCATAATAGTGTAATAGATGGATTGTAATAGTATGTATATGACTACACAAAACCTGCTTACGGATGCTTTTTATTCTGTAATCAGGTTTTTATTATTTAAGGAGCTAACTATATAAAATTCAAGTGATTTTATGAAAAAGTTTGAAAATATTTAAAAATTTGAATTTTCAGTTAGAAATGAAAGAGAACATTGAAAAGTGAATAGTGATTTGTAATTTTGGACATGCTGAAAAAGACCTCGAAAGGCCATTTTTAAAATTTTCAAGTGCTATCTTAACAGTTGAGGATCAAACTGTTGATTTGTTTTTAAAAGATGATAGATGATTCTAAGCAGCTTTCTTACACAGTGTCCTTGAGCACAACGATGACCTTTGCCTTGAGAAATCTTTAACTGATAATACTTATTGAACACAGGATTGTGTCTTATTACAGGAAGCATTATCTGATATAGGGTCTTCCTTAAATATTTGGATCCTTTCTTGGTAATAGCTGTATGTTGTGCATTGAATTGACTTGATTCATAGTGTAAAGGAGCAACTCCTGCAAATTTAATGATTTGAGAAGGCTTAGAATAGTTGCTTATATCTCCTAATTCCGCTAGAATAGAAGTACCAGAGAAGTGAGATATTCCTGGTATGGATAGGATAGGAGAGTTATTTTGGATGGAGAACTCTTCTATTTTTTTATCTATTTCAGTTAGCTGTTCTTCAATCAGTTCTATTTGAGCGGTTAAATGTTTTATTTGAATAACTTCCGCTGATGAAGAAATCCCAATAGAAGATATGGCACATTCTTTAAGTCTTTCAGGTGTTAAAGAAATACGATTGCCTCTGCCTTCGATTTCAAAGCATTTACGGATGGTTCTGATATCTGTATTGGCGATATTTTCAGCACTCCCAAACATTTTAAGAATATTCATATAAACAATGCCATATTTAGAATTGAACAGTTTATTGAATTCAGGAAACACGATATCGATACATTTTTGAAGACGATTCTTATAGACATTTTCCTCTTCTTTCAAATTATGATGATGTCTTGTCAGCTGTTTTTGTTCATAAAGATCAAAGCTGTTGACTTTAGTGATACGATATTGTTTTTTACGCTCAGGAGTATCAAGAACATCACAGATATTGATTGTATCGAGCTTATCATTTTTAGTAATACCACCTTGCATCTTACGATTGAAATCAGTTGTTTTAGGATTAATTAAAGCAACAGTATATTGTAAGTCTAGAAGGTATTTCAACAAAGCAAAATGATAATGTCCCGTATCTTCCATACCAATAAGAATAGAATCTTTTGGATAAGATTTGATTTTTTGTACTAGAAAATCAAAACCTTCTTTGTCATTAGAAAAAGAAACAGGCTGAGAGATGATCTCACCAGTTTGTTGATCCATGACACAAAAGAAATGTTTGTTTTTTCCAATGTCGATGCCAATTAATTTCATATGTAAAAAATCCTTTCAAAGTAAATTATGTGAAATGGTGTCCACAACACTTAAACCACAAAACCTGGTTCAAAATAGGAATTCAAAGACTCATCTAACTAATCATTGTTTAGGAATAAGGTGTGGTAAGAAACTCCTCAAAGTAGTCGAGCCACAAGGAGTAAAATACAAATCCACATTCACATATTTCAATATTACAGAATACACAAAACGTAATCAATCGCGAATAAATAAGATTGATAGAAAGGAATGTATATTGTAGATGACTACTCAGATGGGTCAATTACAATATACCAGGAGTAACAATGTTGATAAAAAAGATTCTTAATAATAATGTTGTAATTACTATAAACGATGATCATGAAGAAATAATCGTTATGGGTAAAGGAATTGCTTATGGAAAAAGAAATGGCGATCTTATTGATATTAGTAAAGTCAATAAGACCTTTGAATTAAGCTTAAAAGATGAACAAAAAAAGATGCTAAACATGCTAAAAGACATTCCAATTGAATATATGGATACTTCTGATCAAATAATTCAAAAAGCAAAGAAAGAATTAAAAGTGGGAATTGATGACTCTCTTTATATTACTTTAACAGATCATATTCATACAAGTATAGAGAGATATAAAGAAGGGGTTATATTAAAAAATCAGCTATTAATGGAAATTAAAAGTTTCTATAGAAAAGAATTTGAATTGGGAATGTGGGCATTAACTTTAATAAAGGCTAAATATGGAATATCTATGGATGAAAATGAAGCTGGATTTATCGCTTTACATATTGTATGTAGTGAAACTGATAATGCAATAGAAAATGCCTATGAAATTACTGCTTTTATTAAAGAAATATTGGAGATAGTAAAGAATTATTTTCATATAGAATTTGATGAAGAATCTTTATCATATTATAGATTTGTTACACATTTAAAATATTTTGGTTTACGTTGTTTTAATCATATGAAACATAATCAAATCGATTCATTAAATAATGATATTTTAGAAATAATGAAAGAAAAATATGTTGATGCATATTTATGCGTCTTGGAAATAAAAAAATATGTAAAACAAAAGTACGATTACATTTTAGAAGATGAAGAAATATTATTTTTAACAATACATGTTGCAAAGATTATCTTAAAAAAATAAACAGAGATAATTTGCATATAGATGGATAGTAACATTCAGTTGGCTAAACCTCATAGTTTGAAAGAATTCAAAAAAGGAGGAATATATTATGAAATATGAAGAACTTTCAAATGAAATAATTGAGGCTGTTGGGGGAAAACAAAATATTGTTTCTTTACAACATTGTATGACAAGATTGAGATTTACCTTGAAAGATGAATCTCAAGCAGATGATGAAAAAGTAAGAAACATAAAAGGAGTTCTATCATTAATAAAAAAGGGAGGACAATATCAAATTGTAATTGGGACATATGTCCATGATGTTTATCTAGATATTTGTAAAATAGCGAATATTGAGGAAAAAGAAGAAAAAAAAGATAATGAAAATAAAGAAAAGAAGAATATCATAAATTCTTTAATTTCAACTATTATAGGAGTAATTGCTCCAATTATACCTATTCTAATCGGTACAGGATTAGGAAAATGCTTACTGATGATTGTATCTATGATGGGATGGGCTAATGCAGATACATCTATGACGTATTACATCTTCAATTTTGTTTTTGATGCAGGTTTTACTTTTTTACCTGTTTTCGTAGCAGTAGCTGCAGCAAAACATTTTAAATGTAATACATTTATGGCAGCACTATTAGGATGTGCACTTGTTCATCCTAATTGGAACAGTATTGTTTCTGCGGTGGATCCAAAATTTATTGGAAGTATTTTGGGAATATTCCCTGTTTATGGAATGTCATATACATCTTCACTAATTCCAGCAATATTAGTTGTTTGGGTAATGAGTAAAGTTGAGTATGGTCTAAACAAATATTTACCAAATATGATAAAAGATATTTTATCACCATTATTAACATTATTAATAATGGTGCCATTAACATTTGTAGTATTAGCACCAGCAATGGGTATTGTTTCAATTTATTTAGGCAATGCACTATTATGGATCTATAACACATTTGGAATGTTTGCTCTTGCAATTTTATGTATAGTATATCCATGGCTTGTAGTTACAGGAATGCATTCAACACTTGCTATCGCTGGAATTCAAATATTGTCGCAATCAGGATATGATCCATTTTCAAGAACTTTAACATTGACAGCAAATATGTCACAAGGTGCAGCTGCAATGGCGTGTGCTTTAAAAACAAAAAATAAAGAATTTAAACAAACTTGCTTATCTTCAGGACTTACGGCTTTTCTTGGTGGTATAACTGAACCATGTATTTATGGAGTTACATTAAAATTGAAAAAACCAATGTATGCAGTAATGATAGGATGTTTTTCTGGAGGATTGTATGCTGGTTTTGTTGGACTAAAAGCTTATGCGTTTATGACACCAAGTATTATCAATATTCCTATGTGGATTGGTGGAACAAGTAATTCAAATTTAATCAACGCAATTATTACAATTATTATTTCTGCTGTTGTTACTTTTATTGCAACATTAGTTATTGGATTTGATGATCCAGTTGAAGAAAGTAATGATATTAATCATAATTTGATGAATAATGTAAAAAGTCCAATAAGTGGAAAAATTTTAGACTTAAATTCTGTAAATGATGAAATGTTTTCTAAAGAAGTTTTAGGTAAGGGTGTTGCTCTTATTCCTAATGATAATAAGGTATATTCGCCAGTTGAAGGAATTATTTCTGCTACATTTGAAACAAAGCATGCTATTGGAATTACAACAGATAAAAATATGGAAATTTTAATTCATATTGGTATTGACACTGTTAAATTTGGGGGTAAACCATTTAAACAATTCGTTGAAAAAGGTCAAAGAGTAAAGCAAGGAGATTTGTTAATTGAATTTGATAAAGAATTGCTAAAACAAGGAGATGCGGATTTAACAACAATGGTTGTTATTACCAACTCAAATGATTATTTAGAAATTATTCCTACCAAAGAAAAAAGAGTTAAGATGAATGATGATTTATTAACAGTTATTTAAGGAGAAAACATATGGTTTATGCAGATTTACATGTTCACACTAATTATAGTGATGGAACTCATTCGATAGAAGAGGTTATTAGATTAGCAAAGAATAGAGAAATAAAAGTTGTGGCAATAACTGATCATGATACACTTTATCACTATGATAAAGTTAAAAAAATTTGTGAAAAGAATAATATAAAGACTATTCGAGGTGTGGAAATGAGCTGTTATGATTTTGATGTTTATAAGAAAGTTCATGTTGTAGGGTTATGGCTAAATGATAACCCTACACATGTAGAAGAATTATGTAATCATACTTTGAAATGTAGAGATGAATATCATCATCAGTTAATTGACGAACTAAATGATAAGGGATTGGATATAACATATGAAGAAGCAAAAAAATTTTCTCCATATAATATAGTGTTTAAAATGCATCTTTTTCAGGCAATTGTCAATAAATATCCAGAATATAACAATTTGGAAAAATATAGAGAATTATTTGCAGGAAAAGTATCTCAAGATGTTGATCTACAAATGGGATATATTGATGTAAAAAGCGGCATAGAAGCAATACATAAGGATGGTGGTATAGCTATCCTAGCTCATCCATGCGAGTATGATAATTATGATGAAATAAAAAAATATGTTTCATATGATCTTGATGGAATTGAAATTTCTCATCCAAGTATGAAAGAAGATGATTATCCATTAACTCAACATTTTGCTAAAAAATATAATTTATTGAAAAGTGGAGGAAGTGATTTTCATAATATAAAACTAACAAGTATAGGGGATTTTGGCTTAACAAAAGAACAATTTGATGATTTGGGAAAAGAGGCATTACAAAAATGAAGAACATAAATAACTTTAGAAATGTTAAAGGGTATATTAATAAAGATAACAAAAAATTAAAAGCTAATATGATTTTTAGAGGTGGTGCTTTAAATCGTTTGATTCCAGATGAGATAAATTATTTCGAAAAAAAACTAAATATACGATATGTACTGGATTTCAGAGATCAAAATGAAGCTGAAAAAGATCCAGATATTATAGGAAATCGAATTAATTATGAACGTATAAGTGCGTTACAACTTCAAGACGAGCGTTTTCAGGGATTTGATTTTGGTAAAGAACTTAGTAAGCATTTATCTTTAACGCAAATAGATTATTTATCACAATATCTTCTAGATGGATATAAAAATATGCCTTTTAATAATAAAGCATTTGATAAATTATTTAAATTACTTCTTAAAAATGATGGTAGTGTTTATTATCATTGTAGTGCTGGAAAAGACAGGACAGGTATTGCTACTTTTCTTATTATGATGGCATTAGATATGAATGAAGAAGATGCAATAAATGAATATCTATTATCTAATAAGTATTTAAAAAATTTTATTGACCAATTTTATTTGGAACATAATGTATCAAAAGAATTTCAAAAGTTAGCAGATAAGTTACTCTATGTAAGAGAAGAAAATATTCTTTTAGCGATTAATGCTATAAAGTGTAAGTATCAAAGTTATGATGATTATTTTGAAAAAGAATACAATCTAACAAAAGAAAAGAGAAAACTACTGAAAGCAATCTATTGTGAGTAAAAACAAAAAATAGTAATGGGAAAAAGTGTATTAATTTATCACGTTGAGTGGTTTGTTAGAATTTTGATTGCTGCAATATGTGGTTGTTGCATTGGTTATGAAAGAAGTAGCAGAAATAAAGGTGCAGGTATAAGAACTCATGCTATTTTAGCGTTAGGTTCAGCTTTGATGGTACTGATCTCAAAATATGGTTTTTGTGATTTTAAAAATATAGACGGATCTCGTCTTGCTGCTCAAATTGTAAGTGGTGTAGGTTTCTTAGGCGCTGGTGTTATTTTTGTAAGACATGGAACTGTTTCGGGACTGACTACGGCAGCAGGAATGTGGGCTACTTCAGGAGTAGGAATGTGTATTGGATGTGGATTGTATGATTTAGGAATAATTTCTACTTTTCTTATTGTTGGTTTGCAAACACTTTTTCATAGGGGATTTTTCTTAAGAATGACACAAAATACCATAAAAGTTCGTTTAGAGGTGTTATATAGAAAGAATCTCATATATGATATAGAAAATTTATTTAGTAATAATAATTTGAATATTATTGATATTAAATATGAAAAAAGAAGCGAAATAGTAATTATGGAGATAGAAATTAAGTTTCCTTCAAAAAATGAAAAATATAATCTAACAAATGAAATTCTTGAAAAAGATTATGTTGTAAAATTAAGTTATTTTTAGAAGGGAAAATTTTATACTTTTCAATATTAAAAAGATACTTTTGCAGTATCTTTTTATGTTCTCTCATTTTTAAATTCTAAAGGGGATTTATTATATTTTTTTCTAAAAACCTTACAAAAATAATTTGGATCCTCAAATCCACATTTATATGATATTTCCTTTACACTTATTTTTTCATTAATCAATAATTCGGATGCTATTTCTAATCTATAATCTAACAAAAACTTATGAATGGTTGTATTGTATTTTGATTTAAAATGATTTAACAAAGTTGATCTACTGCAAAAAAAGTATGCACATAATTGTTCGATGGTAATTTCTTTATTATAATTAGAAATAATATATTTTTTTACTTCTTGAGCTAGATTATCATGTTTTGCTTGTACTCGGTTTGTAAGCGAAATGTATTTTGCATATATATCACAAATATTAGCAAAAGAATAGACTTGATCTTCATTTAAGATTGCAATCTTGGTCACATATTTTTTTAACTTTTCTTGGTCATCAAAATATTCTTTTGATTTTTCAATGATCTCAGAATAATTTCTGTATGTACCAATGACTGCTTGTCCCATCATTAAATATCCTGTAAGAACTCCGTAGGAATATAGAGGCATAATAGCTTCATTTAAACCAAAATGACATTTGTATATATATAATTCTCCTGATTCTTTTACGTGTTCCATAGCCTTATAATCACAATCCAAACAATGTTGGTATGATTTTTTATTTTTTCCTATTTCGTTACAAAATTTTGATTTTTTGTGTGGATAAGAAGCTAATAAATTTTGATTTAAATCAAAAATAGACATATTTAATCCTGAAAGAAGGTATAAATCTTTTAGCATTTTTTCTAGTTCAATCATAATTTCTCCTTTAAATAATTTATATCATACTAATTTACCCTTAATTATACTTTATTCTCTTTTGAAATGAAATAGATATTAATATAATTTAAAAGAAAAGGGGAAAGATAATTTGAAAATAAATAAGATATTAAATAATAATTATGTAACATCCTATAATGATGATACAGGAGAAATAGTAGTTATGGGTCCAGGTGTTGGATTTAGAAAAAAAGCAGGAAATACAATAGACAATAATAAAATAGAAAAAATCTTTTATTTGCCAATTGGACGAGAAATGGATATCAATCAGTCTATTCATTACAAATTGGCACGAAATATTGTAAAGATGGCATCGGTAAAGTGGAATACTCAGTTCTATAATGAAGTCATTGGAATGATAGCCAGCTATCTTTCTTTTGTTTTAAATGCACGAGAAAACAATAAAAAATTATTTCAAAACAAAGCAATGAATACTAGAATTGAGAATGATTTTGAAAGTGAAATCATGCAATACATATACGAAAAAATAAATATTAAACTTACTAAAACAGAAATTAAATACATATTACATTGTTTGAAAAATTACTCATTCATTGAGGAAAAAGAAGATGATCAAGTGGGCACTCTTGTTAATGAAATAATGTATATTGTAGAGAAAACATATAATATAAAGTTAGAAGAGAATTCAGAAAAATATATAATTTTTAAAAACAATATTATTAGTTTATCAAGAGAAATTGTAAAGTTGATCAATCAAGGTATTAAAGTTCATCAGGAATCAAAATTTACAAACGATTCCAAATCTAATATGTGTACTAATATCGTAAATAAATATATACGAGAAAAATATCAATATAATTTATCAATTGAAGAAATGAAATTTTTAAATGATAATATAGAAAATATGAGTATTAATTAAAAAAATAACATATCAAGACAAAATGTTGTAAAGTTTCTAGCATAGATAAGAAATTTATGCTAAACATCATTAATTTAAACATAGATTATGACTTTAAGTAGGCAAGTTCAAATAAATTATATTTTTCATGTGTGATTTATATGGTCTTTATTTTTCCAAATTTATAAATTTAAAACATAGTTTTATATTAGTGACTCTAATAATTATTTTTGATTAATACTTTACTTTAATAAAGACCTGGCTTTTAATGTTGGTTATTTACTGTTTTTGATAGTATTTGTTTCTCCAGTTGCAGGATTTCTACCTTGTCTTTCGCTACGATTTCTTACTTCAAAAATACCAAATTCTTTTTTAACTTATTAGAAATTACTTTTGTAAAACTTGTGATTACTTTTTCAATTTCTGCATCTGGAAGAGATACTTTCCATGAAATAGCTTCAATTAATTCTTTTTTATTCGTTTTGAATAAAAAAGAATTATATTAAATTATGATAAAATAAAAAAATATAAATTCCATATTAGAAGATTTCAAAAAAGATTGATAGTGTTTAATTTGTTTATAATTTAAAAAAAAACTTATACACTAATGCAAAAAATATTAAAAAGTCAAAAGAGTGTTTAATTGGTTTATTTATTATGACTTTAAAATATGTAATTCTTAATTATTACTAGTCATATTGTATAAATAACGAAAATTTAGTTAGTTTGAGAAGTGATTTTTTATTTTGTATGATGAATATGGATAGAAAAGGGAGATACAAATGAAAACAAACAAAGAAAAAGTATTTGATTTTATTGTTGAATATTCTAAAAGATTTAAAACAATAAATGATGAAACTCCTAAGTTAGATACACAATTTCTATCTGAAAAATTGGAAATGCGTAGGAGTAATCTTTCAAGTATATTGAATCAGTTGGTTGATGAAAGAAAAATTGAAAAAACAAAAGGGCGTCCTGTGCTTTATTATCTGTCAACAGATCAAGAAGTACAAATTGAAAATCAAGTTTTTGATTCATTGATTGGACAAGATTTAAGTTTAAAAGATACGATTCAGTTTACAAAATCTGCTATTGCATACCCTATGAGAATACCAAGAATTCTTTTTACAGGACAAAAGGGTATAGGGGTGAGAACATTAGCGGAAAAGATTTACGAATATGTGTGCCTTCAAAGAATTTTAAAGAAAGATTCAAATTTCAAAATTGTTGATTGTTTAGATTACAATGAGAAACAAATAAGTGAAAAGTTAATAGGTAAAGAAAATATTTTTTTAGAAAATAATCATGGATTGATTTTAATAAAGAATGTAAATGTAGTGTCTAAAGATTTGATTTCAAATGTTATTAGAATGTTAAAAAATAATTCCGATTTTGATTTTATACTTATTATTCATCTTAATGAAGACCTCGATAAATTGGATTACTTACGAGATTACTTTAATTTTATGGTCCATATCCCTTCCTTGGATAACAGAAATCTCTCGGAAAGATTCCAGTTTATTGAAAAATTCTTTCAAAATGAATCAAATAATTTGAATAGATCAATTGAAATTAATGATGGTTTAATGCAATGTTTATTACTTTATCCTTGTAAGGATAATCTTATTGAACTTAGAAACAACATTCAATTTGGTGTTGCAAATGCACTTTCTAAGTCAAAAAAGAATACGAACATAGTTATTGAATTAGGTGATTTACCACCTAATGTCAGAAAAGGACTTTTATATATTAAAAAGCATATAAATGATTTAACTAATGTTTTAGAGAAGGATACAACATATGTATTCAATCATAATCGAACATTGAGAAAAAAGATTAAAAGTGAAAATTTAGATATCTATGCACAGTTAGAACAAAAATACAAAGCTCTTGGAAAAATGGCAAATGAAAAAGAAAAAGATGCTTATCTAATTGCTAATATTGAAGAACAGATTGATGACTACTTAAAACAAATTACACATGATATAGATAAAGATCAAATCAAAAAAATTTGCTCTACAAAGTTAATTAATTCTGTAGAAAAATTCTTAAACAGTGCAAGTGTTCGATTTAATCAGGTTTATTCAAATAAAATATATTATGCAATATGTCTTCATTTGAATAATGCAATAGTTAGAAACAGTTCAAAACAAAGAATTTCTAATGAAAATATTATGGAAATCATTGATAAGTATGATGAACAGTATGTGTTTTCTAGAAAGTTTTTAAAATCAATAGAAAAAGAATTCAATGTAACTCTATCTATGGACGAAAGTGCTTTTATAACTTTGGTTTTAACTCTTCAAGAAAATGAAAAACTAAAAAAGAGAAATGTTGTTACATTAATTGTAATGCATGGAAGTAAAACAGCACAGTCAATAGTAGAGGTTGTCAAACTTCTGATGCCAGTACAAAATATTGAAGCTTTTGATTTATCATTAGAAGATGATCCAAAAGAATCTTATGAGCAATTAAAAAATAAGATTATTGAAATAAATCAAGGAAGAGGAATATTAGCTCTATATGATATGGGTTCTATTCAAGTCATGTTGGATTCAATCATGGAAGAAACAAAGATAAATATTAGATCAATTGAAGTTCCTATTCCATTATTAGCGATGTCTGCTTGTAAACAAGCTGAAGAAGGAAAGAATGTTGATGATATTTATGATCATTTGGTTAGTGAATATTCCGATAAATCATATTCAAGAATGAGCAACAAGGATGTTATTATTGCATTATCGTCAGCTAATGAAAATAACAGTGAAAGTATTAAAAGATATTTACAGACTTTAGAGGATTACAGAGATTATCAAATATTATCATTTAATATTTCTGATAAGCACAGTTTAATCAATAGAATCAATGAAATCAAACTTAAAGGTAAGGTTATCGGGATTGTAGGAACTTATAATCCTGATATCTTCAATATAAAATTTGTAGATTATCAACATTTACCTAAAGTTTATACAATACATGAATTATTTGCAGAAGGCGATGATGATTTTGATATCATTGAATACTTAACAGAACAGTTTGAGATATTCAATTATGATGACCTTCAAAACTCATTATTACCATTTGTAAAGAAACTAGAAGAAATATTTGAAGAACCATTTACAGAAGATACAAGATTAGGAATGCTTATTCATATGGGATGCTTAATTGACAGATTGACAAAAAAGCAAGCATCTGCGGTCAATTTTAATTTGGATAGTATAAGAACAAAGTATCATGATGAATTTACAATGGTTTCTGAAGCCTCTAAGAAACTTGAATCAACGTTTAATGTTACATTTAGTGACAGTGATAAAGCAACAATTATAGAAATTATTATTAATAACAAAAGGAGAAATTAATTATGACAAAAGAAGAAGCCTCAATGATTGGGTTTGAAATTGTAGCGTACTCAGGAGACGCAAGAAGTAAATTACTATTAGCTGTAGAAAAAGCTAAACAAAAAGAATTCGGTGAATGTGATAAATTGATTGCAGAAGCAAATGAATGCTTAAATGATGCTCATAAATCACAGACAGAATTATTACAAATGGAAGCTAGAGGAGAACATATCGATATTGGATTTATTACAGTTCATGCTCAAGATCATTTGATGACAACAATTTTATTAAAAGATATTATTAACAATTTATTAGATATTTATAGATAATGAGGTAAAAAAAGATGGATGCGTTGATTGGAAAAATCGAGAAAGCTAAGCCTTTCTTTGAAAAAGTTTCTAGAAATAAGTATTTAAAAGCAATCCGTGATGGATTCATGTCAGCTATGCCAGTAGTACTATTCTCAAGTATCTTCATGTTACTTGCTTATGTACCAAACATTTTTGGATTCTATTGGCCTAGTGATATCGAAGCAATGATTTTAAAACCATATAACTATTCAATGGGATTATTAGCAGTGCTTGTAGCTGGGACAACAGCAAAAAACTTATGTGACAGTTTAAATAGAGATATGCCAGTTAATAGACAAATCAATAATATTTCAACTCTTATGGCAGGTATTGTAGGTTTCCTAGTTGTAGGTGTTGATTCTATTAAAGGTGGATTCTCAAGTGGATACATGGGATCTAAAGGGTTATTAACAGCCTTCTTAGTAGCGTTTTTTGTATGTAATGTGTACAAGTTCTGTGTTAAAAGAAATATTACAATTCACATGCCAGAAGAAGTACCACCAAATATTTCACAAACATTTGCAGATGTTATTCCTTTCGGAGTTTCAATCTTATTATTAGCTTTATTTGATATAGCATTTAGACATTTTGTAGGTATGTGTTTCGCTGAATCAGTTATTGAATTCTTCAAACCTTTATTTACTGCAGCAGACGGATATTTAGGATTAGCTATTATTTATGGAGCTATGTCATTATTCTGGTTCGTAGGTATTCAAGGGCCATCAATTGTTGAACCAGCAGTTTCAGCAATTTATTATGTAAACATTGCTAACAACTTAGAATTATTCCAAGCTGGAAAACATGCAGCTAACATTTTAACACCTGGTTGTCAACAATTCGTAGCTACATTAGGTGGTACAGGAGCAACTCTTGTTGTAACATTAATGTTTGCTTTCATGGCAAAATCTAAAGAATTAAGAGCAGTAGGTAAAGCAAGTTCGATTCCTGTATTATTCGGAGTTAATGAACCAATCTTATTTGGTGCACCATTGATCTTAAATCCAATTTTCTTTATTCCATTTATTGTTGCACCAATCTTAAATGTATGGATGTTCAAAGCATTTGTAGATATTTTAGGAATGAACAGTTTCATGTATATTCTTCCTTGGACAACACCAGCACCACTTGGTATTGTATTAGGATGTGGAATTACATTGTTATCAATATTATTTGCAGTATTAGTTTTGGTTGTAGATTTCGTAGTTTATTATCCATTCTTCAAAGTTTATGATAAACAAAAATGTGAAGAAGAAGATGAAAAAGGTGGATATGTTAAAGAAGAAGATGAAGATGTTGAAGTTTCATCTGATGTAGTTAATGAAAAGCGTGTATTAGTGTTATGTGCTGGTGGGGGTACTAGTGGATTATTGGCTAATGCATTAGCTAAAGGTGCTGATGAACAAGGCATTTCAATTATTACTGCCGCAGGTTCTTACGGTGCACACTATGATATGTTAAAAGACTATGATTTAGTAGTTCTAGCTCCTCAAGTAGCAAACTACTATGAAGATTTAAAGAAAGATACAGATCGTATTGGAATTAAATGTGTTGCTTGTGAAGGTAAAAAATATATTGAATTAACTCGTAATCCTCAAAAAGCATTACAATTTGTATTCTCAATTTTAGATGGAGAAGAATAGAATTTAATAATAACCATTAGGTCTAATCCTAATGGTTATTCAATATCGTTAAGTTAAGGAGAAAATTATGAAATTTAGTAAAGATTTTGTATTTGGTGGAGCAACAGCTGCTTATCAATGTGAAGGTAGTACTAGAGAATATGGAAAAGGAAAAGTAGCATGGGATGATTATTTAGCTAAACAAGGTAGATTCTCAGCTGATCCTGCTAGTGATTTCTACCATAAATATCCTGTGGATTTAAAATTATGCAATGATTTTGGAATTGAAGGTATAAGAATTTCTATTGCATGGTCAAGAATTTTTCCTGACGGAAAAGGAAGAATCAATCAAGAAGGTGTAGACTTCTATCATAGAGTATTCCAAGAATGTCATAAAAATGGTGTAGAACCTTATGTAACTTTACATCACTTTGATACTCCTGATGCTTTACATAGTCAAGGGGACTTCTTATCAAGAGAAACAATTGATGCTTTTGAAGAGTATGCAAAATTCTGCTTTGAAGAATATAAAGATGAAGTAACTTATTGGTTTACATTCAATGAAGTATGGCCAATTGCCACAAATCAATATATTGAAGGAACATTCCCACCATGTATTACTTATGATATTACAAAAGCGGTTAAATCAATGCATGGTATGATGGTAGCACATGCTAAAGCAGTTTGTGCTTATAAAGAAAAAGGTTACAAAGGCAAAATTGGAATCATTCATTCATTAGAAACTAAATATCCTTTAAATGAAAATGATCCAAAAGATGTATATGCAGCAAAAAAAGAAGACGTGTTAGCTAATCAATTCTTATTGGATGCAACTTTCTTAGGATACTATACAGATGAAACAATTAAAATTATCAATGAATTAGTTCATATTAACAATGGAACATTTGAATATGATCCAGCAGATATTGAAATCATGAAAAAAGCAGCAAAAGATAATGATTATTTAGGAATGAATCATTATCAAAGTCACTTTATTAAAGCTTATGAAGGTGAAAATGAAATTCATCACAATGGTACTGGAGAAAAAGGTACTAAAAAATTCAAATTAAAAGGTGTAGGAGAAAGAGTGTTTAAAGAAGGTATCCCTACAACTGACTGGGATTGGTTAATTTATCCTGAAGGTATGTATGATATGATTATGAGAATTAAAAATCAATATCCGAACTATAAAGCAATCTATATTACTGAAAATGGTATGGGATATAAAGATCATTTTGATAATGGTAATATCGATGATTCTCCAAGAATTGATTACATTAAACAACATTTACAATGGTTATTAAAATCAATTGAAGATGGTGCAAATGTAAAAGGATATTTTGTTTGGTCATTAATGGATGTATTCTCATGGTCAAATGGTTATAATAAGAGATATGGATTATTCTATGTTGATTACGATACACAAGAAAGATATCCTAAAAAATCAGCATATTGGTATAAAAAAGTAATTGAAACAAGAGAGGTATAATTATGGATTATAGAGGAGTCATCTTTGATTTTAATGGTACATTATTTTTTGATAATGATAAACATGTTAAAGCGTGGGGTGCTATTTCACAATTATTAAGAAATAAAGGTATAACAGATGAAGAACTCCATGAACACTTTAATGGAGTACCTAATAAACAAATCATTCAGTATATGTTAGGTGATAAATGCACAGAGGATGATATTGTTAAATATTCTTCATTAAAAGAAGAATACTATAGAAAATTTTGTAAAGAAGATACTGAAAATTTTCATTTGGTTAAAGGATCAGAAGAATACTTTGATTTGCTAACAGAAAAAAAAGTACCATTTACAATTGCAAGTGCATCAATTAAAGAAAACATTGATTTCTTTGTAGAATCATTTAACTTAGATAAATGGATTGCACCATCTGATATTGTTTATGATGATGGTACTTACGAAAATAAGATAGCAATGTTTAAAAAAGCAGCAGATGTCATTAAGACTGATATTAAAGATTGCTTGATTATTGAAGATTCATTAAGTGGTATTCAAAACGCTTATAACTCTGGTTGCAATATGATTATTGTTATTGATTCAGCGAACAAGAAAGACGAATATGAAAAATTACCTGGTGTTATAAAGGTAATTGATGATTTTACTCAAATTTAATTTATATGTAGCATTTTATTTAATAAAAGAGTTTCCTAAAGTCTAAAATGTCATGATTAAAAAATGCTATTTATGAATATATAAGTGTTTTATATCATTTCTTTAAACCCAACCCTCTTAATAACCTAATGTGTTTATTATGTAAGATTAAAATACTTTAAAAAAATATGGTACTATGCCATATTTTTTTATTTAGAATAAGTGTTAAAATAAGTTATGATGTAAAAATGACGAAATAAATGTAAGCGCCAAATAAAATAGTGGATAAAAATATAGAACTCTAAGAACTACAATATAGAATGTGGAGACTCCATAAATTATATTGTAGTTTTTATATTCTCCAAAAACTATATGGAAAGGAAGAGAGACTATATGACAGTACAGGAACTTACCGAAAATGAAAAATATAAATTTTGGTATTTTAAAATCAAAGAATGCAAGGAAAGTGGTTTATCTGTCAAAGATTTCTGTGACAAAAACAATATCAAGCCGTCGACTTATTATAATTATCAACAAAAAATCAGAAATATTTTATGTGATCAGATAAATGAAAACAGCTACAAGAATGAAGTATCCTTTGTTTCTGTTGAAAAGCAACCACACAATAATGAAAAGATTATCATTATCAAGGGAAGCATCAAAATTGAACTCGATTCAAATACACCTTACCAAAGTATTGAGCCTCTTTTGAAATCACTATTATGATTGGTGATATTTCAAAAGCCGAACATATTTATATAGCTGTTGGCTATACAGATATGCGTAAACAGATTGATGGTCTTTCAGCTATCGTTCAACAGAATTTCAAGCTTGATCCTTTTTCTAATTCTGTGTTTTTGTTTTGTGGTAGAAATACAAGGACCATGAAGGCTCTGTATTGGGAAGGTGATGGTTTTGTATTACTTTATAAAAGACTTGAAAATGGTAAATTTAAATGGCCCAGAGATGAATCAGAAGCACTCGAAATAACTTCTCAACAGTTCAGGTGGCTACTTGAAGGACTCTCTATCGTACAGCCCAAAACCATTCAGAAAAGTTATCCACAAGTTGTACTGTAAAGCCTTGATTTCATAGGAAGATATGCCTGTTTATGGTATAATAGATGTATGAAATGGAGGTGCTTTTGATGGCTGATACAGTTGAAAATTTAGCTTTGGTAATGGCTAATCTGTCACATTCTATTGAAGAATTGAAAGCTACGATTGCATCTTTGAACAGTACGATTGACAGTTTGAAAGCTGAAAATGAATACTTAAAAAACAACAATGAACTTTTGCGTGAAGAAAATGCCTATTTAAAGAGAAAGCTGTTTGGTACCAAGAGTGAAAAGATAGCACATTCTATGGATCAGCTTTCTCTTTTTGATGAAGCAGAAAATGAATGTGAACCTGAACTGCTTGAAGATATCTCATATACCAGAGCCAAAAAGAAACAAAAAGGGAAAATTGATATCAAATTAGACAATCTCAAACATGTAAAAAAAATTTATGATATTGATGAAAAAGACAGAGTATGTGATGAATGTGGCTCTAAACTATCTTATGTGGGTGAAGAATTTGTAAGACATGAAGTTATTTATGAACCAGCCAAACTCTATGTAAAAGATATTTATCGAAAAACATATGAATGTCGAAACTGCAGAAAAAAAGGAAAGGCAGTAATGCTTAAAGCAGGAACACCTCAACCAGTAGTTCCACACTCATATACATCGCCAAGTGTACTGTCACAAGTGATTATCGATAAATATGTAAATCATATGCCTTTATACAGACAGGAATCAGAATGGAAACGATTAGGAATGGAACTGTCAAGAACAACCATGGCTAACTGGATCATCATTGTCGCCAAGGAATATTTCATTCCATTGGTAAACAGGATGCACGAACTGATGATGGAAGAGTCACATATACATTGCGATGAAACGCCAGTTCAGGTATTGAATGAGCCAGGCAAGAAGGCTACTTCCAAATCATACATGTGGGTATATTCAAGTATCAAAGAAAGTAAACAACCTGTTAAGATATTTGATTACAGACCTGACAGAAAAGCAACCAACCCTCAAGAATTTCTTAAAGGGTTTGATGGTACTATTATCACTGATGGTTATTATGGATATAATCATATAGATGGTGTGACCAATGCCTACTGTTGGGCGCATGCCAGAAGGAAGTTCTATGATGCATTGCCTGTAGATATGAAGAATGCATCAGATACACTCGCAAATACAGCTGTTGAAAAAATAGCCAGACTGTTTGCGATAGAAAAACAAATCGAAACATTATCACCTGATAAAAAGGCAAAAATACGTCAAGAAAAATCAAAGCCGTTAGTTGATGACTTCTTTTTATGGTGCAAAGATAACCAAAACAAGGTGTTAACAGCTTCTAAGACAGGAAAGGCTATACAATATGCCTTGAATTACGAGGCAGGACTGCGTTCATTTTTAGAAGATGGTCTTGTACCTATGACAAATTCATTAGATGAACGTACAATCAGACCATTTACAGTTGGTCGAAAGAACTGGCTGTTTTCAACTTCTACTAAAGGAGCTGAAGCAAGTGCTGCAGTCTTCAGCTTGATTGAAACAGCTAAAGCCAACAAACTTAATCCATATGATTATATTGAATTCATTCTGGATTATTTACCTCAACAAGATCTGGTTGAAGATCCAAAGAAATTGGATTGGTTCTTACCATGGAGTGAAGAAATAAAAGAAGAATTTGAAATAAAAGCCGACTAAATTGATTATTATATCAATTCAATCGACTTTTTTTAATACACTATTTTATTTGGCGCTTACAAATAAATAATAATTTATACGAGGTATAGATATGTTTGATAGTTTTGATATAAAATATACGGATGGTTTAGAATTGGATGGAGCTTTTTCTGTTTCGCACATTAATTACGGATGTTCCCCTAAATTTCATGGAGAGGATGCAAATGATATAGCAAAAAGCTCTAGAAAAAATAGTATTACTTTTAAAGATAAAATAGATGATGTTTTAGACAGCATAAGAAAGTTTAATGGGACAGAAAAGAATTATAAAATTGCAGATCGAATCTATTTGTGGAAAAAATATTGGTTTGACTATATAGAAGCATTTGATAAATCAACGAAAGTAATGCCTGATTCTGTAGTTACGGTATACATAGGAAGACATGCAATTGAATTAGGCTTAAAATATTTAATCATGGTAAAGAAAGGAAGTGTTGTAAAAAGCCATGGTTTAAAAAAGTTGTATGATGAGTTCGATAGTGTATATAAAATTCAGGAGCAATATATGGAATGGATGGATTTGTTTTGTGAACTATATTGTAAATACATTGAAGGAGATAATCCTGAGCATTTTAGATTTTCAGAATATAAAGGAAATACTAATTTTGCAGGGAATCGATTAGATATAAGATGGTTATGCTATAATCTTTCTTTGATTATATTGAAATTATTACATTTTTCTGGACTAGAAGACGAATACAATAATAATTAAATAATATTAGAATAAAATATAACATTAATATACTTTACACTTATTTAATGCTATAATTTATAGTATAAAAGGATTGTGATTTTTAGTAGGCAAAACCGATAATTAAATGGATCTTATTCCATATTAATTGTTGGTTTTTTTGTTTCTTATTAATAGATGCTTAAGAAAGAAGGATAGATGATGAAAAAAATATATAAATTATTGATTTGTGTTTTAGTTTTAACTATGATTACAGGTTGCTCTCAGGCTACTTCAAAAAGAAATGCAAAAGAAATTATTGAAGATATGATTTTATATTATGGGACTTATGAGTCAAAATCAAAAGATAAAGTAAATGATTTATTGGAAGAATTAGAAGATGTTGACTCTTCAAAAGCAAAGCAATGGGATGAAATTATGAAGTATTGGCAAACAAATCATGAAAAACTGGAAATTAATAATGATGTATTGCCTGACGGATTAGATAAGAGCGATAAATTATGCATTGTTGTTTTAGGATATCAACTTAATGATGATGGTACTATGCAAGATGAACTTATTGGACGTTTGAAAGTTGCATTAGATAGCGCAAACAAATATCCTAATGCATATGTTGCTTGTACTGGTGGAGGAACTGCAAAAGACAATTCTAATGTAACTGAAGCAGATCAAATGGCACAATGGCTTATTGATAATGGATTGAACAAAGATAGATTGATTATTGAAAATAAATCATCATCCACTGTTGAAAATGCTAAATTTACATATAACATTCTTAGAAAAAAATACCAAGATATTGATAAAATTGCTATTGTAACAAGTGATTACCATATAGAAAGGGGATCATTATTGTATAAGGCTCAATTAGTTCTATCAGCGGCTAAAAATAATGATAAATCTATACAGATAGTTTCAAATGCTGCTTATCAAGCCCACAAGGATAGTGAACCATTTTTATGGCAAGCTGGTGGGCTTTGCGAAATACTTGGTGATGTCAAACTTGCTAATAAGATTTATGATGAAAAGTATACAAAACCAAAATTATAAAAGGAACAAAATTGTTCCTTTTTATAATCTAATTAGTATTTTTTAGCTTAATTGAATATCTTTTTTCAGATAATTCAAGGTTTTTATAGTCAATGTATTTGTATCCGGAAAGAAGCTTTATTTTTTTATGGTTATCTGTAAATTTGTAACCTTTCGCAACAAATTTACTATCTTCAGTTTCAAATAATAGATAGCCATCGGCATTATTATTTGATTTATAATCTATATTAGAATCAATATTAATAAATATTTTTTGAGATTCGACAATGGTTTCACCAACTGAGTCCATATTAGATGTGTCAAATAATATGTTCATACAAAAGAAAAATAATATTAAAAAACCTATATAATTTAAGAAATCAAATTTTGTTTTATTATCATTATAATTTGCCTTTTTAGTGATAGTAGTTGTTTTAAAGAAAAATAAATTATATGAAGCAAAATTTAATAAGAAAGAAATTAAAATGATAATAATTAAAAAATTTATATCATTAAAAATACATTTTATAAACAAAAATATAGTTGATAATTCCAATCCTATAAAAAAAACATATAAATAATTTTTTTTAAGTTTGGCTTTGTTATTTATATCAGTGTATTTTATGCAGGCCAAAAATAGTATGTTTATCAAAATTATACCCATAAAGCCGAAAGAGTAGAGAGAATACTCCATGAAAAATAATTTTTTTAAGTATGTAGCATTACAAATAAGATAAGTTATGAAACACGTTAAAAAAATATTTGAAAAACTGAATAGTTTCATAAAGTACAATTTACAATTATATTTTGTCTTTTTTTTTGGAGCATTCCGAATTTCAAAGAAAAAGAACATTCCAAACATGAAAATTATAATTATTGTAGGTATAATTGAAGTAAAATCTAGTTTCAAAACAACTGTGTTGAAATTTAAAACATGTGAGTATGATTTTTCAAATTTTTTAAGTAAAAGTGATTTAAAAAAAGTCCCTAGGGGCACTGCTAATGTTAGTGAGGTAGCTACAATGCTTAAATAAGTATGTATTTTATCTTTGTTTTTAATAAATAGTTTCAATCTATATAATACAGTGTTTTCTTTTGTATGTAATGTATTATTTAAATCCATATCTTTCCTCCTTGAGATAGTTTTTGATAATTAATAATGTATTATTAGTAACATTATAATTTGTTTATTTTTATATGTGAAGTATTATAAAAAATCATCTATACTTTTTTACCCTATATTGTACTTTGTTCCATTTCTATTTTTAAGGGTTAATTTATAATATAGTCAGGAGGAAAGAAAAATGGAAATGAAAAATGAATGGGTCAAAGATCCTAAAATTTTTAATGTCAATCGTTTAAGAGCAACAGCATCGATTCATAGATATGCAAGTATTAAAGAATTAAAAGAAAAACAAAGCAGTTTCAATTATTCATTAAATGGGAGCTGGAAGTTTCATTATGCAACAGGATTTAATCAATTAATACCGGAGTTTTCTAATAAAGATTATTGTGTAGATCACTGGGATGAAATCAAAGTACCTGGTCATATTCAATTACAAGGATATGGAAAACCAATGTATGTTAATCAAATCTATCCTTGGTCAGGAACACAACAAATCATTCCTGGAGAAATTCCTGATAAAAATCCAATTGGAAGTTATGTCACTTATTTTGACAGTTCAGTAATCAAAGATAATGTCGATACTTATATTACTTTCCATGGTGTTGAATCAGCCATGGCTCTATGGGTCAATGGAACATTTGTAGGTTACAGTGAAGACACATTTACACCTTCAAGTTTTAATATTACAGATTTGATTGTTAATGGAGAAAACAAAATTGCTGTTAACGTTTATCGCTTCAGCAGTGGAAGTTGGTTAGAAGATCAAGATTTCTGGCGTTTTTCAGGTATTTTTAGAGATGTTGAACTTCAAATGGTACCACACGTTCATTTAAAAGATATCAAGATTTTGACACATTTAAATGAAAATTATGATCATGCAACTGTTGAAGTAACGCCAATGATTGTAAAAAAAGAGACTAAATTTAAGGCAGTCTATACTTTAAAGTATAAAGATGAAGTTATTGGACAAAAAGAAAGCAAAGATTGTTGCAGTCCAATCAATTTTGAATTCGATGATCCTCATTTATGGTCAGCAGAAAAACCAAACCTTTACCAATTATATGTAGAAATCATGGATGAAAAGGGTTTAGTTGAATGTAGTCAATACAATGTGGGTGTCAGAGAATTTAAACTTATTGATGGTATCATGTGTATCAATGGAAAGAGAATTGTTTTCCATGGTGTTAACCGTCATGAATTTTCAGCCAAGACAGGAAGAACGGTTTCTTATGAAGATACTAAAAAAGATATCTTGAATATGAAAGCCAATAATATCAATGCCTTACGTACATGTCATTATCCAAATCAAACATTTGTTTATGATTTATGCGATGAATATGGTCTTTATGTCATTGATGAAGTTAACCTTGAAACACATGGAACTTGGAGTGAACTTTTTGATAAAGCACATATCTTACCAGATGATAAACCTGAATGGTTAGATATTATCTTAGACCGTGCTAATTCCATGTATGAAAGAGATAAAAACCATCCTTCGATTATTATCTGGTCATTAGGAAATGAATCTTATGGTGGTAAAAATCTTTATGAAATGTCTAAGTTTATGAAACAAAAAGATACTTCTCGTTTGATTCATTATGAAGGACTTTCACATGATCGTCGCTACAATGAAACAAGTGACATTGAAAGTCAAATGTATACTTTTGCAGTTGATGTTGAAAAATACTTAAAGGAACATCAAGATAAACCATTTATTTTATGTGAATACGCCCATTCTATGGGAAACAGTAATGGAGCATTATTCAAATATATTGATTTAGAAAAGAAATATTCCTTGTATCAAGGTGGATTCATCTGGGATTACATCGATCAAGCATTATACCATGATGGAAAATTATGTTATGGTGGGGACTTTGGTGAAAGGCCAAGTGATTATGATTTCTGTGGAAACGGTATTGTTTTTGCAGACCGTACAAATACTCCAAAGATGCAAGAAGTCAAATACTGTTATCAATATGTAGATTTTAGAATAGATGAAGATGTTATTCATATCAGCAATAATTATTTATTTACTGATTTAAATGAATATCAATTACAAATGGATATGTTATGCAATGGTAATGTTGTTCAAACCAAAACAATGATAGTAGATTGTAAACCATTATCATCAGTTGTTGTTGAAAATCCATTTAAAATAAATGATCAAGACCAAGAATGTGCAGTAACAGTCTATTTGAAAAAGAATCATGAAATATACGCTCAACAACAATATATCTATGAAGTAAAAAATAAAACACATAACATTCATACAACAAAACACGTAGATATCGTTGAAGACTACTTGAATGTAGGCGTTGTAGGAAAAGATTTCAATGTGATTTTCTCAAAACAAAAAGGTTTGGTTTCTTATAGATATCATCAACAAGAATATATTAGAGTACCTGTCAGACCAAATTTCTTTAGAGCAGCTACAAATAATGATGTTGAAAACAAATATGGTTATCGCTATGGTAAATGGTTAACTGCCAGTCTATATGCAAAATGTGAGTTTGTTGGTATTTCAAAAGGAGACTGTTCTTGCAAGATTGAATATGCTTATGATTTGCCAAATTTACAAGATGAAAAAGTTCATTTAGTTTATGAAGTCTATGGTGATGGTAAAATCATTGTCGATATGTCTTATCAACCGGTTGTTTCTGAAATTGAAATGCCTGTATTTGGACTTATCTTCCAATTATATAAAGATATGGAAGAAGTAAATTATTATGGATTTGGTCCAGAAGAAAACTATATTGATCGAAACAAAGGGGCACTTCTTGGAAAATATACTTATCAAGTAACAGACAATTTAACACCTTATTTATATCCACAAGAATGTGGTAACAGAACGCATGTAAGAGAATTATCAGTTGCGGGTGAAAATACAAAATTAAGAATCAAAGGTGAAGATTTTGAATTTTCAGCATTACACTATACACCTTATGAATTAGAAAACGCGCGTCACAAAGATGAACTTCCAAATGTTTATCAAACGGTTTTATGTATCAATGAAAAACAAATGGGTATTGCTGGTGATGATACATGGGGTGCTAAGACACATGATGAATTCTTATTAGATAAAGAAAAACATCATTTACGTTTTAGTTTTAAAGGTAAGTTATAATGAGATTTATATTTGTAAGACACGGAAAGACACATTTTAATGAAATCAATCTGACACAGGGTTGGTGTGATTCTCCTTTGTCAAAAGTGGGAATCAGACAAGTTGAAAATATTTCAAAGCAGCTAGAACAATACCAAATAGATAAAGCTTACACATCTCCATTGGGTAGGGCAGTACAAACGGCAAATATTATTCTAAGTAAAAAAGAAGTCGAACCGATTTATGAAGAACGTTTTAAAGAAGTTAATTTTGGAATACTTGAAGGAATATCCACAGAACTTGTAAGAAAACTCAATATTGAATCACCTTACTGGTTAGAAGATTTGGATATGGATTACAGACCTTATGAAGGGGAAGATATTCATGATGTTATTTCAAAACATCATAAAGCACTTCAAGAAATAATAGAGGATTGTAATGAAAAGGATACCGTTTTAATTGTAGGGCACGGCTGTTCGTTATATGGATTTATCAAATCATTATTACCTCAACAATCTTTTAAATTTCCTAATAATGCTTCAGCAATGATTGTTGATTATTCAAATGGAAATTTCAAACTCGAACAAATTTTAGACCCTATTCTATAAAAATAAACAGGTTTGCGATGGTAAACCTGTTTATTATTTATAAAGTTTCAGAATATTTGATACAGATTAGATCAGAAATAAGCTGTAATGGATAGGGATGACTTGCATAGCCACCTTTACTGTTATAACGGATGTAGAAATCGATAAATGGATATTCAATTGACTGATCAGAAGTAATCATACATATCTTTGGTTTCTTTTTGTTACTTTTGAATGGCTTGGCTCTTGGAAAAATACGATCAAAATAGGTTCCTGATTCTGAAAAAATAATAATAAGGTTATTTTCATCAGCGTCAGTAATATAGTCTGCCTGATCTTTGATATTAAAACAAGAAAAGATAAGTTTACCACTTGTTTGCAGATCGAACTGTAAATTGCAGGCAACACTTTCAGATTGCATATAGCCAAAAGCGGCTATTTTCTGATAAGAACTGATTTCTTGAACAAGTGTATTGATTTGTTTTTCAATATCATTTTCTAAGAAGTAATTTAAATTGGAAATAACATTTTTTACATATGATTGAAACATTGATGAGGATTCATATTTTTCATAGTCAAACTTTCTTTTTAAGCGAGCAGCTTCAACTGAAAATTTTGCAATTTGATTTTTCAATGCATTGAAATCTTTAAGTCCAATATCACGACAAAAGCGCGAAATACTAGAATTTGACACATAGCAAGCCTGAGCTAGATCTGTGAGAGAATATTCTTCTAAATCGCGCATATTTTCTATCATATATTTAGCTATTTTATAGTTATTTGAACCTTTTGGTTCATCATTAAGTGTTGATAAAAGTATAATTATTAGGTTAAACATGGAGAATCTCCTTTATGTATATTTTAGATAATTATACCATAGTTAATTATTGTTTAACAACAATAGTTTTAGCTACTTTATCATGAAAAGATTGTGTATTTGCTTGGAAATAAGCATAGATAATTGAACCGATAGTTAAAGCATAGGCAATATATTTTAAAGGATCAACAATCATTGTAAGTTTAAATAATGGAAGTAGCTTTCTTATATAGGTTGGGATGATAATCATTCCACCTTCAAGTAAGGATGCTCCAAGAAGTTCTCTTAACATCATATCTTTTAAATTGATTGATTCATTATTTTCTTTAATGATTTTGATCTTACATATTTTTTTACCAAGTGTTTGTCCTTTAAAAAGATATGTTGGAATAAATACATAGTAAATAATACCAATCAAAACACCATAAAGACCTAAAGCAAGACCTATAGAAAAATCATAGTGTGTTAAATCAAACATATAAGGCTTTAAGTAGTCATTTCCTCTTAAATAGAAGGTAATAGGGATAACAGCCAGCATGTTAGTAAGATACCAATCGATGATCATAGCTACAAATCTTCTAACACGTGTTTCGATAATATCCATATTATTTCTGTTTTTATTGCTTTTGTTATTTTTTGTTTTATTTTTTCTCATAAGTAGTCCTCCAGGATAGAAAAATTATAACAAATGAATGCTTTATTTACTTTTGCTTTTCCAAAAGGTAGAAATTATTTCCAAATATTGGAAATAAAAAAAGAAAGCCGAAGCTTTCTATAAAGATTTTATAATCTTTTATAATCATCCATATTTAATAAAGATGCAGCATCTTTATCACAGATAACAGTGAAGTTAGGATGTAATTTTAAAACAGTTGCTGGTAGTTCATCTGAAATTGGTGAATCTAACACTTGTTTTAAAATTTGAGCTTTTTCTTTACCAGTAACAATCATTACAAGATGTTTCACTCTCATTAGACTTTTTGGACCCATTGATAAAGTGATTGGTAGATGATCTCTTGCTGGATATGTTGGATTAGCTGCATTTTTTGTTTTACGATCCATTGGATAAGTATAACTATCCATAGGTGTACATCTTGGACAGTTGCTGCAGAAATGTCCATCCCAACCTAGTCCAATCAACATAACATCAATACCACCAGCATCTCTGATTTCTTGATCATAAGTTTCCCAATTTTCCATTGTTGTTGTATGGATTCTTTCATCAGGAATATTTGCATCTTTAAAGAATAGTTCTTGCATTTCTTCCCAGTTTGGGCCATGTGGTTTATCTTGATAAGGTGCTTCATCAAAAAGATAGTATTGAATGTCTTTGAATTTTTCTTGGTCTTTAACATAAGGAACCATCATCTTATAAAGATTGATAGGAGAGCGTCCAGCAGTTAAAGAGATGTTGACTCTTTTATCTTGCATCATTGCTCCAAGTAAAATGTGCATTGCACTTTCGCTCATTTTTTGTTCATTTTCTTCAATGATTAACTTCATAATATATCCTCCTGTTTTATAAGAAGATATAACTCACACACAATTTCATTATAAAAAATAAAAAGGGAGTGTCAACATAAAAAAATAAATGCAGATAAAAAAAATAAAACAATTTATTTCCATGATTTGGAAAAAATTTCAAGTAATTGGAAAGATGTTTTTTATTGTGGAAATCAAAAGAATTTGAATGTGCTACAGCTATATAATTTCACTATAGCAAGAAGGGAGGGAACTTTCATGAATTTCATGGAAAAATTTAATGAACTTGCAAACCGTACACTTGTACCAATTGCTAACAAATTAGGGAATCAAAGACATTTGGCTGCTATTCGTGATGGAATGGTAGTAGCAATTCCGTTATCTATTTTAGGAGGGGTATGTTTAATTATTTCAACACCACCTTTTAAACCAGAAACACTTCCAAATTGGGGATTTGTTACTGACATGTTAAATGGTTGGTATAACTGGGCGCAAGCCAACAAAGCAATGTTGCAATTGCCTTATAATATGACAATGGCATTAATGGGATTATTTATTGCATTTGCAATTGCTTATCATTTAGCAGATGAATACGAAATGCCAAAATTAAATTCAGCAATCGTATCAACAGCAGTATTTTTAATTGTATCTGCACCAACAACTTCAGCAGTAGCATCAAATCTTATTGTTGATGGAAAAAGTGCAACAGATTTATTAGCTTTAGCTGGTAATTACATACCAACGACCTATTTGGATGCCAAAGGTATCTTTACAGCAATCTTGGTTGCTATAGGTTGTGTGGAAATTATGCATTTTATGTTTAAAAAAGACATTCGTATTAAAATGCCTGAAGGTGTTCCACCAGCAATCAGTTCATCTTTTGATGCAATCTTACCATTATTTATTTGTGTAATCATTTTTTATGGTCTTTCTTTAGTTGTACAAAACTTTAGCGGACAACTTTTACCAAATATGATCATGACAGTTTTAGCACCTGCAATTTCAGGACTTGATTCATTAGTTGGTATTTGTTTAATTACCATGATTGCTCAAGTATTCTGGTTCTTTGGATTACATGGAGCAAGTATTACTCAACCAATCCGTTTACCATTTATGCAAATGTATTTAATTGCTAATATTTCAGCATTCTCTGCTGGACAACCAATCGTACATTTCTTTACTCAACCATTCTGGTCATATGTTATTACACTTGGTGGTGGTGGAGCTACAATGGGACTTTGTATCTTGTTGTTGAGATCTAAATCAGCAGAATTAAAGACATTAGGAAAATTATCAATTGGACCTGCAATCTTTAATATCAATGAACCGATTATCTTTGGTTTACCAATGGTTTTAAATCCATTAATGATGATTCCATTTATCTTTGTACCAGTAATCAATTCAATTATTGCTTATGGCTTAATGGCCTTCCATATTGTAGGAAAAGGAATTATTGAAACACCATGGACAACACCAGCGCCACTTGGAGCCGCACTTGGATGTATGGATTTCAAAGCAGCAATCATGGTTATTTGTTTAATTATTTTAGACATGGTTTTATACTATCCATTCTTTAAATTATTAGAAAAACAAAAATTAGAAGAAGAAAATTCAGTACAAACAAATTAAAAAAAGAAGATAAACTCACACATAAATCTTTTAAAAATTGAATAACTTAAGTATGCTCTAATGAGACCCCAAAATCATTAGAGCTTTTTTTATAAAACTTAAAGTTCGACAGTTGTTTCTCTCAGTTTATGAAGAAGGGAGGGATAATATGTCAACTAAAGTTAGGGTAAACCTGAGAGAAATGTATCCTAAATATTATAATCAAGATTGCTTTGTTGAAGTTGATCAGGATGTTTATGAGACAATGAATAAATATGATCATATTGATGCAGCATATAAAAGAAAATTAGATGATCATAAGGGATATTTTTCGTTAGATCGAAGTCCATTTTTAGAATTAGAAAAAGAAGGCTTTGATGTTAACGAAAACATATTGTTGAAAGAATTGATAAGTTTTATTGAGTTAACAATTAAAGATTTACCAGTCAAAGAAAAAGAACGTATTTTAAAAAAATATGTTCAATGTAAGACTCTAGAATCAATTGCTATTGAAGAAAACTGTAGTATACCTGCGGTTTACTATTCTATTAAAATAGCACTGGAAAAAATTAAAGAAGTTCTAATTAAAAACGGTTATGACATTAATGATTAATTTAAATATCGTAACTTAAAAATGTTTTATAAATCTCATTATTTTAAGGAGATTTAAGACTGTTGACAAATATGAAGTTGACAGTCTTTTTTAAATTATTTTATTAATAAAAACAAGCTCTTAACACTTCACATCATTTGTGCACATTGCACAAATACTAATGATTTATTTAGGATGCTTGTCTCTACTCAATTCGTTATATTTCATTATAATAATAATTGTAATAAAAATTAACATGTAAAAGAATGAGATAACCCATATATATTTATATCTCATATATTTACATTTTAAGTAATAGTTTCCCAAGATATTAATTTTTTTATTACACGAATTCCCTATAAAAATAAAGAAGATCATTCCCCTTAAATGATCTTTTTTATTTGTTTATAATTGTTATTAAAAATAGTTATAACATTAATGATTAATTCAAAGATCATAACTTAAAAATGCTTTATTGAATCTCCTTATATTTAAGGAGATTTTTTTAACATATTTATACGAGTTGAACACTAAATAGTATTGTAATTATATGAAAGGAGTATGCAATGATAAAAAAATCAGTAGAGGTGAAATATATGTAGCCGACTTAAATCCGTATCAAGGTTCTGAACAAGGTGGGATAAGACCTGTAGTTATTTTACAAAATGATGCAGGAAATTATTTTAGTAGCACTACTATAGTTGCATCACTGACATCTCACGTAGGGAAAAAAGAAAATTTACCAACACATGTCTTTATTAACAGCCGAGAGGATCTTGAACATGATTCTATAATAATGTGCAAGCAAATAAGAACGATTGATAAATCAAGATTAATTAGATGTTTAGGTCGGTTAGACGAGTATGAGATGGAGGAAGTTGAAGAGACTTTGAGCGTAAGATTAGGATGCTTTGATGACTCATTAAGTATAAATGTTGACAATCCAATTTATTTTGAGAATATAAGATTCTTTTTCTTGCACGTTGAAAATAGGACATGCCATTGGCATTGGATAAGATTTTTTTTAATAATTATTTTTACCTTTACATAGTCCATTGGATATACGTCCTTCATTTATCCATGTAAAAAAGTTGGGTATCTCTTCTTTCCAATGTTCAAATGTCTTTATAACATTATTATTTGTTAGTGTTAAATGATTATAATTTAAGAATAATTCAATTTAAAAAGGAGCTGTTACGAAATTAAATAATTAATTTCATACAGTCTTTTCTTTTGTAAAATAAAAATAGGAATTTTAAATATCTATATAATAAAATTATTCTACTATAAGAAGCAATTGTATCTAATTACAATAATTCCTCAAACATAACGTTTGAGGAATTAATTGGTAAGAAATAAATATTACTGATAAGATATCAATATCCTATTTTTTAGTTATATTTTATAAAAAACGGATGTTACGATTTTAAATTATTTCGTAACATTCCCCACGATAATTTATAGCGTACCGGATAATTTAATATACCTGACAAATCCATTGCCTATTTTTGTTTATTATAGGTATTAATAAAGGTGTTTAAGGAGATGAGTTGGATGAAAGAAATAGAAGTAAAAGATTTAATCAAATATATTAATCCTTTTGAATTAAAAGAAAAACCAGCTATTGCGATTGCTAGTGATGGAAAAGAAACCAACGAGCTTACAATTGGTTGGGCTGGATTTGGTTTTTTATGGAGAAAGCTACAGTCTATGTACATAAAACACGTTACTCTAAACATATTTTTGATCAAGCTGAGTATTATTCTATATATTTTATGGATCAAGAACATAAAAATCAATTAGGTTATTTTGGACGTGTTTCTGCTAGAGATGAAAATAAAATGGAAAAGTGTGGAATGACTGTTAATAATGAAGATGTTGCTCCTTATTTTGAAGAGAGTTCAGTCATTGTTTTATGTAAGGTTATAGGTAAAAGTGATTTTGATTCAAAGAGTGTTGATGAAAATGTTTATGAATGGTACCAAGAAGAAGGGGTTCATAGTCAATATTATGGAGAAATTGTCAAGGTATTAGTTAAATACTATAAGTAAAACTTATAGTCTTTATTAATAAATAAGGACTATGATTATCTTGTGAAAATGTTATCATATTACTGTAAAATAGGAGGAAGAATCAATGGGTAAATTATTATTAACTGGTGTTGATGGTAACTTAGGTCAATTAGCTGCTGATGTTTTATTAACACTAGAACCAGTAGAAAACTTAATTTTTTGTGGATATAGTGAAGAATCACTAAAGAAATATGCTGAAAAAGGAATTGAAACACATGTAACAAACTTTAATAATCCAGATGGATTAGCTGAGGCTTTTAAAGGAGCTGATGCTCTAGCATTGATTTCTATGCCATTTGTTGGTGCTAAAAGACAAAACGCGCATAAAAATGCAGTAGATGCTGCTAAAGCTGCAGGTGTTAAACAAATTATTTATACATCTTTAGTCAATGCGGATGATGAAACAAATCCATCAGTAGAAAAGAAAGATCATATTTATACTGAAAAATATATTCAAGAAGTTGGTTTAGATTATCAATTTATGAGAAATTCTCAATATGCTGAAGCAATGGTCACAAACTACTTTACTTATGCACATATGAATGCACCACTTACAAATTCACAAGGTGATGGTTTAATGGCTTATATTTCACGTAAAGACTGTGCGAAAGCATTAGCTTATGCTTTACATCGATCAAATGAATTCCATCATAAAGTATGGAACATTAATGGTTTAGAATTAATGACAATTTCAACATTCTGTGCTATTGGAGATGTCAGTACAGGAAATCATGTTCCATTTGTGAATGTGACTGATGAAGAAAACTATCAAATTTGGGATGCTATGGGTGTTCCTAGAACAACAGATGGTGTATTCCAAAAAGATTCAGAAGCACCATTTTCATCAGATGGAATGGTTACATTTGCTCAAGCTATTAGAGAAGGTAAAATGGATATTCATACAAAAGACTTTGCTGAACTTACAGGAGATACACCTATTTCAGTAAGATATATGTTTGATCATCAAGAAGAATTCCAAATTGGTGAAAGACATTCTCAAGATAAATAAGATATTTAACAAAAGTGAATCGATAAAGGATTCACTTTTTTTATGCTCAAAAATTAAATTTCTATATATAAATAATGGATGTTTTATTTTAATGTCATAATTTAGAAAAACGGGGCAATATAGCATAAATGAAAGTGTTCCTTCATTTATAGAAAGGGTTAGATTGTTGTTAGAAAATGACTTGAAAGTTCAAATAGGAAACTTTTAGTAATTAATGCAAGACAAGCAGGAAAAATATTATGAGAGATGAAAGAAAAAGCGGATACGCTAAATTATAGAGGATATCAATTTTATAAAGAAAACCCGTCTTTGATGATATGAAAAGTCATTGAAAAAATATTTCAAGATTGTCATTTGTAATTAAATAAATGTATTGAAAATCCATTTTATCTACTTTTAATAGACATTTTTTGTGTTTTATGTCATAATACCAAAGCTACTTAAAAGAAAGGAATGACGATATGATATCAACACAAAATGTCTCATTAAGATATGGAGATAGAGCATTATTTGAAAATGTTTCTGTTAAATTTACAGAAGGTAACTGTTATGGAATTATTGGTGCCAATGGTGCTGGTAAATCTACATTTTTAAAAATCTTAGCAGGAGAAATTGAACCTAATAAAGGGGAAGTTATTATTGAACCTCATAAAAGATTATCTGTTTTAAAACAAGATCACTTTGCTTATGATGAAAATAAAGTTGTTGAAACTGTAATTATGGGTAATAAAAGACTTTATGAAATCATGCAAGAAAAAGAAAGATTATACGCAAAAGAAGATTTTAATGATGAAGATGGTATTTTACTTGGTGAATTAGAAGGTGAATTTGCGGATATGGATGGTTGGAACGCTGAAGCTGATGCTGAAACAATGCTTAATGGTTTAGGAATTACTTCTGAGTTTCATGATATGTATATGAAAGATTTAGATGGAAATCAAAAAGTAAAAGTTTTATTAGCGCAAGCCTTATTTGGTGACCCAGATATTTTATTATTAGACGAACCAACAAACCACTTGGATTTAAAAAGTATTAATTGGTTAGAAAACTTCTTGTTAAATTTCAAAAATACTGTTATTGTTGTTTCTCATGACCGCCATTTTTTAAATAAAGTTTGTACACATATTGCTGATATTGACTATAGCCGTATTCAATTATACGTTGGAAACTATGATTTCTGGTATGAATATAGTCAAATGCAAATTCAACAAGCGAAAGATCAAAATAAAAAAGCTGAAGCAAAGAAAAAAGAATTGGAAGAATTTATTGCAAGATTCAGTGCCAATGCTTCAAAAGCCAAACAAGCAACTTCTAGAAAGAAATTATTAGATAACTTAGAAATGGTCGATATTAAACCATCTCTTAGAAGATATCCATTTATTGGTTTTAAACCAGGAAGAGAAGTTGGAAATATTGTTTTAAATGTTGAAGGTCTTACAAAAGTTGTAGATGGAGAAAAGCTTATTAATAATGTTTCATTCTCTATTCAACCAAATGAAAAAGTTGCTTTTGTAGGAGATGATAAAGCAACTGAAGCTTTCTTTAAAATTATTATGGGTGAAGATGAAGATTATGAAGGAGAATTTAAATGGGGTGTGACAACAAGCCAATCTTATTTCCCTAAAGATAACTCAAAATATTTTAATGACTGTGAATTATCACTTGTTGATTGGTTAAGACAATTTACAGATGGAACAGTATATGAACAAGATTTAAGAGGATGGTTAGGAAGAGTGTTATTCTCTGGAGAAGAAGCTTTAAAGAAAGCCAATGTTTTATCTGGAGGAGAAAAGGTAAGATGTATGCTTGCTAAAATGATGATGGAAGATGCTAATGTTCTTATTTTTGATGAACCAACAAACCATTTGGATCTTGAATCAATTCAAGCTTTAAACCAAGGTCTTATTCAATTTAAAGAAAATATTTTATTTACATGTCATGATCATCAATTTGTACAAACAATTGCTAATAGAATTATTGAATTTAATAAAGATGGTATGATTGATCGTTTATCAACATACGATGAATATTTAGAATATAAAGAAGAATTAGAAACAAAATAAAGGATCCAAGAAGGATCCTTTATTCGTTTACGATATATAATGTTTTATAAGGGAAGGAAATTTGAAAAAAATTTTTTCTAAGAAAGATGTTTAAATATTATTTATCTTTCTTGCTATTATCATAATAAACAATTGTGAACTGAATATTTCTTATTAAACAAAAAAAGCCTTTTTTAAAGACTTTTTTGTTTAAATAATAATTGGGAAGGGAATATGAATTTATTATTTAACGAAAGATGATTGATCTTTCATGGTTATAATATAGATGAAAACTATAATAGAACAATGGTTCAATCATGTGTTTTTATGTGATGTCATAAAATTAAATGATAAAGAAGATTGAAAAAAATTATCATTTTGGTAAAATTGTTTTAAACAATGTGAGGTGATAAAGTGGAATTACATTTTACAAAAATGGAAGGTATTGGAAATGACTATATTTATGTTGATGGGATCCATCAAGAAGTACCGATGGATGCTGAATTTATTAGTCGTATTTCTAATCGCCATTTTGGTATTGGTGGAGATGGGATGATCGTTATTTTAAAGTCTGATCAATATGATTTTAAAATGCGTATGTTCAATCTAGATGGTAGTGAAGGAATGATGTGTGGAAATGGAATTCGTTGTTTTGCTAAATTTTGTTATGACCATCATTTAACAGATAAAAAGGTTTTAAATATTGAAACAAAGGCAGGTTTACGTATTGTAGAACTTATTTTTGATGGGGATGAAGTTGTTGGCGCAAAAGTAGATATGCAAGAACCAATTTTAAATTGTAAAGACATTCCTGTTATTTTTGATCAAGAAAAAATGATTAATGAAAAAGTGATGATTGGAGATCAAGAATATGCTTTAACAGCTGTTTCTATGGGGAATCCCCATGTCATTACGTATGTTGATTCATTAGATTTTGATATTGAAACAATAGGAAAACAATTTGAACATCATCAAATATTTCCAGAATCAGTCAATACTGAATTTGTTGAAGTAATCAATGATCATTATTTAAAAATGCGTGTATGGGAAAGAGGCAGCGGTGAAACAATGGCTTGTGGAACAGGTGCCTGTGCCGTTATGTATGCAAGTTATTTGAATGGTTATTGTAAAGAAAAAGCAACAGTTGAGCTTCTTGGAGGAAAGTTAGAAATTGAACTTCAAGAGGGACATATTTTTATGACAGGTCCAGCAACAACTGTGTTTGAAGGAAAAATAAAAATATAAGGAGGAAATTTATGTTACAAACAGCAGAAGAAATTATTAAGTATATTGGTGATGCAAAGAAACAAACACCAATTAAAATGTATTTAAAAGGTGAAAATTTACCTGATACAGATGCATTCCATTTATTTGGAGATAGTCATTTTAAAATTGCTATTGGAGATTTAGATGCCATCAATGCTTATGTTGAAGAAAATAAAGATTTAATCAAAGATTCATTTATTGAACAAGATCGTCGTAACAGTGCGATTCCAATGTTAGATATGAGAAATATCAATGCACGTATTGAACCAGGATGCTTCATTCGTGAAAATGTTTCTATTGGAGATAATGCCGTTATCATGATGGGTGCTGTTATCAATATCGGTGCTAAAATTGGTGAAGGATCAATGATCGATATGGGTGCTGTTTTAGGAGGACGTGCTGAAGTTGGAAAACATTGTCACGTTGGAGCTGGAGCAGTGTTAGCTGGTGTTATTGAACCACCTAGTGCTTCACCTGTTATTCTAGAAGATGATGTTTTAATTGGTGCAAATGCGGTTGTTATCGAAGGTGTTCATATTGGTAAAGGTGCAGTTGTAGGGGCAGGAAGTATTGTTACTCAAGATGTACCTGCTGGTGCGGTTGTTGTTGGAAATCCAGCAAGAATCATCAAAGAACAAAAAGATGAAAAAACTGAAGGTAAAACACAATTAATGGATGATTTACGTAAAATCTAGGATACGATTATGGAACAATTATTAGATCAAATAAGGACATGGCGTCGTCATTTACACGCCATTCCTGAAATCGGTTTTCAAGAATATAAAACATCAAAGTATCTTTATGAAGAATTAGAAAAAATGGGGTATCAACCTTTAAAAATAACAGAGACGGGAATCGCTGTTTATCTTGATTTTCATAAAGAAAAAACACTTGCTTTTAGAAGTGATATCGATGCTTTAGAAATTGAAGAACAAACAGGTGTATCATTTAAAAGTACACATCAAGGAAAAATGCATGCCTGTGGTCATGATGGACATATGACAGCACTTCTTGGACTTGCTTATAAGCTAAAAGATGTTCAAGATCTACCACATAATGTTTTGCTTATTTTTCAACCAGGAGAAGAAGTGGTCAATGGGGCACCATCAATTATTAATACAGGTATTTTTGAAAAATATCATGTTAAAGGAATTTATGGTTTACATATGTTCCCAGATGTTGATGAAGGAAAAATTGCTTGTCGTAAAGGTCCTTTAATGGCTGAAAGTGGTGAATTGGATGTAACGGTTCATGGTAAAAGTGCACATGCAGGTAAGTATCATGAAGGAATTGATTCAATTGTGATTGCGAGTTTTTTGATTAGTAATTATCAAAGTATCATTTCACGAATGATTTCGCCTATGCAACCTTGTGTTTTAAATATAGGTGAAATACACGGGGGAACGGTCAGAAATATTGTGGCTAGTCAAACAAGTTTCCATGGAACTCTTAGAACGTATAGTGAAGAAGTTTTTTCACGTATTGTAGAAGCAATGAAAGGGTTTAATCAAGGAATGGAACAAGCATATCATTGTCAAATTGATTTTGCCTGTCAGCCTTTTAACCCACCTGTTTTAAATGATGCACATTTATATGAAGAACTTAAAAAGAATGTTGGCGCAAACTTCGAAGAACTTGAAGAACCTGTGATGTTAGCAGAAGACTTTGCTCATTATCAAAAAGTGATTCCTGGTGTTTTCTTTTATGTGGGGACAAGATGTAAAGAATACACTTCAGGTCTACATACACCAACTTTCAATTTTCATGAAGAGGTTTTAGTACAAGCCGTTGAACTTTATGAAAAACTTGCAAGAAATGTACAATTGGGGGACTAAAAATGAATTATTATGATAGATCATTGGATGCTTTAATGCATGCCTATGGAAGATATAATGTCACATTTGATCATGGAGATGGCATTCATTTATATGATGTAAATCAAAAAGAATATATTGATTTCTTTTCAGGAATTGGTGTTAATTCTTTTGGTTATAATTATCCAGCTTATGTAGAAGCCATGGAAAAACAATTACATAGATTAATGCATATTTCTAACTACTTTAATACTGTTGAAACAATTGAAGCAGCTGAATGTGTTAAAAAAGCTACAAAATTAGATAAAGTATTCTTTACAAATTCAGGAGCTGAATCAACAGAAGGTGCTTTGAAACTTGCACGTAAATATTATTATCAAAAACATGGAAAAGCGGATAGTGAAATTATTTCTTTAAATCATTCTTTCCATGGAAGAACAACAGGATCTGTTAAACTTACAGGAAACGCACATTATCAAGAAGCTTTTGGACCTTTAATTGAAGGTGTTAAATATGCAAATATCAATGATTTAGAAAGTGTTAAAGCATTAGTAAATGAAAAAACAGCAGCTATCATCGTTGAACCTGTTCAAGGTGAAGGTGGCGTCTATGTTTGTTCAAAAGAATTCTTAACAGGTTTAAGAATTCTTTGTGATGAAAAAGATATTGCTTTAATTTTAGATGAAGTTCAATGTGGTATGGGTCGTACAGGAACAATCATGACTTATTTCCAATACGATATTTTACCTGATATTTTATGTTTAGCTAAAGGAATTGGGGCAGGTTTTCCAATGGGAGCTTTTGTCGCAAATAAAAAATTTGCTGCTGCGATGGAACCTGGAGATCATGGTTCTACTTATGGTGGAAATCCAATGGCTGGTCAAGCATGTAGAACGGTCTTTAAAATCTTAGAAGAAACAAAAATGCTTGATCATGTTCAAGATATCAGTGAATATTTAATTGAAAAATTAGATGATTTAAAAGATAAATATTCTTGTATTAAAGAAAGACGTGGTTTAGGATTGATGATTGGTTTAGAATTTGATCGACCAGTTAAAGATATTGTTCAAACTTGTTTAGATAATGGACTTATTGTTGTCATGGCAGGAGCGAATGTTATAAGAATGTTACCACCATTTATTACAACTGAAAAAGATGTTGATCAAGCAATTGCTATTTTAGATCAAGCAATTGAAAAAAATATTTAAAAAATTGAAAAAATTAAAAGAAAAATAGGATGTTTTTGACATATATAATGATGAGGTGATAAATATATGTTGAAATATCCTATTTTTTTATCTATTAAGAATTTGGATGCGTCAGAAAAAATAGTATATAAAAACTCATACCAAAATACTATGATATATTTGCGTAATCTGGTATGAATTTTTTGTCCTGTAATTAAGCAATGGCTATCTGATTCTTCTCATAGGACCATTGCATACCGGACATTCTATTTCAACTTCACCATGTTTACCGGACATTCTATCTTCTTCCGCAAATTCACCAATGATCCAGTCAGGAACATTGGCAATATGACCACAAGCAGTACATTTCATTTTGATAAGTGTATCCTTCGCAATCATTTTATCAATTTCTTCGTCTGTCCAAGGACAGTCGTCTGCATTCATTGATGCATTTTTCCCTGTAGAGTCTGTCATTAGGGGTACCTCCTTCAAAAGGATCATATGTATATTCACATTTCATAAGACTGCCACATGAACATAACAAAGGGTCCTTTTGAAATGATTCTATCATATGTGTGCGGTATTTTAGATGGTCGAGTTTGTTTTTTAAATCTTTTTTTCTTTCTTTTAGATTTCTGATACGCTTTTTCTTTTTTTTACCATAAAGTTCATATACCTTTTCAAGTAACTTTTTATTCCTGTTTGAATAGAAGCCATAGTATCTGACCATTTTAAAGTTTTCATCAGGACAGTGGAGGATGAGATTGTTTATAAAGTTTTCAACACTTTCATATACTTCGATATATTTTTCATCTTCATGACGGTTGTACCACCATCTGATCATCTTTTTGTCATCTTCATATTTGATGATGCGATTTTCAGCCATGGGAGGTCTGGAAGTGTATCTGGTAATGTAATTGACGCAATCATCAACATTATTGTCGTCATTGTCTTTTTCTTTCTTTTTAGCGTAGACATAAAAGCCGTTTACAAGTTCATCATAGAATCTCTGTTTAAGATAACGAAAATGTTTGAGCTTTTGTTTAGAAAGAAGATCAAGGACCTGATACATCCATGTCTTTCTGAGTTTTTCATAGGAAATAAAAGAAAAGTTCTTCATTTTATTTTTTTTGGTATCAAAAGCTTCTTCGCAAACAAGGCAGTGGATATGGGGATTCCATTTCAAATCTCTGCCAAAAGTATGTAAAGTCAAAACAGAACCGAAGACGATCTTGTTTCTGTCGTTTTTATAGGAGTAAGGGCATTTGTTTTTTTTAAGATAGATCTTTTTCTTTTTGATTTTTCTGTACTTTGCGTCATTAAAAATACAGGCAAGGGTATTTCTGGCAGCGATAAAAAGAAGATTCAAAAGGGACCTGTCCTTAATAAAATAACCTCTTAAAAGATCAGGGATAGTAAAGACGATATGACGATGCTTGGCATCAAGGGCAATAGAGGAAATATGGGCAGCACGTAATTTAGCCTCTTTGGTACCACAAGAAGTACAGAGTTTGGAATGACATTTGTGAGGGACGATAGATTCGTTACCGCAATGAGGGCAGACAAAAAGATCATAGCCAAGATAGATGGAACCACAAAGAATAGTTTTCTGGATGGTATCATAGGTAATGTTTCTGATCTTGCCTCTATTATAAAGAGAGCGGATATAGTTGATGTTGTCATTAAAGATATAGGAAAAAGATTCCTTGCCTTTGATTTTATCAACATGATTAAAATTGTATAAAGTAAGACAGTCAGCATAGTTAGTATCATCAATCATAAAATCACCAACTAACATTTTAAAGAAAAAGGTAATAATCTTCAAAGATTATTACCATGTGGACAAAATTTATTTTGTCCCTTTTTTACAAGATAATGAAAACAGTTGTGGGGCATACTGTATTAAAATGCTCTTAAGCTTTTATAAAAGAGATGATGAAATTAAAAATATTAAAAAGCGTTGTCGTCTTACAAAAGAAGGCATTACGGTTTATGGATTGATACAAGTTTTAAAGAAATATCATCTAGAAGCAAAAGCTTATCAATGTGAGTTTAAACATTTATTTGAAGAAGTCAATTGTCCAGCAATCGTGCATTTAAAACAAGATGATCTCTATCATTATGTCATCCTCTATAAAGTTAAAGATGGATATTTTTTAGTAGGAGATCCAGCTAAAGGACTCATAAAAATGTCTTATGAAAGTTTTTCAAAGCAGTTTACAGGAATTATTATCATGATTGATCATGTAGGAATGCCAATTACTAAAAGAACGAATTATACTTTTCAAAATTTTTTAAAAGATCATTTTAAACAGCATTATCAAACAATCATTAAGATGATGATTAAAACCATTATTATTTCAATGCTTACAATGATTTTTTCTTATTATTATCAATTGATGATTGATTCTTTTTCAAAGTATCCAATCTATCAAATTGTTTTCATTTCTCTTGGCTTTACAGTACTCTATGCCTTTAAACTTTTATTAGATTCTTTAAGAAGACAACAAATTTTAGAATTAAGCAGAGAACTTAATCAAGAATATGCTTTAAAAACCATGCAAAATCTTATTTATCAAGATTATGATTACATGGATGGTTTAGAAAAAGGAACATTGTTATCAAGATCACAAAATTTATTTGAATTAAGTCAATATTTTATAGAATTTTATCATGTGATCTTTATTGATAGTATTTTAATGCTTTTCATTTTGATTTTTATTTTATCGATTCAATTCTTTTTGTTTTTGATTGTTTTATTGATGATGGTTATTATTTTTTTAGTATTTTATTTTTATAGTAAAAAACTACATATTGAAAATAAAAAAATATTAGAACAAAAAGAACATTTAAATGATGGCCTATTAGAATTTCAAGAAAACTATTTTCAAACAATTCAGTTTAAAGTTAAAAAAATGATGAAAAATAAACTAGGATATCTCTATGATACTTACTTTATGAATGTCTATCATCATGATGAAATGACCAATATTCATCAAGTTCAATTAGAAGCCTTGATTCAAATCATGATTATGGCTGTCTTATTATTAGCAATCATCATTTATAAAAAGCAACAAATGACCCTTGGAACAGTGATGCTTGTTTATTTATTACTTTCTTATATGATCAATCCTTTAATGAAAATATCAGTCTTTATTGCGATGTATGATGAATTACAAATTATTTTTGAAAGATATAAAGAAATGTTACCTGAAAAAAGAGAGAGGAAAAAGAAAATCAAAAAGATAAAAAGCATTGAATTAAAACATGTAAGTTTTAGTTATGGTTATACCCGACCTCTTTTTGATCATTTTCAATTAAAAATAGAACGTTCATTATTTATTCAAGGTAAAACAGGAAGTGGTAAATCAACACTTTTGAAACTTATCATGAATCAATTACAACCAACAAAAGGAGAAATTGTTATTAATGGAATCAATCTACAAGAACTTGATTTAAATAGTTATTATAGTCATATTAAATATTTAAATAAAACTCCCGTTTTTTATAAAGAATCATTAAGAACGAATATGATTTTTGATCGTTTGTTTTTAGAGGATAAAATGATAGAATTATTGCATTATTTTATGTTGGATGATTTAGCAAATGGTTTAGATTTGAAACTGGATGAACAGGGTGGCTTTTTATCGTCGGGACAAGGACAGCTCGTGATGATTATTCGTGCACTATTAAGTGAACCTGATATTTTGATTTTAGATGAAGCATTTAGTAATATAGATCAAGAAAGATTACAATTATTGATCAATTATCTAAATTTTCAAAAGATCATCGTGATTATTGTTTCTCATCAAATAAATATGATGAACTGCCAGTTTGACTGTGTTATAATTGATTCAGGAAAAATAGTGGGTGAGGAAGATTATGGAAATAGATTTAGCACTTAATAATGAAGTAGAAGATTTTAAAGAAGATTATGAAAGTATTTATTTAGAAATTATTAAAGAAGCATGTAAACAATTAGATATTCATGATGATTTAGAATTATCAGTTATTTTTGTAGATGATCAGCGTATTCATGAAATCAATAAGGAATATCGTAAAATTGATCGTAGTACAGATGTTATTAGTTTTGCTTTAGAAGATAGTGAACAATATTATATTGAAGGTATGCCAAGAGAAATAGGAGATATTTTTATTTCAATTGATCATGCTAAAATGCAAGCAGAAGAATATGGTCATTCATTTTATCGAGAAATGTGTTTTTTATTTACACATGGTTTATTACATTTACTTGGATTTGATCATATGAATGAAGAAGATGAAAAAGTGATGTTTTCAAGACAAAAAGAAATATTGAATGCTTTAAATATTGAAAGGAAATAATATGGATCAAAATAAATTAATTGATTTAGCTTGGAAAGCAAGAGAAAATGCGTATGTTCCTTATAGTCATTTTAAAGTAGGAGCTTGTATTGCTTTAAAAGATGGAACATTTGTTCAAGGATGTAATATTGAAAATGCTGCTTATGGGTCAACAATGTGTGCAGAAAGAAATGCTGTCTTTGGCGCTTATTGTAAAGGTTATCGCAAAGAAGATATTATTGGACTAGCAATTGTTGCTGATTGTAGTCCGATCGCTTCTCCATGTGGGGCATGTCGCCAAGTATTATCAGAACTTGTTGATTTAGAAATGCCCATCTTTCTAGCAAATAAAGAAAAAGTAGAAAAACATACAATTGGTGAATTATTACCAATGGTATTTATAGGAGAGAGTTTATGAGTTTTAAATCAGGATTTGTCAGTATTGTAGGACGTCCAAATGTTGGAAAGTCTACCTTATTAAATCAAATATTAAAAACAAAGCTTGCAATCATGTCAGATGTTGCTCAAACAACACGTAATACAATTCAAGGTATTTATACAGATAATGAAGCACAAATCATTTTTATGGATACACCAGGAATCCATAAACCTCAAGATGGTTTAGGAAACTTTATGAATACGACGGCTTTAAATAGTATTTATGGAGTGGATATGGTTTTATTTATTGCACCAGCAAATGAAACGATTGGTAGAGGAGATCGTTTTATTATTGAAAGATTAAAAGAAGCGGATGGACCGGTTTTCCTTTTACTTAATAAATGTGATCTTGTTTCTAAAGATGAAGTTATTAAAAAATTAACAGAATGGAAAGAACTTTTTGATTTTAAAGAAATCATTCCTATTTCAGCTTTAGAAGATCAAAATGTGGATACATTGATTTCTACAATTAAAACATATTTAAATGAAGGAATGATGTATTATCCAAAAGATCAAATGACAGATCATCCAGAAAGATTTGTAATGGCTGAATTTATTAGAGAAAAGATCCTTTATTTTACAAGAGAAGAAGTTCCTCATAGTGTTGCGATTGTTGTTGAAAGAATGGCAGAATTAGAGGATGGCAGCGTAGAAGTTATTGCGACAATTGTTGTTGATCGTAAATCTCAAAAGGGTATTTTGATTGGTAAACAAGGAAGTATGATCAAAAAAATTCGTCAAAATGCACAAAGAGAAATGAAACGTTTTTTACAAACAACAGTGCATTTGGAATTATTTGTTAAAGTTGAAAATAATTGGCGTAATAAACAAAAATATTTAAAAGAATTTGGTTATAACGAAGATGACTATTAAAAAAGAAGAAGTTGTTTCTTTAGGTATTGTTTTAAAGACGCATCCTTATAAAGAAAGTGATTCTTTAGTCACTGTGTATTTTAAAGATTATGGAAAAATGACTTTGATTGCTCGGGGTGTAAAAAAAATAAAAAGTAAAAATGCTTCGGCTTGTCAAAGTCTTACACTTTCAGAGTTTACTTTTATACCCAGAAATGGTTTATCAACGATGATTAAAGCAAGTTCGGTTGATTTTTATCGTTATATTAAAGAAAATCTTGAATTAGAAGCTTATGCAAGTTATTTTATGGAATTTGTTTTAAAGAATGAAGAAGATAATCAACCGGATTTAGAAATCTTTGATACTTTAAAAAAATCATTAGATGCTCTAAATCATGGTTATCCCTATCCATTGGTTTATCTATTATATAATGCATTTATTTTAAAAAGATGCGGGATGGCTTTACAAGTTGATGGCTGTGTAAGATGTTTAAGACAAGATCATATAGCAGGAATCAGTTTAGAAGATGGGGGCTTTGTCTGTCATGATTGTTTATCACTTCATGATAAACAATTAGATAAGGTAACATTAAAGGCTTTTCGTCATATTAATAAATTAACGATTGATTCTATTGATCAACTTAAAGTACCGGATGAATCTATTGATTTATTAATGGAAATTATGGATTATTATGTTGATGAGATGACGGGGATTTTATTTAAAACAAAGAAAATGATTCAAAGTCTTTCAAAAATATGACAAAAGTAGACACTTTTGTCTTTTTTTATAAACATATTTTGACTATAATAGAAACAAAAGTAAGGGGAGGATTTATAGATGGGACAATTTTTACCGATAAATAGAAAAGAAATGGAAGAAAGAGGATGGCAAGAGGTAGATTTTGTCTATATTTGTGGTGATGCTTATGTAGATCACCCTTCATTTGGAGCAGCTATTATTTGTCGTACATTAGAGGCAAATGGTTTTAAGGTTGCTTTTTTATCGCAACCAGATTGGCATAAGGTAGAAGAATTTAGGCAATTTGGGAAACCTCGTTTGGGTTTTTTAATTTCTTCAGGAAATATTGATTCAATGGTCAATCACTATACTGTTTCTAAAAAAAGAAGACATAAAGATTCTTATACATCAGGTGGTGAAGGTTTTAAAAGACCAGATAGGGCGGTTATTGTTTATAGTCAAATGGCAAGACAAGCATTTCCTGATGCTAATATTTTAATTGGAGGAATTGAAGCTTCTCTTAGACGTTTAGCTCATTATGATTATTGGAGTGATAAGGTTAGAAAATCGATTATTATTGATGCCAATGCAGATTTATTAATGTTTGGAATGGGAGAAAACAGTATTATTGAAGTTGCAGAAGCATTAGATAGTGGATTAGATATTAAATATTTAACGTATTTAGATGGAACAGTTTATAAAACAAAAAATATCGATGATTTAAATGAAGCTGATTATATAATGCTTCCTAGTTACGAAGAAATTACAACATCTAAAAGAAAATACGCTGAATCTTTCCAAAAACAATATTTAAATACCGATCATTATAATGCTAAAATCTTAGTTGAACCTTATCAAGGATGGTATGTAGTTCAAAATAAACCGAATAGACCACTTACCCAAAAAGAATTCGATAGAGCTTATGGTTATGATTACAATCGTGATTATCATCCAAGTTATCAACACGTTCCAGCTATTGATGAAGTTAAATTCTCACTTATTTCAAATAGAGGGTGTTTTGGATCATGTAATTTCTGTGCTTTAGCGTTCCATCAAGGAAGAATTATTCAAGCAAGAAGTCATGAATCAATTATTGCAGAAGCTAATAAAATGGTTTGGGATCCTGATTTTAAAGGATATATTCATGATGTTGGTGGACCAACAGCTAACTTTAGAGATACTGCTTGTGATAAACAAAAAACCAAAGGGGCTTGTCCTACAAAACAATGTTTATGGCCAGAACCTTGTAAAAATTTAAAAGTTGATCATGAAGATTATTTATCATTACTTACAAAATTAAGACAGCTTCCAAACGTTAAAAAAGTTTTCGTACGTTCAGGAATTCGTTACGATTACCTCATGTATGATAAAAATGATCATTTCTTTGAAGAACTTGTTCAACATCATATTTCAGGACAATTAAAAGTTGCCCCTGAACATATCAGTAATCATGCTTTAGACAAGATGGGCAAACCAAGACGTGGGCTTTACGAAAAATTTGTTGATAAATATTATCGTATTAATGAAAAATATAATAAAAAACAATTCTTAGTGCCTTATTTAATGTCCTCTCATCCAGGATGCCGTTTAGAAGATGCTATCGAACTGGCAGAATATTTAAGAGATATTCATCATCAACCAGAACAAGTACAAGATTTTTATCCAACACCAGGAACGCTTTCAACAACGATGTATTATACAGGGTTGGATCCTCGTGATATGACACCTGTTTATGTTCCAAAAGATCCTAAAGAAAAAGCGATGCAAAGAGCCTTGATTCAATATAAGAATCCTAAAAACTATGACCTTGTATATGAAGCCTTGATCAAAGCTAATCGAAAAGATTTGATTGGATTTGGTAAAAAATGCCTAATTAAACCACGTACAAAAAGGCAAAACTATAACAGATCTTATACAAGGGGGCATAAATGATGAAACTTACAGAAACGTATACCTCCTTAACACAAACACATATTAAATTTGATATTTATCAACCGAATGTGATATTAAGATATAAGGGAATCATTCAACTTCATCATGGATTATGTGAACATTCAGACCGTTATCAAAAATTTGCGGAATATTTAAGTCATGAAGGTTTTATTGTAGTCGTGCCTGATTTTCCTGGGCATGGTACATCACTTTATCATTTTGAACAAGGCTATTTTGGAAGCGGAAATGCTCTTGATACTTTGATTGAAGATATGCAACGTTTAAGACATATTATCGCTAAAAGATATGAAGACCTTCCTTATTTTATGATTGGTGTTGATTTTGGTTCGCTTGTATTACTTAAATATGCCATGACGTATGGAGATTATATTAATGGAATGATTTTGCTTGGAACATGTCTGAAAAATAATTTTTATTATCGTATGAAAACGATTGTTGATTTAAATATTTTACTACATGGACCAATGTATCGTTCAAGAGTCATTAAAAGAGCGATTGATTTATTTTTACAAAAAAATTTAAATGGTTGTTATAAAATGAGTAATCAAAAAGAAGTACAGCTTTATCAAGAAGATCCTTTAAGTGATTTTGTTTATACAAATCAAGCCTATCATGATATATTGGAATACATAAAATATGTAAGTGATGAAGATCATCTAAAACATATACCTGATTATTTACCTGTTTATTTATTATCAGGTGGTTTTGATAATCTTACTAAAAATGGAAAAGATACTATAAAACTTTATCAAATATTAAAAGGAAATGGTCTAAAAGATCTCCAATATAAGATTTATGATAATAAAAGACAAGATATTTTACATGATAATAATTATCGAGATGTCTATCATGATATTATGCATTGGTTAGACGAAAGAACCTATATATAGTACCCTCATAGTTGGTTGACAAATATCCACTATAAGGGTATTTTATTTGTACGCGAAAAGAAGATAGAAGACTTGGAAAGCCAAGTCTTTATTCATTTATATCGTAAAAAAAGGAGAAAATTATGGCAACTAAAGATATGGATAAATTAGTAAATCATGCAAAATCAACTGGTTTTGTATATCAAGGTTCAGAAATCTATGATGGACTAGCAAATACTTGGGATTATGGACCATTAGGGGTTGAAATGAAAAATAACATTAAACGTTTATGGTGGAAAAGATTCATTCAAGAATCTCCTTATAACGTTGGTTTAGATTCAGCTATTTTCATGAATCCAAAGGTATGGGAAGCTTCAGGACATGTTGGTGGTTTCTCTGATCCGTTAATTGACTGTAAAGAATGTAAAACAAGACATCGTGCAGATAAATTAATTGAAGCATATGATCCTTCTGTACATAGTGAAGGTTGGTCTAATGAACAAACAATGTCTTATATTAAAGAACATAATATTGTTTGTCCTAACTGTGGAAAAAGTAATTTCACTGATGTTAGACAATTTAAATTAATGTTTGAAACACATATGGGTGTTGTTGAAGATGATAAATCTGTTGTTTATTTACGTCCAGAAACTGCACAAGGAATCTTTGTAAACTTTAAAAATATTCAAAGAACTTCTCGTAAAAAAGTACCATTTGGTATTGGTCAAATTGGTAAATCATTCAGAAATGAAATTACACCAGGTAACTTTATTTTTAGAACAAGAGAATTTGAACAAATGGAATTAGAATTCTTCTGTAAACCAGATACTGATTTAGAATGGTTTGATTATTGGAAAGCTTATTGTAAAAAATTCTTATTAGACTTAGGATTAAAAGAAGAAAATTTAAAATTCAGAGATCATGAAAAAGAAGAATTATCTTTCTATTCTAAGGCTACATGTGATGTTGAATATAAATTCCCATTTGGATGGGGTGAATTATGGGGTATTGCTGATCGTACTGATTATGACTTATCTCGTCATATGGAACATTCTAAAAAATCTTTAGAATATTTAGATCCTCAAACAAATGAAAAATATATTCCATATGTTATTGAACCATCTGTAGGGGCAGACCGTTTATTCTTATCTATTTTCTGTGATAGTTATCAAGAAGAAACATTAGAAAATGGAGATACAAGAACAGTGATGAAATTACATCCTGCCATTGCTCCATATAAAGTAGCAGTTTTACCACTTACTAAAAAACAAAGTGAAAAAGCTGAAGAAGTTTATGCAACACTTGCTAAACATTTCTCTGTTGAATTTGATGTTGCAGGTCAAATTGGTAAAAGATATCGTCGTCAAGATGCTATTGGAACACCATATTGTGTAACTGTTGATTTTGATACAATAGAAGATAATGCTGTTACTGTTCGTGATAGAGATACAATGGAACAAGTACGTTTACCAATTGATCAATTAGTAGATTATATTCAAGATAAAATTACTTTCTAATAAAGGAGATCATTATGCCAAGACTTTCAAATGAAAAAATCAATGAAATAAGACAAAGCGTTGATATCGTTGATGTTATTGGCAATTATCTTCCTTTAGAAAGAAGAGGACGTAATTATTTAGCAAGGTGCCCATTTCACAATGATGATCATCCATCAATGTCTGTTTCACCTGAAAAGCAGATCTATAGATGTTTTGTATGTTCACACGGTGGAAATGTGTTTACTTTCTTACAAGATTACTTAAAAATTTCCTTTATGGAAGCTGTCAAAATGGTGGCTCAAATGGGAAATGTTGATTTAGGTGATTTTACATTTTATGAAGAAAAACCACATGTAAATCAAGAATTAGAACCATACTATTTAATGCATGAAGAAGCAAATCGTATTTATAAACATTATTTAACGACGAAGCTTGCTTTAGAAGCAAATAGTTATTTAAGTCAAAGACATTTATCTAAAGATATTATTGACTATTTTGAAATTGGTTATGCACCAGAACAAAATATTTTATTAAAGGCTTTTGAAAAATCTGGTTTTTCAAGAATGCAAGCTTATGAATCAGGACTTGTTATAGAATCTGAAGTAGGATACGATCGCTATTCCAATCGTATTATGTTTCCTTTACATAATAGTGAAGGACGTGTTGTTGGCTTTAGTGGTCGTATCTATCAAAAAAATCAAAAAGAATCTAAGTATATGAACTCTCCTGAATCTAAAATTTTTATTAAAGGAGAGACCTTATACAATTACCATCGTATAAAAAATGATGTTAGAAATGAAGGTAAAGTCATTATTCTAGAAGGTTTTATGGATGTAATAGCATTATATAAAGCGGGTATTAAAAATACTGTCGCAATTATGGGAACAGCTTTAACTTCACAACATTTAAAAATGTTAAAACGATTATCAAATGATATTGTTTTATGTCTTGATGGTGATCAAGCTGGAAAAAATGCGATGATAAAATGTGTGGATGCTTTAAATAATGAAGGATTTCATACATCAATCGTGGTTATTCCTGATGCAATGGATCCAGATGAATTTCTAGAAGCTAAAGGAAAAGATGAATTAATAGCACTCTTTAAAAATCCAATAAGTGCTGTTGAGTTTAAATTAAATTATTATTATGAACGTATCAATGTTGATAATTATGAAGATCGAAAAAATTATTTAGAATCCATGGTTAAAGTCATCATGCAATTGGATGATATTGTTGATCAAGATTATTATATTGGTCAACTTGAAAAAAAATCAGGATTTTCTAAAGAAACAATTCATCATTTAATGAGTCAACAAACTCTTGTAAAAAAACCAATACCTTTTAGACCAGTGACTTATGATCATGTTTCAAGATTGATTGATAAGTATCAAAAGGCTGAAAGAGATTTGTTATATTATATGATGCAGGATAAAAAGTATGCGATGCAATATGAAGCAAAAGCAGGCTATATGTATGATAAAGTTAATCGCTTAATTGCTTCCTATATTATTGATTATTATCGTCAGTACGTCATTTTAGAAGTTGCTGATTTGATTAATATGATTGATGATCAAGATATTGTTAAAAGAATTTTAGAAATATCATCTTTACATTTACCTCAATTAGAATCAAATCAAGCAATTGATGATTATATCAAAATAATACAAGAAAAACTTAAAATTGAACGAATTAAACAACTTGAACAGGAGCTATCACAAACATATGATCCTCGTCAACAAGCAAAAATTCTTCAAGAAATTATAGAATCAAAAGATAAGGAGTAAACTATGGCAAAGAAAAAAGTACAAGCAGTTTCATTTGATGATTTAAAAAAATTAGTTGTAAATGAAGCAAAAAACAATAACAATGTATTAACCCAAGAACAAATTGATGAATATTTAATGAATTATGATTTAAGTGATGAACTCGCAGAAGAATTACTTGAATATATTCAACAAAATCAAATTACTATTTCTGATGATGATTTAGATTCATTAGATGTAGATGATGATATGTTACTTGCAGGTGTTCCTGCAATGGATGATGATTTAGACCTTGATATAGATGATGCAGATGATACTCCTGATCTAGATTTTGATGGTGATTTCGATATGATGACAGGGGATACATTACATATGTATCAAGAACATGATGATGATAAAGAAAGTGAAAGCACTCAACTTGGAAGTAATGTTAAAATTAATGATCCTGTAAAAATGTATCTTAAAGAAATTGGGCGAGTTGAATTATTAAATCATGATCAAGAAATTGAATTAGCTAAAAGAATTCTTGAAGGAGATGAACAAGCTAAAAAAGAACTTGCTGCAGCAAACTTAAGATTAGTTGTTTCCATCGCTAAAAGATATGTTGGACGTGGAATGTTATTCTTAGATTTAATCCAAGAAGGAAACATGGGGTTAATTAAAGCAGTAGAAAAATTTGATTATACAAAAGGATTTAAATTCTCTACTTATGCGACTTGGTGGATTAGACAAGCAATTACACGTGCAATTGCCGATCAAGCCCGTACAATTCGTATTCCAGTACACATGGTAGAAACAATCAATAAATTAACACGTATTCAAAGACAATTAATTCAAGAATTAGGTAGAGAACCATCTGCTGAAGAAATTGCTGAAAAAATGGATGGTATGACACCTGAAAAAGTACGTGAAATTCAAAAAATTTCATTAGAACCCGTTTCATTAGAAACACCAATTGGTGAAGAAGATGATTCACATTTAGGTGATTTTATTGAAGATGAAGGAGCAATGTCTCCAGATGATTATGCTGCTAATGAATTATTAAAAGATGAATTGAATGATGTTTTATTAGAACTTACAGATCGTGAAGAAAAAGTATTAAGACTTCGTTTTGGTTTGGATGATGGAAGAACAAGAACTCTTGAAGAAGTTGGACGTGAATTTAACGTTACACGTGAACGTATTCGTCAAATTGAAGCAAAGGCATTAAGAAAATTAAAACATCCATCTCGTTCTAAAAGATTAAAGGATTTCTTAGATCGTTAATGAAACTATCAAAAAGATTAGAATTACTTGCTTATTTGGTAGAAAAACATAAAAAAGGAAATATCTTGGCAGATATTGGAACAGATCATGCTTATTTGCCATGTTATTTAATTGAAAAAAATATTATAGATAAAGCTTATGCCTGTGATGTCGCAAAAGGTCCTTTTGCGGCGTCACTTTCTACTATTAGGCAATATCATTTCGAAGAAAATGTTGAAGCTTTATTAGGAGATGGATTAGATCCTATTCTTGATAAAAAAGTTGATATGGTAACGATTGCTGGAATGGGATCATTTCTAATTGTAGAAATATTAGAAAAAAATAAAGCGTATTTAAACAAAGTTAAACAATTCTATTTACAACCTAACGCTAATACGGATCATCTAAGAAAATACTTATTTAAAAATCATTTTAAAATTATTGATGAAAAGATAATTAAAGATGGTCATCATGTTTATGAAATGATGGTTGTAGAAAATACAAATCAAGATATTCAATATAATCAAGAAGATATGATGTTTGGTCCAGTTTTAAGAAAAAATAAAGATGAATTATTTATTCGTTATTGGCAAAAACAATATCAAACATATTTAAAGATTATGAAAGATTTGCCATCAAATCATCCAAGATATTTAGAATTAGAAAAACAAAAACAATTAATTGAAGGTGAACTTAATGAAAGCTTATGAAATTATGAATCATTTGGAGAAATATTTTCCTTTAAATCTTCAAATGGATTTTGATTGCTGTGGCCTACAAATTGGAAGTAGAGAAAAGGAAGTTAAAAAAGTTTATATTGCTTTAAACGCTGATAATGAAACATTACAAGCCTGTATTGAAAATAATTGTCAAATGTTAATTACACATCATCCTTTTTTATTAGAAAAAATAAAAAACCTGGATACATCTTTACATCAAGGAAAATTTATTGAAAGAGCTATTAAACATGGCATTGTTGTTTATAGCTTACATACATGTTTAGATAGAGGACAAAATGGGATTTCCATGAATGACTGGTTGATTCAAAAATTAGGTGTTCATGATGTTGCTTGTTATGATCATTATGAAGTAGGAAAGAAAGCTACTTTAAATCAAGCAATGGAAGGACAAGATTTTATAGAATATGTAAAAGATAAATTTCATTTGCAACATTTAAAATATAGTAAAAATACAAATAAAATGATACATACAATTGCTATTTGTGGGGGAAGTGCAGCAGACGACTTAGAAATTCTTACTGGTCAAGTAGATTGTTATATTACAGGTGATACTAAATATCGTCATGCTAAATATGCTATTGATTATGATTGTTTATTAATTGATCCGGGTCATCATTTAGAAGTTATAATTGAAGAAAAACTTCCTGAATTATTAGAAGATTTACCAATTCAAATACAAATTCATGAAAGTCTTGATTATTTTAAATATGAATAAAACTCTTGGGATGACTCAAGAGTTTTTTCATATTTGATAGGCTATAAGAAAGGAGCTTTATTATGAAATTACATTATCAAGGAAAATATAATTTAGATCCTGAAACATTACCGAAAAGAAAACATCAACCCAATGCTGTAAAATTTAAAGAAGTCAGTTCGTCCAAAGAACTTGCTGTTATTGCTAATACAATAGGACTTGTATTAATGGTCATCTTATCTATTCCTATTCTTTTAGTATATAAAAATGATTTACTGCTTTATTTTGATTATGTGATGCTTGCAGTTGTTTTTCCAATTTTAACAATGTTTCCTCATGAGCTTTTACATGCCCTTTGTTTTAAAGAAGACGTTTATCTTTATACAAATTTTAAACAAGGAATGGTTTTTGTTTTAGAAACTGAAACAATGAGTAAAAAAATTTATTTTTATGTCTCTTCTACCAAATTTAGTTTTTGGTTTTCTTCCTTACTGCTTATCTTTTCTAGGAACTAAATATTTGATGTTTGCTTTATGGGGAGTTATTGCTGTAGCGATGGGGGCAGGAGATTATTGTAATGTTTTCAATGCTCTTACACAAATGCCTAAAGGAGCTAGAACCTATTTATATCAGATGAATTCTTATTGGTATATACCTGAAAATAAATAAAAATAAGTTTCAAAAAATTAATTTATTTTGTCTTTTTTTTGTAACTCTTTTTTCATAAAATAATGAAAGAAAAAATATTTTTTAAGTGGATGTGCTTACATTGATTTTATGCATTGTTATCTTAAAAAAATAGGTTTATACTAAAAGATGTAGAGAGTAAAGGAAGGCAAGAATTATGAACAAAAACGAGATTATGTCAAAAACAAAAATTGTATGTACTATTGGGCCAGCTTCAGAAAGTAAAGAAATGCTTACTAAATTAGTAAAAGCTGGAATGAATGTCATGAGATTAAACTTTTCTCATGGAACTCATGAAGAACATGAAGAAAAAATCAATACTTTATTAGAAATTAATAAAGAATTATCGACAAATGTCGCTATTTTATTAGATACAAAAGGACCTGAAATTAGAACTGGTGATTTTGTTGGTGGAAAAACAACTTTTAAAAAAGGACAAACTTCAACTATTTGTGTAGAAGATATTGAAGGAACAAGTGAAAGATTTACAATTACTTATAAAGATTTATATAAAGATGTTAAACCAGGTGGTTTCATCTTAGTAAACGATGGTCAAGTTGAATTATTAGTTGATCATATTGAAGGAACAGATATTGTTTGTGTAGCAGCAAATGATGGAGAAGTAAAAAATAAACGTGGAATCAATGTTCCAGGAATTAAATTAGGATTTGATTATTTATCACCTAAAGATATTTCAGATTTAACATTTGGTGCAAATCAACCTTTTGACTATGTTGCTGCTTCATTCTGTCGTAGAGCACAAGATATTATTGATATTAAAAAATTATTAATTGAAAATGGTAGAAATGATATTCAAATTTTAGCGAAGATTGAAAATCAAGAAGGTGTTGAAAACGTTGATGAAATTCTTGATATTGCTGATGGTATCATGGTTGCTCGTGGTGACTTAGGTGTAGAAGTTCCTGCTGAAGATGTCCCACTTATTCAAAAATCAATTATTAAAAAATGTAAACAACGTGGTAAAATCGTTATTACTGCCACTCAAATGTTAGAAAGTATGCAACAAAATCCAAGACCAACACGTGCGGAAGTATCTGACGTGGCTAATGCGATTTATGATGGTACAGATGCAATTATGTTATCTGGTGAATCTGCAAGTGGATTATATCCTCAAGAAGCAGTTTTAATGATGTCAAAAATTGCTCATAAGATTGAATCTAGTTTAGATTATCAAAGCTTACAAAGACAAGCCATTCGTACAGCACCAGATGATACAAGCGAAGCTATTTGTATGTCTGTTGCAGAAATTGCTTATAAATTCAATGTAGCAGCAATTATTGCCTTTACAGAATCTGGATTTACAGCTCGTAAAATGGCTCGTTATCGTACAAAATCTCGTATTATTGCTGCAACTCCATCACTTAAAACTGTTAAAGCTTTAGCTTTAAACTGGGGTGTTAAAGCAGTACCTTGTAAACAATTAAACTCACGTATTTCAATGATTGATTATGCAAGTATTATTGCTAGAGAAAATGGTGTAAAACCTGGTCAAAAAATCTTAGTTACTGGTGGAACACCAGGAGTTAAAGGTGCAACAAGCTATTTAGAACTTGTAGAAGTTAAATAATATTCGAAATACACTCTTAAGAGTGTTTTTCTTTTCTAATTCATAAAGATGAAATAAATGGGTTATACTATATAATAGCAAAACAATGAAAAGAAAGAGAGATTTTATATGTGTACAGCAGCAACTTATCAAACAAAAGATTTTTATATGGGTAGAACTTTGGATTATGAATTTTCCTATGGTGAAAAAATAGCTATTATGCCGAGAAACTATCCTTTACAATATAGACATGGATCAAAAAATATTGAACATTATGCCATGATTGGTATGGCTCATGTATTAGATGAATATCCTTTATATTATGACGCTGTTAATGAAAAAGGTTTAGGAATGGCAGGATTAAATTTTGTCGGAAATGCTTGTTATCAAGAGGTTAAAGAAGGAGCAGTCAACGTTGCTCAATATGAATTCATTCCTTGGATTTTAAGTCAATGTGCAACGCTTAAAGAAGCTAAACAACTTATTCAAACAATCAATTTAGTGAAGACACCTTATAACGAACATTTACCAGCCGCATCATTACATTGGATCATTGCAGATCAAAGTGGATGTATAACTGTTGAATCAGTCGAAGAAGGATTAAAAATCTATGAAAATCCAGTCGGTGTTCTTGCAAACAATCCCTCATTTGATAAACAATTATTTAATTTAAATAATTATATGTCTTTATCACCTAAACAACCACAAAATTATTTTTCTAAACAACTAGATTTAAAATCCTATTCTAGAGGAATGGGAGCTCTTGGATTACCTGGTGATTTATCTTCAATGTCACGTTTTGTAAGAGTTGCATTTACTAAAATGAACGGACAATCAAAAGATAATGAAAGAGATAGTGTTAACCAATTTTTCCATATTTTAGGTTCTGTAGAACAACAAAGAGGGTGTTGTGAAGTAGATGATGGAAAATATGAAATTACGATTTATACGTCATGTTGGAATAGTCAAAAGGGAATCTATTATTATACAACATATAATAGAAGACAAATTACTGCCGTTAATATGCATAAAGTAAATTTAGATGGTCAACATCTTACTAGTTACCCAATGCTAGATGATGAAGAATTTTATGAACAAAATTAGTGTTTTTAAGATAGCGAAAGCTATCTTTTTTTTATATTTAAATGTGATTAAAATCACATAATTTTCATATATTTCAAAGAAAACAAGTTAATTTTTTAACTTGTTGTAAACGCTTTCAATTTGAAAATAATAGGACTAAAATAGGGTTAAAGGGGATGGAAGTTATGAGTTTAAAATCATTTATTGGAGGCATACATCCAAAAGATCAAAAACAATATACAAAGGATTTACCTATTATTAAAATAAAAGCAAGTGATGAAGTTGTATTTCCTTTAAAACAACATATTGGTGCACCTTGTCAGCCAATTGTTAAAGTAAAAGATGAGATAAAAGTTGGGCAAGTTATTGCTTGTAGTGATGCTTTTGTTTCAAGTCCTATTATTTCTTCAGTTTCAGGTGTAGTAAAAAAAATAGAAGAAAGAATGGATGTCAGTGGGAAAATGCAAGAATCAATTGTTATTGCTAATGATGGATTATATCAAAAAGTTGAAAATAATAATAATAAACAAGAATTAACTTATGAAGAAAAAATTGAAAGAATTAAGGCAGCAGGTATAGTTGGTCTAGGAGGAGCAGGGTTTCCTACACATGTAAAATTATCTGTTAAAGATCCAAATCAAGTTCAATATTATATTGTTAATGGTGCGGAATGTGAACCCTATCTTACAAGTGATTATCGCTTGATGCTTGAAAAAACAGATGAACTAATAGCAGGAATTCATGTTTTATTAGAAATGTTTCCAAAAGCTCTTTGTTATATTGCCATTGAAGATAATAAAAAAAAGGCTATTCATTTATTAAAAGAAAAGTGTAAAGATGAAAAAAGAATTGCTGTGAAAGAACTAAAAACAAAATATCCTCAAGGTGGAGAAAGAATGCTTGTTAAGGTTTTAACAGGAAAGACATTAAATTCTAAAATGCTTCCTTTAGATGTAGGATGTATTGTTGATAATGTAGCAACAGTGATTGCTATTAATCAAGCGGTTCGTTATAATCAACCTTTAATTTCTAAAGTAATGACGATTTCGGGTGATGGAATAACACCTAGCAATATTGAAGTTCCTATAGGAACGAGTTTTAAACGGATCGTTGAACAATTAGGAGGTTTCAAATCTGAAGTTCAAAAACTTATTTGTGGAGGTCCAATGATGGGAAGCGCCCTTATTCGTTTAGATATACCTGTAACTAAGACATCAAGTTCTTTACTTGCACTTGTACAAGATGAAGTATCTCTTTTTGAACCTTCTGCATGTATTCGTTGTGGTCGATGTAAAGACGTGTGTCCGAGTTTATTAGTTCCTCAAAAACTTTATCAAATAGCAACAAAAAATGATACAGAGGCCTTTATTTTAAATGGTGGAATGGAATGTATAGAATGTGGTTGTTGTAGCTATACATGTCCAGCAAAAAGAAATATGACACAGGCATTTAAGAAGATGAAATATTTAGTCTCTGTTAATAAAAGAAAGTAGGTGTTATTCATGAATCAATTACTACATGTTTCTGCTTCACCGCATATTAAAGATCGTGTTACAACATCTTCTATTATGTTAGATGTCATTATTGCTTTAATACCAGCTACTTTATTTGGAATTATTCAATTTAAAATAAATGCTTTATTGATTATTGTAACAACGATAACAACATGTGTTTTAGCAGAATATTTATATGAACGTTTTATGAAAAAAACAATTACCATCAAAGATCTATCAGCAGTTGTCACAGGACTTATTCTTGCTTTAAATTTACCATCAACAGTTCCTTTATGGCTTCCTGTTATTGGTGGTCTCTTTGCTATTATTGTGGTTAAACAATTTTATGGAGGATTAGGACAAAATTTTATGAATCCAGCGTTAGCTGCAAGATGTTTTTTATTGATTTCCTTTACTGGAAGAATGACAAATTTTGTATTTGATGGGATGACTTCATCAACGCCACTTGCAATTTTAAAAAATGGAGAAAGCTTTGATTTAATAAGGATGTTTATTGGAAATACTGTTGGAACAATTGGAGAAACTTCTGCAATTGCACTTTTAATAGGTGCAATGTATTTGATTGTTAAAAAAGTTATTAAAGTAACTATTCCTTTAACATATCTTTTAACATTTTCTATTTTTACATTGATTTTATCACCATGTCCTTTTGATGCTTATTATTTAGCTTGTGAGTTATGTGGTGGAGGTTTGATCTTTGGTGCCTTTTTCATGGCTACTGATTATGTAACAAGCCCAATGGATCAAAAAGGACAACTTATTTATGGTATTTTATTAGGTGTATTAACAGGATTATTTCGTTTTTTTGGAACAAGTGCAGAAGGTGTTTCTTATGCCATTATTATTTCTAATTTATTAGTACCTTTAATTGATAAACTCACATTAAAAGGTGGTGTTGTCAAATGAAAAAAATAATAAAAGATATTTTAATTTTATGTGTGATTACTATTATTTGTGGAGGGCTTCTTGGTTATGTTTATCAAATAACAAAGAACCCTATTCAACACCAATTACAACAAAGTAAGCAAGATGCTTATTTAAAAGTGATGAAAGAAGCAACTTCTTTTAAAGCTTATAAAGAAAATGATATCAAAAAATTATCTAAAAAGCTTAAAGGGGATTATGGTAAAAACGGTCTTGAAATAGAAAATGCTTTAAAAGCATATCATCAAAAACAAACTATCGGTTCTATTATTCAAGTGATTGATCATGATGGTTTTGGTGGTGATATTGAAATCATTATTGGTATCAACCTTCAAAAAGAAATTACAGGAGTTGAAATTTTATCAATTGATGAAACAGTAGGACTTGGAATGAATGCTAAAAATGAAGAGTTTAGAAATCAGTATGTAGGGAAAAAAGTAGATCATTTCCAAGTCGTTAAAAACGGTAAACAAAATGAAGATGAAGTAGATTCTTTATCAGGAGCAACCATTACTTCTAAAGCAATGACAAATGGAATCAATGGAGCCTTAGATTTTTATGATTTATTGAAAGGAAGATGAAAATATGAAGAAATATTTAAAACCTTTATATAATGGAATCATTAAAGAAAATCCTACCTTTGTATTAATGCTTGGTATGTGCCCAACTCTTGCGGTTACAACTTCAGCAATGAATGGAATGGGAATGGGACTTACGACGATGGCGGTTTTAATTATGTCGAATTTTGTTATTTCAGCACTTAGAAATATTATTCCTAGTCGTATGCGTATTCCTGCTTATATTGTCATTGTTGCTTCTCTTGTTACAGTTGTACAATTATTATTACAAGGATATATTCCATCTTTATATGATACACTTGGTATTTATATTCCTTTAATTGTTGTCAATTGTATTATTTTAGGAAGAGCAGAAGCTTTTGCTTCTAAAAATAATCCACTTTTATCAATTATGGATGGTCTTGGTATGGGGCTTGGTTTTACTTTTGCTTTAACTTGTATAGGTTTAGTAAGAGAAATATTGGGTGCAGGAACATTCTTTTCAATGTCATTACCAATTTCATTTGAGCCAATAACGATTTTTGTGATGGCACCAGGAGCATTCTTTATACTTGCTTTGCTAACAGCTATTCAAAATAAATTAAAATTACCTAGTGCAACGAATGTTTCTCATTCATCTTTAAAGTGTGGGGGAGATTGTATGCATTGTCACGGTAATCAATGTCAAATAAATAAATCTTTGTTAAAGGAGGATCCTGAAAAATGAAAACACTCATTTTAACACTGATTAGTGTTTCTTTAGTTAATAATGTCGTTTTATCGCAGTTTTTAGGGTTATGTCCATTTTTAGGAGTTTCAAAGCAAACCAAAACCGCAATGTCTATGGGTGGTGCAGTTATTTTTGTAATTACAATTGCGTCAGCTGTAACTCATTTATTGTATCGTTTACTTGTTTTGTTACATGTTGAATATTTAGAAACAGTCGCTTTTATTTTAATTATTGCAGCACTTGTTCAATTTGTAGAACTCTTTTTAAAAAAATATTTTCCACCTTTATATAATTCATTAGGTGTTTATTTACCTCTTATTACAACCAACTGTGCTGTTTTAGGTGTTGCTTTAACAAATGTACAAAATAATTATGATTTTGTAACAAGTGTTGTAGCCGGTTTTGGGACAGCTTTAGGATTTACAATTTCAATTACAATTTTAGCAGGAATAAGAGAAAGAATTGCCGATAATGATATTCCTCATGTTTTACAAGGCTCACCAATTGTTTTAATTACAGCAGGTTTGATGGCTATTGCCTTTATTGGCTTTTCAGGCTTGATTTAAGGAGGAAATACGATGAATACAGTCATTATTGCAGTTATTGTTGTTGGGAGTATAGGATTGTTTATTGGAATATTCCTTTCACTTGCCAGTGTTAAATTTAAAGTAGAAGTCAATGAAGATGAAGAAAAAATTAGAGCGGTTCTTCCTGGAAATAACTGTGGAGCTTGTGGTTATCCTGGATGTGATGGCCTTGCATGTGCAATTGCTAAAAAAGAAGCCCCAATTAATCAATGTCCTGTTGGTGGTAATGAAGTTGCTAAAAAAATAGGAGAAATTCTCCATTTAGAAGTAGAAGAGAATACACATTTAGTAGCTTATGTTAAATGTAAGGGAACGTGTGATAAAATACAAAGACAATATCAATACGATGGTATTCATGATTGTTTAAGTGCAGCCGTTGTCCCAGGAAGTGGCGATAAAAAGTGTCGTTTTGGTTGTATGGGTTATGGCAGTTGTGTAAAGGCTTGTGCTTTTGATGCCATTCATGTTATTGATGGTGTTGCTCAAGTTGATAAAGAAAAATGTAAATCATGTCAAAAATGTATGGATGCTTGTCCGCAGCATCTTATTGAAATGGTTCCTTATGAATCTTTATGTCATGTAAGATGTAATAGCCATGATAAAGGACCAGTAGTTAATAAAAACTGTAAGGCAGGATGTTTAGGGTGTATGATGTGTCAAAAAGTTTGTCCAACAGGAGCAATTACAGTTGAAAACTTTTTAGCACATATTGATTATTCTAAATGTGTTCATTGTGGTAAATGCAAAGAAAAATGTCCAAGAAAGATTATTGAATAAAAAGAAAAAGGACATTAGTCCTTATTTAAATAGTGCTTAAAGGCTTTACTATAACTTACTTGATTGTTTTCATCAATAAAACAACCAGAAACACCTTCAAGTGAGTTAAGTAATTCAAGTCCTTTTTCTTTTCCTAAAGAAAAACAAACCGTGCTCAAAGCATCTCCTTGAATTGATTTTTTAGAAATAATTGTTACTGAGCTTAAACCGTTTTCATAACTATAACCTGTTTTTGGATTTAAAATATGATGATATCTTTTAGAATCAATTTCAAAAAATCTTTGATAAGTTCCACTTGTAACAACAGATAAATCATTGATTTTTAAACTAAACAATGAATCAGATGTTTGTTGTGGGTTGGTAACTCCAATAATAAAAGGATTCTCTTGTTTTTTACCAACACATAAAATATTACCTCCTAAATTAATAAGGGCACTCTTGACATTTTCTTTAAGTAAATAGTTTTTGATTTGATCGGCGATGTATCCTTTTGCAATTGCCCCTAAATCAATCATTGTTTCTGTATTTAGAAAACGTATCTTATGATTTTCTAAAATAATATTTTTATAAGAAACATCGTGAAGATGGTGTTGAATCAACGGATCTTCAGGAAGTGTGTGCTTTTTAAAATCCCATAATGAAGAAATCGAACCAATGGTAATATCAAAGCTTCCTTTTGATAAATCACTATAATAAAGCCCTTGTTTAATCACTTTATAGAGATCATCAGATAATTCTTGAGCTTCTAATTTGTTGGAAGAATGATTGATTTTATAGAGTTCACTTTTTTTATTATTGGCAGAAAAGATACGCTCGTATTTCTTGCATAAATCAAAACAGTTATTTAAAATATTTTTAGAAGAAGAATCATAAAGGGTTATTTGGATAATTGTATCTAGACAAAATTCTTTATTAGAAAGAGGAGTTGTGTTTTTACAACCGCAAAGGATAAATGAAAAAACAAGTAATGAAAGTATTGATTTTTTCATAGGTAACCTCCTTTTTTTATATTATAGCATGGAGTAAGAAGATGAAAAATAAAACGTTAAGAAATGATTTGATTATTCTTGGCATTCTTGTTGTTTTGATAGGAGGACTTTTTCTTTTTAAATCAAAACAACAAGGAGCAAAAATTGTCATAAAAAGAAATGATCAAATTGAAGGTTATTATTCTTTAGATGATGATCAAATCATTAATATTGATAATGAAAATAAAATACAAATTAAAAATCATGAGGTTTTTATGATAAAAGCAACTTGTCCAGATCATTTATGTATTAAACAAGGGAAAATAAATAAAAAAGGGGCAACGATTGTTTGTTTGCCTCATCATTTAGTTGTGGAAGTGATTGAAGGAAATGAAGGAAAAGAAGATGGAAAAGTCTATTAAAAAATTATGCTATTTGGCTTTATTTTGTGCAATAGCAATTGTTTTAAGTTATATAGAATCATTAATACCTCTTTATTTAGGCGTTCCAGGAGCTAAATTAGGGCTTGCAAATGTCGTTACTTTGACATTACTTCTTTGTTTTGGCTTAAAAGAGGCTTTTATTGTCATGTTTTTAAGAATTTTGATTGTTTCTATGACTTTTACGAATTTCTATATGTTTTTATATAGTTTATCAGGAGGATTGCTTTCTTTAATAATCATGTATTTGTTTTTAAAAACAAATTTATTTTCTGATATCATTATTTCCATTATGGGTGGTATTTTTCATAATGTAGGACAATTATTGGTAGCAATGCTTTTTTTTAGTTCAACAGTATTTATGTATTATTTACCGTATCTAATGCTTTTTGGTATACTATCGGGTATTGTAATAGGCATTTTAGGTGAAATCATTTATTTAAAAATAGGAAATCAATTAAAGAAAAGAGGTTAGAAGTATGTTTATTGTTCAAAAAATAGAAACAATGCAACGATTAAAAGAAAACTATTTCCAATCTTAGTAGCAAAAATACAAGAAGAAAAGATGAAAGAATGGGTTAAATGTTATACAAGTGATGTTTTAATTAATTGTTGTGTTTGTAAAAGATGACTTAAAATAGGTGATATTCAGCCAATAATTAGTAGCTGAAAATTTATAATTAATAGAAATTGTGTTAAAATACATATGTTAGATGGAGGAAAGTTATGAATACAGATTCAGTATTATCAACATTGCTAAGATATGTAAATGGACAATATAAAAAAGATACGAATTATGATATAGCACTTGCATTACTTACTCATTATAGTGTTATACCAGAAAAAACAATTAATGAGTTATCAGAATTATGTTTTGTATCACCAGCATCAATTTCACGTTTTGTTAAATTGATAGGATTTCATTCTTTTCAAGAATTTAAAAATGCTTGTTTAAATACACTTGATATATCTAAAACAGATTATTCTCCTCAAATTATAAAAGCTGATAAAAAAGATGTTAAAGAAATTTTTCAAAATTATACAAAACATGTTATTGATAATATTCAATTTACATATGATCATCTTGATTTTGAGCAACTAGATCATGTATGTAAATATATCCATGATAGTTTAGAAGTTTTGGTGTTAGGTTTAGAGTTTTCAACATTACTAGCACAACATATACAAAATAGATTTGCTTTGATGAATAAATATATTACGGTAGCAATTTCCAATGATGAACAATTAGAAGCGGCGCATAATCTTAAAGAAAATAGTGTTGTGATTATTTTAAGTGTAGAGGGAGGTTATTTTTATAGACATAGTGAAGTTATTCAAATACTTCTTGAAAAAAATATTAAACTTATTGTTTTAACGATGAATAATCATAATAAGATGATTAATGAATTTATTGATAAAGAAGTCATTTTATGTAGCCAGGATAATACAAATACTGAATCTAGGATGTCATTATTATATAGTTTAGAAATTATTATCATGTATTATTGTATTTATTTTACATATTAATTCTTATTTTCAATATCTGAAAAACAGTGTGTATTTTTGAAAATCGCACTGTTTTTTTGACGACTTATTCTTTACATATTCTTGTTATACTAACGATAGACAAAGGCCAATGTCATATACATACAAGGAGAAGGAAAATGGAAAAATTAATATCAATTATTGAAAAGACACTTGTTCCAGTAGCTAATAAGCTATCTCAAAATAAATATTTGAGTGCGATTAGTGGTGGATGTATGTCTACATTAGGAATTATTATGGTAGGTGCCGTTTTTACAATTTTAACAAATATATCATGGCAACCTTATACAGATTTATTAGCTTCAACAGGATTAGATCAATTATTTACAGGAGTGCAAAATGTAACAACAAATTTATTAGCTGTTTATATGGCGTTTGCTGTTGGTTATAGAGGTGCAACTGTTTTTGAAAATAAAAAATATACTTTAACTTCAGGATTTTTATCTTTATTTGCATATATGTTACTTGTACCTTTAGATACAACAACATTAGCTGACTCAGGAATTAGTTTCTTTAATATTTCTTATTTAGGAACAAAAGGAGTTTTTGTGGCATTACTTGCAGGGCTTATTGTATCTAGATTGTTAGCGTTAATCACTGAAAAAAACATTGTTATTAAATTACCAGATTCTGTACCTGAAATGGTAAGTGAATCTTTATCATCATTATTAGCAGGAGTTATTATTACGATTGTTTTCTTAATTTTTAGAGCTTTATTTGCAGTGACACCTTATGGAAATGCAACAGATTGTATCTATACAATTATTCAAACACCATTACAATCATTAACTGGTAACTTGCCTGCATTCATCATTATTATTTTAATCGCACAATTATTATGGTTCTTTGGAATTCATGGTTCAATGACAGTATTACCAATTTTATTCCCAATTTGGTTAAGTTATATTGGTGATAATACAGCAGCAATGGCTGCAGGAAAAACAATTCCACATGTTTTAAATATTGGATTATGGGATTTAGCTAATTTAGGTGGATCAGGTGCAACAATTGGACTCGTTATTTTAATGTTCTTTAAAGCAAAAAGTAATCAATACAAATCATTTGGTAAATTAACATTGCCTTGTGGTATCTTTAGTGTTAATGAACCAGTTATCTTTGGTTTACCAGTTATTTTAAATCCAATTATGCTTATTCCATTTATTATTTGTCCTATTGTTTTAGTTTGCTTAGGATATGCTTTAATTCAATTTGGAATTGTAACAGCACCAATAGGAATTTTAGGTTTAGGATCAATGCCACCACTTATTTCTGGAATCATGCAAGGAAGTTTATCTTGGGGAATTTATCAATTAGTAGCTGTTGTTATTTCAATTATTATTTATTATCCATTCTTTAAAACAATTGACAATCAAGCATTAGCAAAGGAAAAAGGTGAACAAGGTGAATAACTTTTTATGGGGTGCTTCTACAAGTGGATTTCAAGTAGAAGGTGGTTATAACTTAGATGGAAAAGGATTATCAACAACAGATGTTCGACAAGTAAAAGAAGGTATTGCAGATTGCAAAGTAGCAAGTGACCATTATCATCATTTTAAAGAAGATATTCTTTTGATGAAAGAATTAGGTTTAAAAGCTTATCGTTTTTCATTCTGTTGGGCAAGAATTATGCCAGATGGGCATCATGTTAATCAAAAAGGATTGGATTTTTATGATCAAATTATTCATTTATGTTTAGAAAATCACATAGAACCTATTCCAACTCTCTATCATTTTGAAATGCCACAAGCATTAGTAGATGAATTTGGTGGTTGGAAAAACAGAAGATGCATTGATGCTTTTGTTGAATATGCGAGAATATGCTTTACAAAATGGAAAGGTATTGTTAATTATTGGGTAACGATTAATGAACAACTTATTGCTATGGCAGCAAGTGATTTAAATGGTAATCATGAAAGTGATAAAGTATTACAAACAAAAAATATGTACCAAATGTCTTATCATGCTTCTTTGGCAGAAAAAAAAGCTATGAAATTATTAAAAGAAATTGATCCAAAAGCTAAGATTGGTGTTGTTAATGCTGTACAAAATGTATATCCCTATAGTTCTTCACCAGAAGATGTTTTGGCAGCGATGGATGCGGAAGAACTTATGATGTATATGCTTTTAGATATGTCTGTAAAAGGAGAATATTCGTTTAGAGTTAAAAATATTTTAAAAAAAATGAATTGTTCTCCTGTTAAAGAAGATGGCGATGATGAGATTTTACATGCTTCTCAACCAGATTTTATAGGAATCAATTATTATTCATCTATTTGTGTAAAGGAAAATAAATCAGCTACTGTCAATTATCAATTACCACCATTTTTTAGAAGCTCTATGTTTGAAGTATGTCCAAATGAGCATTTAAAGAAAACAAAATGGATGGCAAATGGTATAGATCCACTAGGAATAAGAAGTATTATTTATAAAATTTATAACCGATATTCTTTACCGATAATTATTACAGAAAATGGAATGGCTTATAGTGATGTATTAGAAAATAATCAAATACACGATGATTATCGAATTGACTATTTAAAATCTCATATTAAAGAAGTATTAATTGCGAAAGAAGAAGGGTATCCAATTTTTGGATACTGTCCATGGTCATTTATTGATGTGGTAAGTTCACATCAAGGATTTTCTAAAAGGTATGGTTTAGTGTATGTCAATAGAACAGATGAAGATGTAATGGATTGTAAACGTATTAAAAAGGATTCATTTTATTGGTATCAAAAGGTTATTGAAAGTAATGGTGAAAAATTATGATAGATTTAAAAAGTAAACCTTTTTATCTTAACAATCAACAAATTAAAAAAGTACAAAGTATTTTAGATTCTATGACACTTGATGAAAAAATAGGACAAGTATTTTGTCCTATTGGATCATCTTTTGAAGAAAAAGAAATTGTAGAATTTATTGAAAAATATAAACCAGGAGCGATGATGTATCGACCTCTGGAATCAACAAAGATTAAGCACATTCATGAAACTATTCAAAATTATAGTAAAATACCTTTAATGTTAGCTGCTAATTTGGAAAGTGGCGGAAATGGAATTTGTATAGATGGTACTTATTTTTCTAGACAAATGGGTGTTGCTGCGACGAATGATTTAAAACAAGCATATCATTTAGGAATGATTGCAGGAAAGGATGCAAATGCGGTTTTATGTAATTGGTCGTTTGCTCCTATTGTAGATATTGACTTTAATTATTTAAATCCAATTACGAATATTAGAACTTATGGTTCTGATAAAGAAAAAGTAATTGCTTATGCTAAACAACAAATCAATGCCTTGAGAGAATATAATGTTATCCCTTGTATCAAACACTTTCCTGGAGATGGTGTTGATATGCGTGACCAACATTTAGTAAGTAGTGTTAATGATTTAACGGTAAAGCAATGGGATGAAAGCTATGGAAATATTTATTCATCGTTTATTGATGAAGGAGTAGAAACTATTATGGTCGGTCATATGTTATTACCTCATTATGTTAAATATTTTAATCCGACAATTAAGGATGAAGATATTTTACCAGCAAGTTTATCAAAAGAAGTTTTAACGAATCTATTAAGAGAAAAACTTTCTTTTAATGGAATGGTTGTAACAGATGCAACGGCGATGATTGGGTATAATGTTGCTTTACCTCGAAGTCAAGCAATTCCTTTAAGTATTGAAAATGGATGTGATATGATTCTTTTTAATAAAGATATCGATGAAGATTATACATTTATGAAAAAAGGTTTAGAAAATGGTCTCTTGTCATTGGAGAGATTAAATGAAGCAGTTCTTAGAATTTTGGCAACAAAGATGGCAAATGGTGTATTTGAAAATAAAAAACCATTAAATGAGATTGATGTAGTTGGTTGTAAAGAACATCAAGAACTTGCTTATCAATGTGCAAGCAAAGCAATTACTTTAGTTAAAAATAAGCAAGATATTTTACCGATAACACCTCAAAAGTATAAAAATATTCGCTTGTATCATTTAACAGATACCTCAAAGGGTGGTTTTAAAGAATCTGGAAGTCAAAAGAAAATAGAAGATTATTTAAATGATCTAGGATTTAATGTAGATGTTTATGATGAAAATCAACTTGATTTCCATGAAATTTTTGAAACAGGTGTTTCATATTTAAAAGATAAATATGATTTAGTTATTTATGTTGCTGATTTTGATACAGCAAGTAATTATACAGTAAGACGTGTTGAGTGGATTAAATTAATGGCTGCCAATGCTCCTTGGTTTGTACAAGATATACCAACGCTCTTTATTTCGCTTGCCAATCCATATCATTTATTAGATGTTCCAATGATTAAAACATATATCAATGGTTATAGTCATAATGATGTAGTTATTCAATCATTAGTTAATAAACTGGTAGGTAAAGAAAAGTTTGTAGGTGTGAGTCCAGTTGATGCATTTTGTGGAAAGTGGGATACCAAAAGATGATAGATACAATTATATTTGATTTAGATGGCGTGATTTGTTCAACAGATCATTATCATTACTTGGCTTGGAAGAAACTTAGTGATGAACTTCATATTTCATTTGATGAAAAAGATAATGAAAAATTAAGAGGAGTTTCACGTATGGAAAGCTTAGATATTATTTTAGAAAAAAGCAGTCAAACTTATTCTCAAGTAGAAAAAGAAGAATTTGCGAATAAAAAGAATACTTTATATCAACAATATCTTAAACAAATGACACCTAGTGATCTTTCTGTTGAAGTTAAAGAAACACTTGATCAATTAAGAAATAAAGGATATAGATTAGCAATCGGTTCATCAAGTAAAAATACGAAACTTATTTTAAAACAACTTGGTTTAGAAAATTATTTTGATGCTATTTGTGATGGAACAATGATACAATACTCTAAACCACATCCAGAAGTATTTATGAAAGCTGCTGATTTATTAGGAAAAAATTATAAGAACTGTTTAGTTGTGGAAGATGCTCTTGCGGGATGTATCGCAGCAAAGAGTGCTTCAATGCATGTTGCAGCTATTTCCAGTGCTTATGGAAGTCCTTATGCAGACTATCATTTAAATACTTTTAAGGATTTATTAGAAATTATATATGTCTTTTTAACTATCTTTTTATATCTTCTCAAATGTCCGCAAAGCCTTATTTTATCGGCTCTACGGGCATTTTGCTTTTGTGGTAAAGCTCACATACCTAGGTCTATCTTCTTATATTTTCGCTATCAATCGTGGTTAAAATCGTGGTAAATACTTCTATGCAATTAGACGCTGAACCTCTGATTTTGCGGTATCTATGGACGCATGAGCGTACCAGTTCATTGTGATACTGATATTTGAATGCCCCATGATATACTGTAAATCTTTCGGGTTCATGTTCTTGCTTGCCAGTCTTGTGCAGAACGTATGGCGTAGCGTATGCGGTGTGATATGTGGCAAGGGATTGTCCTTGTGTTGCTTGTTGTATTTCTTTACCATACGGACGAATAAGGCGTTATAATCAATCGCAACTTTGGGCTTGCCTTTATGATTGACAAATAGGAAATTGCTCCGTCCGTCTATCACAAATGGTTCTGTCTTTGGGCGTTTCTTCATAACCCGTTGAAATGCCTGTATTGTTTCTCTGCTTAATGGCACTTGCCTTATTCCGCTCTTTGTTTTAGGCGTTTCAATATAATAGCCTTGTTCCTTGCTCTTTAGTAACTGGTGGTCGATTATCACAACTTCATTCTTGAAATCAATATCGGCTACTGTCAGTCCGCACAGTTCCGAGATACGAAGTCCTGTCTTTAACAGTATCAGCACATCATCATAATACTTGTGATACACATTGTCCGTCTTGATGAATGAGAGTAGGGATTGTTCCTGTTCCTCTGTCAATGCGACTTTCTCTTTGGTATCATTTTCTAGGACTTCACTCAACTTGAAATCAAAAGGGTTTTTCCTTACACAATCGTCTTGTATGGCGATATAGAATGACGCTTTTAACGAGCGTTTATGGTTGTTAATGGTGTTATAGGAAAAGCCTTTGTCTTTCATGCGTAACGCCCATTCCTTAGCGTCAGAGGGTTTTATCGTATCAATGCTCCTAGCACCTAACTTGTCCTCTTTCAATAACCGCATGAGCTGTTCCCGTTGTTTCTGTGTGCTTTTCTTCACGTTTGCCCTCTGTGCGTTCTGTTTGGCGTAGAGTTGGCAAAGCGTCATTTTCTTGCCTGTGCTGTCGATACCGTCCTCAATATCCCGTCTTATCTGCTGTTCCAGTTCACGAAGTGAGGGTTTTTCCCGTTTTCCCTTTGGTGTCGGGTCTGTGGGTGTCAATCTCCAAGCATACACATATTTTGTGTTTCCAAATGCGTCCACATATTTATATAAGTATTTTCCGTCTGTTCGTTGGCTCTCTCCAGTATGCAGGATACGTCCTTTGCTATCCCGTCTTTTTTCTTTCATGGTGTCTGCTCCTTTCCTTATTGGAAAGAGCCTTGATATGACTTGTGTTTATCATAACACATACAAGGCTCATTTGCATTAGATTGCGTCCAATTTGTCAATGACCTTTTCAAACTGTCGGCGTTTAATCTGTATGCGGTTGCCATTCATAATGAGCCAGCCAGCGTCCTTGTTTTCCTCTGCCAAGCGTCTTAACTTGTTTTCTCCGATACGGAAATACTTTGACGCTTCTTCAATGGTAAGGGTGTATTTTTCCCATACAGGAATATCGTTGTTATTCATCAGATACCCCCTTTCCCATGTTTCGTGTCATACTGGATATAGGGGATAAGGTCGGTGCGGTCTATCCTCTGTAAGTGGGCGGTTAGTTTGCTGGAAAGGGAATTGCTGTATCTTGCTTTATCAAGCATAGTTCCCACTTTTTCCAGTCCACCTAATGCGTCATGTTCTTCCAAGAAGTAAAAACTTTTCACAGCGGAAATCACGCCACCCTCTGTGAGCCATTGCTGTGTTTCCTCAAGAGAATTATGTAGTTTCGGTACTTGCAGTTTTAAGACTTCCACAGCCCCTAAAAAGCGTTCCCAAAACCGACACGTTTTCCATCTGCTCTTATTACTTTCATTTCTGTTTGGCACGACAAAGCGTAGGTTGTTTGCCAATAGTCCGAAAGCCAGTTCCCCAAGTTCCAGCGGTCTGTCCTTGAATGTCATGGCAAAGGCATGAGCCTTATCATCACGCAGTTGCATTTCTGTCCGTTTCCAACTGCCGACTTCATCAAGTGTCTTATTATGTTTTGAACAGACTTCCTTATCCTTGTCATAAAAGCGGTAGGACAATCCCGATTTTCCAGCACCAATATAAACGGTCTTTGCGGTGTCGAAATCATCAAACTTACTTTCGTCAAAGTGATAGCCCTCACTATTCGAGATAAATTCCTCTTTTTCGCATTTCTTCTTTATCTGCTCTATGGTAAAGAATGGCTTTTCGTTCTTATCATCAATGGCAATATCAAGCCTTGTGAAATGGAAGTTATCCAGTCCGTATCTTCGCTCGCAACGTTTGAACATATCCCCAAAGGTATAGTTTCTGCTGTTGAGAATACGGAAAATATCATCACAACCTCTGCCCGTCATAACAAGATAACAGCCTAGCCCCTGTGGGTTGTCCTCTGTCTTTCTTGCGTCCCCCGATACATAAATATCTCCAATCTGCCAGCGTGCTTGATAAGTCTTGAATTTTATCGTTGCTGGATAGACATTGAAAATGTCAGTCGGTAAACCTAAAATGTGCATGATGACATCTTCTGCGTTTGCAGTTTCAAATACAATGCTGATGTAATCAATCTTAACAGATAAATTTTCGTGTGTTGCGATACTTCATTACTCCTTTCGTATGCCCCGATTTTTTGCAGGGTATAAATTGCATTTTTTCCTTTATTTATCACAGTTTCTAGGTACTATGACATGTATACGCAGGGCGGTGTTACATATACGCCCTTTACGAACGCCTAAAGGCGTTCCCTTTCTTCCTGTGTCTGCCCCGTTCTTAACGCTCACGAGCCTTGTAAGGCTCGTGGCTAAACGGAACAGCCCCAGTCAGAAACCTTATTTTCGGTCTGATAGTCCATGCTTATTCATGCTATCAAAGTGAAAATATATATTTTATATGCTTACTCAAGCGTGTGATTGACCCTAGCGTGCTTAATCACTCTGTCTAATACGATAATAACTCCATTAGAATTACTTGTCAAGAAGTTTTTGTTGACTTTTAGATATAGATTAAGTATGATATGCTTATAAATACCAAGAAAAGCAACGAAAGGAGCGATTATACTAAGTTATGGAGCATTATGAAAAGAAAATCAGTTTCTTAGGAGAAAACATACAGACCATAAGAAAACACAGAGGAATGAAACAACAGGAACTTGCGGACAAAATCGGTATCAATATGCAGAGCCTTTCCAAGATTGAACGTGGCGTGAATTATCCTACCTTTGATACGTTAGAGAAGATAATGGACGTGCTGGGTGTAACGCCCAATGAATTATTGTCGGGAGAATGGAAGTATATTGACCACACCGAGCCCTATATCATGGATATTATCAAACGGGAACAAGACTTCAATGTTTCCTTAGATTACCTGTCTGAAAATGAATTTTTCGATGATGAAAAAGAATGCACATTTTACAAGGCATATAAACTCATACAGTATATCCATAACTACATTACCAATGAGGTTACGGAGTTGGAAGAACTTATGGAAATCAAGCAGTTGATACAGCGTCAAAAACTAGAACGCATGATAAAAGTGCATAAGGAAATGCGAGGGTTAGACCGATACAGAGAACAGCCCAAAGAGTATAAATACCATGACCCTTATGATGATTGGATATTTCGTCAGCTTGCGGATATAGACAACAGAAACAACATTCCCGACACTTCTCCACAAGTAGACTTCAATGAAGCAGACTATGAAGATTATCTAAAGGCGAAATGGAACAGAGGTCTTTAATTTCCTCTTGCATGGAAGATACAGCAAACAAAAAGCCCAGTAAAGAGTGCAAAGCACCACCAATGGTGGCAAGGCTCTTGACAGGGCTTTTTCTTTTCTGTTGTGGGGTAATCAAGAGGAAGAAAGAAAAAGTGTGCATTTTTGTTCCATAAATGCTAAGGGTATGCTGATTTTTATTGTGGCGGATATATGGAACTGTTATAATATGGATATGAAGAAAGCGACAAATTTGAAAGTGTTAATAATTTTCAAACAGCCTCATTGCATGGAAATAAGAAACAGACTATCCTTAAAGTAGGAGGTGGCACAAATGGCAAATGAAGATAAAAAAGATTTTAATGCTATGTTGCATGATAGTAAGGATATGCCAAAATTTCAAATTATCATAGACCAGAAAAGTATTGAGAAATATGGTGGAAACAAAATGTATTTTGCTCCCCCGATTGACTATGACAAAGTAATGAAAAAAGTTCCGTATGGTAAAGTGATTACGGTTGGAAAAATACGAGAACACTTTGCAAAATTGAGTGGTGCAGATTTTACAGAGCCGATTACAGCGGGTATATTTGTTTCTATTGTAGCGTGGGCGAGTTATCAGCGTTCCGAAGATGAAACACCCTATTGGAGAACATTAAAAGCAAACGGAGAATTAAATGCTAAATATCCAAATGGTATTGAAGCACAGAAAGAAAAATTAGAAGCAGAGGGACATACCATTATTCAAAAGGGGCGTAAAAATATACGATACTATGTAAAGGACTATGAAAATTCTCTTTTTGATTTGAAATAGGCAAATTCTATTTCACAATTTCATATCTCTATACACAAAGCAGTTAGTCTTAGGATTGACTGCTTTTTAAAAAGACACCATTTAGGTGTAATGATGTCTTTTGGGTGTTATTTTATAGGTCATATCAAGGCTCATTCAATCGTGGTAAATTCGTGGTAAAATGAGTTTTTTCTATACTTCAAAATACTTGAAAGTATAGTGTTTATGCGGATAATCGAAAATTAGATATAAAATTTCACTTAAATAAATAATAAATAATAGATTTTCCAAAGATTCCTAGTCCAAAATACCTCCATAAATAGTTTAGGAAATTTTTGGGAAATACTAAGGGTATGATGCTGATCATATCCTTTTTTGTTTTACTTATGAATTTGATATGTAATTGAAATTGTCTTTTTTATGATTCCTTTTAAAATAGAAATCAAAGGAATAAAAGAACTATGAAAGATTACTATCACTATTTTGTAAATAAGGGAAATCACCCAAATAAAAATAATATATTAAAACAAGAAGAATATTGCTTTAAAACATTTAATCAAAATACTGCACTTCAAATTATTCAACAAATCATATAGGCTGCTAAAGCGTATGATAAACCTTTTGCATCAAGAATTGTTTATAGAGATAAAATCATTGCTGAATACAGTGAACTAGAAAATACATCGTGGTTAAATCGAAAAGAAAAAGTTTGTTATGAAACGAAACATTCTTCGTATTCTATCTTCTTAGATAATATGCAATTTCATCTTTACGATTATATGATTGATGATGAAAGTTATGGGATCTATGGAGGAAGTTTTCCTCTTTATGAAAATGATGCATTTGTTGGAACAATTACTTTTACGGGATTAAGACCACAGGAAGATCATGGAGTAATTATTCAAGTGTTAGAAAAGGTATTTCAAGAAAGAAATTGAAATATCTTTTTTTGTAACATATATAATGCTTTTTATATTTATCTCTTATTTTTAATTTGTTAGAGTTAACTGATGGAGGATGATGATATGAATCAATATAAAAAATTATTTGAACCAATCACTATTAGAAATATGACATTAGATAATCGATTAGTCATGGCACCAATGGGAACAAACTTTGGTGAACAAAATGGTGAGATGAGTTTTTTACATATGAATTATTATGAAAGACGTGCTAAAGGAGGCTATGGTCTTTTAATTGTAGAAAATGCTTGTGTGAAATATCCAGAAGGAAGTAATGGAACAACACAATTACGTATAGATGCCGATAATTATATACCTCGTCTTTATAAACTATGTGAAGCCATTCATCAATATGGTACGAAAATAGCTATTCAATTAAACCATGCAGGAGCAAGTGCCATGGAAAGTCATATTGGAATACAACCTGTTTCTGCGAGTGCAACTCCTAATAAAGCAGGAGGAGCGATTTCTCGTGCTTTAACAGTAGAAGAAATTTATAGTATTGCAGATGATTATGCAACAGCTGCTAAAAGACACAAACCATTGGTTTTGATGCAATAGAAATTCATGCGGGACATTCTTATTTGATTTCTTAATTTTTATCACCCCTTACCTTTGTTTTTGTTATAACGAATTCTTTTTCATTTGAAAAATGAGTTTTCATTTTATGAAAAAATGTAACCGAATACAATAAAATGAATATAATAAGTAAAGAACAAACAGGAGGAATTCAAATGGGATTTAAAGAAGGATTTTTTTGGGGTGGCGCAACAGCTGCAAACCAATATGAAGGTGGATATTTAAGTGGTGGTAAAGGTCTTGCTATTCAAGATGTCATCACTGGTGGAGATGGAAGAAATAATATTCCTAGACGTATGGCTTTAAAGCTTGCTGATGGATCAACAAAATTTATTGATCGTCGTGGAACTGAAGTACCTGATGGTGCTGTACCATATGTGGATGAAGATACATATTATCCAAGCCATGTGGCAACTGATTTCTATCATCATTATAAAGAAGATATTGCATTATTTGCAGAAATGGGATTTAAATCATTCCGTCTGTCTATTAACTGGACAAGAATTTTCCCAAATGGGGATGAAAAAGAACCTAATGAAGAAGGTTTAAAATTCTATGATGATGTTTTTGATGAAATGTTAAAATATGGTATTGAACCACAAGTAACAATTGTACATTTTGATTTACCACTTCATTTAGCAACAGAATATGATGGTTGGTATAATAGAAAAACAATTGATTTCTATATGAATTATGTAGAAACAATTTTCAATCGTTATAAAAATAAAGTTAAATATTGGTTAACATTTAATGAAATCAATTTCTGTAAAGATTACACAAACTTAGGAATTACAGAAGCTTTATCTAGACCAGATAAAGTTGCACAAGCTGTTCATCATATGCTTGTTGCTGCAGCAAAAACAGTAATTCGTGGTCATGAAATCAATCCAGAATTTCAAATTGGGATGATGATCAATTATTCAGAAATTTATCCAGAAGATTGTAATCCAGAAAATATGTGGAAACGTATTACTGAAAAAAGATTACGTACATTCTATACAGATGTTCAAAATAAAGGATTCTATCCAGAATGGAAACTTATTGAATATAAAAATGCTGGTATTGAATTAAAAATGGGAGATGGAGATTTAGAAACATTAAAAGCTGGTACAGTAGATTATATTGGATTTTCTTACTATTCAACAAGTGTTGCTACTGTAAACGTAGATGCTAAAAGAACAGCTTCTAACTTAGAAAGTGTTGTTAAAAACCCTTATTTAAAAGCAAATGATTGGGGATGGCAAATTGATCCAGTTGGTCTTCGTATTGTATTAAATGAATTGTGGGATCGTTATCATAAACCACTATGGATCGTAGAAAATGGTTTAGGAGCTATCGATACAGTGGAAGAAGATGGTTCAATTCATGATCCTTATCGTATTGATTATATGAAACAACATATCATTGAAATGAAAAAAGCAGTTGATGAAGATGGTGTTGATTTAATGGGATATATGCCTTGGGGATGTATTGATGTGGTTTCAGCAGGAACTGGTGAAATGAGAAAACGTTACGGATTTATCTATGTAGATATGGATGATGATGGAAATGGTGATTTGCACCGTGCACGTAAAGATTCTTTCTACTGGTATCAAAAAGTATGTCAGTCTAACGGAGAAGAATTATAAAAGAATTGCAAAATGCAATTCTTTTTTAATATTTTTCTTTTATTAATTGAAAGAATGATTTCATTTCATGAGAAAGCCATTTGTTTTTATGGCAGAGAAGTTGACGATAGACATCAATTTGGTAATCAGGAATATTAATTTGAATGATTGTTTTATTTTTTAAATCATTTTCTAAAATATATTTTGGTAAAAAACTGATATATTGATCAAGTTTCAATAGTTCTAAAAGCAAATCTGTATTTTTAGATTGGATAAAAGGCTTAATTTCTAAATTGTCTTCATGAAGCTTTTCTTCGAGAAGGCGACGATAACTGGCATTTTTTTCTGTTAAAATAATAGGATAAGTTAGGATATCTTGAATTGTTGGCTGTTTGATTTTACAGATTGGGTGATGACATGATGCTACAAAAGTAACTTCTTCTTTAGATTGATATATTTTTAGCCAATCTGTATCTAAAAGTTGTTTATCAACTAAGTATGCAAAATCAATATCGTTATTTTTAAGCATTTTTAAAAGTCCTTCAATTGTATCTGTTGTAATCGAAACAGATACATGAGGGTGGTATTGATGATATTTACAAATAAGCTGAGGAACTATGGAAGAACATAATGAATCAATAGTTCCAATTGTAAGATGACCATTAAGTTCTAATGAAGGATTAATGGCTTCTTTCGCACATGAAATATCATCAAGTATCTTCAAACAGTGCTGATAAAATGTTTTACCATGATTTGTAAGAGTAACCTTTTTACCTAAACGATCAAACAATTGTACACCAAGTTCTCTTTCAAGATTTTTGATATGAACGGTGATAGATCCTTGACAATAATCTAACTTTTTAGAAGCTTTTGAAAAACTACCTTGTTGAACAATTGTTGTAAATGAAATAAGTTCTTGTATTTCCATAAGAGTCTCCTATTAAAAAAATTAAACATATCTATTAAAAAAATTAAACATATCTATTAAAATCATTTAATTTACTTGATAACACATTCATATTAAACTAGAGTTATCAATTAATCAAGGAGTATTTATATGAAAAAGACAGAACAAAAATATCAAACATATGTTCAAATATTAAAAGAAGAATTGATTCCTGCTATGGGATGTACAGAACCGATTTCATTAGCGTATGGAGCAAGTCTTGCTAGAAAAGTGTTAAATCATCTACCTACAAAAATTGTTGTAGAAGCAAGTGGGAGTATTATAAAAAATGTAAAGAGTGTCATTGTTCCTCATACACATCATTTAAAAGGAATTAAAGCAGCTGTTTGTGCTGGAATCATAGGAGGCAATGATGATAAATATTTAGAAGTATTAAGTCAAATTGATGAAAAAACAAAGAAAGAAATTGATCAATATATAGAAAAAGTAGATTTTGAAGAACATTTTTTGGATAGTTCAAAAGTATTTGATTACATAATAACGGTTTGGAATAAAAAAGAGTATGTAAAAGTGAGAATAAGTGATTCTCATATGCATGTTGTTTGTATAGAAAAAAATGGAAAAATACTTCAAAAAGAGAAAAGTATTATAAAAAAGGAAAAAGCAGATCGCTCATTATTAGATATAAAAGATATTTATGACTTTATAACGACTGTCGATTTGATCGATATTCAAGAAATTTTAGAAAGACAACTAGATTATAATTATGCGATAGCTTGTGCAGGTTTAAATGATAATTATGGAGCTAATATTGGAAAAGTTCTTTTAAAATCTTTTGGCAATGATGTAAAAAATAAAGCGAAGGCTTATGCTGCAGCTGGTAGTGATGCGAGAATGAATGGTTGCGAATTGCCGGTTGTTATTAATTCGGGGAGTGGCAATCAAGGTATGACATGTTCTTTGCCTGTTATTATCTATGCTCAAGAATTAAAGGTTTCAAAAGAAAAAATGTTTAGAGCGTTAGCTCTATCTAACCTTGTGGCGATTCATGAAAAAAGTGGTATTGGAACTTTATCAGCTTACTGTGGGGCAGTAAGTGCCGCTACTGGAGCTGGTGCAGGAATTGCTTATTTATACGATGAAGATTATCAAGCTGTCATTCATACAATTGTTAATACACTTGCCAATGTTTCGGGGATAGTTTGTGATGGAGCTAAAGCTTCTTGTGCAGCAAAAATTGCTTCTAGTGTTGATGCGGCTATTTTAGGTTATCATATGTACAAAAATGGACAGGAATTTAAATCTGGAGATGGACTAGTGATGGAAAATGTTGAAGCAACAATTCAAAGTGTTGGACGATTAGGTAGAGAAGGAATGAGGGAAACGAATAAAGAAATTATAAAGATGATGATTCATGAATAATAATCAAAATGGAGTATTAATTTAACAATACTCCATCTTTCATTACATCAGTTTTATATTTTCCAACAGTATCATAAGTAGCAATAATTTGACGATTTGGATTAGTTAAACAGATTTTATCATCGTCAATTAGATCAAATGAGCCAATTCTGCTTCTTACTAAAGCTTCGCCAACATATCCGCCAACACCACCTAAACCAAAGATAGAAACTCGACTATTTTTTAATTTATCCATGGCTTCTTTTCCATATAATAATTGTGTTCTTGAAAATTGATTTAACATACTTCCTCCTTAAGATTCATTCTATGGGGATCAAAAAGTATGTAAGTCTAATGGAAAAGAATTATAAAGAGAGTTGCAAAAGCAAATCTCTTTTTTGTTTATAGAGTTGATTTTGTAAAAAAGAATGAGTTGTGCTATACTTTTTAATAGTTAAAGGAAGTCATGAATATGCAAAGTTTAAAGGAATTGATTCAAAAGGAAAGTAAAAAAATCACATTACTTATTATCTTTTTTTTAATGATTATTGTTACTTTTTTTAACTGTATAACAGCTAAAAAAGAAGCAAATTATACAGCACAAACGACTTTTTATCATATTGAACAAATTTTAAATGAAAATCAAAAAGATTTAAATAAACAAAAGAAAGAATATCGACAAACCTGTATTGATAATGCTCAAGCTGTTGCATATAGTCTTCAAGAAAATCCAGATGCTCTATATAATATTGATGAATTAAAGAAAATAGCACAGTATGTTGAAGTTGATGAAATTCATATTTTTAATAAGCAAGGTGTTATTATTTCTGGGACACATCCTGAATATTATGGTTATTCATTTGATTCAGGTAAACAACTAAGCTTTTTTAAACCATTACTTTCTAATCAAAATTTACAACTGACTCAAAAAATTATGGAAAATACTGCTTCTCATATAAAAATGCAATATTCTGCTTTATGGAGTGAGAATAAAGAATTTATTGTACAAGTAGGTATGAATCATGAAAATGCCTCTAAAGCAACTAAAAAGAATCAATTATCTTATTTATTTAAATTATTTAGAGTAAATAATGAAGCACAATATTATGCAATCAATTCTAAAAATCATAAGATTGTTGGTACAACACATCATCATATAGGAGATATAGCTTCTAGTATTGGATTGAAAGATACACAAATTAAAGAAGTAAAAAATGGTTTTTTTACTGAAATTGATGGACAATTATCCTATTGTGTTTCAAAGAAAATAAAAAATAATTATATTTATTGTATTATTCCTGTAAGAGTTCTTTTTAAGGAAGTACCTAAAAATTGTTTAGAAATGATCGTTTGTTTAATTATTATATCTATTTTATTTAGATTACTTATTATTAAGTATATTCGTGTTTATGTGATTGATAGTATAAATCAAATTAATCATCAATTATCTAAGATTTCTAAAGGTCAATTAGATGAGGAAGTATCGATTAATAATAGTTTAGAATTTCAAAAATTAAGTCATTATATTAATGAAATGAAACAAAGCTTATTAGTTAATAATAAAAAAATGGATTATATTTTAACCCAAACAAATCAACTTATCGGGTTCTATGAATATAATCAAAAATTAAATACATTGTATTTATCAGATGGGTTTAAAGAAATATTTTCTTTAAATTCACAACAATGCACACAATTTAAAGAAGATATTAATGATTTTATTGATTTTTTAAATAAAATAAATACACATCAAGTTGAAAAAGATATTTATTATCTCCCTCAAATGAAACATTATATACAAATAAATGATCGAAAAGATCAAGATAATACATTAGGCGTTATGATAGATATCACAACCTCTTATATAAAAAGAAAGAAAATAGAAATAGAAAGAGATGTCGATGAATTAACACAAATATATAATCGAAATGGTTTAAAAATAAAAATCAATAAGTTATTAGAAGATAAAAATATAGCTCAATATGCTTTGATATTTATAGATTTAGATGGCTTAAAACAAATAAATGATGTCTATGGACATTATTGTGGAGATCTTTATTTAAAACAAATGACAAATGTTTTAAAAACTATTTCGGGAGAAAAATGTTTGGTAGGACGCTTGGGTGGAGATGAATTTATTGCTTTTTTCCATCATTATGATTCAATGGAAAAATTAAATAATGATATTAATCAATTAAATGAAATAAGAGATCAAATCGTTTTATTAGCAGATGATCATAGTGTAAATTTAGCATTTTCATATGGTGTTTGTTATGGAACAGAAAGTACTGATTTACAAAGAATGATCGAGATTGCAGATTATAAGATGTATGAAAATAAACGTAAAAGAAAAGGAAGATAGATTAAGTATCTTCCATTTTAAATAGTTGTTAAATCTTTAACAACTTCACTTGCAGTAATTAATCCTACAGTGGAAGGAACAAAGGCGTTACTTCCAGGAATATCTCTTCTAATTGTACATTTACGTTTTGTTCCTGGTGGGCATATACAATGTGTTCGGCAACTGATGGATAAATCATCAATTGGGCGAATTGGTTTTTCTTCAGAATAAACAACTTTTAATTTTTTAACATGTCTTTTTTTGAGCTCTCTACGCATGACTTTTGCTAGAGGACATACTTTTGTTTTATAAATATCTGTGATTTTAAATTGGGTAGGATCAACTTTATTTCCAGCTCCCATACTTGAAATAATGGGAATATTGTGTTCTTGAACTTTTAAAACAAGTTCGATTTTTGCAGAAACTGTATCAACTGCATCTATAATATAATCATAATCTTCAAATGAAAAATCAGTAGCATTTTCTGGTAAAAAGAAACATTGATGTGTTTGAATGTTGACTTTTGGGTTGATTTTTAACATTCTTTCTTTTATGACATCTGTTTTATATTGACCAACTGTATCAAATGTAGCGATGATTTGACGATTGAGATTTGTTAGACAAATTTTATCATCATCTATTAAATCAAAAGAGCCAATTCCACTTCTTACAAGCGCTTCGCCTACATAACCGCCGACACCACCTAGACCAAAAATGGCTACATAGCTATTTTGAAGTTTATTCATGGCTTCTTTTCCATATGATAATTGTGTTCTTGAAAATTGGTTTAATATAGGTCCTTCTTAATCATAGTAAAACACTATGAAATATAGTAATCACTTATAGGATGAAGTCAATATTTTTTGTTGACTTTAAAAAAATATTTTTGTAGAATAACACTCGGCTTTAAATTAAATATTTGGTATCTATTGGAAACGCACACTCCTTGAGTGATAACGAACAACACAATTCATTATCATAAGGAGGTTTTTTTATGCCAAAAACAAAATTTCAAGAAATTATTTTTACAATTATGATGGTTTTCATGATGGTTTATTTTATGATTTGTTATAACATTGCCTTAAATGTAGGAGGTATGACAAATCAAGTATTCTTAGATGCTTTCCATGAATTAGTGATTATGGGACCCGTTGCTTTTATTTTAGATTTTTTCATTATTGGACATTTAGCTAAAAAGAAAGCATTTCAAGTTGTTGATTTAGAAAATGGTCATCCATTTCATTTAGTAATTGCGATTTCAGTGGTATCTATTATTTTAATGTGTCCATGTATGTCATTTGCAGCAACACTTTTATTTAAAAATGCAGGAAATCAAATCATTGCTGTTTGGTTACAAACAACAGTTTTAAATTTCCCAATGGCATTTTTCTTACAATTATGTTTTGCTGGACCAATCGTAAGATTTGTCTTTGGAAAAATATTTAGAGAAAATAGGGCTTAGGCTCTATTTTTATTTTACAAAGAAAAATTCTTTCGCTAAAATAAAAGAGGATGAGGGGGGATTTACTTGAAATTAACAATGCTTGGAACAGGAAATGCACTTGTGACAAAGTGCTATAATACTTGTTTTGTCATTGAAAATGAAAATGATTATTTGATGGTTGATGCTGGTGGGGGCAATACAGTTTTAAATCAACTTGAAAAAGCAGGGATCAATTGGAAAGATGTAAAACATATTTTTGTCACACATAAACATATTGATCATTTATTAGGGATGATTTGGATGATTCGTTTGATTTGTCAAAATATGGCAGCTGGTAAATATGAAGGAGAAGCTTATATTTATGGTCATCAAGAAGTGATTGAGATGTTAGAAACGATTTCTCAAATGCTTTTACAAAGTAAGCAAACAAAATTTATTCATGACCGTTTACATCTTGTGGTTGTAAACGATGGTCAAACGAAAGAAATTATTGGTAAGAAAGTAACTTTCTTTGATATTCATTCAACGAAAGCTAAACAATTTGGTTTTATGATGGAACTTGATCAAGAAAGAAAATTAACATGTTGTGGGGATGAACCTTATAACGAAGAAAATGAAAAATATGCTTTAAAGAGTGATTATTTATTACATGAAGCTTTTTGTTTATATGATCAAGCAGATATTTTTCATCCTTATGAAAAACATCATTCAACAGTTAAAGATGCGTGTCAGCTTGCTGAAAAATTAAAAGTAAAAAATGTGGTTTTATATCACAGCGAAGATCAAAATATTGAAAATCGTAAAGAACTTTATACAAAAGAAGGAAAAGCTTATTTTGGTGGGAAGATTTATGTTCCTAATGATTTAGAAACAATAGAATTATAGAAAGGAGATTTTTATGCTCATTGTCAATCAAATAGAAAATACACATTTTTCAAAAACAGAGAAGGAAATTGTTGATTATATTATTGATCAAGGAATGAATATTGAAAAAATGTCTGCTAATGAAATAGCAAGGAATACGTTTACAAGCGCTCCTTTGCTTGTAAGAATTGCTAAGAAGTTAGGATATAGTGGTTTTAATGAATTTAAAAGTGCTTATTTAAAAGAACTTTCTTATATGTTAGAAGAAACAGATGTAGATGCTTCTATTCCTTTTTTATTAAGCGATGATTTGATGACAATTACAAAAAATCTTGCTTTATTAGAAAAAGAAACCATTCAAGATACACAGCAACTTAATCATCATGATGATCTACAAGAAGCGGTTCGCTTATTACAAAAAGCACAAGTTATTGATGTTTATGGTGTTCTCGATCATGTTTTACTAGCGAAACATTTTAAAACATTAATGATGTACATTGGTAAAGATGTTCAAGTCATTGATCAAGTAACGGGTCAAAAAAGAAGTGCCTGTCTTGCCGATGAGAGTCATTGTGCAATCATTATTTCTTATTCAGGACAAACAAGAGAAATGGTGGAAGTTGCAGAAATTTATCATAAAAGAAATATTCCATTTATTTCAATTACTTGTATGGCAAAAAATTCTATTTCAAGATTGGCGGATGTTCATTTGTATCTTTCTTCAAGAGAAATGTTACATATTAAAATAGGTGATTTTGCTTCAACAACCTCTTTAAAATATTTATTTGATATTTTATATGCAGGTGTCTTTTCGTATGATTATAAAAAGAATCTAGAAACGAAAATTGTAGTTGCTTCATATGTTGATGATCGTCAAAGTGAAGATGAATATATAAATGAAAAATAGGTCGAGTTGACCTATTTTTTTAAAGATTTATTTTTTAATTCATTGACATATTTCATTTGATGTTCAGCATTTTCATGAAGTTCTTTTTCCATTTCTTCAACAGTAGTATGTTTTACTTCTGCTGCTTCATCAGTTTTCCCATAAACCGCTTCATAAGCTTCTTTAGCGTTATGTTGTAATGCATGACGCATTTGATGTAATTCTTCTAATTTCTTTTCTTGTTCTTTGATTTCATCATCAACTGATTGATACATTTCTTCAATTGTTAATTGTTTTTTAGTGTCATCATCATGTTGGATGTCTTGACTGTCCTTAAAATATTTTTTTAAAGATTCTTTTGCTTGTTCATTAATTTCATTGATACTCATATTTTATTCCCTCTTTCTTAATACAAGTATATTATAGAATGAATGATAAAAAAGATAAAGCATTTAGATATCACTTTAAATCCCATTAACAAATTCCTAAAAATGTAAGAGCTTTAAATGTTAATATCATTAACATTGACATATTAGTTAGCTTATGCTAATTTACAATATGAGGGATTAAAATGACAACAGAAAAAATAAAAAGCTTATTATTAATGAATGAAAATAAAAAAATAACAGTCACATTACTAGCTAAAAAAATGAATGTTTCAAAAGCAACAATGTCAAGAATGATCAATACTTTTTATGAACAAGGATTAACTTTAGATAAAGGTAAATGTCAGCTTTCAAAAAAAGGACAAGAATATATTGAAAAAATTCAAGAAAAAATAAAGAATCTAACCTATTGGCTACAAGAAACAAGTCACCTAAATGAAGAAGAGGCTCGTCAAGAAGCTATCAAACTCTATACGACACTTAATGATGAAACCATTGAACGCATTTGTAGTCGTATTCATTTTAATAAAGTTTTTGATCAACTGGGAGACCTTGTAGAATTTTCAGGACATTATTTAGAACATCATTTAGAACCAGGTAAATATAATTTTTCTTTTACATTATTTCATTATAAAGATGCAAATGTTCATTCAATGGCTAATCGAGGCTTTGAGCATCCTGCCTATCTTTTAATTGAGCACCATCAAGGATTTCTTGTATTTCAACCAATTGAAATGAAAAAAGAATTATTAAAAGAAAGAATTACGATTTCTTCTAAATTAAAATCGATGAAATATCTTATTCAGAATAAGGAATGTGATTGTTTTGAAAAAAATGATTGTTTCTATATACCTATTACAGATTTAAATTTCTTTTATACAAAAGAAGAAAGATTGATGCAAACATCGCTTACGGTTAAATTAAAGGTTAATTTATTAAAAGGATATATGCCAGAAAATCTTGCCCTTTTAAAAATACTGTTTCATTGATGAAACACGAAAAAGTATTATAAAACATGAAAAAAACAGCATTTTGTTTCATGGGTGAAACAAATCAAATGCTTGTTTTTTTATTTTAAATAGATATGATGATAGTAGTTAGGTATAACTAACTACAGGAGGAAACATGAAAATATTATTTATTATATTTGGAATTATATCATTTATTTTAGGAGCGATTGGTGTGGTTTTACCAATATTGCCAACGACCCCATTTTTACTTTTAAGTGCTTTTTTATTTTCAAAAAGTTCAGATAGATTTCATGAATATTTAATTCAAACAAAACTTTATCAAAAATATATCAATGAAATGGTCATTGAAAGGAAGACAACCAAAAAGAAAAGGAATCAGTCATTATTTACAGTAACACTTATTTTTTTGATTGCTGTAATGATTACACCTGTATGGATTGGAAAGATATGTTTATTGATGGTAATGAGTATTCATCATTTTATTATGTTAAAGAAAGTAGAGATTATTAATGAATAAAATAGATCAAAAAAGAGAAAATGAAAAAAGAATATTAAAGGTAATGATTGATATTTATCAAAGAAAACATCCTCAAGAAAGTAAGATGTGTGAAGATCTTTATAAGTACGCTTGTTTGCGTATTGATAAATGTCCTTTTATGGAAACTAAAACTTTTTGTAGTGGATGTAAAGTTCATTGTTATCAAAAAGAATATCGAAGTCAAGTAAAAAAAGTGATGCGCTTTTCTGGAAAATATATGCTTTTTTACCATCCACTTCTAACAATCAAACATGGATGGCTTTCACTTAAAGAAAGGAGAAGAAAAAATGTTTAATAAAAGATTATTAAAAACTTTTAAAGCGGAAATGAAAAATGTTTATGGTTTAGTTTTGATTCAATGGTTGGTTTTAGTTTGTCATATTCTACTGACATTTTTACATAGTTATGTTTTATCTTGTCTTTATCTAAAACAATCTTTTTCACTTGTTTTTTATTTATTAAGTGTGATTTGTTTATTTGCTTTAAAATGTTTTTTACAAACAACACAAAATAAACAAGCATTATCTTTAACTGAAACGATTAAAACAAAGTTAAGAAAAAGTGTTTTTGATAAGATATATCATCAAAAACAAACAACAGTTTTTAAAGAATCGACGCTTACTCAACTTACAAGTGAAGGTATTGATCAATTAGAAATTTATTTTTCTAAATATATACCACAATTCTTTTATGCCATGTTGGCACCACTTACTTTATTTATCGTTGTTGGTTTTATGTCTTTAAAAGTAGCGCTTATCTTGCTTTTATGTGTACCACTTATTCCTGTTTCTATTGTTGTTGTACAAAAAATAGCTAAAAGGTTATTAGCGAAATACTGGAATAGTTATACAGGATTAGCGGATTCTTTTTTAGAAAATTTACAAGGACTTACAACTTTAAAATATTATCAAAGTGATTTATATTATCAAGATAAAATGGATAGGGAAGCAGAAGATTTTAGAAAGAAAACCATGCGTGTTTTAATTATGCAACTGAATTCGATTAGTGTGATGGATCTGGTAGCTTATGGTGGTTTTGGTCTAGGAGTTGTTTTGGGTTTACAAGAATATTTAAATCAACATATTACTTTTATGATGTTTGTTTTTATTGTAATGATTTCTATTGAATTCTTTTTACCTTTAAGAATGTTAGGAAGTTATTTTCATATTGGACAAAATGGAAACGCGGCAGCAGATAAAATTTTTAAACTATTGGATAGCTTGGATGATATTCAAGAAAGTTATCAAGAATCGATTTCAACTTTATCTTTTGAACATGTAACTTTTGGCTATGATGAAAAAATTATTTTAAAAGATGTTTCATTTTCTTTATCAAAGGGAACGTTTTTAACGATTGTAGGAGAATCGGGTTCAGGGAAAAGTACGATTGCTTCACTACTAATGAATTTATATCCAATTCAAAAAGGTAAAATTCTTTATAATCAAGAAACAATATCAGAAACAATGACACTTTATCAAAAAATAACGTTGATCAAAGACGAAACATATATTTTAAAAGGGACAGTCTTTGATCATCTTGCAATGTCAGGGTGTATTGATGAAGAAAAAATGATGGCTGTTTTAAAAGAAGTAAAACTATTTGAGGTCTTTGAAAATCAAGGAGGATTAAAGTTTCAACTCAATGAAGGAGCTAAAAATCTATCAGGTGGACAAAGACAAAGATTAGCTCTTGCAAGAGCGTTATTGCGTGAAAGTGTTGTTTATATTTTTGATGAAGCAACGAATAATGTTGATCGTGAAAGTGAAGAGATTATTTTAAAAATTATGAAACGTTTAGCTAAAGATAAAATTGTTATTTTTATTACACATCGCATGGCCCATTGTAAAGAAAGTCAACTTACTTTTGTGATGAAAGAGGGAAGATTGATTCAACAAGGAAGTTATGAGGAATTATTTAAACAAGCTAATTTATTTAGAGAGCTTGTGGAAAATCAAAAGAATTTAGAAAGGATTATTGAAAATGAAAGATAAGACAAAATTAATTATTTCTTTATTAAAATTAGTACGTCCTTTTTTAATGATTATGTTATTGGCAATTATTTTAGGTGTGTTAGGGCATTTAACAGCAACCTTTATTACCGTTTTTATCATTCTCGCTTTTTGTAAAGTAATTTCCTTTTCACTTGCTGTTAAATTAATTATTCTTTGTGCATTTTCAAGAGGAATCTTACGATACATAGAACAAGCATGTAATCATTATATTGCCTTTAAAGTATTGGCCCATATTCGGCATTTAGTCTTTGAAAAATTAAGAGAACTGGCACCAGCTAAATTAGAAAATGAAGATAAAGGAAATATTATTGCAATGTTGACAAGTGATGTTGAACTCTTAGAAGTTTTCTTTGCTCATACTATTTCGCCGGTGATGATTGCCTTTATTTATAGTATAATTATGATTTGTTTTATAGATTCTTATCATTTTGTTTTTGGGATACTTGCTTTTGTTTGTTATGGTATCATGGGTATATTGATTCCATATATCACTTATAAAGTGAGTCAAAAAGAGGGAAGTAATTATCGTTTTTTACTTGCTAATTATAATACTTTTGTTTTGGAAACAGTCTTAGGAAAAAGAGAAATTATTCAATTTAGTCAACAAGAAACACGCTTTGAACAGATGATGGATTATCAAAATAATTTAACCCAAACACATCAAAAATTAATCAAACATCAAAGTTTTCAACAAATACTTTCTGATGGGCTGATTATTTTATCGATTGTTATTGCTATTTTATTGATCAAGAATCATGTTTCTGAAGAATTGTTGATTCCAATGATGGCTCTATCATCTTCTTTTGGACCAACGATTGCCCTAGCAAATCTCGCAAACAATTTGAATCAAGTATTCCCTTGTGCAAGACGTATTTTAAATCTATTAGATGAAGAACCATTACTTAAAGAAATTACAAATAAAAATACTACTTTAAATTTACCAATCGAAGTAAAAAATCTATCATTTCATTATCCAAATACATCTACTGAAATTTTACATCAAATCAATTATACCTTTGAATTTGGTAAAACCTATGGTCTTCTTGGTAAAAGTGGCTGTGGTAAATCAACTTTATTGAAATTATTGATGCGTATTTATCAAGGTGAAGGTGAGATTATATTTGATCATGAATCCATTGAAAATATCAATAGTCACACTTTAAAAGAAAATATCAGCTATGTTGATCAAGAAACATTTTTATTTAAAGATACGTTATATCATAATATTACTTTATTAAATCCTGCTTATAGTCAAGAAGATGTAATAGAAGCTTGTAAACAAGCACAAATTCATGATTTTATTATGTCTTTACCACAAGGATATCAAACGATTTATGATGAAAATATTTCGGGTGGTCAAAAACAAAGAATTGGTCTAGCACGTGCCTTCTTAAGAAAAACACCGATTCTTTTATTAGATGAACCAACAAGTCGTATTGATAGTTTAAATGAAGCCGCATTATTAGAAAGTTTAAAACGAATAAAAGATGAAAAATTGATTATTATTGTTAGTCATCGAAAGTCATCTCTTGCTTTATGTGATGAAATTATTGAAATAGAGCAAGGAATGATAAAAAAATAGAAACGAAATAAAAAATTATTTATTTTTTTAGAAAATATCGTATAATGTAAAAAAGAATGGAGGATTTTAAGATGAAAGAATTTTTTAAAAGTAAAGAATTATGGACATTTGTAGGAGGAGCAGTTACTGCTGTTGTCACTTCAAAGTTCGCTAAAAGCAATAAAGCAAGAGAATTAGCTGTTAAAGGATTAGCTAGTGGAATGCAAGTGAAAGATAACGTAGAAGCAACTGTTACTTCTATTAAAGAAGATGCTCAAGATGTCTATGCTGAAGCAGTAGAAAAAAGTAAGGCACAATAATGATGAGTAATTTTAAAATAGTTCATGAAATCAATGGAAGATTACGTGTTCGTTTTGGACAATATGCTTTTACAAATGAACAAGCAACTATTTTAAAAAGCGATTTTTTAAAACTTGAATATGTAAGATATGTAGAAGCACATTATAAAAATGGAAGTCTTCTATTGGTTTTCGATGAAAATTATAAAAATGAAGTATTTGGTTATTTAAAAAGTTATGATTTAAGTACTTTACAAAATAGAGAAATTCCTAAAAATTGTTCTCAAAATTTACAAGTACTTGATCAAAGCTTTAAACATGAATTAATTAAAATTTTTGCTAAGAGATATGCTGTTAAGCTCTTTTTACCAAATGTTGTTGGTAAAGGAATTGCCATCTATAAAGCACTTGCTTATTTTAAAGCGGGGATTGCTTCACTTGGAAATAAACGTATTGATGTTCCAGTTTTAGATGCAACAAGTATTGGGATATCTTTATTACGCAAAGAATTTAATACAGCAAGCAATATTATGTTGATGCTTAAAATTTCTGAATTATTAGAAGATTACACACGTCAAAAAGTTACTTTACAATTAGGTGATAGCTTGATGAATAAATTTGATAAAGTTTGGATTTATAAAGATGGACAAGAACAAGAAATTGCGATGTCTGATTTAAAACAAGGACAAACTGTTATTGTTCAAACAGGAAGCATGGTTCCTATTGATGGGGAAATCATTGATGGTGAAGCCATGGTTAATGAATCAAGCTTTACAGGTGAACCATTAAGCAAACGTGTGACATTAAATGATACGGTTTATGCGGGAACGTTAATTGAAGAAGGAAAGATTTTTGTTAAAGTTAGAAACTTACAAGATGAAAGTCGTATTGCTAAAATTATTGATATGATTGATACCAATGAATCATTAAAAGCATCCATTCAATCAAAAGCAGAACATATGGCTGATGCCATTGTTCCCTATAGTTTCTTAGGATTCTTTGGTGTTTGGGCATTTACAAGAAATCTCACAAGAGCTACTGCTCTTTTATTGGTGGATTATTCTTGTGCGATTCGTTTATCAACATCAATTTCAGTGATTTCAGCAATGCAAGAAGCCTCAATGCATAATGTTTTAGTTAAAGGTGGAAAACATTTAGAAAGCATGAAGGATGCAAATGTGATTGTTTTTGATAAAACAGGAACTTTAACGCATGCCAAACCTGTTGTACTAGATGTCGTTCCTTTACAAGATTATACAAGAGAAGAAGTTTTAAAAATTGCGGCTTGTCTAGAAGAACATTTCCCACATAGTGTGGCTAATGCCATCGTTCATCAAGCAGAAGTTGAAAACTTAAAACATCGTGAAGAACATGCGAAAGTAAAATATGTGATTGCTCATGGTATTTCGACAAGCTTAAATGGTGAAGATGTTATTATTGGAAGCAGTCATTTTGTCTTTGAAGATGAAGGTGTAGAAATGACACAAGAAATTAAAGATTTGATTTCTTCACTTGAAAGTAAAGGTTCAAGTTCCCTTATTTATCTAGCTATTGCTAAAAAGCTTGCAGGTATTATTAGTATTTATGATCCTTTAAAACCAGAAGCTAAAGAAGTTGTTCAAGAACTTCGTGATATTGGTTTTGATAAAGTCATTATGCTTACAGGGGATAGTCCTAACTGTGCAAAAGCAATTGCGAAACAATTAAATTTAGATGATTTTAGAGCAGGAGTTTTACCAGAAGATAAAGCAAGTTATATTGAAAGTTTAAAGAAAGAAGGAAATACCGTTGTGATGGTAGGAGATGGTATTAATGATACACCAGCCTTATCCATGGCAGACGTTTCGATTTCACTTCAAGATAGCTCAGATATTGCGCGTGAACTTGCAGATATTACACTTGTATCAAATTCATTAAATGATATCGTCGCTTTAAGAATGATTTCAGAAGGTTTATTTAAACGTATTCATAGTCAATATCGTTTGATTGTTGGGTTAAATACATCCTTTATTGTTTTAGGAGCATTAGGTTTACTTACACCACAAATGCTCGCCATGCTTCATAATGGAAGTACATTCTTAATTGCTTCAGGTTCAACACGTTCATTATTACATTAGAAACAGATATTTTCTGTTTCTTTTTCTTTTTATGAAAGTATGTTGAAGTTGTAAAAGTGCTTTATTATACTAATAGAAAAGGAGATAGATTATGGCAATTAAAGTAATAATTATGGATATTGATGGGACTTTAGTCAATGATGAAAAAGTCATTACACCACTTACTAAAGAAACCCTTTTAAAAGCACAAGATAAAGGGGTACGTTTGGTTTTAGCTTCAGGAAGACCAACAAGTGGATTATTAAAACTTGCTGAAGAATTGGATATGGAAAATCATCATGGTTTATTTGTATGTTTCAATGGTTCAAAAGTAGTTGATTGTCAAAGTCATGAAACACTTTATAATCATGCGATTTCAGTAGAAGATAGTAAAGCTGTCTTAGAACATTTAAAGAATTTTAAAGCAAGACCAATGTTTGATAAAGATGAATATATGTATGTTAATGATGTTTTTGATAATACAATTACATATAAAGGAAAACCATTTAATGTGATGCAATATGAATCAAGAGGAAATAACTACATCTTATGTGAAAAAAGAGATTTAGCAGCCTTTGTTGATTTTGAAATCAATAAAATTCTTACATTTGGTGATCCAGACTATTTACAAGCACATTATAAGGAAATGATGGAACCATTTAAAGATCGTTTAAACTGTATGTTTACATCTGATTTCTATTTTGAATATACTGCAAAAGGTGTTGATAAAGCCAAAGCTTTAGATAGTGTTTTAATTCCTATGGGTTATAAAAAAGAAGAAATGATGGCTTTTGGGGATGCTCAAAATGATAAATCAATGGTTGAATATGTTGGCTTAGGTGTGGCTATGGGAAATGCTTCAGATGAATTAAAAGCAGTAGCTAATGAAATTACAGATACAAATAATAATGATGGTATTGCCAAAGCCATTATGAAACATATTGAGTTATAAAAACGGAGAAATCCGTTTTTTTCTTTGAGATACTTGAAAAAAAAGGAAAGGGATAGTATTCTATAGTTAGTTAGATTAGGCTAACTATAGGAGGGGGATATTATGTTTTTATCAATCAAGGATCTTAAAAAAAGCTTTGGTGAAGATGAATATAAGACAGAAGTTTTAAAAGGTATTGATTTTGAAATAGAAAAAGGTGAAATTTGTGTTTTACTTGGGCCTTCAGGTTCTGGTAAATCAACACTGCTAAATATTATTGGAGGAATTGATCAACCAGATAGTGGCACAATTATGATTCAAGGGAAAACAATTTCAACATTAAAAGAAAAAGATCTAACAAATTATCGTCGTAATCATTTGGGATATGTTTTTCAAATGTATAATTTGATTTCACATTTAAATGTTGAACAAAATATTGATGTAGGAAAATATTTAAGTAAAAATCCATTAGATAAAGAAGAACTTTTACAAACACTTGGTTTAAAAGAACATCGTTATAAACAACCAAACCAATTATCTGGTGGTCAACAACAAAGAACTTCAATAGGACGTGCAATCATTAAAAATCCAGATTTATTGCTTTGTGATGAACCAACAGGGGCTTTAGATTATCATACATCAAAAGATATTTTACAATTGATTGAAGATGTTAATAAAAAATATGGTAATACAACTATTATTGTAACGCATAATGATGCAATTAAAGATATGGCTGATCGTGTGATTTATTTACATGATGGGCGTATTCGTGAAAATATTAAAAATACACATAAAATTCCAGCAAAGGATTTGAATTGGTAAAATGAAAAATCCATTATTTAAAAGATTACCATATATTTTAAAAGATGAAATTGCGAAATATTTAATTATATTTTTGTTTATGGCAGGGTCTATTGGTCTTATTTCAGGGTTTTTAGTTGCTGATGGCTCAATGATCAAGGCTTATAATGACAGTTTCGATAAATACAATATTGAAGATGGACATTTTCGTTTAAATGATTCTCTATCAAAAGAAAATAAAAAGGCTTTAGAAAAAGAAGGTGTCACAATTTATGATCTTAATTACATTGAAGAAGAAGTAGAATCTACAAGTACAATTCGTCTCTTTAAACCAAGAAACAAAGTCAATCAAGTATGTATTATGGAAGGAAAACCTCCTCAAAGTAAAAATGAAATAGCGATTGATCGTATGTATGCCGATAATAATCATTACCAAGTAGGCCAAACCATCAAAGTAGGTAAAAAGAAGTTAAAAATTACGGGACTCGTCGCTTTGTCAGATTATAGTGCTCTTTTTTCAAAAAATAGTGATCTAATGTTTGATTCTGTTAAATTTGGTGTGGGCATTATTTCTAAAGAGGAATTTAAAAGTTTTAAAGACGCTAAAATCTATTATAACTACGCTTGGACATATAATGAAGATGTTGATAATGAAGTTAATGCCAGTAATGATTTTTTAAATGTACTTGTTAAAAATGTTTCAGGTATTGACGATTATATTCCTCAATATGCTAACCAAGCTATTCACTTTACAGGTGATGATATGGGTGGTGATAAGGCAATGATGACGGTTTTACTTTATATCATTATTGGAATTCTTGCCTTTGTCTTTGCAATCACTACTAAAAATACTATTGAAAGTGAAGCACCAATGATTGGAACACTTCGCGCTATGGGATATACAAAAAAAGAAATGTTGATTCAATATATGACATTACCTATTCTTGTTTCCTTAGTTGCTTGTATTGTAGGAAATATTTTAGGATATACATATTTTAAAGATGTCATGGCAGGTATGTATTATGGAAGTTATAGCTTACCAACTTATGTAACGATTTGGTCTGGGGATGCTTTCATTAAAACGACAATCATTCCATTTATTATGATGGTTTTAATTAATTATGGTATTTTAATGAAATCTTTAAAATTATCACCTCTTAAATTTATGAAAAGAGACATTAAAAAAGTTAAAAAGAATAAAAAAACATTGGTATTGCATCGTTTGGGCTTCTTTTCTCAATTTAGATTAAGTGTTATTTTAAATAATTTATCAGGCTATATTACATTATTTGTGGGTGTTTTATTCGCAATTATTTTATTAATGTTTGGAATGGATATGCATCCTGTTCTCGATCATTATCAAGATATTGTTGTTAATAATATGACTGCTAAATATCAATATATTTTAAATACACCAGAATCAGTTGATACCACAGCCATTGAACAAGTTTTTCAAACGATTCCTCAAGAATTTAGAGATAGTTTCTTAAGTTTGATTGATGATCAATATGATGAAATGTATGATAACTATAAAACTAAAACCAAAGGGGCAGAAGCTTTTTCACTTTATTCATTAAAAACACTTCCAGAAAGTACAATAGAAGAAGATATTAGCCTCTATGGTTTACAAAATAATAGTCAATATATTCATATAAAATCATTACCCAAAAAAGGCGTTTATATTTCAAAAGATGTTGCTGATAAATATAATTTAAAAAAAGGAGATCGTATTTCTTTAAAAGAAAGCTATAAAGATTTACGTTATACTTTTGAAATTAAAGGTATTTATGATGCACCTGGTAGTATGGCACTTTATATGTCAAAGTCTTATTTTAATGAAGTTTTCAACTGTCAAGATGGATATTTCAATGGTTATTTCTCTAATAAAAAAATAACAGATTTAAAAGATGACTATATCGCATCAACCATTACTCAAGATGATTTAACAAAAGTATCAAGACAATTAAATGTTTCAATGGGGGAAATGTTTTATCTGGTTGAAGGTTTTGCGATGATCATGTTTATCATGCTTATTTATCTTCTTACAAAGATGATTATTGAAAATAATAAAGTATCGATTTCCATGGTTAAAATTCTTGGATATACATCAAAAGAAATACAAAAAATGTATGTTCATGCCACAACGATTGTTATTATGATTTCAACGTTACTTTCTTTTGGAATAACAACATGGATCTTATCTTATGCTTTCAAAATTGTTTTTGAAGAATATGCAGGATGGCTTCCTTTCTATGTAGAAGGTAGTGTTTATATCAAGATGTTTATTATGACAGTTATTTCTTATTTGTTTGTCATGATGATTCAAATGAGAAAAATCAAGAAAATCCCAATGGATGAAGCGTTGAAGAATGTTGAATAGAATTTGGGTAACCAAATAATTTAGGGGGAAAGCCAAATTATTTAGGGGACAACTTTAGGGGTTTTAAGAAAAACCTGTTGAAAGTTAGGGGGCACTTTAGGGGGCAACCTAAAAATTCAAAAGAAAATAAGTTTAAAGGAACAATCAAATAGGTTGTTCCTTTCATTTTGTCTAGATACATTTAACAAGTTATTTTTTAAATTTATATACTTCTTTTTTTGATTTAGGAATGGCTAAAATAGATTCATTTTTCCTGTTAGCCCAAATCAATCTGCTTCTTACATATTCAAAATTACTTAATCCTCTTGAATTTCTTTTGAAATCTTTAGGAGTCCTATTATATCCTTCCATAGGTCCATTAGATAGTCTTCGTTCATTTCCATTATTATCAGTTATATAAATAAATGAATTGATGATTTCTTGTTTATGAGCTTTTAATAGTTCAGAAAATTCTTTAAACATAATCAATGTCGAATGAGAATAACAATCAATAATATTGCTTAAAAGAGTATTGATTTTTTCTAGGTCCCTTTCTTCTGTTTTATTAAATTCAATATATTTTTCTTTTAGATGTTTGATTTGTACAAGGTTATCGTCTAATTGGAAAAACATTTTTTCATAGTCATAAGTATTTAAATAAGCTTTTAATTTGTGGTTGTATCTAACATTACTTTGATAGTCTATATTTTCTACATTTTGTAATATGAGCCATTTAAAATTATTAAGCAGATAGACTTCTTTAGATGTCGGCATATTTTTAAAATCTATAGGTCTGTTATTTTTTATACAAGAGTCTTCGTAAATCTTTTTATCTCTTATTTGGAATTTCTTTTTTAGATCATTGATATAGTTATTTATCTTTCTTATGATCCAAGAAACAACGTGAAAACTGTCAATGATAGCAATACTGTTAGGAAAGTAGCGCTTCGTATAGTTGATATAGGGATTGTACATGTCACAGATAAGGTATTTAACGTTTTTTCGTTCTTCCAATGGAATAGATAAAAAGTAGGCATTGGTCGTTTCTTCCCATCTGTTGGGAAGAATATCGATAATTTCTGAGGAATCAAAATCCATGATAACCAATGCATAACGATGCTTATAGTCAATATCTAAAAATACTTCGTCGACAGAAATTATTTCAGGTAAAGGAAGACGTTTTATGTTCAAATATTGTAGAAATATATAATGTACGGAAGTATCAGAAATATTATATTTTCTAGCGACATCTGCAGTAGTGATATGTATATTCTTCATTTCATTAAGGATCATATAAGGAGTAATATTAGATGACTGTTTATATTTACTAATAAAGTTAAACTGATCATTGAAGTAAAGATTACATTGAGGATTGGTACATCTCCATTTTCTTTGAGTTACAATAAGTTTTAATTGATAGCCATCTTGTAGGATAGGATGATTTATTTTTCTAATATATTTTCCTTTTGAATGCATTCTAGAAGAACAGGCAGGGCAATATTCGACTTTGAGAATCTTTTCTAAATAAATTATCTTAGTATTTCCATCAATTAAAATCTTAGAGATAATTATGTCTTTATCTTCAATGTTTAAAAATTTCATGATATCATTATTCATATAGTTCCTTTCATAGTATCTAGACAATATCAATGATAAACGAACTATAAAAAGAAACAACAGCCAGAATTCTAGCTGTTGTTTTTCAATGACAATTATTAGAAGTCCATCCCCCTAAAGTTGTCCCCTAAAGTAGACCCCCAAAGTTGGGACCCCTAAATTATTTGAATAGCCTAGAATTTAGGTAAAGAAGGTTGTATCTTTTATAGATGCAATCTTTTTCTATCTTTTGATGATATAGTATAATGCATTTGAAAATTAAAAAAGAGGTGATGAAAATGGGTAAAGGAATAAAGTACCTTATTGTGGCCATAGCGTTATTCTTTCAGTTATTGCAGTAGGTTATCCTTTGATTTCGATTGTTTTATTGCTTGATTTAATATTATTTGTTTTATTGAAAAGAAAATAAAAAACGAGGAGAAAATATATGAAAAGAAATATTGGAAAATATGCTTTATGGGTTACTTTATTTTTAATAGCGGTCGTTGTACTTTGTCTTTCATTGATTTGGCTTTCTCTTGCCTGCATGTAAAGGAAAGGATGAAATTTTATGTTTTATTGGATAGCGATAGAAATTATTTTTCTTATACGTATTGTAGGACAAATTATACAATTGCTAAATAAGGAAAATAACTATGGATTGATCATTATTAGAATTTCTAATGTTTTAGGAATACTGTTGATTGCCTTAGCTTTTATACAAAATCCAATTCATGAAATGAATAGAGTAAAAGATAAATATTGGGATTATTATCCAATATATCTTGTAACAGTATTTATTGATCTTATTTTAGAAGTTTTACTTCGACGTAGATTATATAAAAAGGAAGAAAAGTTATGAAAAAATTGATTATAAAAATATGTACATTCATGATTTTGATAACACTTTTTACAGGATGTCATCCACAAAATAAACTATATTCATTTGAAACAAAGGAAATAGATGATCAAGTTATTTTGATTTAAAAAAACATTTCAAAAGAACCAATTGATCTATCATTAAAAGTTCAAAAAATTAAATGTTTACCGGTAAATAAAGAAACTGCTTTTATCTTTAAAAAAGAGGAATTTAAAGATACTTATTATGACGAAATAGAAGCAAAAGAAAGTACCCAATATCAAGAATATAATGATTTTGATGTTGATTGAAAAATAGATATTTCTTTACAACAATTAAATGAATGCATTAAGAAAACAAAAAATGATAAAAAGAAATGTTATGGGGAAGTTATTGTTTTCTTTTACCAAAATAAATCTCTTGTAGATATTCAAAAACATATTTTTATATTAAAGGGAAAAGAAAGAGTAATCACTTTTGAAAGTTCAAAAATATGGGATGATACAAAGATAATAGAGAATATATATGTAAAAAATTAGTTTGAAATCAGAGGATTTTATGGAAATATGTAATGGTGTTGATTATCTAGATCAAGTAAAAGAACTAATTATAGAATATACAAAGCGTTTGGGACGTGATTTATCTTTTCAAAATATTGATGAGGAATTATAAAATCCAGCAAAAAAATATACAGCTCCTGAAGGAGAAATTTTAGTAGCTGTAGAAGATGAAAAAGGTGATAGGAATGGTTGCCTATCATCGCCATTCAAAGAGTCACTGTGAAATGAAATGCTTGTATGTAAAACCAAAATATAGAGAAAATAAATTAGGTAAAGAGCTTGTTTTAGAAATTTTAGAGTATGCTAAAAAAGCAGGATATAAGGAAATGGTGTTGGATACGATTATTCCTTTACAAGTAGCTATTCAGCTTTATAAAAAAGTAGGTTTTGTTGAATGTGAGGAGTATTATCATAATCCAATGGATGATGTTTTGTATTTTAAAAAGATACTTTAAGTTATTGGACAACCAATAACTTTTTTCCCAAAATAGCATGTCATTTGGGAGAAAAGTAAAAAATGGGCAATTATTGAGTGATAAAAAAAAGGGGCTGTAAAGAAACCTAATCTTTTGGATTAGGCATTCTTTATAGCTTTTTTTATTTTAACGCAAAAAGTAGCTCGAGGAATCGAACCTGGAGCTACTTTTTTGGTAATATATTACTGTTCACATAATAAATTACATATGTATTCTATCACACGTAATGTATTTTTTATACCTTCCTACGCTATTGGAGCGAAGGAAATGGAAAAAATAGATAAATTATTTAATATCTTTAAGAAATCTGGAGTATTTGATTTAATAGATGATGTTTATTCAAAAGAATATCACAAAGGTGGCAGACCTTTAATTGACAGACACAAGCTAATAGTTTTAATTGCTTATGCGTATGCATTTAGACATACCTCATTGAGAAATATGGAAACTTTTTGTAAATTTGATCTAAGAGCTATAAATATTATGGATGGCGCTATCCCTTCGCATACTTCTATTGGTAAATTCTATAATGAGTTTATTGTTCCAAATCGTGATAGTCTATTCAGTAAGATAACTGATGCTATTAGAGATGAATGTAATATAGATTTTAATACAGCTTTTTTAGATGGCAGTAAGTTTGAAGCTGATGCAAATAAGTATAAGTTTGTTTGGCAGCCAACAAAATACCATCAAAAGTTGAGTGATAAAATAAGGATTATATTATCAAAATATGAATTGAGTAGAAATGTTCCTGAAACTGGAATCATACCGGCTACTACTATTGCAGACAAAATCACAAAATTTAATAATTTGATTTCAAACATAGATATATCTGATAAATCAAATAAGGAAATATTTAAGGATTATGAATTTTTAAAATCTGCTTTAATAAAATCACTAGAATATGAAGAAAAGGAGAAAATATGTGGACCAGATAGAAATTCATACTACAAAACAGATCATGATGCTACTGCTATGTGTTTGAAAAGAGACTATTATTCTGGATTGGGAACGAATACACATGCTGCATACAATACACAAATTATCGTTTGTAAAGGGCTGATTGCTACATATTATGTTTCTCAATCAAGATCCGATTTGAAAGATTTGATACCTGCTTTAGATAAATTTTATGAATCCTACAGTATTTATCCAAAATATCTATGTGCTGATTCAGGATATGGTTCATTAAATAATTATCGGTACTTACATGACCATAACATTGGAAACTATGTCAAATATTTTTCTTGGGAAGGAAATATAAGCGGAAGAAATCCATCACAATATGTATTGATAAATGAAACAGCTATTAGATGCTTAAATGGCAATATCGGTCATATTGTAAAATTAGATAATAGGCATCCAAAAAAATCAAATTCAACATTCTTTAGAATAGACGGATGCAATTCCTGTGATTTTAAAGATTACTGTAAGAGATGGATGAACAAAAAGGAAGAAAATTTTAAAATATTTGAAGTTGTAATAGAACTTCAAAAATATATAAACCAATCAGAAGAAAATTTATTATCTCCTAAAGGAATCGAATTGAGAGTAAATCGAAGTATCCAAGTAGAAGGAACATTTGGAATGATAAAACAAGATATGCCCTTTGATAGATTTACAAGGACAAGTCTGGATAAGGTATCGACGGAATTTATGATGGTTTGTCTAGGTTTGAATATTAGAAAACTATTTAAATTTTATGATGCAAAATCAAAAAATAAATTTTGGATTGCACCTAATGATTTACAACCAGAAACAAAGAAAAAACCAAGTGCTAAAAGATTATCGAATAAAGTAAATAGAAAAAAGCTAAAAAAAGAGGCTGATGAACCTAATCCAAAAGGTTAGGTTTCTTTACAGCCCCATAATTATTTTATGTTCTTTTTCCAATAGTGCTGTATTTGTTCGAGCTCTTCATAATTGATTCTTAAAATATGATCTTTAATTTGTTTGATGAAATTGTCTCTAGAATGAGGACTGCTAAAATAGAAGGGTCTACCCTGAATGTGATCACTATCTAAAATTTCTATCAACATTTTAGAATATTCTACTTTGTAGATTTTTTTAGGATAGTTATTTTGGTCACAATGAATCATGTCTTTAAAATATAATGTATTTTCCATATTTGTCACCTCTTTTGATTTATATTAACAAAGCGGGCATGTATTTGATGAAATAAATAGGTGTTTAAAAGGTAAATATTTGGTGTTAAATAGAAATGAATAATAATAAAAGTTTATTGATGATAAAAATAGAATATTATATTTTGGGATAAATGTATGCTTTTTTAGACAATTTACGGATAAATGTCTAAAAAAGAGCAAAATGAAATAAAATATATAGCATTTATCGACATAATACGATATAATTGTGCATTGTGAAGTACAATGTTTGTATTTTATTTAAGAATAAACGACCTAAGTTATTCAAAAAATACGGAGGTAAAATCATGGAAGATTCAAAAAAAATCAAGTGGTATGGTTTAGCTTTCATGGCGTTTTCTACTGTTTGGGGATTTGGAAACGTTTTAAATGGCTTTATCTACTTCAATGGTATCCAAGTAGTTTTTAGTTGGGTATTAATGTTCGCACTTTATTTTGTTCCTTACGCTTTAATGGTGGGAGAACTAGGGTCTGCGTTTAAAAATTCTGGTGGAGGAGTAAGTTCTTGGGTACATGAAACATTTGGTCCTAAACTTGCATACTATGCTGGATGGACATATTGGGCATGTCACGTTACTTATATTGCAAGTAAAGGTAGTGGAGGTTTAAAAGCATTAAGCTGGGCAATTTTTAGAAATGCTGAAGTTTATGATTCACTTCCAACATTATATGTGCAACTTGCTACACTTGCAGTATTCTTATTTTTCTGTTGGTTTGCTAGTAGAGGGTTAAACCCACTTAAACAATTAACAACAGTTGCAGGAACAAGTATGTTCGTTATGTCAATCTTATATATCTTAATGATGTTTGCTGCACCAGCAATTAATCCAAATGGGGGATATTTATCATTAGATTTTAGTTTTGACAAAATTGTTCCACAATTTAATGTCAATTATTTTACATCACTTTCTATTTTGGTATTTGCAGTTGGTGGGTGTGAAAAAATTTCACCTTATGTAAATAAAGTAGAAAATCCTTCAAAAGGATTCCCAAAAGGGATGATTGCACTTGCAATCATGGTTATGGTATGTGCTATTTTAGGTACATTTGCTATGGGTATGATGTTTGATCCATCAGTAATCAATGCATCACCAGAATCATTTAATTCTTATGTATCAAATGGTGCTTACTGGTCATTCCAAAAATTAGGTCAATACTATCATATGGGAGATGCATTACTAATTATTTACGCATTATGTAATATGATTGGACAATTCTCAACATTAGTATTAAGTATTGATGCACCACTTAGAATGTTATTAGATAATGAAGATGCTAGACAATTTATTCCATCTAAATTATTAAAACAAAACAAATATGGGGCTTATGTTAATGGAATTAAAATGGTTGTGGCTTTATCTGGAAGTATTATTTTAATTCAAATCATTGGTGGACAAGGGGCTGCTGGAGTATTAGCCCAATTAAATAAATTAAATTCAGTATGTATGCCAATGCGTTATGTTTGGGTATTCTTAGCTTATATTGGTTTAAGAAAAGCCTATGATAAGATCCCAGCTGATTATCGTTTTGTTAAGAGTCAACCAGTTGCTTTATTCTTTGGTGGATGGTGTCTTTTTGTAACAGCTGCATGTTGTATCATGGGTGTTTACTCAACTGACTTATTTACAATGGCTTTAAATATTATTACTCCTGTTGTTTTAACTGCATTAGGAATAATTTTACCAGCTATTGCTAAAAGAGAAAAAGCTAACGCTATTACAGAATAATTGTGATAAAATATAGAAGAGGTGTTAGAAAATGTATAGGGGAATTTCAGAAGAATTATTAGATTTTTTACAAAAAAGTCCTACAGCATTCCATGCTGTTGAAAACATTAAAAAAGAATTAAACAAAGATGGATTTATTGAATTATTAGAGGGAAAACCTTGGAAAATGGCTCCAGGTGGAAAATATTATGTTACTCGTAATAATTCAAGTATTATTGCTTTAAAGGTCGGAAGCAATTTAGAAAATTATAGTTTTAATGTTGCTGCTTCACATAGTGATTGCCCAACTTTTAAATTAAAAGAAAATGCTGAATTAGAAGTTAAGGGTAAATACACACAATTAAATACTGAAGGTTATGGAGGAATGATTTGTTCAACTTGGTTTGATAAACCATTATCTATTGCTGGACGTTTATTAATTAAAGATGGAAATGAATTAAAAACACAATTAATTAATATTGATCGTGATTTAGTATTAATTCCTAATGTAGCTATCCATATGAATAGAGCTGTTAATGATGGTTATGCATATAATAAACAAATTGATATGTTACCATTATTTGGTGGTGCTGATTGTAAACCTGGTGACTTTAAGAAATTAGTTGCTAAAGAAGCAGGTGTAAGTGTTGAAGATATTTATGGTAGTGATTTATATCTTTATAATCGTACAGCGCCATCTATCTGGGGAGCTAACGATGAATTTATTTCAAGTCAACATTTAGATGATTTACAATGTGCATTTACTTCATTAAAAGGTTTCTTAGCAGGTGGAAATGATCAATCAATCAATGTTTTAGCTTGCTTTGATAATGAAGAAGTTGGTTCAGGAACAAAACAAGGGGCTGCTTCAACACTTTTATATGATGTATTAAAACGTGCAAACAGTGCTCTTGGAAAAACAGAAGAACAATTCTATTGTGCGATTGCTTCAAGCTTTATGCTTTCAGCGGATAACGCTCATGCTGTTCATCCACATATTCCACAAAAAACAGATGCAACAAACTGTGTTTATATGAATGAAGGAATTGTTGTTAAATCACATGCTGGTCAAAAATATACAAGTGATGCGGTAAGTGTTGCGGTATTTAAAGACTTATGCAAAAAAGCTAATGTGCCTGTACAATTCTTTGCTAATCGTTCGGATGAAGCTGGAGGAAGTACTTTAGGTAATATTGCAATGGCTCAAGTTTCTATGAATAGTGTTGATATTGGTTTACCACAACTAGCAATGCATTCAACTTATGAAACTGCGGGTATTAAAGATACTTATTATATGATTCAAGTAATGACTGAATTCTTTAATTGTCATATTAGTGAAGTTAACAGTCATTCATTAAAGGTAGATTAGAATGAAAGAAAAGAAGTACGATATTTATTTTGAAAATAGTGTTAAAGTAAAAAGTTTAAATGATGATTATTTTAAATGTTATCAAGAAATTGAAAAAACATTGTTTAAAAAGCAAAAAAATGTTTTAAAAACAAATATTTTAATATCTGAGATTTTAGATTGTATGCTTATTTGTCAGGAAAAAGGACAAACAGTTAAACAAATGATTGGACAAAGTAGTCAATCATTTGTTGATCAAATAGATAGAAAAATAAATTACAAAGAAAAAATCAATCAATTAAAACAAAGAGATTCTAATAAATATGAAATGTCTGGAATATTACTTACCATGTGTATATATATTGTGCTTCTTTTTGTTAAAGAATTGGTAGGAAATCATTATTTAATTAATTATTACATTGATTTATTAGTAGCAGTCATTATGCTTGTTATAAGTGTTAAGCAGCTTTTAAATCAAAGACAATTGATTAAACGATATCAAGTTTCATTTCAACCTTTTATCATTGAAATAGTAAGTATTGTTATATCATTATTGATTTCAATCTTATTTTATAACAGTCCTTTTGATATCACTTTTGTTATTTTAGTTGTCGCATTTTTTACAAGTAAGAAAATGTATTCAAAATCCTGGCGCTCTAAATAATCGAGTGCTTTAGCGAAATTCGCTCTAAATTATTAGGGGGATATTGATGTGGAATCAGTATTCCGTCTAAAATATTCTGTGCTTTTTTAAGAGGAAAATTAGGATGATGTCTGGTCCTGGTTTTCCTCCTTTTATTTGTTTTCTATTTTTATTTTATTTTTTGTAGGCTCCTCTAGGATTTCCTATACGTTTTATTCTGTCTGTATGTTCATTCATTGTGTAAGTTTCATATTTGTTTTGAGAATATAGGATTCTGTTTCTTGCACGTTGAAAATTGGACATACCATTTGCATTGGATAAGATCTTCTTTACATAATTGTTTTTACCTTCACATGGTCCATTAGATATACGTCTGTCATTTATCTATGTAAAAGAGTTTAGTATTTCTTCTTTCCAATGTTCAAGCGTCACTGCAACACTTATACTTTCTTCCACATGTGTATGTTTGAATTTTTTAATTACTGCATCGAGTTCCTTTCTTTTATTAGAATTATTGACTTCTCCTTTTGAAACTTGATCGAATATCAAATATTCTTCTTTGGCATTATAGGCCTGTCTAAGTTCATCATCAAAGCTTAGTAAAGTTTCAAGTATCATGTTTTCAGTTACATGACATTCCATTATCTTATCATACTTGAACGTTTCATTGTCTATGTTATTTTTGGATTTTAACAGTATCTTGTAACGATGTTTCAATAATCTGTATTCTCTGGATTTTTTATTTTTAACATATTTACGCATAATTCTTTTTCGAGTATGATTGAGTTGATCATTTATTAGTCTGGTAACGTGAAAATGGTCAACAAGCAAGGTCGAATTTGGAAAATATGTCTTTAGTAAGGGTTTGAATATAAAGCTCATATCAGTGCATATGTATTCGACCTTTTTTCTTTCTTCCAAATCAATCTTAAATAGATAGTCAGACATGATATCATGTGTTCTGGATTCAACGATATCAATAATCAAATTGTTTTCAAAGTTCATAAGGATAGCAGGATATTTATATTTGGAGTTTCTAGAGAAATGAAATTCATCAATCAATAGAACTCTAGGAAGGCTATGTCTTTTAATTCTGACAAAAGTATCAAATATTTCCATGATTCTGGTAGAAGAAACACCAAAGATTCTAGCAATGGAAGCATAAGTAGCATTATAAGGTTTTAACCTGTTTAGAATAGAAATGATAGCTGTTCTAGTAAAAGACCAATCACCATAAGCAATAGGATTTACATCAGAAAAAGAAGCATTACAGTCAATGCATTTATACCTTTTAACATAAGTAACCATCTTTACAGGTTTATCATTAACAGGTACAGATACAATAGATCTTTTCTTATTGCCTTTACTAATGAAATGAGTGCTGCCACATGTAGGACATGAAAATCTAGATGGCTTGAATCTAATATCGATTTCATAATTAGATTCTTTATGATCTACAGTAAATGTTTCAACAACATCATCCTTGATATCAAATAGTTTTAATAATTCGTTGTTCATAATAATAATTTAATCAGGACCAGACAGTAAAATTGTATCAAAAAAGGGGATGATTCACATCCCCACGATAATTTAGAGGGTACTCCGCCTAATAATTTAGAGCGAACCTCTAAGCACCGGATAATTTAATATACCAAAATCCTTAAGCAATTAAGGATTTTTTCTTTGCATTCATTCAAATTTATAGTAAAGTATTAGAAGGTGATAAAAATGGAAAAAGAAATCATATTAGAAAACTTAGATGAAAATATTGTAAATGAAGCAACATTTTACAATCAACAAAATATACCGTCACAAATCTCTAAAGCACTTTATTTATATGGAAGTACCACAGATTATCAAGTACTTGGATTTGTTGATGCCAGCGATGATGGTAGTCAAGGAATGATTTTTACAGATCAAGGTGTTTATTTTTGTTTTAAAGAGCCTCATTCCTTTTTATATGAAGATATAGAAGAATTAGTACTAGTAAAAAAAGAAGAAGGTTTTGATTTTTATGCGAAAATCAAAACAAAAGCAAATACTTTTGTTTTTAAAAATAAATATTTAAATTTAAAAGGATTTATTGAATGTTTAAGTGAAATTTTAGAAATGCCTGTTCATTATGAAATGTCAGCTTATGAAAAAGTAGAATACTTTGTACCAATTGTTTTAAATGATTTAAAAGAAGATGTTTATGAAGATTTAGAACTTAACGAACAACACTTCCAACAAATTAAAGATATTGAACATGAATTAGAAATGGCAAAAGAACTTAAAGATTTAGATTATCAAGATGAATGTCGTTCTTTATGTCGTTATTGTTTAGATTTCTTTGAAAGTTTAGGATTGGATAGTGATGAAATTGATGCTTTAAATGAAGCACAAAGTTTCTTTGATCAACAAGATAGTCAAGAAAACCAACAATTAGAAGGAGCAAAGCGTTGGGTCGATGAAATGATGAGTAATTATCAAAATGGTGATACAGGAATGTATGATCAAATGAAATCAACAATGGAAAACTTAGGTATTGATGAAGAAAAATTAAAAAATATGTCAAATGAAGAAGTTGATCAATATGTTAAAGAAATGTGTAAAAAATTTGGTATTTCACAAAGTTTGTTTGATAAATTAAAAGATAGATTTGGAAAATAGAGGGAATTAGAATGATTAAATTAGTTGTATTAGATGTTGATGGAACAAGTATTGATAGAGATAATCATTTTTATGATGATGATATTAAAGAAATTGATTTTTATAAAGAAAAGGGTATCGAGTTTATGTTTGCATCTGGAAGAGATATGAATATGATGCTTGATATGATTGAAAAGTCTCATGTAGATGGTGATTTGATTATTAATAATGGGACACAATATCGAAATATTGAAGGAACTAAAAATATTGCGCATCCAATGGATGAAGATGCTTTTAGAAAGATGATTCCTGTTTTACAAAAACATAATTATCATATTTCTATTCATACAACAAAAGGAAAATATATTTTAACAGATTTTGAAAGTTATTGGGACTTACATGTTAAATTATTAATGAAAGGTCGTGAGGGCATTACTTTAGAAGACCTTCCAAATACGACATTCTTTAGAAGATGGGGATATTTAAATGATTGTACGTCGGTTTCTTCAATTGATGAAATTTATCAACAAGGAGCACTTCCTTTAAAAGTAGATGCTAGACATTTAAATCCTGAAGAAGCAAAGGGCGTAAGAGAACGTTTAGATTGTATACCTCATTTAAACATTTCTTCATCATATGAAGATAATATTGAAATTACTTGTGATGATTATGATAAAGGAATTATGTTAAAAGAAGTTTTAAAATTAAAAGGCTTAAATCTTGATGAAGTGGCAACTTTTGGAGATGGTTTAAATGATGTATGTATGTTAAAAGGATTTCCTTATAGTTTTACACCAGCTAATGGATGTAAGGAGGCTAAAGAAGCAGCAACCTATACACTTACTAAAACAGGTGGAAATGGTGCTATTCAAGAAGGACTTCATATTTTAAAAGATTTAGATTTGATTTAACTTTCAAAGTAAAAGCTTTGAAAGTTTTTCTTTTTTTAAAGAAAAACGTCAAAAAATTGTCTATATAATAATAGGAGGGATAAATTAAATGGACCAAGTACTAGAAATTACATCAAATGATCATATTATCATGCTCGATAAACTCTGTAAAAGAATATTAGGACATCCAGAAACTTTAGGAAGAATCACCAAAGGCTTTGTTAAAGAAGCTAAGGATGTCTCTTTAGAAGAAATCATTGAAATTATTAAAGGAAAGAAAGATCAGGAAGGAAATTATTATTTTCAACAACTCAATAATGTTATTGATATACCTCATCATTGAAAAGTAGAATTTGATTATTTCTGTTATATCAATCTGTCACAAGTTGATGGAACAATGAAAAGAATCTAACTAGATGTAGAAATACAAAATGTAGAGAATCCTGGCTATGCTTTGCTTACAAGAGAAAATGATTATCTTTCAAGAATAATTACCAGTCAAAATGGTAAAGACTAGGATTATCGAAATTATGATGGGATGAAAAAAGCCTATGTGATATGGATACTGCCACAGGCAGCTAAAAAAGGAGATGGACATGTCAATCGAATAAGTTCTAAATTAGAAAATATCAGTGGAAGTACTATTGAAAGGTTAGAAAGTTATGATAAAAGCGAACAGATTATGGTATACTTAAATAAAGATTATGATATCAAAGAGAAGTATGAGGGTAGTGATTGGATCAAGACACCGTTAGTCATCTTTTTAAATAATACATATGATCTTTTGAAAAAGAAAGAGATCATGAAAGAATATGGATTTGAAGAAATAGAGAAGGAGGTTGAAAAGATGTGTAATTTAGGAGAAATGATAGCGAGAGAAAATATAGAAAAAGGATTAGTACAAGGACAAAAAAGAAAAATATTGAACTGATTACAGATTTGATGAATAGCTTAAGTATTTCATTTTCAAAAGCGGTTGAATTGTTAAAAGTTTCTGAAGATGAAGTTTTAGAAATAGAAAAATATTTTAAATCATAAAAAATGGCATAAAGTTAAATACTTTATGTCATTTTTATGATGCTTTCTTTTTATAAGATAATATGAAGATTGTTGACATAACCATAATAAAACCTAATACATCCATTAATGTAAAAGGAGAATGTAACCATAAACACATGCAAATCGTTGCACTTAATGGTTCAACTGCAGCAATTAATGAAGCTCTCATAGGTCCAATAAGATTGACTCCTATAAGATACATTGAAAAAGCTAAAACAGTTCCGATAACAATAATTCCTGCCATTGCTAAATAGCCATAGATATCTAAAGAAACAGAGATATTCCAAACACGGCCAATTATTCCTAATACGACGCCACCTATAATCATGGCATAGCCTGTAGGAATCAAACTGCCGTATTTATTCATGATATGTCGAGGAAGCAATGAATAAAACGAAGCGGCCAATCCTGCCATCACTCCCCAAAACAATCCTTCAAAAGATAAGATCATTTCATGAATATTTCCATGTGTTGCTAGGATGAAGGTTCCACCAAAAGCTAAAATAACACAAAGAAGTTCTTTTTTATAAGGAAGTCTTTTACAAACAAGACATGTATAGAACATAATAAAGATTGGATTCAAGTATTGTAGTATAGCTGCGGTTGAACTGTTTGAATAATAGATTGCTGTCATATAGGAATATTGACAAAACATTAATCCTAATAGTGCAAACAAAATAAGTTGAAAGACATCATTTTTATTATTCCAAATACTTAATGTCTTTTTTGTATCTTTGATAAAACAAACACTTAATAGAATGATTCCCGCAAAGATCATACGCAATGTTGTAAGCCACATTGTATTTAAATGATAAGTTTGAAACAGAAACTGTCCCATGGTTCCTGAAATACCCCAAAATGCACCACCTAATAATGTAATAATAATTCCTTTTTTCATAACCTCACCCCATGGATGACATTCTAACAAATATTGATTTAAAATACTATATTTGATACATTATTTATCTCTAATATGATAGAATATATTTGCTGGTGCTATAGCTTAGCTGGATAAAGCGTACGTCTCCGGAGCGTAAACGGGTGTTTAGCTAAAATGATTATAATTTCTACAAAAAATATATGGTACTTTAGCTCAGTTGGATAGAGTATGTGCCTCCGGAGCACAGGGTCATGGGTTCGAATCCCATAAGTACCGCCATTTTTAAAACAATAGATTATTCAATAAGCAATTATTGCTTATTGAATATTTTTTTATGATACAATAATATAAATGGAAAGAGGAATTGCGTATGGAATATAAAATAGGTGAAGTATCTAAAATATTGAATATTTCAAAAGAAATGATTCGTTATTATGAAAAACAAGGTATTTTAAAACCATCAAGGAAAGAAGATAATAATTATCGTACATATTCAGTCATGGATGTTTTTTTATTAATGGAAATTATTCGCTATCAATCAATTCATTTTGGAATCAAAGACATCTCTGAATTATTAAATGAACATTATTTAGAAAACTATGCACAACATTTGTATCAATATTATCAAGAAATAGATCAAGATATTATTAAAAAAATTTTATTGAAAGAACGTGTTAAAGAATTAGCTGAAAGAATCGAAACATGTAAATTTAATTTAGGAAAGTATTGGGTCAAAAATGTTCCTGCATATCAACTTGTGTTTCTAACTAATGGAAAAGGTGATGACTATGATAAATTACAAATATCTATTGAAAATAGAAATTTGCTTTTTTCCAAGGAAAGAATGGTTTATGTGGAATCTATGGTCTTATTTGAAAAAGAGAAAGAAACTTGGTGGTATGGAATGGAAGAGAGATACATAGAATCACTTCAGCTTTCTTTTAAAGATGAAAAGTATTTAAAGAAGCAATTATGTCTATGTACAATGATTGATATGGGTGAAATAGGTTGTTTTAATAGAAATCAATTAGAAAATATATTAAATGAAATCAAATATGAATATCAAATAGTAGGAACTCCTAGAGGAATTATTGTAGGTAGGGGTTATGAAGGAGAAAATTTTCAAAGGATTATGGAAATACAAATACCAATTGCTTTAAAACATTGAAATCATTTCAATGTTTTTTTGTGTTTTTTAAGCTATTTTACTTATTTGTGTATTATTTCACAAGTGCTTGACCTTGTAATGCTTTCAAGGCGTATACTATAAGTGGTTACAAGGAGGAAAAAGGAATGATAACAAAATTATTTACACCTATGAAAGTAGGAAACTGTACAATACCAAACAGATTGGTCGTACCAGCAATGGTTACAAATTATTGTGATGAAGATGGCTTTTTAACAGATAGATATATGGCCTATATCGAAGAAAAAGCAAAAGGTGGATGGGGTATGATTATTACTGAAGATTATAGTGTTACACCTCATGGAAAGGGATATCAATATATTCCAGGGTTTTATAAAGATGAACATGTTGCTTTAAATAAAGAATTAACACGTCGTGTACATGAACATGGTTCTAAGATCTTTTGTCAAATGTATCATCCAGGAAGACAAAGCTCACATGCGGTTAATGGTAATGTTCAACCATTAGCACCTTCAGGAACAAAAGATCCTATTTGTATGGATTTAGCAAGAGAAATGACTGTTGAAGAAATTCATACACTTGTCGAAGATTTTGGTCAAGCAGCAAGAAGATGTAAAGAATCTGGTTTTGATGGAATTGAATTACATTGTGCTCATGGTTATTTATTAGCTGAATTTTTATCATCTTATGTCAATAAAAGAGTAGATCAATATGGTGGATGTTTTGATAATAGAGTAAGAATTGTTGATGAAATTATTGCTGCTATGAGAAAAGAAGTAGGAGATTTTCCAATTCAAGTACGTATTTCAGCTAATGAATATGTTCAAGGAGGACGTACAGAAGCTGAAACATATCAACTTGCAAGACATTTAGAAGAAGTTGGTTTTGATGCAATTCATGTTTCAAATGGAGTTTATGCTGCAGCACCAATTGATCAAATTATTGCACCAATGTTTACTAAACATGCATTAAATATGGAAGCTGCTGCTAATGTTAAAAAGGTCGTTAAAATTCCTGTTATTTTAGCTAATCGTATTAATGAACCGGGAATGGCTGATATTTTACTCGAAATGGATAAATGTGATTTTGTAGGAATGGCTAGAGGTTCTTTAGCAGATCCTTATTTACCAGTAAAAGCTAAAGAAGGAAAATTTGATCAAATTAATTATTGTATTGGATGCCTTCAAGGATGTGAAGGTCCATTATTAACAGGAGGATGTGTCACTTGTTTAGTTAATCCAAGAGTAGGGCGTGAATATGAAACAGATTTAACAAAAACGACTCAACCTAAAAAAGTAATGGTCATTGGTGGAGGACCAGCAGGTTTAGTAGCTGCTCGAACAGCAGCCATTAAAGGTCATGATGTTTCTTTATATGAAGCAAGTAGTCATTTAGGTGGTCAATTTAGATCAGCTGCATATCCAATTGGAAAAGGTGAATTATCTACTACAACTTCTTCTTATCGTGCTAATTTAGAAGCTCTTAATGTTCCTGTACATTTAAATAGTGAAGTAAGTGAAGAAATGATTCAAGAAATTAAACCAGATGCTATTATTCTTGCAACAGGGGCTAAACCAATGGTTCCACCAATTAAAGGTATTGATGGTAAAAATGTATTTACTGCAGAAGATATGCTACTTGGTAAATATGATATTTCTAACGGTCCTATTGTTGTTTGTGGTGGAGGAGAAGTTGGTGGTGAAACAGCTCACTATCTAGCTGAAAAAAATCATGATGTGACATTGTTAGAAATGCAACCTGATATTTTAAATGATATGATGATCATGACAAAAGTATGTCTATTAGAAATGATCCAAAAAGCAGGTATTAAAGTAAAAACACAATTTAAAGTTAAAGAAATTACAGAAACTGCTGTTATTGGAGAAGATGCAAGTGGAAATACAGTTTCGATTCCAGCTGTACAAGTTATCTCTGCTTTTGGTTATAAATCATATAATCCATTAGAAGAAATTGCTAAAAAATATTGTAAGGAAGTCTATGTCATTGGTGGTGCTAAACAAGCAGGTGGCGCTATTCCAGCAACTAAAGAAGGTTTAGAAGTTGGCTTAAAATTATAATAGATATTAAAGGGGCTGTTACGAAATTAAACAATTAATTTCATACAGCCTTTTCTTTTGTAGAATAAAAATATATTAAAAATAGGAATTTTAAATATCTATATAATAAAATTATTCTACTATAAGAAGCAATTGTTTCTAATTACAATAATTCCTCAAACATTATGGATGAGGAATTAATTAGTAGTAAATAAATATCATTGGTAAGATATCAATATTCTATTTTTAGTTAGAAATTATAACAAAAAAGGATGTTATGATTTTAAATTATTTCGTAACATCCCCTTTTTTTGGATTATTTAGCTAATGATTATCGAGAAATAATGTTATATAATAGTATGCGGATAATATTCACATTATTTTAAATATATGATTAAATAAAAATAACTGAAAGGGGATAATCATGAAACAATTTAAAATTAATATTAATGATTTATTTGAAAAAAGTGAAGTTGAAACAATGATGGATGATGTTGAAAAATCAGCTATCATTTATGAAATGAATAATATCAATCAAAAAGTATTAAACGAAATCAGTACGTATGCAAATAATAGAGAACGTATCCAAAACTTAACAGATGAATTTACAGAAATTATGTATCATGATCGTATTTCAAATAATGATGTTGAAAGAATTGATTATATTTTTGATCAACTTGTTCATCATATAGGACTTGATGCACCCGCTTTAGCGGCATGTACGAATACGATCTTTAATACAATTAATGAATATAAAGAAGAATATATTCAAGAGTTTATAAGGCTTAATCCACAATTAAATGAAGAAATGATTTCTGTGGAATTAGACACATATAAAGATGCTGCTTATGAGTTAAATAAAATATTTGTAGAAACAGTAGGAACTATAAAAAAATGTGATATTGATGCAATAAACGAAGCTGTTGATTTATTCTTTGATCAAGATGAACCAACAGATTTGATTCAAATATTTGTTGCTAATACGATTCAAATATTAAACCAACCAGATTTATTAGTAGATGTTTTAGGATTGTCTGTACTTATTAATGAAATTATTATTAATCATCAATTAGATGATTTTAATCCAAATTTATGGAAAATGAATCATCATCGTTTCTTTAGTATAGATTATAGAGATTATTTAGATGAAGATGAAAATCAAGAGGCTTACAATTAAATGTAAGCATCTTTTTTATTGGACTATCATCCATTGAAAGAAGGAAAAAAAGATAAAATAATAATAGAAATGAAACAAATATGAGACAAATTATCATTAAACATATAATACAATTAAATCAAGTAAATTCCTTACATCAATATAAAAAAAGAGATACTAGAATACTTAAAAGTCAGCGATTAAAAGAAGTAGTAGAAATCAGTCAAAGTATGCTTAAAGGAGACTATGAAGGATTAAGAAAAAATCGAATGATCTGTGCAGAGAGTTTTAAGATAGCAGCCATCTTTACGCATACAGACATTAAAGAAGAAGACTTACTAGGAGGAGATGAAATCAATATGTGTGTAGCAATGGATCAATTATTTCAAAGAATGAGAAACGAGGGAGAAAGTATTGGAATTGAAAAAGGTAGACAAGAAGAAAAACAAAGTACTTTAAAAGAACTGCTTAAAGTGAAACTAGGAACTTTATCAAGTCCTTTAGAAAAACAACTCACAGAAACATCGCTAGAAAAATTGAATGAACTTACATTAAATATCTTTAATATTAATAGTGAAGAAGATGTTTTAAATTTAATGAATTAAAAGATGAGCTATAAAGAATCTATTCTTGTCAATCAAGAAATTCTTTATAGCTTTTTGTATATATTTTATTAGATAAGACAAACTATGAATGAAAATATTTGACAGTCAAGTTAGCTTATGCTAACATAATATCGTGAGTTAGTTGTAGCTAACTAAAGGAGAAAAAAAATGAAAGTCGTATATGCATCAAGAACAGGAAATGTTGAAAGTATTATTTCTAAATTAGGAATTGAAGATGCTTTAAAAATTGAAGATGGAAGTGAAACCGTAGAAGAAGATTACATCTTATTTACTTATACTGATGGTTTCGGAGATGTTCCTTACGAAGTAGATGAATTCTTACAAAGTCAAAGTGAACATCTAAAAGGTGTTGTTGTAAGTGGTGATACTGGATATGGAGAAGCTTATTGTAAAGCAGGAGATGTCATTGCTGAACAATATAATGTACCATGCTTATATAAAGTAGAAAATGATGGTAGTGACGAAGATATCGAAGCTATCAAAAAAGTGATTGCTTAATTATGCCATTGTCTGCTCACGAATTTGAAAGAAGATTAATCTTTTATGCTTCACCAACACTTACAAAACTTAAAGTTGCATGTATTTATAATTTAAATGATCTTGATGATTTAGAAGAATGTATCCAATATTATAATGAACTTTTAAATAAAAAAGATATTTATTTAAAAGTACTTAAAATAAAAGGGCGTTCTATGATTTATGTTTATCAAAAAGAAAAGTTAAATAAATTATGTGCATGTAAACAAATCCAAAATATCTTTAAAAAATATAATTATAATTGTACATCTTTAGATACTCTTATCCTAGATTTACAAAAACGCCTCAATGATTATGATTTTCCTCATGAAATCGGTTTGTTTTTAGGATATCCTATGACAGATGTTTTAGGTTTTATTGAAGGGAAAGAACATTTAAGTGTTGGTTATTGGAAAGTTTATAGTCATGTTAAAAATTGTCAGCATACATTTGATAAATATCATAAATGTACACATGAATTATGTAAAAGATTTCATCAAGGAGAAAACGTTGAGCAAATATGCAGATATGTCTAATTGGTAAAGATTTCTTTACCAATTTTTATTATACTAATGCAAATGGTACTAAAAAATGGTATGATAAATGTGTATTTTAAGGAGGAAATAGAATGGGATTTAGAGAAGACTTTTTATGGGGTGGAGCAGTTGCTGCCCATCAATGTGAAGGTGCCTGGCAAGAAGGCGGAAAAGGAATTAGCTGTAGTGATGTAGAAACAGCAGGAGATAACGTTACAGGTGCACCAAGACGTTTAACAGATGGTGTTATTGAAGGTGAAGATTATCCTAACCATGTAGGTGTTGATTTTTATCATCATTATAAAGAAGATGTTGCTTTGTTTGCAGAAATGGGATTTAAAGCATTTAGAACTTCTATTGCATGGACTCGTATTTTCCCTAGAGGAGATGAAAAAGAGCCAAATGAAGAAGGTTTAAAATTCTATGATGATTTATTTGATGAATGTCATAAATATGGTATTGAACCAGTTATTACATTATCACACTTTGAATTACCTTGGGCATTAGCTAAAGAATATGGTGGATTTAGAAATCGTCAAGCCATCGATATGTTCGTTAAATTTGCAAAAGTATGTTTTGAAAGATATCAACATAAAGTTAAATATTGGATGACTTTCAATGAAATCAATAACCAAGCTGATGTGACACAACATAACTTAATTCAAGAAGGTGCTGTTTTACTTCAAGAAGGTGACGATGCAGAATACTTAATGTATTTATCAGCACATCATGAATTAGTAGCTTCAGCGTTAGCTGTAAAAGCTGCACATGAAATCAATCCTGATTTACAAGTAGGATGTATGATTGGTATGAATGGTGTATATCCAGCTTCACCAAAACCAGAAGATGTGATGAATGCTTTAGGTGCAATGCATCAAAAATATTGGTATGTAGAAGTACATGCTAGAGGTCATTATCCTCGTCATATCTTAAAGAAATTTGAAAGAAAAGGATATGATTTCATTACTGAAGAAGATAAGAAAATCTTATCTGAAGGTAAAGTGGATTATATTGGATTCTCATATTACATGTCATTTGCGACAAAATATCAAGGACGTAATGAAAAAACATTTGATTATGTACCTGAAGATTTCGTAAGAAATACATACTTAAAAGCATCAGATTGGGGATGGCAAATTGACCCACTTGGATTACGTTGGTGTCTAAACTGGTTCAATGACCGTTTTGAACTTCCAATGATGATTGTTGAAAATGGATTTGGTGCTTACGATAAAAAAGAAGCAGATGGTACAGTTGATGATCAATACCGTATCGATTACTTAAAAGAACATATCCAAGCAATGAAAGATGCTGTTGAATATGATGGTGTTGATTTACTTGGATATACAATGTGGTCTCCAATTGATATCGTTTCAGCTTCAACTGGTGAATATGATAAACGTTATGGATTTATCTATGTTAACTATAATAATAATCATGAAGGTGATTTTTCTAGAAGTAAAAAGAAATCATTTGATTGGTATAAACATGTTATTGAAACAAACGGAGAAGAATTATAAGAATGGGGATGTCCTCATTCTTTTTTTATGATATAATTATCTTATGGAGGGATAAGAATAGTATGAAAAAGTTAATGAAGTTAATGTGCGTATTTGCACTTGTATTTGTTGCTGGATGCGGTGCTTCTTCATCAACAGATGAACAAAAAGAAGTTGTAACAAACTTTTTTGATTATGTAAAGGAATGCGACATTACAAAACTTAAAAAGGTAGCGAGTGAAGATGTTTTATCAGGAATGGATCTTGAAAAAATGGAAAAAGAATTAAGCCAATATACTGAAGAAGAATATGGTAAAGTTTTTGTTGATGAAACAAATAAATTCAAAAAAGCTATTTTCAAAGATTTATTTACAGATATCAAAATTAAAGATATCAAAGCAGATGGGGATAAAACAACAGTTAAAGTGACAGGAAAACAAAAAGATTACTCACAAGTATCTTTTGATCAAAGTGAATTAAACACAACTGCACAACAATATGTAGAAGAACATCAAGATGAACTTGCTAAAGTCTATAAAGAAGAAGGTTTATCAGCATATCAAATTAAAGTATATGATGGTATTGCTCCTATTCTTTATCAAAGCATGACAGATACATATAAAAGCGCACCTACTGAAAAATTAACAGCAACATTTACTTTAGAAAAGAAAAATGACAAATGGATCATTACAGGTATTGATGAATAAAAGATAAGCAATCATAAGATTGCTTATTTTGTTTTATGGTAATATTTGTTATAATGAATTTTGGAAAGTGAGGTCGTTATGAGTCGTTCTAATTCAATTGTTAAACAAGCATCAATTTTAGCACTTGCAGGAATTTTAGTTAGAATCATTGGGCTTTTATATCGTAGTCCTTTAACTGCGATGATTTTAGACGAAGGAAATGGGTATTATTCAACAGCTTATAATATTTATGCGTTAGTTTTACTTATTTCATCGTATAGTATTCCTACAGCTATTTCTAAATTAATATCAGAGAAGATTGCTTTAAAAGAATATAAAAATGTTAAAAGAATATTAAAATGTGTATTTATCTATGTTTGTGCCATTGCTGGAAGTGCAGCAATTTTATTATTTATCTTGGCACCATTCATTGTGGATGTTAATGCTGTTCCTGCATTAAGGGTCCTATGTCCAACAATTTTTTTATCGGGCTTATTAGGAGTATTTAGAGGATATTTTCAAGCACATAAGACAACGATTTATACATCTGTTTCACAAATCATTGAACAAATCTTTAATGCAGTTGTTGCATTGCTAGCTGCCTATATTTTTATTCAACCATATCTTGGTGTAGATGCAACAAAAGTAGGATCATATGGTGCTGCTGGTTCTGCACTTGGAACAGGGGCTGGTGTTTTAGTTGGTTTGATCTACATGATTTTTATGTATTTAAAAAAGAAAAATACTTTTGTAGAAGAAAAAGATGAAGAAGCGAGTGAACGAGTAGATTCGTATCAAGAAATTTTTAGAATGATCATGCATATTATTGCACCCATCATTCTAGCAACTTGTGTATATAATTTAGTCACTACGATCGATATGTATATTTTCTATTTTGCTCAATCATTTCATCATATTGATAAAATTACTTATATTTCAAATTATGGCGTTTATGCAGGAAAATATATTGTTTTACAAAATGTGCCAGTTGCTCTAGCTTCAGCGATGTCTACAGCTTCTATTCCTTCTATTTCATCTGCTTGGGCACTTGGAAATGTTAAAGAAGCAAAAACACATATTACATCTGGTTTGTCAGTAACAATGTTGATTTTAATTCCAGCGGCAGTAGGAATGGCAGTATTATCTTATCCAATCATGGGTGTTTTATTTCCTCAAAAAGCGACAATTATGACAGCTACATTATTGCTTGCTTTAGGATCTCCAGCGATTATCTTTTATGGTTTATCAACACTTACAAATGGGATCTTACAAGCTTTAGGAGAAGTGAATGTTCCATTAAGAAATGCAGCATTTTCACTTGTCTGTCACATCATCATTATTGCTTTATTATTGTTTATTACACCTTTAGGGGTTTATGTTTTAGTGTTTGGTAACTGTACATATGCGCTTCAAGTATGTTATTTAAATCAAAAAGCTTTACGTCAAAAAATAGGCTATAAACAAGAAATAAAAAGAACTTATGTGATTCCTTTATTAGCTTCATTGGTTATGGGAGCGATTGTTTTAGGTATTTATTATGGTTTATTTACACTTACTCATAGAGTCTTTTTACCTCTTATTTTATCTGTTGTTGTAGGCGTATTTGTTTATTTTGTAATGATTATGTATATTTATTGGGAACATCCAGCTTATTTGTTTGAAATTCCTTATATGAAAACACTTTATTATAAAATTAAGAGAATAATGAAGAAATAAACGATTTTTGAAAGGCGCTCTAAATAATCGAGTGCTTTAGCGAAATTCGCTCTAAATTATTAGGGGGGATATTGATGTGGAATCAGTATTCCCTCTAAAATATTCTGTGCTTTTTTAAGAGGAAAATTAGGATGATGTCTGGTCTTGGTTTTCCTCCTTTTATTTGCTTTCTGTTTTTATTTTATTTTTTGTAGGCTCCTCTAGGATTTCCTATACGTTTTATTCTGTCTGTATGTTCATTCATTGTGTAAGTTTCATATTTGTTTTGAGAATATAGGATTCTGTTTCTTGCACGTTGAAAATTGGACATACCATTTGCATTGGATAAGATCTTCTTTACATAATTGTTTTTACCTTCACATGGTCCATTAGATATACGTCTGTCATTTATCTATGTAAAAGAGTTTAGTATTTCTTCTTTCCAATGTTCAAGCGTCACTGCAACACTTATACTTTCTTCCACATGTGTATGTTTGAATTTTTTAATTACTGCATCGAGTTCCTTTCTTTTATTAGAATTATTGACTTCTCCTTTTGAAACTTGATCGAATATCAAATATTCTTCTTTGGCATTATAGGCCTGTCTAAGTTCATCATCAAAGCTTAGTAAAGTTTCAAGTATCATGTTTTCAGTTACATGACATTCCATTATCTTATCATACTTGAACGTTTCATTGTCTATGTTATTTTTGGATTTTAACAGTATCTTGTAACGATGTTTCAATAATCTGTATTCTCTGGATTTTTTATTTTTAACATATTTACGCATAATTCTTTTTCGAGTATGATTGAGTTGATCATTTATTAGTCTGGTAACGTGAAAATGGTCAACAAGCAAGGTCGAATTTGGAAAATATGTCTTTAGTAAGGGTTTGAATATAAAGCTCATATCAGTGCATATGTATTCGACCTTTTTTCTTTCTTCCAAATCAATCTTAAATAGATAGTCAGACATGATATCATGTGTTCTGGATTCAACGATATCAATAATCAAATTGTTTTCAAAGTTCATAAGGATAGCAGGATATTTATATTTGGAGTTTCTAGAGAAATGAAATTCATCAATCAATAGAACTCTAGGAAGGCTATGTCTTTTAATTCTGACAAAAGTATCAAATATTTCCATGATTCTGGTAGAAGAAACACCAAAGATTCTAGCAATGGAAGCATAAGTAGCATTATAAGGTTTTAACCTGTTTAGAATAGAAATGATAGCTGTTCTAGTAAAAGACCAATCACCATAAGCAATAGGATTTACATCAGAAAAAGAAGCATTACAGTCAATGCATTTATACCTTTTAACATAAGTAACCATCTTTACAGGTTTATCATTAACAGGTACAGATACAATAGATCTTTTCTTATTGCCTTTACTAATGAAATGAGTGCTGCCACATGTAGGACATGAAAATCTAGATGGCTTGAATCTAATATCGATTTCATAATTAGATTCTTTATGATCTACAGTAAATGTTTCAACAACATCATCCTTGATATCAAATAGTTTTAATAATTCGTTGTTCATAATAATAATTTAATCAGGACCAGACAGTAAAATTGTATCAAAAAAGGGGATGATTCACATCCCCACGATAATTTAGAGGGTACTCCGCCTAATAATTTAGAGCGAACCTCTAAGCACCGGATAATTTAATATACCTTTTGAAATACAAAATCGTTTTTTAAATCCAATTTTTTGATGTGTTTTTTGAAATATGACAAACTTATTGTTTTAATTTATGTTAAAATAATAAGCAATGGGGGTTATAATATGCATTATAAAACAGTAAAAGGAATTTTATCTAATGATAATACAATGAATTTATATAGGGGATGTCAACATGGCTGTATTTATTGTGATTCAAGAAGCAAGTGTTATCATTTTGAACATGACTTTGAAGATATAGAAGTTAAAGAAAATGCGCTATCTTTATTAGAAAATGGTTTAAAACATAAAAGAAAGAAATGTATGATTCAAATGGGATCTATGTGTGATCCATATATGCCTTTAGAAAAAGAATTAAAGCATGTACAAAAGGCTTTAGAACTTATTGAACAATATCATTTTGGAGTAACACTTATTACGAAGTCGGACTTAATTTTAAGAGACCTGGAACTTTTAAAGAAAATTAACCAACAAACAAAATGTGTTGTTCAAATGACGCTTACAACATTTGATGAAAATTTATGTCAAAAGTTAGAACCAGGTGTCTGTACAACTCAAAGAAGAATAGAAGTATTAAAAGAACTCCATAAAAATGGGATTCCTACAATTGTTTGGTTAACGCCAATCTTGCCTTTTATTAATGATAGCCAAGAAAATATTTTAAAGATTTTAGAAGAATGTCATGAAGCAGGAGTTAAAGGAATTATTTGTTTTGGTATGGGAGTTACTTTAAGAGAGGGAAGCAGAGAATATTATTATAAGCAACTAGATCGTTTATTCCCTGGTATGAAAGAAAAGTATCAAATGACGTATAATGATCAATATACGCTTAATAGCCCACATAATAGGGATTTAATGAATTTATTCTTTAAAAAATGCCAAGAATATCAAATGATGTGTAATTACTTAGAAATATTTGAATATTTACAAGAATTTGAAGAAAAAACACCAATAAAAAAGAAAGATATTCATGACTTTGAACAACTTTCTTTATTCTAAAAAGATGGAAAACCATCTTTTTATTTTACGATTTTTTGATAAACTTCATCTAAATCAACATCTTGACTATGATCATTAAATTCAATAACAAGTTCTTTTTCATCATATCGAGGTAAAATATGAACGTGGAAATGATGAACGGTTTGACCTGCAACTTCATTTGTATTTGTTAAAATATTCAATCCCTTAGCGTTTAGTTTTTCGACGATTTGTTTAGCTAATTTTTGAGTGACTTGCATTACATGAGCCAATGTTTGTGCGTCAACTTCAAGAATATTTTCAAAATGTTTTTTAGGAATAACAAGGGTATGTCCATAAGTTGCTTGTGATAAATCTAAAAAAGCAATACATACATCATCTTCATAAATGATTTTTCCAGGAATTTCTTTATTAATAATTTTACAAAAAATACAGTTACTCATTTTCTTTTCCTCCATAGCTCTATTTTAAAACAAAAAAAGAATAAGGTCGAGACCTTATTCAAAATAATCTTTAGAAGATTTTTTTATTTTCTTTTTGATTGATGGTTCATAAACATCAAAGTTATACTTTCTTAAATAAGAAGTTTCACATTTTGTAGAAAAATTAGAAATAGAAGTTAAACTTTCTTTAATTTCATCTTTTAAATTTGATTTATCTGTATTATAAACCCAAACAATTGCATATTTAGATTCAGATGTTTTAATTGCTTTTGCATAAATACCATCTTTTGTAAATTTATCTAATTTTTTAATGATTTTAGAATCAACGCTACTTGATTCTTTTGTAACTAAACCAGCATCTGTTCCACTATTTTCATTAAAATAATTTGTGAAAGATTCTTCGCTTGTACAATCTTTAATAATTTTTAAAGCTTGTGATTCAGTATCAACTGTAAAATATTTAAGATATTTTACTTTATATTCTTTAACTAAACTTTTGAAATTATCTTCAACAAATTTTTCTTGAAGAAGTTGAATTTTTGCATTAGGTTCTAAAATTTGTTTTACAAAATCGTCTTCACTTTCATAGCCAGCATCTTTAGCGTAAGTTTCTAGATCACTTGTACTAGCATATTGAAGGTATTGTTGTTTTAATTCTTCAACTTTAGAATTAATAGCGTCTTCATCAGTGATTTCTTGATCAGCTACATAATTGATAGCACTGTTTAAAGTCATATTTAACCCATCATTATCTAAGAAATATTCATAAAGATCATCTTTAGTAATTGTTACATCACCTGTTTTAACAACTGCTGAATCACCATCTTTTACATGGGTTACATAGGAATCATCTTTTTTGTTAAAGCTTTTATAAAGACCATAACCACAACCACCAATAAGACAAATACATACGATAATAACTAATAATCTATATTGGTAAAGCTTATCTTTTAATGAACTCATTAGGCTTCACCTCTTTCTGTTTTTCTTTCTTCTAAGGCTTTATTAACAACTTCTTGAACGATTTTCTTAATGTCTTTATCTTTATAATTGATTTTATAAGAATTATAGACAACATATTGTAAATAATCATCATAAGCTAATAAAGGAGAATCAATATCAGTTTTCTTTAATTCTTTCTTTAAAGTTTTTTTATCAGTACTTGTTACTTTTACAAAATAATATCCGTTATCACCAGTAATAACATCAGAAACTTGTCCTTCACTTAATGATTCAATAGCATTAAAGACATCTTTACCATAACTATTTGCAATACCAGAAGTATCTTTACTATCAACGATACCTAATGATCCTTTTTTACTTGAAGTAGAATCATCAGAGTAATCTTGAGCAATATCTCCAAATGATTTATCCGTATTACTGATTAATTCTTTAACTTCGTTTAATTTAGAAGTTTCATTATCTGTAGGTGAACTTGTATCAGATACAGAAATTTTAATTAAACTTACATATTTTGGAGCACATTGTTGATAGTAATCATTAAAGACATCATCAAAATGATCATCAATATAATCTAATAAGAAATTAGCATATTGAATTTGTTTGATCATTCTTTGACGATACTCAGATAAATTCTTATATCCTGCAGATGTTAAAGCTTGATTTAATGAATCTTTATAATTATCACCATAATTAGATTTATATGCTGATTTAATTTGTTTAATAATTGTAGCAGCATCTTCTTTCATATCATCGTTGACAGGGAATTTTTGATCAACTAAATTTTGTAATACAGCATTAAAGACTGTTGAATTATTACTTGAATTATCAATAATATCTTTATATAAATTATCAGCAAAGATATTTTTTGTTTTATTTCCTTTTTCTAAAGATGCAACAACGTATTTTGAATCAACTTTTTTTGCTGATGAAGTTGTACATCCAGTCAAAAGGCAGCTACTTACAAGTAATAAGGCAGCACATTTTTTTAATTTCATAATTTTCCTCCTTCTTGTAGACTTAAAAAGTATACTATTTTTTCCCACTTATTTCAATATTATGGGCAAAAACACACGGTCAAACATATTTATTACATAATTTATACTAAAAGGATATAAGGGAGGGGTTTATATGAAGTGTGAAAATTCTTTTACGCTTGTTTTAGTACTTTTTATTTTATTAGTGATTATTTGTAATATGTTATAAAAAAATGCTTAGCAAATTGCTAAGCATTTTTAGGTTGAGGATTATGTTGACGATAAACACGATAACTGATTTTAATGGTAACAAGAATAGGCATTGCGATGATCATTCCCCATGCACCAAACAAAGTTGAACCAGTTAAAATACCAAATAATACCCACATAATCGATAAATCGATTTTTGATGAATATATTTTTGGTTGAATGACATAAGGAACAACATTTGATTGAATAAAAATCAGTACAAATAAAATAATAAGTTTTGTTGCCCCCATCGTAATTGAAGTGACGATTCCAAGTAAATTAGCAACAATTGGACCTACATAAGGGATTACCGAACTGATAGCTGAGAAAATACCAAGTAAGATCCAGTTTGGATGACCAATAACCAAATAGACAAAAGCTGTTGTAAGACCTTGAATAAGAGCACTTAAAGCAAAAGCTTCAATATATTCAATTAAAGAAATATTGATTTCCTTTAAATAAACAGGTAAGTTTTCATCAAACTTTCCTGCAAAATGATTAATTGCAATTCTTATACTATCAAATTTTATAGACATATAGATTGCAAGGATTGAGTAAATCAAGCCGTTTCCAATTTTTACAATAACAGAATTTAAAACATCAAACGTTGTATTAATAACTGTCATATCTTGTAAAAGCTTCGCTGCTTCTGTTTGAATATAAGTTGTTATTTCAGAAATATTGAAGCCTAAATGACTTTGTATAAAGCGCGAAATAAAAATCAAACCGTCTTCAAAAGCAGGATAGAGGTCTGTTACGCTATTAATTACAAGAGGAATTGCTAGTGATAAAATAAGTATTAAACAAGCAATGATTCCTACATAAACAATAATTAAAGATAATCCACGATTTTTTACATATTTTTGTACCCATTCAATAAGCGGATTTAAAACATAAGCGATTGCAAATGCTACAAAGAATGGTTTTATAATCTTCCAAAAAATACTAAAAGCGCCACCCCATACTTCTTTTGTAATATCTAATAAAAGAACGATCAAAAATAAAATAAGTAAGTTTAACAGGGTTTGTGTAATTTTTTTAGATGATATGACTTGAAATAAAGATTTCAGAAATTTCACATTATCACTCCTTTTGTTTAAATAATATACCATATTTTGGATATAATATAAATTGTTAATACAAAAGATTATCACATTGATTGTTTTTTTTTGACATTTTAGTAAAATGTTGTGGGTAGAAAGGGGCTTGATTTATGTCAACTTTAAAAATAGAAAATTTACATGTTTGTATTGATGATAAAGAAATACTAAAAGGAATTGACTTAACAATCAATACAGGAGAAATACATGCATTAATGGGACCTAATGGTAATGGTAAATCAACATTGCTATCAGCTATCATGGGAAACCCTAAATACCAAGTAACAGAGGGAAGTATTTACTTGGATGGACAAAATGTTTTAGAAATGTCAGTCGATGAAAGATCGAAAGCAGGAATCTTTTTAGGAATGCAATATCCTCAAGAAATTCCAGGAGTTGTCACTTCTGATTTTTTAAGAGCTGCGCTCAATGCTCATCAAGAAAAACCAGTATCTTTATTTAAATTTATTAAAGAATTAGATAAAAATATTGCTGATTTAAAAATGGACGAAAATTTAGCACACCGTTATTTAAATGAAGGTTTCTCTGGTGGAGAAAAGAAAAGAAATGAAATCTTGCAAATGAAATTATTAAAACCAAAATTTGCATTATTGGATGAAATTGATTCTGGTTTAGATGTTGATGCTTTAAAAATTGTTTCTGAAGCTATCAATGATATGAAATCAGATTCATTTGGTTGTGTGATGGTTTCACACTATGAAAGATTATTTGAACTTGTACCACCTAGTCATGTTCATATATTAGTAGATGGAAAAATTGTATTAAGTGGAGGACAAGAATTAATAGATCGTATTGATAAAGAAGGTTATCGTTGGGTTAAAGAACTAGGTTTTGATTTTGAAACTGAAGAAGATAAACAACCTATTGTTTTAGGTAGTTGCGGAAATAAGGTTAAAGCTAAATAATGAGTCGATTAGTAGATGTTGATAATTATCTTGTTTTAGAAAATGGAACAATCAAAGAAACATCTTTTAAACAAGATATTCAAATTCAAAATCAAACTTTAATGATTAATGAAGATGCAAAAGTACAAATTATTTATAAGACAACAGAAGAAGGAACTTATCAATTTAATATTGAAATTAAAGATCGTTTACATGTAGATCTTGTAGAAATGTATGAAGCATCAAAGTCTTGTTCTTATACAAAAAATATAAAAATCAATGAATCAAGTGAAGTTTTAAGATATGTTGAAAAAAATAGTCATCAAAATATTCAACTTGATTTAGATGAAAATGTTGATGTTTATAAGTACGCAAGAGTGTCTTGCGCTTATGTAGAATTAACAGATTATACAACTTTATCAAAAATAAAATATCGTTTACTTGAAGAGGAAGCAAGTGCTAAACTTCGCTTAGCTTCTTTAAGCAAAGAAAAAGAAAATAAACATTATGAAATGACTTTAGAACATTTAGCACCACATACATATGGTGATATGGATAACTATGGTATTGTTAAATCAAAAGCAAGTTTAATTATTGATGGTGTGGGACGTATTTATAAAGGTATGTCTGGATCAGATACACATCAAACAAATAAAATTATTGTTTTTGATGAAGGGTGTAAAGCACAAGCTAATCCGTATTTATATATTGATGAATATGATGTTAAAGCAAGTCATGGAGCAAGTGTTGGAAAGATTGATGAAGATCATCTTTATTATTTAATGTCTAGAGGTCTTTCTAAACAAGATGCTATGCATCTAGTCACTTATGGTTATTTCTTACCTGTTTTAGAATTTATCAGTGTAGAATCTTTAAAAGAAAGATTTTCAGATGTTTTGAAAGAAAAGGTGGGACTATAATGTTAGATGTTTTAAAAATTAGAGATGATTTTCCAATGCTTAAAAAGACGATGCATGGAAAACCTCTTATTTATTTAGATAATGGGGCAACAACTTTAAAACCTCAATGTGTGATTGATAGTGTTTGTGATTATTTAACAAATTATTCTGGAAATGCACATCGTGGAGATTATGACTTATCACATGAAGTAGATACAAAATTTGAACATGTAAGAAGTATTGTTGCTAATTTTATTCATTGTAAACCAGAGGAAGTTGTTTATACTTATGGTTCTTCAGATAGTTTGAATATGGTAGCTTTTGGTTATGGGATGACACATTTAAAAAAAGGAGATGAAGTATTGATTACTCTTGCTGAACATGCAAGCAATACGCTTCCTTGGTTTGAAGTAGCTAAACATACAGGAGCTATCATTAAATATATTGATCTAGACGAAGAAGGAAAAGTGACTTTAGAAAATGTCAGAAAAGCAGTAACTGAACATACAAAAATTATTTCACTTGCGCAAATTACAAATGTTTTAGGATATTTAGCACCAATTAAAGAAATTTGTAATTTTGCTCATGAACACGATATTATTGTTTGTGTTGATGGGGCTCAAAGTGCACCTCATCATGCTGTTGATGTTCAAGATTTAGATGTTGATTTCTTTGCTTTTTCAGGACATAAAATGTGTGGACCTACAGGAGTAGGTGTATTATATGGAAAATATCATTTATTGGAAGAAATGACACCAACACGTTTTGGTGGAGGAAGTAATGCAAGATACAATAGCTGTGGTTTAGTAAAGCTTAAAAATGCACCAACAAAATTTGAAACGGGAACACCTAATATTGAAGGGGTCATTGGTCTTGGTAGTGCTATTGAATATTTACAAAATATTGGTATGAAAAATATTGAAGAACATGAAGCAATGCTTAGAAAATATGCCGTTGAAAAGATGAAAGAATTAGATAACATTGAAATTTACAATGAAAATGGTGTTGGAGCAATTGCTTTCAATATTAAAAATGTTTTTTCTCAAGATGGAGCATCTTTATTTAATACGTATGGAATTGCCATTCGTGCTGGTCAACACTGTGCAAAAATATTAGATGAATATTTACATGTTTCACAAACATTAAGAGCTTCATTCTATTTCTACAATACAAAAGAAGAAATAGATCAGTTTATTGAAGTATGTAAGAAAGGGGATGACTTTTTAGATGCCTTCTTTGGATAATATGATGCTTCGTCAAATTATTATGGATCATTATGAAAATCCACGTAATCATGAATTAGTTGAAGACGATAGCTATAAAAAAGTCAATATGGATAGTGAAACTTGTATTGATAATATTGATATACAAGCAAAAATAGAAAATGGAGTGATTGAAGATATTCGCTTTGATGGAGAAGCGTGTGCGATTTGTACATCAAGTACTTCCATTATGACAGAATTATTAATTGGTAAAACAATTGATGAAGCAAGGGTTATTATTGAAAATTATATGAATATGATTTTTGAAAAAGATTATGATCCTGAAATATTAGAAGAAGCGATTGCTTTTTATAACACTCATAAACAGGCCAATAGAATTAAATGTGCAACTCTTGGATGGAAAGGAATTACACAATTAATTGATGAAAGTGAAAAGGAGGAAACTCATGGAAAATGATGAAACTATGATTCCTGATAAAGATGTGTCTGTTTTTAAAACACCTAAAGGAATTAATGAAGATATCGTTAGAGAAATCTCTGCTATTAAAGGTGAACCTGAATGGATGTTGGAATATCGTTTAAAAGCACTTGATTGTTTTTTGAAAAAGCCAATGCCTACATGGGGTGTCGATTTAAGCAGAGTAGATTTTGATGAGTATACGTATTATATTAGACCTTCTGATAAACAAACAAATAAATGGGAAGAAGTCCCTGAAACGATTAAAGATACTTTTGATAAGCTAGGAATTCCTGAAGCAGAACAAAAATATTTATCAGGGGTAACAACTCAATATGAATCAGAAGTGGTTTATCATAATATGTTGAAAGAAGTTCAAGAAAAAGGTGTTATTTTCTTAGATATTGACAGTGGTTTAAGAGAATACCCAGAATTATTTAAAAAGTATTTTGATACAGTTATTCCTTATAATGATAATAAGTTTTCAGCTTTAAATGGAGCTGTTTGGTCTGGGGGCTCATTTATTTATGTACCACCAGGAGTAAAACTAGAAAAACCTTTACAATCTTATTTTAGAATCAATTCTGAACAAATGGGACAATTTGAAAGAACATTGATTATTGTTGATAAAGGTTCTGATATTCATTATGTAGAAGGATGTACAGCACCAAATTATTCAAAAGATTCATTACATACAGGAGTTGTTGAAATTGTTGTTTTAGAAGGGGCTAAATGCCGTTATACAACAATTCAAAACTGGTCTAATAATATCTTAAACTTAGTGACACAAAGAGCGAAGGTTTATAAAAATGGACAAATGGAATGGGTCGATGGAAATATTGGTTCTGCTGTTACAATGAAATATCCAACTTGTGTTTTAATGGAAGAAGGAGCGAAAGGTTCTTGTATTACAATTGCTGTTGCTGGAGAAAATCAAATTATGGATTCTGGAGCTAAAATGATTCATTTAGCACCAAATACTTCAAGTAGTATTGTTTCTAAGTCAATTGCTAAAAACGGTGGTAAAACAAACTATCGTGGGTTAGTACAACATAATCCAAAGGCAATCAACGCTAAAAGTAAAGTTGAATGTGATACATTGATCTTAGATCAAATTTCAACAAGTGATACAGTGCCAACAAACTATGCTAGAAATAATGATTCTTTAATTGAACATGAAGCAACTGTTTCTAAAATTTCAGATGAACAACTTTTCTATTTAATGTCTAGAGGTCTTTCTAAAAAAGATGCGACAGAAATGATTGTTATGGGATTTATTGAACCATTTTCAAGAGAATTACCAATGGAATATGCTGTTGAGTTAAATCAATTGATTAAAATGGACTTTGGTGAAAATGGAATTGGATAAAAAACAATTACGTAAACAATTGATACAAATGAGATTGGCTTTTGATGATTATCAAAAACAATCTCATTTCATTATAGAAAAGTTAAAAAAAGATCCACGTTTCATTAAAAGTAAAAAAATAGGAGTCTATTTATCTTATAAACATGAAGTGGATACTTGGAAATTAATTGAAGAATTTAAAACTCAAAAAGAATTTTATGTTCCCGTAGTTCGCGGTAAAGAAATGTATTTTACTTTATATCAAGATAAAATGATAAAAAATAAATATGGTATTGATGAACCAATAGATAAACAAGAAATTAATAAAGAATTTCTTGATTTAATGATTGTTCCACTTGTAGGTTATGATACAAATTGTTATCGTTTGGGCTATGGTGGAGGCTATTATGATCGATATCTTAAAGATTTTAATGCACCAACAATAGGACTGGCTTATTCATTTCAATATATTGAGCATTATCAATCTGAAGATTTTGATATTCCATTAGATGACATTATCACTGATAAAAAAATATGAAAAAAATGTAAAAAACTGTTGACGTAAAGGTATAGAGATGTTATTATAAGTGGGCACTAGTCAAGGAGGCTTAGCTCAGTTGGGAGAGCATCTGCCTTACAAGCAGAGGGTCAGCGGTTCGAGCCCGTTAGCCTCCACCATTAAAATAGTGTTTGAAATAAATTATAGAAGATGCCGGCTTAGCTCAATTGGTAGAGCAACTGACTTGTAATCAGTAGGTTGAGGGTTCAAGTCCTTTAGCCGGCACCATGATGGAGAGGTAGCGAAGTGGCTAAACGCGGCTGACTGTAACTCAGTTCCTTTTGGTTCGGTGGTTCGAATCCACTCCTCTCCACCATCTATCTAATGAATGGGGTATAGCCAAGCGGTAAGGCAACAGACTTTGACTCTGTCATTGCGCTGGTTCGAATCCAGCTACCCCAGCCATAAGGTATGACCCGCTAGCTCAGTTGGTAGAGCATCTGACTTTTAATCAGAGGGTCAGGCGTTCGAGTCGCCTGCGGGTCACCATTTAACTGAATAAGCCCAGGTGGCGAAATTGGTAGACGCACAGGACTTAAAATCCTGCGGACCTTAAAATCCGTGCCGGTTCGACTCCGGCCCTGGGCACCATTCAATGCGGGTGTAGTTCAATGGTAGAACTTCAGCCTTCCAAGCTGACTACGTGGGTTCGATTCCCATCACCCGCTCCATGAAGGAGCTAACACACTTACCATGTAAGTGTTTTTTTTATCTATTAAGAATTTGGATGCGTCAGAAAAAACACAGGCAAGGGTGTTTCTGGCAGCGATAAAAAGAAGATTCAAAAGGGATCTGTCTTTAATAAAATAACCTCTTAGATGTTTTGGAATAGTAAAGACGATATGACGATGCTTGGCATCGAGTGCGATAGAGGAAATATGAGCAGCACGTAATTTAGCCTCTTTGGTACCACAAGAAGTACAGAGCTTGGAGTTACATTTGTGAGGAACGATAGATTCGTTACCGCAATGAGGGCAGACAAAAAGATCATAACCAAGATAGATGAAACCACAAAGAATAGTTTTCTGGATGGTATCATAGGTAATGTTTCTGATCTTGCCTCTATTATAAAGAGAGCGGATATAGTTGATGTTGTCATTAAAGATATAGGAAAAAGATTCCTTGCCTTTGATTTTATCAACATGATTAAAATTGTATAAAGTAAGACAGTCAGCATAGTTAGTATCATCAATCATAAAATCACCAACTAACATTTTAAAGAAAAAGGTAATAATCTTTAAAGATTATTACCATGTGGACAAAATTTATTTTGTCCCTTTTTTATCCATTTAAGAGGTGGGATTTGAATATATTTTTGAAGGAGAAGAATGAGATAATACAATTTTTTATTATATTTTATTAATCTTCTCCTTTTTTTGGTTAAAGAATCTTCTTGGAAATGTACAAGACACATTTGAGGAAAAAGCGCATAACATAAAAGAATTTGTAGATCTTTTGAAGTGAGATTATATTCATTGATTATCTGTTCTAATTGATTGATTGTGATTGTATTGTTTAGATATAAATAGAAAATATCATGAATGTATAAATTGAGGTTTATATTCTCTATAAGATAAACATCTTCATATGAATGAATATTTTTATGTTGATAGGAGAGGTTAATGGCTGTTGTGGACAAGAAATAATGATTTAAAAGTTCGATAGAAAGCTGACAAAGAGTAAATAGAGAATAATAGATGATCTGATATTCTAGGGAATTTAAAGGTGTATAGATAAGAATAGATTCATAATATTGAATCCATTCTTTTTTTATTTCTTTTATTGTTTTTGTTTCTTGAGGGATGAGTGATAGAGAAATGATTTTTTGGATATCTAGAGGAATGCTTTGTACTTGATAAAGGATGTATCCTTGAGAGTTTTTTTGTTGGTAAATATTATTAATGATTTTAAAGGGATTGATTTGAAGTAAAGAAATGTATTTTTGATAATATAAAGGAAAAGGTTTATTTGTTAAATAATAATGTTCATCTTCATAAGTAAATGAAAATTGATCTTCTAAAGGAAGATGATAATATGTTTTTAAAATACTTAATTTTGATACCATGAGGGAACCTCACCTTCAATGACTTCATAAACAAGAGGAATCGTATAATTTTCTTTAAAATGTTCATGATATAAGGGAACAAGAATTTGTAAAACAATTGTAACATTTAAATCAATAGAGATAGCAAGATGATTGATCCCATAATTTTTAATTTTTTTATCAATATTCGAAGAAGTTAAAGAGAGTGTTTTATATTTAATGGAAAAAGATGGACCTCGATCTTGTAAGAAAATATTATTGGTAAGAGAACCGATAGGTATACGTGCAACAATACCTTTTTGTTGATTGATTTTTAAGAGTTTTTTATTGTATGGAGAATGATTGTTTTCTTGGTAAGAGCCTTCTTCAAGCTTTAAAAGAGTTTCTTCAAGATTATGGATGTAATTAGAGGCAATATCATTGATATAATTCATTTGAAAACTGATGGAATTATTTTCTTTTTTATAGAGTTTATGTGTATCTATTTTTTGAGTAAATGAAGTATGATTGATAAGTATCTGAATAAATTGATTTATTTCTTTACTGGCAATATTTTCAATTCTAGGGGTCATACGATTTGAAAAAAGATAAGCACATATAAAAAGTGAAAGCATAATTAAAATATATTTTCCTTTTTTCATCATATCACCATTATAAAATATGTAAAAAAAAAGAAAGTAGAACAAATCTACTTTCTTTGATTTTAATAACCAGGTTTACCTAATAATTTGAACATATTTTTCTTATAAACTTCAACACCAGGTTGGTTGAATGGGTTTACTCCTAAGAAGTAAACTGACATTGCACATGACATTTCGAAGAAATAAACCATGTAACCAAATCCATAAGCATCCATTTTATCTAATGAAATAATGATGTTTGGTACATTACCAGTATTAACATGAGCATCGATTGTACCTTCACAAGCTCTTTTGTTAACATAATCAACTGATTTTCCAGCTAAGTAATTTAAACCATCTAAATCATCTGGATCACTTGGGATAATCATATCATTTTGTGGATTTTTAACTTCGAAGATTGTTTCATATAAAACTTTAGAACCTTCTTGGATGAATTGTCCTAATGAATGTAAATCTGTAGAGAATACAGCGCTATGAGGTAAGATACCTTTATTTTCTTTACCTTCTGATTCCCCATATAATTGTTTCCACCATTCAGCAACGTTATTTAATTGTAATTCATAAGTTACAAACATTTCTGCTGAATATCCAGCTTTATTTAATAATTGTCTTGCTACACCATAACGATAAGCATCATTTGTTTCGATGTTTGCATCGTTATATTTAACCATTGCATCTTTAGCACCTTTTAACATTTCATCAATGTCGATACCAGCCATAGCGATAGGGAATAAACCTACAGCAGTTAATACTGAATAACGTCCACCGATATCATCAGGTACAACGAATGTTACATAACCTTCATCAGTAGCTAATTTTTTAAGAGCACCTTTTTCTCTATCAGTAGTAGCTACGATTCTTTCACGAGCTCCTTCTTTACCATATTTCTTTTCACACATTTCTTTGAAGATTCTGAAAGAAATAGATGTTTCAGTTGTTGTTCCTGATTTAGAAATAACATTGATAGCGAAATCTTTGTCTTCAATATATTTAGCAACTTGATGAATATAATTTGAAGAGAAAGTATTTCCTACATAGATGATTTCAACTTTATCATCTGAATATAAACCATTGATTGCTTCAATAGCAGCACGTGCTCCTAAATAAGATCCCCCGATACCGCATACTAATAATACGTCTACTTTTTCTCTTAATTTAGCAGCAGTTTCTTTCATTAATTGAACTTCTTCTTTGTCATAGTTTTCTGGTAATTCAACCCAACCAAGGAAATCGTTACCAGCACCTGTTTTGTTTCGAATCATATCATGAATTTCTGCTACTTTTTCTTTGTATGATCCTAAATCTTCAGCTAATTTTGCTTTTGATAAATCTAATGTGATCATTTAGTTTTCCTCCATTACACCTTGTTTTAACCATTCTTCCATTGCTTGAGCTAAAGGTAAAAAACCTTTAGGTGTTTCTACAATTGGTTTTCGTGGATTTTTATAGACGAGTTTCTTGTCTTTTCTTCGAAAACGATTGTCAACAGCTTTCAAGCTTAATTTGGCGTGATTGCTAGAATGATCAAAATCAATGACTTTTACTTTCACAATATCATTAATATGCACATAACTGGCAATACTTTTAACGAATTTATCTGATATTTCTGAGATATGAATCAATCCTGTTGAATTATCAGGTAAAAGAGCAAAAGCACCATAAGGTTGAATACCGGTTATTTTAACATCAATGATATCCCCTCGTTTGATGAGTTTTGTCATTTGATTTCACTCCTTGCGGCACTATTATAGCACAATTTAAGCATATGTGTTGTATTTAATAAGGAAAAAATATAAAATATGGTAGGATTTATATGATATACTTAATAAGTAAAAAAGGAGTTTGCAAAAATGGAAAATATTGAAGAACAAATAAAAAATGTCATTCATAAATTAAGACCTTATTTACAAAGAGATGGTGGAGATATTGAATACGTAGATTTTAAAGATGGTATTGTTTATGTAAGAATGCTTGGAGCATGTGCTGGATGTACCATGATTGATGACACTTTAAAAGATGGTGTTGAACAAATCTTAATGGAAGAAGTTCCTGGTGTTTTAGAAGTACAAAATATTTCTAGTGCATTATAGTATAAATTTCTTGCATTTATAGAGAGTTTGTAATATTATGTTTTAGTCATTGGAGATATCATAAATTTTATTCGATTTCACAAACTTATTTTAGGTGATGAAAGTGAATGAAAGAAAACAACAACAAATCAAAATTGCTCATATTTTGAAAGATCTTGGTTTGGAAGATGATCTCATAGAGAAAATGACATCATTAAAAAAAGAAGAATATCAATAAAATAAAAAGGACTCTTATTAAGAACCATGAGATGAAGATCGATGAAGTGGTGGCAACCCTATATGTTAGAAGGTGCCTTTACTGAGCAAGTTTATTCTTGAACAATAAGAGAAAGCTTCCTAACGGCTTTCTCTTTAGGAAGCTTTTTTATTTGTTATTTAAGGAGGAAGAAAATGAAAGAAAGAATTTTATTTACGTCAGAATCTGTATCAGAAGGACATCCTGATAAAGTATGTGATCAAATCAGTGATGCCATCTTAGATGAATGTTTTAAACAAGATCCTAACTCACGTGTTGCTTGTGAATGTTTTGCGACAACAAACTTAGTTGTCATTGGTGGAGAAATTACTACAAATGCGAAAGTAGATTATGAAGCTGTGGCAAGAAATGTTTTAAAAGAAATCGGCTATGATGATGAAGCTAAAGGAATGGATTATAAAACATGTAAGATTGAAGTTATCATGGATAGTCAATCAAGTGATATTGCTCTTGGAACAAATGAAGAAGTTGGCGGAGCAGGAGATCAAGGTATTATGTTTGGTTATGCGACAAAAGAAACAGAAGGGTATATGCCCCTTGCTATTTCAATTGCGCATCATTTAGTTCGTTACGCTTCAACTTTAAGACATGATGGAACCTTTAAATGGGCTAGACCTGATATGAAAGCACAAGTGACAATTGATTATACAGATGAAAAACCAGTAATTGATACTATTTTAATGTCCATTCAACATGATGATGATTTTGATGAAGCAGAATTTAAAAAATTCGTTAAAGAAAACATTATGGATGCCGTTGTTAAAAAATATGATATGAATACAGATTATCGTGTTTTAATCAATCCTACAGGACGTTTTGTTATTGGTGGTCCTCATGGAGATACAGGTCTTACTGGAAGAAAGATCATTGTTGATACATATGGTGGATATGCACGTCATGGAGGAGGAGCTTTCTCTGGAAAAGATCCAACAAAAGTAGACCGTTCTGCTGCTTATATGGCACGTTATATTGCTAAAAACGTCGTTGCGGCCAATATGTGTGATGAACTTGAAATCCAATTATCTTATGCAATTGGTGTAAAAGAACCAACATCTATTTATATTGATACAAAAGGAACTGAAAAAGTACCTCATGATGTGATTCTTGAAGCAATTAAACAAGAATTTGATTTAACACCAGCAGGAATTATTCATACCTTAAATTTAAGAACACCAATTTATAAAAAGACAGCTTCTTATGGACACTTTGGTAGACCTGAAGCAAATTTACCTTGGGAACAATTAGATAAGGTAGAAAATTTAAAAAAATATATGTAAAAAAAGGCTCATGAATTGAGCTTTTTTTATTATATGTATTTTTTAAGCAGGATAAAAAAGCATATTAAAGTAGGAATTTAGAAAAGTTTATAGTATAATATAGTTATCAAAAAGGAGGAATTAATTATGAAAATTACATTAAGAGGAAAGAACATTGAAATTACTGAAGCAATTGAAGAAAAAGTCAGTGAAAAATTATCAAAATTAGACAAATACTTCATTGTAAGTGAAAATGTTGAAGCCAAAGTACTTGTAAGAACTTATCCTTACGGACAAAAAATTGAAGTGACAATTCCTACTGAATATGTACTTTTAAGAGCAGAAGTTGTGGATCAAGATTTATACAATGCAATTGACTTAGTTATCGACAAATTAGAAGGTCAAATTAGAAAGTATAAAACTAGATTAAACAGAAAATCTAAAGATAATAAACTTGCATTCAATTTAGCATCAATTGAACCTTTAGAAGAGGAAGAAGAAGACGTATTAGTAAAAACAAAAACAATTACTCCAAAACCAATGGATATGGAAGAAGCAATTATGCAAATGGAATTAATTGGACATTCATTCTTCGTATATCGTGATACTGAAACAGATGCTATTAGTATTGTATACCGTCGTAATGATGGAGATTACGGGCTTATCGAAACTGAATAGGTATGATGTAAAAACACTAACCAACTATAATAGGTTAGTGTTTTTTGAGACAAATTTGAAACAAATTTGAGACAAAATAGCTCAAGAAATGATGTATAATAATAGTGTAAAAAAATAGTCCAGAAAAACTGGGCTATTTTTTATATAGATCACCTTGATAAACATCAAGTTCTTTCATTTTTTTATCAATATCATTTAAAATAGTTACCTTTTTAATGGACCATAAAGGAGCAATTAAATCATCGATTTTACCATCACCAGTCAATCTTTCGATAACGATTTCAGGTTTAATGTAACGAAGTTGTTCTACTACGATATCAATATATTCTTGACGAGAGAGCATGTTAAATTCATGATTTTCATACATTTGTTGAAGTTTTGTGTTTTTAACAACGAATAACATATGTATTTTAAGTGCTTGAATATCTAATTGACCTAAGGTTTTAGCTGTTTCAATCATCATTTCTTTTGTTTCAAAAGGAAGACCATTGATGATATGGACACATACTTCAAGGTTATATTTTCTACATAATGCTAAACCATCCAAGAATTCTTGAAAAGTATGGCCACGATTAATAAGTTTACTTGTTTGTTCATGGATTGTTTGTAAACCTAGTTCAATATAGACATCTTTTTGTTTATTGATGGTACTTAAATATTGAACGATTTCTTCATTTAAACAATCAGGTCTTGTAGCAAGGGCAATTCCCTTAACATCTTCTTTGTTTAAAAAAGGGGCAATCATTTTTTTTATTTTATCTAATGGACCATAGGTATTTGTATTGGCTTGAAAATAAGCAATATAAGCACATTCAGGCCATTTTCTTTTCATGACTTGAGAGATTGTTTGAAATTGTTTTTCTAAATGATCATGAACATTTCCAGCATAATCTCCAGATCCTGATGAACTACAGAAAATACAACCACCATAGCCTTTTGTTCCATCACGATTAGGACAGGTAAAATCAGCATTTAGTGCAACTTTAGCGACTTTTTGATGGTATTTGTTTTTTAAATAATAGTTATAAGTATGATAACGTTTGTTATCTAAAGAGTATTTAAATTGATTCATTTTATCACCGAAGCAATTATAACATAAGGAGTAAGAAAATGGGATTAGAGTTAAAGAATGTCACAAAAAAATTTAAAACAATTGAAGGAGAAAGAGTTATTTTTGAAAATTTGAATATTCATTTTCCTGATTATGGTTTGATTGCTATTACAGGAGAAAGTGGATGTGGAAAATCAACACTTTTACAATTAATAGCAGGATTGGATCAAGACTATGAGGGAAAGATTCTTTTTAATCAAGTAAAAATAGAAGATATTAAAGATTATCGACAACTTGTTATTAGTTTTGTTTATCAAAATTATCAGTTAATTGATTATTTGAGTGTTAAAGATAACTGTTTATTTTATTGTCACTTAAAAGGAATAAAGGCTGTAGAAAAACAGTTACAAGAATTATTAGAAATCTTTGAATTAAATGAACTAGTAAATCAAAAGGTAAAGAATTTATCAGGTGGGCAAAAACAACGCGTGGCCCTTATTCGTGCTTTATTATGTTCAAGTCCTATTATTTTATGTGATGAACCGACAGGAGCTTTAGATGAAATAAATCGTCAAAAAGTTTATCGTTTTTTAAAAAAAGCGAGTCAAAGACGCCTTATTCTTATTGTTTCTCATGATCAAAAAATTTCAAAATATACACCTTATCATTTGAATTTTGAATGTTTAAAACATCATTATGATTGGAACCATCAATTATATTCACGTTATGAAATAAGAAAAACAAAATGTGGATTATTGTTTAAAGAAATGATCCAAATGATTTTAAAAGATAAAAAGAAATGGGTGATGATGTTTGTTTCACAAATTTATATGGTACTAGCAATGACGCTCATTATTACGGGTTTAGAAGGATTTAATGGTTATTATCAAAAACAATATAATCAAGCAATAAATAATAATTTAGTTATGATTCAAAAGAAAAATCAAGAACCCTTTAAAGAAAAAGAAATAACAAAACTGAAAGGAAAATATCAATATCATTTAGATATAGGAAAGATTGAAGGTCTTAAAAACTTTCAATCTTTTTCAATTAACAAAAAAACAAAGCAAAATGAAGTTTATGTCAATCATGCTTTAATTACCAAAATAAAACAAAATAAACTTATTTATAAACTTAATCATCATCAATATACATTAAAAATCAAAGGAGTAATTCAAGATGATTATCAAGAACCTGTTCTTTATTATCATTCATTATCCAATGAAATAGCCCTTCAATGCATTGATGTTTCAACGTGTATTGTCTATGTTAAAAATCATAAATATATGAAAGATTATTTAACGCATTTATCAGTTCAATATCAAGGTATAGCACCTGTTTATGAAGAATATGAAAGTTATTTTAAAGTTATTGATCTTTTTAAAAAGGTTAGTCTTGTTTTTATTTTTTTAAGTTTTATGATTGCAATCGTTTTAATGGGATATATGGTTTTATCGATGTTTTATGAAAATCAAAAAATATTTGCCATCATGCTTGCTAATGGTTATCAAAATAATCATTTAGCATTTTTTATTTTAAAAAAAATAAGCTTAATGATGATTTCAATTGGGATAGTTTCTTGTTTGGTTTCTAGTGGAGTTTTAAAAATCATTTCATTGTTTGATATTTCTAAAAAGATCTGGGGCATAAGTCATTTGTTTGTTTTACCAAGAGAGTTTCAATGGCCATTTACGTTATATCTCTTTTATCTTTTGGGATATATCGTGCAAGGAATTTTGTTAAGTCTATTTATAGTTTTAAAGATGAAAAAAATAAAAATGTATGAGTGTTTAAGGGAGGAATAGGATGTTAGAAATTAAGAATGTAACGAAGTCTTTTGATCGACCTTTATTCAAGGAGATGTCTATGACATTTCAAGAAACAGGGATGTATGTCATTGTTGGTAAAAGCGGTAGTGGTAAATCGACACTTTTAAATATTTTAGGAGGTTTGGATAATGAGTATCAAGGTGTGATTGAAATTGATGGGCAAGATATTCGACAAATACCACATTATATTAGAAAATACATTGGTTTTATTTTTCAACAGTTTTATTTAATAGAAGAAATGAATATTAAAGAAAATGTAAATCTCATTTCGTATTTTAAAAGAATAATGATTTCTAAAAAAGAATATTATTTAGAACGTTTAAAAATAAAAGACTTACAACGTTATAAAACAGCAATTTTATCTGGAGGTCAAAAACAACGAGTTGCTATTTATCGAGGATTTATTGCTAAGCATCCCATTATTTTATGTGATGAACCAACAGGTGCTTTAGATGCAAAAAATAGTGAAGAAATTTTTAAAATATTAAAACAACTGTCTAAAGAAAAATTAGTGATTGTTATTAGTCATGATGAAATACTTGCTAAAAAATACCATGATTATCTCTATAAAATAAAAGATTATCAATTAAAATTAATTCATCAAAATCCAATAACTCAAAGAAAAAAACAAGAAGAAAAAACAAGTAAAAGATCTTTTTTACAATTTATATTGAAAGAATTGAAAATGACGTGGAAGAGTTCTTTTATTGTTGTACAAGTTTTATTTTTAGCACTTTTAAGTATTTTATTGACCCTCTCATTGACTCAATCAACACAAAAACAAATTCATCAGCAATTAGAACAAATTATTCCTTCAACAACCATTATGTTAAAAAAGAAAAATAATCAAATGATCAAGATGGATGATTTGAAACAAATTCAACATCCAGCAATTCAATACCGTTTTTTACAAAATGATCAGGTGGATTTTTTAGGAATCTCTTTTTCTAAAAAATATCAAACGAAAAAAACACTTTATATTTCTGATTATATTCAGCAACCACAAAAGAAAATTCAAGGAAGAAAGATAAAAAATGCTCAAGAAATCATTTTATCTAAATCTACTTATGAACAACTTTTATATTTATCGCATCAGAAGAATTTAATAAATAAAGATGTATATTTGTTTTTTGAATATCAAAATAGAATTTGTTTTTATAAAGTTAAAATTGTAGGGATTGAAAATAAAAAGACTTTAATGGAGACCGTTTATTTTAATGAATATGCAATGAGTCAAATGTTAAAAGAACTTTATCAAATAGAAGTAGGGCAAACTGCTTTTTTGCAAGTAAAAGATAAAAATATTTTAAAAGATTTAAAAAATAAATATCCTTTATATCAATTTAAACTTGCAAATAGTTCATTATCTTCAAGCATCGATGAAAAATTTCAACAAATTGAATGGATCCTTTATTGTTTTAGTTCTTTATCAGTTGTAACAGCCTGCTTTTTATTAGGTGTTGTTTTATATTTGATGGTCATTAAAAGAAAAAAATATTTTGCTATTTTACAAACATTGGGGGCTTCATTATGGCAGATGATAACTCTTGTTTTGTGTCAAGGTCTAGGTATTTCCTGCACAGCATTTATAGAAGCAATGATTGTTTTAAAAGAGTTATTTATTTTTGCTAATCAGTTGATTCAAAAAAGTATTTCAGATTTGATGGATGAATTTTTTGTTATACAAAATAATGTGCTTTTAGGTGTTTTTATAGGAGTACTTATTTTAACATTATTATGTTGTTTGATCCCAATTAAAAAAGTAAAACAGATAGAAATTATAGAAGCTTTAAAGAGCTAGGAAGTTTTTTATTGCATAAAGTATGTGATGTGGTATAATAGAAAAGCAAAATCAATGAATAGGAGTACTAGCAAATCCCCTATATTTAGAGAGTCAGTGGTTGGTGAAAACTGATTATAGTATTTGTGAACTCGCCTAGGAGATGTATTTTTGAATAAAGTAAAAAATATCGTAGAACTGCGTTAAAGTTTTGAGGTGCTAGAATTTTATTCTAGAACTAAGGTGGTATCGCGTTAAAATTGGCGTCCTTAGATAAGGACGCTTTTTTATATTTAAGGAGGAAAAATTATGCCGTTCGATCACACAAAAATAGAGCCAAAATGGCAAAAATATTGGGACGAAAACAAAACATTTAAAACAGATTGTTATGATGATTCAAAACCTAAATATTATTGTATGGATATGTTCCCATATCCATCTGGAAATGGTTTACATGTAGGACATCCTGAAGGATATACTGCAACAGATATCGTATCAAGAATGAAAAGAATGCAAGGATATAATGTATTACATCCAATGGGATTTGATTCATTTGGACTACCTGCTGAACAATTTGCGATTCAAACAGGTCATCATCCTGCTGAATTTACTAAAAAGAATATTGATGTTTTTAGAAAACAAATTAAATCATTAGGATTTTCTTATGATTGGGATCGTGAAATTGCAACAAGTGATCCAGAGTATTATAAATGGACACAATGGATCTTTACAAAATTATATGATCAAGGATTGGCTTATATTGATGAAATTCCAGTTAACTGGTGTCCAGAATTAAAAGCTGTTCTTGCTAATGAAGAAGTTATTGATGGTAAAAGTGAACGTGGTGGATATCCTGTTATCCGTAAACCAATGCGTCAATGGGTTTTAAAAATTACTGAATATGCTGAAAGACTACTAGCTGATTTAGATGACTTAGATTGGCCAGAAGCAACAAAACAAATGCAACGTAATTGGATTGGAAAATCTATTGGTGCAAATGTTGATTTTAAAATTGATGGAACAAATAAAGTGTTTACTGTTTTTACAACACGTTGTGATACATTATTTGGAGCAACATACTGTGTTATGGCACCAGAACATCCATATGTTGAAGAAATTACAACAGATGCTCAAAAAGCAGATGTTGAAGCTTATAAAGAAAGCTGTGCAAGTAAATCTGACTTAGAAAGAACAGAACTTAATAAAGATAAAACAGGTGTCTTTACTGGAGCTCATGCTATCAATCCTGTAAATGGTAAAAAAATTCCAATTTGGATTTCTGATTATGTGCTTGCAAGTTATGGTACAGGAGCTATCATGGCCGTTCCAGCACATGATGATCGTGACTATGAATTTGCTAAAAAATTTGGTATTGAAATCATTCCAGTATTAGAAGGTGGAAATATCGAAGAAGAAGCTTATACAGAAGATGGTGTTCATATCAATTCTGAATGGTTAAATGGCCTTGGAAAACAAGAAGCTATTGATAAAATGGTAGATTGGTTACAAGAACATCATTGTGGACAAAAGAAAGTATCTTATAAATTAAGAGATTGGTTATTTTCAAGACAACGTTATTGGGGTGAACCAATTCCTATCGTTCATATGGAAGATGGTACAATGCGTACAGTTCCTGTAGAAGAACTTCCACTAGAATTACCAGCAACTAAAAATTTCCAACCTCATGATAGTGGTGAATCACCACTTGCTAACTGTGAAGATTGGTTAGAAGTAGAAATCGATGGACAAAAAGGGCGTCGTGAAACAAATACAATGCCTCAATGGGCTGGATCATGTTGGTATTATATTCGTTATATTGATCCACATAATAGTGAACAAATTTGTGATCCAAAATTATTAGATAAATGGTTACCAGTTGATTTATATGTAGGTGGAGCAGAACATGCGGTATTACACTTATTATATTCTCGTTTCTGGCATAAAGTTCTTTATGATTGTGGTGTTGTTAAATGTAAAGAACCATGGCAACGTTTAGTACACCAAGGTATGATTTTAGGAGATAACAACGAAAAAATGTCTAAATCAAGAGGTAACGTTGTTAACCCTGATGATATCGTTGCTAGTCATGGTGCAGATTCACTTCGTTTATACGAAATGTTCATGGGACCACTTGAAGCATCACTTCCTTGGTCAACAAATGGATTAGATGGTTCTCGTAAATGGTTAGACCGTGTTTATCGTTTAATGATTGAAACTGGTAAATTATCTGATGAAAATGATCATAGTTTAGATCGTGTATATCATCAAACAGTTAAAAAAGTTACTGATGATTTTGAAAAATTAGGTTTCAATACAGCTATTTCACAAATGATGATTTTCATTAATGAATGTTATAAAGCTGAACATGTTTACAAAGAATATGCTGAAAACTTTATTAAAATGCTTTCATGTATTGCACCTCATATCTGTGAAGAAATGTGGCAACAATTAGGACACAATGATTCAATTGCTTATGAACCATGGCCAACATATGATGAAAAAATGTTAGTTAGTGATACTGTTCAAATGGGTATCCAAGTTAATGGTAAATTAAGAGCTAAAATTGAAGTTGCTAAAGATGCAGATGATGAAGCTGTTAAAGAATTAGCATTCCAACAAGAAAACGTTAAAGCACATACTGACGGTAAAAATATCGTTAAAGTAATTGTGGTTAAAAATAAAATTGTAAACATTGTCGTTAAATAAAATATTACAAATGTTTAAGTAGAGATACGTCTTAAAAGCCTTGTAAAAACAAGCTTTTTGAAAAAAGTGTCTCTACTTTTTTATTTGCACATATTTCTATTTTTAGGGACGACTGGTACAAAATTGGTACAGTAAAGGGGTCATTTTGTACCAATTGGTATTACGACATTTGTGCAACATTGTTGTGAATCCATTTTGTAGGTTTGCAACCTATATAAAAAACGCCTCTGACTGCTTGGTTTTTTAAGCAGCTTTCTTTATGTAAAAAAAGGAGGTAATTATGGATAACGATAAAAGTATTAAAACATTAACAAGGTCAAAATTAAGACCGTTTCGATATCATCCATATAAGGTAAAGGAAGATGAAGACATGGCAAATCTGGTGAACAGTATTAAAGAAGAGGGTGTCATTAGTCCAATCATTGTAAGAAAGGTTGGAAAGGATCTAGAAAAAATTAATGAAAAATATATTTATCAGAATACATGTTTTGAAAATAAACTCATCAAATATACAATGCTTGGAAAAAAGAAAGAACTGTTTTTAAGAAACTGTAAGATTGAAGCAACAAGTCTGTCGAGTTTAGATATTAAAGAAAGAATAGTCTTTCATAACTGTATATTTGACAATGTTAAAATTTCCAAATGTAATTTTAAAAATGTAGTCTTTTATAACTGCAGGTTTAATAATTCAATAATTGTAAATTCAATACTGGCAAACAGTTATTTTATTAACTGTAAAGGAATTGAGACAGTTGATTTTATGGAAAATAATATGCAGGGTGTCTCAGTAATTGGTAGCAAAGTTAATTTAAATGAGCTGGTAGAAAAACAAAACAGATTTGAAGATATTTTAATTCAAGAAGAAATGCTTGAAGTTCAACATGGCAATGTTGCCGTGTTGGAAGAAAAAAAGGAAGATGATCAGGAAATGAAAGAAGAAAATGAAAGACAAATTATAAAAAATGAAATCTATAGCAGTCAGGAATTGTCACAAGCTTTTTTAAATAATAAGCTTTTTTATAAATGCCATTTTGTAGATTGTTCTGTAAGTGATAATGTAAAATTGAATGCTACAACAGACTTTAAAGAGTGTACTTTTTTAAACAATGATCTTCATTTTGATGATGTTGACAAAACATCGTTTGATGACTGTATCTTTGAAAAAGTTTCTCTTAAAGGAAATTTTATACATGTATCCTTTGCTGGATCAAAGTTTAGCAATCTATCTTTTATTAGAGATTCTACGTTTGTTGCCTGCTTGTTTGATCATACAAACGCTGCTGAATATTTTGATAATAATTTGATAAAGCTAAGCAATATTGAACTTGTTAAAAAATCAAACGATAATTCTGAAATATTGAAAAAATTAAATGAACTTTATGAGATATTAAAATCAGAAGATAAGGTATTACAGCAGGAACTGATAGCAAAAACAAAAGTGGATGAGGAAGATGTTCTTGATTATATTTTATATTTGGATGATATGGAATATTTGAAATTGATAGCAAAAACAAGCAGTCGTGTAGTTGAAGAAAAGATGGTTTAGATGTCAAAAACATTAGATAAATTATTTGAAACATATGCATACGATTCAAGACAAAAGACACAGCTCCGTTTAGCTGATGAAAAAGGACTTGATATTTCTAAAATGAAAGATCCTAAGTTTAATTGGGAGCAGATGCGAGAAATCTCATTAGCAATGGAATATGGACTGAATCCTGATACTTTATGTGATCCTGAAATCAATGCTGAATCTATGGAGAAGATTCGATATAGTCTGATGGATCAGCAAAGTGTTTTTGAAGATGCAAAAGAAGAAGTTAAAAAGAAACGTACTAAAAGAATTTCTTTAATCATTTTCACAATAGTATGTTCTTCTATTACATGTATTGTTTATTTAATGAACAAAGACACAGTTGATAAGTACATTGAACCAGTACCGTTAGAATTAACAACAGATAGAGTAACTGTTGAATATGGCGAAGATATTCATTTCATGGATTATGTAAAGTATTATGATAAATCTCAGCAATTAACAATACCTTTGAATCAAAAGCTAAATAAGATAAAGGATTATAAATTTGTTTATTCTGTTACGAATGGTGTTAAAACAAAAGAAAAAACATTGATAGTTAGCGTTGTTGATACAGCAAAACCAATAATTGAATTGACACAAAGTGAAATTACTCTTGATAGTGGGGAACAGTTTACACCAAAAGATTATATTAAAAAAGTAGAGGATAATTATGATCAGTTATCAGCTGATAATGTTGTAATTAAAAATACTGTTGATACAAACAAAGATGGTGATTATGAAGTCGAATATCAATTAAAAGATCAACACGGCAATGTTGCCATATCTACTTTAATAGTTCACATTAGAACAGTACCTCAAACCGAAGATAATACTGCTGTTAGAAATAAAGAAGATTCAACGGTTAAAAAGAATCAGGAACAGAGGGGTAAATCAAACAAAGTAGAAACACCTAAGACAATAAATGTTGAACCGAAGATATTTTATATAAAAGATTACAACTATGATTTATCAGCCTGTAGTCAAGCGGCAAGCAATTATATGAATCAAGTATTGAATAGTAGCAATATTAATATAAATGGTTATATAGAACCGTATCAGGAAAATGGTAGAATTGTTGGATATACTGTCTTATTTAAGTAAAATTTTAATGATTTTTTGATTATTTAACCTTAATAGTATGCCTTATCTTTCATAATATGTAATTGGTATATTTAAATTAAAAATGTATGAAAAAAATGCATGATAGTACTCATTTGATTAAACATATTTTATAAAAAATGTTATTATATTTATATAATTTATTTTTTAATTATCTTATCACAAATCATAAATTATATTGATTAAATCAACAGAAAAGTATTGTTATGACAAATTAATAGTAGTATTATATAGGTAAGGAAATAGCATTTAATTAATTGAAAAAAGTAATATAGTTTTTATGATATTACATTTAAATGATATCTTATCTGAATAACACTAAAGAAACTGCTAGAAAAATTGATTTAGAAGAACTAAAAGAATTATCTGTAGTTGGTGGGGATGATAATGGTGGAAATGTTTCCCCATATTCAATAAAGACTAGCTTAATTACTCTTACAGTTATTACGATTTCAATTACAAGTACATTCTCAGTTGGTGAAGCTTGCAGTTGGTCATGATAAGTTAGACATGTAATAAACAATAAAACAATGATTTTATAAAAGGTCAAGTCGCAATAAAACATGTGATTTGATTTTTTATAAATAGAAGGGAGACTTCTATGTGGCATATATCTTTTATGGGTAATAAAAAAAATCAAGAATTCAAAAATGACGTTTTACCCAAAAATTCAAAAAAAATAACAAATAATTCTTTTTGGATCAATGGGAAATTTTTTTCTTTTATTCTAATAGCAACTATAATTTCATTTACATTTTATAATTTTTTTACCCACCCAATTAAAAACCATTCTATAATAGAACTAATATTATGCATTATAATAGGTATTATATTTTTGATTCCTATATTTTTAGTACACGAAATATTGCATGCAATTTGGTTTCCAAAAAAAGCAAAAAAAGAGTTATGGTATGAAATTAATAGAAATTCACTATTTTTATTTTCTTTTCAAATATATTCGAATTGCCCATTAAAAAGAAATAGATTTTTATTAATGCTTCTATTTCCAAATATCATATTAGCATTAATACCATTATTTCTTTGGTATTGTGGTATCGTATTTATTTCACCATTTATATCAAGAATTATAGGTAGTCTTTTAACGATATTATTTACTTGTGGAGCATCTGATTATTCATTATTTTTTGATACTGTTTTATGCACAAAAAAAGAAGATAATATAATAATTTTTAAAAATGAATTTTATTCAAGTAATACTACTTGAATAAAATTCCATATCTAGTAACTTTCTTGCAATACGATTTTTATTATCTTCTTATTTATTGTATTGAGGCTGTAACGGGTAAATAACTCATTATAGTTTCATAAACAGTAAAAGGCGGACCGAAGTCCGCCTTTTATGGTACATTAATTCTACCATGAAAACATACCAACAAGATTATACGGCATATCAGACATATGCGCTACTAGATTTTAATATTTCTTTTGAAAAAGATGTAACTGCTGATGATATTTCAAGAACTGTGATTGAAGTTACGGAAAGGATAGATATAAACAAGTTTGTTGCCTTCACTCATAGAAATTCTCACGGGTATGATGGTCTCATGATGCTCAGACTGCTTCTGCTTGCTTTTGCGGATAATGGTTATGCATCTACAAGAAAGCTTGCAGAACTATGCAGAACTGACATCAGATATATGTTCATCGCACAGAATCAGAAGCCTTCTCATCAGGCATTTCAGAGATTCATCCATGATGCTCTCATTATGTCTGTTGAAGAAATTTTCTATGAAATGAACAGAATCATGGATGATGAGCTTCCTATCGATACAGATGTATTATGCATTGACGGTACTAAGTATGAAGCCAATGCCAACAAGAACACATTCATATGGAGAAAAAATACTGTCAGACATAGGGAAATTTGAAACAGTATGGAATTAAAGAACTAAAAGAATTAAGAAATGTATTTAATGAAGAAATGGAAAGTAAAATAAAAAGCAGACTGATCTATATGCGAAATCTTAAAGAATTAAATGAAAGACTTCAGGAAAGTGAAAAGCTTGGCGAAGTAGTCAAACGAAGAGGAAATCAATATATAAAAGAAGACTGGAATGGATTTATAATTCAAAGATTGGTTGAAGAGTTATAAATGGAGTTTCTTGTAATATCACTAAAAGAACTTGTATTTAAAAGTTTTGCTTCACCGTCCATTGCTCGCATCGATACTTGATGGTATGTCCAATTTTCAACGTGCAAGAAACAGAATCCTATATTCTCAAAACAAATATGAAACTTACACAATGAATGAACATACAGACAGAATAAAACGTATAGGAAATCCTAGAGGAGCCTACAAAAAATAAAATAAAAATAGAAAACAAATAAAAGGAGGAAAACCAGGACCAGACATCATCCTAATTTTCCTCTTAAAAAAGCACTGAATATTTTAGAGGGGATACTGATTCCACATCAATATCACCCCCTAATAATTTAGAGCGAATTTCGCTAAAGCACTCGATTATTTAGAGCGTCAAAAAAACTTCATTTTTTTAAAATATAAATCTTATTATCTTCTTGATAAAAAAGTTCGTTATTTCTCATTTTTAACAATATAACAATAAAAAAATATATATCACTTGCCGACATTGCTAAGCTTGAAAAGCCAAAAAAAATAAGAAAAGTCATTAGAATCAATTTTTTTATAATGAATGATAAAAAAATAGGAATAATTGCCAAGACAAGCGTCGGAGATATTAACATTATTAGAGTTCTACACTTACTCATCTTCGCATCACTTTCAACAGATATTATCGGTTGTAAGTTCTTCATTTTGAATATTATTTTTTTTCTACTTTTTTTCGGATATGATAGCAAATGTATATATTCATGTACAATACTAAAAGGGAAAACAGAAATAAGCACGGATCCAAATGCAGAAAAAAACAAGCCTATATCATTAATATAAAATCTTTTAATCTTTAAAAAAAATACCAATAGTAGCAATGTACATAACACAATGATCAACATACTAATATTTTCTGTTTTTTTGTTTATTTTAAGTATTTTAAAATTTCTATTATCATAAAACTTTTCTACCATACACATAAATCCTTTCTATTCATCTATACGAACTTGGAGTAGCGATTCGAATAGACGCGGGAATACGTCCAATTAACTAGCACTGCTCTGGACTAGTAGTAAAATATGAAATAGACACTAATGATACTAAAACAGTCGTAATGATAACGTTAGAAATAGAACATCTGGGTTCTGGATTTCCATCATTACCACCAACAATTGATAATTCATTCAATTCTTCAACGCTAACTTTTATCTTTGTATTCTATTCCATGGTTTTTTCCTTGGTTTCATCATGAACCTATTCCCTAGTACTATTATACAATTCTATGAGTATTTAATCTATCTAAAGACATAAATTATGTCGTAATTTTGCAAATTTGTAAACGTTCATCTTTTTTGTTCCGATTATATGTGTAAAATGTATCTTTTTTGCAAAATTTCCCTAAAAAAGCAAAAGAAGGCAAATTGGAAGAAACCAATCATTGTGTATGCTGTTTACAAGGATGTTTTGGAGAAGCGATGAAGGGCAACTTCACTTGTTTAGTAAATCCTAGATGTACAAGAGAATTTGAACATGATTTATCAAAAGCTGATAATACAAAAAATATTATGATTATTGGTGCTGATCCAGGTGGATTGCTGGCAGCTCGTATTGCAGCTCAAAGAGGTCATAATGTAACGGTTTATGATAAAGATACACATTTTGGTGGAGTATTTAGAAGTGCTGCTTATCCAATGGGGAAAGGAGAACTTTCTACTGTAATTTCTGCTTATAGAAAACAATGTGAAGTATTAGGTGTCACATTTAAAATGGGTCAAGAAGTATCTGAAGATACAATTAAAGAAGCTAGACCAGATACGATTGTTGTAGCAACTGGTTCAGTACCATTAACGCCACCAATTGAAGGAATCAATTCAGAAAACGTTGTAACTGCTTAAGATGTTTTTTATGGTAAAATAGATGTCAACCAAGAACCAGTTGTTGTTTGTGGTGGTGGAGAAGTAGGTGGAGAAACTGCTGAATTCATTGCACAAACAAATCATGATGTCACTATTTTAGAAATGAAACCAGCTATTATAACTGATATTGAAACTGATTGCAAAAACAAGCAGTCGTGTAGTTGAAGAAAAGATGGTTTAGATGTCAAAAACATTAGATAAATTATTTGAAACATATGCATACGATTCAAGACAAAAGACACAGCTCCGTTTAGCTGATGAAAAAGGACTTGATATTTCTAAAATGAAAGATCCTAAGTTTAATTGGGAGCAGATGCGAGAAATCTCATAAGCAATGGAATATGGCTTAACCCCAGATACTTTATGTGATCCTGAAATTAGTGCAGAATCTATGGAGAAGATTCGATACAGCCTAATGGATCAGCAGAGTGTTTTTGAAGATGCAAAAGAGGAGATAAAAAAGAAACGTACTCAAAGAATCTCTTTAACTATTTTTATAATGGTATTTGCTTTTATTGTAAGTGTCGTTTATTTAATGAACAAAGATACAATTGATAAATACATTGAACCTGTTCTTCTAGAATTAACAACTGATAGAGTAACTGTTGAATACGGTGAAGATATTCATTTTATGGACTACGTAAAGTATTATGATAAATCTCAGCAATTGACAATACCATTGAATGAAAAATTGAAAAAAGTAAATGATTATAAATTTGTTTATTCAGTTACGAATGGTATTAAAACAAAAGAAAAAGCACTTATAGTTAGTGTTGTTGATAATATAAAACCAACAATTGAATTGATACAAAGTGAAATTACTCTTAATAATGGAGAACAGTTTAATCCAAAAGATTATATTAAAAAAGTAGAGGATAATTATGATCAGTTATCAGCTGATAATGTTGTAATAAATAATTCCGTTGATTCTAATAAAGATGGTGATTATGAAGTTGAATATCAGTTAGAAGATCAACAAGGCAATGTTGCCATATCTACTTTAATAGTTCACATTAGAACAGTATCTCAAAACGAAGATAATACTGCTGTTGGAAATAAAGAAGATTCAGCAGTTATAAAGAATCAGGAACAGAATAATAAATCAAACAAAGTAGAAACACCTAAAGCAATAAATGTTGAACCTAAGATATTTTATATAAGAGATTACAACTATGATTTATCTTCTTGCAGTCAAGCAGCAAACAACTACATGAATCAAGTTTTGAGTAGTAGCAATATTAATTTAAGTTGCTATATAGAGCCGTATCAAGAAAATGGCGGAGTCGTTGGATATAAGGTTGTTTTTGATTGAAATATAAAAGATTAAAAAATAAGAACTAGCTAGAAATAGTGTATATATAGTATAATCTTTTTTGGTGGTAAGTATGAACAAAAAAGATATTATTTTAAAAAATGCATTGGAAATATTTAATGAAAATGGATATGTAGGTACATCAATAAATGATGTTGCAAAAAAATCAGGTATAGCTAAATCCACAATTTTTCATTATTTTGAAAATAAAGAAGATCTTTTTAATCAGGTATTTGTAAAAAGTAAAATAGCTTTTTCAAAAACAAACAATCCTTTTTTGTTTGGGGCAAGTAATGATGAATTAATAGAATTATTAGAATTTCAACGTAATCATATTGAAGAATTAAAATTTTTTAATCAGTTTGAATATTCTAAGTATATATCAGATGATTCAAAAAAATTAGCACAAGAAATACACGAAGATACGATTAACTATATAAAAAATGAACAAAAAAATAATAGAATGGTTGATTTAGATCCTATATTCATTTGTATGTTTATAACAAATACTTTTGTTAGCAATTATAATCGGATTTTTATTAATGGGAAAATAGATCTTGACTATGCTCTAAAGATAAAAAGATTCATCGAAAAAGCACTTGTGATATAATTCACTTGAATAAACCGACCGTTCGGTCTATAATAAGTTTAGGAGGAATTAATTATGGAAATTAAAGAATTATTTGGTTTTGAAGGAAAGAATGTAGTTATTACTGGTGCGGCAAGTGGTATGGGAAAAGCTGCTTGTGAATTGCTGATTGAATTAGGCGCTAATGTTTATGCTGCTGATTTAAATCCTATTGATTTACCTGTCAAAAAAGCATTTCAAGCTAATTTAGGAGAAAAAGAAGAAATCGAAAAATTAGTTGATCAATTGCCAAATGACATTGTTGCTTTTTATTCATGTCAAGGTATTTCTCATTTTCCTGGTAGAGAATATTTAGTTTCAAAAGTTAATTTCTTAGGGCAAAAGTATATGACGGAATTACTTTTACCAAAAATTTCTGATTATGGAAGTATTACTTATATTTCATCTGTTGGTGGTTTTGGATGGGAAAGAAACTATCAAAACTGTTTAGATTTAATTAATCAAAAAACATGGGATGAATCAATGGAATGGTATAAAAACCATGAAGAGTTATTTATTGCGAAAGATAATAATGCTTTAGATTATACTTTTGCAAAACAATGTTTATTATCATATGTTAATGCAAAATGTATGGATAAACAATTTATTGGAAGATACATTAGAATTAATGCAATATGTCCTGGTGATACTACAACAGGATTGACAGATGATTTTAATAAATCAACTGGTAACGGTAATGCTGAAGCAGGTGCAAAAGCTATTGAACAAATTTTCTTATCAAGTTGGAATGGTTTTGCTGCTGAACCTAAGGATCAAGGCTATCCTTTAGTTGCATTGGGGAGTAAACTTTGTTCATACATATCTGGACAAAAACTTTATATCGATTATGGTTTAACATCATCCTGGACACATATGGGATTATGTGGTACATCAATGGGTTCAGCTCAAGAAGCGTCACAAAAAACAACAGAAAATAAATAATTTTGAGAGATTGTTTTAAAAATATAGTAGGATAATAAAGAAAAATCTAGCAAATAAATAGAAAAAGAATAATGAGACAGTATAACTGAAGCATTGTTCTTTTTTTTGTTAGACTTATATATGGAAAAATTCTATAGCAAAATAATTTAAAACATGAGAACTGTCTTTACAAGAAGATTTGGGTATGAAAATTACTATAAATTGAAGCATTAAAAAAGTATTAGAAAATTAGTAAAAATGATGCACGAAATTTAAGAGTTTTATCAGTATAGTGAAGGGATTGAAATAACCCTAGAGAGAACCTTGAAAATTGAATAAAGGCAATATCAATACATACCTGATTATTAAATCGAAAATAATGATACTCACGATTAGCCTTAATTCGAGCGTTAAAAGCGTCGCAAATATAGGAATCGTACAGGATAAAACAAATTGAAACCTGCTTGTTATTAAACAAGTACTCTGATAAAAAAAGGTTATACAGAGATTGATATTTATAATTTGTATAGTTGAATATTTCAAATAATTCGTTCAACGTTTTTTGAAATATCGCAATTTTGTACATTACTAATTTCTTGAATTTTTTCTTATGATTTAAGCGAAGGAGGAAATGAATATGGATAACAGTAAAGATGAAAAAATACTACTAACATTAAAGGAAGCAGCAAATTATTTTGGTATTGGAATTAATACATTAAGGAGACTTACTAATAAACATACCAATTTATGTATTTTTAATGGAAATAGAAGAATGATCAAGAGACCAACCATGGAAAAGTGGTTACTTAATCATAATGTTTTTGATTGTTAGGTGAAATGTTATGGGAAAAGATTTAAGGAATAAAGAATTAGGACTAGGCATAAGTCAAAGAAAAGATGGAGTATATGTAGCTCGTTTTACTAATAGAGCAGGAAAACGTATCTTTTTTTGTGATACAAACTTAAGTTTGTTGAGAAGAAAGTTTGAAAAGGCTAAAGTTGAAGATTATGAAAACAGAAGTGTTGCTAGTGGATCTTATACCTTAAAAGAATGGTACAACTTTTGGATAAAAAATTATAAAATACCGAATGAAGTTACACCTCAATATATAGAACATTTGAATGCGACATTTAATAAATATATTCTATTAAAAGATAGGGGAAATATTGATTTACGTGATCTGAGAAATATCGATATTCAATTAATGGTTAATGAAGCAAAAGAAAATTCAATTAGTGCATCTAGAAATTTATTATCTATATTAAAACAAATGTTGGAGTTGGCTTATGAAAATGATTTAATTGTAAAAAATCCAGCCAAAAGTGTACACATAAAAAAGCCTAAAAGGAAAAGTACTGAATCAATGTCTAGAAAGGATGAAAAAATGCTTTTAAAGCATATAAGTTCTCAACAAGTCAGGGATATGGTTTTGATGATGTTAAATACTGGACTAAGAATTAGTGAATTATTAGGTTTATCTTTTGATGAAGTAAATTTAGAAGAAAGGTATATTGAAATTGGTCATCAATTATCTTACAAAAGAAATGAAGAACGTGAATATATTTTTACGAAAACTAAAAATAAAAAGAAAAGGATAATTCCAATTAATGATGTAACATTTGAAATATTAAATAGAGTTATAAAAAAAAGAGAAAAACAATTAGGAAAAACATATAGAGGTAAGGGTGCCATAAGTGATCAATTAGTATTTGTTACAGTTTATGGTGATGCATATTGCCAATCTGGATTTAATAGTACTCTTAATTATTCAATAAATAAAACTTTAAAATCAGGGTATGAGTTTGAATGTCCAAGATTATCTCCACACATATTCAGACATACTTTTGCAACAAGATGTTTGGAGGCAGGTATGTCACCAAATACAGTAAGCTCATTGTTAGGACATGGGACAATTAGAATGACACTTTCTTATGTACACAATAGTCCAGAAAAATTCAAAGAAGATACGTCTTTATTGAATAGAATTTAACTGTTTTTGCTGGCATTGAGTTGGTATTGAGAAAATTTAATCTTAAAAAACATTGATTTTATGGGTGTTTTTTTGATGATTCACCACATTCTTGTAAACATTGTCGTTAAATAAAATATTACAAATGTTTAAGTAGAGATACGTCTCAAAAACCTTGAAAATCAAGTTTTTTGAAAATGTGTCTCTACTTTTTTGTGAATATATGTATTTTTTTTGGTGACAAATAAAATCTTTATAAGAATGTCATGAAATAATGATTAAAGCTTGGAAATTGTTAAATTTTTATTGATTAAACTAACGATAGGTAGCAATATAACTAACATAAGGAAGTGAATGGATATGGAGAGGAAAGAAGAAATTATTCAGGCGACATTTATGTTAGCGTCTAAAAATGGAATAGACAATGTTTCAATGTCACAAATAGCGACACAATTAGGGATAAAGAAACCATCATTGTATAATCATTTCCGTTCGAAGGATGAAATTGCAAAGGCAATGTATGATTATTTAAGAACACAAGCAAAAGAAAAACTAAAAATAACGGATCTTGATTATGGAAAACTTGTCAAAGATAAAAGTCTAGAAGAAGTTTTAAAATTAGCGGTTCATAATTATTGTAAGATGAGTACACAAAGTGAAATGTTTTCATTTTATAAAATCATTTATTCAACACGTGCTACAAATTGTATGGCTGCCCAAATTATGTGTGAGGAAACAGAAAAAATGCTTTTAGAAACAAAAAATCTTTTTTATGCATTACAAGTTCATCAAAAAATATTTGTAAAAGACATTGATCAGGCAGCTATCTCTTTTACAATGACAATACATTCTTTGATTGATTATCAATTAGATAGGAAAAGTTGCAGGAACTGGACTAGGAATGTCTATTGTCAAAAAGCTTGTAGATGTAATGAATGGAAGTATTGAGGTTGAAACAGAACTAGGTAAGGGAACGAAATTTACCCTGATTTTACAACATAAGGTTGCTGATAATAATTTATTTTTGACAAAGACAGATATGTCTTTAGTTGATGAACAACAAATTTTACAAGGGAAACACGTTTTATTGGCTGAAGATAATGATTTGAATGCAGAAATAGCGATAATGATTTTAGAAGATATGGGATTAATAGTTGAACATGTTGAAGATGGGATTCAATGTGTGGCTAAAATGGAACAAATGCCTGCTAAAAACTATGATTTGATTTTAATGGATGTTCAAATGCCTCATATGGATGGTTATAAGGCAACGGAAACAATCAGAGAATTATCTGATGAAGGAAAGGCTCATATTCCAATTGTTGCTTTAACTGCTAATGCTTTTGAAGAAGATAGAAAAATGGCAATTTCAAAAGGAATGAATGATCATATTGCTAAACCAATTGATGTAAAAAAGGTTGAGGAAGTTATTATTTCTGTTTTAAAATAATATTTTCAATAAAAAGAAAAAGGGTGTTATTTATCTAAAATCACATATTCTTCTCTTTTTTAGATATATTCATTGAATTTTTCTGCTTCTTTTTTTAAAATAAAACCATATCGAGGAGAAAAACATGCAAAATAGTAAAATAACAATGAAAGAACTTTTATATAAAATGGCTTGTTATCAAGAACTATATCCAAATGTACATCTTTTTGAAAAAACAGATTTAAATCAAATGAACTCTAATTTTTTAAGCAATACAATAGAAGCGTTTCGTTTAAAAAAAGATTGTACAAAATTAGAATATTGCAAAGATAAACTTTATCATGTCATTTCTAAATACTATGTTGTAGATCAAAAAGAATATGTAATGGAAATTATTTGTTGTTTAGACGAACAACTAGAGCTATCGCGACAAGAAAATAGCAGTCTTATTTTAAAGTATTTGGGTAAACACGATGATTTTTATTTAGATGTATTAACAGGTGCTTATAATAGACGTTTTTATGAAGAAAAAATAAAACATCAAACAACTCCTGCAGGAATTGTTATGCTCGATGTGGATGATTTTAAGATTTATAATGATACATTTAGTCATGATTTCGGAGATAGGGTTCTTAAAATGATTGTTGAACATATTAAGAATTCACTTAGAAATCAAGACAAACTTATTCGCTATGGTGGAGATGAATTCATTATTTATTTGCCAAATATTGAAAAAGAAGATCTTTATTTAATTATGCAAAATATTTTAAAAAATATTCATCATGCAACAATCAAAGGGTATGAAAGTGTTCAATTTTCTATGAGTGCAGGGATTACAATGTATCAAACAGGGACAATTGAAGAAGCAGTTTCTTTGGCAGATCATTTATTATACCATGCTAAAAGAAAAAAGAATTGTATATTTACAGAATTAGATCATCAGTATTATTCTGATAGAAATGATACTAAACAAGCAATTCTTATTGTTGATGATTCTGAGTTAAATCGTGCAATTCTTTATGAAATATTAAAAGATGATTTTTATTTATTGGAAGCTACAAATGGGCAAGAATGTATTGACTATATTAAACAATATGGTTCGGGAATTTCTTTGATTTTATTAGATATTATTATGCCTGAAATTGATGGCTTTGATGTTTTACAATGGATGGAACAAGAAAAATGGTTAGATGATATACCTGTTATTTTAATTTCAAGTGAAGATTCAGCAAATATCATTAATAAAGGTTTTGTGATGGGAGCATCTGATTACATTAAAAGACCTTTTGATTATCGAATTGTTTATCGACGTGTTTATAATATAATTAAACTCTACGCTAAACAAAAAAGATTAATGGATTTATTAAAAAAACAAGTAGAAAAGAACTAAACGTTATTAATGATTTTATCGTATTGAATTTGGAAAATATATTTGATTTTTATCATAATGTTTTTATGGACAGGATAAACATCACAGTGGTCAAACTTTAAGGTTTATCCTTTTTTCTGTAAATTATTTTGATTTTAAGAAGATGATATAACATTTGTGAAAATAATAGAATAGTTAAAAAAGTTGATAACCAACAGAAAAAGCCAAAAGTTGATTTCCTGAGTTATTTGTAGCTCAAGAAATCCTCAAGTTTTTCAATTGATTGAATTATAGCGATGCTATAATTTTTTTTATTAAAATCTTTGTTTAAATATGGTAAAATATTTTAAAGGAAGTTGGTGACGATATGAAAAGAAAAGCAATTTATAAACTTTCTTTTAAAGAATATTTAAAAGCAATGATGATTTTTATTGTTTTTATAATGATTTGTTCTATTTCGTTTTTCTTTTATATAAAAAAAGATATAGAAAATGAATCTGTTAATAAAGTGGTTGTTAAGACAGAAAAACAAACTGAAAGTTTAAAACAGTATATAGATATTCAATATCGATATCTTGAAGGTATTGGTAATCATATAAGTCAGCAAGATTTATTTTGCGAAGATAATATAAATTTAATTCATTCTATTAAAGAATATACAAAATTAGAAAATGTTGGAATTATTGATAAAAATGGAGAAAGTCATTATGATAATGGTGCCGTAAAGAATGTAAGTCATCGTGAATATTTTCAAGAAGCACTAAAGGGAAATAGAGTCTTAAGTGCTCCACTTGAAAGTGTTATTGCAGGGAAGACACGTGTTATTATAGCGGTACCTATTTATGATCAACAAAAAGAAATTGTAGGAGTTATAGGTGGTAGCTATGATATCGGGGATCTAAATAAAATTGTTTTTAGAGGTATTTATGATGGAAAAGGATCGGCCTTTCTTGTTTCTAAAGAAGGGCAGTTGATTACTTATGATAATGCTGTCAAAAATAAAGATTTTTTAGCTTCTGAAAGTATTTATAGTTATTTTGCTGAATACAATGTTTTATCTCCGGATGATCTTCAAAGTTTAAAACAAAAATTTATTAAACAAGAAAAAGGTTATATGACTTTAAATCATAATAATAAAACATCTTATATGGCTTATTATCCATTAAAAATCAATGATTGGATCATGTGTTATAACATTGATGTAGATGTAGCACAGGAATCTATACATTTATCATTTATGCTGAATATTTACTTTTTGCTTTATTTGTTTTTGCGTTAGTGATTTTGTTATTTACAATTTATAAAGTAAACAATAAACATCAAAAAAGATTATTAGAATTTACACGTATCGATGCATTAACAGGTATAAAAAATAAGGAAACATTGCAAAATGAAATTAGTACATATTTAAAAAATGATTCTTCTCAACAATTAGGGGCACTTTTTATGATCGATGTTGATAATTTTAAAACAGTAAATGATTTAAATGGCCATGTTATTGGTGATGAAGTTTTAAAAAACTTTGGCTCAATTTTAAAAGAGTCTTTTACAGTAGAGGATATTGTAGGGCGTGCAGGTGGTGATGAATTTATTGTTTTTGTTAAAGATATTCAAGAGCATGGAAATGCGATAAATAAAGCCCAAGAAATATGTCAAAAGATAAGAAATATTGAAATTGACAATTTTAAAGGAACAATTTCTTGTAGTATTGGGATTGCCTTTTATCCTGAACATGGAACAACATTTAAAGGCTTGTATAATTTAGCTGATCAGGCTTTGTATCAAACAAAGAATCAAGGTAGAAATGGTTATACATGTTATACAAAATAATAAATTATAGATAAAAACTATCAAATTGATAATTTTTATCTATTTTTATTTATATAAATAGAAATGTATACTGTAGAACTAAGGGAGAGAAGAAAATGAAAAAATCTTATGTATATTTATTGACAACATTTATGTTATGGGGAAGTTTATATGTTGTCAGCCAATTTGTTTTAGGAAAGATTCCTACGTTTACAGTAGCAATGTTTCGCTATTTAATTGCTTTTATAGCACTAAGTTTAATCTCGTTAAAAAGTGAAAAAGAAAAAATAGAAAAAAGTGATTATAAATATTTCTTTATTATGGGATTTATTGGTTATTTTATTTCTGTTGATTGTCAACTTTTAGGAACAAAGATTGCCGGTGGATCAATGGCTTCACTTATTAATTCATTAAATCCAGTGATTATTAGTGTGATGGCAATGATTATTTTAAATGAAAAATTAGAAATGAATAAAATTGTTGGTATTGTATTATCGTTGGCTGGGGTTTATATGATTATAGGTACAGGAGCTAATATTCAGTTTTTAGGAGTTCTTATTTCTTTTATTGCAGTTATTGGTTGGGCTTTTATGTCTGTTATTTCAAGAAAGATTTCTAATAAATATAGTGCATTAACACTTACAAAAGTATCAATGTTGATTGCAACAATTTGTAATATCCCCGTGTCATTTTTAGAAGTACAAATGACACATCCTCTTATTCAAGTAGATTTAGGTGCTGTTTTAGGGCTTGTTTATATGGGAGTTGTTTGTACGGCATTTACGAATATTTTATGGAATAAAAGTTTATCATTATTGCCTGCTAATACTTGTAGTGCTTTTTATCCAATTCAAACATTAACTTCTTCATTTTTAGGAGTTGTTGTTTTTCATGAGGTTTTGACAACTTCATTTGTATTGGGATCAGCTTTTATTATCGTTGGTGTTTTAATTAGCTTATTATTTAAAAAACGTACTCGAAAAGAAAAAGAAGTCCTAGTATAATCATATTAGGTGATACACATGAATTTATATCAATTACGTTATTTTACAACATTAGCACAAGAAGAACATTATACAAAAGCAGCTTTAAAATTACATATTACTCAACCGAGTTTAACGCATGCCATTCATTTATTGGAAGATGAACTAGATGTTGTGTTGTTTGAAAAAAAGGGAAGAAATGTTGTTCTAACAAAGTATGGAAAACTTTTTTTAAAAGAAATCGAGCCAATTCTTAATCGTTTAGATGATTCTATAGAAAATATTAAACAAATTTCAAAAGGAAAAGAAACTTTAAATATTGGTTTTGTAAGAAGACTAGGGATGAGCTATATTCCCCAACTGATTTCTTCTTTTCAAAATGAAAATGTGACCTTTCAATGCCATAGTGGTTTTTCTTATGATCTTATTCATGATTTAAAGAAAAATGATTTAGATATTGTTTTTTGTTCCTATGTAGATGATCAAGATATATTTTTTAAACCTGTTATAACACAAGAGTTTTATGTAATCGTCAGTCTTAATCATCCACTTGCTAAAAATGATGAAATTGATTTAAAACAAATAGAAGATCTACCTTTTATTACTTTTACTAAAAATAGTGGAATTCGTCCAATGATCGATCATCTTTTAGAAAAGGCAAAAATACATCCTCATATATCAATGGAATTAGAGGAAGATGAAGTCGTTGGTGGTTTTGTAGGTCATGATTTAGGGGTAGCGATTGTTCCTGATATGGCAGTTTATGATTTGTTGCCAATCAAAAAAATAAAAATTAAAGATATAGATGAAAAACAAACATTTTATATGGCTTATTTAAAGAATACACAAAAATCAAAAGCATTTCTTGAATTTATTGAGCATGTAAATTGTGATGTATTGTAGAAAAACAAGTCTTTTTTCTAAAATGGAAAGAGATTTTTTTTAATTGATTAAAAATGATACACTATCATTTGTAGTAGAGAAAGTCGTATGGAATATAAACTAATAGCTTTTGATATGGATGGAACATTATTAAATTCTAATAAACAAATTTCAAAGAAAACCCAAGAAGCAATTGCTAGAGCAGTTGCGTATAATAAAATTGTGATTTTAAATACAGGAAGAAACCCTGCAGAGCTTGAAGAATTTTATGATATTTTACCAGGTGTTCGTTATTTAAATTGTATCTCAGGCGCACTTGTTTATGATTTAAAAGAAAAGAAAGCCTTATATCAAAAAAGTTTTGATGAAGATATTTTGAAAAATATTTATTAAAAGAGTAACGGAAGTTACTTTTTTTATGCTAGGATAAAAACAAAGGAAGTGTTTAAGATGTTTAAAAAACAAAATAACATGACGGTCATGGATTTTACAGGAATTTATGAAAATGAAAAGTTTTATAAACATAAAAATATTAGATGGCTTGATTTACATGAATTACAAGGTGTTTATGGTTATTGTAGTCAAGAAGCAAGAAGAACAATAGAAGCTAAAATAAGTAATCTATCTCCTGAAGGTATACATTTTATAGATTCTGGTAATTTTCATTATGTTAGTGAGTTTTGGATAGAAAAAATGGAACATGATTTTATTTTAGTTGTTTTTGATCATCATAGTGATATGATGCAACCGATGTTTGATGATATTTTAAGCTGTGGATCTTGGATTTTAAATAGTTTAGAAAATAATAAATATTTAAAAAAAGTGATTTTAATAGGTATTGATGAAAAACAGGTTTCATTGATTAAACGTCAAGATAAGGTTCTCTATTTAACAGATGATGATTTAGAAAATAGAGAAGTGTGGAAAAAAGTTGATGATTTATTACGTCAATATCCTTTATATATTTCAATTGATAAAGATGTTTTGAGTCAAAATGTTATTCAAACAGATTGGGATCAAGGTTCTATGCAACTCATGGAATTTAAAATATTACTCGCTTATTTATTTAAAAACAGTCAAACAATTGGAATTGATATTTGTGGAGAATGTGCTAATGAAGTAGGACAATTAAATGAAATTAAAGAAGATGATGCTTTTAATGAAAAAATACTTTCCTTTTTAAAAAAAGAAGAGGATTAAGTAAAAAGTCTTAATCCTCTTTTAAAGTATTATGAAACATATTTAAAAGTAATTCTACAAAGATTACAACAATCGATTGTAAATCAACAATTGATTGTTTTGATAAAGTATATCCTGGAAGAATAAGTGTATTTTCAATTAATAATTTAGGCTTTGGATTTAAAGTAATTATATACGTATTTTTAGAGGCGTTTGTAAGGTCAAAAAAACGAGAAACATTATTTTGATTACCTTCAATAGAAAAATAAATCAAAAGGTCATCTTCATGAATTGTATTATAAAGATGACTTGCTTGCATATAATCATAAGCAAAATAAGTATTAATACCTAAATCTTGTAATCCTAAAACTAAATGCTTTGCTGGTAAAGATGAATAATGAACACCAATGATATAGATGTTTTTGGTGTTTTTTATTTGTTTAATAAGTTGGTTGAGCTTATTTTGATCAATGTTATTGAATTGACGAATGACTGATAAATATTTAGATGTTAATTCATCAAATAGATTTTCAGAATTTACTTCAACATGTTCTTGATGCAAATAATGAAGCATGTCAAAACGAAAATCTTTATAACCTTTATAACCTAAAACTTGACAAAATCTTAAAATTCCAGAAGTTGAAACTTGACATAGTTCAGCAATTTTAGTAATCGTCGCTGTTTCAATAGCTGTAGGGTTTTGAACAATATAATCGTAAACTTTACGTTCTGTTTTAGAAAAATCATTTTTATGTAAGTGGATGGTTTCCATTAAGTTCATAGTCTCACCTCATGTTTATTTTATATAAAAATGATAAAATTGTCAAAATAATATGTAACTATTGACAAAAGAAAATAATAAGATTATGATTTGCTTGTAAAAATTATCAAAATAAAACGTAAAAAGTTACAAGGAGACTATTATGAAACAATTACCAGAAGGATTTTTATGGGGTGGCGCAACTGCTGATTTCCAATATGAAGGAGGATTCAATGAAGGAGGAAGAGGACTTTTATCACATGACTTTGAAACAGATGGATCAATGGAAAATCCAAGACATCATACATTTCAAATGCCTGATGGAACAATTTTAAAACCAAGAAGTTCATTTTTCTATGCTGATCCTGTTCCTAATGAAGCAAAGCCAGTTTTTTTAGATGATGAATATTATCCAAGTCATCAAGCGGTTGATTTTTATCATCATTATAAAGAAGATATTGCTTTAATGGCAGAAATGGGATTTAATGTTTTCCGTTTTAGTATTTGTTGGAGTCGTATTTATCCTTTGGGAGACGAAGAAACACCTAATGAAGAAGGATTAAAATTTTATGATGAAGTTATTTCGGAACTTGAAAAACATCATATGGAACCACTTATTACTATTTGTCATGATGAAATGCCAATGCACTTAGCTTTAAAATATGGTGGATGGTCAAATCGTTTTGTTATTGATTGTTATGTAAAATATTGTAAAACACTCTTTGAAAGATATGGAAAACGATGTAAATATTGGTTGACATTTAATGAAATCAATGCTGTTAGAGGATTTGGGCCATGTGGAACAAAAGAAAGTGATGGAAAAGTGAGATATCAAGCAGATCATCATATGTTTGTTGCTAGTGCTAAAGCTGTTATTTTAGGACATCAAATGATGCCAGGTAGCATGTTTGGAACAATGTATGCAATGAGTGAACTTTATCCAGCAACGTGTAAACCAGAAGATATGTTTAAACGTCTTCAAGCAAGAAGAGAAAACTGGTATTTTATTGATACGATGGCAAGAGGTTATTATCATCCTTATGCTAAAAGTGTGTGGAAACATCATGGCTTTGATTCATTAGAAATCACAGAAGAAGATAAAGAAATTTTAAAAGAAGGACAATTAGACTTTGTTTCATTTTCTTATTATCGTTCAAATACAGTAAAAAAAGATGATCCATGGTTTAATGTTGGAGGTTCTTCAAATCCTTATTTGGAAAATACACCTTGGGGATGGCCTGTTGATCCACTTGGGCTTAGACATTGTATGAATGAAATTTATGATCGTATTCAAAAACCAATTTTTATCGTAGAAAATGGTATGGGAGCTATTGATCAAGCAGATGAAAATGGATATGTTGAAGATGATTATCGTATTGATTACTTACAAAAACATTTATCAGCTATGGCTGATGCGATTAATGAAGATGGTGTTGAATGTTTAGGATATACGATGTGGGCACCAATTGATCTTGTTTCTTTATCAACTGGAGAAATGAAAAAACGTTATGGATTTATTTATGTTGATATGGATGATAAAGGAAATGGAACTTTAAAACGTACAAAGAAAAAATCATTTAATTGGATGAAACATATTATTGAAACAAATGGGGAAGCCCTTGATGAAAAACTCTAGCAATCAGCTAGAGTTCTTTTCATTATTGACACTTCTTTATAATTCCTATAATATTAGTAGGAAAAGAGAGGTACCTTATGATTTATTTAGACTATGCAGCCAATACACCAATAGAAAAAGAAGTACTTGATACGTATTATCAAGCAACCATGAAATATTTTGCTAATCCTAATGCAAGTCATACACTAGGATTACAAGCAAAAGAAGTTATTGATCAAACAACAAAGCACATTGCTGAACAATTACATGTTTTACCTGAAGAAATCATTTATACATCAGGAGCTAGTGAAGCCAATAACCTTGCAATCAAAGGTATTTTAGAAAGATATAAACATCGAGGTAAACATGTTTTAATTTCACCTTTAGAACATAATTCAATTTTATCAAGTCTTACAAAAATGCAAGAAAATGGTTTTATTGTTGAAATGATTCCTTTAAAAGAAGATGGACAAGTCAATGTTGAAAAAATGAAATCAATGATTCAAGAAGATACGATTTTAGTAAGTGTTTGTAGTGTGGATAGTGAACTTGGAATTAGACAACCGATTGAAGAAATTGGAGAAGTTTTAAAAGATTATAAATATTGTTTTTTTCATAGTGATGCTTCTCAAGCAATTGGTAAAGTAGTTATTGATTATCAAAATGTTGATTTGATTACTATTGCACCTCATAAGTTTTATGGTATGTTGGGAACTGGTATGTTAATTAAAAAGAAAAAAGTTGGTTTAAAAACACAAATTGATGGGGGAAAGTCAACAACTGTTTTTAGAAGTGGAACGCCTGAACTGGCACATATTGTATCGATTGAAAAAGCTTTAGAGATTGCTCTTTCCAAACAACAAGAACGAGAAATTTATGTAAAATCAATCAATCATCAAATGCTTGAACAATTAAAACAATATGATCAAGTATTAATAAATCGTACAAAATATTCTTTACCTCATGTTATTAATATTTCCTTAAAAGGAATGAAAGCTACAAAATTTGCACAAATGCTCGATCAACAAGGTATCTATATTTCTACTAAAACTTCATGTTGTCCTGTAGAAACACCTTCTAAAATGGTTTATGCGCTTTATCAAGATCGTCAAAGAGCGATGTCTTCTTTTAGAATTAGTTTATCGCATTTAACAACAGAAAAAGAAGTTCAAGATTTTCTAAAAATCTTTGATCAATGTTACAAGGAGTGCTTTGGAAATGGAAAAATATAAAGAAATAGAAAGAAGTATCATAAAAACATATCGTAAAGAAATTTGGTCTAAATTTATAAAAGCTGTTAAAAATTATCAACTTATCCAAGAAAATGATAAAATTATGGTTTGTATTAGCGGTGGAAAAGATTCTTTTTTAATGGCTAAGTGTATTCAAGAATTACAAAGACATGGGCGTGTTCCTTTTGAAGCACATTATGTTGTGATGGATCCAGGATATAACAGTTATAATCGTGATTTTATGGAAGATAATGCAGATTTATTGAATGTACCTATTAAAATCTTTGAAAGTAATATTTTTGATGTGGTTTCAACAGTTGATAAAAGTCCATGTTATTTATGTGCAAAGATGAGAAGGGGCTATCTTTATAGTAAAGCACAAGAGTTAGGATGTAATAAAATTGCTTTAGGACATCACTTTGATGATGTGATTGAAACAATACTTCTTTCGATGTTTTATGGTTCTGAAATCAAAACGATGATGCCTAAATTACATAGTGAAAACTTTGAGGGATTAGAGCTTATTCGCCCTTTATATTTAGTAAAAGAAGAAAGTATTATTTCTTGGCGTAAACATAATGATTTGACTTTTATCAATTGTGCATGTCGTTTTACTGAAGGATGTTTTTTAATTAATGATGGAACAAGTAAAAGAAAAGAAGTCAAAGAACTCATTAAAACAATGAAACAAGTAAACCTAAATGTTGATCAAAATATTTTTAAAGCTTTAGATAATGTTAATTTAGATTGTATTTTAGGAACGAAAAAGGATAAAGTTTACCATAGCTTTTTAGAGGATTATGAAAAATAAAGAAATTATAAAAAAAGCTTTTGAAAAATCGATACCTATTATGTGTAGTTATCTTTTTGTATCGATTGCTTATGGAGTGATGATGAACGAAGCGGGCTTTTCTTGGTATGTAGCATTACTTGTGAGTTTTTTGATTTATACGGGTGCTTTTCAATTTCTTTTGATTACTTTATTAAGTGGGGGAACTTCTTTACTTACAATTGGTGTTACAGCTCTTTTAATGAATAGCCGACAACTTTTTTATAGTTTATCTTTTATAGATGTTTTTAATAAAATGAAGCAAAAATGGTATATGATTTTTACCATGACTGATGAAACTTATGCGGTTAATTGTAATCTAGAAGATCAAGATAAAGAACAAGTTATGTTTTATATCGCACTTTTTTCAAGATGTTATTGGCTTATTGGAACTGTTTTAGGAGCGGTACTTGGTAATTTGATTCCGTTTGATTTAACAGGAATTGATTTTTGTATGACAGCCTTGTTTATTATTATTTTTATGGATCAATTAGAGAAAAATAAAGATCATTTTCCTGCTGTTGTAGGAATTGTTATCGCTATTATTTGTTTGATTGTTTTTGGCAGTCAAAACTTTATGTTACCTTCATTGATTATTTCTTCAATGATTTTACTTGTTAAACAAGGAGGAACATCTTATGAATAGTTATGTACTTTCAGCAATTATTCTTTCTGCTTTAATTACTTTTTTATTAAGAGCTTTTCCTTTTCTTTTGTTTAAAGAAAAAGAACTTCCTAAATGGTTAGAAAAACTAGAAAAGCATTTACCAATGACTATTATGGCAGTTCTTATTGTTTATTGTCTAAAAGATTTAAAAACGCAATTAACAACACTTTTTATTCCTTATCTTTTAGCGTGTTTAACAGTTGTTTTTACTTATAAATGGAAAAAGAATACTTTTTTAAGTATTATTTTATCAACTCTTGTTTACATGATTTTTATCCGTCTATAGTTTGTTAAAAATATCACAAGCTATAGATTTTTTATTTTGGTAGTGCTATAATTATATTAACACTTAAAAATTGTATTTAAGGAGGAAATATAAATGGGATTTTTAACAGGTAAAACAGCAATTATTACAGGAGCAGGACGTGCTGTCTTAGAAGATGGAAGTTGTGGTTCTATTGGTTATGGAATTGCGACAGCTTATGCTAAAGAAGGAGCTAATCTTGTCATTACAGGACGTAATGTTAAAAAATTAGAAGCTGCTAAAGAAGAATTAGAAAGATTATATGGTATCAAAGTTTTAACAGTTCAAGCAGATGTCAATGCTGGTGCTGATAATGAAGCCGTTGTTAACAATGTTGTTAAACAAGCAATGGATACTTATGGAAGAATCGATGTTTTGATCAATAATGCGCAAGCATCAGCATCAGGAGTAACATTAGCTGATCATACAACAGAACAATTTGATCTAGCAATGTATTCAGGACTCTATGCAGCCTTCTATTATATGAAAGCATGTTATCCATATTTAAAAGAAACAAAAGGATCAGTTGTCAACTTTGCTTCAGGAGCAGGATTATTTGGAAACTATGGACAATGTTCATATGCTGCTGCCAAAGAAGGAATCCGTGGATTAACACGTGTAGCTGCTAATGAATGGGCAAAAGATGGAATCAATGTCAATGTGGTATGTCCTTTAGCTTGGACGGCACAATTAGAACAATTTGAAAAAGCATATCCAGAAGCCTTCAAAGCAAATGTTAAAACACCACCAATGGGACATTTTGGAAATAATGAATTAGAAATTGGACGTGTCTGTGTACAACTTGCTAATCCTGATTTTAAATATATGACAGGAGAAACACTTACATTAGAAGGTGGACTTGGATTAAGACCTTAATAATTAATCACTCTTAGGAGTGATTTTTTTATGTATTCTTTTATAATGAATATATAGGAAAGAAGGAATGGTTATGAAGTATGCATTAATTAATGGAAAAATTTTAAATGGTCATCAGGATATGGAAGTAGAAACAGGGAAAGCAATTTTTATTGAAAATGAAAAAATTGTGGCTATTGAACCTTATCGTAATTTAGATAAATCTTATCAAATTATTGATTTACAAGGAAAATATATTTTACCAGGACTCATCAACATGCATGTTCATCTTGCAGGAAATGGAAAACCACAAAAGAAACAAAAAGATAATGAAAAGACAGTTAAAATGTTGATGTCTAATCCATTATCACGAAAAATTACGTATAAAGTGGTTTCTAATTTCGCTAAGATCGAATTAATGAGTGGGGTAACAACAATTCGTACAGTTGGAGGAATTGCTCATTATGATTCTAAATTAAGAGATGAAATTTTAAAGAGAAAAGTTATTGGTCCAAGAATTGTTGCCAGCAATGAGGGAATTTCTGTTCCTCATGGTCATATGGCAGGATCAGTCGCCATTGCTGCCCATAATAATGAAGAAGCTCTAGCTTTAGTGGATAAAGCAAAAAGTCAAAATGTTGATTTGATTAAACTTATGATTACTGGTGGGGTTTTAGATGCAAAAGAAAAAGGTGTGCCTGGCGAATTAAAAATGCCTCCTGAAATGGTAAAAGCTGTTTGTGATAGAGCGCATCAACTTGGTTATAAAGTAGCTGCTCATGTTGAATCATCTGAAGGGGTACGAGTAGCTTTAGAAAATGGTGTTGATTCGATTGAACATGGAGCAAAATTAGATGATGAAATGATTGCTTTATTTAAAGAAAAGAAGGCTTTTTTATGTACGACGATTTCACCAGCACTTCCGTTTGCGTTGTTTGATCCAAGTATTTCCAATGTTTCAGAAATAGAAAAATACAATGGTGAACTCGTTTTCAATGGTATTATTGATTGTGCAAAGCAAGCATTAGAAAATGATATACCTGTTGTTTTAGGAAATGATGTAGGATGTCCATGGGTGAGTCAATATGACTTCTGGCGAGAACTTTATTATTTCCATAAATATATTGGTGTTTCTAATCGTTTTGCTTTATATACAGCAACTTCACTTGCTTCTAAATACGCTGGTCTTGAAAATATTACAGGAAGTATTGATGTTGGTAAGGATGCAGATATGATCGTTGTAAGTGAAAATCCTTTAGATGATTTAAAAGCTTTAAGATATGTTGAAAAAGTATTTACACGTGGTAAATTAATTGATTATCCAAAGGTAAAAATCAATAAAACAGTAGAAACAGAATTAGATAAGTATTTATAAGGAGTTAGTTATGAACAGAAAATTTTTCTTTTTTGACATTGATGGAACATTAGCAGTAGGAACACCAGGAAGACAATACATTCCTGAATCAACAAAAAAAGCAATTCGCATGTTAAAAGAACAAGGTCATTTTGTGGCTATTGCGACAGGAAGAAGTTATGCAATGGCAGTTGATCATATGAGAAGTCTAGGTTTTGAAAATATGGTGAGTGATGGTGGTAATGGAATTACAATTGATAATGAACTTATTACCATTAAACCATTAGATTATCAAAAATGTTTAAATCTCATAGATGAATGTAAAGAAAAAGGATTTATTTGGGCTATTTCACCAGATAATAAAACAAGAAGATTGGCACCGGATTCTCGCTTTTATGATTTTACACATGATGTCTATATGGATACTGGGGTTGTAGATGGTCTTGATCCTAGAAATTATGATCAAATTTTTAAAGTCTATGTAGCTTGTTTTGCACCTGAGGAACAAAAATTAGAAACACTAAAAGAATTACCTTGGTGTCGTTTCCATAAAGAATATTTATTTGTAGAACCAGGTGATAAATCAGTTGGTATTAAAATGATGGTTGATCATTTTAAAGGTGATTATAAAGATATTGTTGTTTTTGGTGATGAAAAAAATGATTTATGTATGTTTAGAGATGAATGGACAAGTATTGCGATGGGAAATGCTATTGATGAATTAAAAGAAAAAGCAACTTATGTAACTACACCATGTGATCAAGATGGTATTTATAATGCTTGTGTACATTTTGGGTGGATCCAAGAATAATTTCATTTTTTCTAAAAAAGTTGAAAAACTTCAAGACTTTGTCACGCATTTATGTCACTTTTGAAAAGTTAGAAAAGATATTTAATTTAAATAGAAATTTTGATATGTGGTTGACTAATAAGACTTTTCATACTGTTGGTTATTAAGATCATAAACAATATCTTCAATATCCTGCAACTTTTTGTAATGTATCAAAATCTTATGATAAAGGAAATTGCGTGGCAAGATATCATTTTTTACAATGTCCTGATGCCGAGTTTGCGAAGAAATATAAGCTCATGCATATACTTCTACTATTTTGTAATGCTGATTATTGGGGAATCAGCCAACTTCATGGAACACTTATTCGTCAAGGAACTTGTGGAAACTGTGATAAGTGTGATTATTGTATTGTTGGTAGTAAAAATCCAATGGCAAAGAAATACGAAATAGTAAAAGATGAAAACGGATTTTTAGTGAGTCAAAAGATTTAATGATATGTTGGAGGAAAATCATGGAAAAATTATTTTTTGATACAGAAAAAGATGGTTTCTATGGGACTTATTATATAAACCCCAAGGAATCTCATTGTGCAATGATTGGAATGTTTGGGGATGATCCTAATGATTATATGGCAAAATGTGGTGCTAAATGGCTTCATAAAAATGGTGTCAATGTTCTTTGTATGAAAGATTATAGTCATGTCAATTATCCGTTAGAAAGAATAGAAACAGCGATTCAATGGTTAAAAAATAACGGAAATAAAAAAATTGGTATTGTAGGAATGAGTACAACGGGGATGGATGCACTTGTGGCTGCTTCATTTTTTTCGGATATTACTTTGACCTTTGCACTTACACCAAGTGATTTTATATGGCAAGGATTTGAACAAGGGAATAAAGATGGTTGTAAAGAATGGCCAATTCCCGGTGCATCAACACTTTCTTGGAAAGGGCAACCTTTAGCGTATATGCCATTTGTGTATGAACATCCAATTTATTGGCAAAAGGTTGAAGAAGAAACAAAAGGTTCTGGAGATATTGAACGAAGCACATGTTTATTCATTGATTCTGAAAAAGCAAGAGAACATACAGAGGAAGAAATGATTAAAGTTGAAAATATAAAAGGAAGTTTATTTCTTGTTGGGGCAGATGATGATTCTTTCTGGGGTGCGACACGTTCCATAGTGAAAAGCTATGGCATGAGAACGTGCTAAATTTATACTAATTAAAATTACAAGTTCTTATAGAACTGATACTTTGATAGGTGGAATGATGAGGTAACGCTCTGAAACGCCTACTCTAATACTCCGATATGCGTCTAATAATGTAACTTATTAGTGGTATAACGCTCGGTGAAGTCGGCTGTATGCACTCGCTATAACGATTACGTACGTTATGGCAAACCAAACTAGAGGTAGTTGCGGGTGATAGGTCGGGAGTCTATAAAATACTCATGGTTAGAATTTGATTTAAAGGGTCAATGACGAAATTCCGAATGTACGGGTCTATAAAGGGAATTGAGAGAAAAGCTCAATCTTACATTTGTAAGGTATGTGTGGTGGAGTAAGTTTCCCAGAGATGAAACACCATAATGTATTACAGGTACATTCAAGCATACAGGCTCATAGGAATAACCTAAAAGTATATGTAAAGATAAAAGTATCGGAACGTGGAAATATCGAAACACATGTTTAAGCCAGTTACATGGTGTGTTATCAAGGAAACATTCAATTTAGAATGATAACTTGATTTTATTCGATTGAGAGAGGTGGCACAGTACCTATGAAAACATGGAAACATGTCGGAGGGATAGCCACTAGTCCGTATATTAAACAAATAGAAAACTAAATAACAATTAAATAAGAATTCAAAGGTTCGAGTATGACTAAGAGAAGTATTCCTTATAAATAATCTTTTATGTAGAAAGGAACACTGACTTTGACAATTGAAACAACATCTAAAAAGAAAAATATACTTCGAAATAATGAGTATTATGGAATGCAAGGCACTTTTGATAATCTTTATGCAAATAGTATTAATAACGCAAAATTTAAAAGGTTGTATAATTTAATCATTGCAGAAGAAAATATCAAACTCGCATATAGAAATCTCAAAACGAATAAAGGTAGTAAAACACCTGGTACTGATGGTAAAACAATTGAGACATTATCAAATATGACATCTCAAAAATTAGTTGATACTGTAAGAACAAGGTTAAATAATTATAGACCTCAACCGATTAGACGTGTAGAAATACCTAAATCGAATGGGAAAGTAAGAGAACTCGGAATACCTACAATTATGGACAGATTAATGCAACAATGCATTAAGCAAATTCTAGAACCTATATGTGAGGCAAAGTTTCATGAAAGAAACAATGGTTTCAGACCTAATAGAAGTGTAGAAAATGCCTTAGCACAAGCATACAAGATGATGCAACAAATGCATTTGTACTATGTGGTTGACATAGATATCAAGGGTTTCTTTGACAATGTTAATCATGGAAAGCTATTGAAACAACTGTGGCACATAGGAATACAAGACAAAAAGGTACTGTGTATCATTAGTAAAATGCTTAAAGGTGAGATTGCACATATTGGTTTTCCCGAAAAGGGAACACCACAAGGTGCTTTATTATCTCCATTATTAGCTAATGTAGTTTTAAATGAATTTGACTGGTGGATAACAAGTCAATGGGAAGAATTTCCAACACGACATAAATATATCAATTCTATTTCTAAGAATGGTAAAGAGTCAAACTTTGCGAAATACAGACCTCTCAGACAAACAAGTCATTTAAAGGAATGTTATATTATTCGTTATGCCGATGATTTCAAAATCTTTTGCAGGAATTATAATGATGCAAGAAAAATCTTTATTGCAACACGACAATGGCTGAAGGAAAGACTAGGATTAGAAATTTCTCCCGAAAAATCAAAAATAGTCAATCTAAAGAAAAATTACTCTGAGTTTTTAGGATTCAGACTAAAAGTCAGAGATAAAGGACAAAAGAAAGTAGTCACCTCGCATGTTAGCAAAAAAGCACTTTCCAAAATTAGAAAAGAAGCAAAAGAATTGGTAAAACAAATCCAAAAACCACATAAGGATACCGAGATAGCTACAATTAATAGATATAATGCTTATGTTTTCAGTATTCATAACTACTACCGCATAGCTACTAATATACAAAAAGATATAGATACAATCGCTTTTAATATAAGAAGAATTCTTGAAATCAGACTTCGAACCCGAATGACAAAGAAAACTCACGATAAACTACCCAAATATATTGAACAAAGATATGGAGAAAGTAAACAACTAAGATACATTGGTGGATATCCAATTATTCCATTAGGATATGTTCAACATAAAAGTCCAATGTACAAACCATCTAAAGTTAATAATTATACACGTGAGGGAAGAAAACTTATACATGATAACCTAACATGTGTAGATACTGATACTTTGAATGATTTAGTTAGAAACCCACCTCCAGAAAGCAGTAGTGAACTCAATGACAATAGAATATCATTATACGTGGGTCAATATGGTAAATGTGCAATCACAGGATACCCACTAAATATAAATGATATGATAGTCATTCATAAACAAAACAAAAAGGGTATATCAAATGATAAATATCAAAATTTATTGATAGTCAATCATATCGGATATTCGCTAATTTATGAAACGGATAAGAAAACTTGTGAGAAAACAATGAGAGTATTAGAACTTAGTGCAAAGAAAAAGCAACTTGTACGTTTATTAAGAGGTAACAATAATCTTTAAAATTGTCATCAATTGAAATTATTTATTTGTAAGTGAAATGTAATATACGGATGGAAAGCCGTGTGATTGGAAACTTTCACGCACGGTTTGGGGCGGGGGAAAATCTGGAGATAATATCAAAGGATTACCTATCGTTAAAAGTGTCTACCCTACACCTAGTTGTAGGGGTGGCACACATAAACAGGAAAATATATTCGACGTATGGATCAACGTTTAAAAACACATCCTCACAGTTGTGAGTATACAACGCTTGTTTATGAACACGGAACACATTTTGTTTTACCAGAATCTTTACTTCGTAAAGCTTTACCGATAGGGCTTAAATTTGTTTTACGTTTTATTTTTAAAGCGGCTAAAGATTATCCTAATGAATGTGAAGCAACAAGAAAAGATATTGATGAAAAACTTTCAAATGCTTTAGAAAAATGGTGTAAAGAATAAAATTAAATGATGAAAATACGGAGTATATAGCTCCGTATTTTTTAAACTATGAAATTTAATAGTTACTAAAAAAAGTTTATAATTTAAAAAAAGAGATTGAAGGTGATTTTTAGATGGCAAAATATAAGAAAAAAATAGATGATGATATACGTTGTCCTCTTGAATATGGACTTACCTTATTTGGTGGAAAATGGCGTTCACGTATTATCTGTGTATTATTCGCTCATAAAAAATTACGATATAGTGAAATTCGCAAAGAAATGTATAATATTACAGATGAAGTACTGGCATCAACGTTAAAAGATTTAATAGAAGATGGTCTTATTGATTGAAAATCTTATGATGAAATTCCACTAAGGGTCGAGTATTCTTTAACGGAAAAGGAGGTATCTGTTGTTCCAATTCTACAAAGTATTTGTAAGTGGTTAGGAATTTTTTATAAAGAAGATAATGAAAATGAAATGGTTCAATGTCAAAAATGTGATCACCATGGATAGGAGAAAGTATGTTAAAATATACAGAAGAAAAAATATTTACACAAGAACAAGTACAACAATTATTTTTATCAATTAACTGGGTTTCTGGAAATTATCCTAAACGCTTATGAATTCTTCAACGGTACTTACTGTATGGGATGGTGATTTTCTTGTTGGGCTTATAAGAGTGTTGGATGATACGGAAATGTTAGTGCAGATCCATTATGTTCTTGTTCATCCTGACTATCAACGAAAGGAAATTGCAAGTAAAATGATTGGCTATATTAAGGAAAAATATAAAGATTTTATGTATCTTGAAGTGATGCCAGAAGATAAAAATAATATGTTGTTTTATAAGAAAAATGGCTTTACGTTAATGGAAAATGAAATAGCAATGCAAATATGCAATGATATTCATGAATAGAATTAATAATGAAGAGAAAATACTTTTTAAAGTAGAGTACTCTTCATGTTTTTTGTTTATAATTAAAAGTATAGAAAAGGTTGACTCTCCCCTTAGGGGATAATCTATCATATAAAATAGAAAGGAATGTAACAATGTTAAAAATTGGTGAATTTTCAAAACTATCATATTTAACAATCAAAGCATTGCGCTTTTATGAAAAAGAGGGGCTTTTAATTACTCAAAAAGTAGATCAGAAAACAGGTTATCGTTTTTATAAGACAAGTCAATTAACCGATGCAGCAATGATTAAGTCCTATAGACAATTAGGACTAACGATTGAAGAAATTAAAGAAATCTACAGAGGGGCAGATAAAAAGAAAATACTTATTTCTAAAGCAAAGATGTTAGAAAATCAAAAAAAAGACATTGAAGCATGTCTTTCTATCATTAATCATATTTTGGAAAGTGATGAAATGAGCTATCAAGTAACTGTAAAAGAAATACCTGAAACAATTGTTTATTATAGTGAAGTGAAAGTGAAAAAATACTCAGATATGATGAAAGTTATTCCAAGTCTAAAAAAAGAATGTCTAGAACTGAATCCACAAATAAAATGTACAAAACCATCTTATGAGTTTTGTGAATATTTATAAGGAAACAGATATCATGATTTGCCGTTATGAGGCAGTAGAAAGCATCGGAAAAGAAAGTGCTCGAATTAAATTTAAAAAACTTCCAGCGACAAAGGCATTAAGTCTTTTTTATAAAGGTGCCTATGATGAAATTGGTGAAGCATATAGTTTTCTTATGAAATGTGTAGAAGATAATGATTATCATGTAAGTGGTCTTGCTAGAGAATGTTATATTGATGGTATTTGGAATAAAAAATCGGTTGATGAATGGCTCACAGAAATTCAACTTCCAATTATTTAGGAGATTAGAAAAATGACTTTTGATTTTAAAAAAGAATATAAAGAATATTATAGACCTAAAAATAAGCCTGAAATTATTAATATTCCGCAATTTAATTTTATTGCGATAAGAGGTAAAGGAAATCCTAATGAAGAAAATGGCATGTATCAACAAGCGATTCATATACTCTATGCTGTTGCTTATACATTAAAAATGAGTTATAAGACGGAATATAAAATAAAAGGCTTTTATGAATATGTTGTTCCACCACTTGAAGGCTTTTGGTGGCAAAAAGATAAGAAAAATGTGGATTATTTACATAAAGAAAAGTTTCATTGGATTTCAGTTATTAGATTGCCTGATTTTATTTCTAAAAAAGATTTTGATTGGGCAGTAGAGAGAGCTTCTATAAAAAAGAAAATAGATTGTTCAAAAGTAGAATTTTTTACTTTTGAAGAAGGTCTATGTGTTCAAATGATGCATCAGGGTTCTTTTGATGAAGAAGAAACTACGGTAGAAATAATGAATCAATATCTTCAAGAAAAAGGCTATCGAAATGATTTTAATAAATCAAGATTACATCATGAAATTTATTTATCGGATGCTCGTAAAGTGATACCAGAAAAATGGAAAACAGTGATTAGACATCCAATATGTAAAATTGATAAAAAATATGAATAAAGGGTTATTAAGATAAATGTATTGCATCTTATGTAAGAAGAAGGTTCTTTTGATTTTGTATTTTTAGATGAAGGTATTGATATGATACAAGAATCACAACATACTTTTATAGACAGTATAAAACTATAAAAGAAGTAATTGATACAGGAACACTTATCATGATGTTGACTAAAGCAGGTGCAGTTCTTTATTTTGAAAAGAAAAATATCACAAAAAGTCAATATGAAGGAATAAGAGAAATATTTGAAAAGAATAATATACTTTGCAAAATGAAAAAAATTAATTTCTAAAGAAAAATTAGATTCAAGACTGTTGAAAAAATCAACAGTTTTTCTTTTAGAAGGCAAAAATATTATATATATGTTATGGTGATTATTGTTTTAATTATGCTAAATTTGAAGCATATATCTTATGACGAAAATTAACCACTTATGTATATATTCTTTTAATAAATACGGTAATTAAATATAAATTATATATGTCTTTTTGACTATCTTTTTATATCTTCTTAAATGTCCGCAAAGCCTTATTTTATAGGCTCTACGGGCATTTTGCTTTTGTGGTAAACCTCACATATCTAGGTCTATCTTCTTATATTTTCGCTATCAAGCGTGGTTAAAATCGTGGTAACTACTTCTTATGCGATTAGACGCTGAACCTCTGATTTTGCGGTATCTATGGACGCATGAGCGTACCAGTTCATTGTGATACTGATGTTTGAATGTCCCATGATATACTGTAAATCTTTTGGGTTCATGTTCTTGCTAGCCAGCCTTGTGCAGAATGTATGGCGTAGCGTATGCGGTGTGATATGTGGCAAGGGATTATCCTTGTGGTGCTTGTTGTATTTCTTTATCATACGAACAAATAAGGCGTTATAATCAATCGCAACTTTGGGCTTCCCTTTATGATTGACAAACAGAAAATTGCTCCGTCCGTCTATCACAAATGGTTCTGCTTTTGGGTGTTTCTTCATAACCCGTTGAAATGCCTGTATTGTTTCTCTGCTTAATGGCACTTGCCTTATTCCGCTCTTTGTTTTAGGCGTTTCAATATAATAGCCCTGTTCCTTGCTCTTTAATAACTGGTGGTCGATAATCACAACTTCATTCTTGAAATCAATATCGGCTACTGTCAGTCCGCACAGTTCCGAGATACGAAGTCCTGTTTTTAACAGTATCAGCACATCATCATAATGCTTGTGATACACATTGTCCGTCTTAATAAATGACAATAAGGCTTGTTCCTGTTCCTCTGTCAATGCGACTTTCTCTTTGGTATCATTTTCTAGGACTTCATTTAACTTGAAATCAAAAGGGTTCTTCCTTACGCAATCGTCTTGTATGGCGATATAGAATGACGCTTTTAACGAGCGTTTATGGTTGTTAATGGTATTGTAGGAAAAGCCTTTGTCTTTCATGCGTAACGCCCATTCCTTAGCGTCAGAGGGCTTGATTGTATCAATGCTCCTAGCACCTAACTTATCCTCTTTCAATAACCGCATGAGTTGTTCCCGTTGTTTCATTGTGCTTTTCTTCACGTTTGCCCTCTGTGCGTTCTGTTTGGCATAGAGTTGGCAAAGCGTCATTTTCTTGCCTGTGCTGTCGATACCGTCCTCAATATCCCGTCTTATCTGCTGTTCCAGTTCTCGAAGTGAGGGTTTTTCCCGTTTTCCCTTTGGTGTTGGGTCTGTGGGTGTCAATCTCCAAGCATACACATATTTTGTGTTTCCAAATGCGTCTACATATTTATATAAGTATTTCCCGTCTGTTCGTTGGCTCTCTCCAGTATGCAGGATACGTCCTTTACTATCCCGTCTTTTTTCTTTCATGGTGTCTGCTCCTTTCCTTGTTGGAAAGAGCCTTGATATGACTTGTGTTCATCATAACACATACAAGGCTCATTTGCATTAGATTGCGTCCAATTTGTCAATGACCTGTTCAAACTGTCGGCGTTTAATCTGTATGCGGTTGCCATTCATAATGAGCCAGCCAGCGTCCTTGTTTTCCTCTGCCAATCGTCTTAACTTGTTTTCTCCGATACGGAAATACTTTGACGCTTCTTCAATGGTAAGGGTGTATTTTTTCCATACAGGAATATCGTTGTTATTCATCAGATACCCCCTTTCCCATGTTTCGTGTCATACTGGATATAGGGGATAAGGTCGGTGCGGTCTATCCTCTGTAAGTGGGCGGTTAGTTTACTGGAAAGGGAATTGCTGTATCTTGCTTTATCAAGCATAGTTCCCACTTTTTCCAGTCCACCTAATGCGTCATGTTCTTCCAAGAAGTAAAAACTTTTCACAGCGGAAATCACGCCACCCTCTGTGAGCCATTGCTGTGTTTCCTCAAGAGAATTATGTAGTTTCGGTACTTGCAGTTTTAAGACTTCCACAGCCCCTAAAAAGCGTTCCCAAAACCGACACGTTTTCCATCTGCTCTTATTACTTTCATTTCTGTTTGGCACGACAAAGCGTAGGTTGTTTGCCAATAGTCCGAAAGCCAGTTCCCCAAGTTCCAGCGGTCTGTCCTTGAATGTCATGGCAAAGGCATGAGCCTTATCATCACGCAGTTGCATTTCTGTCCGTTTCCAACTGCCGACTTCATCAAGTGTCTTATTATGTTTTGAACAGACTTCCTTATCCTTGTCATAAAAGCGGTAGGACAATCCCGATTTTCCAGCACCAATATAAACGGTCTTTGCGGTGTCGAAATCATCAAACTTACTTTCGTCAAAGTGATAGCCCTCACTATTCGAGATAAATTCCTCTTTTTCGCATTTCTTCTTTATCTGCTCTATGGTAAAGAATGGCTTTTCGTTCTTATCATCAATGGCAATATCAAGCCTTGTGAAATGGAAGTTATCCAGTCCGTATCTTCGCTCGCAACGTTTGAACATATCCCCAAAGGTATAGTTTCTGCTGTTGAGAATACGGAAAATATCATCACAACCTCTGCCCGTCATAACAAGATAACAGCCTAGCCCCTGTGGGTTGTCCTCTGTCTTTCTTGCGTCCCCCGATACATAAATATCTCCAATCTGCCAGCGTGCTTGATAAGTCTTGAATTTTATCGTTGCTGGATAGACATTGAAAATGTCAGTCGGTAAACCTAAAATGTGCATGATGACATCTTCTGCGTTTGCAGTTTCAAATACAATGCTGATGTAATCAATCTTAACAGATAAATTTTCGTGTGTTGCGATACTTCATTACTCCTTTCGTATGCCCCGATTTTTTGCAGGGTATAAATTGCATTTTTTCCTTTATTTATCACAGTTTCTAGGTACTATGACATGTATACGCAGGGCGGTGTTACATATACGCCCTTTACGAACGCCTAAAGGCGTTCCCTTTCTTCCTGTGTCTGCCCCGTTCTTAACGCTCACGAGCCTTGTAAGGCTCGTGGCTAAACGGAACAGCCCCAGTCAGAAACCTTATTTTCGGTCTGATAGTCCATGCTTATTCATGCTATCAAAGTGAAAATATATATTTTATATGCTTACTCAAGCGTGTGATTGACCCTAGCGTGCTTAATCACTCTGTCTAATACGATAATAACTCCATTAGAATTACTTGTCAAGAAGTTTTTGTTGACTTTTAGATATAGATTAAGTATGATATGCTTATAAATACCAAGAAAAGCAACGAAAGGAGCGATTATACTAAGTTATGGAGCATTATGAAAAGAAAATCAGTTTCTTAGGAGAAAACATACAGACCATAAGAAAACACAGAGGAATGAAACAACAGGAACTTGCGGACAAAATCGGTATCAATATGCAGAGCCTTTCCAAGATTGAACGTGGCGTGAATTATCCTACCTTTGATACGTTAGAGAAGATAATGGACGTGCTGGGTGTAACGCCCAATGAATTATTGTCGGGAGAATGGAAGTATATTGACCACACCGAGCCCTATATCATGGATATTATCAAACGGGAACAAGACTTCAATGTTTCCTTAGATTACCTGTCTGAAAATGAATTTTTCGATGATGAAAAAGAATGCACATTTTACAAGGCATATAAACTCATACAGTATATCCATAACTACATTACCAATGAGGTTACGGAGTTGGAAGAACTTATGGAAATCAAGCAGTTGATACAGCGTCAAAAACTAGAACGCATGATAAAAGTGCATAAGGAAATGCGAGGGTTAGACCGATACAGAGAACAGCCCAAAGAGTATAAATACCATGACCCTTATGATGATTGGATATTTCGTCAGCTTGCGGATATAGACAACAGAAACAACATTCCCGACACTTCTCCACAAGTAGACTTCAATGAAGCAGACTATGAAGATTATCTAAAGGCGAAATGGAACAGAGGTCTTTAATTTCCTCTTGCATGGAAGATACAGCAAACAAAAAGCCCAGTAAAGAGTGCAAAGCACCACCAATGGTGGCAAGGCTCTTGACAGGGCTTTTTCTTTTCTGTTGTGGGGTAATCAAGAGGAAGAAAGAAAAAGTGTGCATTTTTGTTCCATAAATGCTAAGGGTATGCTGATTTTTATTGTGGCGGATATATGGAACTGTTATAATATGGATATGAAGAAAGCGACAAATTTGAAAGTGTTAATAATTTTCAAACAGCCTCATTGCATGGAAATAAGAAACAGACTATCCTTAAAGTAGGAGGTGGCACAAATGGCAAATGAAGATAAAAAAGATTTTAATGCTATGTTGCATGATAGTAAGGATATGCCAAAATTTCAAATTATCATAGACCAGAAAAGTATTGAGAAATATGGTGGAAACAAAATGTATTTTGCTCCCCCGATTGACTATGACAAAGTAATGAAAAAAGTTCCGTATGGTAAAGTGATTACGGTTGGAAAAATACGAGAACACTTTGCAAAATTGAGTGGTGCAGATTTTACAGAGCCGATTACAGCGGGTATATTTGTTTCTATTGTAGCGTGGGCGAGTTATCAGCGTTCCGAAGATGAAACACCCTATTGGAGAACATTAAAAGCAAACGGAGAATTAAATGCTAAATATCCAAATGGTATTGAAGCACAGAAAGAAAAATTAGAAGCAGAGGGACATACCATTATTCAAAAGGGGCGTAAAAATATACGATACTATGTAAAGGACTATGAAAATTCTCTTTTTGATTTGAAATAGGCAAATTCTATTTCACAATTTCATATCTCTATACACAAAGCAGTTAGTCTTAGGATTGACTGCTTTTTTCATACCTAAATTTCAGATTGGAGTGATGAAATGGTGTTTGTTAGAGCTGTTCACTAAGATTATCGGTGCATAAAATTTTATTGTGGTGCAGATATGAAAATGATATAATGTGGATATGAAGAAACGGACAAACTAGAATTTGTCGAGCTGGTTAGTTCGAGATAATTTTGAGTTTGTTAAGATGTGGTGCACTTGATGGAATCACAGGTACGACATCATATTATGGAGGATGAAATAGATGATAGGTTTGATTGTTGCGAGGTCAAAGAATAATGTTATAGGCAAGAATGGTAATATACCATGGAAAATAAAGGGAGAACAAAAGCAATTTAGAGAGTTAACAACGGGTAATGTGGTTATTATGGGGCGAAAGTCTTATGAAGAAATCGGTCATCCGTTGCCTAATAGAATGAATATTGTTGTTTCCACCACAACAGAGTATCAAGGAGATAATTTAGTTTCAGTTAAATCATTAGAAGATGCATTATTATTGGCTAAAGGACGAGATGTATACATATCTGGTGGATATGGACTATTTAAGGAAGCTTTGCAAATAGTAGATAAAATGTATATCACAGAAGTAGATTTAAATATTGAAGATGGAGATACATTCTTTCCAGAATTTGATATCAATGATTTTGAAGTTTTGATAGGGGAAACACTTGGTGAGGAAGTGAAATATACGAGAACATTTTATGTAAGGAAAAATGAATTGAGTAGATTTTGGATTTAGGGTGTTTTCATAAATATATTGCTTTTTATGCATATATAAATTGTTGTAAGACAAATCCCAGTTTGACAATTTCATATCCATACACACAAAGCAGTTAGTCTTAGGATTGACTGCTTTTTAAAAAGACACCATTTAGGTGTAATGATGTCTTTTGGGTGTTATTTTATAGGTCATATCAAGGCTCATTCAATCGTGGTAAATTCGTGGTAAAATGAGTTTTTTCTATACTTCAAAATACTTGAAAGTATAGTGTTTATGCGGATAATCGAAAATTAGATATAAAATTTATTAGAATTAATTATTATAGGAGGATTTATTGATGGAAATTAAGAAAAAATATATTATAGGAATTAGTGTTTGTGTTTTACTGATAGTTTCTGTGTTCTTTATATTTAATCAGGGAAAAAGCAATGAACAAGTTATTACAGAATATTTTGAATTTTTAAAAAAGAAAGATTATAAACAAATGTATCAAATGTTAGATCAAAAAACGGTTTATACACCTACACAGAAGTACTTTGTTGAAAAATATAAAGAAATCTATGATGATATAGGTGCAAATAATATACAAGTAAAAATATTAGACGAAAAAAATGATATAGTTAAATATCAAATATCCATAGACACTGTGGCTGGAATAATTGAATATAAAAATAAAATTGGAATTAGAAACGAACAAATTCAATTCAATAACAATCTTATTATGAAAGACTATAAAGATGGTTGCAAAATCAAAGTAACAACATATAATCCTGAAAAAAGAGGACGTATTTTAGATAGAAATGGCGAAGTACTTGCAGAAGATGAAAAGGGATATTCAGTTGGTCTTGTAAAAGGAAAGCTTAACGGTGAAAATGATTATGGACAAATTGCACAATATTTAGAAACAGATGTTGAGACTATTCAAAAGAAAATGAGTGCTTCTTGGATCAATGATGATTCTTTTGTACCCATTAAAACAGTTTCTGAAATCACAAAAAATGGTTTAATCTATAATGGTATTTTAAATATCAAAGGTGTTAAAATTTCAACAGTCAGTATTCGTACTTATCCTTATGATAAAGTAGCTTCACATATTATAGGATATGTTCAAAATGTTAATTCAGAAGATTTAAAAAAACATAAAAATGAAGGTTACAATTCAACTTCAGTAATTGGTAGAAGTGGTATTGAAGCGGTTTATGAAAAACAACTAGGGGGAAGTAGTTCAGGAAAAATAGATCTTGTTGATAAAAATGATAAAGTTATTGAAAATCTTTGTGCAATAGAGGTTGATGAAGGCCCTCAAGATATTACTCTAACAATTGATATTGATTTACAACAAAATCTTTATAATGAATATCAAAATGATAAAAGTGCATCTGTTGCTATCAATCCAAAAACAGGAGAAGTGTTAGCACTTGTATCAACACCATCCTATTCAAACAATGATTTTGTTTTAGGACTATCAACAGATAAATGGGATGCTTTAAATAATGATGTCAACCAACCTTTGATGAGTCGTTATAAACAAACCTATATACCTGGTTCATCTATGAAGCCTATTACGGCAGCTATTGGTTTAGAAACAAAGATCATTGATCCTGATAAGGATTTGGGTGCTAAAGATAAATGGCAAAAGGACTCAAGTTGGGGTAATTATTATGTAACAACATTACACGCTCCTTCACCTAATAATTTAAAGAATGCAATCACATATTCAGATAATGTTTATTTTGCAAGAAGTGCGTTAAATATTGGAAAAGAGAATTTATTCAAATACTATAAAAATTTAAAGATTGGTGAAAAGATTCCTTTTGAACTGGCTTTAAATAGAAGTCAGTATATCAATAAAAATCAAAAAGTAAATGATCAATTAATTGCAGATAGTGGTTATGGACAAGGACAAATTTTGATGAATCCTGTACAACTTGCAAGTATTTATAGTGCCTTTGTTAATAATGGTTCAATTTATAGTCCACATCTTGTAAAAAAAGGAGAGCGAATGTGGATGCAAAGAGTTTTCAGTGATAAAACAATAAAAACAATCAAAGAAGATCTCATTAATGTTATTGCAGATGAAAATGGAACAGGACATAGCATCTTTCATGATAATGTGATTCTTGCAGGAAAAACAGGAACAGCAGAAATCAAACAAAGCCAAAGTGATACGACAGGAAAGGAGTTTGGCTGGTTTATAGTAATGACAACAGATAGCAAACAACCTATTTTAATAACAACATTGGTAGAAGACGTTAAGGATAGAGGTGGTAGTGGTTATGTTGTTGAACATACAAAAACACCTTTAGATTTATATCTTTCTAAATAGCATTATCATATTTTGTTTTGAAATTAAATGATATTTTTAAAATAGAAGATTGATTACTTTATTCCAAACAAAATCAACTAGTGAAATAAAAGATTACATGGATATGCACTTCAAAGATTGGGCAAAAATTTATAATTTAAAAAATCTATGTATCACATTAGAAGATAGCATGGTAAGGTTAGCTAAAAAGAAAGTAAAAAAAGATGAAGTCTTAAAATCAAAGTTTCGGCGCTCTAAATAATCGAGTGCTTTAGCGAAATTCGCTCTAAATTATTAGGGGGGATATTGATTTGGAATCAGTATTCCCTCTAAAATATTCAGTGCTTTTTTAAGAGGAAAATTAGGATGATGTCTGATCCTGGTTTTCCTCTTTTTATTTGTTTTCTATTTTTATTTTATTTTTTGTAGGCTCCTCTAGGATTTCCTATACGTTTTATTCTGTCTGTATGTTCATTCATTGTGTAAGTTTCATATTTGTTTTGAGAATATAGAATTCTGTTTCTTGCACGTTGAAAATTGGACATACCATTTGCATTGGATAAGATCTGCTTTACATAATTGTTTTTACCTTCACATGGTTCATTAGATATACGTCTGTCATTTATCCATATAAAAGAGTTGAGTATTTCTTCTTTCCGATGTTCAAGCGTCACTGCAACACTTATACTTTCTTCCACATGTGTATGTTTGAATTTTTTAATTACTGCATCGAGTTCCTTTCTTTTATTAGAATTATTGACTTCTCCTTTTGAAACTTGATCGAATATCAAATATTCTTCTTTGGCATTATAGGCCTGTCTAAGTTCATCATCAAAGCTTAGTAAAGTTTCAAGTATCATGTTTTCAGTTACATGACATTCCATTATCTTATCATACTTGAACGTTTCATTGTCTATGTTATTTTTGGATTTTAACAGTATCTTGTAACGATGTTTCAATAATCTGTATTCTCTAGATTTTTTATTTTTAACATATTTACGCATAATTCTTTTTCGAGTATGATTGAGTTGATCATTTATTAGTCTGGTAACGTGAAAATGGTCAACAAGCAAGGTCGAATTTGGAAAATATGTCTTTAGTAAGGGTTTGAATATAAAGCTCATATCAGTGCATATGTATTCGACCTTTTTTCTTTCTTCCAAATCAATCTTAAATAGATAGTCGGACATGATATCATGTGTTCTGGATTCAACGATATCAATAATCAAATTGTTTTCAAAGTTCATAAGAATAGCAGGATATTTGTATTTAGAGTTTCTAGAGAAATGAAATTCATCGATCAATAGAACTCTGGGAAGGCTATGTCTTTTAACTCTGACAAAAGTATCGAACATTTCCATGATTCTGGTAGAAGAAACACCAAACATTCTAGCAATGGAAGCATAAGTAGCATTATAAGGTTTTAACCTGTTTAGAATAGAAATGATAGCTGTTCTAGTAAAAGACCAATCACCATAAGCAATAGGATTTACATCAGGAAAAGAAGCATTACAGTCAATGCATTTATACCTTTTAACATAAGTAATCATCTTTACAGGTTTATCATTAACAGGTACAGATACAAGAGATCTTTTCTTATTGCCTTTACTAATGAAATGAGTGCTGCCACATGTAGGACATGAAAATCTAGATGGCTTGAATCTAATATCGATTTCATAATTAGATTCTTTATGATCTACAGTAAATGTTTCAACAACATCATCCTTGATATCAAATAGTTTTAATAATTCGTTGTTCATAATAATAATTTAATCAGGACCAGACAGTAAAATTGTATCAAAAAAGGGGATGATTCACATCCCCACGATAATTTAGAGGGTACTCCGCCTAATAATTTAGAGCGAACCTCTAAGCACCGGATAATTTAATATACCAAAGTTTCTCATAAAGGGAAACTTTTTTTAATTAATAATAATTATAAGTTTGCTTCTTTATTTATAGAAATTTATAAGTTGTATAAAAATAGAGAAAAAAATAAAAATCACTCAATTTTTACAACATGTAAGTTTGAATGATTTTTATATATTATTAATAATAAAGTTTAATATTATATGAAAATTACATACTGTTATGGTAGAAGAGATAGAATGAATTCTATAGGTAATAGCACGCTAGTTTTTAGTACTTTTTATGCTTATGCTCAAATATATTATGACAATACAGGGAAATTAAAGAATCATGCCAATATATTATTATGGGTCACGTGTTATTGTTTTTTGTATTATTTTTAAAAATAATCGTTGTGATAAATTCTTGAGAATTGGTATCAAATTTAAATTGTGCAAAACCATTATATTTTTTGGCGGCTTTTTGGATGTTAGTTAATCCAAAGCCATGATTATCATTATCTTTTTTTGTTGAAATAAATGATCCATTTATTTCGGTTGCATATGCACAACTGTTAGTAATTTTAATAATTTGATATTGATTATTGGTTTTTGTTTGTATTTTTATATACCTATCTTTACAATCTTCACAAGAATTTATAGCATTGTCAATAATGTTAGCATAAATGGTATTTAAGTCCATGGCGTTGATAAAACTTAAATCTAAGGGCCTGATTTCAAAATACATTTTAATATTAAAAAAATAAATTTTATGCAATCTACTTGTTAAAACTAAATCAATGAATTCATCACCACTTCTAATATCAGAAAGCTCACAAGTTTTATTGTATAAAGAATCAACAAATTTATAAGCTTCACTATATTTTTTTAAATAAAGCATACTCTTTAATGTTGAAAAGTGATGCTTTAAATCGTGACGATAAGCTTTAAAATCATAAATACTCTTTTTTAAAGAAGTATAATATTGTTCATTTTCTTTTATTCGCATTTTTTCAAAATCAAGTTCTTTTTTTATTTTATTTTTTTTAATGGTTTCTCCAAAAATATAAAAAGAGATGAGATTTGATATGATCAATAAGACTAACGAGAAAATTATTAAAGTTGAATTTTTAGAATTTATAATGATTTCACCATTGCTTACATAAATAAAAATAATTATTGATAATGGTTGAAAAGATAAGAGTAAAGAATCTTTAAGATCAATGTAATCTTCATCAATAATATATTTATATTTTTTAATTAGAAAAATAAATAAAAATAAAACAAACTTGCTAAAAAACATTTGTAAAAGTTCATTTTCATTTGCTAAAGGAAACAATTGAAAAATATGATATGTAATAGATTCAGAAAAAATCGATAGTCCTTCATAGATACTTAAAGAAAGTAATTTATAGATTAATTTTGAATTTGAAAATTTTAATATCAGTATTAAGTATGTAAAAAAAGAAATAGCAATATTTATTTGAATATTATTAAAGAAATTAGATAGACATTTTGTTAGAAAACATAATGTGTAGATGATGGTATATTCATGTTTATTATTGTTATTTGGTGAAAGTAGTGATTTATAGAAAAATGTAAAGATAAGTAGTTCAAGTACATTTGAAAAAAGTATCGTCATCATCATAATGTATCTCCTAACATATTCATGAACTTTTCTTCAAATTCTTTTCTATATTTACGAGATAAATAGACAGAATCTCCATTTTTTAAAATAACAATATCTTTTTCTATAGAAGAAACATATTTTAGATTTACCAAAACACCTTTGTATGTCAAATAAAAATAATATTCATTTAATAATAACATCCATTCTTTCATTGATTTTCTGATGGTGATTGTAAATTTGTTTTTTAAATGGATTGTTGATAAGTGACCGGTCATATCGATATAGCATATGTCTAAAATATTAATAGTATACTTTTTTTGTTGACAATCGATGAGGGTTATTTGAGCTTCTTTTTCATTTTTTCTTATTTCATCTAAATATTCAAAAAGTTTTTGTTTGTTAATAGGTTTTACTAAATATCTAAAGGCATTGACTTCAAATGCTTCAATGCTATATTCAGGATTGATAGAACAAAAAATAATTTTTACGTCTTTGTTTATATTATGTATCTCTTTAGCGAGTTGAATACCTGTTAAATCATCTAAAAGAACATCTAAAATAATATAATTAAAATCATCAATGCAGTGGAGCAGCTCTTTGTAGTCTTGATAAGTAAAAATTTCAAAAAAATAATTATTTTTTTTACAATATTCTAATACTAATTTTTTGATTTGTAATAAATCATTTTTTTCATTATCACATATGGCTAATTTCATCTATGATCACCCTTTTTCTTTGCAAACTAAATATATCTTATTATTATCAATATTTTTTGGCAATACTCAATTTATTTATTTTAAATTCTTATGATTTTATGAGAAAAAATAATGTTTGACATTGGCATAAATATATAGTATGATGACAAAGCAGTAAATGAATAGCAGCACATAGAGGATTAAAAAATGCGTTAATATCAAATGATTGCAAAGTACCTGGCTGCAATGGGAAATGCTTAATATTAACACTTATTAATTGATCTATGCAATGTTATTGCTTTATGCAAATAAAACAATACGGAGGAAAATTTATGGCACGTTATACAGGACCACAATGGAAAATCTCTCGTCGTTTAGGATTCTCAATCTTAGAAAACGGGAAAGAATTAAACAGAAGAGCTTATGCTCCAGGTCAACATGGACAAAAAAGAAAAAAACAAACTGAATATGGATTACAATTAGCAGAAAAACAAAAAGTAAGACATATGTATGGAGTTAATGAAAAACAATTCCACAACACATTTAATCAAGCAGGTAAAATGGAAGGTATCCATGGTTACAACTTCTTATGCTTATTAGAAAGAAGATTAGACAATGTTGTTTATAGATTAGGTTTTGCTTCTACAAGAAGACAAGCTAGACAATTAGTAAACCATGGTCATTTCTTAGTAAATGGTGTTAAAACTGATATCCCATCATACAGAGTAAATGTTGGAGATGTTATCGAAGTAAGAGAAAGATCATTAAATTTAGCAGTTATTAAAGAAGCTTTAGAAAACAAAGTTGCAACTCCAGCTTTCGTTGAAGTTGATACTAATAAATTAACTGGTAAATTAACTCGTTTACCTGAAAGATCTGAATTAAACTCAGAAATCAATGAATCATTAATCGTTGAATACTACAACAGACTTGGTTAATAAGAAAAACAGCTTTTATAGCTGTTTTTTTGTATATAAAGGAGAATTTATGAACGCAAAGCTCATTATTTATTGTAAGGAAAAGATTCAAAATTATGAATCATTAAAACAATTATGTTTGTTGATGAACATTGAAATAATTTTATTGAATGAACAGATGACACAAAATAAAGTTAAAGATATTTTAAATAAAAAGATTAAAAAAACAAAAAAGAATAATTTAGAACCAGCGGTTGTTGTTTTTTCAAACGTTGCATCTTTACAAATGGATCAAATATTATCAAAATTAAAAAATAATTCAACACTTTGTTTAAAAGCTGTTGTAACAGCAACAAATTATAATTGGACATTTGAACAATTAGTTTTACATTTACTAGAAGAATATCAAAAAAATAAATAAATCGTGTAGAATAGAGGTAGTAATTTTGGTATAATGTTAAAAGAATAATAAGGAGGTTTTTATGAACGAAAGTAGAATTTGTATTGCTCTTGATTTTAAGACAAAAAGTGACGTTGAAAACTTCTTAAAACAATTTGAGGGAGAAAGTCTTTATGTAAAAGTAGGGATGGAATTGTTTTATGGAGAAGGAATTGAAATCATTAAAATGATTAAAGAAATGGGACATAAAATCTTTTTAGATTTAAAATTACATGATATTCCAAATACTGTAAAAAGTGCCATGAGACAACTTGCTAAGTTAGATGTCGATATGGTCAATGTTCATGCTTCAGGTGGTATTGAAATGATGAAAGCTGCTATTGAAGGATTAGAAGAAGGCAAAACAAGTGGTAAAAGACCATTATGTATTGCTGTAACATGCTTAACATCTTTAGATCAAGATGTTTTAGATAATCAGTTACTTATTCATGAACCATTAGAAAATGTTGTATTAAAATGGGCTGAAAATGCAAAAGCTGCAGGATTAGATGGGGTTGTATGTTCACCATTAGAATCAAAAATCATTCATGATCATTTAGGAAAAGAATTTTTGACAGTTACACCAGGAATTCGTCTTGCAAGTGATAATGTCAATGATCAAAAACGTGTAACAACACCAGCTATGGCAAAAGAACTTACTTCAAGCTATATTGTTGTTGGTAGAACAATTACAGGAAGTCAAGATCCTTTGGCGACATATAAAAAAGTTTATCAAGATTTTCAAGGAGAATAGAAATGAAAAAAATTATTGCTAAAGATTTATTAGATATTAAAGCTGTCTTTTTAAGACCGAATGAACCATTTACTTGGGCAAGTGGTATTAAATCACCAATTTATTGTGATAACCGTTTAACTTTATCTTATCCAAAAGTAAGAAAAGATGTTGAACAAGGACTTGCTCAACTTGTAAAAGATAATTTCCCAGATGCAGAATGTTTAATGGGAACAGCTACTGCTGGGATTGCACATGCTGCTTTAGCTGCTGATATTTTAGATTTACCAATGGGGTATGTTCGTGGAGGAGCTAAATCTCATGGACGTAATAACCGTATTGAAGGTGTTGTTAAAGAAGGAATGAAAGTTGTTGTTGTTGAAGATTTAATTTCAACTGGTGGTTCTTCTTTAGAATGTGTTGAAGCTTTAAGAGAGGCTGGATGTGAAGTTTTAGGATTAATTGCTATCTTTACTTATGGTTTAGATAAAGCAACAGTTAATTTTGAAAATGCACATTGTCCATTTGTGACTTTATCAAATTATGATACTTTAATTGAAGTAGCAAAAGAACATGATTATATTAAACATGAAGATATGGAAAAATTAAAAGCTTGGAAAGTTGATCCAAGTGATGAATCATGGATGAATAAATAAGTATTTTTAGGGAATGATGGTTATTTAAAGCCATTGTTCCTTTTTTTTGTTTTTATTTGCAAAAAATAGTGGTATGATGTAAAAGTAATAGTAGGTTTACTTTTTGGAGGTAAGTATGTTTAAAAGTATTCGATATGTATTAAAAGAAAACTTTACAAATTTGTATCGTATATATTGTATTTCAAAATATGAATTGCTTTCTGATATGCGAGATTCAAGATTAGGTGTTTTTTGGAATTTTGCTAATCCAGCAATTCAAATTATAACGTATTATTTTGTGTTTGGTTTAATTATGAATAGAAAGGCTGTAGGAAAGATTCCTTTTATTCAATGGATGTTATGTGGGATGGTGGTATGGTTTTTTATTAGTCCATGTATTACTAATGGAGCCAATGCTATTTATGCTAAACGTAATGTCATTACAAAAATGAAATTTCCGGTATCCGTTTTACCAGCTACAGTTGTTGGAAAAGAATTGTTTAATCATTTTTGTTTGATGGCTATCTTAGTTGTCTTTTTGCTTACACAAGGGATCATGCCTTCACTTTATTGGCTTGAACTTATTTATTATCTTTTTGCAGCAATTTGTTTGACAATTTCACTTGCGATGATTACATCTGTTTTAAATATGTTAGCTCGTGATACAAGAAAGCTTATTTTAGCGTGCATGCGTTTATTACTTTATTTAACACCAATTTTATGGCCAATTTCACGTTTACACAAATATGGGTGGCAAATGACAGTAAGATATATTATGAAAGCTAATCCAATTTATTATATTGTATGTGGTTATAGAGATTGTTTCTTATATCATCATGGAATCTTATTTTATTGGAAACAAATGCTTTTCTTTTGGGTGTTTGTCATTGTGATTTTTACAATTGGTAGTATGATGATGTATAAATTTAAACATAAATTTATTGATATGATTTAGGTGGTAATAATGGAAGATTATGCAATTAAATTTGAACATGTTTCAAAAATATATAAATTAAAAAAGAAAAATGATGGTAAATCAAAAAGCTCAGTTACACAAAGATTCTATGCTTTAAATGATATTACTTTTACAATTCCTAAAGGAGAAGTTGTAGGAATTTTAGGAACAAATGGTTCGGGTAAATCAACATTATCATTGATTTTAGCAGGTATTTCACAAATTGATGAGGGTACAATGGATATCAATGGAGAACAGGCTTTAATTGCAATCAATACAGGATTGGATATGCAACTTACAGGGCTTGAAAATATTAATGTTAAAGGAGCATTGCTTGGACTTTCTAGAAAAAGAATTCAAGAAATTACGGAAGGTGTTATTGAATTTGCTGAAATTGGTGATTTCTTATATCAACCCGTTAAGAAATATTCAAGTGGGATGAAATCAAGATTAGGTTTTTCAATTTCACTTTATTTAAATCCTGATATTATCATTGTCGATGAAGCTTTATCGGTTGGGGATAAAGGATTTGCTCAAAAGTGCTTAGATAAAATGAATGAACTTAAAGATCAAGGAAAAACAATTGTCTTTATTTCTCACTCTTTGCCACAAGTAAGAGGATTCTGTCAAAAGGCTATGTGGATTGAAGGTGGACGTTTAAAAGAATATGGTGACGTTGAAGAAGTATGTGATGAGTATGCCGAATATGTTGATTTTTATAATAGTTTAAAGAAAAAAGAAAAGAAAAAATTAAATGATGAAAAATTTGCAAGTCGAATTGTTCAAAATCCTAAAATTGGTTTTTGGGAAAAATTATTAGATAAAATGAAAAGATAGGAGAGATAGGATGAAGAAAGTTATCACATATGGAACATTTGATTTGTTTCATGTAGGTCATTTAAATATTTTAAAAAGAGCAAAAGCTTTAGGCGATTATTTAATTGTTGCGGTAAGTAGTGACGCTTTTAATGCCCAAAAAGGTAAGAAAGCTTATCATAGTGATCAAGATCGTATGGCTATTTTAAAAGCTATTAAATATGTAGATGAAGTTATTTTAGAAGAATCATGGGATCAAAAAATAAAAGATGTTCAAGAACATGATGTTGATGTTTTTGTTATGGGTGATGATTGGAAAGGCCAATTTGATTTCTTAAAAGATTATTGTGAAGTAGTTTATTTACCTCGTACAGAAGGTATTTCTACAACTAAAATCAAAGATGATTTAAAAGATAAATTATAATAAAGGAGAGTTGTATGAAAATTAGTGTGATTGTCCCTTATGAAGGATATTATCAATATTTAAAAGATTGTTTAGAAAGTTTAAGTGAACAAGAAAATGTTGAAATTGAAACATTATTAGTGGGAAGTCAAGATGACCAAAAATTTCAACAATTAGTAGACACATATAAAGATAAAATATCTTTGAATGTTATTCCTTGTTCAATAGAAGAAGGCGTTGCTAAAAAAAGAAATCTTGGTTTAGAAAATGCAACAGGAGATTATATTTATTTCATTGATAGTGATGATTATATTATGCCTCAAACATTATCTTGTTTGCTTCAAGATGCTATGCAAAAAGATTTAGATTTAGTTGTTGGTAGAAGATGGGTCACATGGTTTAAAAAACAAGTTTTTGAAACCATGGGTGATGAAAAAAATGAAGAATTAAATTTGAAGGATAAAGATGATGATCGTAATCATAAATTCTTAGAAAAAGATTATTCTGACATAGATGATAGTGATGAACAAAGAAGAATTGATTTATTAATTAGAGCGAAAAAAGGGATTCGAAATATTTCAGTTTTAAATATTTTAATTAAGCGTACTTTAATTGAAGAAAATCATTTACGTTTTAATGAAGATTTCATTTATTATAGTGATTTACCTTTTGTAGAAGGACTTGTTATGTATGGGCATAAGATAGATTTCAATGACAAAACACTCTATGCAAAAAGAAAACATAATGATCCAATCAATACACCAGCTTTGTCGCAAATTAAAGATGAAACTAAATTTGATGAATTTATTAATGTCTATAAGTATGCTATTTCTTTAGTAGATAAAGAAAGTAGAATTCGTTATTATTTAGATTCTAAAATGATTAAATATTATAGTAATTTCTTTGCTAAGAAAATTAGACGATCTAAAGATGATTTTTGGAGAGATGAAAGATTTGATCAAATGTCTATTTTAATGCAGGATGTAAGAGATGATTTATTGAAAAATATGTCTCATTATCAAAGAAAGATGGTGAAACTTGCTAGAAATCATGATCTACAACAAACACAAAAAGTGATTGCTAAACATCTTGCTAAAAATAAGATGAAAAAGATATTAAAAAATAAAAATGAAATTAATAAGTATTTATATCGTCATAAATATATCAATGAACCAATTGAAGAAAATTGGGTCATGTTTGAAACTTTTATGGGTAAAAGTTATGCGGATTCACCAAAGTATATTTATGAATACTTAGCTAAAAATTATCCAGGAAAATATAAATTTATTTGGGTTTTAAATGATCCTAAAGAAAAACTGCCTTATGAAGGAATCATTGTTAAAAGATTTACGAAGAAATATGCTTATTATTTAGCTAAATCTAAATATTTTGTTTTTAATATCAGACAACCTTTATGGTTTAGAAAAAGAGAAGGTCAAGTTTTCTTAGAAACATGGCATGGAACACCACTTAAACGTTTAGCTTTTGATCAAGAAGAGGTGACTGCAGCTTCTCCAACTTATAAATCTCAATTTTATCGTCAAAAACAAGAATGGGATTATTTAATTGCAGCAAATAAATTTTCAAGTGATATTTTTAAAAGTTGTTTTATGTATACCAATGGAACAATGTTAGAAATTGGATATCCTCGTAATGATTTATTGTATGCACCAAATAAAGATCAAATTGCATTAGATTTGAAAAAGAAACTTCATATTCCATTAGATAAGAAAACAATTTTATATGCACCAACATGGAGAGATGATGAATACTATGGGAAAGGGCAATATAAATTTAAGTTAAAATTAGATTTAGAAATGATGAAAGAAGAGTTAGGAGATGAATATGTCATCCTACTTAGAACACATCATTATATTGCAGATGCGTTAGATGTTACAGGAGTTGAAGATTTTGCTTATAATTTATCTAAATATGATGATATTACTGAAATTTATTTAATTTCTGATATTTGTATTACAGATTATTCAAGTGTTTTCTTTGATTATGCTAACTTAAAAAGACCAATGTTATTCTATACTTATGATATAGATAAATATCGTGATGTTTTAAGAGGTTTCTATATTGATATGGAAAAAGAACTTCCTGGTCCACTAGTTTATTCGACTAAAGAAGTAATTGATCAAATTAAACATCTTGATGAAATGAATCAAAAATATGCTCAACGTTATGAAGTATTCTATGATAAATTCTGTTCTATCGATGATGGAAATGCTTCACAAAGAGCAGTTGAAGCAGTTTTTAAATAAGGGGGTTACCCCTTATTTTTATAAGGAGGTTTAAAATGATTAGATTAATAAAAAATATCTTAGGTAAAACAATTAAGTTTATTTATCGAATAACTTATAAGTTAATACCAACTCATAAAAAAACAGTCTTGTTTATTGCTTTTCATGGTAGGGGATATAGTGATAATCCTAGAGCTATTTATGAATATATGAGACAACAAGATCAATTTAAAGATTATCGTTTTATATGGGCTATTAAGCACCATAAAAAGAAAAACATTTCTATTGAAAATGCTAAAGTGATTGAATATTTTTCAATTCCTTATTTCTTTTATCTTGCAAGAAGTCAATATTGGATTGCTAATTGTAAATTACCAATGTATGTTTTAAAAAAGAAAAATCAAATATATTTACAAACTTGGCATGGAACACCGCTTAAAAAATTGGCTTTTGATATAGAAGTTCCTGAAGGAACTACTTTTTATCGAAGTGGCATGAATGAAGAAATGATGCATGAAACATACGCACAAGATGTTAAAAAGTATAACTATATGATTTCTCCAAGTGCTTTTACAACTGAGATTTTCCAAAGTGCTTTTAGAATTAATAGAGAAAGATTAATTGAAACTGGCTATCCGCGAAATGATTTTTTAACAAACTATACAGAAGAAGATGTTTTAAATATTAAGAAAAAATTAGGAATTCCTCTTGATAAAAAGGTACTTCTTTATGCACCAACGTGGAGAGATAATTCTTATATAACCAAAGGGTATACTTTTAAATTAGAAGTTCACTTTGATAAATGGCAAAAAATATTAGGGGATGAATATGTTATTGTATTTAAACCTCATTATTTAATTGTTAATGATTTTGATATTGATCAATATCAAGGATTTGTTTATTTTGTAGAAGCTAATGAAGATATTTCTAATTTGTATATTATTGCAGATGCTTTAGTTACTGATTATTCAAGTGTTTTCTTTGATTATGCTATTTTAAAAAGACCTATTTATTTTTATATGTATGATTTGATTCATTATCGAGATGAATTAAGAGGTTTTTATTTAGATGTTTATCATGATTTACCTGGAGATATTATTGAAGATGAAAACCAACTATTAGAAGAAATTAAAAAAGGTTACGATTATCAACGTTTAGATAAGTTTAATCAACGTTTTAATAATCATGAAGATGGTAAAGCTTCTAAACGAGTAGTTGATATTGTTTTTAAGTAGGTGCTAAGATGGGATTACAAAAATTAATATTAAATATTATTTTGGGATTTTTAAATATTTTTGTTAAGAGATTTAAAATAAAAGAAAATCAAGTTGCCTTTGTTTCTTTGGAATCTAAATATTTAGATTCTGATATGAAATTGATTTATGATGTTTTAAAACAAGATAAACAATTAAATCTCAAAAAAGTTGTTATTGAGTATGATCAACAAGGAATAAAACAAAACTTTTTATATATGCTTAATTGTATTCAACAGCTTTTTGTAATTAATACATCAAAAGTGGTTATTATAAGAGATAATAATTATGTTGTTTCGACGTTTAAAAGAGAAGGAGTCAATGTGATACAAGTATGGCATGCTTGTGGTGCGATAAAAAAATTTGGGAATGCACTTGCTAGAAAATATCCAATTAAAAATTATGATTATGTGATAGCAAATAGCTCTTATTGGAAAAAACCGTATAGTGAAGCTTTTTCTGTTAAAGAAGAAAATGTGGTTGTTACTGGTATGCCAAGGGTAGATTGTTTATTTGATGATAGTTATTTAAAAGCATCTAAAAATAAATTGTTAGCTAAGTATCCAATTTTGAAGGATAAAAAAATTATTTTATATGCTCCTACTTTTAGGGGAAATATCTACCAAGGTTTTTCAATGCTTCCATTTGATGGTGAAAAGTTAATAAATTCTTTTGATGAAAATACGTATCTCATTTATAAATTACATCCATTGTTAAAAAATATTTGTCTTCCGCAACACCCTCGTATTATTGATATGTTTAATGAAGATACACATGAATTGTTTGCTTTAAGTGATCTCTTGATTTCAGATTTTTCATCGATTGTTTTTGATTATTCTATTTTAAATAAAACAATGTATTTTTATGTTCCAGATTTAAATGATTATTTAAAAGATGTTGGATGTTATGTAAATATAGATTTATTTCCAGGAAAGATTTGTAAAAATATTGATGAGTTGATTCAAGGAATACAAAAGAATGAAGTGGGGAATTTAGAAGCTTTTAAAAATATATTTTTTGAATATCAAGATGGTAAAAATACAAAACGTGTTGTTGAATTGATTTATGATATATTAAAAAAGTCTCTTTAATTAGAGACTTTTTAAATACGCTGTAACTTCAGTTAAATCTTTTAAAATTTTAAATGTTTTTTCTTCATATTGTTTTTCTGGATATTTCATATCAGGAATGCAAATTACTTTGATGTTTGCATCATAGCTTGCTTGAATTCCTGCTTCACTGTCTTCTAAAACAATAGCTTCATCAACATTAACGCCAAGTTTTTGACAAGATTTTAAGAAAACTTCAGGATTTGGTTTTCCTTTAGTAACTTCGTCACCACAAATAGAATCATCGAAGAATTCTGTGATTTTAGCTTGTGCTAAAATTTTATCTACACGATCACGATTACTTGAAGTAGCAACGATTGTTTTATAATTATTATCTTTTAAATAATGTAATAATTCAACAAGTCCTTTTTTTACAGGAACTCCTTCTGTTTCAAAACGTTCAGCCATTAATTGATGTACATCTTGAATCACGTTTTCAATAGGAAAATCATTTCCATAAACATCATAAAATCTTTGATAGATTCCTTTAATAGGTTTCCCTAATAATGTTTTATAAAATTCTTCATCCATTGTTAAATTCATATCTTTTAATCTTTCTTGATAACATTCAAAAGTCACTCTTTCGCTATCAATCATTAAACCATCCATATCAAATATTATTGCTTTAATCATTTTAGTATCTCCTTTTTTATTATTCGTGATATATCATAGCATAAATCAAGGTGTTAAAGAAGCGATTATCATAATTTGAAAAACGACTCATAAAATTCAATAGGAGGTTATTTTATGATTAGTAGGGGAGATATTTATTATGCTGATCTTTCACCGGTTATAGGAAGTGAACAGGGTGGAATAAGACCTGTTTTAGTATTACAAAATAATAAAGGAAATAAATTTTCAACAACTGTTATTGTTGCCCCGATTTCCTCAAAACTCACCAAAAATCCTATTCCCACGCATGTCATTATTCGTTGTGATTCTTTAGAAAAGAAATCTGTTATTTTACTTGAACAAATAAGGACGATTGACAAAGTTCGATTTCAAGAAAAATTAGGTACTTTAGATGATTATTTTATGAAGAAAGTAAATGAGGCTATTAAAACAAGTTTGGATTTAAAATAGTTTTCATCAAATATAATATTTGTTATAATGCCTTTATAGGATGGTGAAAGAAATGAATATATATGATATCAAAAATAAAGCAAATGAAGTATTAAGACAACCTAATCAGTTATTTAAGGTTATTTTATATGTTGGTATTATTCAAGCTTTATTTTCGGCTTTATCAGGATTATTTGATGGCATTTTAGGAAGTATTATAAGTTTAATTTTAAGTATTTTAACAGTTACTTTGGGACATGGAATTATTGTAGCGTCTTTAAAGGTTGTTAATAATAATGGAAATTTAGTTGATGAAAAAGAAGATTCACTTGTAGGAATTAAACGATTTGGTCAACTTTTTCCAACATATTTTTTGTATAGAGTTGTTGTTGCCTTAGCGGGTATTGTTGTAGGGGTTATTGGAATGCTTTTGATGTATACAATGATTACAGATGCACAATTTTCAAATTTATCTCAACTTGTTTTAATGTATGTTAATAAATCAACGATTTCTCAAGATGAAATTGTTAATATTGTTGCTTCATTATCAAATGTGTTTTCATTTGTTTTTATACTCGTAATTATTATTTCGATTTTATCTGTTTATTTATCATTAAAATTTGGATTATTTAACTACATTTTACAAAAATATAATTATACTGGATTAACAGCCTTAAAAGAATCCAGTCGCTTAATGAAAGGAAATAAATGGACTTTGTTTAAATTAGAATTTTCTTTCTTTGGATGGATGATTTTAGCTGGTTTGGTTTCAGGCGTTGTGGCAATGTTTGTAGAAACGATTATGCCTATTCCTTTTTTAGCAACATTTATAACAGGGGTTGTTTCTACTTTCTTTAGTGCTTATTTTTATGATGTAAAGCTTAATACATGTTTGGCTGTTTTCTATGAAGAATTAGATTATGCAGATAAAAATAGTGTTGAGCTATAGTTGAAGGGATGTTTATGATGACTGAAAGCTTTGCAGGAAAGATTAATGGAAAACAAAAAGCAATTGGATTTATTCTTTTATTTCCGTTATATTTATATGTCATACCAAGGTTTGCTAATTTTGGTATTTATCTTTTATTAAAGTATACAAATATTACAAGAGATACGACAGTTTTAGGAATCTACTTAAATTTGATTTGTTCATTATTGAGTTTTGTTTTGGTTGTATGGCTTTTAAAAGATTTTTTGATAGATAATATAAAAAGATTTAAGGAACATTTTACAGATAATTTTGTTTATTCTATTACAATTGGTATTGTAATGATTTATGGAATTTCAATTGTTGCTAATATGATTATTAATTTTGTATTGGGTGGAGGATCAAATGATTCTGCCAATCAATTATTATTTGAAGATTATCTAAATAATGGTGCCTTATTGATGGCTTTTCAATCGGTTGTTTTAGCACCTATATTAGAAGAACTTTTATTTAGAGGACTTGTTTTTAGAAGTCTTAGAGATAAAAGTAAATGGTTAGCTATTTTTGCAAGTTCATTCTTATTTGGCTTTTTACACATTTATTCTGCTTTATTTGCTGGTGATCTATCACAACTAATTTATTTGCTTTCCTATGGTGGAATGGGGTTTGCTTTTTCCTATGCTTATGAAAAAAGAAAAACAATTTGTGTACCTATTTTAATGCATATGATCAATAATTTGGTTGCCATTATATTATTAGTTTTTATGTAAAACTCCGTATAGGAGTTTTTTATACTTTTATACCTTTTATTAGATAAGACCATGTTTTTTTACCAACGATGCCATCTACTTTTAAATTTCTATTATTTTGAAATTTCTTAACAGCTTTTTCGGTATTGATACCAAAGATACCATCAATTTTTAAGTTGAATCCTACAAAGTTAAGGCGTTCTTGAATGAGTCTTGTAATTTTTCCTTGGGCATCTCTTTTAACAGTAGGGTACGTGCGAAAACCTTGTTTTTTAATTTCTTGATTTAAACGTTGCAACCAAGTATCTTCTAAAACAATATGATTTGAAGAAATAATTGTAGAAAATGGAAAATGGGTTCCTGGGCAATCTGTAGAAGCAACATCTTTATGTCTTTTAATGCTAGAAATGTGATATTTATTTTTTATATAAGAAACTAAATCAATTAAGGCATTGAGTTGTAAAGGATTCATTTCTTCTTTCATGAAATCTCCTTCAGCACAAATACCGATTGAATCATGATTTGCACCTTTAGCATGCGCTCCAATTGTATCTTCAGGTCTACCTTGATAAATCGTACCATCTTTTCTTATTAAGAAATGATATCCAATTCCACTCCAACCTTTTTTTAAATGCCACTGATGGATATCTTCTACACTACATGTTTTTGCTTGTGCATGATGCAAAATAATTCTATTTGTTTTATTTCTTTTGAACAATGGAGAAGCCCAGTTGTATTTTTTACGAATGATTTGCATAGTTCACCTCCCTATAGTACTTATATGCTTAAGATATAAGATGATATAGGTAAAATAAAAAATAGTTTATTAAAACTATTTTTGTACAAAGGTAATTACATCATTAGGTTGACAATCAAGAATCAAACATAATTTTTCAAGAGTGAGAGCTGTAATATTACTATTCTTTTTTAATCTGCCTAAAGTTTTATGATCAATACCACTTTTTAGAAGAACATATTGAGAAATCTGCTTTTCTTCCATTGTATGCCATAACGGTGAATAATCAATCATTGTTATGTCCTCCTTATATGTATAATTATATAGAATTATTCTTGCAAAAATATTGTGAACATATACACAATAACGTATAATATGATTTAGGTGATCAAAAATGGCAATGTATACTTTAAAAGGGATTGGTGAAATATCAACAGATGCTTTTGATGAAAAAATTACTTTAAGAAATCTATTACAACATTTTAGTTTTTATGATTTTATTATTGTAGATACAAAACAAAATATTCTTTTTCAATATAATTCAAATGATGATTGGTTTCATAATCTAATTAGTTTAAAGAAGTTTTATAATCAAGAAGTTATTACAGTATATAAAAAAGAAAATCATTTTTATATTTCAATAGATTTTTAAGAAATTTAATGATTTTCCTTGATTTTAAAAATAGATTGTATTAGAATATCATTGTTATCTCTCCGTAGCTCAGTTGGTAGAGCATCTGACTCTTAATCAGAGGGTCCACGGTTCGAGACCGTGCGGGGAGACCAATTGATAAAATGGCTTAAACACTAGGTTTTACTAGAGGTTTGAGCTTTTTTTATATCTTGTTTTAGAAACTTTGCTTGGTTAAACTAGGGCATATTAGGTTGAACTAAAAGTGTGCAAAAAAATGAAATATAATCTTATAACAAAATATTTAATGAAAAAAATGTAATTCTAAGTGAAAGTTCTACATTTTTTTATCATATATTTAATAAAATGTATGCTATAATTACAAAAGAGAGGGTGATTTTATGTTTTATAGTCAAACATGTGAAAATATAAAATTGATTATTTTTACGTTAGATGGTGGCTTATTAGATCTCAATAGACTAAGATATAATTATTATCGAAGTACATGTGAAACCTATCATAAAGTTGCTACTCGTGAAGATTTTTCTAAAATGCTTGGAAATATGAATACGATGTATGATCATTCTTTACTGTCTGATTATATTTCTGCTAAAGATTTTAATAGAATGGTTGAAAAGGATTTATTTGAATATATTAAATTAAAACCTAATATTAAAAGAGAAGGCGTTGATGAGTTGATTCAATATTGTAAACAAAAAGATATCAAGATTGCAGTATATACGACTCATAAAACAAAAAGAGCTATTCAATATTTACAACTTGCAAAGATCTATGAAAAAATTGATTTTTTAATTGGTGGAGATTCACGACTTAAACCTTTACCTGAAGTGGATGTTTTAGAGGTGACGTGTCAACAAATGAACATTGATCCTTCTCATACAATGGTGGTTGCTAATTTTGAATCAATGGTTGAAGCGGCTAATCATTTACTTGCAAATGTTATTTACATGCCAGATTTAGTACCAGCCAGTGATAAGATCAAGGCCAGTGTTTATAAAACGACTAAAAATCATTTAGAAATTATGAATATGTTTTTATTTTCTAAGTATGATTCTGTGGAATTGTTTTCACCGCTTCTTGGAATGAATGCACAAATGGATTTAGAAACTTTGACACATACTCGAAATCAATTATTGGATAAATATAAAGATGATGAGCAATTAATTGCATTGGTTAATAGAACATATGATTATTTCAATGAAATCTTATCAAAACAATTTTTAATTAATGAGTTAGAAAAACAAGAAACAAAGAGATTTTCATTTGATGATGAACAAAATGATAATGTTCAAGAGGTTCATGATAAATTTAATGATGTTGTTTTAGAACAAAAGCAAGAAGATGAAATTTTACCTGATGAACAGGATGATACGTTTCTATTTTCTAAGGCCTCTTCTTTGGACCCTCAAAGAATGAGTGAATTAATGGATATTATAAATGGAGATGCCGTAGATGAAAAAAGTCATGAAGAGAATAAAACAAATGAAGAAAATAATACGATAGAACAAGAACATTGGTTAAATAAAGTAATTGATGTTGTTTATAATTTATTGATTTCGGTTATTATTGTATTTTTTGCTTTAATTGTACAAATTTTATTTCAAGGAAATTCTTCTAAACTTTCACAAATTATCAATATGATAATCGATGGTTATGTAGGAATTATAAATTTTATTTTTGGTGTGTTGTTTGATATTTTACATAGTTTTATAAGTGTAATACCATCATATAAAATGTTTGTTTATCATAATTCATCGCTATCATCAATGGCAGTAATTGCGTTATTGGCTATTATTTCAAATTTTATTTTAATAACTTTAATTAAGAAAATTGTTCAAATGTTGAAAAAAGACTAAAAATCCCGAATTGCAAGCAGAAACTGGAAATAAGAGAAAATAGGAACTAATTTTTATAGAAAATCGTATTTTCAGTTACATTAAGTTTAGCTAATTCATCTAGAAATAATTTTTCAGCAGGAAGATATCCCAAGTATCTTCCTTTTCTTTTGATTGATTTTGTTATTTATATCAATACTTGTCTTTTTATCTATTGTGTTGATGTCAGTACCTTTCTGTATAAAATATCTGATAAGTCCATTACAGTTTTCATTTGAGGCCCTGTCACAAGAATGATAGGGGCTGCCAAAATAAATCTTGGTTCTCTTTTCTTTTGTATTAGGTTTTACTTCCATATCCTTCCATCTAGAAAATTCACTACCGTTATCAAAAGTGATGGATTTGAAAATATCTTTAAAGCTATCACCGTAAAACTTGTGAAGCTTGTTGATTTGCATATATACTTTTTTAGAAGATTTGGAAGAAATAGGGATCATATAGTAAAATCGAGTTTTTCTTTCCAACAAAGTAAGATAAGCACCATTTCGACCATCTCTAGGGCCAGTAATCAAATCGCCCTCCCAATGACCAAACGCTTCTCTGGAATCGACAGATTCAGGCCTTTCAGTAATAGAAACCCCTTTTTGTCTTTTAGGAATATATGTCTTCCAGTTCTTCTTTGTTTTTCTTCTGACCATGCGAGGAAGATCGATAGGTTTAATAGAGGTTTTACCCTGATGAACATAGTTATAAAAGGTTTTAGTGGAAACAGTTTCCATATCATTAATTTTATCCCTTTGATGAATAATCAAATAATTGATGGTTTCATCAATAGAAGAAAGCTTGTTGGATTTGATTTCGTTTTCAACAAGAGAAATAAAATCAGTAGCTTTATCAAATTTAGAATTGTTAGGAATCTTATGATTCTTGGATCTTTTTTGAAAAGCAGCCAAGGCAGATAGTTCAAAATGCTTATTGAGATGAGTATCTCTAATAGAGACCGTAGCATCTTTGATAATTGAATAGATATTAGAAACCGAAGTACCAACATCCAAAGCAAGATTTTTAATAAATTGAGTTTTACCGATGTTGCGCTTACCAGAATAAGAAGCGTTAAACATAATCAAGGAATTGATGATATACTCATAATGAGAAAAATCGAGATGTTTATTTTTTGTTTTTTGTGATATATTAATAGTGTTCATAGAAATCTCCTTATAAAGTGTGGTAACAATATAATACGATTTCTATGGACAATTTTCATATAGAAAATAAACATGAGGGGCATGTCACAGGCGCGAATTGATAACAAGGGGCATGCCCCTTGTTATCAATTCCTTAATTCCAGTTTCATTTTACAATACAGGAAAGACTAAAAATTAGTCTTTTTTTAAAAAAACTATTTACAAATGTAAAATTAGATGATATTATAAATGGGCACTGATGTGATGGAGACATACTCAAGAGGCTGAAGAGGCGCCCCTGCTAAGGGTGTAGGTCGGGAAACTGGCGCGAGGGTTCAAATCCCTCTGTCTCCGCCATTTTTATCTTTTGGTCTGGTAGTTCAGTTGGTTAGAATGCCGCCCTGTCACGGCGGAGGTCGCGGGTTCGAGTCCCGTCCAGACCGCCAAATAAAAAATAAACTGCTTATACAGCAGTTTTTATTTTATATATTTATCATTGTATGCTTTCATAATAGCGATGATTGTTTTAGAATCATGGATTTCATTATTCATGATTTTTTTATAGGCTTCATCTATTGGCATAGAGATAACGTCTATAAATTCATCTTCATCTCCTTCAAGGGGATTTTCAACTTTAAATAGACCTTTTGCTTCATATAAATGAATAACTTCATCACAATATCCTGTTGTTGGATATATTTCATTAATAAGTTCCATGGATTTACAACTATAACCAGTTTCTTCTTCCAATTCTCTTTTACCGGCAGGTCCAGCTTCTTCACCTAATTCTAATTTACCAGCAGGAATTTCTAAAGTATCTTTATTGTAGGCATATCTAAATTGTTTGACGAGCAAGATACAATCATCGACGACTGCTAAAATACCTACACCGCCATGATGTCTTACGATTTCTCTTGTTGCGAGCCTTTTGTTAGGACATTCTACCTGATCTTTATAGACTTTGATGATTTTTCCATCGTAGATTATTTCACTTTTAACTTTTTTTTCCATCTTTTTTACCTCGTTTATATTTTATAATTCTATTATACGTTATTTTGAAATGAATAAAATAAAAAAAGTATGCGGGGGTGCATACTTTTTTTTCATCTATTATTTACGTAAGGATGATAATAGGGGGATGTTAGAGTGAATGCGTTTCACTTAACAAATATATTATAACACGTTTATTTTTAATGTAAAGGGTTTCATAAAAATAAAAGATAACTTTAGCTTAGTCTATGTTATAATGACGTTGGTGATAGAAATGAAAAAAATAGTAATTAAAGAAAATGATGCAAATCAAAGAATCGATAAATATTTAAAAAAATTATTATGTAATGCACCTAGTAATTTTATATATAAGATGTTTAGAAAAAAAGATATTAAAATTAATGGTAAAAAAGTAAATGAAAAATATATTCTACAAAAAGATGATATTTTAGAAATGTTCCTTTATGATGATAAATTTAATGAATTTACAAAAGAAAAAGATATTTATGATTTAAAAAGAGAATTTAAAGTATTATATGAAGATCAAAATATTTTAATTGTTGATAAACCAGTAGGTTTATTAGTTCATGGGGATGCTAAAGAAAATGTAAATACGCTTTCTCATCAAGTTTTAAGTTATTTAAAAGAAAAAGGTGAATTGGATGTAGGCAGAGAGAGTACCTTTACTCCAGGACCAGTCCATCGTTTAGATCGTAATACAAGTGGGATCGTTATTTTTGGAAAGACTTTAGCTGCTTTGCAGGATTTAAATGAAATGATGAAAAAACGACATCATATTGAAAAATCATATATGACGATTTGTAAAGGAAAGCTTACTAAACAACAAGAACTCGTAGGATATGTTAAAAAGATAGATAATGAAGATCGTGTACGTTTTGTTAAAAAAGATGATAAAGATGCTCTAATGATGAAAACAATTGTAAAGCCAATCAGAACTACAAATGATTTTTCTTTAGTTGAAGTTAAAATTATTACAGGAAGAATGCATCAAATAAGAATACATTTATCAAGTATTGATCATCCGGTTATAGGTGATCGTAAATATGGTGATTTTGTTTTAAATAAACAAATGAAACAACAATTTGGATTAAATAATCAACTTTTACATGCCTATAAAATTAATTTTGTTGATCCGTTTGGTTCACTTAGTTATCTAAAAGGAAAAAAAATTATTTGTCCTAAGCCAACACAATTTAAAAAAATTGAAAAAAGTTTATTTGAAAGCGTTCTCTAAATACATATTTTATTGTATAATTTAGCTATAGTTTTAGGAGGAAATAGAATGAAATATTATATCGGTATCGATTTAGGTGGAACAAATGTAAGAACACTATTAGTAGATGAAAATGGTGAATCTTATAGTGAAGTTAAAGGACCTACTGAATGTCAAAATGGTCCGGATTATGTATGTGATAAGATAATAAAACAAATCGAATCATTAGATACATCTGTATGTGGTGGTTTGCAAGGTGTTGAAGGTATTGGAATTGGTGCTCCAGGGCCAGTAGATACAGAACTTGGTATCATGATTATGGCAAGTAACTTACCAGGATTTGAAAACTATCCAATTTGTCATAAATTAAAAGAAAAATTTGGATTACCAACTTTTATTGATAATGATGCCAATGTTGCAGGTTTAGCGGAAGCTATATTAGGTGCAGGAAAAGATTATAAAACAAATTATTTTATTACTTGTTCAACTGGTGTTGGTGGAGCATTTGTTGTTGATAAAAAATTAGTATCTGGTGGTAGAGGTCACGCTGGTGAAATTGGAAACATGATTCTTGTACCAGGTGGTTATAAACAAGGTGCTTTAAATCCAGGAGCTGTTGAAGGAGAAATTTCTGGTACTGCTCTTACAAGAAAAGGAAAAGAAGCTAAAGGCGATTTAGTAAAACATGCAGGTGATGTTTTCAAATTAGCTGCTGAAGGAGATGAAGCTTGTCAAAAAATTGCTGAAGAATTTATTGATGGTTTCTCGACATTACTTGCTAATGTTGCTCATACTGTAGATCCACATTGTTTTGTATTAGGTGGAGGAGTTTTCAAATCTAAAGCTTATTTTTGGGATGAACTTGAAAAAAGATTTAATAGTAAAATTCATGTAGGTATGAGAAATCATATTCCTCTATTATTTAAAGAAATTGATGATTGTGGTGCAATCGGTGCTGCCATGTTACCAATGTCTCAATTAGATTAATAAGAAATAGCCCCTTAAAGGGGCTATTATTGTGTCTTATTGTTTTACTTTAATTTTGTTTTTGATATAATACACGAGAAGGAGGACGATTATGAAAAAAAGAGTCGTTTTAGGATTAAGTGGAGGTGTTGACTCTGCTGTAGCAGCTTATTTACTTAAACAACAAGGATATGAAGTTATTGGCGTATTTATGCGAAACTGGGATAGCCAATTAAATAATGATATTTTAGGTAATCCCACAAATGATAACGATATTTGTCCTCAAGAACAAGATTATAATGATGCTAAAGCAGTAGCTAAACATCTTGGAATAGAAATTAGAAGAGTCGATTTTATTAAAGAATATTGGGATAAAGTTTTTACGTATTTTATTGATGAATATGCTAAAGGAAGAACACCAAATCCTGATATTTTATGTAACAAACATATTAAATTCAAAGCGTTTTTAGAATACGCTGAAGAACTTAATGCAGATTTTATCGCAACAGGACATTATGCGCGTGTTGAACATCATGAAGGTAAAGATTCAGTGATGTTAAAAGGAATTGATCAAAATAAAGATCAAACATACTTTTTATGTCAACTTAATCAAAAGCAATTACAAGCTTCTTTATTTCCTTTAGGAAATATTACAAAACAAAAAGTTAGAAAAATTGCTGAAGAATTAGATTTACCGGTAGCTCATAAAAAAGATAGTACAGGAATTTGTTTTATTGGAGAAAGAGACTTTAAACAATTCTTACAAAATTATATTCCAGCAAAACCTGGAAAGATGGTTGATATTCAAACTGGTAAAGTGATTGGTGATCATATTGGAATTATGTACTATACGATTGGTCAAAGAAAAGGTTTAGGTATTGGTGGTTCAGGTGATGCCTGGTTTGTTGTTGGGAAAAACTATGATCAAAATATTTTATATATTTGTCAAGGGGACCAAAATGATTGGTTAATGTCTACAGGTGCTTTAATTACAGATGTTAACTGGATACCAAGTATTAAACCTCAAGAAGCTATTAAATGTAATACAAAGTTTAGATATCGTCAAAAAGATAATCCAGTAACTCTCACTTTTATTGATGAAAATACTGTAAAATTAGAATTTGATCAACCTGTTAAATCTGTAACTCCAGGACAAGCAGCTGTTTTCTACGATGGAGATGTTTGTTTAGGTGGAGGAACGATTGAAAAAGTCTATAAAGACGGAAAAGAGATTGAATATCTATAATGTTAAAATATACAGGATATATTAGAAAGATTCGCTATTATAGCGAATCTTCTCATTATATAGTTGCATTATTGGAAGTAGAGGAAGATCAGGAACTTTTGACAATGAATGGTTATATGTCAAATTTTAATGATTATGATAAATATGCTTTTTATGGTGATTTTGAAATTCATCCTAAATATGGTCAACAATTTAAATTAGATCATTATGAAATTGTATTGAGTACAGATGAAGAAGAAATCATTAAATATTTATCAAGTCCCTTATTTAAGGGAATTGGTCCTACACAAGCAAAATACATTGTTGATGCATTAGGAGAAAATGCACTTTCTTTAATCAAAGAAGATAAACATCATTTAGATTTAGTTAAAGGAATGACAGTGGCTAAAAGAGAACTTATTTATGAAGTATTGACTTCTAATGATTATGATCAAGAAGTCACACAATTCTTTATGGGACATGGTATTTCTTTAAGGCATATTGGTATTATTCAAGAAACTTATAAAGAAAAAACATTAGAAATTTTACAAAATCATCCATATCAATTAGTAGAAGACATTGATGGTATTGGTTTTAAAACAGCAGATGAACTTGCTTTAAAAACAGGAGGAACTTTAGATAACCCAGATCGTTTAAAAGCAGGGGTTATTTATAGTATTAAACAAAGTTGTTTTTCATCAGGAAGTATGTATGTATTTTATGATGAAATAAAAAAAGCTTTTCATAAAATTATTTATCATATTGATGATGAGGTTTTTGATGAATATCTCAATACTTTAGTAGAAGAAGGAAGAGTCATCAAAGAAGGAGAATATTATTATGATGAAGAGCTTTATGAAAGTGAAGAAATCATTGCAAATTTTTTACACAAAATAAATGATTATCCAGAAGAATTTTATGATGAAAATGAATTAGAAAGACTGCTTGATAACTATCAGGATAAATTTGGTATTGTCTATTCAACAAAACAAAAAGAAGCAATCGAATACTTTTTAAAATATCCAATGATGATTTTAACCGGAGGACCAGGAACGGGGAAAACAACGGTTGTTAAAGCGCTGATTCAAATCTATCGAACACTTTATCCAAAAGATGCAATTTCTCTGGTAGCACCTACAGGAAGAGCAGCGAAAAGATTAAGTGAATTAACAGGTTTGGATGCTTGTACGATTCATCGAGAACTTAAATGGGATTTACATAAAAATTCATTTGCGATGAATCGAAATAATCCTTTAAGTAGTCAAGTTTTAATTATTGATGAATTTTCGATGGTTGATAGCTTACTTTTATCTAAATTGTTTGATGCAAGCAGACGTGTTCATAAAGTGTTGTTTATTGGTGATTATCATCAACTTCCTTCAGTAGCACCAGGAAATGTTTTAAAAGATTTTATTGAAAGTCAATTAAAAGTTATTGAATTAGATGAGATTTATCGTCAATCAAAAGATTCAGGAATTGTGCAATTGGCACATCAATTAATTCATCAAGAAGTGAATGATCTATCATTGTTTGAACAATATAAAGATATTCATTTTTATAATAGTACCAATTTTGAAATTATTAAAAATGTGACAACAATTGTAAAAAAAGCAATAGAAAATGGCTATGATCAAAATGATATACAAGTTTTAGCACCAATTTATCAAGGTGTTGCAGGAATCAATGCTTTAAATTTGGCTTTACAGGAAATTTTTAATCCTAAGAATCATCAAGAAGAATATCGTATTGGACAGAAAGTTTATCGAGAAGGAGATAAGATCTTACAGTTAAAGAATAGACCAGATGATGATATTTATAATGGTGATATAGGTGTTTTAGTTGAAATTAACCGTAAAGATGGTTTTGAATATTTAGAAGATACGCTTATTGTTGATTATGATGGTAATTTAGTCGAATATACATCAAAAGATTTTATGACTTTTACATTGGCTTATTGTATGTCAATTCATAAAGCTCAAGGAAATGAGTTTAAAATTGTTATTATGCCTGTTTTAAATGATTATTATATTATGCTTAAAAGAAATTTGATTTATACAGGTCTAACAAGAGCTAAACAAGCCTTATTTATTTTAGGTAATCCACAAGCTTTTCTTTATGGTATAAAAAATATTTCTGATAGTAAAAGAAAAACAACATTAGTAAGTAAAATCAATCAAAATAAAAATATTGAAACATATGAAGAATCTTCATATAATCAAGAACTTAAACAAAATATTACAGATTTTTTAAATGATGATGAAACTGTATAATTTTATAAAATAAAGACATACTCAAATAGAGGTGATAAAATGAAACGCAATAATATTATTATGGCATTAACTCTTACATCATTAGCACTTCTATTTAGTGAAACTGAATGTGGTTGCCATGTTATGGAAACAATTAAAGAAAAAATGTAAGATATTGAAATACTTTTGTATTTCGTGTATAATGCAAATAAATCGTTGAAAAAGATCAGTACTATATAGAATATTTTAGAGAGAACATGGTGGGTGAAAATGTTTATAGGATATATAGGAAAGCTACTTTGGAGAGTAATTAATGATTACCGTAGAACTGCGTTAAAGTTTAATTAAGGGCATGTATTTTTACATGAACTAGGATGGTACCGCGATAAAGTCGTTCCTAGATAAGGACGACTTTTTATATTGTCAAAAAAGGAGAAAAGAAATGAAACAATTAACAGGAAATCAAGTTAGACAAATGTTCTTGGATTATTTCAAATCTAAAGGACATATGATTGAACCAGGTGCATCACTTATTCCTCATAACGATCCAACTTTATTATGGATCAATGCAGGAGTTGCTGCACTAAAAAAATATTTTGATGGTAGTGAAAAACCAGCATGTAATCGTATTGCAAATGCACAAAAATCAATTCGTACAAACGATATTGAAAATGTTGGTAAAACAGCAAGACATCATACTTTCTTTGAAATGTTAGGAAACTTCTCAATTGGAGATTATTTCAAAGAAGAAGCGATTCCATTTGCTTGGGAATTTTTAACAAGTCCAGAATGGATTGGTTTTGATAAAGAAAAATTATATGTTACTGTTTATACAGATGATGAAGATGCTTATCGTATTTGGACAGAAGTATGTCATGTAGATCCAAGTCATATTTTAAAAACATATGAAAACTTCTGGGAAATTGGAGAAGGTCCAGGTGGTCCTGACTCAGAAATTTTCTATGACCGTGGAGAAAAATATGATCCTGAAGGTTTAGGAGAAAAATTATTCTTCGAAGAAATGGAAAATGATCGTTATATTGAAGTATGGAACGTTGTTTTCTCTCAATATGATTGTAATCCAGCGATTGATCGTAAAGAATATAAAGAACTTCCACAAAAAAATATTGATACTGGTATGGGACTTGAAAGATTAGTAAGTATTATTCAAGGTGGAGAAACAAACTTTGATACTGATTTATTCTTACCAATCATTCATGCTACTGAAAAATTAGCCAATGTTTCTTATGAAGAAAATAAAATGGCTTACCGTGTTATTGCTGACCATATTCGTACTGTAACTTTTGCTTTAGCTGATGGAGCAATGTTTGATAACGCTGGTAGAGGGTATGTTTTAAGACGTATTTTAAGACGTGCTGTTCGTTATGGTAAACAAATTGGTATTGAAAAAGCATTTATGTATGATCTAGTACCATTGGTTTGTGATATGATGAAAGATTTCTATGATTATTTACCAGAAAAACAAGATTTTATTTCAACAATGGTAAAAAAAGAAGAAGAAGCTTTCCATAAAACATTATTAAATGGTGAAAAATTATTAAAATCATTAATTGATAAAAATGAAAATGGAGAAATCAGTGGAAAAGATGCTTTCAAACTTTATGATACATATGGTTTCCCATTTGAATTAACATTAGAAATCGCTGAAGAATCAAATTTAACAGTTAATGAAGAAGAATTTGAAGAAGAATTAAAAATTCAACAAGAAAGATCTCGTGCATCACGTGATAACAATGAATCAATGGCAAGTCAAAAACCTGATTTAATGGCTTTTGTTGAACCTTCTACATTTGTTTATGATCCTACACCAATCCAAGGAAAAGTTATTGGATTATTCAAAGATGGTGTTAAAACAGATGAAATCACTGATAAAGGAGAAGTTATCTTTGATACAACTCCATTCTACGCAGAAATGGGTGGACAATGTGGTGATACTGGATCATTAGATAATGAGACAACACATGCAAATGTTGTTAATACTTTAAATGCACCAAATAAACAACATATGCATTTTGTTGAAGTAAAAGAAGGAGCTATTCATTTAGGTGATACTTTTACATTATCAATTGATCAACAAAAACGTCGTCAAATTACAGCAAACCATAGTGCAACACATATTTTACAAAAAGCTTTACAAGAAACTTTAGGTGATCATATCAGCCAAGCAGGTTCTTATGTTGATGATAAAGTTTTAAGATTTGACTTTACTCATTTTGAAAAAATTTCTGCTGAATTATTAAAAGAAATTGAAGAAAAAGTTAATCAAATTGTTTTTGAAGGACGTCCTGTTGTTATTAAAAATATGACAAAAGAAGAAGCTTTAGCATCAGGGGCAATGGCTTTATTTGATGAAAAATACGGAGATGTTGTTCGTGTTGTCAACATTGGAGATTACTCTATTGAATTATGTGGTGGTTGCCATGTTTTAAACAGTTCTGAAATTGGTTTATTTAAAATCGTTAGTGAAGAATCTGTAGGTAGTGGAATTAGACGTATTGTGGCACAAAGCGGTTTAGCTGCCTATAATGCAATGGTTCATGAAAAAGAAACAGTAGATACAATTGCTTCAACATTAAATCTTAAAAATAGAAAAGATGTTGTAAATAAAGTAGAAGCATTAAAAGAGGAATTAAAAGAAGCTAAAGTAGAAGTTGAACAATTATCAGCTAAATTAAATGCAATTCAAGCCGCTTCAAAAGCAAATGATATTGAAGAAATCAATGGAGTTAAAGTTCTTTATGTTGAAGAACAATTAGAAAATGCCAAAGCAAAACAATTAACATTTGATTTTAGAGATCAATTAGAAAGTGGAATCGTTGTTTTAGTTTCAAAATATGAAGAAAAATGTTCGTACTTTGTTTCTGTGTCAAAAGATTTAGTTGGTCAATATAAAGCAGGAAATATCATTAAAGCAATCAATGAAGTTGTTGACGGTCGTGGTGGTGGAAAACCTGACTTTGCTCAAGGTGGATGTGCTATCAATGATAATATTTCTAAAATCAAAGGTGCTTTAAAAAATATTTTGTAATTTAATACAGTATAAGGTATAATATATATTATAGAAAAGAGGGTGAGTTAGATGGAAGATTTAACAAAAACAAGAGTATTTAGTTCAGAAGATATGCGTAGAGAAATGATACGCAGTAATCTTAAAACAGTTATCAATGCTTTAAATGAAAGAGGATACAATGCTGTACATCAAATCGCGGGTTATCTCATATCTAATGATCCTGCATACATCTCTTCTCATAAAAATGCAAGAAATATTATTCAACAAGTTGAAAGAGATGAAATTATTGAAGAATTAGTAAAATCTTATTTGGAGAAAGAATAATGAAAAAAGTATTAGGTCTTGATTTAGGGTCTAGAACTTGTGGTATTGCCATGTCAGACATTCTAGGAATGATTGCTCATGGTGTTGAAACGTTTCGTTTTAAACCTGATGATTATTTAACATGTGCAAAACATGTTAAAGAAATTGTTGAAGAAAATGAGATTGAAACGATTGTTTTAGGTTTACCAAAACATATGAATGGTGATATTGGTGAAAGAGGACAAATTTCAATTGAATTTAAAAAACAATTAGAAGAAATGATTGAAGGAATCAATGTGATCTTAGTTGACGAGAGATTAACAACGGTAGTTGCTGAAAATCAACTTCTTTTTGCGGATGTATCAAGAAAGAAAAGAAAACAGGTAATTGATAAAATGGCGGCAGTTGCTATTTTACAAGGTTACTTAGATAGAGGATAAGTTATGGATGAAAATACAATTGTTGTAACTGATGAATTAGGAAACGAAGTAGAGTATGAAATTTTATTTACATTTGAAAATGAAGAAAATGGACATCAATATGTTGTTTACTTCGATCCTGAAAAAGATGAACCAGAAGCACAAGCAGCAATCTTTGATGATGAAGGTGGACTATTTCCAATTGAAACTCCTGAAGAATGGGAATTAGTTGAAGAAGTTTTCCAATCATTTGTTTCAGAAGAAGATGAAGATGAAACTGAATATTGTGAAGGAGAAGATGAAGATTGTAATTCATAAAAGCTAATGAAAATTAGCTTTTTCCTTTTTTAGACATGAACAGTTCATAGAAGGAAATTAGAATAATCAATGAGGTGAAAGAAATGGCATTTAATTTATTTGGAGGAAAAAGAAGAATTACGAAAGGTTTTTTTGCTAATTCTTTAGGAAATAAACAAACAAGAGGAATCTATACATTTCAAATCGATGTGGAAAATGGAGAGTTGATATTTAAAAAATATTTTGTAACACCAACGGATCCAGTTTATGCATTCAATTATGGACGTTTTTCATGTATTACTTATAGAAATAGAACAGGTTCTGTAGATGATGGAGGAATTTGTTCTTATGCAGCAACTGCTGAAACATTAGCACTTGCTTCACGTGTGACAGATAAAGGAAAGACATATGTGCATGCTTGTGCAAATGGTGATGTAGAAACTGCTGATAAAGTATTCTGTGTTGATTATTTTAATAGTGAAATTTCGGTAATTTCTATTATTAAGAAAAAACTTGTAAAATGTATTTCTCATTTTAAGTTGAATGGAAGTGGAAAAGATCCTGTTAAACAAGCACAACCATATCCTACATATGTGAGTTTTTTACCAGATGAAGATAAACTTTATGTTGTTTGTTTAGGGTTAGATCAAGTATGTTTCTTTGATGTTGGTGAAGATGGAACATTAACATTAGATAATGTACATACATTACAATTAGAACCAGGTTGTGGTTCTAAAAAAATGATTTTTAATCAAAAAGGTGATCGTGCTTATGTAATGAATGAATTAAACAGCACAATTTGTGTTTATAAATATGATCATTTAAACTTTGAATTAATTCAAACAATTGATAGTTATCCAAAAGATGATGATCCTGAACTTGTAAGTTCTTTAAGTGATATTAAATTTAATAGTGATGATAGTCATTTATATGCAATTAATAAAGGACATGATTCTCTTGTGTTGTTCGAAGTCAATGAAGATGGAACTCTTACATATATTGACTTTGAAGATACTTCTTATGATCCAGTAGATATGCTTGTTTATAATGAAGAAGGAAATGAATGGATCGTTGTGGCTTGTCAAAAAGGTGGAATTGTTGAATCTTATCGTTTTGGTAAGGAAAAAGGTGGACAAGTTTATGAAACTGAATATAGCTGTATGGTAAATGAACCTGTTTGCTTAACACCATTTATTAATAATTTCTAAGGCAATTTATTTGCCTTTTTTCTTTGGTTGAATATCGACAAAAAATAACATATAATGATACAAGGTGAGGACTCAACATGGAAAAAAAGAAATTAGATATGAAGATTAAAATAGTATTAGGTATTATTATTTTTATTGTTGTTTTATTTATTGGAAGTTTTGTATATTATAAGCAAGGAATCAAGGCTACGTCTTCTAAAAATAAGGAAGTGATCGTCACTATTCCTAAAGGTAGTAGTGGAAATGATATTATTAAGATATTAGATAAAAATAAACTTATAAAAAGTTCTACATGTGCCAAAATATATTTAAAAATGAATCAACATGATTTTAAAAGTAATGTTTATATTTTAAATAAAAAAATGGATTTAAAAACAATTTTTAAAGCAATTGAAGGAAAAGATAAAAAATATATTTCTAATACTAAAATAACAGTTTTAGATGGACAAACAATTCCTGAATATGCTTCTATTATTTCTAAACAAACAGGAATAGATTATAATGAGATCATTCAAAAATGGACAGATCAAACATATCTTCAAAAGTTAATTAAAAAATATTGGTTTTTAACAGATGATATTTTAAGTGGTGGTATTTATTATCCATTGGAAGGATATTTAGCACCAGAAACTTATTTTCTAACACAAGAAGATACGATTGAAAGTATTACAAAAATGATGTTAGATCAAACACAAAAACATCTAGAAAAATATAAAACACAAATATTAGATTTTAAAGTGAACTCACAACCATTAACAGTTCACCAATTTATGACATTATCATCTATTGTTCAAAGAGAATCACCAGTCAATGACGAAGATAGGCAACTTGTTTGTGGTGTTTTAATTAATCGTTTAAATAAACAAATGCCATTACAATGTGATGTCACTGTTAATTATGGGAATCAAGAAGTAAAAATTGATGTTAAACATACAGATTTGAATAAAGATACAAAATATAATACATATAAATATAATGGTTTACCTGTTGGTCCTATTAGTTCAATTTCAACAGGAATTATAAAAAATGTTTTAAATTATAAGGAAAGTGAGTATTATTATTTCTTTGCAACACAAGATGGAAAAGTTTTATATGCGAAAACATATCAAGAACATCAAGCAAATGTAAATAGTAATAAGTGGTATTAAAATGAAGTATTTTGATGAAATAGAAAAAAGTGCAAGAGAAAGAAATATTCCAGTCATGGAAAAAGAGGGTTTGGAATTTTTAATACAAACATTCAATGAACATCAATGTCATCGCTGTCTTGAAATTGGCAGTGCCATTGGTTATTCAGCAATGATGATGGTTTCAAATATAGATGATTTTGTAGTTGAAACAATTGAATTAGATGATGCACGTTATCTTGAAGCTATTCAAAACATTAAAGAACAACAATTAGAAGATCAAATAGAAATCCACCATGATGATGCATTAACATTTGATATCAATGATTTAAAATACCAAGAATTTGATTGTTTATTTATTGATGCAGCGAAAGCACAATATCAAAAATTCTTTGAAAAATACATGCCTTTAGTTCAAAAAAATGGAATTTGCATTGTTGATAATCTAGATTTTCATGGGATGATTTTTGATATTGATCATATTAAAAATAGAAACACAAAACAACTTGTTAAAAAAATTAAAAGATTTAAAGATTGGATTTTCAATCATGAAGAATATCAAGTCACTTATTATGGTGTAGGTGATGGAATTTGTGTAATAAAAAGGAAGTGAAATAAGTGTCATTAATAATTAATATAAATAGTTTATCATATCTTTATGATTATTTGGATTTAGGTGTCCATGATTTTATTGTAGGAACAAATCAATTTTCATGTCGACAAGCTTTAACAGTTGATTATATAGAATTAAAAGAAATAAAGGAAAAATATCCAATGATTCGTTTATTTGTTTTAGTTAATGCGTTAGTTGAACAAAAATATTTAGATGATTTAAAGAATCATTTAGATAAATTAAATGAATGTCAAATAGATGGGATTATTTTTCAAGATTTTGGAGTTTTACAAATTTGTAATGAAAAAGGATATTCATTTGAAAAAATCTATGATCCAGAAACATTAAATACAAATCATCTCACATTATCTGTTTTAAAAGAACAAGGAATAGATGGCGCTTTTCTAGCAAGAGAAATCCCGCTAAAAGAAAAACAAATGATTGGACAAAATTGTAAATTAAAAACAATGGTTCAAGTACATGGGGTTGAATATATGGCTTATTCAAAAAGAAAGTTATTGTCTAATTATAAAGAGTATACACATCTTGATTTTAATGTAGATAAAGAGGCACAAATTGAAATCAAAGCCAATGGTGTAGAGGACCATTGTCATATTTATGAAGATCAATATGGAACCCACATTACTTCAACTAATCAAATGTGTGCACTAGATGTTCTTAATCAATTCAATGATTTTGATTATTTATATATTGATGGTCAATATATAAATGAAACAGATTTATTAGAAATTACACATCTTTATATACAAGCTATAGAAGCAATTAAAAATCAAACATACAGTAAAGAATCAATAGAGTTGATGCAATTACTTTATCGTTTAACACCAAATGTTCATTACTACCATAGTTTTTTATTTGATTCAACTGTTTATAAAATTTCTGATGTAAGAAAGAGAGAAGAAAATGAGAGAAGTTAGTCAAGTTATTAATGGAAAAAGAGTCATTGTTAAAAAGCCAGAGTTACTTGCGCCAGCAGGTAATTTAGAAAAACTAAAAGTAGCTATTTTATATGGTGCAGATGCAGTTTTTATAGGTGGAAAAGAGTTTTCTTTACGTTCAAGTGCTTCTAACTTTTCTTTAGAAGACATTCAAGAAGCTGTAGAATTTGCCCATACACATCATGCAGCTATCCATGTAACATGTAATATTATTTTACATGAAGACAATTTAAAGGGATTAGAAGAATATCTTTTAAAGCTAGATGAAATTGGAGTAGATGCAATTATTGTAGCAGATCCTTATATTATGTCTTTAGCAAAAAAATTGCATTTAAAATTAGAAGTCCATGTTTCTACTCAACTATCTACTATGAATACCAGTGCGATTCGTTTTTATGAAAATTTAGGTGTTGACCGTGTCGTTTTTGCAAGAGAAGTAGATTATCAAGATCTAAAAGAAGTAAGAGAAAAGGTTGATATTGATTTAGAGTATTTCATTCATGGAGCTATGTGTATCCATTATTCTGGAAGATGTATGTTATCTAATTATTTTTCAAGAAGAGATGCCAATCGTGGAGGATGTTCGCAATCTTGTCGATGGTATTATGATATTTTTGAAAAAGATCAACAGTTAAATCATGATGAAATTGTTCCTTTTAGTATGTCAAGTAAAGATATGTCTTTAGTAGATGAATTACCTAAACTTATTGAATTAGGGATTGATTCTTTTAAGATAGAAGGAAGAATGAAGTCATTGCATTATATTGCAACTGTTGTATCTACTTATCGTAAATTGATTGATACGTATTGCGATGACCCTGATAACTTTGATAAAAATGGTTATCGAAAAGAAATTGAAAAGGCAGCCAATCGCGCTTTATGTACAGGCTTCTTTAAAGATGTTCCAAACAGTGATTATCAACTTTATAATCAAAGAGATGAGCATCCTACACAAGATTTTTGTGCGCGTGTATTAAGTTATGATGTAGATAAACATGAAGTTATGATTGAACAAAGAAATTATTTTAAATTGGGAGATCAAATTGAATTTTTCTCACCACATCATGAAAATGTTTTAATTGAAGTTAAAGAAATATATAATGAAGATAGAGAATCAGTTGAAGTAGCAAATCATCCAATGGAAATTCTTTATTTAAAATGTGAGCAACCATTGTCTGAATTTGATATGGGAAGGAAGGTTTTAACAAATGAAAAATAGTATTATTATTGGTATTGCTGGAGGAAGTGCTTCAGGAAAGACATCTATTTCTAGACAAGTGTATGAATTTTTTAAAGGAAGTCATACAACATGTATTATTAAACAAGATGATTATTATAAAGATCAAAGTCATCTTTCTTTTGAAGAAAGAGTTAAAACAAACTACGATCATCCTTTTGCTTTTGATAATGATTTACTTGTAGAACAATTAAAACAATTAAAAGAAGGAAAATCAATTTCTAAACCTACATATGATTATACTCAACATACAAGAAGTGATGTTGTTGAAACAATTACACCAAGAGATGTTTATATTTTAGAAGGATTATTTGTTTTATATGATGAAAAAATTAGAGATTTATGTGATATTCTTGTCTTTGTAGATACAGATGCTGATATTCGTTTTATTCGTCGTTTAAAACGTGATATTGAAGAAAGAGGACGTTCTATTGATTCAGTATGTAATCAATATTTAGAAACAGTAAGACCAATGCATGAACAATTCGTTGAACCTTCAAAAAAATATGCACATATCATTATCCCTGAAGGGGGAAATAATACAGTAGCCATCGATCTTTTAATTACTAAGATTTCAAGTGTTATTGATGCTAAGGAGTAAAAGATGTATTGTACAAATTGTGGTCGAAAAATTAAAGATGGAGAACGTTATTGCCCTTATTGTGGAACGAAAACATTTAATGAATATGAATTTAATCAACATAGAGTAGATTATGCAATTTCTAGACGTAGTATTCCAATGTGTATTATTTTATCAATTGTTACGTTTGGAATTTATGGACTTTATTGGCTTTATTGTCTTGCCAGTGATGTCAATACACTTACTGGAGAAGAAGAATCTTCAGGTTTTAAAGTCTTGATTTTAAGTATTATTACTTTAGGTTTATATGAACTTTATTGGTTGTATAAAGTTGGAGAGAGATTAAGTGATTTTCAAACTTATCAAGGAGAAATGGTAGATAGTTATCGTGCTCTTGTTTATTTGATTTTAGGAATATTTGGATTAAATATTGTAGCAAGAGCACTTATTCAAAATGATTTGAATAAATATGCTTATGATTCATAAAAATAGACTAGATATTTAGATATAAATATGCTATATTATTGATTACGAGGTGACTTAAAATGGATAAAGATAAAGTATTACTTACGAAATCTGGTGTAGAAAAACTTGAAGAAGAAAGAGATAATTTAATTAATGTTGAAAGACCTAGAGTCATTGAAGAATTACAATTAGCTCGTTCTCAAGGTGACTTATCAGAAAACGCTGATTATGATGCAGCTAGAGATAAACAAGCTCAAATCGAACAAAGAATTAAAGAAATTGAATATATGCTTCAAAATGCAGAAATCATTTCTGAAGAACAAATGGATTTAAATGTTGTTAAACCTGGGACAACAGTTACAATTTTAGATTTATCTTTAGATGATCCTGAAGAAGAAAAATATACAATTGTAGGTTCTTTCGAAACTGATCCTGTTAATGGTAAGATTTCAAATGAATCACCACTTGCTAAAGCACTTATTGGTCATGGAGTTAATGAAATCGTGACTGTTGGGGTTGCTGAAGCATATGATGTAAAAATTGTAGATATTGAATTTACTGCATAAAACAACAAGTTATTGTTGTTTTTTCTTTATATAATAAAGTAAATAATAAATAATAAAAACAAATAAAGGTTTTATTAAAATTTGAATATTTATATCTTTTAAATGAAATATAAATTGAATAATTAAATAAGTCATTGAAAGGGTCATTCCGTGGATCAATGGCTTTTCTTTTACCATTTTATAAAAAATAAAAGTGAAAACAACTAAGATAAGATAACTAAAAAAAGTAATCAGTAATTGATAAATAAAAGATGAAACATGCATAAAAGAAAAAAGAATAGCCATAATAAAACTAATGATTAAATAACTTACAAATAAAAATGCATAAGATAATAAATAAGGCATTAACTTTCTTTTCATAGAAACCTCCTAATAGAGAATATGAAAAAAAAGAGTAAGTAGAACGGAGAACATATGTTTAAAATATTTATCATTAGTATTTTTATGTATATCTATCTAACAGTTTTACTTAGGCTTTTTGGAAAAAAGAATTTAGTCAACTCAATGTTTTTGATTTTGTTGTTTTTTTAGTGATTTCTGAAATCACTACAATGTCTTTAGAAACACAAGATTTGTCTGTTTTAGATAGTGTGATAGCCACACTGACACTCATTATTTTAGATAGAATAGAATCTTTTATTACGATGCGTTCAAAAAAATTGAGAGATTTTTTTGAAGGAAGACCGTGTTATATCATTTATAGAGGAAAGATACAATATCAAAATATGAAAAAATTACGCTATAGTATAGATGATTTATGTCATCATTTAAGAGTAAGTGATATCGATAGTGTTTCTAAAGTGGATTTTGCTATTCTAGAAACAAATGGTTCTTTATCGGTTATTCCAAAACAAGAAAGTCAAACACTTTTACCTGATGCATTGATCAGTGATGGCTGTATTAATCAAGAAGCACTTCAAATTTTAAATAAAGATGAAGCGTGGTTGAAAAATGAATTAAAGAAAAAACACATTTCTCATATAGAAGATGTGCTTTATTGTGTTTTAGAAAAAAAGGATCTTTATGTGATAAAAAAATAACTATCCAAACATAATATCCAACATCATCATGATCATAAATCCTACCATAAAACTCATCGTACCAACATCTACTTCTTTTAAGGCATTTGCTTCAGGAATCAGTTCTTCGATACAAACAAACATCATCGCTCCAGCTGCAAAGCTTAAAGCAAAAGGGAGAATGCTACTAAAAAGTTGAGCAAATAAAAAACCTAAAAGTGCACTTGGAATTTCTACAAGGGCAGAATATTGACCATACATCATTGCTTTAAAACGTGAGATACCACTTTCATGTAAAGGTAAAGAAATGGCCGTACCTTCAGGAAAGTTTTGGATACCAATACCAATAGATAAAATAAGGGCAGGAACAAGATTAGTTTTAACGCTTGCAATGGCAATTCCAACCGCTAAACCTTCGGGAATATTGTGTAAGGTCATTGCTAGTAATAAAAGTTTATTTTTAGAAAGAGTATTTGTAGGACCTTCTTTTTGATGAGAAATAATATGTTCATGGGGAAGAAATTTATCACATAATCTTAAAAATAAGCCACCGCTAAAAAAGACAAGTGGAATCAAAAAAAGTAAAAGTAGATGATCTTCAACTTGTTGGATTGCTGGAAGAAGCAATGAAAAGAAAGTAGCAGCAATCATAATACCAGCAGCTAAACCTAAAGCAATACTGACAAGTTTTTGACTTTTACTTTTAACAAAATAAACAAGACTTGACCCTAAAAAAGTCATGAGCCAGTTAAAAATAGAAAGTACTAAAGCAAGTAAAAAAAGTTGTGAATTTGATAACATAAAAGACCTCCATAGTATCCTATGAAGGTCTTATCATTTTATCTAGGCTTATCTATTAATAAAGTCATAGTCACTATCATCAATAGTTACTAAAATTGCTTTTTCAGTTAATCTTTGTTTTTTACTATCATAAGTAGGCAAAACAGTATAATTAACACGAATATTTCTTTCTACTTCTTCGTCGTAAGCAAAATCTGCTTGTCTAAAGAAGATAGGATCATGATCATAAACAGAAATATTACCAAATTGATTTTGTTCGTTGTAATAAACAACTTTACCTGATTTACGAGTAACTAAACTATCAAGATGTGACATGATTAAATCATACATTTCATCATATAAACTACTTGAATCTTTACCTTGATATTTTTCATCGATTGTAAAGTCACATTCTTTTTGATTTTCATTACATAATGCTTTAATAAATGAATGAACCACTTTAATTAATAATTCATTACCACTATTTTCAACAGCTTCATTTAATCTTTGATATAAAGGAAGTTGTTCAAGGGCATAACCGTTTTCAAAGAATTCATAAAGTAAATAAGCATTTGCTTCTTTTACTTTACCAACAGTAGCATTTGTTTTATATAAAACTTCGTAGAAGTTAACTCCTTTAATACGATTATGTAAAGAAATAAATTCTCTATTAGCTTCATCATATTCTTTTAATTCTAATAAAGCACATCCTCTATAATATTTGATCCATTGTAAAGCATTATAATGCCATTTAAGTGGTGTAGCTAATGCTTGATTTGCACATTCTACACATGCTTTATATTGTTTTGTTTCAAATAAAGCACGTACTTTTAATCTAAAGTATCTTTCTTTGAAAGATTCAAATTCTCTACCTTCGTTATTAACAAAAGGTTTATCAGATAATAATCTAACATCTAATTTATTAAGCATTTTGATCATTAAATCATAATTGATTGGAGTTTGATTTAATGCATATTTAATTGCTCTATTAATTGCTGGTTCAACAGGAGAATATTTTTCTTGTTTACAAATACCTAAAATATCTTCAAGGATATCAAAGAATAAACTTTCTTTTTCTTTTATTTTTTCATCATCAATATTAATAAACTTATTATATAAAGCATACCCATATTGATTAATATATCCTTTTAAAGAAGGAGCCATTTGTAAAAATGTATTTCCTACTTCAATTGCATCATCATTTCTACCATTGTTTTTTAATAATTTAATAAAATCATTTGCTTCAAATTCATTGAAAGAAGCAGCATCTTCATTGAATTTATTGAAATATCTTTCAATACTTTTTAATTCGTTTTCGTTCATAAAATTCACCTCATGCATTATTATATCATTTATTTATCATGAATAACATAAAATGTTTTTAAAAACATTTTTTATATGCTATAATAATGCAGAAAATTAAGAGGTGAAAAAATGAGTAAACAAGTGTTTAGTACAGATTTTTACGGGAAAAATCTGACAGTAGAAGTAGGAGAATTAGCTAAACAAGCTAATGGTAGTGTTTTAGTAAGATATGATGATACAGTCATCTTATCAACAGCTGTTGCAGGAAAAGAACCAAAAAGTGTAGATTTCTTTCCACTAACAGTTACATATGAAGAAAAATTATATTCTGTAGGTAAAATTCCTGGAGGATTTCTAAAAAGAGAAGGACGTCCAAGTGAACATGGAACTTTAACTGCAAGAATGATTGATAGACCAATTCGTCCGTTATTTGCAGACGGATTTAGAAATGAAGTACAAGTTGTTAATACTGTTTTATCAGTAGATCAACAAGCTTCTCCAGAAATGGCAGCAATGTTAGGGGCTTCTCTTGCATTATGCGTTTCTGATATTCCTTTCAATGGACCAATCGCAGGTGTTAATGTTGGTTTAATTGATGGAGAATTTACCATCAATGCTGGTCCAGAAGAAATGGAAAGAAGTTTAATCAATTTAGAAGTAGCTGGTACAAAAGATGCCATCAATATGGTTGAAGCAGATGCTAAAGAAGTTGATGAAGATACAATGTTAAATGCTTTAATGTTTGGACATGAAGCTATTAAAGAATTAATTGCTTTTGAAGAAAAAGTTGTTGAAGCATGTGGTAAAGAAAAAATTGAAATTCCATTATTTGAATTAGATGAAGCTTTAGTTCAAGAAATTACAGATTTATGTAATGATGAAATGGTTGCTGCTGTATCTATTCCAGGAAAACTTGAAAGATATGCAGCCATTGATGAAATCATGGATCGTGTAACTGCACAATATGATGAAAAAGAATATGCAGATGAAGAAACAAAAGAATCTGTGATGAAACAAGTTGGAATTATCTTACATGACTTAGAAAAAAATGAAGTAAGACGTTTAATTACGGAAGAAAAAATTAGACCAGATGGTCGTAAAATTGATGAAGTGCGTCCATTAAATGCACAAGTTGATTTATTACCAAGAGTTCATGGTTCTGCTTTATTTACAAGAGGTGAAACACAAGTTTTATCTGTATGTACATTAGGAGCTATGGGAGAAGTTCAAAAAATCGATGGTTTAGGATTAGAAGATCAAAAACGTTTCATGCATCATTATAACTTCCCACCATATTCAGTTGGTGAAACAGGAAGAATGGGTGCTCCTGGACGTCGTGAAATTGGACATGGTGCTTTAGGAGAAAGAGCTTTAGCACAAGTTATTCCAAGTGAAAAAGACTTCCCATATACAATCCGTGTTGTTTCGGAAGTCTTAGAATCAAATGGTTCAAGTTCACAAGCTTCAATCTGTGCATCATCAATGGCATTAATGGCTGCTGGTGTACCAATTTCAAATCCAGTTTCTGGGGTTGCGATGGGACTTGTTAAAAAAGGTGACGATTATACAATCTTAACTGATATCCAAGGTATGGAAGATCACTTAGGAGATATGGATTTCAAAGTAGCTGGTACTAAAAATGGTATTTGTGCTTTACAAATGGATATCAAAATTGATGGTATTACAAAAGAAATCTTACAAGAAGCTTTAGCACAAGCAAAAGTAGGACGTGCTCAAATCATGGATTGTATGTTAGGAGCTATTCCTGCACCACGTGATCATTTATCTAAATACGCACCAAAAATGCATGTTATGCATATTGATCCAGAACAAATTAGAGATGTTATTGGACGTGGTGGAGAAACAATTAATGAAATCATTGAAAAATCAAACGATGTTAAAATTGATATTGATCAAGACGGTACAGTGGTTATCTACCATAGTGATCAAGAAGCAATCGACACAGCTGTTTCTTTAATTGAAAGAATTGTTAAAAAAGCTGAAGTTGGTGAAATCTATGATGGAACAATTGCACGTGTAAATGATAATTATGCATTCGTTACTTTATTTGAAGGAACTGATGGATTCTTACATATTTCTGATTGGTCTTATGAAAGAACAAGCAAAATGCAAGATGTATGTAAGGTAGGAGATGTCATCAAAGTTAAAGTAACTAAAGTTGATGATAAAGGTAAAGTAAATGTTTCTAGAAAAGCTTTACTTCCAAAACCAGTTAAAAAAGAAGAAAAAAATGAAAAAAATGAAAAATAAAATCATACTTGCAAGTAGTTCTCCAAGAAGAAAAGAACTTTTCGATAAATATGGAATAGACTACACAGTAGATTTTGTAGAAACAGAAGAAGTGTTAGACGAAAGTTTAACACTTTTTAAAAGACTAGAAAACATTGCTTTACAAAAAGCCAAACCACTTCAAATAAAATATCCAAACAATATCATTGTCTCAGCAGATACCATGGTCACCTTCCAAGATGAAATGTTAGGAAAACCAAAAAATAGAGAAGACGCTAAAAGAATGCTTGAGTTGTTATCGAATAATAAACAAGTTGTTATTACAGCAGTATGTATCATTAAAGATCAACAAAGCACAACATTTACAGATGCAACAACTGTTACATTTAAAAAATTATCTGATCAAGAAATTGAAGATTATCTTGATACAAATGAATGGCAAGGCAAAGCGGGTGCTTATGCAATCCAAGGAGTTGCTTCAAAGTTTGTAGAAAAGATTGATGGGGATTTAGAAAATGTCATTGGAATGCCAATGTATAAAGTTATCAAATATTTAGAAGCTTAACAATATAACGCGTATATATCTTTATAAGATTAAAAGAGGCATAGAAATCTAATAATTTACGATAGATTTTATGCCTCTTTTTATTAAATAAATTTAAATTGTTTATTTATTTTTTTGTGTTTTTGTATAATATATTCTTGGTGTAATTAAACAAATTATAAATAGTACGAAATTAATTAAAAAATATAAAAGAAATGAAAAATGATATTTAAAATAATAAAGCGTATTTTGAAATAAAGAAACAATCATCTTCGATAACGGAATTCCTATAATTGTCAGTAGAACTAGAGATATTACAAAATAAATAATACCTTCTAAAGAAAGCAACTTATACAGTTGTTTTTTTGTCATTCCAATTGCTTCTAATGTAGCCAATTCTTTTTTTCTTGAATTGATATTCATAATAATAATATTAATAAAATTGAAGATTCCTAACATAAGTAAAATACATGCAAAAAGAATACCTACAAACATAAAGCAATTTATAATTGGTTGTAATTGCTTGATGGTGTTGATTTGACTTTTAAAAGTGATAGTACAGTTTTTAAAAATACTTAAAAGTTTTTCTTGAAGTTTTTCATTATTGACATTTTTAGTATTGATTTTTAATTCTTCATAAATTGGATCTATTTGTAATTTTTCAAGACCTTTTTCGCTCATATAAATGCAGATATGATCACTATCAGAAATCAAATAATTTTGGGCATCTTGTAGAAAATTAGAATCTTCTTTAAATAAATTTTCAATTTTATAATCGATAAGTTCACCGTTATTATTTTGTATTGAAAGGGAATCATTTATATACTTACGTGATACAGATGTATCTAAAAGATAGATGCTATCACCATTTAAAAATGATATGTTATCTGTTTTATTTGTTTTAGAAAAATGAGAAAGATCATCTTCATTTAAAAGAATGATAGTTGCTTTAAAATGATTGCTTTCTTTAGCAAAACTATTCTTCTTACCTAATTCTTTTTGCAAAAATTTAGATGAACCTGTAACTGTTGAATAAGCAGTTTTAACGATTTTTAATTCAGTTATTTCTTTTAAAGATTGTACTTTTGAGATTTCTTTATTGGTTATATCACTTTGCTTTCCTTCGTTATTTGGATTATTTGCCTCGATATTAAAAGAATAAGGCTGTTGTCTAGCAAAAAGAATATTATAATCTGTCTTTGAAATGGCAGAATAAATTGTTAAACAAGAAAATAATCCAATAAATAGTGAAAGTATAACAGAAATATTTCTTTTACCGTTTCCTAAAATATTTTTAATAGCGAGAGACAGTATGCGATTTTTTTTGAAAATAGAAAATGATCTATTTATATATGATGCATTACCTAGACCGTTATATCTAATTGCCTCAATAGGTGATATTTTGCTAGCAATCTTTGCTGGTTTTTTACTACTTACCCAAATAGTAAGTAAGACATAAATAATAACAATTAAAAACAAGAAAGGGCTAAATGAAACATTGCATGGAAAGATGTTTTCAATAGCTGATCCCGATATTAATCGTCGAAGTGTATAAGGTACTAAAAAATATGAAAATAGTGATGCGAACACTAATCCCGTAGGAATTGCTAATAAAGCATAAAATAGTGTTTCTTTTTTTACAATCGATTTTATTTGTTTTGGGGTCGTTCCTATTGTTTTAAGTTGTCCATAAAAATAAATATCATTATTGATAGACAATTGCATAATATTATTGATAATAAAATATCCGCTTAACACAATTAGAATTGCTAGAAATGCACATGCTACAATAGATAACAAACCATCTGTTTTATTTGTTAAAAGACCAAAACTATAGAGCTTTTGATTTTTTGCTAAGTTTAAGTCTTTATTTAATTGGGACATAATCTTATCAGCATCTTGGTGTTTATCTTTAAGAGAAACCATTGTGACTTGATAAAGAGACGAATGTGATTTAGCGTACATATTTGAAATAATAATATTTCCTATTTGATTAATTTCTTGATGATGATCTTTGAAATAAAAAGTTGCTGCAGCAACATTAGCACTTTTGGTTTTTTGATCTCGACCAATTAAATAATCAGTAAAAATAGCACTAATATTAAATCTTTGTTTTTGATGATTTATATTTAAAGTAATATAATCACCAATTTTTTTGTTTTTATAACCTAATTTATTTAATGTCCATCTTGACAAAGCAATTTCATTTTTCTTTGTAGGATAATTTCCTTCAAATGAAGCAATTGTAGGCAAGATGTCTTCTTTCCATTCAATATCATCATAATTAGAAAGAACGATTTGACTATCTGAATAGGAATTTTCAAAATTAATACGACCATAATAGTGTTGATTACCAATATTTTTAATATAATCTAAATCATTTAATTTGTTTTTTTGTTTTTTAGTAAGATTCGTCATCATGATTTGACTTGTTGTCCCTGCACTTCGTAGATTATAGGTTTGATAATTGTCATAGTAACTGAATCCAATCGAAAAAATACTATAAATCATAAAAGTAACAAGAATGATAGAGACAAACATAAAAAGTGTTTTTGTTTTATTTTTTAATGTTGATAATGTGAGTTTATTGATTGCTTTTTTATTATTATTCATCATTGTTTTCACGCAACTTTCCGTCTTCAATTTTTATAATACGATCAGCTAATTGAGCAATATCCTCATTATGAGTAATCATGACGATTGTTTGTTTAAATAAATGACTTGTTCTTTTAATTAATCCTATAACTTCCTGAGTAGTTTTTGAGTCAAGATTTCCAGTGGGTTCGTCTGCAAGAATAATAGATGGTCTTGTTGCCAGCGCTCTAGCGATAGCAACACGTTGCTGTTGACCACCTGATAGTTTATTGGGATATATATTTTTTTTATCTTCTAGTTTTAAAACATGAAGTATTTCGTTTATAAAATCATATGGAATCTCATTACCATCAAGTTCAATAGGTAAAGTGATATTTTCTAAAACAGTGAGATTACCAATAAGATTATAATTTTGAAAAATGAAACCAATGTTTCTTCTTCTAAAAATAGCCAGTTCATCTTCATCCATTGATGTAATATCAATATTATTAATAAATACTTTTCCACTGGTAGGTTTATCTAATCCACCAAGTAAATTTAAAAGAGTAGATTTTCCACTACCAGAACTTCCAACAATTGCAATAAATTCATGATTGTTAATATTCAAGTTAATGTTATCTACAGCTTTTACAGTATAGTTATCCATTTTATAATATTTTTTTAAGTTTATTGTTTTTACGATTTCCATAAGCACTCTCCTTTGGTTATCTATATTCTACAAAATAAATATCACAAACTTGTTACAAAAAAGATAATGAATTAAAAAATTCATTATCTTTTTAAATAGATTGTAAAAGTCGAACTTTTTCCATATTCGGATTGAACAGTGATATAGCCTTCTTCTCTAGATAAGATTTCTCTTGTCAAATAGAGTCCAATACCAATACCATCTTCATCTTGCACTTCCTGTGCTCTATAAAATCTTTGGAAAATATTATTATAGTTTTCTTTTTTTATACCAATTCCTTGATCAGTAATTATGATTTTAGAAAAGAAAGTATTTTTTGATATTTGAATTGTTATGGTTGTATTTTTATTTGAATATTTTATACAATTTTCTAAAACATTAAAAATTGCTTCTTGAGTCCACTTTTCATCATATAGGGCAGAGATATGTGTATTTTTGGATAGTTCGATATTAATATGTTTTTTTTCAGCAAGTAAGAAAACATGATTAATTACTTCAATTAGAGTAGAATAAAGATCATTTTTTTCAATATTTAATTGAATGATATCTGTTTCTAATCGAGACATTTTAATAAGAGATTCCAATAGGAAATCAAGTTTATTAATTTGTTGATTAAGCATTATATGAAAGTCAATAGCTTCTTCTTTAGATAAATCATTACGTGCTAATAAATCGTTATATATTTTGATGTTAGCTAAAGGTGTTTTCACTTGATGAGAAATATGAGTGACTAATGATTGAATTTCTTGTTTAGAATGGATTGTTTCTTCTTTTTCGATATCTAATTCTTGTTTATATTTATTAATTTGATGTAATAATTTTGATTCAATCGTTTCTTCATATTCTTTATTATTTTGAGTTGCTGTTTTATCAAAAGTATTAAAAATATAATGTGTTAAATGATTTATTTTTGATTTGAAAGAAAAAATGTTTAGATAGTATATAAAAATACTTACTAATGAATTTAAGATGATTAGGCATCTTAATAAGATAGAATTTGTTGAAAAGAAAATGATTATTGAAATAGAAAATAAAAATAAAGCATAAAAGGTTGAAATAATTTTATTCATCCTGACACCACCTGTAACCTAAGCCATAAACAGTTTTAATATAATGGTGTTTATCATCTTCTATCTTATTTCTTAATCGAGATATATTAACAAGCAATGTATGTTCATCAACATAATTTTCATTTGAATCCCATATTTTTTCAATGATTGTTTCTTTTAAAAGTATTTGATTTTGATTTTCTAAAAAGAAAGATAATAATTTAAATTCAAGAGGTGTTAATTTGGTTTCTTCATTGTTGATTACTAATTTAGATGTATTTTTATCAAAAAATAGATGGTCATCTTTGTAGAAAATGTTTTTTGTATTTCTTTTTAAAATAACATTTATTTTTTTATGAAGAATTTCAATATTAAATGGTTTTGTTACATAATCTTCTGCGCCTAAATTAAAACCATGTAAAATATCTGAATCAAGATCACAAGCAGATAAAATAAGAATGGGAATATTTAAATTCATAATTTTTATTTGTTCAATAAGATCAAAACCAGATAAATCAGGAAGATTGATATCTAAAATAATAAGATCACTATTATTTTGAGAAAATGTGTCAAGTGCTTCTTGACCACTAAAACAAGAGAGTACATGAAATTTTTCTTTTTTGAAGTAAACTGAAATTGCTTTATTTAAAGCTGTATCGTCTTCAATTAATAAAATATTATACATTTTTCATCACCTGTTAATTAATTATCTATGTTATGACATGATTGTCAACTTATAGATTAACAAAAAAGATAAAAGATATTTTCATAAATAGAATCAATTGATAATAATCTTGTTTTTATTATGATATAATTAAGTAAATAGAAAAGGTTCAAAAAGGAGAAAAAATATTATGAATAATTTTGCAGAGATTGTAAGAGTAGGCATTATTGCAGGACTTGGCGTGGTTTTAATGATTATGGCTCTTTTAATAGCAAATGGGAACTCGTTTCTAACAAAAGGAATGAACAAGGAATATACAAATGAATCTGTTAGAGATTATTGTAAGAGTAATTGTTTAGGGCAAATTATTTTTGCTTTAGGTCTTATTTTAGAGGGAATCTTTTCTAAAGGAATATTTTATTATTTAGGAGTTGGATGTTTATTTTTTGGAGCAGTACTTATGGTAGCTGTTTCTAAGAAATTAGTAAAAAGAGTATAATAGCATGAAGATGAGAAATAAAATCTCATCTTTTTTATTTGAAAAAGAATGGCTAGATGAAAAAATATAAAATTATTTTTGTAATCCATTTTTTATAAAAAACACGTAATATCAAGGGATTCCACGCTTCGTAGACATATTCTCTAGATGGAATGTTGTATCTTTTAAAGAAAGTTTTTAGTATGATAGGTGTAAGGGAGTTGTTTATATGGATAGTAAAAAAATTGGAAAAGTAATTGCAAAGAGAAGAAAAGAAAAAAGAATGACCCAAGGGGAACTGGCAGAAAGATTATCTGTTTCTAATAAGACAATTTCTAAATGGGAAACCGGGGCAGGGTTACCTGATATTTCGATTCTTGTTGATCTTGCAAGTGTTCTTGATATAAGTGTTGATGATTTATTGAAGGGAAAAGAAAATAAAGTTCAAAATACTCTATATGAGAAAAACTTTTTAATAAAAAAGAAATATTATAAAAAATATTTGAGAGATCATTATTTTGAAAGTAAGGCTTATTGGCTATTCAATTTTATAGGAATTATGTTTATTTTAGGGGGTTTTGCTTTTTTACCACTGCAACAATATATTCATCATTATGTAGATATTCTTGGTAAAAGTTTTATTGTTTTAGGAATTATTCTCATATTATTTCCTTTTATACAAATCTTTTTTAAAAGCAACACTTTTAAAGAACGTGAAGTCTTTTATACATTTAAAGATAATGGAATGATCTATCAAGAAGATGAAGAAGAAATCTTTTATAGTTTTCCACAATTTAAAAGAATCAATTATAAAGATTTTATACTTTTAAAGAAAGATCAAAAGATTTTATTCGTTGATCTTAATGATTTAGATCAATTAGAAAATGATATAAAAGAAACAAAGATCAAGAAGAGTTCATTTTTAATTTCTTTATTTACCGGTGTTATAGGTTGTTCATTATTGGTCTTACAACTTGGTTATTTAGTTATCTTAAAACGATTTGAATTTGAATATATTCATTCAATGAATCAAATTATATTTAATCTCATTATTTTATGTTGTCTTTTCATTAATTATTGTTTAATTAAGAAAAAGAAGATTAAGATTCAATATGCTTTAATAGGCTGTTTAGTATTTGTTATAATTTCTATTTTTGGATTTCAGTATTTTCAAAAAGATGAAGAAATTTCATCTTTTTCTTCAAATTTAAAAAACAGAGCTGTTTTAAAATATGATGATAATGACCATCGTTTGGACATTTACCATTATATTTATTTATGCTTTGCTAGAAAAAGTGATACTGTTTCTACAGAAATAAAAGGTTATCATGGAAAATGGCTTACGAATGATTGCTATGTTTTTACTTATAATAACGAAGAAAATCAAAAGAAAGTGTATGTATCTACTTTTGGTGATCGCGGTGATGGAATTTCATATTTTAATATTTTTCCTACATTGCAAGGGGAATGGTTTAATAAAAATAACGGTGAAACAAAAACGTATCTTAAAGAAAATGCAGGACAATTAACTTTAAAAATAAAAAATAAAACGCAGTATTTTGACGCAGATGAAACAAAACAAAATGGGACGATTGCTTTAACTTTATCTAAAGATGAAGAAGCTCAATATATTATCGCCTTAGATGAAAACTGTATTTTAAATGAGGATAATCTTTTAGATAAAAATGGAACAATTCAAATTTATAATCTTCAAAAAGATTCAAGTGTAACTCTTTATTGCGGGACCTATAAAGAAGATAAAAAAGAACAAGAAGAAATTGATAATGACTATCGAAAACAAGCCAAAGAGCTTGTTAATAAAATGGTTGCTTATTTGAAAAAAGACTCAACATTACCTGATTTTGATGATAGAGAATCTCTTTTTAAAGTTCCTTCATCATCCAATGACTTTTATGTTGTGACAAGAGATGCCTATTTTCATTCTTTAAAATTATTTAAACAGGATGGAGCACAAGAAACGGGGCAAATTAAACAAATCAAAGTTTTAGCGGGAGATATTAATGATTTCTATGTTGAAATGACTTATACATCGACAATTACCTATTTAGGTGAAACGGAAACCATGGATATTACATATCATTATCGTATAAAAAAGGGAAAGGATTGTTATTTGGTAGCCTTTGTTGGTTATCGTGTACCAGGGGATATTGGTTTAGTAAAGTGTGATCCTGTTATTGAAAAAGACGTTTCAACAAATGAAGATTATGCATATTCTGTAGGAGGACAGTAGAAATGAAAGATAAAAAGAAATGGATCATTGGAATAAGTGCCTGTGTTTTACTGATAGTTTCTGTGTTTTTTGTGTTTAATCAAGGGAAAAGTAATGAACAAGTTGTTACAGAGTATTTTGAACTTTTAAAAAAGAAAGATTATAAACAAATGTATCAAATGTTAAATCCCAAAATAGTGTATACACCTACACAAAAATACTTTGTTGAAAAATATAAAGAATTTTATGAAGAAATTGATGCAAAAAATATTCAAATAAAAATCTTAGATGAACAAGATAGTGTCATTGAATATTTAATCTATATTGATACCCTTGCAGGAAGAATCACTTATCGAAATAAAGTAGGGGTCAAAGATGAACAAATCCAATTTAATAAAAATCTAATTATGGATGAGTATACTGATGGGTGCAAAATAAAAATAACAACATATAATCCTGAAAAAAGAGGACGTATTTTAGATAGAAATGGAAAAGTTCTTGCTGAAGATGGAAAAGGTTATTCTGTTGGACTTGTAAAAGGAAAACTAAATGGTGAAAATGATTATGGACAAATTGCACAGTATTTAGAAACAGATGTTGAAACCCTTCAAAAGAAAATAAGTGCATCTTGGATTAATGATGATTCTTTTGTACCTATCAAAACTGTTTCTGAAGCAACTAAAAACGATTTAATCAATAAGAATATTTTAGGTATCAACGGCGTTAAAATTTCGACAGTGAGTATTCGTACGTATCCTTACGATAAAGTGGCTTCACATATCGTAGGTTATGTTCAAAATGTTAATGCTGAAGATTTAAAAAAACATAAAAATGAAGGCTATAATTCGATTTCAGTCATTGGAAGAAGTGGAATTGAAGCAGCCTATGAAGAAAAGCTAAGAGGAATCACATCTGGTAAAATTGATCTGGTTGATAAAAATGATAAAGTTATTAAAGAACTTTGTCATAAAGAAGTTAAAATGAGTCCACAAGATATTACACTTACAATCGATATTGATTTACAACAAAGTCTTTATAATGAGTATCAAAATGATAAAAGCGCATCTGTTGCTCTCAATCCAAAAACAGGAGAAGTTTTAGCACTTGTATCAACACCATCCTATTCAAACAATGATTTTGTTTTAGGACTTTCAACAGATAAATGGAATGCTTTAAATAATGATGTCAACCAACCATTGATGAGTCGTTATAAACAAACCTATACACCCGGTTCATCCATGAAGCCTATTACGGCAGCCATTGGTTTAGAAACAAAAGCCATTGATCCTGATAAAGATTTAGGGGCTAAGGATAAATGGCAAAAAGATTCAAGTTGGGGTAATTATTATGTGACAACATTACACGCTCCTTCACCTAATAATTTAAAGAATGCAATCACGTATTCTGATAATGTTTACTTTGCAAGAAGTGCGTTGAATATTGGAAAAGAGAATTTATTTAAATATTATAAAAACTTAAAGATTGGTAAAAAGGTTACTTTTGAACTTGCTTTAAATAAAAGTCAGTATATCAATAAAAATCAAAAAGTAAGTGATCAATTAATTGCTGATAGTGGCTATGGTCAAGGACAAATTTTGATAAATCCACTTCAACTTGCAAGTATCTATAGTGCTTTTGTTAATAATGGATCAATCTATCAGCCACATATAGTTCAAGGACAAACAAAAACATGGATTAAAAATGTTTTTTCAAAAGAAACAACAAAAATAATAAAAGAAGATCTTATTAATGCCATTGCGGATGAAAATGGAACAGGACATGCCATCTATCATGATAATGTCATTCTTGCCGGAAAAACAGGAACGGCAGAAATCAAACAAAGTCAAAGCGATACGACAGGAACAGAACTTGGTTGGTTTACAGTCATGACGATAGATGAAAAACAACCTATTTTAATGACAACTGTCGTGGAAGATGTTAAAAATCGTGGTGGTAGTGGTTATGTTGTTGAACATACAAAAGCACCATTAGATTTATATTTATCTCAAGTAAGTGATTAACTAAATGAATGAAATTTCTAACGAAGTTTCATTCGTTTTTTAAAGAAGGGAAAAAATGGGAAAGTATCTTTTAAAGAAACTTGTGATTATTGAAACGCTTATGATTGGCATTGTTTCTTTATTTATAGTAATGAACTATTTTTCTAATAATACTATTTGGGATTTAATAATTCATGATGAACCTGAAGACGTATTACTTTATGAAAATAAGGATGCGACATCAAAAGCAAAGGTACAAATATATGAAAAATGGAGTTTGTCATTGTTTGATAGATATATCCGTGTAGATATTACCTTTAATAATTTAGAAACATATAGCTATTCAACAGTATGTTATGCAAGTGAAAATCTTGATTTTAATAATACTCAAGATGTAAATGTTAAATGGAAAAGGCATATTCCATCAATTTATATGAGGAATCATCCAACGATAACAATCAGGTCTATAATACAAAAGGAGTAGGTATGAAATATAAAGTAAAGTTATTTATTTTTGGTGTGGAAACATTTATGATATTTTGTATTGTTTCTACAATGATTTTTACCCGTATTTATAATGGCTCCTATTTTTTGATTTTTCATCAATTTGATAAACAAGAGCATCTTATTTTAAAAAAGAAAATAAGTAATCGTGATTCTATTGTTATTTTTGAAAGAGGAGAACCAGTATTCTTTGAAAAGAATCATCTAGAAATAAGATTGAGTAATAGAATTGATGTGATCGACATTGACATTGATAATGCAGGCAAACCTTTAACAAAAAAGAATATAGATATTAATCAAAGACAAGATTTTATTGAAATAACAATCCATAAAAATGATGGAAAGACAATAGTTTATAGTTTGATGAAATAATTAAAAATAAAGTGTCCAACACTTCACAATTCATTAAGAAATAATATATAATTTAGTAGAAATCATAGAAAGGATGGTAATTATATGAATGTTCAATCAGATTGTGAGTCATTATATATAAACTGTATAGAAGAATATAAAAAGAAATATAGTATAGATGATGAAAAGGTTTATGAATTATTTCATGAATATCATATTTTTGAAAATGTTCTCTTACAGCATGAATATTTACATCAAGTAAGTTTTGAAGAAGTATTTCAGTATATTGAAAAACTTATTAAACAAGATTCAAAAAAAATAACAGTGTATCATGGTAGTTGTTTTAAGTTTGATCAAATTGATTTGAACAAATCACATAATCGTAGAGATTTTGGTAAGGGATTTTATACAACAGTATTAATGTCTGAATCTAAAGAATGGGCTTATCGATTATCATTAAGAGAAAAAAAGAATAATTATTATGTATATGAATATTTGTTTGAGAAGAAAGATGATTTAAATATTAAATATTTTGATTCATTAAATGAAGAATGGTTAGAATTCATTAAAGAAAATAGAATTAAAGGCGGTTTACAACATCAATATGATGTTGTTATTGGACCAGTAGCAGACGACAATACAATGCAGACAGTACAATTATATATGTCTAATATTCTAACAGCAACAGAAGCAGTAGAAAGATTAAAATATAGTAAAGTTAATAATCAAGTTTCTTTTCATAGTGAAAAATCATTAAGTTGTTTACGATTTATAAGGAGGATGAAATACGATGCATGATATTTACTATTTTAATGGGCAAGATATTACGATGAATGTATGTATTCAAATTCATAGAGTTATTAATCTTATTCAGGAACAAGAAAAAATTGATTTTGAAGAAGCAACGGGAAGGTTTTATCGTTCTCAAACGTATAAAACACTTACTCAAGTTGAAAATGGTTTATGGGCAGAAAATGCTGAATATATTTTAGATCGTTATAACGAAGAAAAATAGGACTTCCTTAGAAGTCCTATTAGTCTTTTAAAGGCTCTAAATCATGATTATAAAGTTCAATGTTAACTTCTTCTACGGTTTGTTTTTTTAACAAACCATTTAATAGAATAAGATCTCTGGCATTATGTGGATATAAGTCACCTGCATTATTTAAAGATAATAAATGATTTGTTTCTTTTTGGGTTAAATTCATAGCAAGAGCTAATCGATAGATTTTATCCTTTGCATTTTTTCCTTTTTCGCCACGGATAATTTTATAAGCATAAGTTCTTTCTAATCCTGATTTTCGTATAATATCTGCTTCTTTTAAATGATACTTTTTAAACAAATGATGGATATATTCAGAAAAATCCATATCATGAATTTGTTTTAAAAGATCATCAATATCTGCTTCGTTTTTTAAAGAGTTTTCTATTTCTTCTGTTAAAATCATATCATCACCTAAAAATATGATATACTATATTTTACGGAGAGACAAGATATGATAGTTTTAGAATTAGAAGTTATTAAAGAAACACCCCAAAAAAGAATTACATTAGTAAGAGAATTAGATAAAAGAAATATTTATATAAAAAAAGAATTGAAAACATATAATAAAACAATTTGGGAAAAGTTAAAACAATTAGGTATAGAAGGAATACCACATATTTATTCAATAGAAGAAAATGAAGACGGTTTAGAAATCATCGAAGAATATTTAGCTTGTCAAACATTATCTGATATTTTAGATGAACATACTTTTTCAAATTTAGAAGCTTATCAAATTATAAGACAATTATGTATTATTTTAGATGTATTGCATCAACAAGATCCACAAATTATTCATCGTGATATTAAACCCGAAAATATCTTTTATGATGGAAAACAAGTCTATCTTTTTGATTTTGATATAGCTAGAAATTATATTGAAAATCAAAAAAGAGATACTACGGTGTTAGGAAGTCAAGGTTATGCAGCTCCTGAACAATTTGGTTTTTATCAAACAGATATAAGAAGTGATATTTATTCTTTGGGAGTTTTATATCATGTTTTACTTACTAATAAGTTGCCTAGAGATTATGACTTACAAGGGATAGAAAAGAGAATAATTGATAAGATGATTGCTATTGCTCCTCAAGGCAGATATCAAGATGTAAAAGAAATTATTAAAGATTTAGATCAATTATTTCATATTGAAAAAAAGAAAGAAAAGAAAATCAAACATCCTAATGCTTTACCGGGATTTAGAAGTGGTAAGCTTTGGAAGATGATTGTAGCGATTATGGGTTATCTTTTATTTATATGGATTTTAATAAGTTTTAAGATTAAAAATCAACCAATAAGTCAGTATCAGTATTTTGTTTATCGCTTGATTTTAATTTCTTGGTTTATTATAACACTTTTATTTTCTACAAACTATTTATCTGTTAGGGACTATTTACCTTATTATAAAAATCATGGGATTGTTGTTAAAGTTTTAACAACGATTATTTCTTGGCTTATTTTATTATTTATCTCTATTATTATTGGAACTCTTTTAATGTATCTTTGATTGTGCCCCGAGGGGGCACCTTTTTTTATGTCTTATAAGATACATTATAGATGTAGTCTATTTCTTATAAAGGAGGAAAGTTATGGATATAGAAGATTATCAAGAAAAAGATATATCAGGAAAAATTCTTTATTTAGCATCTTTATTTAAAGGTATTAAGGATCATTTAAAAATCTTAAATGAAATGGATGAACTTACAGGAGTGGAATCACAGATGTTTACGATTTTAAATGATTTGCAACTAGGAATTAATGAATTATGTATCTTGTATGAAAAAATAGAAAAATTAGAGAAATAGACTTCTAAAGAAAGGAAGGGGAAATATGAAAATTTGGAAATTAGTAGCAGGAATTTTATCAATTATTTTTAGTGTGATTGTCTTTTTTCAATCAATGCTTGTTGGAACTGCAAATACACTTTCGCCAAATGGAGAAGTAGGGGGAAGTGCCGGTTTATTTGTTTCTATCTTTATGCTTTCAGGGGGTATTGTTTCAATTGTCATAAGAAATAGCGAAAAAACTACAGGAAATATTGCTTTAGGTATTTTATTTGGTTTAGGAGCTTTCTTAGGCTTTAGTATGGCAGGAAGCTATAGCGATTTAAATATTTGGGCTGGTTGGTGTTTTATTAATATGGGACTTGCGATTGTTTCAGTTGTAAAACTAAGAAAGAGAGGTTATTAAGATGAAAAAGATATTAAGTCTCTGTCTGGTTATATTAACATCGTTTTCTTTATGCGCCTGTAGTAGTGAAGAAAGAAAAGAAACAAATAACCAGACAAAAACAGAAGAAAAAATCTATGGTGTTGGAGAAACAACAACATATAAAAAAGACGGTCAAGAACGTGTTCACTTCACTGTAAATTCAGTAAGTAATACCAGTGATCGCAATGAATTTGCGGATAGTCAACCAGAACAAGTCATTATCATTCATTATTCTTATGAAAATATAGCCAGTGAAGAAGATGTTTATTTTTCAAGTGTTAATTTTAAAGTGATTGATGAAGGAGGTAATGTCTGTGAAACCTACCCTGCATCCATTAATACGTATCCTCAAATGGCCCCTGCCGGGACAAAAAGTGAAGGGGAAGAAGCTTATGGTTTAAAACAACAAAGTTCTAAAATTAAACTAGTTGTTGATTTAGATTATTTTGGAAATAAAGTGACTTATGAACTACCAATTCAATAATAAAGTATGAGAGGTTAGCAATCTATAATAAGTTTAAATTGTAGTTTACTTATTTTAGATTGCTTTTTGTATAAATTTTATTTTTTCAAATTCTTTAATTATTTTAAAAAGAGTTTCTATAGATTCTTGTTTACCATTTGTAATCCAATAGGTACAAATATTAAACAAAGAACCATGATAATAACTAATAAAATAAAAAGCATGTTCGCGTATAAATTTATTTTTATAGTGCTGTGTATAGCCGAGTACGATTTCTGTATTATATTTTGCAATAAGTTCTATAAGATTCCATTTTATAAGAACAAGTAATAATTTACTATTTTTATCAAAGAAAGAAATCATGTCTAGAATATGTTCATCACTATAAACATATTCTAATTGAGAATATTTTTCTTTAAAAATCTGTTTATGTGCTCTTTGGTAAATATATTTAAGAACATCATCTAGATTATTGAAATTATTATAAAAAGCAGTACGGCTAATTTCAGCTTTTTTAGCAAGCTCTTTTATTGTAATTAAATCAAGTGGTTTGTTGTTTAACAATTCAATAAGTGCTTTCGATATTTGATTTTTTGTTTTGATAGCTTTATTCAAAAAAAATCACCTCTCTTTTTTTATAACATAATCTTTACATATTGTCTAAAAATGTTCGTATTTATTTGTGAAAAATACATTTTAAAATATAATGAAATTAAGGAGGAATGCTGAAATGAAAGATTATTTTGGTTATCAAGAAAAAGTTGTTATTGTTACAGGAGCTAGTTCTGGAATGGGAAAAGCAACAGCAGAGATGTTGGTGGATTTAGGAGCAAAAGTATATGCGCTCGATTGGAATATTTGTGATGTAAAGGGTGTAGAAAAATTTGTGCATGTAGATTTATCAAAAAAAGATTCAATCGATCAAGCGATGAAGGATTTACCAAAACATATTGATTCATTTTTTGGTATAGCTGGAGTTTCTGGTATGAAAAATGATTTTATGACAACGGTAAGTATTGATTTTATTGCGAATAAATATATTTGTGAAAAATATCTTATTCATTCTATGACTGAAAATGGAACAATTGCTTTTATGACTTCAACTGGTGGAAATGGTTGGGAAAAGGAAGAAAATAAAAAATATTATATAGATGCTATTTTAGCATCAGGTTGGAATGCAACAGTAGAGGCGATTATGAAAACCGGATTCCAATATTTGCCAGGTACGTTAGGCTATCCTTATTCTAAATTAGCAATGAACTATTATACAGCATATTTACAAAAATCTTTTGCTAGTAAGAAAATCAGAGTGAATGCTGTATTACCTGGATCGACAGATACAGGTATGAAAAGTGAATTTACAGAAATGGCGCATGGTGAAGAAGGATTATTATTACATTGTGGATATGCTAATCGTTTAGCATATTCAAAAGAAATGGCTGGTCCTATAGTGTTTTTGAATAGTGAAATGGCAACTTATGCTTCAGGTGTTTTGATGGAAGTTGATTATGGAAATACAGTAGAAGAAAGAGCAAATATTAAACCTGTTCAACAAGTTATTTCTTTAGAAGATATCTACCAAATGATGCAAAAACAAAGCAAATAATAAAATAACTGTAAACGCTTACAAAAAAGTATTGTTTTTTCCTCTAGGTGAATTTATAATTATATAATATGGAGGAAGAAAATTATGGGAAGTACTGTCAAAAAAATTGCATTATTATCTGGTGGAGGTGATTGTCCAGGGTTAAACGCTGTTATCCGTACAATTACTAAAACTGCAATCTCTAAATATGGTTATGAAGTGATTGGATTTGTTTATGGTTATAGAGGTTTATACCATAATAATTATGTAGAACTTACTGAAGAATCGGTAGAAGATATTTATAAAGAAGGAGGAACTATTTTATATAGTTCTAATAAAGATAATTTATTTGATTATTTAGTAGATGATGGGCATGGTGGAAAAGTAAAAAAAGATGTTTCTGATGTGGCTGTTGAAAACTTGAAAAAAGATGGTGTTGATGTTTTAGTTATTTTAGGTGGAGATGGAACGCTTACAAGTGCACGTGATTTTTCAAGAAAAGGTGTCAATGTTATTGGTGTACCTAAAACAATGGATAATGATTTAGCAAGTACAGATGTTACTTATGGATTTATTTCAGCAATGTCTGTAGGTACAGAATTTATTGATCGTTTACAAACAACAGCAAAATCACATCATCGTGTTATTTGTTGTGAATTAATGGGCAGAGATGCTGGATGGATTACTTTATACGCAGGTCTAGCAGGAAATGCTGGAGTATGTTTAATTCCAGAAATTCCATTTACCATTGAAAATATTGCTAAAGCAATTAAAAAACGTGATGAAATGGGATTACCTTATACAGTAGTAGCTGTTGCTGAAGGAGCAAAATATGCTGATGGAACAAAAGTTATTGGTAAAATCGTAGAAGATAGTCCAGATCCAGTACGTTATTCAGGATTAGCTGCTAAAGTAGCTGATGATCTTGAAAAAGTAATTCCAAATCATGAAGTACGTTCTGTCAATCCAGGACATATTATTCGTGGTGGAGATATTACAGCATATGATCGTATTTTATCAATTCGTTATGGTGTGGCTGCAGTTGAACTTATTAATGAAGGTAAGTTTGGTAATGTTGTTACAATCAATGGTGATAAGATGGGATATACTTCATTAGAAGAAGTAATTGGTGCTGCTAAGGTTGGTCAACAAAAACATGTTGATCCAAATGGAGAACTTGTTAAAGCAGCTAAAGCAATTGGTATTTCATTTGGTGATGAATAATAATAGTAAAAAGAGGTTTCTTGATGAAACTTCTTTTTTATTGGACAAATAATCCAATAGAAATCAAGGTTTATATCATGTATAATACTTTTAGTAGTACATAATAATACAGATTAGGAAGTGAGTTGATTGTATGAAGTTAATACCTACAGGAATTGAAAATTTTAAAACGATGATTGATAAAAATGCATATTATGTAGATAAAACAAATCTAATTGCAGATATCTTAAATGAACAAGTTGTTTTATATACAAGACCTCGAAGATTTGGTAAGACACTTAATATGTCTATGCTGTATTATTTCTTTTCTATCAAAGAAAAAGAAAATGCTTATTTATTCAATGATTTATATATTTCAAAAAATAAGGAAGCTTTAGAACATCAAAACAAGTATCCAACAATTTTCATTTCTTTAAAAGAAATGAAAAATTTAACTTTTGATGCACAAATTTCATCTTTTTCGAGTATCATTTACGAATTATTAGAAAAAAACTTAGAAATATTATCAGCTTCTCAATTAACTGATGCGACAAAGAAAAAACTAAATAGTTTGCATGATGAAACAACATCAATTGAAGATTTAAAATTTTCATTAAGGATTATATCTAATGCCTTATATACTTACTATCATCAAAAAGTCATTATTCTTATTGATGAATATGATGTTCCATTACAATCAGCTTATCAAAATAATTATTATGATGAAATGGTTGATTTTTTAAGAAGTGTCTTTTCTTCAGCGCTTAAAACAAATGATGCTCTAGAAAAAGGAATTATGACAGGATGTCTTAGAATATCTAAAGAAAGTATCTTTACTGGTTTAAACAACTTTAAAACTTATTCATTATTAGATGAAATGAATGAAGAATATTTTGGCTTTAATGAAAATGAAGTCAAACAGTTATTAGAAGATTATCAATTATCATCTTATATGGATGAAGTCAAAGAATGGTATGATGGTTATCTATTTGGAAATATAGAAATCTATAATCCTTGGAGTACACTCATGTATGTTGATAAAAAATCACATTTTTCTTCATATAAACCTACTTCCTTTTGGGCAAATACTAGTGGTAATGATCTTGTAGTCAATTATATCCAAAATGGTAGTGATGAACTCCATGAAGAATTTGAACAATTGATTCAAGGCAAATCCTTAGAAAAATACATCAAGCCAGAACTCACTTATCGAGAAATGGATCATATCAATAATATTTATAGTTTTCTTTTACTTACAGGTTATTTAAGAGTTATTGAAGATTTAGGAGAAAACAAATATAAACTGGTTATACCAAATAAAGAAGTCTATGAAATCTATAAGCAATCTTTTATGAGTTATTTTGAAGATTATACTTTTGTAAGAAAAGAAGATCTCTATCAATGTCTTGTTAGAGAAGATGTTGATCAAGCTAATGAAATACTAGGGGATATCTTATCAAGAAGTATCAGTTATTTTGATAACCAAGAATCTTTCTATCATGGATTTTTAGTAGGACTCTTTAGTGGTAAGAAGATCAAATCAAATAGAGAAGCTATGCATGGAAGATTTGATTTATGTATTCTCCCTAAACAAATCTTTCAAACGGCGCTTATCTTAGAATGTAAACATTCTAAGAGTGTTAAAGAACTTGTAAGTGACGCAAAAGAAGGAGCAAAGCAAATCATTGATAATAAATATGAAGATGAAATTATTAATGATGGTTATTTACATGTAAAAGGATATGGGATATCCTTTTATAAGAAATACTGTTATATTGTTAAAGCAGAAAACAGTTAAATATACATCACTTAGGAATAGCGGCTTTATGAAATAACATGATATTTTTAAAACGAAGCTAATTAGATAACATGAGGTTTTTTCGGCGCTCTAAATAATCGAGTGCTTTAGCGAAATTTGCTCTAAATTATTAGGGGGATATTGATGTGGAATCAGTATTCCGTCTAAAATATTCAGTGCTTTTTTAAGAGGAAAATTAGGATGATGTCTGGTCCTGGTTTTCCTCCTTTTATTTGTTTTCTATTTTTATTTTATTTTTTGTAGGCTCCTCTAGGATTTCCTATACGTTTTATTCTGTCTGTATGTTCATTCATTGTGTAAGTTTCATATTTGTTTTGAGAATATAGGATTCTGTTTCTTGCACGTTGAAAATTGGACATACCATTTGCATTGGATAAGATCTTCTTTACATAATTGTTTTTACCTTCACATGGTCCATTAGATATACGTCTGTCATTTATCTATGTAAAAGAGTTTAGTATTTCTTCTTTCCAATGTTCAAGCGTCACTGCAACACTTATACTTTCTTCCACATGTGTATGTTTGAATTAGAACAATTAAATATAGAAATAATCAAACAATACTTGATGAAACTCATTAATAAAGGATTGTCATCAAGTATTGTACAAAGTATTAAGAATGTCTTAAAAGCAATCTATATCACCTATGAAGATCAATATGGTTTAAACCATATTAATTTTTCATTAGTTAAAATAGAACAAGATAAAAAAGAAAATGAATATCTAACAGATAAACAATTTAATCAATTACATCAATACTGTATGAAAGAAAAGAATGATATATGTTTAAGTATCTTACTTGCTATGGATACAGGTATGATGATAGGAGAAATGTGTGCTTTAAAAGTAAGTGATATAGATTTAGATAAACAATTGATTCATATAAGTAAAAGAACACAAAGGATTAAAAATGATGAAGAGGGATCTAAAACTGTTTATGATATTTATGAAGTTGAATGGCCTATTTTAAGAGATATTACAATTCCAAAGGAATTGTTTTTTTATTTACAAGAATATTTAGATTATGTTGATAAAGATTGCTATTTAACTTCTTGTCAAGATGTAGTGAGTGATTTTACTAAGTTACAAAGAGGTTTAGATCGTATAGGACATATTTTAGGTTTTAAGACGACTTTTAAGGATTTAAGGAATATGTATAAGGAAAGATGTTTAAGAAGTTGTATGGATATACATATTATAATGGAGTTATTAGGTGTTCAATCTATGAAACTATCTCTTCCAGAAAATTATAAAAGTTCTGATGAAGAAAAGAAAAAACAAATAAACAAATTATAGCCAATGGAAAGACCATTGGCTATTTTTGTATTTTAATTTTATGTTAATTATAGAGAATTAAAGATAGTGTGCTTTAATCGATAATATCATTAACTGGGCTATGAAGAGGATGACGAACGTCATTTTCTTTATCATAGCTTATTTTATTTTGGATGTTTGTTTGGTAATCTTTTTTGAATAAACAAGAAAAGATCACATTTAAAATATATTCAATTGATGTTTGTGATGCAAAAGGGGCAATCTTGGTAAAAATCTTTTCACGTGATCCAATATTTAAAATATAGTTAGCATAATGAGAAAGACGATTGTCACCAATTGAAGTTAAAATAATGATAGGTGTTTTCTTTTCTTTTAATATTTTTGCTATTTTAATAAGTTCATTAGTTTCTCCTGAATAAGAAATAATCATTGCTATTTTGTTTTCATTGGAATTATAAGACATAAAGACTTGTTCTCCAGCAAGCATTTTGAGATTAACGTTTCTTTGTATTCGCATCATTTTATGTTGGAAAGACATAGCTGCAAGTAATGAATTTCCTGTTCCATAAATATCAATATCTTTGTTTTGATCAAGTAGTTCAACTATTTGATGAAGTTGTTCAAAATCAATCAATTGGATGGTTTCCGCGATGACTTCTTGATTTAAACTAGCTAGTTTATAAGCAATCATGGAATCATTATCTTCTTCATTAAAGGGAAAATTAACATCTATACGATCTGTATGAGCTAAATCAAATTGTAATTCAGCAGAATATTTGATTTTAAAATCACCATAGCCTTCTAATCCTAATTTATGGCAAAGTCTTACAATCGTGGCTGGAGAAGTATAGGTTTTTTTAGCAAGTTCTTTAATTGAAAGATTTAAAACTTTTTCTCCCTCGTTTAATATATAATGGGCGATTTCTTTTTCTGAATGGGAGAAATCAAGCTCAAATTCTAGTTGTGTCATTATACTCATTTTTATCACCGTTTTTAGTATAACATGAAACAAAGTTTCATGAAATGACTTTTATTTGAATTAAATATGAAACATTATAAAAAGGAAAGTTGAAGATATTTACTTTCGAGATGAGATGATTAAAATGTTATGTGGATATAAAAGAAGGAGAACATTTTATGGAAAGAAAATTACCAAAAGATTTTTATTGGGGTGGATCAGTTTCATCATTCCAAACAGAAGGACATAGAAATGAAGGAGGAAAAGGTTTATGTGTTTATGATGTAAGACCTATGAATCCTGAATTTTCTGATTGGAACGATGCTATTGATGAATATACTCGTTATGATGAAGATATTGCATTAATGAAAGGGATGGGATTCAACTTTTATCGTTTCTCTATTTGTTGGTCTCGTATTATTCCTAATGGAACATTAGATGAACCAGTTAATGAAGAAGGAGTTAAATTCTATAGTGATTTAATTGATAAGTTATTAGCTGCTGGTATCGAACCAATGATTACATTAGTTCATTTTGATATGCCTTATCATTTAGTAAAAGAATATAATGGATTTGCATCTCGTTATGTTGTAGATTGTTTTGAAAGATATGCTAAAGTTTGTATTGAAAGATTTGGAGATCGTGTTAAACATTGGATGTCATTCAATGAACAAAACTTACACAGTATGATGTTACGTGTATCTAATGCTGAAGTTATTCCTGAAGGCGTTAGTTATCCAAAACACTTATATCAAGTAAACCACAATGTTATGATGGCTCACTGTAAAGCTGTTCGTGCTTTAAGACAAATGCAACCAGATGCTAAATTCTGTGGAATGGGTGCTATTACTAATATTTATGCTTATGAAAATAGTCCAGAAAATAATTTCTTTGCTACTAAAGGATATAATTTATTAAATGGTTTCTTAGTTGATACATTTGCTCAAGGTAAATATCCTGATTATTGGAATGTTTATCTTGAAAACAGAGGATGGATGCCTACTTTTGAAGAAGGTGACGAAGAATTATTAAAATATACTGTTGATTATATTGCTTTCTCTTATTATCGTTCAAACACTGTTAAAACAGGTGAATTTGATTATGAAAGACCAGCTCATGAATGTGTAAATGAAAAACAAATTAAAAACCCTCATTGTGAAGCAAATGAATGGGATTGGGAAATCGATCCAGTTGGATTTAGATGGACATTAAATGATTTACATCATAGAACAGGTCTTCCAGTATTCGTTCTTGAAAATGGTATTGGTTGGCGTGAAGATATGAGTCAAGAAGAAGTAGATCAAATGTTAGCTGAAGGTCGTACAATTGAAGATGATTATCGTATTAATTATCATAGAGATCATATCAAAGAAATGGAAAATGCAATCTTTGAAGATGGTGTAGATTGTTTAGGATATATTACTTGGGGACCAATTGATATTCTAGCAAGTATGTGTAACATGGATAAACGTTATGGATTTGTTTATGTAAATAGAACAAATAAAGATTTAAGAGATATGAAACGTATTCCTAAAAAATCATATCAATGGATCAAAAAAGCATTCGAATCAAACGGTGCTGATTTAGACTAGTAATATGTATTTTAGCCTGTTGACAAAATAATTTGTTGACAGGCTTTTATTGTATTCATGAATAGTTATTCATTGGACAATCTGTCCAATGAATTAAAATAAAATAAAGTATATAATAATAGTAGAAAAGAAGTATTTGTGAATTAAATTTGAGATAAAATTGAGACAAATATGAAACAAATTCGAGACGAAATAGAGAAGGACATATGATACAATTTATTTGTAACAAATCTAGATAAGTTACCTCAAATCAATAAGAAAGCAGGTAATAATAATTGATACTAACAAATAAATTAACACCCGATAGTGCCTGTCGTACTTTCCTTAGTAATGATACTCATTTTGCATCTTTATATAATGCCATCTTGTTTGATGGCAAACAAGTCATTCATCCTGAAAGACTTGTACGTTATGAAAATGATATGTCACTTATTATTGATGATACAAAGAGTACAGAAGATAAAAAAAGAAGAAGAGATATTGTCGTAAAAACAGATGTTGATGGTGTCTATTGTCTTCTTAGTATTGAGCATCAAAGTACGATTGATAAGAACATGGTAATGCGATGTGGCAATTATGAAATGATGGAATATTTAAAACAGTTAAAGAACAAAAAGAATAAAAGACTGGGTCCACAGTTTACGATTGTCTTTTATACAGAGCCAAAGAAATGGAAAGGACCTTTAACATTAAGTGACTATTTGGATATACTAGAAGAATTAAAGAAATACTTCAATGACTGGAAAATTATTTTAGTAGATGTCAAAGAAATAGATACAAGTAAAATCAAAGATGAACAAACAAGATATTTTATAGAAGCTATCCAAGAGATGTATAAAGGAAACTATGAGGGATTACATCGAAGAATAAAGATGAATAGAGATAACTTTATTTATGCAGCCATCGTTACAGGAAGTTTAGATTTAATTAGAGACTTACCAGAAGGAGATGAAATCGATATGTGTGAGGGAATGGAAAGAATGGCAGAAGGATTTAGAAATGAAGGAAGAATGCAAGGACGTGAACAAGGCATTCTTGTTGGAAGAAGTGAAGGAAAACTCGAAGAAAAGAGAAGTACACTAAAAGAGCAATTAGAAATCAAACTAGGAACTATTTCAAATAATCTAGAATTACAACTAACCAATGCAACATTAGAAAAACTAAATATATTAACACGTAATATATTTAATATTACAAATGAAGAAGATGTTTTAAAAATCATTAATTAATAAGTTAATATCTAAGCAAGAAAAAGCAAGTCAAATAAAATGATTTGTTTAGACTGTTGAAAAAATAAATAAAAAATCAAACCCTCTTTTCTTTTGTTAAGTTGAAATATATACTATTATATATGTCGTGGATGTCTTCGTTCCAATTACGCAAAATTTGTAGCTCCACGACTTTTTATATAAAAATCAAACAAATAAAAAGTAAGAACATGACAAGAAGTCAAAGAATAGGGTTTGAAAGAGGAAAAATTTCTTAAAGTTATTTAATAAACTTTTTTCTATAGAAAACATCAAGTATTTGAGAATTTTTCTTTACAACATTATGCTCAAATATTTAATATATTTATTAGAAAAGAAAAAAAGATAGGAGATAATATTATGGAATTTAAAGATGTTATTCAAAACCGATATTCATGTAAAGACTTTTCTACACAACAAATAGAAAAAGAAAAATTAATGGAAATATTAGAAGCAGGAAGAGTTGCTCCAACGGCTAAAAACTTGCAAGAACAAAAAATCTATGTTGTTCAATCAAAAGAATATTTAGATAAAATAGATGCATGTACACCTTGTCGTTATCATGCACCTACTGTTTTAGTTGTAGCTTATGATAAAAACAATGTTTTTGATTATCCAGGTAATGAAAGAAATTCAGGAATTGAAGATGCTACCATTGTAGCCACCCATTTAATGTTAGCTGCTTATAATGCAGAAATTGATAGTTGTTGGATCAATTTCTTTAATCCTCAAGAAATGAAAAAAGCTTTAGATTTACCTGAAAATGAAGAAGTTGTTATGATGTTGGATTTAGGATATGGAAATCAAAAAGAACCACTTCCTAATCATCATTTAAAAAAAGAATTGGCTGAAACAGTTAAATACTTATAATTTTTATAACAAAATAATCTTTGCTTGTTTTGTTATTTTTTTGTTACAATTAGGGTAAGAGGTGAGCTAGATGAAGCTGTTATTTAAACAACAACCATCTTTTATTTTTCGCTTTTATGTAACAAATCAAAATAATGAATGGTTATATATTATAAAAAAAATGGCAATTATGTATCAACTTTATATATATGATGCTCATGAAAATATTGTTGCTAAGATTGAAGAAGATCCTAAATCAGCTATTTTTTTATTTATAAAAATGAGGAATATATTGGTGCTGTAGAAAAAGAGTTTTCTTATTTTATTCCTTTTTTTTTAGTGGATTATCGAAAATGGAATGTTGGTGGAGAATATGTTGAATATAATTATGAAGTAAAAGATGAAAATGATTATCTTATTGGAAGAATTGAAAAAAGATCATAAAATATTTTAGATACATATGATATTTCAGTTGATTTAAAGGAAGATATTTTAGATTTCGTCATTTTAACAACCGTAATAGATATTGAAAAATCAAGAAGAAATAGACATTATTAAAATAATTGGAGGGAATCTTATGAAACTATTATTTAAACAGCGTATTTTTTCATGGCTAGACAGTTATGATATATATGATGAAAAGGGGGAAACTGTCTATACAGTGAAAGGACAACTCAGTTTTGGACATAAACTTTTTATTTATAATAAGTATGGTGAGCATATTGGTACGATCAAAGAAGAAATATTAACGTTTTTACCACGTTTTGCTTTATATGAAAATGATGAATATATTGGTAAAATTACCAAAGAGTTTACTTTCTTTAAACCTAAATTTATTTTAGATTATAAAGATTGGCAAATAGAAGGAAATTTTTGGGAATGGGATTATCAGATCGTGGATTATTCAGGAAATATTATTGGTTTAATTAATAAAGAAATCTTTCATATGAGTGATACATATTCTTTAACAATAGAACATGACGAAGATGCCTTTTATGTTTTGATGATTGTTCTTGCGATAGATGCTCAAAAATGTAGTCAAAATAAATGATTGTAAGTCAATCATTTTATTTTCTTAAAAAATTAGCACTCTGTGCTTGACTATGCTAAAGCAAAGTAATATACTATCTTTAGCATTTAAATAACAGGAGTGCTAAAGGAGGATATATTATGGCAGAAAAAAAACAATTTAAAGCAGAATCGAAAAGATTATTAGACTTAATGATTAATTCTATATATACACATAAGGAAATCTTTTTAAGAGAATTGATTTCTAATGCAAGTGATGCAACAGATAAACTTTATTATAAAGCATTAACAGAAAATATTTCTGAAATCAATAAAAGTGATCTTACAATTGATTTAGCTTTTGATAAAGAAAATAGAACATTGACTGTTACTGATCATGGTATTGGAATGAATAAAGAAGAACTAGAAGAACATTTAGGTACGATTGCTAATAGTGGTTCTTTCAAATTTAAAAATGAAACTGAAAGTGATGATATTGATATCATCGGACAATTTGGAGTTGGTTTCTATTCAGCATTTATGGTTGCTAAAAAAGTAGAAGTTTCTTCAAGAGCTTATGGTAGTGATCAAGGATATACATGGGTATCTGAAGCAAGTGATGGTTATGAAATCTTTGAAACAGATAACTTATCAACAGGAACAACAATTAAACTTTATTTAAAAGATAATACAGAAGAAGAAAATTATGATGATTATTTAGATCAATATCATATCGAATCTTTAGTTAAAAAATATTCTGATTATGTACATTATCCAATTAAAATGGATGTGACAACATCTAAGAAAAAAGAAGATAGTGATGAATATGAAGATGTTGTTGAAAATAAAACATTAAATTCAATGGTTCCTTTATGGAAAAGAAATAAAAAAGATATTAAAGATGAAGAATATAATGAATTCTATAAAGATAAATTCAATGATTTCTCTGATCCAATGAAAGTCATTCATACATCTGTAGAAGGAAATGTTTCTTATGATGCATTATTGTTTATTCCAAGTCAACCACCAATGAATTTCTATTCAAATGATTATGAAAAAGGATTACAACTTTATAGTCGAGGTGTCTTTATCATGGATAAAGCAAGTGATTTAATTCCAGAACACTTTAGATTTGTTAAAGGGTTAGTTGATTCACAAGATTTATCATTAAATATTTCAAGAGAAATGTTACAACATGACCGTCAATTAAAAGTCATCGCTGATCGTATTGAAAAGAAAATCCAAAGTGAACTTACAAATATGTTGAAAAAAGATCGTGAAACATATGAAAAATTCTTTAAAAACTTTGGTTTACAATTAAAATTTGGTATTTATCAAAGCTATGGAATGTTAAAAGATAAATTACAAGATTTACTTTTATTCTACTCTGGTAAAGAAGAAAAAATGATTACTTTAAAAGAATATGTTGAAAACATGAAAGAAGGACAAACAGAAATCTACTTTGCAAGTGGTGAAACAAAAGAAAAGATTTCTCATTTACCACAAGTAGAAGCTGTTAGAGATCGTGACTTTGATGTTTTATACATGATGGATAATGTTGATGAATTCATGATTCAAATGATGAGAGATTATGATTCTAAAGCTTTCAAAAACGTTGCTCAAGGTGATTTAAACTTAGATAGTGAAGAAGAAAAGAAAGAATTAGAAAAAATCAATGAAGATAATAAATCATTATTAGAATCATTAAAAGAAGCTTTAAAAGATAAAGTAGTGGATGTTAAAGTATCAAATAGATTAAAATCTCATCCAGTATGTTTAGTATCTGATCAAGGTGTATCTTTTGAAATGGAAAAAGTATTAAATGCAATGCCTGATGGTCAAGATGTTAAAGCAGGTAGAATTCTTGAAATCAATCCAAATCATGATATTTTCAAGGCGATTCAAAATGTTTATCAAAATAATGCAGATAAGATCAATGATTATGCTTCATTGTTATTCGATCAAGCATTATTGATTGAAGGATTATCTATTGAAGATCCAGTGGCTTTTTCAAATAAGATTTGTGAGCTTATGATTGAATTAAATAAGTAAGGCTATCATTCGATAGTCTTTTCTTTTATAATAAAAGCAGGAGAGTGAAAATTATGGAGTTACAAAATGTTTTACAACAAAGAAGAAGTATTCGTAAATATAAACAACAACCTGTAGAAAAAGAAAAAATTGAAGAAATGATTCAAGCAGCTATCTATTCAGAAAGTTGGAAAAATAGTCAAACCCCACGATATCATGTTATTCAATCAAAAGAAATGTTGGAACAATTTAAGAAAAAATGTTTACCTGAATTTAATCAAAAAAATATAGCTGATGCACCTGTTTTAATTGTGACAACATTTGTTAGAGATCGTGCAGGTTTTCAAAGAAACGGAAGTCCTGACAACGAATTACAAAATGGTTGGGGTGTTTATGATTGTGGACTAGCTAATCAAAACTTAATTCTTAAAGCAACTGAACTTGGTTTAGGAACACTTGTTATGGGAATCAGAGATGAAAGAGCGATTCGTGAACTTTTAGAAATACCTGTACAAGAAACGATTGTTTCTGTCATAGGTGTGGGTTATCCAAATATTGAACCAAGTATGCCAAAAAGAAAAACAATAGAAGAAGTGAGTACGTTTTATTAATGAAGAAATTACTGTATAAAATTTGCAAACCACATCATAAATATAAAATCAATTTGGTTGATGTTTTATTGCTTATTGAACCGGTGGTGATGAATACGTCTTATTTTATGGTTGGAAGAATCTTTTTGCTTATAGCGTTAGTTCTTAACTATTTAGCACGCTATCTTTGTCATGATGATTATAGCGAATTTGAAAGACGTGTCCTTGTTTCAACAATGATTATTATTGCTATACTTCTTATCTATCTTATTATTACAGGTAAATAAAAAATCCACTTTGGGGTGGATTTTTTATTTATTTATAAAACTCAATAATATTTTGATAATCATTTTTTAAACTAAAGTTTGCAGAAACAAAATAGAAATGATTTTCTTTTTTATGCAGTAAAGTATCATACGATGTATCAAGTTTAAAGAGATAAGTGTTTTTATCAATTTTAATAACAGGAACATCATCATACGTTTTTAAATAACGTTTAAAGAAAGTGTTTGTTTTGTCAGTTGATTTAAAACAATAATCTTTACTATACATGAGATCACCTTGGTTGTTTTCTTCAAAATAAGAAGTAGATTCAACAATAAAACTTTTAGTATATTTGTAGTTTGGATATTTTTTTAAATTTGTTTCTTTATCAAATGTTTGCAAGGTTAAAATATTTTGATTTAAAGGAATATCTTTTCTATCAGTAACATCTAAAATACATCCAAGTATAGCCACTACACAAGTAACTATAGTCATAGCGTAGAAGATATGTTTAATAATCTTTCCAAAGCTTTTTTGACAGGCTAAAACAATTTTATAAAGGCAACGAATAAGAATTGTCGCAAATAGAAGAAGAGGTAAGTAATGAATTAAAATACTTCCATTTGTAAGAAATTCTTGAATCTGATTTTTTTGTAAAACAAGCTGTGCGACAAAAAAAGCAAAGAAAATCCATAAAACAAAATAAGTGGTTACAGAGATTTTACGAGTACTTAAGTATTCATCAATTGCTTTTTGTCTTTCTTTAGGTAAAGCACGTTTATTATCTGTTGTAAAAATAATAAATTTTCCTATTTTACCATAATAATCAAACATTTGTTTTTCATATTCATTAATAAAATCATGTAATGCTTTTCTTTTAGGGGTTGCCGGTTTTTTGATTAGTAAATCTACATGGAAGTAGTAGTGTTTCTCATTTTTTTCAAAACGGCTGATTTTACCTAAAGAAGTAGGATTGTAACCTTGTTTAGATAACTCATTCAAGGTGTTTTCTAATTGTTTATATTCAGTTATATCATAATCTAATAATTTATACATATGTGACTCCTTTGACTGTTACATCATAACAAAAATAGTCATGGAAATCCATGACTATTGATTAAATGCAGAATCAACTTCATAATCAGGTTTGAAGTTTTCTTCTTCTAACATATAAGATTCAGCTATGTTTTGGCAATGATCACCAATACGCTCTAAGTTGGATAAGATATCAACGTATGTAGAATTGACAATAACTGATTTTTCAGTTTTATTAGTAACACGTTGAATATGTCTTTGTTTTGCTTTTTTATTATAATAATCTAAATTACTTTCATGATCATCAACATAAATAATATCATCTAAATCATGTTTATCAAAAGCCACCATTGCATGATTCAACATTTCAATATCCATATTGATCATGGCGATAATGTCATCTTTAGCTTCTGATGAAAAATCATCTTTTTCATCATAAACAGCTTCAAAGAATTGAGTTAAGTTAATACATAAATCACCGACACGTTCTAGATCTTTAATTGATTTCATATCAGCAAAATATTCTTTTGAATCATGATCGTTTAATTGTTCATGTGAAATAAGTAATAAATATTCAGCAATCTTTTTATCTAATAAGTTGATTGCATTTTCTAATTCTTCGACTGCTTCTTTAGCAGTAGAACTTTTAGAAATAAAATATTCTCTAACATTTTCACAAGCTTCAACAGTAATAGTTCCCATTTCTAAAATCTTGTTTTTAGCGATAGCTAAAGCATGAGAAGGGAACAATTGAACCACATGAGGATCTAATTCTGATAAATCCATTTGTAATTCTTTTGAATGATTTGGAATAATTTTTTTAATAATAACAACAATCTTATTAATAAATGGAAAGAACAAGATGGTTGTTACTATGTTAAAGATACCATGAGCTACTGCAAGTTGTAATTCAGGAGACATTGTACTTACTGAATTAATATATTGAATCAACATGGTAAATGGTGATAAAACAATCATAAATAGAACAGAACCAATGACGTTAAATAAAACGTGGAAGAATGCTGCTCTTTTAGCGGGAATAGATCCACCAATAGAGGCAAGAACAGCTGTAATTGTTGTTCCAATATTTGATCCAAATAAAAATGGTAAAGCAATATTTAAACCAATAGCACCGGCACCATACATTTGTTGAACAATTGCAATCGTTGCAGCTGATGATTGAATCGCACATGTAAGAATTGTTCCACCAAGTAAACCAAGCCAAGGGCTCTTCATTAAAAATTCGGTAATTTGTGTAAATTCTGGAACTTCAGAAATCATTGATAAATTGTTTCCCATTAAATCAAGTCCATAGAATAAACAACCAAATCCAAAAATAATTTGTGATAAATATTTTGTTTTTTTGTTTTTAGAAAACATTGAAACAAACGCACCAATAATAATGAAATAAACCGCATATTTAGAAATCTTTAAACCAACTAAAACAGAAGTAATAACTGTTCCAATATTGGCCCCCATAATAATTCCTACTGCTTGATTTAAATTCATTAAACCAGAACGAATCAATCCAATTGTAAGGGCTGTTGTTCCTGAACTTGATTGAATTAAACACGTAACTAAAGCCCCAATTAAAATTCCTTTTACAGGACTTGAGGTGTATTTATCAATAATGTCCTTTAATTTATCTCCGGCATAACTTTTTAAACCATCACCCATATAATCGATACCAAATAAAAATAAACCAAGCCCTGCCAGAATTAAAGGCCAGTTGATATCTGCTAATGTCATAAAATCACACTCCTATACATCTCATTTTAAAGGAATGTTAATTTTGTGTAAAGATTATGTTAAGTTTCTTTACAAAACCTTAACAATTCTTTTTGAAACAACTTTCAATCAATGTAATTATATGCTTATAAAAAGGAAAAATAAGGAGTGTAGTAACAATATTGAAGAAGCCATGAATAAAAGCGAGTTGCAGACGAGGTGAAATAGGAATATAAAAGCGAAATGTTAAAAAAAAATGATAAAAAGGAGTCAGGAAAATCATGAAAAAAGTTGTTCCAATTACATTAAATAAAAAATGAAAGAAGGCAGCTTTTTTGGCAGAAAAATTGGTTTTAAGGGCAGAAAGAAAAGCGGTAATGGTTGTACCGATATTACAACCTAAGATATAAGGAATAGAAACATAAAGGGAAATGGCTTTTAAATGATACATTTGTTGGACAATAGCAATTATCGCACTTGATGATTGAATAAGAGCAGTGGTGATGGCTCCACCAAGCATGGCTAAAATAGGATGATTTGTAAAAAGTGTTACTAATTTCATAAATTCAGGAAGTTTAGTAATAGCTTCAAGATGCATTGACATAAGTTCTAATCCATAAAATAAACAGCCAAGCCCAAAAAGAATTTGTGCAAGGCCTTTTATTTTAGGATGATTAGAAAATAATAAACAAAAAGCACCAATAATTAAAAAGAAAGAAGCATATTGAAAAAGATCAAAACCTACAATAAAAGCGGTTATGGTTGTGCCAATATTGGCTCCCATAATAATCCCAATACTTTGTGAAAAGGTCATGAGATTTGCATTAATTAAACTGATGGTTAAAGCAGTTGTGGCAGAACTTGATTGAATAATACAAGTTATAAAACAACCAATTAGAATAGCCTTAAAAGTAGAAGAAGTACATTTAGCAAGAAGATTTTTTAAACGGGTTGATGAAAGTTCTTGTAAAGAAAGAGAAAGATAGTCGATACCAAATAAAAAAAGTGCCAGACCGATTAGAATAGAAGTCCAAGAAACGTGGTTCATGAAAAAGCCTCCTTTTTCATATTTTAAAAATAATCATTTTTAACTAGAAAAAATAATCATTCTTTGTAAAAATATATGAAGGAGGTGTTTTAATATGAAAGGAAGATGGAAGAAATTTTTATCTTATTATACAAACTATAAGGTTTTGTTTTTTAAAGATATGTTTTGTGCGATGATTTCAGCAGCCATTACGCTCGTTTATCCTATGCTAACACGCTATATTACAGGGACGATTTTAAATCAACCAAAGATTGATTATTCTAAGATTTATTTATTAGGACTTTTTATGCTTTGTTTGATTGTTGTTGAATATTTTTGTAATTATTTTATAGGTTATCTAGGACATGTCATGGGTGTCTATATGGAAAGAGATTTACGTAATGAGTTATTTAGTCATTATCAAAAATTATCTTTTCGCTTTTATGATGAACAAAACACAGGACAATTGATGTCACGTCTAACGAATGATTTATTTTCTTTAACTGAACTTTATCATCATGGACCAGAAGATATTGTCATTTCAATTATTAAGTTTATAGGGGCCTTTATTTTACTTTCCTATATTAATGTCAAACTGACTTTAATTTTATTTGCAATCTTACCATTTATGTTTTTATTTGCTTGGTATTATAATAAAAAGATGAAAAAAGCTTTTAAAAGAAATAAAGAGAGAATTGGTGATATCAATGAACGCATTGAAGACAATTTATCAGGAATTCGTGTTGTTAAAAGTTTTGCGAATGAAGATCAAGAGTTAGAACGTTTTGATAAACAAAATGGACATTATGTAAGTGCTAAGAAAAATAGTTATTATTATATGGGAAGATACAATGCAGGACTTACTTCTTTTACAAGTTTAATTACAGTATCGGTTATCTTTTTTGGAACCTTATTTATTTCTTATGGAAGTATTAATGTTGCAGATTTAATTGCCTTTTTACTTTATGTCACGAACTTAATAGATCCTGTAAAAAAACTTTTAAACTTTACTGAACAATTTCAAGAAGGTGTTACTGGTTTTGAACGTTTTATGGAAATATTAGAAATTGAACCAGATATTCAAGATACAAAAAATGCAGTTGTATTACAACATGTTGAAGGGAATGTCATGTTTGATCATGTTTCATTTCGCTATAATGAACAAACACCTTATGTGTTAAATAATATTAACTTGGATGTAAAACCAGGAGAGTATATTGCTTTTGTTGGTTCATCAGGAGTTGGTAAAACAACGATTTGTTCTTTGATTCCTCGTTTTTACGAAGCAACGAAAGGAAATGTCTTGATTGATGGAATTAATGTCAAAGAGATAAAACAACAATCTTTAAGAGAAAATATTGGCATTGTTCAACAAGATGTTTATTTATTTACTGGAACGATTATGGATAATATTCGTTATGGAAATTTAGAAGCGAGTGATGAAGAAGTCATTGAAGCCGCTAAAAAAGCTAATGCTCATGATTTTATTATGGAATTAGAAGAAGGTTACGATACGGATTGTGGACAACGTGGGGTCAAACTTTCAGGTGGACAAAAACAACGTATCTCGATTGCACGTGTTTTCTTAAAGAATCCACCAATTCTTATTTTTGATGAAGCAACAAGTGCATTAGATAATGAAAGTGAAAGTATTGTACAAGAATCTTTAGAAAAATTATCTCAAGATCGTACAACTTTTGTTATTGCGCATCGTTTATCAACGATTAAAAATGCTAAACATATTTGTGTTTTAACGGAAAATGGCATCGAAGAACAAGGAAACCATGAAGAGTTGATGAAATTAAATGGAAATTATGCAAGATTGTATAATATGCAATTTAAAGGAGAAAAGTAACATGGAAAGAAAATATATTTTTTTTGATATTGATGGAACACTTTTAGATGATAATCCGGGAGGAAAGATTTTAGAAAGCACATATCGTACGTTAGATAAGTTAAAAGAAAATGGGCATTTTGTTGCTATTGCGACAGGAAGAGCACAATATATGGCGATGGATGCTGCTAAAGAAGCCCATATTGATTGTTTAGTAACAGATGGGGGAAATGGTATTACTTTACATAATGAACTTCAATATATTAAACCGATAGATTTTGTTCAAGCCAATCGTGTCATTGATCAATGTATTGAACATCATTTACCATTTGCAGTTGCTTTAGGAAATGAAGCTGTTTTGTATACGAATCAAAGTGATCAAAAAGATCAAAAACTTCCGGTAAAATTAGTTGTTGATGAAAGTATAGACTTTCATCAAGTAAAGGAAATTTATAAAGTATTTATTGAATGTGGTGAACAAGAAGAAAAATTATTGGATTTAGGAACTTTGGAATATATGCGTTATTTTAAAGGACAAATCATCATCGAACCAGCAGATAAATATAAAGGTATTTTAGAAATGGTTCATTTATTAAAGGGAAATGAAAAGGATATTGTGGTCTTTGGGGATGGCTTAAATGATATTTCTATGATTGACCAAGCTCCTTTAGGTATTGCTATGGGTAACGCAATCGATGAAGTCAAAGCAGTCGCAAATTTTATAACCAAAAGAAATGATGATGACGGTATTGAATATGCTTGTCGTTATTTTGGCTGGATTGATTAAACAAAATAGGCTATACTAAAGATGGGTGAGATTATGGAACTAATTAAAGATTTTCTAATCATTATTGGTATTTTTGTATGTATGTCTTTAGGTATTTTCTTTTTACTTCATAGTGGTGATGCCAAAAAGAAAACCAAACAAACAATTCAAGATACAAGAGACAGTATTCAAGAAGCAAATCAACAACTCGATGATGTTTTAGAACAATTACAAGAAATGAATGCTCCTTTAGAAAAAGCGATGAAGGTAGTACGTTCTTTCAATGATAAAGTTTTATCAAAAAAATAATCGAGGAATGTTGACAAAGCTTAAATATTATCTATAATACAGGTATATAAATAAACTCAATGAAAAAGAGAGTAGTTTTATTGGATATGTTAGAGAGCCTATGTTGGTGGAAATTAGGTATTGAAAATAAAATGAAGCGCACTTTGGAGAGGGTTATCTGAATACATAGGATAACCAGCTAACCAGCTTTAACGGTGAGGTGGATATGTTTATCATATCAACAAGAGTGGTACCGCGGAATCTTTCGTCTCTTAGCAATCGCTAGGAGACGTTTTTTATTGGGTAGAAAAGGGGAAAAGAATATGAAAAAAGTATTAAAATTAATGTTAGCACTTGTGATGACTTGTGCTATTGCTGGATGTTCATCAAGCAGTAAAAATGATGCCGATGTGACAATTACAATTGGGACATCACCTGATTATGCACCTTATGAATCATTAAACAAAAAAGGTGAAATCGTTGGTTTTGACGTAGATATGGCCAAATTATTTGAAGGTTATTTATCTGATATGGAAGGTAAAACTTATTCTTTAGAATTCAAACAAATGGATTTTGATAACATTGTTACTCAAATTCAAGGGGATCAAATTGATTTAGGTATTTCTGGTTTTACTTATAGTGAAGATAGAGTTGTTGAATGGTCTGATCCATATTTAGGAACTCAACAAGTTGCTGTTGTACCAAATGGTTCTTCAATTACTTCAAATGATCAATTAGTTGGTAAAAAATTAGCTGCTCAAACTGGAGCTACTGGTGAACAAGCTGCTAAAGAAGTTGAAAATGCTGATGTTGTTTCAATGAAAAACGTACAAGATATTTTCAATGGTTTAGCAAGCAATCAATATGATGCAGCAATCGTTGACTTAGGTGTTGCTAAACAATATGTATCTAGTGGAAACTTTACACAATTAAATGGTTCATTAATGGATGAAAAGAACTATGTTATCGCTAAAAAAGGTAATGCAAAAATGATCAAATTAATGAATAAATGTATTAAAAAATTCGTAGCTTCAAAAGATTACGATAAATTATGTAAAAAATATGATTTATCACCATTAGAAAAATAAAAAATTATAGAAAAGGGGTATAGAAATGTTTGTAGCTTTTTCAAAAGTGTTTACTCCTGAAAACTTACTTTACTTTGCTAAGGGTGCAGTAGTATCACTTTTACTCGCTGCTGTATCCCTTTTATTTGGTATTGTTTTTGGGATTTTAGGATCTTCAGCAAAAAGATCTAAATATAAAATTTTTAGAATTATTGGAAATGTGTATGTTGAAGTCATTCGTGGAACACCAATGTTACTTCAAATCTTGATTTTATTCTCAGTTATTCCATCTATTTATACAGCGTTTACAGGAAATGTTTTAAGAATTAATGTCTTTTTAATTGGTGCTGTTGCTATGTCTATTAACAGTGGGGCTTATTCGACAGAACTTATTCGTAGTGGAATCAACGGGGTTGATAAAGGACAATGGGAAGCTTGTGAAACTTTAGGGCTTTCTTATAAACAAACAATGAGACTTGTTATTTTACCACAAGCCTTCAAAAGAATTATTCCACCAATGATCAGTGAATTTATTACATTGATTAAAGATTCTTCATTGATCAGTTGTATTGGTGCCGTTGAATTATTAAAATCAGCTCAAGTAGTGGGGGCACAATATTATGATGTTATGTCACCTTATTGTATTGTTGCAGTTTATTATTTAATTATGACAATTAGTATTTCTTATTTAGGTAGATATGTAGAAAAGAGGTTAGCTGAAAGTGATTAAAGTTGAACATATATCAAAACAATTTAAAAAAGTAAAAGCAGTTGATGATGTTTCTCTTGAAGTAAAAAAAGGAGAAATTGTGTGTTTAATTGGACCTTCTGGTTCAGGTAAGAGTACAGTTTTAAGATGTATTCATGGTTTAGAAGTACCAGAAACAGGATATGTATACCTTAATGGGGAAGTTTTAGATCCAAAGAAATCTAATTATCAAGAATTAAGAAATAAAATGGGATTTGTTTTCCAACATTTCAATTTATTTCCACATATGACAGTCTTAGAAAACTTAACACTTTCACTTACAAAAGTACGTCACATGGAGGAAGAAAAAGCCAATGAAATAGCTTGTAACTATCTTACAAGAGTTGGCTTATTAGATAAAAAAGACGAATATCCAAATAAACTTTCAGGTGGACAAAAACAAAGGGTAGCGATTGCGAGAAGCTTATGTACAAGCCCTGAAATCATGCTTTTTGATGAACCAACAAGTGCCTTAGATCCAGAAATGGTTATTGAAGTATTAGAAGTTATGCAACAACTTGCTAAAGAAGGAATGACAATGATTGTTGTTACTCATGAAATGGGCTTTGCTAAAACAGTTGCTGATCGTGTTATTTTCTTAGAAAATGGTAAAATCGTTGAAGAAAATGATGCAAAAGATTTCTATGAAAATCCTAAAACTGAACGTGCTCAAGATTTCTTAAAGAAGGTTATGCACTAATGAAACTACAACGTTTTGAAGTAGAGTCTTATATGACTTTGCATGAAAATAACTGCCGCTATAACTTGGCAGATACAGTTGCTAAATCTTTAACTTTAAAGGAATTATTAGCGTATGATAAAAAAGATTCATTAGAAGATCTAATGAATCTTTCTTTAGATTATGGTGCTATTGAAGGTTCTCATGAATTAAAAAAAGGTATTTTAAGTTTGTATCAAAGTGGTGATGATGAAGAAATTGCTATTTGCCATGGTGGTGTCAATGCCAATGAACTTGTTTTAATGACATTACTTTCAACAAATGATCATATTTTATCATTTTTACCAACGTATCAACAACTTTATAGTTTTCCTGAATCTTTAGGGGTAGAAGTTGATTTTATTCATTTAAAAGAAGAAAATGAATGGAAAATTGATTTTGAAGAATTAGAAAAAAATATTAGAGAAAACACAAAAATGATTTGTTTGAATTTACCAAACAATCCTACAGGAACAACTTTAGATCATGAAGAAATGCATCAACTGATTCAAATATGTAAAAAACATGATCTCTATGTTCTTGTTGATGAAATCTATCGAGGACTTTATCAAGAAGAATCCATTAGTGATCTTTATGAAAAAGGAATAGCAACCTCAGGACTTTCTAAAGTTTTATCAACTCCTGGACTTCGTATTGGTTGGATCAAAACAAAAGATAAAGAACTTATTCGTTTAATCAATGAAAGACGTGATTATTCAATTATTAGTAGTGGACCAATCAATGATTATTTAGGGGCACTTACTTTAAAATATAGTAAAGAGATTTTAAAAAGAAATCGTGAGATTTTAGAAGAAAATAAGTGTTACTTGAAAGAATGGTTAAAAGCTCATCCTCATCTTTCTTGTGTTATTCCAAAATATGGAACAGTTTGTTTCCTAAAATATGATTACAAAATAGATTCAAATACTTTCTGTGAAAAGTTACAAGAAGAAACAGGGGTCTTCTTTGTACCGGGATGTTGTTTTGATGTGGAAAATCATCTACGTTTTGGACTTGCAAATGATTCACAAATTGTCAAAGAAGGTTTAGAAGTATTTTCAAATTGGTTAAAAAAATTAGACACTTCAAGATAAAGAAGTGTCTTTTATTATTTTAAAACAATAAATTGCACTTAAAGTTAAGGTTGTAATCAATCCTGTAAATAAACTAATCAAAATAGCGTTAACATAAAGATAATGAGATAAAGTATAAGTTAAGATAATTTCTAAAGTACATTCAATCATAGAGATGATAAACATCACTTTATTTTTATTTTTAGCTTGTAAAATTGTAGAAAGGGGTGTTTGTAAATAAAATAGTAAAAAAGGAAAAGACATGTATTTTAATTGTTGATAGCCACTTGTTGTATTGTAAAGAATCATAAGGGATCGTTTTGGAAAAAAATAGAAAATTAAAGTAAAAGGAAGACCAATAAGAAAACAAATAAGTAAAGCATAAAGAAGATGTAAAAAAGTATTACTTTTATGATAATAAAGATCATCTGTAGCAATAGGCAAGTAGAGGCGATAGATGATCGTACAAAAAAAGGTAGGCGTGACAAGCATCGAGACGACATAGCCAGAAAGGATGGCATATTGGTCTTGGATAAAGTTTTGAGTTAAACCAAGTCGAGTTAAAACATGAATTAAAAGAATGGGCTCTAAAAAATTCATAAAACAATGGTAAAGTCGTGAACCTGTTAAAGGCAAAGAAATGTTTAAAAGATCTTTCATAATCAAGTTTTGTTTATTTATGTTTTTTAAAGGAGTAAAAGAATATCTTTTACGACTTAAAAGAAGTAGATAGATAATTGACATCAATTCACCAAAACTCATTGATAAATAAGCGATTGTTACTAAAAAAGGTAAGGATGAACTTAAAGGAGTTTTTAAAAATAAATAGGTAAATAATAAACGTGAAGTTTCTTCGACAATTTGGCTTTTAGCAATGACATAGACATGCCCTTTGGCTAAATAATAGTTTTTAATAATACCACTGATAGCAATCAATGGGATAAAAATTAAAAAGGATAAAATGGGATAAAGAGTATAATCGTTTTTTAATAAAGAATGAGCAATGAAAGGACTTAAAATAAAAAGGGTTCCACAAATAACAATGACAGAAAAAAAGGATAGAATAATTGCAGTAATAATGACTTTGTAGTTTTTATATTTTGGATGTAATATAAGACGAAAAACAGCAGAAGGAATCCCAACCTGTCCAAGTGTTAAACACAAAGAAAGTGTTGGCATAATGACAAGATATAATGACATGGCTTCTAAAGGAAGAAGCCTGGAAAGCAACATTCTATTTAAAATACTAAATATTTTAGAGATAGTTGAACTAGCAGAAAGAATAATGAATGAATTGATAAGTTTTCTTTTCATAAAAGACTTCCTTTATGTCGAATTTTCATCTATAATAGACGAAGTGGGAGTTGGTTTATCGTGAATGAAAAACTGGATTATAAATTTGGTAAATATGATTTAGATTTTCTAATCAAATTAAAAGCTCATGAGTTTCGTAAGCAAAAAATAGATAATATATCCGAAAAAGAAATAAGAAATTATTTATTCAATATTAAATGGAAATCTCAAAAGAGTCTACCAATGTGTGATATTATTGATGATGTAATGAATTTACAATTTTCGGAAATTTTTGATTATTTAAGTATACAAGCAGTTAAAGAAGCAAGTACACTTGATTTAGCAGCATTTCAAGAATTCATTTCAAAATAGTTGATAACAACTATTTTTTATTTAAGGAGATTTTATGAACTGGGATATAAAAGAAATACATAACTATAATGAATATATGCAAAAGTATTCAATACATTCTTTACTTGCAAAGATTTTTGCACAAAGAAAATATAATGAACAAGATATTCAAGGACATACTTCAAAAAGATTGATTTATCATGATTTTTCATTGTTTTTAGATGCGGATTTAGTTTTAGATCGTATACAAGAAGCTTTGGAAAATGATGAAAAAATATGTATTTATGGAGATTATGATTGTGATGGAATCTTGTCAACAGCCATTCTTGTTCAAGCTTTTTTAGAATTAGGGAAAAAAGTAGGGTATCATATTCCTAATCGTTTTGAAGATGGTTATGGACTAAATAAAGAAAGAGTTCAACAAATGTATGAAAAAGGGTATTCTTTGTTAATTACAGTAGATAATGGTATTAAAGCGTATGAAGCTATTGATTTAGCTAATGAACTTGGTATTGATGTTATTGTTATTGATCATCATGATTATGACGAATTGCCGGACGCATGTGCAATCATTCATACAAAAATGTCACCGGATTATCCATTTAAAGAAATATGTGGAGGTTTTTTAGCGTATAAACTTGCCAGTAGTTTGCTTGGAAAACATGATAAATATTTATTTTCTTTAGCAGCTATTACGACGATTTCAGATATGATGCCTTTAGTTGATGAAAATAAATCGCTTGTTTCGCGAGGCCTGCAATTTATGAATGAAGGAAAATATCTTCAATTAGAACTTTTAATTGGTGAAAATCAAAAATATAATACAACAACTTTAGGTTTTAATATTGCACCTAAAATCAATTCCTTTGGAAGACTACCAGAACTTGTTAATCCAAATCATTTAGTACGTTATTTTTTAAAGGATGTCGATCAAAAATTTGCAATCCAAATTTCTCAATACGCTAAAAAAATCAATAGTAAAAGACAATCTCTTACAAATGAACAATATAAAAATATTTTAGAAAATAGTCAAAAAGATGAATTTTTATATAGCTATAATCAAGAAGTTCATGAAGGAATTGTAGGCTTAATTGCTGGTAAGTATACTCATGAATTTCAAAAGCCAAGTTTTGTTATGAAATATGATGAAAAAAATGAAGTGTATCGAGGAAGTGCCAGAAGTATTGAAAGTATTCCTTTAAATCAAATCTTTGATGATTTAAAAGATTATTTTGTACAATATGGTGGACATGCTTTAGCGGGTGGTTTTCAAGTAGCAAAAGATGAAGTGTTAACTTTAAAAGAAGCATTGCATACCTACTTAACAACACATACTTTTTCTAATGAAAAAGTTCTTGAAGGAATTCAAATTGAATTAAATGAGCTTACTTTACCAGCTGTTAAAGAATTAGAATTGTTAGAGCCGTATGGTCAATATAATGAAGAAATGAAATTTGTTTTAAAAGATATTACGAATTTTACCAGTCGTGTATTATCTGATGGGAAACATTTACGTTTCGATATTCCTTTAAATAAAGGAAATTTACAAGCACTTTATTTTAATTGTTCGAAAGAAATTGAGCAATTACAACAAAAAAAGACAATTTCTTTAATAGGAACTTTAAAAATTAATAAATATTTAAATACAGAATCAATAAATATGATTATAGAGGATATGAAATAGTTTCCTTGATAATAAAAGTTTGTTATAATAGAAATAGGAGGAGTGCATAAAATGGACTTTAAAAAATATATTGAAGATATTAAAGATTTTCCTGAAGAAGGAATTATTTTTAGAGATGTAACACCTTTATTAAAAGATAAAGAAGCTTATAAAGAATCAATTGACACATTCGCTAAATGGATCGATGGACTTGGAGTTCAAGTAGATGTTGTTGCTGGTCCTGAAGCAAGAGGCTTTTTATTTGGATGTCCTGTTGCTTACAAAGTAAATGCAGGTTTTGTACCTGTTAGAAAACCAGGAAAATTACCAAGAGAAACAGTTTCAGCAAGTTATGATTTAGAATATGGAAAAAATGAAGTTCATATTCATGCTGATAGTATCAAACCTGGTGAAAATGTTGTTATTATTGATGATTTACTTGCTACAGGTGGAACAGTTGAAGCAACTATTCAACTTGTTGAACAACTTGGTGGTAAAGTTGTAGGAATTGCCTTTTTAATTGAACTTGAAGCTCTAAAAGGTAGAGAAAAATTAAAAGACTATAATGTCTATTCAGTATTAACTTATTAAATAAAAGAGAGGAAACTCTCTTTTATCATATGAGGGGGTCATAATATGAAAGAGTTTAAAAAAGCTGGAGATAAAGTCACTATAGAAGATGTCTATGAATCATGTAGACGCTATATTACCAATGAAGATGATATGAAGCTTATTAAAAAAGCTTATGATTATATCATGGTTAAACACGAAGGACAAAAACGTAAAAGTGGAGAACCTTATACAATTCATTTGATTTGGGTTGCTTATATTTTATCAACATTACAAACAGGACCACTTACCATTACAGCGGGTCTTTTACACGATGTCATGGAAGATTGTGATGTATCACGTGAAGAAATGGTGAAAGAATTTGGAGAAGAAGTAACGACCCTTGTTGAAGGTGTTACGAAGATTTCTAAAATGCCATTTAAAGATGAAGCAGATGTATATGCTGAAAATCATCGTAAAATCTATATTGCGATGGCTAAAGATATACGTGTTATCTTGATCAAATTTGCCGATCGTTTACACAATATGCGTACATTACAATTCATGCCCCCAGAAAAACAAAAACGTATTTCTCGAGAAACTTTAGAAGTCTATACACCGATTGCTCATCGTTTAGGGTTGAGCGATATTAAAACAGAATTGGAAGATCTTTCTTTATCTTATTTAGATCCAATTGCTTATCATGATATTGCGCGACTTCTTCAAACAAAACAAGATGAGCGAAAAGAATCTGTGGCGAAGATGATGGAAGAAGTTGAAAACTTATTAAAGGAAAATCATTATCAATATCGTATTTTAGGTCGTGCGAAATCTATCTATAGTATTTATAAGAAGATGTTTAAAAAACATAAACGTTTTGATGAACTTTATGATCTTTATGCACTCCGTATTATTTTACAAAATAAACTTGATTGTTATAGTGTTTTAGGATTGATTCATGATCATTATCGTCCAATTCCAGGACGTTTTAAAGATTATATTGCTATGCCTAAACCAAATATGTATCAATCGCTTCATACTTCTGTTATTGGCGAAGATGGTAATACTTTTGAAATCCAAATTCGTACTGAAGAAATGGATGAGCTTGCTGAACTTGGGGTTGCTGCTCATTGGCGTTATAAAGAAGGCAAAGGTTATTCTGCCAAAGCAGAACAAAAAGAAATTGGAGAAAAACTTCAATGGTTAAGAGAATTTATTTCTTTGTCAGATGATATCAAAGATGGCGATGCCAAAGAATATTATGACTCCATTTCTCGTGATATTTTTGAAGCCAATGTTTATGTTTTAACGCCACAAGGGAAAATTGTTGAACTTCCTAACGGTTCAACACCAGTTGATTTTGCTTATCGTATTCATACAGAAGTAGGACATCATACAGTTGGTGCGATTGTCAATAATGTCATGGTGCCTATTGATACAAAATTAAATACAGGAGATGTTTGTGAAATCAAAACCAACAAACAATCCGCTGGACCAAGTGAAGATTGGTTGAAATTTGTAAGAACCGCAGGAGCTCGTAATAAAATTCGTACTTCCCTCGCTAAAAAAGAAGCTGAAACTAAGAAAGATACGATTGAAGATGGTAAGAAAATCTTAAAAGATGAAATCAAAAAACGTGGACTTGATGAAAAGAAATTCTTGGATCCAGAAACTTATAAAACATATTTAGGTGCTTTTGGAGCAAGAAGTTTAGATGATATTTTCTATTTTATTGGAAAGAAAAATCTTTCAGTAGCAACACTTTTAGAAAAAGTAAATCCAAAGAAAACAGGTTTCTTTGATAACTTATCTAAAATCTTACAAAGAAATAATGAACAAAGAGAAAAATTAGAAAAAATGACATCTAATAATGGAGTTGTTGTTAAAGGTGTTTCAGGATTAAAGATTCAACTTTCTAAATGTTGTAATCCAATTCCTGGAGATCAAATTACTGGTTATGTTTCTCAAGGACAAGGAATCAAAGTTCATCGTGTGGATTGTCCAAATATTAAACAAAAAGAAATTCAAAGCCGTTTAATTGATGTTTATTGGGATTTTGCATCACTTTCTAATTTGAAATTTGATGCTGATTTACAAATTGATGGCTTAGATCGTACAAATTTATTAAATGATATTATTACGGTTTTAGGACAAATGAAAATCAATATTTTAAATATTCATGCGGATGCATCAGATGATGGTAGAGCTTTAATTAAATTAAAGATTGGTGTTGATGATGCTGAACATTTAAATCGTGCAATTGCTAATCTAGAACGTATTCAAGGAATCTATGAAATTAAAAGAGTTATTCATTAGAATTATAGTTTGAAACTATAATTCTTTTTTTGAAGAAAAACTACGAAAGACGAAAAAAATTTAAGAATCCGTAATACAATAAACAAGTTGTTGATGGTTTTAAACAAGAAATAAAAGAAGAAACAAAGAGTATATTTTTTAAAGAAAATGGTAAGAAATTTAAAAAATATTTCTTTTGGTTTATACTGTTACTGTTTTGTTGCTGACATTATTACTAAAATAGTTATTTGCTTTCTTTGTTTTAGGGTTGCTTATTTTTGTAGAAACCCTTTATTATTTATCAATTATCTATTTATACATTAAAAAAATCTATCTAAGCGATAGATTTTTTTATAATAAATGAATATTATTCTTTTCACATTCATCAATCATTTCTTGTGGCCAAATACTTGCTTGAACTTCACCGATATGAGCACGGTTTAAAAGTAACATACAAAGTCTTGATTGACCAATACCGCCACCAATTGTGTAAGGTAATTCTTTATTGATGATAGCTCGATGATATGGAAGATTTAAACGATCTTCACAGTTTTCTTTTTTGAGTTGTTCTACTAAAGAATCTTCATCCACACGGATACCCATTGATGAGATTTCTAAGGCACATTGTAATGGTTCGTACCAGAATAACAAGTCACCATTTAGTTTCCAATCATCATAGTCTGGTGCACGTCCATCATGTTTTTGCCCGCTTTGTAAAACATTACCGATTTGCATAACAAAGACGCATCCGAATTCTTTGCAAATTTTATTTTCTCTTTCTTTAGCTGCTAAATCAGGATATTGATTTTCTAATTCTTGTGCAGTAATGAAATGGACACGATCTGGCAAACGATTAACAACATGAGGGTATTTATACCAAACTTCATGTTCCATATGTTTAATGACTTTAAAAATCTTTTTAACATGATTTTTTAATGTTGTAATATTGCGATCTTCTTTTTCGATGACACGTTCCCAATCCCATTGATCAACATAGTAAGAATGTAGGTTATCAACTTCTTCATCTTTTCTAATAGCGTTCATATTTGTATAAAGTCCTTCACGAACACCAAAACCATATTTTTTAAGTGCCATTCTTTTCCATTTAGCAAGAGAATGAACGACTTCGATATCATCATTTTCAAAACAATTAATTTGAAAAGAAACAGGTTTTTCAACACCGTTTAAGTTGTCATTTAAACCACTGCTTTTTTGCACAAAAAGAGGTGCTGAAATTCTTTCTAACATTAAAGCTCTTCCAAATTCTTTTTGAAATGTATCTCTTATGTATTTAATTGCTTCTTGTGTTTGTCTTAAAGATAACACAGGATCATAGTTTTCTGGAATAATGAGATTCATTTTAATTTTCCCCCTTAATAATATGTTCTATTTTATCATTTATCTAGATATATGAAAGATAATAATAAAAAATTATTATAGCTATAAAAGCGTTTCAAATGTATTCACTCGTTGTCAATTGCCTTTCTTTTCTGTATAATAAGAAAAAAATGAAAAGTAGGTGTAAACATGAGAAATTTAGAACATGTTAAACATGTTATTATAAAAATTGGTTCGACTTCTTTGTGTAATGAAGATGGACAACTAGATAAAGAAAGAATTTTAAAACTCATCCAACAAATAGCTATTTTAAAACGTAAAGGGTTAAAAGTAACACTTGTTTCATCAGGAGCGATTTCTTCAGGAATGGGTGTTTTAAATTTAAGTGAAAAACCTAAAGAAATTTCTAAAAAACAAGCACTTGCGGCTATTGGACAAGCACATTTGATGCAAATTTATGAAGATTTATTTTCATTGTTCCATTTAAAATGTGCACAGATTTTATTAAATCATGATGATTTTGATCATCGTAAACGTTTGATGAATTTAAGCTATGCTTTATCTTCTATTTTAGATTATGATGTGATTCCTATTATTAATGAAAATGATACATTAGCGGTAGATGAAATCAAAGTAGGAGATAATGATACATTATCTGCCTTACTATTGCCTATTGTGGATGCACAATTACTTGTTTTAGTTTCAGATATTGATGGACTTTATAATGATAATCCTCATACCAATTCCAATGCAAAATTATTAAGTGATATTGAACTTGTGGATGATAAAATTATGAACTTTGCGAAAGATTCAAGTAGTCAATTTGGTACAGGTGGGATGGTGACAAAATTACGTGCTGCAAAAATCGTTAATGATTATGGAGGAGATATGGCCATCGTTAATGGCAACAATGAAACAGCTCTTATTGATTTATTAGAAGGAAGACAAATTGGCACATATTTTAGTGGAAAAGCGGGTCGTACTTTAAGTGCTAGAGATCATTGGATCATGTATCGTAGTTCTCCTAAGGGAAAAGTCATTGTTGATGATGGTGCATGTGTGGCTTTAAAAACACATACAAGTTTACTACCTAAAGGAATCAAAGAAGTTGAAGGTTCATTTATGCAAGGTAGTGTCATTGATGTTCTTTCTTTTAAAGGACACTTAATAGCAAGAGGTATTACGAATTATTCAAGTGATGAGTTAAAATTGATTAAAGATCATCATAGTAATGAAATAGAAAGTATTTTACATTATAAAGATTATGATGAAGTGATTCATGCGGATAATCTAGTCATTAATAAGGGGTGAAATTATGATTAGGGAACAACTTAAAGAAGCTAAAAAAGCATGTCGTTTTATGCAAAATGTTAAACCAGAAGTAAAAAATAAAGCTTTAAAAAATATTTCTGAGGCATTAATTCAAAAAAGTGAATTGATTATTCAAGAAAATCAAAAAGATATTGCAGAAGCTAAAAATAATGGTATTAAAGAATCAATGGTTGATCGTTTATTATTAAATAAAGAACGTATTGAATCGATGGCAAAAGATATTTTAAAAGTAATTGATTTACAAGATCCTATTGGAACTCTTGTAAGAGAAATTAAAAGACCCAATGGTTTAGTGATTCAACAAATAAAAATTCCTTTAGGAGTGATTGGGGTAATTTATGAATCAAGACCTAATGTAACAGTAGATATTGCCAGTTTATGTATTAAAACAAACAATGTTTGTGTTTTAAAAGGTGGTAAAGAAGCCATTCATTCAAATCGCATCTTAGTTCAAATTATAAATGAGGCTATTCAAGATGTTTTACCAGCACATACGGTTACTCTTATTGAAACAAAAAAACGTGAAGAAACTTTGGATTTAATTCAAGCCCATGATTATGTAGATGTCATTATTCCTCGTGGAAGTGCAGGGCTTATTCAATATGTTGTTAAAAATGCAACTGTTCCAGTAATTGAAACAGGAGCAGGAATTTGTCATCTTTATGTTGATCAAGAAGCCAATCTTGATATGGCTTTAGAAATTGCAAAAAATGCAAAGATCCAAAGACCATCTGTATGTAATGCAATTGAAACGATTCTTGTTCATCAAAAAGTAGCACCAGAATTCTTACCAAAACTTCAAGAAATATTTAAAAATGTACAAATCTATGGTGATGAAAAAACAAGAAAAATCATAGATTGTCTAGAAGCTACTGAAAAAAATTATGCTACAGAATATGATGATTATATTTGTAATATAAAAGTTGTAGATGATATTGAAGAAGCGATTGAACATATTTATAACTATTCAACAAAACATTCAGAATCGATTATTACCGAAAATAAAGAAACAGCAAAATATTTCATGGATTCTTTAGATTCGGCTTGTGTTTATCATAATGCTTCTACACGTTTTAGTGATGGAGGAGAGTTTGGTTTTGGGGCAGAAGTTGGTATTTCTACACAAAAGCTTCATGCTAGAGGCCCACTTGGTTTACAGGAAATTACTTCTACAAAATATATGATTTATGGAAATGGTCAAGTAAGGAGCTAAGCTCCTTCTTTTTTTATAGAAAATTAATTAGTGTACTAATTATATTGACATTAGTTAGTGCACTAATTATAATATTTAGTATACTAACTAATAAAAGGAGGCATCTTATGGATCCATTGGAATTTGAGGATATTAAAGAGATCTTTCTACAATTTAAATCTCTCCATAAAAATATTCATGAGTTCACAAGTAAAAAAAGTAATATACAAAGCTTATCAGCTGATCAATGTTATTTGTTAGGTCTGATTGATCATTTTGGTCATCCTAATCAAAAAATTCTTGCAGAACGTTTAAAAATTACACCAGCTACATTATCAGTAAGATTACAACGTTTAGAAAAGGCGGGTTTTATTGAAAAAATTGTAAGTAAGCAAGATAAAAGAAATATTACTTTGCATATTACAGAAAAAGGAAATAAAGAAATTGAAAGTTGTAAAGATGGTATTAAAATGTTTACAACACGTTTGTTTGATGGAATAAATAAAGAAGATTTAGATAGAATGAAAACGTATTGTCAAATCTTTGAAAAGAATATTCGTTTAATGAAGGAGGAGTTAGATGTTCAAGATTAAAGGATATTTAAAGAAATTCTGGTATTTAATTCTTGCTTGTATTTGTTTATTGTTTGTACAAGCACAAACAGAATTAACTTTACCAGATTATATGAGTGATATTGTTTCAGTGGGAATTCAAGCAGGGGGATTTGCTTCACCTGTTTCAGATGTTTTAACGGAAGAAACTTATCAACATTTATTATTGTTTGTTGATCAAAAGGATCAAAAAACAGTAAAAAAAGATTATAAAAAAGTTAGTAAAGTCAATCAAGATATCATTGATACATTTCCTAAGGCTAAAGGAAAAACAGTTTATCAATTGAAAGATTTATCAAGTGATGAAGAAAGTGAATTAGAAGATATTTTAATGAAACCGATGTTAATTATTACTTCGCTTGATAGTATGGATACTTCTAGTAAAGAGTATCAAGAAAAATTTGGACAATTACCTCCAAATATGAGTGTTTATGATGCGATTTCTTTTATGGATGAAAGTCAAAAATCAAAGATGTTTGAAGACATGGATACAAGAATAGATACAATGGGTGAAAGTACTTTAAAAATTGCAGCCGGTAATGGTGTTAAAGCTGAATATAAAAAATTAGGTGCTGACATTGACAAAGTACAAACCGATTATATTTTTAAAACAGGTTTAAAGATGTTAGGAATTGCTTTACTTGGAACAGTGGCTGCAATTTCAGTTGCTTTCTTTGCGACAAAAGTTGGTGCTGGTGTAGCGCGTACTTTAAGAAAAGATGTTTTTGAAAAAGTAGAAAGCTTTTCTAATGAAGAATTTAATCATTTTTCAACAGCGTCACTTATTACACGTACAACAAATGATATTACTCAAGTACAAATGGTGACAATGATGCTTTTACGTATTGTATGTTTTGCACCAATTATTGGTATTGGGGCTTTAATTAAAGTTTTAAAAGAATCACCATCAATGACATGGATCATTGCAGTTGTTATTCTTGTTATTTTTGGTGTGATGGCGGTTGCGTTTGCAGTTGTTATGCCAAAATTCAAAATTATTCAAAATTTAATTGACTGTTTAAATCTCACAATGCGTGAAAATTTATCAGGAATGCTTGTTATTCGTGCTTTTGGTAATGAAAAACATAGTGAAGATCGTTTTGATAAAGCCAACAAAGATGTTACAAATTTAAACTTATTTGTTAATAGATCAATGGCTTCTATTATGCCTATTATGATGTTTATCTTTAATGTCGTTACTTTAGTAATTGTCTATTATGGTTCTAAACAAATCGATTTAGGTAATTTAGCAATTGGACAAATGATGGCCTTTATGCAATATGCAATGCAAATTATTATGGCCTTTTTAATGATTGCAATGATTGCTATTATGTTACCTCGAGCTAGTGTTGCTGCTAATCGTGTTTATGAAATCATTGAAACTAAGCCAACGATTCAAGATCCAACAAATCCAGTTGCTTTAGATGAAAGTAAAAAAGGACTTGTTGAATTTAATCATGTTTCATTTGCTTATCCAGGGGCGAGTGAACCGGTTTTAAAAGATATTGATTTTGTTGCTAAACCTGGACAAACAACAGCCTTTATTGGCTCTACTGGTTCAGGAAAATCAACACTTATTAATTTAGTACCTCGTTTTTATGAAGTCAGTGAAGGAAGTATTAAGGTTGCAGGGGTTGATGTTCGTGAGATGACACAACATGAATTACGTGATCGTATTGGACTTGTTCCTCAAAAAGGAAACTTATTTTCTGGAACAATTCGTTCTAATTTAAAATATGGTGCACCAGAGGCAACAGATGAAGAATTAGAAGAAGTGATTCGAGTTGCTCAAGCAAAAGAATTTATTGATCAAAAAGAAGAACGTTTTGATATGGAAATTTCACAAGGTGGAACAAACGTTTCTGGTGGTCAAAAACAAAGACTTGCGATTGCTCGTGCTATTGCAAAAAATCCAGATATTTATATTTTTGATGATAGTTTTTCAGCACTTGATTTCAAAACAGATGCTAAACTTCGTCAAGAATTAAATCAACTTGTTAAAAAGACAAAAAGTACAGTTTTATTAGTAGGACAACGTATTGCTTCTATTATGGATGCAGACCAAATCATTGTCCTTGATGAAGGAAGAATTGTTGGTAAAGGGACACATGAGGAATTAATGAAATCATGTCAGGTTTATCAAGAAATTGCCTATTCTCAATTATCTAAGGAGGAACTAAGTCATGAGTAATGAAAGAAGAAGACAAGGGCCTCGTGGACCAATGGGTCGTGGAATGAGAGGTAATGGTGAAAAAGCCAAGAATTTTAAAGGAACATTAAAGAAATTATTTGTTTATTTAAAACCTTATTATTTTAAATTAGCGGTTGTTATTATTTTTGCAGCTGGTTCAACAGTATTTACGATTGTAGGACCAAAGATTCTAGCAAAAGCAACAGATAAATTATCTGAAGGAATTATGGCCAAGGTAACAAATACCGGTGGAATTGATTTTGATTATATTGGTATGATCTGTTTGATTCTTGTTGGTTTCTATCTTGTCAGTGCACTCTTTAGTTTTATTCAAGGATTTGTTACATCTTCGATTTCACAAAAAGTTGCTTATGATTTAAGAAGCTCTTTATCTAAGAAGATGTCAAGAATGCCTTTAAGTTATTTTGATAGACATTCTAGTGGAGACACTTTAAGTAGAGTAACCAATGATATTGATACAATTGCACAATCACTCAATCAAAGTTTATCGCAAGTGATTACATCTTCTGTTACAGTTGTAGGAATCTTTATTATGATGCTTACCATCTCTGTAAAGATGACATTGATTGCGGTACTTGTTTTACCACTTTCCATGTTACTTATTATGTTTGTTATGAAACATTCTCAAAAGTATTTTAGCAGACAACAAAAAAGCTTAGGAGATGTTAATGGTCATATTGAAGAAATGTATGGTGCTCATGATGTTGTCAAAGCATTTAATGGGGAAGAAGATTCTGTTAAAACTTTTAATGAATATAATGATGCGCTTTATGATTCAGCATGGAAATCTCAATTTTTATCAGGTTTAATGCAACCATTAAGTAACTTTGTAGGAAACTTAGGATATGTAAGTGTTTGTTTATTAGGTGGTTTTTTAGCAGGGGGTAATACGATTACGATTGGTGATATTCAAGCCTTTATCCAATATGTACGCCAATTCAATCAACCAATTGCCCAACTTGCTCAAACAATGAATATGTTACAAAGTACAGCTGCCGCTGCGGAACGTGTTTTTGAATTCTTAGAGGAAGAAGAATTAGAACCTGAAACAGTTAAAATTGAAACAGATGAAGTTGAAAAATTACATGGTTCAGTTACTTTCAATCAAGTTAATTTTGGTTATCTTCCAGAAAAAACAATTATTCATGATTTCAATATGCATGTTCATGCTGGACAAACAGTCGCTATTGTTGGTCCAACAGGAGCAGGAAAAACAACGATTGTTAAATTGTTGATGCGCTTTTATGAATTAAATAAAGGTTCAATTATGATCGATGGTCATGATATTAAAGATTTTTCAAGACATGATTTAAGAAGTTTGTTTGGAATGGTTTTACAAGATACATGGCTTTTTAATGGAACAATTAAAGAAAACTTGATGTATGGTAAATTAGATGCCAGTGATGAAGAAGTAAAAAATGCCTGTGAAATGGCGTATGTAGATCATTTTGTCAATACCTTAGAAGATGGTTATGATACGGTTCTTGATGAAGAAACACCAAATATTTCACAAGGACAAAAACAATTATTAACGATTGCTAGAGCGTTTCTAAAAGATCCTAAAATTCTTATCTTAGATGAAGCAACTTCTTCAGTTGATACACGTACAGAAGTGCTTATTCAAAAAGGTATGGAAAAATTAATGGAAGGACGTACAAGTTTTGTTATTGCACACCGTCTATCAACGATTCGTGATGCTAATACAATCATTGTCATGAAGGATGGCGACATTGTAGAAATTGGTAATCATGATGAATTGTTAGAAAAAGGTGGATTCTATGCCTCACTTTATCAATCACAATTTGAAGGTAGCGAAATTTAGAAGCAAAGAAATTTGCTTCTTTTTCTTTTCAAAACATGTTTATATATGGTATAGTACAAGCCGAGGGGATGATGTTATGGTGAAAAGAAAACCACAATATGTCAAAATTAAAGAATATATTATTCAAAATATTGAAGATGAAAAATATAATGAAAATGAACAAATTGAAAGTGAACATGCTTTGTGTGAACTTTTTGGTGTTACCCGAATGACAGTGCGCCAAGCTTTAACAGAGTTAATCAATGAAAACATAATCTATTCTGTTCCTAAAGTTGGCTCATTTGTTTGTAAAAAATCCAGATTTAAAAGTTTTGATGGATTAAACAGTGTTACAGAAGACTGTGCTAAGAAAAAAGAAGATTGTACAAGTCATGTTGTTTTAAATGAACTTGAAGAAGCTACAGATTTAATGAAAAAAGAAATGGCTTTAGAAGATAATAAAGTATGGCACGTTAAACGTGTAAGACTTGTAAACGGAGAGCCTTTATGTTTTGAAGATGATTACTGTAATTATGATTTAACAGGAGATATTCCCTTAGAAGTATCCAGTACATCTTTATTTAATCATTTTGAAAATGATCTCAATTTACATATTGCTTTTTCCGATCAACAAATTGATGCGGTTTTAGCGGGTGAAGAACTAGGAAAATATTTACAAGTTGATCCGATGACACCTTTGCTTAGAGTTTTATCGATTACATGCTTACATAATGGTAAATGTATTGAATATGGGTATACTTATTATCGTGTAGACAAGTATACTTTTAACCAAGTTGCATATCGTAGAAAATAAAAGGATGTTGTCAAATCCGTTTGGTTTGTTATAATGAGAATGTTAAAAAGGAGATTTTAGATGAATTATTTATATATTGCATTAATATCAATGGTACCTTTAATTGAACTTAGAGGAGCAATTCCTGTTTCTCAAGGATTAGGATTACCAATTATTCCATCTTATATTGTTTGTATTCTTGCTAATATGGTACCTGTACCTTTTATTTACTTATTTGCTAGAAAGGTTTTAGTATGGGGTTGTGATAAACCAGTTATTGGTAAATTTTTCACTTGGTGTTTAGACAAAGGTGAAAGAGGTGGAAAGAAACTTCAAGAAAAAGTAGGAAGAAGTACTTTTGTTGCTTTATTATTATTTGTAGGAATTCCACTTCCAGGGACAGGTGCATGGACAGGAACACTTGCAGCTAGTATTTTAGATATGGATTTTAAATCAACAACGATTGCCGTTATGCTAGGAGTTTTACTTGCTGGTGTAATTATGATGGTGGTTAGCTTTTTAGGATTTTCATTAATTTAGAAGTATCTTTATACTTCTTTTTTTGTAAGGAGGACGTGTATGAACGTAGAAATTATTAATGTTGGAACAGAATTGTTACTTGGAGAAATTGTCAATACCAATGCAACCTATTTACAAAAAATGTGTAAAGAATTAGGTTTTAATGTTTTCTTTCAAACAGTGGTGGGAGATAATCCCCAAAGATTTTTAGATTGTTTAGATATCGCTTTTAATAGAGGGTGCGATTGTGTTATTACCACAGGAGGATTAGGACCTACTGAAGATGATCTTACGAAAGAATTATCAGCAAAATATTTAGGATTAGAAATGATTTTTGATGAAGATGAAGCAAAGAAAGTCAATGATAAATGTTGCTTTGTAACACAACTTGATAAAGTTAGTGATAATAACTTTAAACAAGCTTACTTTCCTAAAAATTGTTATGTGTTAGATAATCCTATTGGAACAGCCAATGGTTGTGTGATGTCTAAAGATAAAAAAATGATTGTTAATCTTCCTGGACCCCCTAAAGAGATGACTTATGTAGTTGATCATCAACTAAAACCTTATTTAGAAAAATATCGTCAAGCGAAAATTTATACGTACGATTTAGTAACACAAGGCATTGGTGAATCAGCAGCGGCTACTTTGATTGATGATATTGTTCAAAGTCAAAAAGATATTTCTATTGCTTTGTATGCTTCTGAAGAGTATGTAAGGGTAAGACTAGGGGTTAAAGCAAAACATCAAAGTGAAGCCGATGAATTTGTTAAACAAACAAAGAAAATGATTGAAGAAAAATTAAAGGATTATCTTGTAGAAAATCCTAATTTGTTTGAAGAAGTGATGAAAAAGGTCAATGGTTTTACGATTTTAAATGAATGTGATTTTTTATTAAGTGATTATTTTGTTAATAATGGAGGGCCAGTCTTTATTCATTTAACTTTGAAGGAACATCCATTAGGTGAAATTGTTCATGTGTTATTAAAATATAAAGAAAAAGAAATATCTTTCGATATTCCTTTACTTGTCAAAGCGAGTCTTTCTTTATCTAAATTAGAATCTAAATTGATTTATCAAATTGATCAATTAATTCGATAAACTTTAAAGTTGCTTGTGATAAGCTTCTTCTTTTAAGATAAGCATAGCCAATGCTTCTTGAAGGAAGGGGCTTTTTTAATTGTATTTCATAAACTTTATTTTTATCTAAAAAATCATGGGAGAATTCTTTAACAACACACGCATTTCCTAAATTGGCATGAGTAAATTCTAAGAGTAAGTGATGGGCTCCTAATTCCATTTCAGGATTTAATAAAATTCCATGTTTAGCAAAGTATTTATCAATATAATTTCTTGAATTACTTGATTTTTCTAAAAGAATAAGATTCTTTTTCGCAATTTCTTGATAGCTGTAAAGATGATCATCTTTTTCTTTAGAGATAAAGATATCATGAATTGTTAAACATTCTTTCATCGCTAGACTTTCATCATCAAAAGGAAGATTGATAAAGGCAAGATCAATTGTTCCATTTTTTAAATGTTCAACTGTTTCAATAGAAGTTCCATTGACAACATTGATTTTGATTGTTGGATAAAGATGATGAAATTGTTTTAATAAATCAATTAAGTAATTTTCACAAATTGAATCACCAGCACCAATATTTAACTGTCCTGAAAGTAATTCGTTATAATGAGAAAGTTCATTTTCAACGCTGGTAATTAAAGCAAGAGCTTCAGTAATGTTTTTATGAAGGAGCATACCTTCTTTAGTAAGAGTAACGCCTTTGTTTAAACGAATGAAGAGTTGGGTATTGAGTTCTTTTTCTAAAGCATGGATTGTTTGAGAAACAGCGGATTGTGAAATGAATAAATTCTTTGCTGCTTTTGAAAAAGAAAGGGTAGATGCTGCTTCGTTAAATATCTTATATTGTTCTAGTTTTATCATATTAGTACTCCTTATATCAAATATATTATATATTAATTTTACTTATATTAAAATATAGCATATAATAAAAATGTATGAAAAAGCCAATGATAGAAAGGTGGAAATGAATTATGGCTGGTGTAGTTGTTGTAGGAAGTATGTGGGGAGATGAAGGTAAAGGAAAAATTACCGATTATCTTGCACAAAAAGCAGATGTTGTATGTCGTTATGCTGGAGGAAACAATGCAGGTCATACCATTGTTTATGGTGGTAAGAAATTTGCTTTAAAATTAATACCATCAGGTATTTTCTCTGGGCATGAAGTAATCATGGGAAATGGGATGGTTGTTAATCCTAAAGCATTTTTAGAAGAAGTGAAATATTTAAATGATGGTGGTATTGATACAAGCAAAATTAGAATTTCTGATCGTTGTCATGTGATTTTACCTTATCATCTTGAAATTGATGAATTACAAGAAAAGAGAAAAGGTGATAAAAGTATTGGAACTACAAAAAGAGGTATTGGACCTGCTTATGTAGATAAATATAGTCGTATTGGTATTCGTATGGGAGAATTCGTTGATGAAGAATTATTCTTAGAAAGATTAAAAGAAACTTTCCCAATGAAAGTTGCAGAATATCCTGAATTAAAAGATATGTTTACTGTAGAAGAAATTTTTGAAGAATACAAAGAATACGCTAAAATTATTAAGCCTTTAGTTTGTGATACAGGTATGTTATTAGATCAATATTTAAGAGAAGATAAAAAAGTCTTATTTGAAGGAGCTCAAGGAGCTATGTTAGATATTGATTATGGTACTTATCCATTTGTTACATCATCACATCCAGGAGCTAATGGGGTATCTGAAGGGGCTGGTATTGGACCTTTATATATCAAAGAAGCAATTGGAATTATTAAAGCTTATACAACTCGTGTTGGATCAGGACCATTCCCAACTGAATTAAATGATGCAACAGGTGATTTAATTAGAGAAAGAGGACATGAATATGGTACTGTAACTGAACGTCCAAGAAGAACGGGTTGGTTTGATGCAGTAGTTGTTAATCAATCAAGAAGAATGTCTTCTTTAACAGGTATTTCATTAATGTTATTGGATGTTATGAGTGGATTTGATACAATCAAAATCTGTAAAGCTTATAAATTAGATGGTAAAGAAATTTATGGTTTACCTGCAACTGTTAAAGATATTGAAAGATGTGAACCTGTTTATGAAGAATTACCAGGATGGAAAGAAGATATTACACATGTAAAATCTTTTGAAGAATTACCAGTAAATTGTCAAAATTATATTCATAAAATCGAAGAACTTGTTCATTGTCCAGTAAGAATGTTCAGTGTTGGACCAGATAGAGAACAAACAGTTGTTTTAAAAGATATTAAATTTTAATAAAGGAGGTCTTTCATGAAAAGAGAATTAGTCATTGTCATGGATTTCGGTGGGCAATATAATCAATTAGTTGCTCGTCGTGTTCGTGAATGCAATGTTTATTGTGAAATCTATTCTTATAAAACACCTTTAGAAAAAATTAAAGAAATGAATCCTAAAGGAATCATTTTAACAGGTGGACCAAATAGTTGTTATTTAGAAGATTCACCAACTTATTCTAAAGAATTATTTGAATTAGGTATTCCTGTATTAGGTTTATGTTATGGTGCTCAATTAATGCAACATGTTTTAGGTGGAAAAGTTGAAAGAGCAGATGTAAGAGAATATGGTAAATCAATTTTATTAGTTGATCAACCACAATCTAAAATTTTAAAAGGTGTTCCTGAAACATCTACAGTTTGGATGTCACATTTTGATTATATTTCAAAAATTGCACCTGGTTTTGAAATTACAACACATACAAAAGATTGTCCAGTAGCATCTTGTGAAGATAAAGAAAAAGATTTATATGCGATTCAGTTCCATCCAGAAGTTTTACATAGTGAATATGGTAAAACAATGCTTTCTAACTTTGTTTTAGATGTATGTAACTGTGCTGGTGATTGGCGCATGGATTCTTTCGTTGAAGAACAAATCAAAGCGATCAAAGAAAAAGTTGGTAATGGTAAAGTGTTATGTGCTTTATCAGGTGGTGTTGACTCATCTGTTGCAGCTGTTTTACTTTCTAAAGCCATTGGTAATCAATTAACTTGTGTCTTTGTAGATCATGGTTTACTTCGTAAAAACGAAGGGGATGAAGTAGAAGCTGTCTTTGGACCTGATGGAAATTATGAATTAAATTTCATTAGAGTAAATGCACAAGAAAGATATTATGAAAAGTTAAAAGGTGTTACTGAACCGGAAGCTAAACGTAAAATCATTGGTGAAGAATTTATTCGTGTTTTTGAAGAAGAAGCAAAGAAAATTGGAGCAGTTGATTTCTTAGTACAAGGAACAATTTATCCAGATGTTGTTGAAAGTGGTCTTGGTGGAGAATCTGCGGTTATCAAATCACATCATAATGTTGGTGGATTACCAGATCATGTTGATTTTAAAGAAATTATTGAACCATTACGTGATTTATTCAAAGATGAAGTACGTAAAGTTGGTTTAGAATTAGGAATTCCTGAATACTTAGTATTTAGACAACCATTCCCAGGACCAGGTCTTGGTATTCGTATCATTGGTGAAGTCAATGCTGAAAAAGTAAAAATCGTGCAAGATGCAGATGCAATCTATAGAGAAGAAATTGCTAATGCAGGATTAGACCGTTCAATCGGTCAATACTTTGCTGCTCTTACAAACATGCGTTCTGTAGGAGTTATGGGTGATGAGAGAACTTATGATTATGCAATCGCTTTACGTGCGGTTAATACTATCGATTTCATGACAGCAGAAGCTGCAGAAATTCCTTATGAAGTATTAAATAAAGTTATGTCACGTATTATAAACGAAGTTCGTGGGGTAAACAGAGTAATGTATGATATTACAAGTAAACCTCCAGGAACAATTGAGTTCGAATAATCCAAACAATGAAAAATGCCCATTCTATGGGCACTTTTTTATTGCTGAAAACGTTTTGAAAACATTTCATAAAATTCAATTTTCGCTCGTTTTCACTTTTTTGAGTAAAATTTACGAAAAACTGGCAAAATTTACTGGAAATTCGTAAAAATTCTTCATTTTTTTCATAATTTTAGAGAATTACTCATTAAAATTTCAAGTGGCTTACAAGTCCGTTTTTTTACCCATTTGGCTTTTATGTGGCTTACAAGTATCTAGCGTTCTAAAGTGGCTATCAAATAAATGGGTATTTATGCTTATTTGTTGAGTGGTAACACTTTACTTTTTTCTTTCGTTCTCATTGCAAGTATCATTTCTAAAACCCAAATCATCATTTCTTCATCATCATCTTGGATAGGAGTACCATAAATATTTACAAAACGAACCAGTTCGTCTTTTAAACTCCTAAACACATAAGGGTTACCTTGTACTGTTATTTCTTTTTCAAGGATAGAACCGATTATGTAATCTTGCTTTGTTTTACCTGACAAAGCTACTTTTCTATTTAATAATTCATTTTCTTCTTCTGACATTCTAAATGCAACGACTTTATTTCTTAATCTTCCTTTATTGTCATAATTTTTTCTGCTCATTTTTAATACTGTATTGCAAAGCTAGAGATTTTGTTCTCTTCTTGCTTTTCTTTATATGTTTTTCTAAAAGTGAAAAGTGATCTGTGGAAGATTAATCTTTTTGCATTTATCATCTAGTATTCTGCTTAATTTATAACGACTTGTACTAAACACATTATTGGTATTTTTAATTTGATTGTTATTTATAAAATTTTCCATCTCATTTAATAATTTATTTGGCAATCGAATTGTTCTGTTATCATTTAATTGTTTAGTTGATGTGCTGACTGCTTTGTCATTGATATATGTCAATGATTTATTAATAGTAAGTGTGTTTTCTTTAAAATTAAAATCCATAGGAGTTAGAGCTAAAACTTCTCCAACTCTTAAACCTCCAATGTATAATAATTCAAATAATAGACATTCTTCTATGTTTGGGTCAATTGCGTTTATAAACATTAAATACTCTTCATCTTTCCAAATACAATTTTTTTCATTCATTTTTACATTTTTTTTGCTCATCTATTTAGCTCCTTATTTCGTTTAGTTTATCAGCAATTTCAGTATCTCGTGTAGGAAACATATGTGCATAACGATATGTGATTTTAACACTTTCATGACCAACACGATTAGCAATATCTACAGCATTAAATCCCATATTGATTAAAAGTGAAACATGAGAATGCCGTAAATCATGGATACGAATACGTTTCACACCTGAAATCTTACAACCTCTATCCATTTCATGATGCAACATTGATTTACTGATTGTAAATATTCTTTGATTTTCTTCTAAGTTATATAATCTTGTAAAATAATCCTTCATTTCTTCATTTAAAAAAGAAGGCATTTGAACAATACGATTACTTTTACTAGTTTTTGGATCAGTAATGACATCATGACGATCAATTCTTTGATAAGATTTATTAATTCGTAAAGTTGATTTCTCCAAATCAAAGTCACCGCGTGTTAATGCTAGTAACTCTCCAAGTCGAATACCACACCAATAAAGAATTTGAAAAGCATGATAGACTTCTTCCTTATCCATGATTGCATAAGAAAATTTTAAATATTCTTCTTTTGTCCAAAATTGCATTTCTTTTTTTTCTTCTTTTCCCATATTTCCAACTTGTCGAGCTGGATTCTTTTTTAAATCATAAAACCTAACTGCGTAATTAAAAATAGCACTCAGTTGATTATGAAGTGTTTTTAAATAATCTTGAGAAAAATTTGTATTTTTATCTGTTTCTAATTCCATCATTGCATTTTGCCAATGAATAATGTCAGTTGCCTTAATATCACACATTCTTATATCTTTAAAGTAGGGGAGTATTTTCTTTTCAAAGATATGTTCTTTCGTTTTTAATGTATTGAGTTTGATTCTTTTAGAAATATAGGAATAGTATATTTTGTAAAATTCACCAAAACTCATTGTTAGATCTTCTGCTTTATTAAGTATAAAATTGCTTTCATAAATTTTTGCATCTCTTTTGGTTTTAAATCCTCTTTTTGTTGTTTGTCTCTTTTTGCCAGTAAAATCATTGTATCTAAGTACAACAAACCAGGTACCTTTTTTATCATCTTTGTATATTGGCATTTGTTACATCATCCTTTCCAAAAAATCTTTCATAGAAATATGAATTGATAACTTTTCCACGTACGGTTAAAAAACCTTTTCTAGTTAGTTCATCATTCAATTCTCTTATTATTTTGTAAGATCCTTCTTTTGATAAACCAGTAATTTCTGCGATTTCTTTTGCATTTAAAAATCTTTTTTCTGAGCTCATATTTATTACCTCTTTTCTTTTTTTGTGATTAATCACTATTTCTTTTGGAATCCGTTTACAGTATAGATTTTGTAATTGGAATGTGCGAACGTGCAATTTTCTAATTTGTACATTTGACAAAAAAGAAAGTACGTTATTTTCGCACTTTCTTTTTAGAAGTTTTATTTTTTGGAAATATCAAACCAAAACTAATCATAAGTTTCTTATCTAATATTTTCATAAATCTTGGTGTTAATTTACCTATATATTTAATAATTCTGGTTTCATCAATAACTTTGATTTGTTCCATCATAACCATTGAATCATAATTGAGACCAAAACTTTTAGGTATAATGTAATGTGTTGGCAGATAGTGTTTTGAATGAGCCTTGCTGGTTATACAGGCAACTAACAAAGTATGTGAATGCTTATTTCCTTTGTTGTTTTGTACCACTAGAACAGGGCGGATTCCACCTTGCTCACTTCCATAGCCTTCACCTAAATCAGCTAAAAATATATCGCCTCTTTTAATTTTCATCTATTTTTGTCCTCCTATGTATGTCGAATAGACTATTAAGTCTATTCGGATGAGAAGTAATATGAATCGTTGTTTTTATTTATCCCTGAATACCCAAAACTAGGTAATACTTATCAAACGAACTTTAGCATTGGTTCTCACTGGAATTTCACCATCGCATGGTATCTCATGCAACTGACGTGCAGGTGTATCATTATTTAATAAATATCTTCGTTAATGTAATTGCCTTTTACATCTTAATTCAATAGTTGATCGCTCTCATTTTATTTAATATCTATAAAATGGTCTTGGCGTATTGATTAAAGGTAAATATTAGGAACGTGTTTGATAAGATGTTATTTATTTTTCAAGGTACTCATTTAAGCATCATTTTTATGCTTACACTATAAATGCCTTGAAAAAGTGAAATTTTCTCATTTTATCTGAAATTTCTTTTAATTTTTTCTATTTTTCTATAAATTGTACTGATTGGCATATTTATTAATTTTGACATTTCCTTTATTGAAAAACCTTGTATTTTTAATAGTATCACTGTTAATAAAACCGGTTCTTCATCTTTCAAATATTCATATAATGCTTCATCTTCTATGGAATCTAAAATATCATTGATATTTTTGAATTCTTTTTTATCATTGACGGGTATCAATGCAAAATATTGGTCGTTTGTAATGTTTTGTTTCCTAGTAAAACGTCTTTCGTCATTGAACTGTGCCCAATCAAACTCTCTTAATTCGTTGATCTTATTTTTAGGCATATTCATTTGCTTAAGAATTCTTTCTTCTTGTTCTTTCCATCTTTTCCATTTTGCATATTCTTTTCGATAATTGTATGACATAGTTCAAGATACCCTAAAACTATTTGCTAATGTAGTCCATATAAGTAAGTACTTTTACATTATATAAGCGACATATCGTTTCAAATTCTTCATATACATCTGGATAGATAGAAATTCTATAGGGACTATTGATGAGCAAAATATCAAATTTCTTTCTTCGAATTTGAATAAGTAGAGATTTAATTTCAAATCCATTGAGCCATTTTCCATCTGAGATAACTTGAGTTGTCCCAACTACTTCCATATTGCATGCTTCGGCAATTTCTTCTAACTGTTCTTTTTGAAAGGTAAGCAGCGATGTGGGAGAGTGGGGTGCCACTCTGCAAAAAATCCACGCTTTTAATTTCTTCTTCATTTTTCTTTACCTCCTTGATTTTTCCTTTCACTTAAATACGTGAAAACTAATCATCAAAGTGGCAAAAATCTTTAACAACTTTTTGCAAATGTTTTTGAATCTTATTTTTTCGATATGTAAATGTTTTTCTTGGTAAATCGAGAATTCGTGATATTTCACTAATGTTATACTCATAGATAAAAAAGAGTATTGCAATTTTCCTGTCTGTAGAATTTAATTGATCTATTTCTGAATAAATTGTAGATGTTAGATCCTTTAATAATAGTTTATTAATAGCGACTTCTTGTTTATATGTGTATCTTAATTTGTCATAACTTGATTTACATGTTTTATATACATCTTCAGTTATTTCAATATAGTCTTGATTAATCTTTATGTAATAGTTCTTCTTTCCTGAGTTATTGACTGTTTTAAAACTACTTTTTTTATAGTCGTATAAATAATCTTTCACCTTTGTTTCCTCCATATTTATTTGTTAAAAATAAATATGAGGAAGGTGGTGATCGTATTTTTTTCATAGCACTTCTCCCAAATTTTTAATCAAATCGTGCTTAATAAGTAATTTACTTATTAGTAAATTGAAAGAAATGCTGAACACAATTTAAATAGCTTTTTGAAAATAATACGATATAATCAAGAAAATTTGAATTTTAAATATAATAATTGTTATGGATTACAAGAAAAAGAGAGAAATATGTTTTATTTGTGATGAAAATGAATTTATCAATCTACATTTGAAATAAATTTTTGATTCTTAGTTTTAATTCAAGTCACATACATGATTTACAAGAAATATTACAAACGCTGATACTGAAAGGAGAGACTTTGAAATGACAAAAATGGATTATCTTAAACTTCTGGTGGATGAAATTCATTCAACAACAGTTGCAACGATAGGTTCAGATTGACATCCTCAGACAAGAATCATAGATATGATGTACTATGATGAAGAAAGTGTATATTTCCTTATAGCAAAGGGAAAAGCATTTTATGACCAGTTAATGGAGCAGCAGTATGTGGCAATATCCGCAACAAAAGACAAAATTGCGGTGTCTTTGCGTGGAAAAATAAAGAACATCGGGAAAAAGAACCTTGATATTATGTTTGAAAAAAATCCGTATATGAAGAAAATCTATCCGGGAGATACGAAAGACGCAATCGAGGTGTTTCAACTGTATGAGGCACAGGGAGAGTATTTTGATATCAGCAATCCGTCAAATATTGTGAGGGATACAATAACAATAGGAAAAGCAGAAGCTGTTCAGACGGGATATTTTGTTGGGAAAGACTGTATCGGATGTAAGTTGTGTTACTCTGTATGTCCGCAAAAATGCATTGATATATCTTCAGTTCCGGTTGTAATCAACCAGAATCACTGTCTGCATTGCGGAAGATGTGCAGAAATCTGTCCAGGACAGTGTATTGAGAAAAGAGGTTAAGCTATGATTTTTAAGAAAATCGGGATTTACAGGAAGTGTGACAAGAAAGCCAAAACGGTATACTGGGAAAAAAGATTAAGAAAAGAATAAAGAGCTGGTTTTAATTGTAAAATTTATGGGGAACTAACATCAGCTTATTGACATAAATTTAAAAATAAGTATAATAATAGTTGAGTAATTGTTCAACTATTATTATTTGGAGGTGAATATATGTCAAAAACGTCTTATATTTGTAATTGCGATGTAATTCATGAGGATATTGTGAATGATGTGAAATCCAAGATGCAGCCCAAAGATGATTATATCCAGTTGGCTTCTTTGTTTAAGCTATTTGGAGATGGAACTAGAGTACAAATCTTACACGCTCTGGAACAGAGTGAGATGTGTGTATGTGATCTTGCAGTGCTACTGGGGGTAACAAAATCTGCAATTTCGCATCAGTTAAAGGCATTACGCCTAGCGAATCTGGTAAAATTCCGTAAAGAAGCACAGATAGTTTACTACTCGCTGGCAGATGATCATGTGAAAGAGATTATTGACAAGGGATTTGAGCATCTTTGGCAGAAATAATATTTTTTAACATTATAGTTGAGTAATTGAACAATTAAACAAATTATAAGGAGATTATCATGAAACGCATATTTCTATTAAAAGGGTTGGACTGTCCAAATTGTTCCGCAAAAATTGAAAAAGAAGTCGGAGAGTTGGATGGAGTGCAATCCTCAGTGGTAAATCTGATGAAGCAGACGCTTACAATCAATGTTGCTCAGACAGCCGCAGATACGATAGCCAGTCAGATTGAAACGATTGTTCATAGTCATGAGCCAGATGTGGAAGTTCAGGAAGAAACCGTTTTGAATGTTACAAAGAGTTATTCGTTAAAAGGGTTGGACTGTCCGAATTGTTCCGCAAAAATTGAAAAAGAAGTCGGAGAGTTGGATGGAGTGCAATCCTCAGTGGTAAATCTGATGAAGCAGACGCTTACAATCAATGTTGCTCAGACAGCCGCAGATACGATAGCCAGTCAGATTGAAACGATTGTTCATAGTCATGAGCCAGATGTGGAAGTTTCTGAAATTGTACAGGAATCTTATATACCGGAAAAAAAGCAGGAGGCCAATGAATCCTATAACAATGAGGATAAGAAGTTGACAGTTCGTTTAGCGACTGGTGCAGCAATCTATGCCATTGGTATGGCATTGACTGTTTTTGCGAAAGTGCCACTGCCTATCGAGTTAGCTTTTCTCATTGTTTCTTATGTTATTCTTGGTGGAGATGTTGTATGGCAGGCTGTGAGGAACATTTCAAAGGGGCGTGTATTTGATGAACATTTTTTGATGAGTGTTTCTACGATTGGGGCTTTTGTCATTGGTGAATATCCAGAAGCAGTTGCTGTTATGCTATTCTATCAGGTAGGTGAATTTTTTCAGTCATTGGCTGTTAAGCGTTCCAGAAAATCTATATCAGACTTAATGGATATACGTCCAGATTCTGCTACAGTAAGAAGAAATGGGGAATTGATTACCATATCTCCAGAAAATGTCTCCATTGGTGAGATTATTATTGTAAAGCCTGGTGAAAAAATTCCATTAGACGGTGTGGTATTGGATGGAGATTCTATGCTGGATACAAGGGCCTTAACAGGAGAATCAGTTCCGAGAAGTGTTCATAAAGGAGACGAAGCACTTTCCGGTTGTATGAATCAGACGGGTGTCTTAATGATTAAGACAACAAAAGCATTTGGTGAATCTACGGCTTCAAAGATTATTGATCTTGTGGAAAATGCGTCAAGCCGAAAAGCACCAACAGAAAATTTTATTACTACATTTGCACGTTATTATACACCTGTGGTTGTAATCTTAGCAGCTATTCTGGCAATTCTGCCACCGATCCTTCTTGGTGGAGGTTGGACAGAGTGGATTCGCAGAGGATTTGTTTTCCTTGTGGTATCTTGTCCATGTGCATTGGTTATTTCAATTCCGCTGACTTTCTTCGGCGGCATTGGTGCAGCATCTAAACGAGGTGTTCTTGTAAAAGGAAGCAATTATTTAGAGGCACTTAATAATGTCAGCGTTATTGCGTTCGATAAAACCGGAACACTTACAAAAGGTGTTTTCAATGTGACGGATATTTTGCCTGCAAATGGATTTTCAAAAGAACAGGTTCTGGAGTATGCGGCAGAGGCAGAGAGTTTTTCTAACCATCCTATTGCAAAATCCATTCTTGCTGCTTATGGAAAAGAAATTGATCAGTCAGTGATTTCTGATTATAAGGAAATTTCAGGATATGGAATCAGTGTAATGGCAGGGGAAAAGAAAGTTTTTGCTGGCAATACGAAACTTATGGATACAGAATGTATAGAGTACACAACCTGTGAAAAAGCAGGTACAAAAGTTTATTTGGCTGTAGATGGTCAATATGCAGGATGTATTTTGATAACAGATGAAGTGAAGCCGGACAGTAAAAAAGCAATTTCTGACCTGAAACATATCGGAGTGGAAAAAACAGTCATGCTTACCGGTGATGATGAAAAAATTGGGAAGTCTGTTGCAGAAGAATTGCAGTTGGATAAATATTATGCACAGCTGCTTCCTGACCAAAAAGTGGAAAAGGTTGAGCTTTTAGACAGTAAAAAGAGACAGGGAAGCAAATTAGCTTTTGTTGGTGATGGTATCAATGACGCTCCTGTCCTTGCCCGTGCAGATGTTGGTATTGCAATGGGTGGGCTTGGTTCGGATGCGGCCATTGAAGCAGCAGATGTAGTTCTGATGACAGATGAACCGTCTAAGCTGGTGGACGCGATTGAAGTAGCAAAAGCGACAAAACAGATTGTCATGCAGAATATAGTGATTGCTCTTGGGATTAAGAGTGTGTTCCTGATTCTTGGCGCTCTTGGTATTGCGGGAATGTGGGAAGCTGTATTTGGTGATGTAGGCGTTACCATAATTGCTGTTTTGAACGCAATGAGAATTTTGAAAAAATAGGAAATGAGGTGGAAATGTGAAACGAAAACTGATTCTGTTAGTTGTTACGATTGTTTTTCTTGTAGGTTTTGGTGTCATTTTACATTCACCGCCTTCTATGATTGATGCAGTCACAGGAGCAACACCGAAGTCAAAAAAGGCGGCTCAAGCCTCCGCACAGTTGGAAGGCTCTTATGTTCTCGGTATTAATATGATGTCAGATGGTCTCGACAACGAGAACACCCGGAATAAATTAAAAGAATTGGCATTGGACGATTCGGAAACAAATGAAACAGATCTCATGAAAACGGACATTAGTTTTCGGTTATATGTATCTGAGACGGATTATCCGCTTGTCAGTTATGCTAAGAAACTCTGTGACAGGTTGAAACAGGCCGGTTTTTCCGTAGATCTGAAAGAGTACAGTAACACAATGATGCTATCAAGAGTGGTAAGTGGAAAGTATGATGTATTCCTGGCATCGGATGATTTTATTGACGTTACAACGCTAACACAGATGGACTATATGATCATGGACAGCGAAGAAATGAGGTGAGCGGGAATTTATGAGAAAATGGAATACGATTTTGTCTGTTTTAATGCTTCTCATTTTTATGATTCATGGAATCATGGGCAGCTTTATGCTGAACGGAGTTGGAAGTAGTGCAGGGAAACTTCTTGCATGGATTGGTGTTGGTATTCTTGTTGTGCATACGGTGATTGGTGTCATCCTGACAGTTCAGAGTTTACAGACAGCGAAGCAATCAGGAAAAATGTATCTGAAACAGAACGCCATATTTTGGGCGAGACGAGCCAGTGGGATGGCAATACTGATTCTGCTGTTATTCCATATTGGCTTGTTTGGAAAGGTGCAGAATGGGACATATATTTTGTTCCCTTTTACAACTGTAAAGATGGTAACTCAGCTTTTGTTCGTAGCGGCAATCTTTGTTCATATTTTTATCAATATACGCCCATTGCTTGTATCACTGGGAATCATTAGTTATAAAGAACGAAGGAGCGATATTTATTTGATCCTTTCGGTGCTTCTTCTTTTTATAGCGGGAGCGGTTATTTTATATTATATTGGGTGGCAATATCTATGAGTAAGACAATTATTATTATAGGTGCTGGACTGGCAGGACTTTCAGCGGCTTTGCAGGCAGCGGAAAATGGATGCAATGTAAAACTGGTTTCCTCCCTTCCGTCAGAGCGGGCACAGTCTGTTATGGCGGAGGGCGGTATCAACGCAGCTTTGAATACAAAAGATGAAAACGACAGTCCCGAAGAACATTTTACAGATACAATAAAGGCAGCATGTGGTCTGGCAGATCCAAATGCAGTTTGGGGAATGACACAGGCAGCACCGGAGCTGGTGCACTGGCTGCTAAAACTTGGAGTTAAATTTAACATGAGTGGCTATTATGATGTGGATCTGCGGAATTTTGGCGGGCAGAAAAAGAAACGGACTGCTTTTGCACAGAGCGATACCGGGAAGCAGATCATGACAGCTATGATAGACGCTGTTCGCAGGAAAGAAGCATCTGGTATGGTAGAACGGTTCAGCCATCATTCTTTCCTAACACTTCGTCTGTGTGGCAATATTTGTTGTGGCTGCGTAATCAGGGATGAATACAGTCAGGAGACTGTGGAATTACCGGGGGATGCGGTTATTGTTGCCACCGGTGGTATGCACGGATTGTTTGGAAATACAACGGGTTCGCTGAGCAATACAGGAGAAGTCACCGCAGAATTGTTCCGGCTTGGTGTTCCTCTGGCAAATGGCGAGATGATCCAGTACCATCCGACAACTGTGAAATGTGGTGGAAAACGCATGCTCATCAGCGAGGCGGCCAGAGGGGAAGGTGGCAGGTTGTTTGCCATGAAAGATGGAAAACAATGGTATTTCATGGAGGAAAAATACCCGGAGCTTGGAAATCTGATGCCACGAGATATTACCGCCAGAGAGATATGGAAGGTCAGCCATGAATCAGAGGTATTTCTTGACATGACAGAAATATCGGAGGAGATTATTTCAAATAAGCTATCTGGTCTGGCAGACGATTGTATGACCTATCTGCATAAAGATATACGAAAGGAACCGGTGTCTGTTTTACCGGGAATTCACTATTTTATGGGAGGCCTTCTGGTGGATGAGCAGCACAGAACGCCGATTCAGAATCTTTACGCTGCCGGAGAATGCTGTGCCCAATATCATGGTGCCAACCGTCTTGGTGGAAATTCTCTGTTAGGAGCGTTATACGGAGGACGTGTTGCGGCAAAATCAGCATGTGAACAGGCAGATGTAGTAGATCTATCTTGTGCGACACAGATAGATGTTCCACCAGCGTCTCAAATTTCAGAAATAAAGCAATTAAACAAAGTGATGCAGGATACTATGGGCGTTGTCAGAAATGAGAATACGTTGTTAAATGGGATTCAAACGGTACAAGCGCTGACAGGAAATCTTCCATTGCTTGGCATGGCAGTTCTAAAGAGTGCTCTTGCAAGAAAAGAAAGCCGTGGTGCACACTGGCGGGAGGATTATCCGAAGAGCAATGACGATGATTACCTTAAAACAACGGTAGCCAGATTTGATGGAAAGCAGATACAGATTTCCTTTGTACCTGTTCCAGAAAGGCGGTGATTCACTTGGTATATAAAATAAGAATCAGGCGGCAGGAGAGTCAGAAATCAGACAGTTATTGGCAGGAATTTGAGTTTGACGGAAGCAAAAACAGCTCTGTTGCCAATGTTCTAAAGGAATTGAACAGTAGAACCCCTTTGAAAGATAATTCAGGGAATATAGTTACTCCCATCAGCTGGGAATGTAGCTGTATGGTGCGAAAATGTGGGGCTTGCGCCATGCTGATTAACGAACGTCCGAGCCTGGCATGCTCTACATTTCTACATACGTTAAAAGGTTCTACAATCACCTTGGAACCTTTAAGCAAATTTCCGCTTGTAAGAGATTTGATCGTTGACCGGTCAATTCTGTTTGAAAATTTGAAAAAACTGAACCTTTGGCTTGAAAGTGAAGCTTATATGAATCCGTGGACACATGAACCGAGATACCAGTCGGCACGCTGTCTGATGTGTGGCTGCTGCCTTGAAGTGTGTCCTAACTTCTCTGCAAATGGGACTTTCGCAGGTGCTGTTGCTGCAGTCAACGCATTTCGGATTCTGAATGATGAACAGGAAAGCACTCATTTGAATGAGATTTCTGCTGAATATAAGAAGAAATATTTTGAGGGATGCGGGAAGTCGTTATCTTGTCATGATATTTGTCCGATTGGTCTGCCTGTGGAAGAACTGCTTGTAAGGTCGAATGCAGCGGCTGTTTGGGGCAAATAAAATGGATGATAAAAGCTATAATGAATGTATGAAGAGAATCAAAAACTTGATTCTCTTTTTTTAAAACACATACATTGATAAATATCTATGTATATATTATATTGAACATAGACAATGATCAATGTGAGGTATCAATATGAATGCAATGGATGTGGCTTTGATATGCAAGGCTTTGGGCGATGCGAACCGGCTGGAAATTGTACAGATGCTGTCGGATGGAGAAAAGTGCGGGTGTAAACTTTTGGAAAGATTTGAAATTACCCAGCCAACTTTATCCCATCATATGAAGATATTGGTAGGATGCGGCCTTGTGAATGATCGTAAGGAAGGAAAATGGCATCATTAGGAAGAAAAAAGAAGTTTCAGTAGAGAGTGTTGAAGATTAAAAACAAAATATTTTAAATAACGCCGGTGCGGGATTTTTGATATCCAGTACTGGCGTTATTCATTCTACAGGGGCTTGGGGGGTGTAGCCAGAAGCTAATTTGTCATCTACTTTCTATTAGATAGTGGGTGACATATAAATAGCTTCTTTTTAATTGACAGATCCATAACCATAAATTGACTTATTAGTCAAAGAATAATTTTTATTTCTTACCTCGTCTTTGCTGTTTCCTTCAATAGTACATACCTTGTCGTTTTCTACTTTTTCAACGATTCCGACATGTTGAACATGGCCATCACCGTTCCAATCAAAAAAGATAATATCACCTGTTTGAGGTATGCATGATTTATTTTTCCATTTGTTATGGTCTTTATACCATTTTTCTCCATCTGTACATAAAGAAAATCTTGGAATTGAATTATTAATGATGCCACTTCCATTAGCACACCATGACACAAATATCGCACACCAATTTACTCGTTGATTAAAACCGTACCATCTCCAGTATTTTTCTCCACCTTTATTTCCAATTTTTTTTTGCAATCTCAATAATATTACTGTTTCCAAAATGATAATATCTTAAAACATGTTCAACGTATTCAGGATCACCAAATACTTTTATTTTTAATTCACTTTTCTTGTTGTCAGAATAAACTTTAGCATTTGCTTTAGAATAACATCCAAATAAATCGTATGCCCAAGTGATATATGCTTTTCCATAATTGTAACCTTGTAGTGCCAAATAAAGATTGTTATTATCGTTGATGTTTAATACTTTAGCTGTAGCCAAACAATTAGCAAAGTTTTGAATACCAACCTCTATAGAATAAACAGGATCTTCAATTCCATTTGGCACGTGTGGATATTTTGTATTAAATCCACATTCAGCAGCTTGCATAGGATCATTTCCTTTACCACCAGATTCTTGCATCATAATAGCTTCTATAATTGGAACATATTCTTCAATACCATATTGAATAGCATATTGAGTAATGATGCCTTCATATGCCAATACTTCAGCACTTAAAGGAGAGTTTTCAGTGTTGATGTTATTGTTATTGCTAAGGCTTCCGAAAACACCAATAAAAAGACATATAACTAAGATCAAAATCAATCCTGTTCCATAACTCCATAGCTTCGATAATTCATTTAATGTTTTAGATAAAAAAAGTAAAGGTTTTTTAATCACTTTTGATGCAGAAAAGACATTATGATTGATTTTTGAATCTGTTATCCTTTATTTTTAATTTCTTTGAGTAAATAAAAAGGAAAGACTTTTGAATCATCTTCCTATTTCTTTCTTAATTTTTTATCCTTTAACACATTAATAATCTGTCTCAATATAATCATTTGAATCGAGAACAATTTCATTGTTTCGATATTGCTCTTTAACTTTTTGTTCAGTTCTTTCTTGGAAACTTGCTTTAATATTTGCTTGTTTTTGTAATGTTTTAGTAATTTCTATTGTAATATTTTATTCATGTTTCGAATCTCTTTCATAAAAAGATATTAAATGATAAAATGTTATTTTAGTTCTTTATTTAGAAGATAGATATTTTCTGCATCATAATAAATTTCTAAAGGATGATTATATATTTGGTCAATATTTTTTAGGTTATTGATAAATATATTAAGGTCGCTATCTTTATTAGATGTTAATTTTCTCATTACTTTTTCTATACTTTTTTTCTTTTCTTTTGAAATGTTTTTTCCTAAATCAATTAAAGTTTTATCTAATTGTAAATCCCCTAGAAGTGGGATATTAGAAATCACTTTACCAGTATCTTTTGAAAATGATGATAACCCTTTAAGCATTTGATTTTCGATTGAATTATCTGAGTAATCTTCTAAAGCATTATAACAATCTGTATAAAATAATCGATATTGATTTGATGATTCTTGAATTTTATTAATAACCTTTTTAAAAAATTCGAATTAAAAGATTTTAAAAGAAGTACCTCTATAAAGCTTGAATAGGCATATAAATAATTTGCTAATTTGTAATAGTTTAGCTTACTTAGGACTTTAGATATTTTATCTTCATTATTAAAATTTAGATGGATTGGATCATTATTATTTAATAACTTGTTTATTTGAGATTTGTAAAATTTAATATTTGATAAAGAACTTCGATTAATATTCTGTACTAAATCAAGTTTTGAACTTATAAATTTTTCGTTTTCAAAATTATATTTATAATTATTTAAAACATCTCCAAGTATTTCTAAATCAGCAATTAGTTTAGATTCTTTGTCCGCATTTAAAAAATCTAAGAGTTCTTCCTGTTTTCTTTTATAGTATCTAATTTCATATCAATAGATTTTAAAGCAATTGCTGTAGCAATAAACATGGGATTAATAGGTAATGTCGTATTGCAATTAACAGGAATGCTATCAACTTTTTGCAACCTTGATTGGTCAACAATTCCATTATTTACTATTGTTCCTAAAAATCCGCTTCCATCTTTAGCTTTAGCCAATTGTCCTTGATTCCCATTAAAGAATACTCTGTATAATCCTTCTTGTCCTGCAATTTCATTGCCAAATTTATAATTAAAAGTTTGATTAATAGTTCTAAAAAAAGGGGTGATAGAAAAAAAAGAGCCTCCTAACAAAGCAATATCAGATAAAGATACTTTTGTGTATTTCTTATTCTTTTTTAAAATCCAAATTTGGTAAATAACTAACTTCTAAAGTGGATTTTATTATTTCATTCTTTGTTTCATCACTCATATATTAACACCTCAACGATTTTTTATTTTATAAATATTTGTAACAATTATATCATATATACTTTTCATATATTTATAATATTTATCATTTAAAAATAAAAAACTGAGGAGTAGCTTATTTCCTAACTTATATCCTCAGTTTATATGATATTCGTTATTTTTGTTAAATAATTTGTGCAGCTATTTTTGCTTTTACAATATTTTCATTAAGCATTTCTAACTCTTTAAATCTTACAGAAAGAGCATCGTTTAATGACATATTTCCAAAAACATCAATTACCATTTGTTCATCCCAAATATCATTTTTTTCTTTTAATTTTTTAATAAATTCTTTTACTTCCATTGTAGTCATGTTTTATTCCTCTTTGATTTAGTTGTTCATAAAGAAATGGTAACATCAGAAATAAACTCTTACAATTCTTTTAAGATAATTAATGAATTTAATAAAATTGTTTTTTATATAGTCTATATGCAAATAATTGATTTTTATCTATTTCTTTGATTAACAAAAGATCTTTGTCTTTATTTACATAAGCAAATTGATTGAAAGAGAATGAAGTTAATGCATAATATGGCGACATGTTTTTATAATATTCTTGGAATTTCGAAAATTCTTTTTCATTTATTACTGCAAATTTTTCATAATCAGACAAACTAATATTGGATTTATTAAAATCTTCCGTAATGACAAAACCATATCTTATACTTGAGTCATAATTAAATGTCGTTATTGCTTTACACTCGTCGCAATACCAACAGTCATATTCTTCGACTTCGTTTTCACTTATATCATAACAATCGTATATCTCATTATGTTGATTAGAATTTAAGATAAAAGATGGATTATTATCTGTAAATTGTTTAAAAAAATTCAATCTGTATGGAAGATAAATTTGTTTGCCATCACCGTTCCACATCAAATGTCCATTTATACATGTACAATGTGCCATTTTAAAAGCTCCTTTATGAATGTTTAATCTACAATCATTATTACATTTTTTGTTAAAATGAACAATTTTATTAATCTTTCTTGTAAAAGATCAGTTTATTATAAAATTTAAAGAGTTCAATTAATAATTGAGTTATAATAAAAGAAGTTCAACTAATCGATGATACCAAAAAAGATAGTTAGAAATTAAAATATAAGTGAGGGATGAAAAAATGTTGGATTATAAAAAAATAGGTTTATATTTACTTGAAAAAAGAAAAATGCATCAATTAACACAAAAACAATTAGCTGATCAGCTAAATATTTCATTTCAAGCAGTTTCAAGATGGGAAAAAGGGTTATCTATTCCAGCCGTAGATTTATTAAATGAACTTGCAAATTTATTTCATGTAACTGTTGATGAGATTTTAAAAGGTGAAGATAAGTGGCCAGTATTTTCATATGAAAAATCAGGAGTTGATGTTGCAAAAATTGATTTAATAAATCAAGATTTAAAAACACTTTTTAATCAATATTCTTATAATCCAGCATTTCGAGGGGCAATCTATGATTTAAATGATCATCTATTTTCTCAAAAATCCCTACAAATTGTTTCTAAAGTACAAGAGCCAGTAACTAAACAAAAAATTGCAATGGAGTATGGTTATATTCAAGAATTAGTTGAAGATATTATATGTACTTGTATAAATGATCTATTAATGATAGGTGCTCAACCACTCTTTTTAACAGAAACACTTATCATGGGACATTTAAATAAAGAGATATTAGAGTCAATTATTAGAGCTTTTAATATTTTCTCCAAAAAATATGATATTAAACTATTAACAGGTCAATGTTCGATTAAATCACAATCTCTACAATTGAATGATTGTCTTATTTCTACAACAATTACAGGAATTTTAGATAAATCTAAAGAGATAGATACTTCTTATATAACTGAAGGAGATATTATTTTAGCAATTGAATCAAATGGTCTTCATCATTATGGATATTCATTAATTGACACTTTGATATCTACAATTCCAGAAATAAAGAAAGAAGTTATTAATGGACATTGTTTTATTGAAGAAATCATGAAACCACAATACTGTTATTATGAAAGTTTAATAGATTTAATTGATAAAAAAAGAGTCAAAGGTTTAGTAAATATTTCAGGATGTGGATTCCCTAGAAATTTAACAAGAGTTATTCCTCAAGGATTATGTGCAAATATTGATTTAGCGAAGATCAAAATACCTCCTATTTTTCATTGTTTGAAGAAATATTTAAAAGTAAGTGATCAAGAAATGTTAAATACATTTAATTGTGGAGTGGGTTATATTGTTATAGTTGATGTTAATAAACAAGAAGAGGTATTAAATCATATTAATCAATATTTTCCTTGCAAAGCAATTGGTATAATTCAAAGGGGACAAAAGAAAATAAAATTAAGAAATAGTTTAAACTGGAATGAGTACTAAGAAACTTCTAAAAAAGGAGTACTTATATGAAAATTTTAGTAAGTGATTTAGATGGTACTATCTATCGAAATAAAACAGTATCAGCTATTGATTTAAAAATGATAAATGATTTTGCTAGTAGGAATATGTTTGTTATAGCAACAGGCAGGAATGAAAATACATTTTCTTTTTTTAGTCAACACTATGATTTAGCATATCAATATGTTATTTTATGTAATGGTGCGTTAATACAAGATAAAAATCAGCAAACGATTATTAAACACTCTTTTAATAAAGATGATGATTTAACAAATATATTTGAAATACTCCATTTATATTCTAATCAACAAATAAGTGTTAGCTTATCTTTTGAAAAAGGAGGACTTTATTTACCAAAATGGCAAGATGGTTTATTTAATCAGGTTAAAGCTAATTTGTCATATGAAATGTTAGGTATTTGTTTAGAAATTGTTGATAAAGATTTAAAGGTTGTTGAGGATATTTACCAACAATTATTAAAGAATATATCATTTAATATTGAAAGAAATAATCAATACATCGATATTTTACCTAAAGGTGTTAGTAAAAAGAATGCTATCAAAGAATTAATAGCTAGATGTCATTCAAAAGAAGATGATCTTTATGTTGTGGGTGATTCTTATAATGATTTATCAATGTTTGAAATCAATAAACATAATTTTATCATTGATAAAGGGATAGAGTCTTTAAATAAAAAGGCAACCTATGTGGTTGATTCTATAAGTGATTGTCTAAAAATAATAGATAAAAAATAGTAAAGGTATCCTAAAAAGATACCTTTACTTAGTTTTTTCAAGTTTTTCAATATAATTAGTTATAGCAAGCGGATTTGTTTTTAAGAAATTTCTTAAATGATGTTTATCGATAATAGGGATAGACTTGTTTTCTAATAAAACAAAGAGTTTTTCATAATCATTATTTCTTATAGGATGTCCAGATGGATAAATAGGTATTATTGATTGATTATTTAAATGAAATAATAGTTTTATTTTATAACCTTTTTGAGCCCATAACATAGAGATAGGTTCATATGAAAGTTCGATGTTTTTAATATCATTTAGATTTATTTGTTTTTGAGGATATGTTTGCTTTCCAATAATAAGATTTATTGTTTCTAAAAGCATTTGAAAGTATCCTTTGTAAACATAATAATTTATAAAAATAGGATTAATTTCAAGATAGTCAGTAATGGTTGCAAGAGGAACAACAATCAACATCGTAACAAAGAAAGCAATGATTCCTATAAAAATACAAATAGAACGATTTAATGGAGTTAAAAATGTTAATAAACCACCCGTTCCTATGCCACCAATGAGTCCATAAAAAATAAAAGCTATAAAACTAACGAGAATATTTTTTCTTGTAGCTTTTCTACCAATAATTAATGTTTCATTCATTTCTAATCCCTCCTTCAATTATTATTATAGATAACGAGCAATGAATGATAAGACTTTTGACGTCAACAACACAAATGTGACATGAAAAGAATTTAACATAATCATGATTTATTAAATATATTTTTCTATTATATGCTATAATCAAAAAAAGGAGTTAGATATGCAAGTACAATTTTATGAAGAAATCGAAGATCAGTTATTAAAGTTTGCGGTTATTATTTCAAAGTACCAAAATAAGTGGGTATTTTGTAAACATAAATTAAGGGATACTTTCGAAATACCGGGTGGTCATCGAGAAGAAAATGAAAATATTTTAGAAACTGCTAAAAGAGAATTATATGAAGAAACAGGTGCAATAGATTTTAAAATAAAGCCAATTTGTGTTTATTCTGTTATTGGGAAAAATAGAGTTAATAATACTGGAGAAGAACTTTATGGAATGCTTTATTATGCGGATATATATTCTTTTGAAGAAAATTTGCATAGTGAAATGGAGAAGATTGTTTTATTTAATGAACTCCCTAATTTATGGACATATCCTGAAATACAACCAAAATTAATAGAATATTACATAAATTTAGGAAATAAATAATTTTAATTTGTATAAAACATAAGGAGATATTGTATGGATAATAAAGAAAATAAAAATGAATGTATGTGGATGCTGATGGGAAGTATTCATGAAAGTAATCGAGTTACTGTAGCAAAATGTTTAGATATGATGGAAGAAAAAGGTATTTCAAAAGAAGAAATGATTTCTAACATAGAATCTGCAAAAGAAGAATTATTTACCCTTTATAATGAAAAAATAAATATAATTATTAATGAATTAGAAAAATAGTATGAACATGATTATAAAGTAATAGTTTTTTATCTGTAAATATTTATAATATAGATGAATATTTTAAAACATCCTATGATGACGAGTGATGGTTTTGACTCGTCGGTAATATAAAAAATGGCTCAAGGATGTACTAGAGGAATCTAAAGGATTCCTTTTGTTTTTTATTAAAATGGAAGATTGTAAAATTAATGTCATATTTTATTAAAAACGTTTTCTTTTCTAGATACAATAAAATAAGGGAAGGAAATTGAATATGAAATATTTATTTTTAGATGTTGATGGAACATTAATTGATTATAAAACAAAATTACCTGCTTCAGCTAAAAAAGCAGTAGAATAAGCACAAAAGAATGGACACAAGATTATTATTTGTACAGGATGTAGTCGATGTGAAATAGAAGCAAGAGATATGGATTTAAACTTTGATGGTGTGATTTATGGAAATGGATGTTATGTTGAATATAATAATGAAGTAATCTTTCATCAACCATTAACTTTAGAACAATGTACGCATTTTGTAAATTGGTGTAATGAAAGAGATTTAGCTTTCCGTTTAGAATGTAATGATGGAATGTTTTTAAGTGAAGGTTATGAAGAAAAATCACGGTTAACAAGATATAAATATACTTATGGATTAGAAGCAAATTACTCAGATAAACCTTTACCACCACTTTCAAGACATATGATTAGTGGGAAAAATTTATTTAGAGATGATGTTAATAAAACAGCATTTGTTTTAAAATCTTATCAAGATTTTTTAGATGCTAAAGAAGAATTTTCAGATATGGCGGTTGATACATGGGGCGGTAAAGGTGAACTTGCTTTATATGGAGCAACGCGTGCTAAAGGATTTGATAAAGAAAATTCAATTCATCTTTTATTAAAATATTTAAATGTTGATCCTAAAGATGCTATTGCATTTGGTGATGGTGTGGTTGATATTCCAATGTTTAAGGCTTGTGGTTTTTCTGTAGCAATGGGTAATGGAAATGATGAAGTTAAATAAGCAGCAAGTTATGTAACGGATGATGTAGATCAAGATGGTTTATATAATGCTTTTAAATATTTAAAACTTATCTAAAAAGAGAAATCGTTACGATTTCTCTTTTTGGTTATTTGATTTTTTTAAAAGTTTGAGCAACTTCTACAAGTAAATCTCTAATATGTAAATGTTGTGGACAAATTTGTTCACATAAACCACATTTTAAACATTCACTTGCTTTTGCATTTTTAACTGTAGTAGTAATCACTGTTCCAATCTCCATAAACTTTTTTAGCGTTTAAACAGGCAAATCAATCTGGAATAGCAATGTTCTTTGGACATTTTTCCATACAGTAACGACAAGCAATACATGGAATAAAGTTTTTACTTTTGAAGATTTCTGTGACTTGTTTAACTGCTTCTTGTTCTTTTGTAGATAATGGTTGAAAATCTTTCATGAAACTTAAGTTATCTTGCATTTGTGCCATATCACTCATTCCTGATAAAACCATCATCATTTCATCAAAACCAGTAGCAAAACGTAAGGCATAACTTGCAGGCGACATTTCACCTAAATCTTCATAGATACGTTTTGCTTCTTCTGGTAAAAAGGAAAAGAATATTTAAGATTAGATTCTTTACGTAGAAATGAAACTTTGGAAGATTATTATTCAATGCGTGGTTTTGTAGAAAAAGGACACGTGTTGATAGAAATTATTATGGTATTTTAAGAGAACGAAAACTTTAAAAAAATATTAAAAATCCTCTTGACTCTAAACTCAACTTTAGGTTTATAGTTTGTTTGAAAGGAGGATTACTTATGAAATCAAAAGTTTATTTTACAAGAATAATAACACCTGAAAAGGTTTTAGAAATGTATGAAGTATTAGGAAAAGAATTAATAGGAAAGATTGCTGTTAAACTTCATTCAGGGGAAGAAGGAAATCAAAACTTTTTAAAACCTGATTTTTGGAGACCAATTATTGATAAGTTAAATGGAACAGTTGTGGAGTGTAATACAGCTTATGAAGGATCTAGAAATACAACTGAAAAACATTTAAAAACAATTGAAAAACATGGATGGTCTAAATATTTTGATGTAGATTTAATGGATGCAGAAGGTCCTGATATGATTCTAGATATTCCTGAAGGAAAAGTGATTCAAAAAAACTATGTTGGAAAAGATATGGAAAACTATGATGGAATGATTGTTTTATCTCATTTTAAAGGACATCCAATGGGTGGTTATGGCGGAGCTTTAAAACAACTTTCAATTGGTTGTGCTTCATCTTATGGAAAAGCTTATATTCATGGGGCAGGAGAACCTGAAAAGATTTGGACAGCTGATCATGATTTGTTTTTAGAATCAATGGCGGATGCAGCTAAGTCAGTTCATGAATATTTTAAAGGAAACATTGTTTATATCAATGTTATGAAAAATATGTCTGTTGATTGTGATTGTTGTGCAGTGGCAGAAGATCCATGTATGGATGATATTGGTATTTTAATTTCAACGGATCCAATTGCTATTGATCAAGCATGTATTGATTTAGTTTATGCTTCTAATGATAAGGGAAGAAATCATTTAATTGAAAGAATTGAATCTCGTCATGGTATTCATACCATTGAAGCAGCCTCAGCACTTGGATATGGTTCAAGAGAAAATGAACTTATTGAAATAGATGATTAATCTGTTCCATACTTAAAAGACATAGTGCGCTATTTAAAAGAGGTATTTGCCTCAACTATGCAAGAATGATAAAATAATAAAAGGTAAGAATACTTACTTGAAGGCTAATTTAAGGAAAATAAATAGGAGGAAAAAGGAAATGAGTCAAAAGAAATTAGGTTTTGGTTTAATGCGTTTACCATCGTTAGATCCAAATGATGCTTCAAAAATTGATATTGAACAAACAAAAAAGATGGTTGACACATTTATCGAAAAAGGTTTTACATATTTTGATACTGCATGGATGTATTGTGGATTTGCAAGTGAAAATGCAGCCAAAGAAGCACTTGTATCACGTTACCCAAGAGATGCTTATACACTTGCAACAAAATTACATTCAGGTTTTATTAAAACAAAAGAAGATCGTGATCATATCTTTAATGAACAACTTTCAAAAACAGGTGTAGAATATTTTGATTATTATTTATTACATGATATTAATACACATAGTATTGAAGTTTATAATGAATTAGATTGCTTTAACTGGATACAAGATAAAAAAGCAAAAGGTTTAGTTAAAACTATTGGTTTTTCTTATCATGATGGTCCTGAATTGCTTGATCAAGTTTTAACAGAACACCCAGAATTTGAATTTGTACAATTACAAATCAACTATCTTGATTGGGATAGTGTTGGCGTTCAATCAAGAAAATGTTATGAAGTAGCTACAAAACATCATAAACCTGTTATCGTTATGGAACCTGTAAAAGGTGGAACACTTGCGAAAGTACCAGAAGAAGTTGAAAAGATGTTTAAAGAATATCATCCGGATATGTCAATTCCTTCTTGGGCTATTCGTTTTGCAGCAAGTCAAGAAAACGTTATGATGGTTTTAAGTGGTATGTCTAATATGGAACAATTAGAAGATAACTTAGGTTATATGGAAGATTTTAAACCATTAAATGAAGAAGAATATGCTTTAATTAAAAAAGCGGTTACTGCCATTAATTCAACAATTACTGTCCCATGTACAGGATGTGCTTATTGTGTTGATGGTTGTCCTATGAATATTGCCATTCCAAAATACTTCTCATTATATAATGCAGATTTACAAGAAGTAGAAGAAAAAGGATGGACACCACAAGGAGAATACTACAACAACTTAACAAAAACATTTGGTAAAGCCAGTGACTGTGTTGAATGTGGTCAATGCGAAGGCGTATGTCCACAACATTTATCAATTATTCAATATTTAAAAGATGTTGCAGGTCATTTTGAAAAATAACGGAATATAGAAAATTGCTACATAGAAATGAAGAAATAAATATTATTAGTTTAGGGGTAGGTTCTTGAAAATAAGTAAATCAAGAAGTAATCAAATTTACTTACAAATTCATTTTGGTGTTGAATATTCATCAGAAGAATACGGTTGGACAACGAATTTAAAACCTATTATGGTGCTTTAGATTATATATTAGATTAAAAAAAGCAATTATTTATCATATTGATTTATCATCATATTCGCTAAAACTTGTTCATCACGTTTTAGATATTGACATGTTTAGTATTGATTCAGCTTATGATTTGAAGTTTGAAGACTTCGCCATTGATGAACGTATGGATTTATATTGTTGTCTTAAAAAAAGAAGGCGTAGGTATTGCTGTAATGAAAGCCTTTTGTGGAGGAAAACTTTGAGAAGAAGATGAGTCACCATTTCATTAAGCCTTGACAGAAACTCAATATATGCAGTATGCTTTAGATAAACTGTCTATTTTAACAGTTTTGCCAGGAATTAGAAATGATGATTTAACACGTACTCTTCATTATTTAGAAGTATTTGATGTAGAAAAAGATTATTCAATTTTAAGAATATTTCCAATATTAGAAAATTGTAATCAATTTGTTTATTATAAACATTGTCACCTTGTTCAAAAGGGTTAGACACTACCTTGATTAATAATATTATGATCTTGCTCGTTTAAAAGATGAACTTGCTACAGATCATTATCATCATTTAGCTTTAAAAGCAAGTGATTGTATTGTTTGTCACCATTGTGATAAATGATGTCCATTTCATGTTCAACAGAGTAAACATATGCAAGAAATTACTGATTATTTTCATGAATAAGATATAGAGATACGAAATCGAAAATAAACAAGAAGTTTATTATATATCAGGAGGGAAAATGGAAATTGTTGTTATTGATGGACAAGGTGGCGGAATTGGAAAAAATATTATACAAGTTTTAAAAGAAAAACATCCAGAATATACCATCATTGGTGTTGGAACCAATAGTATGGCAACAACACAGCTAAAAAAGGGTGGTGCTGATATTATTGCAACGGGGGAAAATGCTGTTGTTTATAATGTTAAACATGCCTCTATTGTTGTTGGTCCGATTGGAGTTGCTTTTGCAAATTCAATGTATGGTGAAATTACACCAGTTATGGCAAAAGCTATTGGAGAAAGTGAAGCGCGTAAATATTTTATTCCTGTTTCTAAATGCAGTGCTCAAGTCGTAGGTGTTGCATCAAAATCAATATCTGAATATATTGATGACCTTGTTGTTATGATTGAAAAATTAGAAAAATAGAGGATATCGTATACATGAAGTATCGATTATAGTTGAAACTATAAACTACTTATGTATACGATATTTTTTTGAGTAAAATAATAAATATAACTTTTTTCAATGTTAAATGAAGGCTTTAAGTAGAAGTCATAGAGGAGTTTAGGGAGATTTATATGAATAAATTAGAATTATTACAAGAAGAATTAAGAAATTATGGAAAAGTTGCGATTGCTTATAGTGGGGGTGTTGATTCCAACTTTTTATTCCATGTAGCTCTTGAAACATTAGGAAAAGAAAATGTTTTACCTGTTTTATGTCGAGGAGCAATGATGTCAAAAGAAGACATTGAAGGTGCTCTTGAACAATTAAAAGATTCAAATCATGTGGTTTTATCAGTCAATCCATTAGACGTAGAAGCTTTTCATTTTAATCATAAAGATCGTTGTTATCATTGTAAAAGAAGCATTATGTCAAAAGTTATTGCCGTTGCTAAAGAACATGACTTTGCTTATGTTTTAGATGGGAAAAATAAAGATGATGAAAAAGTGTATCGACCAGGATTAAAAGCTTGTGAAGAATTGGGTATTATTTCGCCTTTAGCGAACAACAATTTAGCAAAACAAGAAATTAGAGATTATTCTAAACAGCTTGGTATTGCTACTTATAATAAACCATCCAATGCCTGTCTGGCTTCTCGTTTTGACTACAATACAGAGCTTACTTTAGAAAAATTAAAACTTGTTGAAACAGGTGAAAAATATTTACATGATTTAGGAATGCTTCATGTACGTTTAAGAGTACATGGAGATGTGGCACGTCTTGAAGTTGAACCACAAGATTTTATGAAAATCATTGAAAATAAAGAATTGATTCAAAATATTAAAAATCTTGGATTTAGATTTGTAACACTTGATTTAGAAGGAATTAGAAGTGGAGGTTATGATATTGAAAACATTAGAAATTCTACAAAAGGTTAAAAATAATGAACTAACAATTGAACAAGCTCAAAAACTGATTGAACAGCCTTTAGATTATGCAACGATTGATTATGATCGAAAAAAAAGAACAGGAAATCATGAAGTAATCTATGGTGCTGGTAAAACCAAAGAACAAATTATTGGGATTGTAAAAAATATGTTAGACCATGATATCCATTCTATTTTAATTACACGTGTCGACCAAGAAAAAAGTGAAGCTATCTTAAAAGAATTTCCACAAATGATTTATGATTCTTTATCGCACATTTGTTATATTGATGAAGATCAAAAAGAAATCAATAAAGGAAAAATTGTTGTTGTTTGTGCGGGAACATCAGACTTGCCGGTTGCTCGTGAAGCTATGCTTACAGCTCAATTTTTAGGTAACGAAGTTGAACTTGTCAGTGATGTGGGTGTTGCCGGTATTCATCGTTTGTTTCATCGTTTAGATACTATTCAAAGGGCAAATGTTTTAGTTGTTTGTGCAGGAATGGAAGGGGCCCTCGCTTCCGTTGTTGGAGGACTCGTTGATAAACCAGTTATTGCTGTACCAACATCTATTGGGTATGGCGCTAACTTTGATGGATTATCAGCTCTTCTTGCGATGCTTAATAGCTGTGCGAGTGGGGTTAGTGTTGTCAATATTGATAATGGATTTGGGGCAGGATTTATGGCCCATACCATTAATTGTTTAGGAGGAAAGAAATAGTGAAAGTATTATATTTTGATTGTAGTAGTGGAATCAGTGGAAATATGACTTTAGGAGCATTATCTGAATTGATTGATGATCCTCATTATTTAGTTAATGAATCAAAAAAATTAAATGTGGATGGGTATCATATTCATATTTCTAAAGAAAAGAAAAATGGGATTACAGGAACTTATGTTGATGTTCATTTAGAACATGAACATCATCATGAACATGAGCATGAACACTTACATCATGAACACGCTCATCACCATCATCATGAACATCGTAATTTATTCGATGTTAATAAAATTATTGATGAAAGTGAAATTGATGAAAAAGCGAAAGATCTTGCTAAACGTATCTTTTTAAGAGTTGCCAAAGCTGAAAGCAAAGTCCATAATGAAAGTTTAGAAAATGTTCATTTTCATGAAGTAGGAGCCATTGACTCTATTGTTGATATTATTGGAACAGCAATTTTATTATGTAAAATCAATCCGGATGTTATTTATAGTAGTGTCGTTAATGATGGTTATGGATTTATTGAATGTGCTCATGGAATGATTTCTGTTCCTGTACCTGCAACATCTGAAATCTTTGCAGCAAGTAATGCTATCACTCGACAAATTGATGTAGATACAGAACTTGTTACACCAACAGGTGCTGCAATCATCGCAGAAATTGCGAGTGAATTTACTACAATGCCTGTTATGAATGTTCAAAAAGTAGGTTGGGGAACGGGTACAAAAGATTTGGTAATTCCAAATGTTTTAAAAGTATCCCTTGGAGAAATTAAAAAAAAACGAAATTATAGTCATGGAAACGAATATTGATGATTGTAGTGGAGAAATGCTTGGTTTTGTAATGGAACAGCTTTTAGATCAAGGAGCTTTAGATGTTTTCTTTACTTCTATCTTTATGAAAAAAAATAGACCAGCTTATCGCTTGACGGTCGTTTGTAATGAAGAAAAGATGGGTCTCTTACAAAAAGTGATTTTTACGCAAACAACAACTATTGGTATTCGTTATCGTAAGGAACAAAGAACTGTTTTAAAAAGACAAATTAAAGAAATCGAAACACCTCTTGGAAAACTTCAAGTAAAAGAAGTAGAAATTGATGGTGAAAAAAGATGTTATCCAGAATATGAAAGTGCTAAAAAATTAGCGTTAAAACATCAATGTTCTTTACAGGAAATATATCATCTTGTTAAATAAAGGAGAATTTATGACAAGTCAGTTAAATAAAATTGCAGATTATTGGAATCAACGTTCTTTTGGTTATTCTTTGGATAACCAAGAAGAACTTTTACATGATCAAGAAAAATGGATAGAATTAATAAATCGTTATCTAAAAATAAATAAAGGAATGAAAGTGTTAGATTTAGGGTGTGGCCCAGGATTTTTTTCTGTTATGCTTACAAATTTAGGATGCCAAGTTATTGGCATTGATTATAGTGATAAGATGTTAGAAGAGGCTAGAAACAATGCACGCAAGTTTAAGGCAAATGTTGAGTTTCAGAAGATGGATGTTCAAGATTTAGCTTTTCAAGATGAAATTTTTGATTTGATTATCACACGTAATGTAACATGGAATTTAGAAAAGCCTGTACAAGCCTATCAAGAGATGGTTAGAGTTTTAAAAAAACAAGGACATCTTTTAAATATTGATGGCAATCATTATTATTACTATCAAGATCAAGATTATAATAGAGCTGGTCATAGTGATCATCAACATATGGAAGGTATTGATGTTTCTATTATTGATAATATTGCTAAGGAATTAAAGTTATCTTATGTTTTACGTCCTCGATATGATATAGAAATTCTAAAAGAAATTGGTTTTCAACAAGTTGAAAGTCAAATACTTTCTAAAGAAAAAACAAAGGAAGGAAAAGAATTGATTCGTCAATTCTTAATACACGCAATTAAATAATGAAAAGAATTTTATCATTATTTTCAGTTCTTTTCTTTGTAACGCTTGTTACTTTTGTGATGACGGATCTGGCACCTAGTGATAGTGCTGAAATGTATTATTTATCTAAAGGAATTACACCTAGCGAGGAAGTTTTAAATGAAACACGACATGAAATGGGTCTCGATAAAAATATTGTTGTTCGCTATGTTGACTGGTTGAATGATTTTGTTCATGGTGATTTAGGTTATTCTTATCATTATGGACAAGATGTGAATCAACAAATGTTATCAAAGTTACCAAATACTTTAAAATTAGCGATGTTTTCATTTGTTGTTGTTTTAGCTTTTTCGATTCCTTTAGGAATTTATAGTGCTACTCATCGTCATAGTTTGATTAATTCTATTTTAAAAAATATCGCTTTTTTAGGTTTATCTTTACCTAATTTTTGGTTAGCACTTCTTTTAATTTTGCTTTTTTCAGTAAAGATTCAATTGTTTCCTGTTATTAGTGGAAGTAGTTTAAAAGGTCTTGTTTTACCTGTTTGTTGTTTAAGTTTTCCGCTGATTTGTTCTTATACAAGAATGATTCAAAATGCTATTTTAGAACAATTAAATCAAGATTATGTTATTGGACTCAAAGCACGAGGAATGAAACAATCAGAAATTTTATTAAAACATGTTTTACCTCATGTTTTTACGACACTTTCTTCTTTATTAGGTCTTTCTATTGGACATTTACTTGGTGGAACAGCAATTATTGAAACGATTTTTTCATATCAAGGTTTAGGTAACATGGTTGTAGAAGCTATTCGTTATCGTGATTATCCAATTATTCAAGCTTATGCAATTTATATGGCATTGATCTATGTTTTTGTTAATCTATTTGTTGATATTTTTCAACAAGTATTAAATCCACGATTAAGGAGGCGTTTCAATGAAAAGAAAGTTAAAAATTGAGATTGGTCTTGCTGTTTTATTATTACTTATTGCTCTATTTGGTTCTTTTTTAGCGCCTTATGATCCTTTAAAAGTTAATTATGATTTCTCTTTACAATCACCAAGTTTCTTACATATTTTTGGTACAGATAAATTAGGAAGAGATGTTTTTAGTCGTATTCTTTGTGGTGCAAAAACTTCTTTTGGTTTGACTTTTTTGATGTTGTTTTTAATTGTTTTTATTGGAATGATTGTTGGCTTAATTGCAGGCTTGTCTAATGATAAAGTTGAATCTTTTTTTAATAATATAATTAATGGATTACTTGCTTTTCCTGATACGATTTTTGCCATTGCAATAGTAGGAATCGTCGGGGCAGGTCTCTTTAATACAGTATTTGCTTTAGCACTTATTTGGTGGACAAAATATGCAAGATTGACACTTGCCCTTGTTAAACAGGAAAAGAAAAAGAATTATTTAGTGATGGCTAAAATGTCGGGCGTACCAACACTGCAAAGAATCATTCGTTATTTATTACCTAATATTTTATCACAAATACTTGTAACAGCCTTTTTAGATATTGGAAATATGATGATTTCACTTGCAGGTTTAAGTTTTTTAGGACTTGCTAGTCAGCCACCACAACCTGAATGGGGAGCGATGCTTTATGAAAGTAAACAATTTATGCAGGTGGCTCCTTGGATGATGTTTTTTCCAGGACTTGTTTTATTTATTTGTGTGTTAATTTTTAATTTATTATCAGAAGATATAAGGGATTATTTGGATCCTAAACATTATGAGGAGAAGTTATGAAGAAAATAAAATTATTGCTTTGTTTGTTTATGTTAACAACTTTATGTGGGTGTTCTAATTCAAACAAAAATGCATCAAGTAAAACACTTAATGCTGCTATGTTTTGGATTTCAACATCTTTAGATCCGACAAATAATTATGATGGTTGGGTTTTAAGTCGTATTGGGGTAGGAGAAACATTGTTAAAACTTAATGAAAAATATGAAGTGGAACCATGTCTGGCAAAATCCTATGAACAAATTGATGATACAACCTGGAAATTGACTTTAAAAGATTCTATTACTTTTTCAAATGGTAAAAAAGTAACAGGAGAAAATGTCAAAGCATGTTTAGAAAGAGCTTTTGAAAAAAATACAAGAGCGATTGATTATTTTGATTTAAATCATGTTGAAGCAAAGGGGCAAGATATTTATCTTTATTTAAATAAATCAAGTGGGGCAATCTTAAATAATCTTTGTGAACCACTCTTTACTATTTATGATGCAAGTCAAAGTGAAGAAGATATTGCCAATCATCCTCTTTGTACCGGCCCTTTTGTGGTGGATGATTTTGTTTCAGAAAAAACAATCGATACAAGCAAAAATAAAAAATATTACGATGGTAAAGCAAAACTTGACCATGTTCATTTTAGTCAAGTGGCAGATTCTGATGCACGTGTTTTAGCGTTACAATCGGGTGAAGTTGATCTTGCGAATACGATTGATTATTCAAGTTTAAAATTATTTAGAAATAATAAAGATTATCAGGTTTTAGAAGTTTTAGGGCCACGTACAAATGTTATTTATATGAATAATGAAACAACATTTTTAAGTGATTTAACGATTAGAAAAGCTTTATCTTATAGTGTAAATCGTAAAAGTATTGTTAAATTGATTGGGGGAAAAGAAGCAACTGGTCTTTATTCAAGTGCATTACCTTATGGAGATGTTTCTAATGGCTATAGTCTTAATTTAAAAGAAGCCAATCGTCTTTTAGATGAAGCGGGCTATGTTGATACGAATAATGATGGTATCAGAGAAAAAGATGGACAAGAAATCATTTTAAATTATTATGAAAGTGCGGATCATGGTTCAGCAGATGCAAATATTATTGCGCAATCTATGCAAAGTGAAGCAAAAAAGATTGGTATTAAAATTAAACTTAATCAAGTTGAAAATGTGAATGATATTAAAGCAGCAGGAACTTTTGATTTATGTTCGGCTAATGATTCAAGTGCACCTACAGGTGATCCAGAAATCTTTATTCAACAACGTTATTTTTCAACGGGTTCAAGTAATACAGGACGTTATAAAAACTCAAATCTTGATGATTTGATTCAACAATTTTCCACAACTTATGATTTAAAACAAAGACAACAACTTGCTATTCAAGCAAGTGAAATGATTTTAGATGATGCTGCCAATATTTATGTTTCTTATGTTCCTTTAAATACGGTAACTTCTTCTAAGGTCAAAGGAGCTATTTGCCATCCGGTTGATTATTATATGATTACAAAGGATATTGATCTTAAATGAGTATATTAAATTATCAAAATTTAACATTGACTTATAATGAACAAGAAATTTTACATCATATAGATTTAATGATTCCTAAAAATCAAATTACAGTTATTGTCGGTCAAAGCGGTAGTGGGAAATCAACATTACTTAAAGCAACAATGGGATTGTTAAGTGATGATGCAAAAATTATAGAGGGTAAAATTTTATTTGAAGAAGATAATTTATTAGAAAAGGGTTTAGATTGTTATAGAGGAAAAAAAATAGGCATGATTTTTCAAAATCCTTTAACTTATTTTGATGATTATCAAAATATTGAAGAACATTTCTATGAAAGTTTACATACTCATTTTAAATATTCTAAAAAACAGTCAAGAGAAATAGCTATTCATTATTTAAAACAAATGGGGCTAGAAGAAACTATTTTAAACAAGTATCCTTTTGAATTATCAGGAGGAATGGCTCAAAGAGTGATGATTGCTTTAATATTATGTTTACAACCTTCACTTGTTTTGGCTGATGAACCGACAAGCAGTTTAGATGTCGTTATTCAAAAACAAATTTTAGATTATCTTTTAAATCTAAAAAAACAAACAACTTTTGTGTTTGTAACACATAATATTCAAGTAGCACGTTATATTGCAGATCAAATAGTTGTTATTAAAGATGGAATAATTGTAGAAAAAGGAAATGTAGATACTCTTTTTAATACTCCTAAGCATCCCTATACAAAGTTACTATTATGAAAGGAAAAGAATAATGCGTTTATTTGAAGCTAAAGATCTTACAAAAAAATACGATAAGACTGTTTTAAATCATCTTGATTTTAGCATTGATGAAGGTGAAGTTGTTGGTATTATTGGTGTTAGTGGATGTGGAAAAAGTACCCTTGCAAGACTTGTTTCAGGTATTGAAAAACCTTCTTCAGGTTCTTTATTATATCAAGGAAAAACAGTTGATTTTAAAAAGAGTCGTAAAGATATACAACTTATTCTTCAAAATCCAATTGAAAGCTTTTCGCCACGAATGAAAATCAAACAGTTTCTTTATGAACCTTATCATTATTTTTATCATTTAAATAAAAAAGAAGTGATGACTGCTATTAAAAAGATATTAGAACAAGTAGGTATGGATGAGACTTGTTTGGGAAAATATCCTCATGAATTAAGTGGAGGACAGTTACAAAGAATATCAATTGCTAGAGCATTGATTATACAACCCCAATTACTTATTTGTGATGAAATTACCAGCAGTCTCGATCAAGTGATTCAAAGAGATATTATCGAATTATTAAAACAATGTGTTTATAAATATCATATGGCTATTCTTTTCGTTAGTCATGATCTCTCATTGGTTCATGAGTTTTGTCATCAGGTTCTTGTTTTAAATGATGGAAAAATCATAGAAAAAGGAACAATACAACAATTATATAAAAGTGAAAATGAAGTTGTACAAAACTTATTAAAGGCAGCTTATTTAAATGGTTAGGATATTTTGAAATATCCTTTTTTCTTTACAATGACAAGAAGATATTGTTATAATTATAACAAGAGTTATATATAACATTAGTTATAGAAAGGAGGCTTTTATGCCAGCAAAAAGAAAAATACAAAAAGAAGATATTCTACAAGCAAGTATTTCGATTATTAGCCATGAAGGATTCAATGCTTTAAATGCTAGAAAGATTGCAAAGAAATTAGGCTGTTCAACACAACCACTTTTTTATATTTATGAGAATATGGATGTTTTAAAAAAAGATGTGATAGATGAAATTGTAAAGATTTTTGATCGAGAAGTTTTAAAAAGTGAAACAGGTCAATTAGAATACAAGGATATTGGAATCAATTATATTCGTTTTGCTAAGGAAGAGCATGAATTATTTAAAATTATGTTTAACCGAAAAATAAATGAAGGAGCATTTGATTTTATTGATTTAACAGGATCAGCAAAGACAATCCTTGAAACAATCTCTAAACAAACGGGTATGTCAAATGAAGATGCCAAACAATTCCATTTAAGAATGTGGTTATATGTCAATGGGATTGCTAGTTTAGCAGCCAATCAAACTGTTGAATTTAATGATGGAGAAATTGCGGAATTGTTAAAGGATCAATATGTTTCAATGCTTCTTTATGAAGTAAAAAAGGGAAATGTAAAAGAAGAAATTTTGGCACAACTTATTAAAAAGAATAGGGAAGGAAAAGAATGATGGAAAAAGTAATAGAGGTTTCACATCTTACAAAAGAGTATAAAAATTTAAAAGCAATTGATGATTTATCCTTTAATGTTTATCAAGGAGAAATTTTAGGATTATTAGGACCTAATGGTTGTGGAAAAAGTACAACTATTAACTCTATTTTATCATTACTTAAATATCAAGAAGGATTTATTAAGGTTTTTGGTAAAGAAATGAAACCTGATTCTTATGATTTAAAAGCAAAGATAGGAGTTATTTTTCAAGAAGTAGCTGTTTTTGATGAATTGAATGTTTATGATAATATCAATTATTTTTGTGGTTTATATATTCGAGATAAAAAACAAAGAAAACAATATGTTGACGATGCAATTAACTTGGTAGGATTAAATGATTTTAAAAAGTTTTTACCTAAACAACTTTCCGGAGGATTGCTACGTAGATTAAATATTGCTTGTGGGATTGCCCATAAACCTAAACTGATCTTTTTAGATGAACCAACTGTTGCAGTTGACCCACAAAGTCGTAATCATATTTTAGATGGTATAAAAAAATTAAGAGATCAAGGGGCTACAATTGTTTATACAACACATTATATGGAAGAAGTAGAAATACTTTGCGATCGTATTATTATTTTAGATAAAGGAAAGATCATTGCTCAAGGAACAAGTGATGAATTAAAGAAAGAAGCAAATATTGAGGAAAAGATTGAACGTGTAGGTCCAACTCTTAATGACGTTTTCTTAAAGTTAACAGGAAAGGAATTGAGGGATTGATGTTTATTCATAATCTAAAGTATACAGTTAAAATACTTTTTAAAAATAAAGTTCTTATTTTTTGGATGTTTGCTTTTCCTATTATTTTAGGTATTTTCTTTCACATGGCTTTTGAAAATATTGAAAAAGACGAAGCTTTACAAGTTTTTGATATTGCAGTTATTGACAATAAGGAATATCAAAACCAAACAATTTATCAAAAAACCTTTAAAGAGCTTTCTGATAAAAAAAATAAGGATCAGTTATTTCGTATTCATTTTGTAAATAAAAAAGAGGCGGAACAGCTTTTAGAAGATAATGAAATAGAAGGATATATTCTCTTTAATAAACAAGAACCACAAATTGTGATTAAAGAAAATGGTATGGAACAAACAATCTTGCAATTTGTTATGGATGAAATTAAACAAAATAAGAGGATGATAGAAGATCTAACAAAGAAACAAATTGAAGATGAAATACAACAAGGAAACTACAATTTTAATGTTCAACAAATTGTACATGATATTCTTCAAAAGCTCAATAACCAAGAAGTATCTTTAAAAGACACATCAAGTAGTCATTTAAGTTATATGCAAATTGAATATTATACCTTAATTGCCATGGCTTGTATGTATGGTGGGATGTTGGGCTTAACAGCTATTAATAATCAATTGGCGAATATGTCCGCTAAAGGGAAAAGAGTTTCTGTTTCACCAAATAAAAAAGGAATACTTGTCTTATCTTCAGCACTAGGTTCTTATTTAGTAAGCCTTGTTGGTTTAGCAATTCTTTTAATCTTTTTAAAATTTGGTTTAAATGTTGAATTTGGTAGTCAATGGCTTTATATAGTCATTCTTTCTTTAGTTGGTGATTTAGCAGGTATTTCGATGGGAATATTTATTGCTTCTGTTTTTAGAGTTTCTGAACAAGCAAAAACAGGAATTAATATTGCGATTTCTATGTTTTTCTCGGTTCTATCTGGGATGATGGGTGTTACTTTAAAATATGTTATTGATAAAAATATACCTATTGTTAATCTTATCAATCCTAATAATTTGATTACCGATGGTTTTTATGCTTTATATTATTACAATACATTTAATCGATATATCAGAGATATTTGTTGTTTAGGAGTATTTATTATTGTATGTTTATTTATTTCTTTTAGGGCTTTAAGGAGGGAACAATATGATTATATTTAGTACCGTTTTTAAAATCTTAAATAAATTAAAAGGAAACTTAATTCTTTATACAGTGATCTTACTTGCAATTACATTATTTAATACAACTTCTGGTAATATGAATCATTATGAGGCAACAAAACCAGATATTTTGATTGTAAATAAGGATCAAAACAATGAAATAACCAAAGGATTTGTTTCGTATTTAAAAGAACAAGCGACATTAAAAGATATCGACATCAATGATCAAGAAAAAGTAGACGATGCATTGTTTTATCGTGATATAAGTTATGTTGTGTATATTCCTGAAAACTTTGGTGATGATCTTGTAAATGATAAAAATCCAACGATTGAATATAAATCAAATGGTAATGAAAATGCATCTTTTACCCAAATGTTAATTGAAAAATATATAAAGACAGTAAATCTTTATAAAGAACATTATCAAGGTAAAGCTTTAAATCAAAAAGTCAAACAAGTGATTAACCAAAAAACAAAAGTAAACCTCAACACATCCTTAGATAGTTCTAAATTGAATCAAGTGAATGTTTATTTTAATTTCTTAAACTATGCCTTACTGGCCGGGGGAGTTTATTGTATGACAATGATTCTTGCAAGTTTAAATCAAGAGGGTGTACGTAAAAGAACAATTATGAGCAGTTTTTCATATCGTAAATATAATTGGATTGTTTTTGCTTCTTTAGGTCTTGCTTCTTTTATTGTATGGTTAGCCTATATGATTATTAGTTTTATCTTATTTAAAGAAATTATGTTAAGTGGGAATGGGATTGCTTATATTTTAAATTCATTTGTTTTTTCAATATGTAGTTTAGCCGTAGGATTCTTAATTGGAACTATTACCCATAATAAGCAAGCTATTGGAGGTATTGTCAATGTTGTTGCTTTAGGAACATCGTTTCTTTGTGGATGCTTTGTGCCAATGTCATTTATGCCAAGTTATGTTTTAAAGATTGCTCATATTTTACCAACGTATTATTTTGTACAAAACAATGAACTTATTAAAACATTAGAATATTTTAAATTAGAAACATTACAACCAATAATTATTAATAGTATTATTGTTTTAGGATTTACCTTAAGCTTTGTTTTGATTACCTTAATGATTAGTAAAAGAAAACAAAAGATTGGGTGAGTGTATGAAAGAATTTCTATTAATTGTTGCCATTGTTATTTTAATGAATACAAAGAAACAAATATCAAAAGATCATTATTTAAGTTTAGGAATTTTAATGGGATGCAATAGGATACTATTTTAAAAAGGACAAGTCATCAAGATGGATAAGAATGAATTATTAATGAATATTTATAAAATTCACACAACACATTTAGGTATATCAAGAATTAAAAGAAATTTAGGAATTGAAGAAGATGTTGTAGAATTTTGTAAGAATAAAGTTTTAGATAAAAAGAGTTTGATATATCGTAAAGGGAAAAACTGGTATATTGAAAATGGTGCTATAAAAATAACAATTAATGCAACAAGCTATACCATTATTACGGCACATACAATAAAATAGATTTTCACAAGTTGTGCACATTATGCACATTTTATTCACATTGAAATTAAAATATAAAGTTAGGTTATCATCATTTTGATATGGGACAATCATATGGTAATGAAAAAGGTATAGGCAAAGATATCCGTAAACATGTCAAGTAACCAAAGAAAGTATTGTTCAAACCATTAAAACAACGGGACTAGGTTATTTAGATAGGATGATTATTCATAGAGCTTAACCTTAGGAGAAAGTCAATCAAAGCGATGATCGTTATCTAGAAGGAAATAAAATTGCTTGTAAAGCTTTAGAAGATGTTTATAAGGAAGGAAAGTTAAAAGTAATTTGTGAAATTTTATATGAAGAATTTCGTGCAGAACACATGGATTTTATTGATGGTCCAGCTACTAATACTTCTATTTTAGATGAAGATTAAAAAGTGATGTTATTTGGGTTTGCTATAGAGCATAACGATTAAAAGATATTGACAATTTGTTAGTATCTTTTTTCTTGACAATCTTTTTTATAATTATATAATTACCAATGATAATTACCTTTGGTAATTAATAGGAGAAATCAATGACAAGCGAAAAAATAAAAGAAATGTTAGATAGCTGTTACATGGCTAAAAGGATTTTAGATATGTTGCCTAAACTTCCTGAAGGAGTTTTACCATCCTATGTACGTTATTTAGAAACGATTATCGAACTTGAAGAAAAAAATCAAAAAGTGAAGGTTTCAGATGTGAGTGAAGTTTTAAATCTTCCTCGTCCGGGAGTTACACGTACAATTCATGCAATGAAAGAAAAAGGATATTTAAAAAAAGAAACAGCTAAACATGATGGACGTGTCACTTATGTGACCGTTACAAAAGAAGGAAAAATGATTTTTGAAAAATACAATAAAGATTATTTTCAAAAATTAGCCTTGTGTTTGAATCATGTTTCTAATGATGAAGCAGATTGTATGATTCAAACTATTGAAAAGTTTTATGAAGTTATGTGTGAAGGGAGAGAAAAATAATGGATCACTCTAAATCGGATTTTACGCAGGGAAGTATTTTAAAGAAATTAACGTTGTTTATGATTCCCGTTTTAGGTGCGCTTATTTTACAAGCGGCTTACGGAGCGGTTGATTTACTTGTTGTTGGAAGGTTTGGAACAACAGCAGGACTTTCAGCAGTTTCTACAGGAAGTCAAGTTTTAAACTTGATAACATTTGTGGTAACACAATTTGCGATGGGAATTACAGTTTTAATTGCAAGATATATTGGTGAAAAGAAAATGAATTCGATTGGTGCTTTAATAGGAGGAGCAACGGTAGTTTTTGCAATTATTTCTGCAATTATATTTGTAGTTATGATTATGTTAGCATCACCAATTTCAACTTTGATGCAAGCACCTAAAGAAGCACTTGGTTTAACTGCTACTTATGTAAGAATTTGTGGGGCAGGTATTTTCTTTATTGTTGCTTATAATCTATTATCAGCGATCTTTAGAGGTTTAGGCGATAGTAAATCACCTCTTTTATTTGTGGCAGTTGCCTGTGTTATTAATATTATTGGTGATTTAGTTCTTGTTGCAGGATTACACTTAGATGCAGCAGGAGCCGCCATGGCCACTGTCTTTGCCCAAGGAATCAGTGTTGTTTTTGCTTTAATGTTATTATTTAAAAGAAAATTATCATTTAAAATTACAAAGCATGATTTTAAAATCAATTCACATTGTGTTCGAGCTTTAAAAATTGGGTTACCATTAGCGCTTCAAGAATGTTTAACACAAATTTCATTTTTAGCTTTATGTGCTTTTATTAACCGTTTAGGATTAGAAGCATCATCCGGTTATGGTGTTGCTTGTAAAATCGTTAACTTTGCCATGTTAGTACCAAGTTCATTAATGCAATCAATGGCTTCTTTTGTTGCTCAAAATGTGGGTGCTGGTGATGAAAAAAGAGCAAAACATGCAATGTTTACAGGAATGGGTATTGGCTTAATAATTGGTGTTGTTGTCTTTATCTTAGTTTTATTTAAAGGAGATTTACTTACAAGTATTTTTACAACAGAAAAAGCTGTTATTTTACAAGGTTATGCTTATTTAAAAGGATTTGCTATTGAAACAATTGTAACAGCAATATTATTTAGTATGGTTGGTTATTTTAACGGTCATTATCAAACGGTATGGGTCATGGTACAAGGACTTATTCAAACACTTCTTGTACGTTTACCGCTTTCTTACTATATGTCAATTCAACCACATGCAAATTTAACAAATATTGGTTTAGCTGCACCAATTGCGACAATTGTTGGTATTATACTAAATGTATGTTTCTATATTTATTTAAGTAAAAAAATGAAAAAAGAAAATGCTTAGGAAGTGTGAAAAACACTTCTTTTTTAATGGAATGATAAAATTTGATTTGAATATTTAAATAGTACATAGCGATCGTATAATAATACCGAAAGGGTGATCACCGTGAAAAAGATACCAACAGGAATTAAAAGTTTTAGAAAGTTTAGAGAAGAAAATTATTACTTTGTAGATAAAACACGGATGATTAAAGATTTTTTAGAAAGAGGTTCTGAAGTAACGCTAGTTACAAGACCATCACAGAAGAAATAAAAAATATTAATGGAATTACTTTTATTTGGGTAACAGATGGTCAAGGATGGAATACTGCAAAACATAATTTAAAAGAAACATTTGATGTTTTAAAACATCTATATTGCATTAAGGATTTAGGAAATGGTATTCTTGAAACAATAATTAAATGATAAAAAATATAAAATACATAACATATAAAAAATCGTTAAAATATATAATTATATTTCTAACGGTTTCTTTTTTTATAACAAATTTTAAAATTATTTTATCTTTGTTAAATTTTCATAGCTAAATAAAACTTATCAACATAATCATTTTCTATAGCTAAAAGTAATTCATCTTTATACTTGCTATCATTAATTAATTTAACTAGTCGAGCATTCCTTTCTTTTAAACTCTCTATTACACCTTGAGAAGGAATGATATTTGATTTTGATGAATTATTTGATTTGCTTGTTAAAACTAAGTTCCAAATATCATCACTGTACATGAAAGACCACGGAATGACATGATCAACAGAAATATCATTTTCTTGTAATACTTTTCCAGTATAAAAATCAATTGCTTGATAGTTATTGCTTTTTAAAAGAATATTTTTATATTTTGTTAAACTGCTTCTTTTAATAGTATTATCAGAAATGCCTTTTACTTTAGAAGCAATTCTTGGAGAATGATTAAATTTTTCAAGAAGTTGAGCCCATTTAAAATTAATAAGTTGAGATAAAACAAAACTATATTCTTTAAGCGATAGTACTTGTTGTTTAGTAAAAGAAATAAACATGCAATTTTTATCTAAATAATAAAGATCATATTCTTTTTTATTTGCCAATTTAAATCTCCAAGAAACATCATTTTTTAATGTTTTAGCACTGTTGTTGATAATTTTACGATATTGTTTTTCATATTTTAAAATAGTCTCAGCTTTATCAAACCAAACAGGAACATGAGTACGTTGAATAGATTCATATAGATTAATTAGAAGATTGACATTTTGAACTAAAATGGGAATTTTCTTTTTGTTTGGACTTTGATCAAGATGAAAGAAATAGGTTTGATTCCAATAATATTTAATCATCTTTTTTGCAATATGTTGAAATGTAAAAGTTACTTGTTTATCTAATTGATTTGTTTCAAAACATAGTTCAATAATAGCTCTTCCCCATGCAAGTTTATATGTATTATCATTATTCATATTTTCTATAATTTCTAACCATTGTTTGATATAGCTGTTCATTTTATTTCTCCAAATATTTAATATTATTTCTTTATAAATTTTAACATAAAGAAAATAGATTTAAAAATTTATTTCTCTATATTTTGTTTGATAGCACTTTTGCATAATGCTATGATTAAGAGAAAAAAAGCAAACGCTTAGGAGGAAAAAGGAATATTTGATAAATTATTTGAACCGATACAGATTCGTGGCATGGAATTAAAAAATCGTATTATGATGTCTGCGATAGGTACGCATGAAAGTGTGGAAAGTGAAGGCAGAAAAAGTGTTATAGATAAGTTGATTGCTTATCATGTAGCACGTGCTAAGGGTGGCAATGGTTTAAATACGGTTGAGGTTGCTGCTGTTGATAAAGCAAGTGCACCTTTTGGATTTTTATTTATAGCTGAAGATAAGTATACTAATGGCTTAAAAAAATTAAATGATGTAGTACATAATACTGGTGATTAAACATGTATTCAACTTTGGCAAGGAGGTTTAGCTGTTGCTTTAAATTAAAAAGCAAAAATTATAGTTCCAAATGATATACCATTAAATGCAAAATATACTGTGCAAGAAATTACTTTTGAAAGATTATTAGATGTCATTAATAAGTTTGGTGAGGTAGCTAAATGTTCAGTTGAAGCTGGATTTGATTTTTTAGAATTTCATTGCGCTCATAATTATTTACCACACTCAATGTTTTCTAGTGGAATCAATCATCGAAGTAATGAATGGGGTGGGAGTTTTGAAAATCAATAGAAATTTCCACTTTAATGTATTAAAGCTATTCGTCAAAATATACCAGAAGACATGCCTCTATTTTTGAAAATAGATTGTCATGATGATACGCTTGAAAGTGGATTAATTCTTAAAGAAGTGATTGACTTTTGTAAAGATGCCAAAGAATATGGTGTCAATGTTTTAAATATATCACGTGGAAATATTATAACAGCTGTAACTCTTTATGAAGTAGCTCCTGTAGATATTAAAAATGGATTCAATGTAGAAGATGGTGAACGTATTCGTAAAGAAACAGGAATGTTTACAATGCCTTGTGGACGTATTAATACTCCTGAATTTGCTGAAAAGATATTAGAAGATGATAAAGCAGATTTAATTGTAATGGCGCGTGCGCAACTTGCCGATGCAAATTTTTGTAATAAAGCTAAAAATGGTCAAGTGAATCAAATTCGTTATTGTAGTAATTCTTTGTATGATCCAAGTGTCAAACATATTACGTGAATAAGAAATCCAGGATTATTAGAAGAAGCAACAGATAGTCTCTTTATGACTTCACATCCTAAAAAAGTTGTTATTGCAAGTGGAAAAGAATATTTATAAGATGGTGTTATTATGGTAGTTGTTTTAAATCAAATGACACAAGTGATTATGAAAAACTTGACATATCAACTCATATTATTGGTGATTGTAAAAAAGCAAATGTTGCTTTGATGCGTTTAGAGATGCATGTTATGCAGTATTAGATATTAATAAATAATAATAAAACAGGATGAACAACAATTGTGTTGTAATATTCCTGTTTTTAAATTATTTTTAGAATTACTATAGAACAATTATTAAATATGATAAAATTAGATAAAAGAAAATTGATTATAATAATTTAAAAACAAAGGAGATATGTCTATGTATTTTAAAGAACCGTTTAACTAAGAAAAAATTGTAAAACAACATGAAGAATTATTAAATATTTTTAAAGAAGATCTTTCAAATCTATCTGATAAAACAATTAAGAAACATATACAAAATGTTGATTTCTTTATCAATGAATATTTATTAAATCGTAATAATGCAAATTATGAAGAAGTTAATAATGAAGTTGATTTGTTCTTTAGAGATTTCTTTATTAGAAAATGTATGTGGTCTTCACCAAATTCTATAAAAGAAACAGCAGCTCGTTTTAAAAAGTTTTATAAATCAATGATGAATCATGATAAATTTAAAAAAGATGACTATAAATGTTTATGCGATACCATTAAAGATGAAATGAAATCTTGGCAAGAATCATGTGATTACTATGATAGTGGAAAACCAAATTGGGATCCGTTTAAATTTTAAAGGTAGGGTAATAAGAATTGTATAATGATAAGATTGAAATAGAAAGCCCTTATGGACATATTACCATTAGCTATGGTCGACATAATAAGCATCGAGTAAGAGTTCTTGATATAGATGGTGGTATGGAATCAGCAACTTATATAGAAGAAGAATTACAAAATGAATTACTTTTTGAATATATGTATTTATTTGATTTAATGTTTGATGAAAATTATTTAGAAGATAGACAAATTAATGATGTTTTATTAATTGGTGGTGGTGCTTTTCATTATCCCAAATATTTTTTAGCACATCATCAAGGAAATATTGATGTTGTTGAAATTAACAAAGTTCTTTATGATATTTCTAATAAATACTTCTATTTAGAAGAAACTATTAATAAATTTGATAAGAATAAAAATAGATTTCATTGTTATTTTGAAAATGGAAGAGATTATATAAATAGGAACAAAAGGAAATATGATGCTATTTTAAGTGATGTCTTTATTGGTGAAAATTTAGTATTAGAACTTCATTCATTGGAAGCAATCAAAAGAATAAAAGAATCTTTAAACCCACAAGGAATTTATATAACAAATATCATTGGTTCATTAAGTGGTAAATATAGTCAAAATATAAAAAATGTTGTAAAAACACTCAAACAATGTTTTAAATATATTTATGTCTTTAAAGCACAAGAAAAGAATGAGCATCAAAAAAGACAAAACTTAATCGTTGTTGCAGTAGATCAAGAAGTTCATTTTAATATTGTAAGTTATCATAATATTAATCAAAAGAGATATCATCAAGGAATGATCAATCATGTTGATGATATTGATTACACAAATGGACATATTTTAAGAGATAAAAATTTATTATAATTATTGTTTTATCTTAAAAAATATGATAAGTTTAATCCATGGGAATGAGGTTCTCCCTCGATTTATATCGAAACCGCTATTTGGCTAATGACTTCTGTGTAATACACAGGGTGATTAGCTTTTTTTGTAGGAGGAAACATGGAAAATAAAAAAGAATTATTAAAGTATATGATATTTGCAGGTGTTATGGGAATCGTTGTAGGAGGTATTGATACTGTTTTTGGTAAAGGACTTATTTTAATAGGTGAGATACGAAATAAATATTTTTGGTATTTAATTCCTTTTTTACCAATTGCAGGAATAGTGATTACTTGGCTTTACTATCACTTTAATGAACTGAGTTTAAAAGGAATGACACTTGTCTTTGAAACAGGTCAACAAAAAAGAAAAGGGATTCCTTTAGCACTTATTCCTTTAGTTATGATTGGAACATGGTTAACTCATTTATTTGGAGGAAGTGCAGGTAGAGAAGGGGTGGCTGTACAAATTGGAGCGACGCTCTCTCATTATTTTACAAAATATTTTCATTTTCCTAAGAATGGAAAAGTTTTGTTGATTACCGGAATGGCAGCTGGATTTGCTGGATTATTTCAAACACCACTTACTGCTTTGTTTTTTGCTATGGAAGTTATGGTTATAGGTAAAATAGAGTATGAAGCTTTACTTCCAGGGGTTATAGCATCTTTTACTGCTTCTTATACGTCGCATTTTTTAGGATTGGAAAAGTTTAGTGTAAATATTCAACAAAGTATTAATATGAATGATTTAAAAAATATGATGTTAATGATTTTAGTAGGAATTATTTTGGGAATTGTTGGAAGAATATTTTCAACGTCGTTGATTGCTTTAAAAACATTTTTTAAAAATAAAATAGAAAATCCCTATAAAAGAATAGGTTATATTTCTATTTTATTAGTGATAGGGCTAATGATTTTTAAAGGAAGATACAGTGGCTTAGGCACAAATTTAATTGATTTATCATTTTATGGAAATGTGACTTATTATGATTGGTTTTTAAAACTTATTTTTACTGTTGTAACTCTTGCAATTGGATTTCAAGGTGGAGAAGTAACACCCTTATTTTCAATAGGAGCAACTCTAGGATTTATACTTGCCCCAATTTTTCATTTGCCTATTGAATTATGTGTAGCTTTAGGATATACGGGAGTTTTTGCTTCAGCAACAAATACACTTTTAGCACCAATGATGATAGGTTTAGAAGTCTTTGGTGGGCATCAAATGATAGCATTTCTTATTATATGTATTTTTGCTTATTTAGTTAATGGAAATAAATCTATATATACTGCCCAAATCAAAAATTTTTAACAAACATTACATGATGAAAGGCTTTACATTTTGCTATTTCAAAGATAAAATAGTAATGGTGATGGAAAATGGAATTTGATGAATTATTTACAAAATTAAAGGTGAATCCATTAAAACTCATTGAGTCAATTGTTCATGCTGATGGATCATCAGTTATTTTGTTTAAAAATAGAAAAAGTGAAATCTTATATGTTAATGATCAGTTTTATCAAAAACATCCACAATTTAAAAATAATAAGGAAGCAGTTATTGGTAAAACTGATTTTGATTTGTTTCCGGATTCACAAGAACACGCTAAACAAGCTTTTGAAGATGAACAACGTGTCATGGAAACAGGACAAGCAATTAATGTTGTAGAAACTGAAGGAAAAAATCATGATGGCTATACGATTATTGCACATACAAGAAAATATCCGTTATATGATAGTCAAGGAGAAACAATCGGTGTTTTTGTTATTACAGAAGATATGACAAGTGATGTAAAGGCACTTAGAGAAAATCAAGAAAAAGCCAAAATTTTAACAAAGCTTAATGTTGAACTTTCACAAGAAAACGCTACAGATGCTTTAACACAACTTTATAATCGACGTTTTATTCATGCAGAATTAGATACATTGCATAAAGAATATTTAGAAAATAATACACCATTTTCTATTTTGTTATTAGATTTAGATAACTTTAAAAGTGTTAATGATAATTATGGACATCATATTGGAGATGAAGTTATTAAACATGTTGGAACTGTTTTAAATAATATTAAACATCAAAAATATCCAACTATGGAGCCATGTCGTTATGGCGGAGACGAATTTTTAGTTATTCTACCAGCTTATCAAAAAGATGGGGCAGTTTCAATTGCCAGAGATATTAAAGATGCCTTTGATCATGTTATTTTACATGCTGGTGCTTATCATGATATCGTAAGATTAAGTATTGGTGTTGCTGGTATTCGTGATGAAGAAACAATACAAGATTTATTAAATAAATGTGATCAAAGAATGTATATTTCAAAAAGAGATGGAAAACATCGTATTACTTATTGATGATAGTGTAAAAAGCTATCATCATTTTTTATTTTGAGATATAATAAAATCAACAAGGAAGTGATAAAAATGTATGAGGCAATCAAACAACTTGCACAAAAATACCATCAAGAAACAATCAATCAGCGCCGAGATTTTCACCACTTTGCTGAAAGAGGCTGGTTAGAAATACGTACAGCATGTCAAATTGCAACTACTTTAGAAAACTTAGGTTATGAGGTTTTAGTAGGAAAAGAAATTATGGATAAAGATGCGCGTATGGGATTACCGCCAGAAGCGATTTTTAATATTAATTATTTACGTGCTAAAAAAGAAGGGGCAAATCCTAAATATTTAGAACAAGTTAAAAATGGAATGACAGCTGTTGCAGGTATCTTAAAAAACGGTGTAGGGCCTGTTGTAGCTATTCGTTTTGATATTGATGCTTTAGGGCTTGTTGAAGATTCAACAGATGGGCATTACCCAAAACAAGAAGGTTTTTCTTCTTGTCATTTAGGAGCGATGCATGCTTGTGGACATGATGGTCATGCATCTATTGGTTTAACAACTGCTAAAATATTGATGGAGCTTAAAGAACACTTACATGGAACTTTGAAAATTATTTTTCAACCGGCTGAAGAAGGTGTAAGAGGAGCAAAATCCATTTGTGAAAGTGGTTTTTTAGATGATGTCGATTATATTTTTGCAGCGCATATTATGCCTCGTGTTAAAGATTACGATCTTTATTTTGGAATGAATGAATCATTTGCAACAACGAAATTAGATGTCATTTATCATGGAGTTTCAACACATGCGGCAGAATCTCCACAATTCGGTAAGAATGCATTGCTTTCAGCAGCTAACTGTATTATTAATTTGCATTCGATTCCTCGAAACAGTGATGGACAAACACGTGTCAATGTAGGAACGGTTCATGCAGGAACAGGTAGAAATGTTGTTCCTGATACAGCAAAACTTGAAATAGAAGTACGTGGTGTAACGACAGAATTAAATCGTTATATGGAAATTTATGCAAGAGATATTATTAACGCCTGTGCTTTGATGCATGATACTGTTGTTGAAATTAAACAAATGGGGAAAGCATTTGCTTTAAATTGTGATGAAGATTTTATGAATCAAATACGAAATATTTGTGTTAAAGAAATGCCCGATTTAAAATTACCTCCAGAAAATTTAAATCCATTAGGAGGTAGTGATGATTTTTCTTATATGATGGAATATGTCCAAGTTCATGGGGGTAAAGCTACTTATATGAAATTATTGACAGATATTACAGCTTCACCTCATAACACATCATTTAATTTCAATGAAGAAGTACTTAATAAAGGACCACGAATCATGGCGTCTATTGCTTATACATTATTAAAATAAAGGAGCTAACTATGTTAGAATTTAAATCTGATACACAATTATTGATTGAAGGAAAAAATCTAAATGAAGATGAAATTAGTGAATATTTTACAACACATTTTTAGGGAGATTGCTTGTTAGCTGTTGGAGATGATGAATTGATTAAAATTCATTTTCATACAAATGAACCATGGAAGGTTTTAGAATATTGTTCAACACTTGGTGAAATCTATGATATTGTTATTGAAGATATGGATCGACAATCAAGAGGATTAAAAGGATAAAGATGCGAAAGCATCTTTTTTAATAACTTAAAAAATGTTATAATTGCAAAGCTATTTATAAATAAAAAAGAGTTTTTAATGATTGGAGGTAACCATGGTTAATATATTTGATACATTACCAAGAAACTTTTTTAATATATTTAATACAGCTGATCGTGTTGTTATCAGTGAATGTATTTGTGTTCTTTATGAGTATATTAAGGATGATGCATCCTTTGCATCTTTAAAAGAAAACTTGATTTATGAGTTAACAAAATATTTTAGTAGTCACTTAATTGAACTTGAAGAACTTCAAAGTCAATCGCCAAGAGAACGTGCTTTTTATGTTTATCGAAGATTAAAAGAATGTGGTTGGTTGAGTGAAGAAGTAGGGGAAAACTATCATGTGTATGCTAGTTTTGAAGATTATGCTATTAGTATTATTGAAACTTTAATGAATTTAGAAGAAGACAGAGACATAGAATACTCAAGTATGGTTTATAGTATTTATTCGCAGTTTAAAAATTTTGATATTGAAAATGGACATAAGATTCTTGATGCACAATATAGTATGACAAAAAGTTTAATGACAAAATTAAAAAATTTGAATACAAATATTAAGCGTTATATCAAACGTCTTGTTCAAGATAATATGAAAAATGATTTAAATCAAATTTTAGATTCTTTATTAAGTGATTATCAATTAAAGATAGTAGATCGTGCTTTTTATAATCTAACAACTAAAGATCATCCTTTAAAATATCGTAATAGTATCATTTCTCAAATTCAAAGAATACAAGATGATCAAGCAACATCTGAAACGATTATAGGAAATATCATGCTTTCTAAAGATTTAACTTATCAAGAGGCAATGGATTTGTTTTATAAACAAACATCTTATATTATTGATGCCTTTGAAAGTATTTTAGATTTAATTAATGAAATCAATCGTAAAAATGAAAAGTTTGTTGCTTCAGCAACAAATCGTATTATGTTTTTAATGAATGTAAAAGAAGATATTGGTGGAAAAATCAATGACATCATTAAAGAAGGGCAAGAATGTCCAGAAGTGTTTGATCAAGTAGCAACGATTTCAATTAATAAATACTTAGATCAAAATTCTTTATATTTACCACGACAAATAAAAAAAGTTAAAAATACGGATTTGATTTTAGATACACAATTAGATGAACAAACACGTTTAATGGCGATTGAAAAACTAAAACAAAATGAAAAATATACAAAAACAGCCATTGAAAAAAATGTTTTACAATGTTTGGATCAACAAGAAACAATATTGGGTTCAAATTATTATGATCAAAATAAAGATTTATCTTTATTTATTTTGACATGGCTTTATGGTTATAGTCAAAATGCTCGATATAAAATAGAACCACAAGAAAATATTATAAAGAAAGATCATTATCAATTTAGAGAATTTATAATAAGGAGAGTTGAAGATGAATAAAAATGAACTGATGAAAAATATGTCACAGGCATATTTGTTATTATCTGAAAAAAGAAAAGAAGAATTTTCACGTATTTTAAATCGATTATTAGCGGTTAATTTTATTTGTGGTGGAAGAAAAAGAGATCGCGAAGATTATTATTTTATTAGTGAAAATGAACAACTATTTAAAGATTTTTTAATGATGCTTGATTATGATTTTCATTTATATAAAGCAGACCGTGTAATCTATATCCATAATTTAAATAATTACAATCATTTAAATCTTAATCAAATGCAAACAATTGTTTTATTGTTACTTAGAAAACTTTATTTTCAAAAATCACAAGAGTTACAAGATACTGAATTTATTCATATTTCCCTTGGGGAACTTCATAGTGAAATAGAAGCAACTGGTATTTATAACGAACGTCTAAAAAAGACAGATTTAAAAAATATCTATCATTTCTTGTCAAGATATAATATATGTGAACGTATTGGTGATTTAAACGAAGATGATACACGTTTAATTATTTATCCAACAATCAATTATATTTTACCAATTCAAAAAATAGATGAAATCAATCAACGTATTCAACAATATAAAAAAGGAGATCACGATGAAAACATTAACGAAAGTGAAACTGATTAATTGGCATACTTTTTCTAATGAAGAATTTGAAATCTATAAAAATGCCCTAATTACTGGAGAAAATGGAACAGGGAAATCTACAATTTTAGATGCGATTCAATATGTTTTAACTGCTGGTAAATGTAAATTTAATAAAGCAGCAAGTGATATTGGAAATCGTACATTAGAGTCTTATATTCGTTGTAAAACAGGAATTGAAGGGCATGAATTTGTTAGAAATGGTGATGTGACAACTTATATTGCATTAGAGTTTTATGATGAAAAAACAGAAAAATATCAAATTATTGGAACTGTTATTGATTTACCAGCTGGTGGAAGATTAAATAGAGATTTTTTTCAAATTATTGATTGTAAAATCAGCGATGTAGCATTTATTGAAGAAAGAAGAGTTTTGACGAGAAAAGAATTTAAAAAAGCTTTAATTGATCATCAACAAACAGGTATTTTTAAAGATACAATTAAAGAAGGAGAAAGTTTATTTGGAAATGCTTTAGGTGTTAAAAGTAAATATTTTGATTTAGTAACGAGAGCACTTGCTTTTAAAGCGATTGATAATGTTTATCAATTCATTGTTGACTTTTTATTAAAAGAAGACTTTGTTGATATTCAAAATTTAAAAGACAGTATCAAACACTATAAAGTTCTTGAAGAAAAATTAAAAATATCTAAAAAAGAATGTGAATCATTAGAAGGTGTTGTAAGTCAATATGACACTTATTTAGATACGCACTTTCAAATGGATGTTTTAGAATGTTTAAAAGAAAAATTACAAGAAAAGCAATTACAAGCTATTATTGATAATAGTCAAAAGAAATATCAAAAAATAAATGATCAGCTAAATTTTGTACAACAAAAACTTACACAATTAAATCAAGATGAAGAAACTTATCAAGAAAGATATCATCGTTTAGATGAATCATTAAGAGAAAACGAAACCTATAATTTAAAAAATGAATTACAAAAAGAAAGTGAACAACTCAAAAAAGAAAAAGAAAAAAAAGAAAACAGTTATCAAACTCTTATAACAGAAATTAAACAGGAAATACAATTATTAAAGAAAGTAAAAATACCAAATAGTTATATCCAAATTCTTCAAAATCAAGATTATCAAACAGAAACATTGACACATGCATTTAGAAATATCGTAGAAGAAGTTTCTAAAAGAACAAAGGATGTTACTGAAAAAATATCACATTTAAAAATTGAAATGACACAAACAGTTGATCGTTTTAATGAATATTGTAAAGAATATGATTCTCTTAAAGAAAATCAACTTTATTATAGAAAAGAAATTCAAGAATTAATTCAATTATTAAATGAAAAACTTACAAGTCATTATGGAAAAACAATTGAAGTTAAACCATTATGTGAATATATTGAAGTTAAAGATGAAAAATGGCGAAATGCATTAGAAGGATATCTTAATAGTCAAAGATTTGATTTAATTATTGAACCAGAATATTTTGAATATGCATTACTTGTTTATGAAGAATATAAAAATAAAAGAGGTATATATGGTGTAGGAATTGTTGATGTTGCGAAAATGTCAAGATATGAAGATGTGGATGTTAAAGACACCCTTGCAAGTCAATTAGATTGTAAAAATACATATGCTAGATGGTATGCCAACATGTTGCTTTCTAAAGTACAATGTGTCGATGATGTTACACAACTTAGAAATTATGCTACAGCGATTACGCCAACATGTATGCTTTATAAAAATTATACAGCACGTGCAATCAATCCACGTATTTACAATAAACCATACATTGGATTAGGTGCTATTAAAATTCAATTAGCGACAATTGAACAAGAATTGGAAAACCTAAAACAAGAAATCAAATTACAAAAAGCAAATTATGAAGATTTAAAAAATGGTCAAGCGTTATTAAATCAATCCAAAGCAGATCATATCTTCTATCGCTTAGATTTAATTGATGAATATCATAATTTATTAAAAGAATATCAAGAAATTAATGATCGCTATGAAAAATTAATTTTAGATGATTCACTTATTTCTTTACAAGAAGAATGTGATGCAGTAAAAAAACAACTTGAAAAAACAAAAAGAGAAAAAGAAGACTCACTTATGAAAAAAGGAAGTCTTGAAAATAATCTAGAAACATTTAAAGAACAACTTGAACAAACTCAAGAAGAATATCAATTATTACATGAAAATATAGTTCAATTTGAAATGGAGCATGTTGATGTTACTCAAGCAGCTGATCAACAAGTCGTTATTTATTTAAAACGTTTTTCTAAAGATTTTAATGGTATGAAAAATGATATTGAACAACAAGGAAATGGTTATCAACGAAAGGCAAACCAAATTGAAAATCAAATAGTCATGAAAATGAAAGACTATAATGATGCATATAATATTGGTTTTGAAAATGCTTTAACAGATATTGAAAGTTATAAACAAAGATACCATCAATTAAAGGAGATGGATATTGTTTCTAAAGAAGAAAAAACAAGACAAGCAAAACTTAAATGCGAGGAATCTTTTAAAACATCTTTTATTTCTGGATTAAATGAAAAAATTGAAAATGCAAAAAAAGATATTGCTGAATTAAATAAAGGATTAGCACAAAGAGATTTTAATGGTGAAACCTATGAATTCTGTGTTTCACCAACTTCAAGAGATGATTTTAAAGAATACTATAAGATCATCCAATCAGGAAAAGAATATATGGTGAATAATCTTTTATCTGAAACATTAAGTGAAAGTCAAAGAAGAATTATGGATGATTTATTTATTAAATTATCTTCTGTAGAAAATGATCAAGAAACTGAACAAATGCTCATGGAATATACAGACTATCGTAATTACTTAGACTATGATATTAAAATCAAATATGCAAGTGGAGACTTTGCTTATTTTTCAAAAGTCAATAAAGAAAAATCTGGTGGGGAAACACAAACACCATTCTATGTTATTATGGCAGCAAGTTTTGAACAAGTTATCCGTAACCGAAATCAAAATGAAGATTTTGGTTGTGTCGTTATTTTTGATGAAGCATTCAATAATATGGATGAACAAAGAATTCAAGAAATGATTAAATTCTACAATGAACGTGAAATTCAAACATTTATTGCAGTACCACCTTCAAGAGCAAGTACGATTATTCCTTATGTTAATACAAGATTGCTTGTCATTAAACAGGGACAACAATCTTTTGTAGAAGGTTTTAAAGATGAACAATTATAGAAATGAAATCTTAAATGAGTTTATTGATCGTTATGAAAAAAGTAGTTATTATAAAGGAAAAAGTGAAAAACCAAGAAAGATTTCTATTGTTTTGCATAAAAAATTTCCTGAATATGGACATAGCTTTCATTATGAAGAAACAAATGAATTAGAAAATATTGCTTTTCAATTACAATCTCAAGGATTTGTTGAATTTTCTAAAAAGAGCATTTTAGGAGATAGAGAACTCATTTTAAATCAAGAAGAAAATTGTCTTGATCGAATTTATAAAGAATTAAAAAGAGTACCAGTTAAAGAGAAAATAATTCATTATGTAAAATTACTTGATCAATATCATGAAGAGGCATTTATTAAAGATTTTGTTGATGAAATGAAAAAAAGGGCGATTCATCAACAAAGTCTTTTGCCTTATTTAAAAGTTTATGATGAAAATGATTTAGAAAATGTTATGAAAATATTAAAAGGAATGATTGATCAAAAAGATGAAATCTCTTTTAGAAGATTTTCTGAAAAAGTATTGGGTGATACAAAAAAGTTAGATAAGTATAAAAATAAAATTGTTCATATTATTAAAGATTTTTATGATGATACATTAGATAATGAAAATGATATTTTTGAAGCGTTTTATATCAGAAAAAATCCAGCGTATGTTTATTTAAAAGGGAATGCTATTTTACAAATCAATGGACAAATCATTAATTTGAATGAAATGCATTATTACTTTGTCTTACCGAGTATTTGTATCAAAGATTTAAAAATAAAAAGAATTGATGCAAAACAGGTGATGACTATCGAAAATTTAACATCTTTTCACGATGTATCTTTAAAAGACACTTTCTATATTTTTACAAATGGTTTTCATAATCATGCAATTGAAGCATTTTTAAAATGTCTTTATGATTTTTTAGGAGAAAGCGTTCATTATTTTCATTTTGGCGATATCGATGCAGGTGGCTTCCATATCTATGAATCTTTAATAAAGAAAACGCAAATTCCTTTTCAAATGTATAAAATGAATATAGAGATGTTAAAGAAATACAAGGATTATACAAAGCCTTTAACTCAAAATGATCGAAAGAGATTGTTATCGTTTAAAGAAAATCAAAATGAATTGATTGATTATATGTTAAAAAATAATGTCAAGTTAGAACAAGAAATAATAGGAGAAAATGAGAATGAAAGAAAAGACATTAACACGTATTAGAAAATTTACAGAAGATCGTCATTGGGAAAAGTTTCATTCACCTGCTAATCTTGCTAAATCTATTTCAATAGAAGCAAGTGAACTTTTAGAATGTTTTCAATGGGATGAAGAAAATTTTGATTTACAACATGTTAAAGAAGAATTAGCGGATGTAATTATTTATAGTCAGGATTTATTAGACAAACTCAATTTAGATGTTGATGAAATTGTTGATATGAAAATGGCAATGAATGAAAAGAAATATCCTATCGATAAATGTAATCAATAAATAACGAAAATGGCAGAAAAGATGCCATTTTTTTAATTATGTAGAATAATTTGCAAAAAAGATGAATTCAGTATATAATTTTACAGTCACTAAGGAGGAATTTTATAATGGGAGACGCTATCAAACTTGTCGGGATAGTTATTGTTATCATTGGTTTTGCTTTAAAATTTGATACATTAGCTACTGTAGTTGTTGCAGGTATCGTTACTGGTTTAGTTGGTGGAATGTCTATTATGGATATTTTATCAACACTTGGAGCTGCTTTCCTTACAAACCGTACAGCAACATTATTTATTTTAACATTACCAGTTATTGGTATATGTGAACGTATGGGACTTCGCGATAAAGCTGTTGATTTTATCAGAGGTATCAAGAGTGCAACAACAGGTCGTTTATTATCTATTTGGCAAGTCATTCGTACAATTGCTTCAGCATTTTCATTACGTATTGGAGGACATCCACAATTTATCCGTCCTTTAATCAACCCAATGGCACAAGCATGTGCAATTGCTAAATATGGAGATATTGATGAAAAAACTGAAGATGAAATTAAGGGGATGGCAGCAGGAACAGAAAACTATGGGAATTTCTTTGCTCAAAACTGTTTCATGGGTTCATCAGGAACTTTATTAATTGTTTCGACTTTAAATGAAATCTTCAAATCACACAATATTGCTCAAGAAGTAACTGCTAATCAAATTGCTTTAAATTCAATTCCAATTGCTATTATTTCAGTTATTGTGGGTATTGGTTATGCTTTATGGTATGATCGTAAATTAAAGAAACGTTTTAGTAAAAAGCAAGGAGGAGAAAAATAGTATGTTAGAAATAGATTGGAATACAAGTACAATTTTAGCAGAAGTTTTCTATTGTATTATTGGACTTATTTTTGCTTTTACTGGAGTCAGTGCTTTAAAAAATAAAGAAGTTGAAAAACGAACAACAACAGCAATCTTTTGGTTTATTTTAGCTATTACCTTCATTGTTGGACCTTATATTCCTACATGGATTACAGGGGCATGTATTATTGTTTTAGCTATCTTAACTGCTACTGGTTTAGTACAACCAGCAGCAATGAATATTCCTACTGCTAAAGAAACAAGAGAAAACGCAGATAAATATGGATATAAATCATTTATTCCACCTGTTGTTTTAGCTTTATCAGCAGTTGTTGTTGCAACATTCTTTACAAATTTAGGAGCAAACAATGCCATTGGTATTAGTGCTATTGTTGGTTTAATTGTTGCTTACTTTATTTTCAAACCTAAATTTTCTTTACCATTTAAGGATGGTATTCGTTTAACAGATAACGTAGGAACAACAGGTATCCTACCACAAGTTTTAGCAGCTTTAGGTTCATTATTTACAGCTGCAGGAGTAGGTGCTATTATTCCTGAAGGAAATCATTTTATTGCCGTTGCTGTTTATTGCATTGGTATGGCTTTATTTACAATGATCATGGGTAATGGTTTTGCTGCTTTTGCAGTTATTACAGTGGGTATTGGTTATCCATTCTTAATCGCTCAAGGAGCAAATCCAGTTGTTGTAGGTGCTTTAGGGTTAACTGCAGGATATTGTGGTACATTAATGACACCAATGGCTGCAAACTTCAATATTATGCCAGCGGCTTTATTGGAAACGAAGAGTAAATATGCTATAATAATTTCACAATTACCAGTTGCGTTAATTATGTTAGCAATACATATCGTTTTAATGTATGTATTAGCTTTCTAGGAGGAAATGAAATGAAATTATTATTAACAGCATTTGATCCTTTTGGAGGAGAAAAAATTAATCCAGCTTTAGAAGCTGTCAAACGTGTTCAAGACAAAATTGGTGATCTTGAAATTGTTAAATTAGAAGTACCAACTGTTTTCTATAAATCAATTGATACAGTTGCAAATGCTATTGAAAAAGAACATCCTGATGTTGTTTTATGTATTGGACAAGCAGGTGGAAGATTTGACTTAACACCAGAAAGAGTGGCTATCAATATTAATGATGCACGTATTCCTGATAATGAAGGAAATCAACCTTTAAGTGGTTCAATCTTTGAAGATGGAGAAAATGCTTATTTTTCATCTTTACCAATCAAAGCAATGGTTGCTGAAATTAGAAAAGCAGATATTCCTGCAAGTGTTTCTAATTCAGCAGGAACTTATGTATGTAACCATTTAATGTATGGTGTTCTTTATACAATTGCTAAAAAATACCCATCAATGCGAGGTGGATTTATGCATGTACCATTTATTACAAGTCAAGTTGCTAACCGTCCAACAAATGCACCAAGTTTATCACTCGATACAATTGTTAAAGGAATTGAAGCTGCTTGTAAAGCAATTGCTGAAAATCCAGAAGATATTGTCGCTGTTGAAGGACATACACATTAGTTATCGAAAACTAGAGTTAGAAATAATTCTAGTTTTTTTATTTTGTCTAAAATATTTTGTTGAAATTTGCAAGATAATCTATTAAATTATTTATAGGGTTATTCTCATTTGAAAATAACGGAGGGCTTATGTTGGATTTATATCAAAGAAAAATAGATTATATGCGTATTTCCATTACAGATCGTTGTCATTTTCAATGTGCTTATTGTAAAAATGATCATCCACGAAAATTAAAACATCAAGATATTTTATCTTATGAACAATTATTACTCATTGTTGATCAAGCTATCCAATTAGGAATCAATAAATTTAAAATTACAGGTGGGGAACCAACAATTAGAAAAGATTATCTTTTCTTTATTAAAGAATTAAAAAAACGAAATGTTCAGGTCACTTTAACAACCAATGGCTCTTTATTTACTAAAGAAGATTTAGATTGTTTAAAAGAAATAGGAATAGATGGTATTAATTTTTCAATAGATACTCTTGATCTAAAAGAATATTTTTTATTGACACAACAAGATTGTTTAGGAATAGTTTTAGATAATTTGTTTTATGCTTATAAGCTACAAATTCCTGTAAAAATAAATTGTGTTGTCGATGATACTTTTACAATGAATCGCTTGGAAAATATGTTGATGCTTATTAAAGATAAAAAAATAGCGCTGCGTTTTATTGAACTCATGCCTTTAAATAAAGAACAGCGTAATCAAAAAATGAGAGATGTTATCCATTATTTAAAAAAATATCCAATTCAAGAATGTCTAGATAAATTAGGCAATGGTCCTGCGCATTATTATACAATAAATGGTTATCAAGGTTATGTTGGTTTTATTGAAGCTCTTCATCATAAGTTTTGTCATCAATGTAATCGTCTTCGTTTAACAAGTACTGGAAAGATCAAGCCGTGTTTATTTTATGAAGAAATGCATGATTTAAAACCGTATCTTAATAATGAAAAACAATTACGTTTGCATCTTGAAAAAGCAATTGAATTAAAACCAAAAGAACATCATTTTGAAGAGGATGTTTCTTATACAAAAATGAATGAAATAGGAGGATAATATGGATTTTACACATTTTGATGAAAAAGGAAATGCCATTATGGTAGATGTGTCTTCAAAAGACACAACACAAAGGACAGCAATTGCTTATGGTGAAATTTGTGTTGGTCAAGAAATACTTGAAAAAATTGAAAATCATCAAATGAAAAAGGGTGATGTTCTTTCAGTGGCAAGAATTGCTGGAATTATGGCAGTAAAGAAAACCAGTGATATTATTCCATTATGCCATCCTTTACTTCTAAGTAAGATTACCGTGGATTTTCATATTAATCATGAAAAAGAATTGATAGAAACTTATTGTCAAGTTACATGTTTGGGAAAGACAGGGGTTGAAATGGAAGCACTCCATGGTGTGAGTGCTACACTACTTACTATTTATGATATGTCAAAGGCTGTTAGTAAAGAAATGGAAATTAGAAATATTCATTTAATAAGTAAAAGTGGTGGAAAGAGTGGTGATTTTAAATGGCAGGACAAGTAAAAGCAATCTGTTTAAGTGAAAAAAAAGGAACGGCAAAAATACCTGTTGAAAAAATTGAAGTTATTGAAAATCATGGCTTTAAAAATGATGCTCATGCAGGTTCTTGGCATCGACAAGTTTCCTTGTTATCTTATGAAACAAGAGAAGAATTTAAGAAAATGGGTTCTACTGTTGAAGATGGTGCTTTTGGTGAAAATTTACTTATTTCAGGAATTGATTTTAATGAAATTGAAATAGGAACACGTCTTAAAATAGGTGATGTTATCCTTGAAATTACTCAACTTGGGAAAAGCTGCCATAACCATTGTGCTATTTATCATCAAGTAGGAAAATGTATTATGCCCACAAATGGCTTATTTTCTCGTGTTTTAAAAGGAGGAACGATTCAGTTGAATGACTCAGTTGAAGTTTTAAAAGAAAGAGATAAACGTTTACGTGTGGCAATTTTAACACTTTCTGATAAAGGCAGTCAGGGTCAAAGAGAGGATTTAAGTGGACCTTACATCCAAGATTATTTTAAAGAAAGAGGCTATTATGTCACTTCTTATGAAATTTTACCGGATGAACAAAAGCTAATTGAACAAGCATTGATTAATTTATCAGATCGTTGTCATAATGATTTGATTATTACCACTGGTGGGACAGGGTTAAGTATGCGGGATGTCACACCAGAAGCCACACTAAAAGTAGCAACACGAAATGTACCAGGTATCAGCGAAGCAATTCGCTATGAGTCAATGAAATATACCAATCGTGCCATGCTTTCAAGAGGGGTATCTGTTTTAAGAAACAAAACGTTGATTATTAATTTGCCAGGAAGTTTAAAAGCTGTTAAAGAAAGTTTAGATATTATTATTGATCCTTTAAAACATGGGTTAGAAATTTTAAAAGGAGAGGCACATGATTGTGCTCGAAAAGATGGTTGATTTATCACCTCTTTATATTTCTTTAAAAACAGCAATTATTACAATTGTCATTACTTTCTTTTTAGGTTTATTTCTTGCAAAATGGACGTTGAATCGAAAACATGATTTAACGAAAATTATTTTAGACGGTATTTTTACCATGCCTCTTATTTTACCACCAACAGTTATGGGATTTTTCTTATTAATGATCTTTGGGGTTAATCAACCTATTGGAAAACTTTTTCTCCATGTTTTTCATTATAAAATTACTTTTAGTTTTTCAGCAACGGTTATTGCTGCTGTCGTGATTTCTTTTCCTTTAATGTATCGTAGTGCCAAAGCGGCCATGGAACAAATAGATCATGATTTGATTGATTCAGGAAGAACACTGGGAATGTCAGAAAAACGCATTTTCTTTACAGTCATTTTACCTGAAGCTATGCCAGGAATTATTAGTGGGGGTGTTCTATCTTTTGCAAGAGGTTTAGGGGAATTTGGAGCAACGGCTATGCTTGCAGGAAATATAGTTGGAAAAACAAGAACTTTACCTTTAGCGGTCTATAGTGAAGTCATGTCAGGAAATTACGATAATGCAGGTGTTTATGTTTTTATTATCGTTGTTGTTTGTTTGATAGCTGTTGTTGGTGTCAATGTTTATCAATACTCTATTAAGAAAAAAAGGAGTTTTTAGATGAAATTAGAAGTTGTAATCTTTAAAAAATTGTCAGAATACGATTTAGATGTCTGTTTTGAAAGTCATGAAGACCGCCTTGGTTTAATGGGACCAAGTGGAAGTGGAAAAAGTATGGTTTTAAAATGTATTGCTGGAATTATGACACCGGATGCAGGACGTATTGTTTTAGATGATGAAGTTTTATTTGACAGTGATTTAAAAATTAATATTTCCCCACAAAAAAGAAAAATAGGATACATGTTTCAAAATTACGCATTATTTGATCATATGAATGTTTATCAAAACATTGCTGCTCCTTTAAAAGCACATCATGAAGATAAACAAGTGATTAAAGAAAAAGTTCAACAAATCATGAAAGACTTTCAAATAGATGATTTACAAAAAAGATATCCTCGTCAGCTTTCAGGAGGACAAAAACAACGCGTTGCTTTAGCACGGTTACTTGTTTATGATACAAATCTTGTTTTATTAGACGAACCTTTTAGTGCCTTAGATGAATCATTAAAGGAAATGCTTTTAAATGAAACAAAGAAAAAATTAATTGAATATCAAAAGAAATGTCTGTTTGTAACACATAGTCCAAAGGAAATGGAAATGATGTGTGATAATAAATTAAAAATAAAAAGAGGGAGATTGGAATAATGAAAAAGTTATTAAGTTTAATGTGTAGTTTTTTAATGATTGTTACTTTATGTGGTTGTTCATCAACTCAAGATCAACAAGAAGAAGTAACATTGACATTTGCTGCTGCAGCAAGTTTGGAAAATACGTTTGAAGACAAACTTATTCCTGAATTTGAAAAAGAAAATCCAAATATCAAAGTTCAAGGAGTTTATGATTCAAGTGGTAAATTACAAATTCAAATTGAACAAGGATTAAAGGCAGATGTTTTCTTTTCTGCAGCAACAAAACAAATGGATACTCTTGTTGATGAAAAATACATCAATAAAAAGGATGTTGTTGATTTATTAGAAAATAAACTGGTTTTAATTACTGGTAAACAAACAACAACAGAAGTAAAAGATTTTGCTAATATCGCAAAAGCAGAAACAATTGCGATTGGAGATCCTGAAGTTGTACCTGCTGGTCAATATGCAAAAATGGCATTAACTCATTTAGGGCTATATGATGCTTTAAGTTCAAAATATAGTTTAGGGGGAAATGTCACTGAAGTATTAAACTGGGTTGCTTCATCTTCAAGTGAAGTAGGTATTGTTTATTCAACAGATGCTAAAAGCAGTAAAGATGTAAAAGTCCTTGCAACATGTGAAAATAGTTTATTAGATGAACCTGTTATTTACCCAGTTGCAAAACTTGCTAAAACAAAACATAGTGATGAAACTGAAAAATTCATAAAATTCATTCAAAAGAAATCTTCTTTAAAACAATTTGAAAATTACGGGTTTACTGTTAATAAATAACATGAAAGAAATTAAAACAGAAGATGCCATAGGTAGTGTTCTCTGCCATGATATCACAGAAATTGTAAAAGACCAAAGAAAAGGGCCTCGTTTTAAGAAGGGTCATATTATTAAAGAAGAAGATATTGAAGTATTATTGAATTTAGGAAAAGAACATCTTTATGTTTTTGAAAAAGATGAAACAATGATGCATGAAAATGATGCAGCAGAAATATTATGTAATCTTTGTTTCAATGAATATATGAAAAAAAGCGCTATTAGTGAAGGAAAGATTGAACTTACAAGTACAATTGATGGATTGTTTAAAGTAAATCGAGAAGAACTTTTTAAGGTCAATTCATTTGGAAAAATGATGATTGCGACAAGACAAGGAAATGTACCTGTAAAAAAAGGGGATAAACTTGCAGGTATGCGTATTATTCCACTCGTTATTGAAAAAGAAAAGATGCAACAAATCCAAGAAATAGTTCAAAAACCTATTTTAAAAATCATGCCTTATCAAATAAAAACAGCAGGAATTATTACCACAGGTTCAGAGGTTTATAAAGGGAGAATTAAAGATACATTTACGCCAGTCATCGTAGAAAAACTAAAAGAATATGGGGTAGAAGTTACTTACCATAGTTTATCATTAGATGATCATGAAATGACAACTAGTAAAATCAATGAAGCTTTAAAACAAGGAGTGGATCTTGTTTTATGCACAGGAGGAATGTCTGTTGATCCTGATGATAAAACACCACTGGCGATAAAAAACACAGGTGCAAAAATAATAAGCTATGGTGCACCTGTTCTTCCTGGAGCAATGTTTTTATTAAGTTATAAAGGTGATGTTCCAATTGTTGGATTACCAGGATGTGTCATGTATTCACGTCGAACAATTTTTGATATTGTTTTACCAAGACTTCTTGCTAAAGATTTAATTACCAGTGACGAACTTGCTTTGCTTGGTGAAGGAGGACTTTGTTTAAATTGTCCTGTTTGTACTTTTCCAAATTGTGGACTTTCGAAAGGATAAAAATGACTTATAAAAATCCACAGAAATTTGATTTAAAGATTCGTCTTTATAACCAAGAAAAAAGCTTTGGTAAAGGCGTTTATGAACTGATGAAAAAAACGCAAAGTTTTGGTTCCTTATCAGGAGCTTACAAAGCTATGAAAATGTCAAATTCAAAGGCATGGAAAATTTTAAAAAGAGCGGAAGAGGATTTAGACATGCCTCTTGTTGAACGTATTAGTGGTGGTAAAGATGGTGGTGGTAGTAAACTTACTCAAGAAGGCGAAGAATTGTTAGAAAAGTATGAAAAATTTATTCAAGAAATGAATGAATATGCGAAGGTTCGGTTTAAGGAGATTTTTGAAGATGAATAAACAGGAATATTTAATTATTACTTTTCATTCATTAGATGATGCAATGGATTTAGATGCTAAACAAACATCTTCTATGAAAGGACGTTTAATTCCTAAACCATCTGTTATTGATGCAGGATGTGGCATGTGTTTTTCTTGTCAAAATAAAGATATGGAAAAGTGGAAGATTTTTCTTGAAGAAAATCAAATTCATTATGAAAAAATAGTAAAGGTTGTGTTTTAAATGAAAGAAAAGCTTTATTGTAAAAGTGGTGGCTGTAGTGCTAAATTAGGCGCTAAAAAATTAACTCATATTTTAGAAAAAATCGATAAATATCCCAATTCTAATTTACTTGTTGGCTTTGATAGTCATGATGATGCCTCTGTTTATCAAATAAATGAACATCAAGCCATTGTTTCAACACTTGATTTCTTTCCACCAATGGTAGAAGATCCTTATTTATTTGGACAAATTGCAGCAACGAATGCTTTAAGTGATGTTTATGCTATGGGTGGAACTCCTTTGACAGCTTTAAATATTGTTTGTTTTAACGATCAAGATGATTTAAATATTTTAGGAAAAATCATTGAAGGTGGAAATGATAAACTAAAAGAAGCTAAAGTTGTTTTATCAGGTGGTCATTCCATCAAAGATGAATCAACAAAATATGGCTTAAGTGTTACGGGAATAGTAGATCCAAGTAAAATGATTCAAAATAATGGAGTACAAGTGGGAGATACATTAATTCTTACTAAAAAATTAGGAGTAGGATTGACATTAAATGCTTATCGTTTAAATGATGCACGTCAAGAAATACTTGATGAGGTTTTTAAGAGTATGACAACACTTAATAAATATGCATTCGATGTTTTAAATAAATATACACTTCATGCTTTAACGGATGTCACTGGTTTTGGTTTACTTGTTCATTTAGATGAAATGCTAGATGAAAAGGCAAGTGTATTTTTAGACAAGGAAAGTATTCCTTATTTTAAGGATTGCCCTTATTATGTTAATGAATTTTATTTAAGTGGAGGCGGACAGCATAATCGCAATGCAATGAAAAATAAAGTTTGTTTTGATGAGGAAAACTTTGTTTTAGAAGAAATTCTTTATGATCCACAAACAAGTGGAGGACTTCTTGCCAGTGTTGCAAGTGATGATTTAGAAAATATTTTAAATGATTTTAACCAAGCAGGACTTGCTTGTTATGTGATTGGTAAAATTGTTGAAAAAGATCAATTTGATATTTATGTACGTTAGGAGATTATTATGGAAATTTTAGATGCTCGAGGACTTGAATGTCCATTACCAGTTGTAAAAACAAAGGAATTATTAAAAGAAATTGATAAAGTAAAAGTACTTGTTGATAATGAGATTGCGATTGAAAATTTAACCAAATTTGCAGGAGTAAGACATTATCAAATTGTTACAGGTGATGACGGAGATGATTTTTATGCAATTATTGCTAAAGAAGGTATTGATGAAGAATTAGATTTTAATGAAAAAAGTGGAGATGTTGTTGTTATTTCAAGTAAAACAATGGGAAGTAATGAAGAACTTGGTGCTGTTTTAATGAAATCATTTATCTTTGCACTTACAAAACAAGATCAATTACCTAAAGAAATGATTTTTTATAATGAAGGTATTTTCCTTACTACAAATGAGGGAGATATTTTAAATGATTTAAAATATCTTGAAAGTCAAGGTGTTGATATTGTAAGTTGTGGAACATGTCTCGATTTCTTTAACCGTAAAGAGTTATTACAAGTAGGGGCTGTCACAAATATGTATGATATTGTTGAAAGAATGGAGAAGGCTGAAAAAGTTATTAAGCCATAAAAGATAAATGAAAGATTTTGTTATTGTAAGAGGTGGTGGCGATATTGCTACAGGGACCATTTATAAACTTTTTAAATGTGGATTTAAGGTCTTGATTTTAGAAATTGAAAAACCAAGTGCCATTCGAAGAAATGTTGCTTTTTGTGAAGCTGTTTATGATACGCAAAAACAAGTAGAAGATGTCACTTGTTATCTAGCACATGACTATGATGAAGCAAAACAATTTTTAATGGAAAATAAAGTGACGTTATTGATTGATCCAGAGGCTAAAGCCATTGATTATTTCAAGCCAGAGGTTGTTGTTGATGCCATTCTTGCTAAAAAGAATTTAGGAACAACAAAAAAGATGGCACCAATTACCATTGCTTTAGGTCCGGGATTTATGGCAGGTAAAGATGTTGATGTTGTTATTGAAACGATGCGAGGGCATAAACTAGGAAGAACGATTTATCAAGGAGCTGCTTTAAAAAATACAGGTGTACCAGGTGTCATTAAAGGTTATGGGAAAGAACGTGTTATTCATTCTCCTGGCGCAGGAACTGTAAAACATGTAAGGCATTTAACAGATATTGTTAAAAAAGGTGAAGTGATTGCTTACGTTGATCAAACACCGATTTATGCGACAATGGATGGATTACTTCGTGGCTTGATTAAAGAAGGCTTTGTAGTCACTCAAGGTTTTAAAATGGCAGATATTGACCCACGTGAAGATGAATATGAAAATTGTTTTACGATTTCCGATAAAGCACGCTGCATTGCTGGTGGTGTCATTGAAGCTATCTTTTATTTAAGAGGACATAGAAATGATTTATCTTGATCAAGCAGCAACCAGTTTTCCTAAAATTAAAGAAGTTCAAGATGCAGTAATTGATTGTATGAATCATTGCACCAATGCGAATCGTTCTACCAGTGTGACAAGTTTAAATGCGAGTCGTTTGATTTATCAAACACGCAAACTTATTAAAGAATATTTTCATGTACCTCAAGATGGATGTGTGGTTTTAAATAGTGGAAATACCGAAAGTCTCAATACATGTATTAAAGGTATTCTCAAAAAAGGAGATCATGTGATTACGACCTACGCTGAACATAACAGTGTTTTAAGACCACTTTATCAATTAGAAAAAGCAAATATTATTACGTTATCTATTACCTCACCTACAGTAGAGAATATTAAAAAACATCTTCAAAAAAAGACAAAAATGATTATTGTAACACATAGTTCTAATGTAACGGGTGAAATTTATCCAATTGCTGAAATTGGAAAACTAGCGCATGAACATGGTATTTTAATGATGAGTGATGTTGCCCAAAGTGCGGGACATCTTCTAATTGATATGGAAAAGATGAATTTAGATATTTTATGTTTTAGTGGTCATAAAGGGTTGCTTGGAAATAGTGGAGTTGGTGGTTTTTGTTTAGCTCAATCTATAGAAATGGAACCTTTAATAAGCGGTGGAACAGGAATGGATTCTTTTAATCATTTTCAAAGTGATTACTACCCTGAACATGTTGAAGCGGGAACACGTAATATGACAGGAATCGCTTCTTTAAAGGCAGGTGTTTTTTATTTAATGAAATATCAAGATGAAAAATCAAAATACACAAATGAATTAGTTGAACTTTTATATGATGGTTTAAAAAATATTCCACAAGTTGTTTTGTATGGCGATTTCAAAGAAAGAACACCAATTCTTGCCTTTAATATACGAGGAATGGATAGTTTTCAAGTGGCAGATCTTTTAAATAATAAATATGATATTGCGATTCGTTGCGGTACTCATTGTGCACCTTTGATGCATCAACATCTCAATACAGTGAAAAGTGGAATCGTAAGAGTATCACTTTCATTTATGAATACAAAAGAAGAAATACAATTTTTCATCAAAGCAATTCAAGAAATTAGTGAGGGTAATTATGATAATTAGTGTTATTGGTTCAGGTGGAAAGACAACAAAAATAAAGCAGTTAAAAGATCGATATTTAAAAGAAGGTAAGAGTGTTTTAATGACAACTTCTACTCATATGAAAATTGAAGAAAATACACTAGTCGATCCGAGTTATGAAGAAATTATAAATGAAATTAAAAAGCATGGCTACGTACATGCAGGTAGCAAAGCCAAAAATCAAAAAATTAAAGCTTTAGATGATGACTTATTAAAAAGGTTAAAAAAAGAAATAGATGTAATTTTAATTGAAGCTGATGGTTCTCATGGATTACCTTTAAAATATCCAAGAAATCATGAACCTGTTGTAGACAAAGACAGTAATGAAATTATTTTAATTACTTCTTTAAAGGGACTTGGGAAACCTGCTCAAGATGTCGTTCATGGTTATCAAGAAATGAAAGTTGATGGAAATCAAAGAGTAGATAGTCTTTTTATTCAACAACTTATCAACATCTATTTAAAAAAAATTAATAAATATTATGTTCCCGTTAAAATTCAAGTAAACGGAGCAAGTTCGCTTTATGAAAAAGCACTAGCTTCGTTATTAGAAAATCAAAAAGAGGTAACACTTATTAATGAAGAATGGTTCTTGCCACAACCGAAACTTGTTATTTTGGGTGCAGGACATGTGAGTCAATATGTAAATAAACTTGCTTCTATGTTGGATTTCTATACGATTGTTATTGATGAAAGAAAAGAATTTGCATGTAAAGAATTATTTCCAGAAGCAAATGAAATTCATTGTGTTTCTTTTGATAAAGCTGATTCCTATTTTCCTAAGGAAGCAAATGCATGTTATGTCATTGTGACAAGAGGACATAAAGATGATTGTTTGTGTTTAAAAAAGACACTTTTTCTACAAAGTCTTTATGTAGGAATGATTGGAAGCAAGAAGAAAGTTAGACAAACTTATGATGCTTTACTAGAAGAAGGATATCAACAAGTTGAACTTGATAAAGTACATGCGCCTATTGGACTTCCAATAAAAGCGATAACCCCTGCAGAGATTGCCGTCAGTATCATGTCTGAAATTATAGCTATTAAAAATGAACATCAATATTCAAGTATAACAAATGACTTATTAGAAGTACAAGGTGATGGTGTTTTATGTATTATTATTGATAAAAAAGGATCAACACCACGTACGGTTGGTAGTATGATGTTTGTAAATGAAAAAGGCCTTGTTGGTTCTATTGGTGGGGGAAGGGAAGAATATCAAGCTATTTTAGATGCTAAGAATTGTCAAAAGGTAATGATAAAACATTATGAATTAAATAATAGCGAAAGTGCCAATTTAGGAATGATTTGTGGAGGAAGCAATGATGTGTTATTTCTTCCTATAAAGCAGCATTAGCTGTTTTTTTTATATCTATAAATCTATTTTTTTGTAGTATCTTGATGAAAAAAAAGAGATATGCTACAATTTTCTTGTTTTTAGAAGGTTAATTTAATGTGAGGGAGAGAGAATATGGAGAAAAAAGAGTATACAAGTCCTTATGATTTTGAAGGGAAAATTCCTTTAAAACAGGCAATTATTTTAGGTTTACAACACGTTCTAGCAATGTTCGTTGGTAACTTAACACCAGTACTTATTATTACGGGGGCTTGTGCTGCAATGCATGATGCAGATGTATTTGCTGCAATTCAAGTTTCACTTTTACAAAATGCAATGCTTATTGCAGGTGTTGTTACTTTAGTACAATTATTTTCAATAGGTCCTATTGGTGGGAAAGTCCCAATTATCATGGGAACAAGTTCAGGATTTATTGGTGTTTTCCAAAGTGTTGCTCATGTAATGGGTGGTGGTGTTTTAGGATATGGTGCCATCATGGGAGCAAGTATTATTGGTGGTTTATTTGAAACGGTTTTAGGTTTTCTTTTAAAACCATTACGTCGTTTCTTTCCGTCTGTTGTTACAGGAACAGTTGTTTTATCCATTGGTTTGTCTTTAATTGGTGTTGGTGTTGCTTCTTTCGGGGGAGGAAGTAGTGCTAAAGATTATGGATCTGTAGAAAATCTTTTAATTGGTTTATTTGTTTTAGTTGTTATTTTAGCTTTTAAACATGGTACAAAAGGAATGCTAAGTAATTCGGCTGTTTTAATTGGAATTATTTGTGGTTATGTTTTATGTATGATTTTACCATTGTTTATTTCAACAACAGGTGTTGCCAGTGATGGAACAGAGTTTGTTAAATCATGGGTTTTAAATTGGGATAAGGTGGCTCAAGCAAAATGGTTTGCCTTACCAAAACTCATGCCAGTAAAACCAGTTTTTGATTTAAGAGCAATTTTACCAGTTTTAATTATGTTTATTGTTACAGCTGTTGAAACTGTTGGGGATATTTCTGGTGTTATGGAAGGTGGAATGTCAAGAGAAGCTACAGATCAAGAATTATCAGGTGGTGTTATCTGTGATGGTATTGGTTCATCCATTGCTGCTTTATTTGGTGTTTTACCTAATACATCTTTTTCACAAAATGTTGGGTTAGTAACAATGACTAAAATTGTCAATCGTTTTGCTTTGGCGTGTGGCGCGATTTTCCTAATTATTTGTGGTTTATTTCCTAAATTAGCGGCACTTGTTTCAATTATGCCTCAATCCGTATTAGGTGGAGCAGCAGTCATCATGTTTTCATCGATTGTTATGTCTGGAATTCAATTGATTACCAAAGAACCTCTTACTGCTCGTTCAATGACAATTGTTTCAGTTGCTTTAGGATTAGGTTATGGTATTGGTGCAAATAGTGCAATTTTAGTGCAACTTCCACAAGCAATTCAAATGATTTGTGGAGAATCAGGAATTGTACCTGCTGCTTTTGTAGCAATTATTTTAAATATTTTATTACCAAAAGAAAAACAATAAAGGAGGGCTTTCTTTGTTATCGATTAGAAATTATGTGCGGCCTCAAACAATTGAGGAAGCTTATGAATATGCAAAAAAACCGCTGAGTGTTGTTTTAGGTGGTATGTTATGGCTTAAAATGCAAAATAGAAATGTTAATTTTGCTATTGATCTATCTGATTTACATTTAGATCAAATTGAAGAAATAGATGATGAAATACATATTGGTGCTATGGTTACTTTAAGAGAGCTTGAAACAAATGAACAATTAAACCATTTTACACAAGGAGCTATTAAAGAAAGTGTACGTCATATTGTCGGTGTTCAATTTAGAAACTTAGCGACAATTGGTGGGTCTATTTATGGAAGGTTTGGTTTTTCTGATGTTTTAACACTTTTTATGGCACTTGATTGTGAGGTAGAACTTTATCCAACTGGGCGGGTTTCTATCAAAGAATTTGCGAATATGAAATTTACAAAAGATATTCTTACAAAAGTTATTATTAAAAAAGTACCAACAAATGTGGTTTATTTATCACAAAGAAATATTTCAACAGATTTTCCTGTTTTAACCTGTGCTGTTAGTAATATAAATCAACATTATACATGTATCATTGGAGCAAGACCGTTACATGCTGTAGCAATTAATGGAGATAGTTATTTTGAAACAGGTATTACTGAAGAAAATATTCAAAATTTTACAAAATGTGTTTTATCAGAATTAAAATTAGGAAGCAATTCAAGAGCATCTAGAGAATATCGTCAAAAGATTGCAAAAGTTTTAATAAAAAGAGCTTTTCTTCAATTAAAGGAGGATGTATATGGAAATTAAATTAACTTTAAATGGAGAAAGAATTGTACAAGATATTGAACCTGATTTATTACTTATTGATTTTGTGAGAAAAAATGGTTGCTATAGTGTTAAACGTGGTTGTGATACAAGTAACTGTGGATTATGTACGGTTTTATTAAATGATAAACCAGTGCTTTCATGCAGTATTCTTGCAATGCGTGCAAATGGTGCAAAAGTAGTTACTTTAGAAGGAATGCAAGAAGAAGCAAAGCCACTTGCAACATTTATTGCTAGTCAAGGAGCTGAACAATGTGGTTTTTGTAATCCTGGATTTATGATGAATACACTTGCTTTATTAAAAGAAAATCCTCATCCAAGTGATGATGAAATTAAAGAATTTTTAGCTGGAAATTTATGTCGTTGTTCAGGTTATGAAGGACAACTTAGAGGAATAAAAAATTACCTAAACTATCTTGAAGAAAAGGGGAATGAATAATGGCTTATAAACATATTGAAAAACCGGTCATGAAAAAAGATGCGATGAATATTTTGCTTGGTAAACCTGTTTATGTAGATGACATAACAAGTCAAGACTGTTTAGTTGTTAAAGTGTTAAGATCACCACATGCTCATGCTTTGATTGAAGAAATTGATGTTTCTAAAGCTCAAAAAATCCCAGGTATTGAAGCTGTTTATACGTATAAAGATGTCCCTCAAAAACGTTTTACCATGGCAGGTCAAACGTCTCCAGAACCAAGTCCTTATGATCGTTTAATTTTAGATCAAAGAGTTCGTTTTGTGGGAGATGCTGTTGCTATTGTTGCTGGTATTAATGAAAAGGTTGTTGATCGTGCTTTAAAAATTATTAAAGTAAAATATCAAGTTTTAACACCAGTTCTTGATTTTACGAAAGCAAAAGATAATAACATCTTAGTTCATCCTGAAGAAAATTGGAAAGCTTTATGTCCAGTAGGTGCTGATAATCATAGAAATCTTGTGGCAACAGATTCTTCAAGTCAAGGTGATTTAGAAAAAGTGTTTGCTTCTTGTGATCAAGTCATTGAAAGAACCTATCATACAAGAGCAAACCAACAAGCAATGATGGAAACTTTTAGAACTTATTGTGAAATTGACCCTTATGGAAGACTTCATGTTATTTCTTCAACTCAAATTGTTTTCCATTGTCGAAGAATTCTTGCTAACGCATTAGATATTCCTCAATCGAAAATTCGTGTTGAAAAACCAAGAATTGGAGGAGGATTTGGGGCTAAACAAACTGTTGTAGCTGAAGTTTATCCTGCTTTTGTAACATGGATGACCAAGAAACCTTCTAAAATGATTTATAGTCGAAAAGAATCACAAATTGCCTCTACACCGCGTCATGAAATGCAAGTGACTGTTAAATTAGGAGCAATGAATGATGGAACAATTCGTGCAATGGATGTTTATACGCTTTCAAATAGTGGTGCTTTTGGTGAGCATGGACCAACAACAGTAGGTTTATCGGGACATAAATCGATTCCACTTTATACAAATAATCTTGAAGCCTTTAAATTCTCTTATGATGTTGTTTATACTAACTGTCAAGCTGCTGGTGCCTATCGTGGCTATGGAGCGACTCAAGGACTTTTTGCGGTAGAATCGATTGTAAGTGAAATGGCAGGAATTTTAGGTATTGACCCAGTAGTTATTCGAGAAAAGAATATGGTTAGACAAGGTCAAACAATGGGGGCTTATTATAATGAGGTTGCAAAAGCATGCGCCTTAGATAAATGTATGGAGCATGCTAAAAAACTTTTTGATTGGGAAAATAAATCAAAGGTACGCGTCTTAGAAAACGGTAAAATTAGAAGTGCTGGGGTAGCCATGGCCATGCAAGGATCTGGTATTTCAGGGGTTGATGTAGGTTCTGCTACATTAAAACTTGAAGACGATGGTTATTATACACTTCATATTGGGGCAGCTGACATGGGAACAGGTTGTGACACCATTCTTGCACAAATGGCAGCTGAGTGTTTAGACTGTGATGTTGATCATATTGTTGTCTTTGGAGCAGATACGGATATTTCACCTTATGATTCAGGTTCTTATGCTTCTTCAACAACTTATGTAACAGGAAAGGCAGTAGAGCAAGCTTGTGAAAAATTAAAAAATAATTTATGTAACCTTGCTTTAGAAACATTTCATTGTGAAAAAGAAGATGTTGAATTTACCTCACAAGGTGTTAAAAATTTAAAGACAAACGAACTTTTAACTTTAAAGGAGCTTGCTTTAAAAGCAATGTGTGGAAATAATATCGAAACACAGGTTACAGTTACCCATTCATCTCCATTTTCGCCACCACCTTATATGGTAGGAATGGTTGAAATTGAACTTGATAAAGAAACAGGACAAGTTGATATTCTTGATTATGTTGCTGTTGTTGATTGCGGCACTGTTATTAATACAAATTTAGCACGTGTTCAAACAGAAGGGGGCTTAGTTCAAGGAATAGGTATGGCTCTCTATGAAGATGTTCAATATACAAAACGTGGTGCTATTACTGAAAATTCTTTTATGCAATATAAAATTCCTACACGTTTGGATATGGGAAAAATTAGAGTTGAATTTGAAAGTAGCTATGAACCAACTGGTCCATTTGGTGCAAAATCGATTGGTGAAATTGTTATTAATACACCATCTCCTGCAATCGCCAATGCCATCTATCGAGCAACTGGTAAGTATTTAAAAGATCTTCCAATGACTCCTGAAAAAATCTTAATGGCAATCGATGAATAATGAAAACATATATTATTTATTTAGCAGCAGGAAATAGTCGTCGTTTTAAAGAAGATAAGTTACATGCGCTTTTTAAAGGAAAAGAGCTTTATCTTTATGGAATTGATACTTTGAAACAATTATTAAAATATCATAATGATCTAGAAATTATCGTTGTTTCTAATACAATTGATATACAAGAAAAATATATTCATAGTTATAAAAGCCCTTTAAGTGAAAGAGGAATTTCCTATTCTATTAAAGCTGCTTTAAATCATATCAATCAAGATGATGACTATCAAATGATGTTTATGGTTGCCGATCAACCCTATCTATCTTATCAAACACTCAATAAGATGATTGATACATTTAATCAATCATCTTATTCTATATGTTCTTTAATGTTTAAAGATAGAGTAGGAAATCCTGTGATTTTTTCTAAAGACTATTTCAATGAGTTATATTCTTTAAAAGAAGATCAAGGAGGGCGTAAGATCGTTAATAAATATCCACAAGAATGTTTCTATTTTAGAATTGAAAATGAAAAAGAACTTTATGATATTGATTATCAAAATGACTTACAAAAACTGATAAAGGAAGAAGAATATGATTGAATAGGCTAAATTAGAAGATAAAGAAGAAATCTATAATTTGATTTGTATTTTAGAAAATAAAGAAATTAATAAAGAACACTTTGATTGCGTTTTTGAAAATTCTTTAAAAAATGAAGATATTATTTATTTAGTTTATCGAAATGAAAAAATTGAAGGATTTCTAAGTTTTAAAATACATCATTATTTACATCATGACCATGATACAGGTGAACTTGTAGAGTTTGTTGTTTTACCAGAAAAAAGAAGTTTGAAAATTGGTAAACAACTTATCGAAAAAATTGAAGAGATTGCAAAAGATAAGCAACTCGAACAAATTGAGCTTTCTACTTCCACATATCGTAAAGATGCGCATCGTTTTTATGAAAGACAAGGTTATGAAAAATTACATTATAATTATACGAAAGAACTAGATGACTAACCGTCACCTTTTTTTTCACATCTTTTACACATAGTCATGCTACAATAAAGTTGAAGAGGTGGTAGTAATGTATAAAGCATTAATGATAGAAGATCATAAAGAAGTAAGAGACTTTGTTAAAGAGTATTTTGATCATAAAGAAATAGAAGTTATAGAAGCTCAAAATGGTTATGAAGGATTAGCAATATTAGATGATACAATCGATATCATTTTACTTGACATTATGATGCCAGGAATTGATGGCTATGAAGTTTGTAAACAAATTAGAAGTCAATATAATACGCTCATCGTTTTTATAAGTGCTTTATCAGAAGATGAAAACCAATTAAAGGCTTATGAATATGGGGCAGATGATTATATTACTAAACCATTTAAACCTTCTTTGTTATATGCTAAATGTTTAGCACTTTTAAAAAGAAATAAAAAGATTGAAACGAATCAACTTCAGTCAGGAAAAGTGATTTTGGATTTAGATAAACATATTTTAGTGATTGAAGAAAATGATATTGTTTTAACAGATAAAGAATTTAAACTTCTTCGATACTTAATGAAAAATCAAGGAATTGTTTTATCAAGAGAAAAAATTTTAGATACTTTGTGGGGCTATGATTATTATGGGGATGGTCGAGCAGTAGATACATATATTAAACGTTTAAGGAAACGATTGGGAAAATATTCTTATTATATTCAAACCATTGTTAAAACAGGATATATGTGGAAAGGAGAAGAATCATGAAGAAGATAAGAAGTATTCAGTTTAAGGTGTTTATTTGTTTATTTATTTCTTTTATGGTGGTATTTGGATATATTGTAAAGACTAAATATGATCAAAGTTTTAATGAACTCCTTTATTACAGTCAAAGTAGTACTTCAGATGACTATATAAATTATTGTACAGCTATTTCTAATAAAAATGGAGAGTATAGAGAGTTTGATTTAGATAAAATAAAACAAGGGTTAAGTGAATTACCTAAAGATGATTCAACTAAAATATATCTTTTAGATACTTATGGAAATCCAATCGAACAATATGGATATGAAAAAGATGATCATTTACTTATTGTACATGATCCTTTTGTAGAAATTAATGAGAGTGATGTAGATACAGATTATTCTGATGATTTCTATGATGCACGTTATTATATTGACTTGTCATCTTTATCAAGTGAACAATATCAGTTATTAATAGAAACAATTAAAGATGTTGAAAAAAAAGAATATGATGATATTCATTTATACTTTGAAGGACAAATTGAAGAATTAAAGAACTTTAAAGATACATCACAATCAACATATAATACAAAAAATCGGTATTATAAGGTTAAACCGACTTTTATACATTATAATACAGATATCTTTGGTCAAAAAAAAGGAAATACCGTTGAAGCATTTTATGAAGCCTATGTAGAAAATGGCGAAGTACATTTAAAGAAAAGTGAAGAGGAAGCTTATGGGGATACAAGAGTTTCTACATCAAAAATAAATGAATTATCTAAAAAGGCTGTAAATGAACATTTTTCAAATGTCTATGCAGGGCTTGCTACTTTTTTAGATAATGCTTCAATTGATTCAAATTCACGTACAGCTATAAAAAAGACAAATGAAATTGCTGATGCTCTTAAAAAAGGAACATTAACGTATGCTTCTTTTACAAAGATATTAGATAATTATTCATATTCTGTATTACTTCTTCCTTTAGATGAGCATTATGGTTACGCTGAAGGACAAGAACCAGCCCCCAATGCCTTAATTGCTGTTTTTTATGGTTTTAAAACACAGGGATTCCATCAATTAAGAGATGAATTAATTAAAAGTAATTTTCCATTACTTTTAGGTGGTGTCTTATTTATTGTTTTATTTTCGTATTTGATTTCTTATATGACAACAAAACGTATTAAAGAAATTGATCGTGTTGCAATGGAAATCACAAATAATAATTTTAAAGGTGTATTAGATACAAAAGGAAATGATGAGTTATCAAGTCTTTCAAGTCATATTAATACAATGTCTTCTAACTTGAAAAGAAATATAGACGCTTTGAATCTAGAAATAGATCAAGTGAAAAAAATGGAACAATTAAGGAAAGAATTTATTGCTCAATTTACTCATGAGATTAAAACACCTCTTGCTATTATTAATGGAAATATTGATTTATTAGAAAATGTAGATGATGAAGATAAAAAAGCTAAGTACATAGAGGTGATCAATAAAGAAATTAGTGTTATTAATGATTTAGTATTACAAATGTTAGATTTATCAAAACTTGAAGCAAAGGCGGTTACTTTAGATAAAAAAGAAATTGATTTAAGAGAGCTAACTGAAGATATTGTTGATGATTATGAACAATTATTAATGGATAAAAAATTAAAGATAGAAATACAAGGAGAAGATGTTTTAATTTTAAGTGATAGAAAACGAATAGAAATGGTTATTCAAAATTATTTATCAAATGCAATCAAACATGCATTTATTAATAGTACGATTAAAATTAAAATCAAAGAAAATGAGTTTTCTATTGAAAATAAGGGAAAACAAATTGATGAAAAACGTATGGATACTATTTGGAAATCTTTTGTAAGTGATGATCAAAAAGGTACAGGCTTGGGTCTTGCAATCGTTAGAAATATTTTAGAACTTCATGAAATGAGTTATGGAGTTCATAATTTAGAAGACGGTGTAGAGTTTTATTTTAGATGGAAAAAATAAATGAAAACCCTTTCTTTAAAAAAGAATTATAGAATCGTTAAAAAAGTATTCTTTTTTTCATAAATTAGTTCCATTTAATGAAAAAAAAGCATATAATAGGCATTGCTTAAAGGAGAGATAGTAATGAATATAATTTTAATGGGTCCACCAGGTGCTGGTAAAGGAACTCAAGCTGCTAAATTGGTGGAAAAATATGGTTTAAAACAAATTTCTACAGGAGATTTATTTAGAAAAGCAATTAAAGAAGAAACAAAATTTGGTGTTATTGCTAAATATTTTATTTCTTTTGGTTATTTAGTACCAGATGATTTTACAATTCAAATGATTCAAGAATATTTAGAAGAAAATATTAACACTGAAGAATTTAAAAATGGTTTCATCTTAGATGGTTTCCCAAGAACAATCATTCAAGCTAGAAAATTAGCTGATATTTGTTCAATGTTCAATTTTAAAATTGATGCTGTAATCAACTTAGATATTCCTGAAGATGTCTTAGTTAAACGTTTATCAGGAAGAAGAACTTGTGCTGATTGTGGAAAATCATATCATATCGTTTATAACCCACCAAAAAAAGAAGGTGTTTGTGACGTATGTGGTGGAGAATTAACACAACGTTCTGACGAAAGTGAAGAAGCAGTTCAAGTACGTATTGATACTTACAATAAACAAACAAAACCTTTAATTGATTACTACACGATGTTAGGTGAACTTACTAATGTTGATGGAAATCAATCAATGGATGAAGTTGCTGAAGAAATTTATAAAGTATTAGATGAATTAAAATAGAAGTGAAAAGCTTCTATTTTTTTCATTTTATGAAAGAAACATACTTGTCTATACCTCTGTGCTATAATGAATGTGTCAAAAATGGAGGATATAAAAATGAGTAAAAAACCTGTAAAAATCGTAACAATTGGTGGAGGAAGTAGTTATACACCAGAGTTAATGGAAGGATTTATTAAAAGATATGATGAACTTCCAATCAAGGAAATTTGGCTTGTCGATATTGAAGATGGGAAAGAAAAATTAGAAATCGTTGGTAAAATGGCACAACGTATGTGGGATGCTTCTCCTTATGATGTTAAAGTTCATCTAACATTAGATCGTCGAGAAGCATTAAAAGATGCAGATTTCGTTACAACTCAATTTAGAGTTGGTTTATTAAATGCTCGTATTAAAGACGAAAGAATTCCATTTAGCTATGGTATGTTAGGTCAAGAAACAAATGGTGCTGGAGGTATGTTTAAAGCTTTAAGAACAATTCCAGTTATTTTATCAATCGTTGAAGATATGAAAGAATTATGCCCAGATGCTTGGCTTGTTAACTTTACAAATCCATCAGGAATGGTAACTGAAGCGGTTATGAGATTTGGTAAATGGGATAAAGTCATTGGTTTATGTAATGTTCCTGTTGGGGCAATGCTTGATGAACCAAAAACAATTGGTAAAACATTAGATCAATTAACTTATAAATTTGCTGGATTAAACCATTTCCATTGGCATAAAGTTTATGATGAAAATGGTAAAGAAGTGACTAAAGATATCATTGAAGCAATGTATGAAGGAAAAGATATGGGAATTCCTGCAAACATTCATGATATTCCATTCTTTAAAGAACAATTACTTCAAATGAATATGATTCCATGTGGATATCATAGATATTATTATCGTGAAGAAGAAATGTTGGCTCATGGTTTAGAAGAATATAATGATCCTAAGGTAGGAACTCGTGGACAACAAGTACAACAAACAGAACATGAATTATTTGAATTATATAAAAATCCAGATTTAGATCATAAACCAGAACAATTAGCAAAACGTGGAGGAGCACATTATTCAGATGCAGCTTGTGAAACAATTGCTTCTATTTATGGAAATAAATTATCACATATCGTAGTAACAACTAAAAATAATGGATCTGTACCAGATTTACCAGCTGACTGTGCAGTAGAAGTTTCAGCATATATTGGTTCAACAGGAGCAAGAGCTATTGCCTTTGGACCATTACAACCAGCTCAAAGAGGATGGTTACAATGCATGAAAAACATGGAATTATGTGTTGAAGAGGCAGCTGTAACAGGAGATTATGGATTATTAATGCAAGCATTCATTTTAAATCCACAAACAGTATCAGGACAAAAAATGGTGAATGTTTTAAATGAATTATTGATTGCTCATGAAAAATACTTACCACAATTTGCAGATAAGATTGCCGAGTTAAAAGCAGCAGATGTTACCATCAAAGATGATGTTGCACGTGAATTAACTGAAAAAGGTTTATAAAAAAGGCGGAAGCCTTTTTTATTTTATGGTATACTTTTACAGGTGATTATTATGGAAGAATTTTCAAGAACAGAACTATTAATAAAAAAAGAAGGAATAGAGGCCTTACAAAACAGCACCGTTGCTATTTTTGGTGTTGGTGGTGTGGGTGGTTTTGTCGTTGAAGCACTGGCTCGAGCTGGTGTAGGGACACTTCATATCATTGATCATGATACGGTTTCTATTTCGAATCTTAACCGTCAAATTATTGCGACACATCAAACAATAGATCAAAAAAAAGTAGAAGTTATGAAAGAACGTATTTTATCTATTAATCCACATTGTCATGTTTTAACATATGATGATTTCTTTTTACCTGAAACAGTTGATCATTTTCCCTTTGATGAGTTTGATTATATTGTAGATGCTGTTGATACAGTAACAGCTAAAATTAAATTGGTAGAAATAGCACAAGAAAAAAAGATTAAAATTATTTCATCAATGGGGACAGGTAATAAGTTAGATCCAACAAAGTTGGAGGTAACTGATATTTATAAAACATCTATTTGTCCACTTGCTAGAGTTATGAGAAGGGAACTTAAGAAAAGAAAAATACCTGCTTTAAAAGTTGTTTATTCTACAGAAAAGCCCATTGAAACAGATGCACCTGTAGATCCTGAGACACATAAAAAAACACCTGGTAGTATTTCTTTTGTACCAAGTTGTGCAGGTTTGATCATTGCAAGTGTTGTTGTAAGAGACTTACTACATATAAAGTAGAAAGAAGGTGAAATTCATGAAAAAAGTAACTTTTGCGATTTTAGCACATGTTGATGCTGGAAAAACAACATTATCTGAAGCAATGCTTTTTCATGCAGGTGTTATTAAAAAAATGGGAAGAGTTGATAAAGAAGATTCTTTTTTAGATTATGATATACAAGAAAGAAAAAGAGGTATTACTATTTTTTCAAAAGAGATCTCATTTATGTATCGAGAAAGTCAAATGACTTTTTTAGATACACCTGGGCATAATGATTTTAGTTGTGAAATGGAAAGAACGTTACAAGTGTTAGATTATGCTATTCTTGTTATTTCGGCTAAGGATGGTATACAAGCGCACACAAAAACAATTTGGAAATTATTGCAAACTTATCAAATTCCTACTTTTATTTTTGTTAATAAGATGGATAGTACGTACTCAACCAAAGAGCAATTATTACAAAATATTCAAAAAGAATTAAATGAAAATTGTTTTGCAATTGATGAAAACTTTTATGAAAACATTTCTTTATTAAATGATGAATTATTAGAAAAGTATCTTAATCAACAAATGAAACAAGAAGATATTCAAAAAGTTATTTCTTTAAGACAAATGTTTCCTGTATTCTTTGGCTCAGCGTTAAAAGATGAAGGTGTAGAAGAATTTATGGAAGCTTTAGATTTATATACTTGTCAAAAAGAAGCTTTAGATATTTTAAGTGGGATTGTTTTTAAAAAGACATTTCATAAACAAAAACATTTAACGCATTTAAAAGTAACAGGAGGAACTTTGCATGTTAAAGATGTTATTAGTGAAAGTAAAGTAGATGAATTAAGAATTTATACGGGACAAGGCTATCAAAGTGTTCAGAGTGCTTCAACAGGTGATATAGTGGCTTGTTTGGGGTTAGATGAGTTACCTATTGGTTTTACATTTGGAAATCAAAAACAGACACAACAAAATATTTTAAAGCCTTTTATGTCTTATCAAATTTTACTTCCTGATGATATTGAAAAAAGTAAAGCTATTGAACAAATACTAAGTATTGGTAAAGAAGATCCAAGTTTACAATTTGAATATAATCAACAATTAGGAATTCTTTCAGTTAAAATTATGGGAGAAATTCAATTAGATACTTTACAAAATCTTATTTTGGAACGTTATGGATTTTTAATTCATTATGATGAAGGAAGAATTACTTATTTAGAAACGATTTTGGATAAAGTTGAAGGAGTAGGTCATTTTGAACCTTTACGTCACTATGCTGAAGTGCATATCTTATTAGAACCTTTAGAAAGGGGCAAAGGACTTGTGTTTGAAAATCAATGTCAAAGAAATACTTTACCGCTTAATTTTCAAAATCTTGTTTTAACACATATGCAAGAAATTCAACATCTTGGTGTTCTTACAGGATCGCCTATTACAGATATGAAATTGACTCTTGTTACAGGAAAATCCCATTTAAAACATACTGAAGGCGGAGATTTTAGAGAAGCAACCTATCGAGCAATTCGACAAGGCTTAAAAAAGGCAAAATCTCTTTTATTAGAACCTTATTATGAATTTGAGATGATTGTAGAAAATCATATTTCAAGTAAGATTATTTATGATTTAGATACATTTCATAGCGATTATCAAATAAGTTATGAACAGGATTTAACAATCATTAAAGGAAAAGCACCTGTTCGTTATTTAATGACTTATCAAAAGGATTTTCTTTCGCTTACAAAAGGTAATGGGAAGCTGTTCTATCAAATGGCTGGTTACTTTGAATGTCATGATCAAGAAAAAATTATTCAAGAAATTGGCTATAATAGTGAAGAAGATGCTTTATTTCCTACAGGTTCTATCTTTTGTAAACAGGGTGCAGGATTTTATGTCCCTTATGATGAAGTAGCAAATTATATGCATTTACCTTATGTATATCAAAAAAATAATCCACGTCCAGTTACAAAAAATTATAAAGTCGATGATAAAGAGTTAGAGGAAATATTTATTAGAACATATGGACCAATTAAAAGACGACTTTCTAAAGAAATGAATCGTAAAATAGAAAAACAGGTTGAAGAAAAAAAGACAATTTTACCAGAATGTTTATTAGTAGATGGATATAATATTATTTTTTCATGGGATGAATTAAATGAACTTGCTAAAACAAATTTAGACCATGCTAGACATCGTTTAATAGATATTTTGAATAATTATCAAGGTTATCGAAAATGTTTGCTGATTGTTGTTTTTGATGCTTATAAAATTAAAAAGAATATTGGCTCAATTGAAAAAAATGATAATATTTATGTTGTTTATACAAAAGAAGCGCAAACTGCAGATAACTACATAGAGAAAGTAACACATGATTTATCACAAAAATATCGTGTTTATGTAGCTACTTCAGATGCTTTAGAACAAATTATTGTTTCTTCTAGAGGGGCTATGCGTATTTCTGCAAGAGAATTCGAATTATTGGTTAAAGAAACACATCTTCATGAAATTGAAGAATTTCAAAGAAAAAATAAACAAATGAAAAATTATTTATTAGAGGATTTAAAAAAGAATTAGCAGTCAAATGACTGCTAATTTTGTATATCATGATGTACATAGTAACTTTCATCATCAATGCCTAAAAATTGATAACCTTTTTCTTTATAATATTGGATGATAGAAGGAAGAGCAGCTACAGTTGTATCTTTAGCATCTGTATCATGTGCTAAAAGGACAATATTTTGATGTGTTTCACTTGTAGCTTGTTTAATGATTGTTGCAGTTGGGATATGATTGCCACTTGCATCTGTTGTATCACCATTCCAGTCATAATATTGATAACCTTGTTTAATGACTTCACGTGTTAATTGAGACATGATACCATGACAATAGTTTTTAGAAATACGATTAGAACTTCCTCCTGGAAAACGAATATAGTGGACTTGAATACCAATAAGTTGTTTAACCATTTGTTTTATTTTTTTAAGGTCCTTGAAATAAGCATCCTTAGAGGAATAAATATCTTGATATTCATGCAAATAACTATGCAAACCAATAGTATGTCCTTGTTTATAAGCTTCAATAATATATTGATTATATTCTTGATGACATCCTGTAACAAAAAAAGTTGCTTTAGCGTTGTATTTTTTTAATATTTTTAAAATGCGATCAGTATTTTGACTGGGACCATCATCAAACGTAAGATACACTATTTTTTTATTAGATTCTATATGTGTGCCAATTTCTATTTTTTTAACGACAGTTACTTTTCTTTTGAAAGTCGTTTGGTTATTGGAAAGATCATTTGCTTTATAATAAATTGTATAGTTTCCAATTTGATTGGGATTAAAATCATTGGTATCAATTGTTAAATTGTATTGATTAGAATTATCCTTAATAATAATTCCTTTTTTTAAATCGTAAGATTTCCCTTTTTCAATTTTTAAAGATTCAGATTCTTTAATAGTTGTTTTTTTTGTATCAATCACTTCTATTTTCAAATGATATGTTTTTCCTTTAAAAAAATAAGTCACTGTATAATGTCCTAAAGTTTGATTGTTTAAATCATTTGCATTATAAGTGACGTCATTAATAGAACCATTTTTAACTTTTTTAATATATTTTTTATAATAAAATGGACTATTGATTTCAATTGTTGGATGATCAATAAATATAATCTTTCTTTGAAAATAAAAGTAACCCAGTATACTCATTATTCCTATTAAACAACATAATAAAAGATGTCTTTTCATGGTTTCCCCTCATATCAAAGATATGTAAATAATTATAAATGTTGAACTAAAATTTTTGAAATTTCTTCAAAAATAATTTGATCTTCTTTAGAAAATCTACTAAATGATGTAGAATCTAAATCTAATACACCATATAATTGATTTCCTTTTATAAGTGGAATTACAATTTCACTGTTGCTTTCACTATCGCAGGCAATATGTCCTGCAAATTGATGAACATCTTCTACAATAACAGTTTTTCGAGTAGATGCTGCTTTACCACAAACTCCTTTATCTAGAGGAATGTTAGTACAAGCAATTTTACCTTGGAATGGTCCTAAAATAAGTTCATTGTTTTTAAATAAATAAAATCCAGCCCAAGAGATATCTTGAAAATTTTGCTTAATAAAAGCAGATGTATTGGCTAGAATTGAAATTTCTTCATTGTTACATTCAATTAAACCAATGTATTGTTTTAATAATAAGTCATTCATATTTTTACCTCACTTTATGGTATAGTATAAAATAAAGAAAGGAGTAAGGTCAAGGTGTTTGATATTTTAAAAGCAAAAGAGAGTTTTATGAATTATGTGCGTCAATTTGATTTAACGAATGATAAAATTCATTTAAAACTTGTTCATACATTGGAAGTCGTACATACAACTGAATATTTATGTCACCATGAAAATATTACAGGTGTTGAAAGAGACTTAGCCTATTTAATTGCTTTATTGCATGATATAGGACGTTTTGAACAAATAAAACGTTTTAATAGCTTTGATGATCGAAATATTGATCATGCTAAATTAGGGGTGCAGGTTTTATTTAAAGAGGGGATGATTAGAAATTTTATTGATGATGATCAATATGATGAAATTATCGAAAAGGCGATTGCTTATCATTCTTTATACAAAATACCAAATAATTTAGAACCCTCTTTATTAAAACAAGTTCTACTTATTAGGGATAGTGATAAATTAGATAATTTTCGAGTAAAAAATATAGAATCAATACAAACTTTGTTTAGTATTTCAGATGCTGACTTTTATAGTCAAAGAGTTTCTCAAAATATTTTGAAAGATATTGAAAATCATACTTTGATTTTAAAAGAAAATAGGCACAATGAAGTAGATATGTGGGTTTCTTATATGGCTTTCGTATTTGACTTAAATTTTAAATCAAGTTATTTGTTTATCAGAGAAAATGATTATATACATAGGAATATGGAACGTTTACATTTTACAGGAGATTTAAAAGAAGATATGTTATTTGTTGAAAAAACATGTCAAAGTTATATTGAAGAAAAATGTATGTAAATAAAAAGGACAAACGTCCTTTTTATTTGTGTTTATTTCGTTTTCTTTGCAAGAATAAATAAGTATAATCAAATAATTCAAAATTCAATAAATAAATGATTTTTGAAAAAGTAACTAAAAACATTAAAGTAATGGCACCAATATAATCAATATTTCCTAATCCTAAAAATTGATGACCAACAATTAAAGAAATATATAAAACAATTTGCATTATATAGATTACAAAAATACGATAATGACTTAAGGGTGAATAAATATGTCTTAAACCATTATAATAACACCAACTTGTAAGTAAAACACAAATTGTTGAAAGCATTTCTTTTTCTAAACCTAAGACACGACCACCATTAACGATAATTGTTGAGCAAATAGCAATCATAAAGGCAAAAGGGAAGGCGTTTTTAAAGACTGTTTTTAAAAAATCACCAGACACTCTTTTGAAATTTGGTTCATAGGTCAAAAAGAAAGTCGGGATGCCTACACAACAAGCAGAAATGACAGTTAGTTGGATAGGTTTAAATGGATAACCATGTCCAAATAAGATCATTCCAATTGATAAAACAACTGAAAAGATTGTTTTAATTAAATACATTGATGCAGAAGCAGTAATATTATTAATGACACGTCTTCCTTCATTAACGATATGTGGCATGGCATTAAAGTTATTTTTTAATAAAACAATATGTGAAGCGCTTTTAGCTGCATCACTTCCTGAGGCCATAGCAATTGAACAATCTGCTGCTTTTAAAGCTAATACATCATTAACACCATCACCTGTCATTGCAACCGTATGGTTATTTTCTTGAAGAGCATTGACCATCAATTGTTTTTGTTTTGGAGAAACACGCCCAAAAATAGTATATTTTTCAATGGCCTCTTTTATTTGTTCATCCGATAAAGAAGAAACATCTATGTAATGTTCATAATTTAAAAGATGACAACGTCTAGCAATTGCTGAAACAGTAACAGGATCATCTCCAGAAATAATTTTAATATCAACATCTTGTCTTTTAAAATAATCTAATGTTGTTTTAGCGTCTTGACGAATAACATCAGATAAAATTAAAATTCCAATACATTTTAAATCTTTTATTAAAGTATTATCATTAATAGTTATTGGAGTATATCCAATACACAAAACACGAAAACCTTGAGAGGTATAAGTTTTAATTTTCTTTTCAATCTTAGAATCTAGATTTTCAAAAATAAATTGACTTGCTCCTAAATAAACGGTTCCAAATTCATTAAAAGAAACAGCACTATATTTTCTTTGCGATGAAAAAGGAATAACAAAGAAAGGCTGATAATTTTTTTCTTTAGAGAAGTATTGATGAAGTGCTATAGATGTCATATTGCCATCTTCTAAACAATAATTCATATTTTTGATAATTTGATCAATATTAAAATGATCATCAAAACAAATAACATCATCAACTTTAAGCTTACCTTCAGTAAGCGTTCCTGTTTTATCTAAACAAATAGTATCCACACGAGCAAGAGTTTCAATGCAAAATAGATTTTGGACAAGAGTATTTTTTTTAGCAAGTCTTAGAACACTTAAAGATAGGGCGATTGTTGTAAGTAATACAAGTCCAGATGGAATCATTCCTAAAACAGCAGCTACAACTGAAACAACTGCATCACTAAATGGATAATGACCAATAAAATATTCTTTAAAAAAGAGTAAAATTGATAAAGGAATGATAATAATTGAGATAATTTTTAAAATTTGGTCAATCGATTTTGATAGCTCTGATTTTTTGCTTTCAAATTCTTTTGCTTGAGCGGTAAGCTTATGAATATAACTTTCTTTTCCTACATGAATTACTTTACAAATTGCACGTCCTGATGTAACAAAACTTCCTGAAAGAAGTGAATCACCATTGACTTTTAAAATAGCATCGCTTTCACCTGTAAGAAGTGATTCATTTGCTTCTATATGACCTTCTAAAAGTTCACAATCAACAGGTATTTGCATTCCTGTATTTAAAATGATGAGATCATCTTGAACAATTTCATCAACATTGATTTTAGATAATTGATTATCTCTTAAAACATCAATTTGTTGTTTTGTTAAAATACTTAACTGATCTAATGTCCTTTTTGCTTTTATTTCTTGATAACTTCCTGTTAAAGTATTAAAAAAGATAACAGAGATAAAAAGGGTATTACGATAAGATCCAACAAAAACAAGACATGCAAATAGTAGAATATTAATTAAATTGAAAAATGTAAAAATATTATTAAAAATAATTTCTTTATATGTTTTTGTTGTTTTACTTTCCACAAAATGAGTTTTCCCAAGTTGTTGCCTTTTTAAAACGTCTTCTTGAGATAGACCTGAGAATTCTCTATCAAATATTTTCATAACTATCACCTTGTATTCTATTTTAGAATACTTTTTGTCATTTGACAATCTTTAACAAAATAAGACAAGTAAATAATTGTATACAATTATACAAATTTGTGATATGATATTTCTAACACTATGATAAGGGGGCTTAAATATGAGTGAATTTATTGATTATGTATTTCAAAGAAGTACATCATTAAATAAAATTGACAATTCTTTATATTCTAAATACAACGTAAAAAATGGTTTAAGAAATGAAGATGGAACAGGTGTTCTTGTTGGACTTACAAAAATATCAGATGTTGTGGGATATAAAAAAGAAAATGATAAAAAGATTGATACAGAAGGGGAACTTTATTATAGGGGTGTTAAAGTTTCTGATTTTATAAAGGGACATGATCCAAAAAATCGTTTTCTTTTTGAAGAAGCTTGTTTTTTAATTCTTTTTGGATATTTACCTAATAAAGATGAATTAGATGCGTTTAAAAAAGAATTAGCTTCAAGATATGATTTACCTTTGAATTATTTACAAGCACGTATACTAGGATTTCCAATGCAAAATATGATGAATAAACTTCAACAAGAAGTTTTAATGCTTTACACGTATGATGAAACACCTGATGATATTTCATCAGAAGCAACATTAAATAAGGGGTTAGATTTAATCGCTAAGATTCCAGAAATTGTTTGTTATGCTTATCGTTGTAAAGTACATTATTTTGATAGTGATAGTTTATTTATTCATCCTGTAAATACTGATTATTCGATTGCTGAAAATATTTTACAAATGTTAAGAATAGATCGTTCATTTACTAAAACAGAAGCCAGTGTTCTAGATATGTGTTTAGTATTACATGCTGATCATGGGGGAGGGAACAACTCTACATTTACAAATGTTGTTATGTCTTCAACAGGAACAGATATATATTCTTGTTTTGCAGGAGCGATTGGTTCTTTGAAGGGTCCTAAACATGGTGGGGCTAATCTAGCGGTAGCCAAACAAATGGAACTTGTTATTGATACTGTTGGTTTAAATGCAACTGATGAACAGATTAGACAAATTGTAAATGATATTTTAGATAAAAAATTTAATGATCAATCTGGTTTGATTTATGGTATAGGGCATGCTGTTTATACATTGAGTGATCCTCGTTGTCAAATTCTTTCTAAACAATGTAAGCAGCTAGCTATTGAAAAAGATAGATTAAAAGAATATGACTTATATCATCGTTTTGAAGAAATTGCGGTTGCTGAAATTGAAAAGAGAAAAGGTATTCATGTATGTGCTAATATTGATTTCTATAGCGGGCTCGTTTATGATATGCTAGGAATTCCTAAAGATCTTTATACCTTGATGTTTGTTATTGGACGTTCTGTTGGATGGGTTGCACATAATATTGAAAATAAACTTTATTCAGGAAGAATTATTCGTCCAGCAGGTAAATATGTTGGGGAAAAGAAAGAATATATTAAAATGGAAGATCGTTAAAGCATTGTTAAATCAATGCTTTTTTTATAAAAGAAAAGAGTTGCCAAGATGACAACTCTTATATATTTTATTATTCTTCGATAACTTTGATCCAACCTTCAGGTGCTTCAATTGTACCCATTTGAATACCTGTTAAAGTTTCATAAAGTTTTTTAAGAACAGGTCCGATTTCATCCATTCCACTTGGGAAACAAATTTCTTTACCATGATCATTGATTTTACCTACTGGTGAGATAACAGCAGCAGTACCGCAAAGACCACATTCAGCGAAATCTTTTACTTCATCAAAATAAACTTCTCTTTCTTCAACTTCTAATCCTAAGTATTCTTTAGCAACATACATTAAAGAACGGCGAGTGATAGAAGGTAAGATACTGTTTGATTTTGGAGTAACGATTTTATTATCTTTTGTTACGAAAATAAAGTTTGCTCCACCAGTTTCTTCTACTTTAGTTCTAGTAGCTGCATCTAAGTACATGTTTTCATCAAATCCTTGATTATGTGCATCAACGATTGCATGTAAACTCATTGCGTAGTTTAAACCAGCTTTGATATGTCCTGTACCGTGAGGTGCAGCACGATCGAAGTCTGATACACGAATTGTAATAGGTTTAACTCCTCCTTTGAAGTAAGGCCCTACAGGAGTTACGAATACTCTAAATTGATATTCGTTAGCTGGTTTAACACCAATAACTGGATTACTACCGAACATATATGGACGAATATATAAAGTAGCTCCTGAACCATAAGGTGGTACATAATCAATATTAGCTTTAACAACTTTTTCAATGGCTTCTACCCATTTATCTTCAGGGTAAACAGGCATTTCTAATCGTTTGCAAGAGTCAGCCATACGACTTGCATTTAAATCAGGTCTAAAGCAAACAACTTTCCCATCTTTTGTTCTATAAGCTTTTAACCCTTCAAAACATGTTTGTGCATATTGTAAAACACCTGCACATTCGCTAATAACAACTTTGTCATCAGCAGTAAGCACGCCTTCATCCCAAGCTCCATCTTTATAATTTGATACGAATCTTGCTTCTGTTGGCATATATCCAAAACCGATATTTGACCAATCAATATCTTTTTTTGACATTTTTAATACTTCCTTTCCTATATATATCTTTAGGCAAATTCTACGCCTCATTAGATGAAGTGTCAATAATAATTTATAACTTATTTTAATAAAAAATTATTAATTGTATTTTATTTATTAATAATATTGAATTGCAAATTTTCTAAAATTGAAATTGCTTTTGCCTGCATTGTTAAATCATTACTAGAAATACCTTTTACATCAATAAAGATAGGTGTTTCAGGTAGAGCGCTTTTAACAATTACAGCATTAGATAAAACACAAATATTAGAAACAACACCTACTAGAGTAATATTTTGGTAGTTTTTATCCTTTAAGTAATTTCCTAATTCAAGAGAACCAAAAGTTGTTTTTTCAATACAAATATCATATTCTTTTTTAGCAGTATTTACCTTGCCATATAGTTCCCAACCATCACTATTTTTAATGCAATGTTCAATTGGCAAATTCTTTCCTTCTTGAGTTTCTAAATAATTATTTTGATGTGTATCGAAAGTAAAAATAACATCATCTTTATTTTGATGATATTGATCAATTAAAGAAGCAAGATACTCATCCAAATCTTCAGCTTCTTTAAATCCCAAACTACCATTTACAAAATCTTTTTGATAGTCTACTACAATCAGTAATTTTTTCATAAAATTTCTCCAATCATTTTTATTTAATCTTATCATATATATTGACTTTGTAAATAAATATCATATAATATTCATATGAACATATATTCATATGAAAGGAGAAAAAATGGATAAAATCGTTAATAATGAAATTGTTGAACAAGTAAAGAAAGCAATGCCCGAGGAAGAATCTTTATATGATGTTGCTGAATTATTCAAAGTGTTTGGTGATTCAACAAGAATACGCATTATTTGTGCTTTATTTGATCATGAGATGTGTGTTTATGATTTAGCTGCTTGTTTGGATATGACTCAGTCAGCTATTTCTCATCAACTTAGAATTTTAAAAGCCAATAAATTAGTTAAAAATAGAAGAGATGGTAAAATGATGTACTATTCGTTAGATGATGAGCATGTAAAACTAATTTTTGAGGCTGGTTATAGTCATATCATGGAGGATAAATAATATGAAATATAAATATAAGGTTAATGGCCTTGATTGTGCTAATTGCACACAAAAATTAGAAGATGCTTTAAATAAAAAAGAAGAGATTAATGATTGTGTAATTTCTTTTGCAACAGGTATGATGACTTTTGAAAGTAATCAAGAAATTAATGATAATGAACTTCTTTCTTTTATACAATCCATTGAAGATGAAGTAACAATAGATAACCTCTCTACAAACAAAACACATCATCACAATGAATGTGGATGCGGACACCATCATGAACATCATCACGATGAATGTGGTTGTGGGCACCATCATGAACATGAACATCATCACGATGAATGTGGATGCGGACATCATCATGAACATGTGGAAGATCATCGTGAATTGGCTAATTCAATCAAATTTAATATAGTTGGTTTGGATTGTGCAAACTGTGCAAGTAAAGTAGAAGCTGAGATAAAAAAACAATCTTACATTGAAGATGCGGTTGTTAATTTTTCTACTCAAAAGTTAATGGTTAAAGTAAAAAACGATGATTCTTTAATGGAAAAGTTACAAGCTGTTGTTGACTCTGTTGAAGAAGGAGTTGTTTTATCAAAGGAAGATAATCAAAAAATATATAGTAAACCAAAATTATTTGATTTAAAAGAAAATATGGAATTGGTTGAAGGTGTTATTATTTTTATAGGGGCACATTTCTTTGCAGGTGGTTTTGCTACTTTCTTATATTTGTTTGCTTATTTATTAATTGGTTATAAAGTCATTTTAAAAGCAATTAAAAATATTGGTAGAAAAGACTTTTTGGATGAAAATTTCTTAATGTGTTTAGCAACTTTTGGAGCGATTGCTTTAGGTGATTACAGTGAAGCAATTGCGGTTATGCTATTTTATGCTATTGGTGAAATTTTCCAAGGATATGCTGTTAATAAGACAAGATCATCTATTTCTTCTTTAATGGATATTAAAAGTGAGTATGCTACAATTGTAAAAGATGATCAAATGATTCAAGTAACTCCTGAAGAAGTACAAGTAGGAGATACAATTGTTGTTAAAGTTGGAGAAAAAGTACCGTTGGATGGTAAAGTTATTAAAGGAAACAGTATGTTAGATACTGCAAGTTTAACAGGTGAATCAGTTCCTAGAAGTGTTGAAGTAGGAGATGAGGTTTTATCAGGAGTTGTCAATTTAAATGATGTTATTTATATTGAAGTAACAAAACCTTATGCGGATAGTACAGTAAGTCGTATTATTGATCTTGTTGAAAATTCTGCAAGTAAAAAAGCTAAAATTGAAAAATTTATTACCCGTTTTGCAAAAGTTTATACACCAACTGTTGTGGGACTTGCTGTTTTATTATTAATTGTTCCGATGATTATTTTACCAAATCAAAATTTCTATGATTGGCTTTATCGTGCATGTACATTCTTAGTTGTTTCTTGTCCATGTGCACTTGTTATTTCAGTACCTTTAGGTTTATATGCTGGTATTGGTAAAGCGAGTGCTTTAGGTGTTTTAGTTAAGGGTGGAAACTATTTAGAATTATTAAAAGATATTGATACTGTTGTTTTTGATAAAACAGGAACACTTACTAAAGGTGAATTTGAAGTTGTTGAAATTTCAGATGATTATTTATTAGAAATTGGTGCATATGGTGAATATATGTCAAATCATCCAATTGCTAGAAGTATTGTTAAAGCTTATAATAAAGAAATCGATAGTACAAGAATAGAAGATTTTAAAGAAATCGCTGGAAAAGGTCTTTCTGTTGTTATTGATCAAAAACAATATGAATTAGGAAATGAAAAATATTTTCATGAATTAGGTATTGAAGTGAGTCAACCTCAATCTATTGGAACAATTGTTCATATAGCATGTCAAAAACAATATTTAGGACATATCGTTGTTGCAGATGTTATTAAAGAATCTACAATGCCAGGTATTCAAGACTTAAAGAAGGCACATGTTTCAAATACGGTTATGCTTACAGGAGATCATTCAACTGTTGCTCGTGATATTGCTTCTAAAATAGGAATTGATCAAGTATATAGTGATTTATTACCACAAGATAAAGTTACACAATTAGAAAAATTAATGGGTAATGATCATGTTGTAGCTTTTGTTGGTGATGGTATTAATGATGCGCCTGTTCTTGCTAGAAGTGATATTGGTATTGCGATGGGTGGCGTTGGTAGTGATGTAGCTATTGAAGCTGCAGATGTTGTTTTAATGAGTGACGATATTACATCAATTGCTAAAGCCATTCAAGTTTCTCATTATACAAACTTTATTTTAAAAGAAAATGTTACTTTTACGTTATTAATTAAAATTGGAGTTTTAGTTCTTACTTTGTTTGGACTTACAAATATGTGGATGGGTGTTTTTGCTGATGTAGGTGTTACTTTAATTGCTATTTGTAACTCAATGAGAATTTTGTATAAGAAGTCATAATTTTGACTTCTTTTTTTTATTTTGTCCATACTTAAAAGGGTGATTAAAATGAATTTGCTTGAATATTTTGTTTTGCCCTTAATTTCTTTGATTGTTTTGTTTTTACTAACGAAATTAATGGGCTATAGGCAAGTAACAGAGTTATCTTTATATGATTATATAATTGGAATTACAATTGGTTCTATTGCTGCTGAAATGGTTATGGGAAGTTTTAATGATATTTTAAAGCCGTTGATTGGAATGATTGTTTATGGTGTTTTTACTTGGGGTGTTTCTGTTTTAACAAAAAGGTATTTAAATTTTCGTTTTTTTGTTGAAGGAAAACCTGTTGTTTTATTTGAAAATGATAAGATATATTTAAAAAGTTTGGATAAAGCAAAAATTGATTTGAATGAATTGTTGATGAATTGTAGAATGAATGGTTATTTTGAGCTTAACGAGTTAGATAAAATTATTTTAGAAACAAATGGGAAATTTACTTTTTATCCTAAGACATTGTCAAGGCCTTTAAAATTAGGTGATCTACATCAAGAAGTTCAAAAAGAATTTATACCAACAATTCTTATTTTACAAGGAACAATTATTTATGAAAATTTAGAATTGATTCATCATAATCAAAAGTGGTTAGAACAAATTATGAAAGTTCATGGAATTAATCTTCAAGAAATTGTTATTTTGTATGTAGATGGACAACAAACAATACATTTTTATTTAAAAAACGAATTAAAAAGGGATTTTATTTAATCCCTTTTTTGCATATCATATATAATTTTTAAACCTTTGAATGTAAGATCTTTATCATAGGCATCAATCAAATTTGTTTCTTGATAGATCATTCTACCTAGACCACCTGTAGAAACGACTTTTAATGGTTCAGGATATTGGCTTTTAATTTCTTCAATCAGTTTCTCTGTTAAACCAATATAACCATAAACAACCCCTGATTGCATACCTTCAACAGTATTTTTACCAATAATATGTTGTGGTTTTTTTATTGCTACTTCAGGTAGTTGAGCAGCACGATTAGATAACATTTCAGCAGAAATACCAATACCAGGAGCAATTGCGCCACCCATAAATTCACCTTTTGAAGAAATAACATCGAATGTCGTAGCAGTGCCAAAATCAATTACTAAACAAGCACAATGGTGACTATAGTAGGCACCAACAGCATCAACAATACGATCACTTCCTAAAGATTTAGGATTATCATATTTTACAGAAATGCCTGTTTTAATTCCTGGACCAACAATAATAGGTTCTTTGTGGAAATATTTACGAATGGAATTTGTAAAAGAATACATGATTTTAGGAACGACACTAGAAATAATAACATCTTTTATATCTTCAACGGTTACATTATAGGCGCTTAAAAAAGCAAGAATCATAAAACCATATTCGTCTGATGTCCTTTGCAGTTTAGTCGTTAAACGATAATTGCCAATAAGCTGATCATCTTTAAAAAGTCCCATTGTAATATTTGTGTTTCCCATATCTACAACTACTAGCATCTTTATTCTCCTTTAACTTTCATTAATTTTTCTAAAATAATATGTGCTAGATCTTCTTTGCTCATTAAATCTAAATAATCAACAAAGTTTTTTGTAATTAAAGCAACTTTATTTGTATCAGTTTTAAACCCAGCACCATCTTCAAATAAATCATTAACAACTAATAAATCACAATTCTTCTTAAAAAACTTATTTTGAGCATTTTCAATAACATTTTCTGTTTCCATAGCAAACCCACAAATAGTTTGTTTTGTTTTATGTTTTCCAATATAAGATAAAATATCTTCGTTTTTTCCTAATTTTAAATAAAATTCGTCAGCTTTTTTCTTTATTTTTTGATTGCTATATTCTAAAGGACGATAGTCACCAACAGCAGCAGACATGATAACATAATCTTGAAAATCAAAATAACTTAATACTTGTTTAAACATACCTTGTGCACTTTGAATTTTGATTACATCTACTTCGTAAGGAGCTCTTTGAGATGATGGCCCACTAATCAATGTGACATGAGCTCCTAATTGACGAGCAACTTTTGCTAGTGCATAGCCCATTTTTCCACTTGAATGATTTGAAATAAATCTCACTGGATCAAGTGGCTCTTGAGTAGGACCAGCGGTAATAAGAACATGCTTTCCAGCTAATGGATGAGGAGATGTCGCATATTCAATAGCATCAAGTAAATCTTCAATATCACTTAAATGTCCTCTTCCTTGATAACCACATGCGAGTTCACCAATTTCAGGTTCCACAATCTTAATATGATAAGATTTACAAATATCAAGATTTTTTTGAGTTGCAGTATTTTCATACATGTGTACATTCATTGCAGGAGCAATGATTTTTGGACATGTTGCTGCTAAAAAGGCGGAAGATAAAACATCGTCTGCTAAACCATGAGCAACTTTGGCAATAATATTTGCAGTTGCTGGAACAATAATAAAACAATCAGCATCCTTAACAATGTTAATGTGTTTAATTTGATAACCTGTTTCATCAAAATCATCAATTAAAACAGGTTTATGAATAAGTGCTCCAAAGGTAAGTGGTGTTACAAATTGAGCCGCATTTTTTGTCATAATAACTTCAATATTATAATTTTTCTTTTTTAAACGGGAAATAAGTTCACATGTTTTATATGCTGCAATACTTCCTGTTATACCAATAACAATTTTTTTCATAAAACCTCCAAGGGTGATTTTTACATCTATGCAACATTATAATATATTTTGAAATCCCATACAATGTATTTCATTCTTTTATTTTTTGGTTTTCATGATAAAATATCTTTAAAAGAAAAGAGGAGTGTTTATGAAGAAAATAGCTGTATTATGTAAAGATGGATTTGAAGAAATCGAAGCATTGACACCGGTTGATGTTTTAAGAAGAGCAAATGTTCATGTTGATTTAGTAGGGATGGATGATTTAAAGGTGACAAGTTCTCATCAAATTACAATTCAAATGGATTGCGTCTTTAATGATCAAATCAAAGAATATGATGGAATTGTTATTCCTGGTGGTTTACCTGGAGCAACAAATTTAAGAGATGATGCACGTGTTATTGAAATTGTTCAACAATTCAATCTGGAACATAAATTGATTGCTGCTATTTGTGCAGGACCAATTGTTTTAGCTAAAGCAGGTATTTTAAAAGATAAAATCTGTACTTGTTCTCCAGGTTTTGAAACACAACTTACCGGAGCTAATTATCAAGAAGCTATTGTTCAAAAAGATGATCATATTATTACAGGTAAAGGACCAGCGGCTGCCTTAGAATTTGGATATACTATTTTAGAAAGTTTAGGGTACGATTCATCAAACTTAAGACAAGGTATGCAATATGAATATCTTATGAACGTTGAAGCACATAAAGAATAAAATTGATAAATAGTAAAACGCTAATTTCGATAAGACCATTGATTTGAGAAAAGAAAATAATGAACATGGCAATGATTGAAAGACCGTAGGAAAACCATAAATAAATTTTGTGAGCTAAAATTGGCTCACTTTTTTGTTTATTTTTAATAAGATATGCTAAGAATAAAAGTGCAATGATAATGCAAGATAAAGGAATAAAAACATGTAAAGTTGAAAAGATTGGATAATTTTTATGATAGGGTAAAATTAATCCAATAAAAAAGAACAGAGAAAGAAAAATAATGAATTTTTTTAAAGAAGTTACTTTAAAAAAAGTTAAGCATAAAGAAAGAGTTAATAAAACACACCAAATGTAATAAAAAAAAGAAAATGACGTATTCATTAAACTTGTGTAGTTTTGATAAAGTGGATGATAAAAAAATAATAAGATGATTGAATAAATAAGTGTAATAATTTGCATAAAATTCCTCATTTCTAAAAAAATAAAAAGAAAAAACCTAAAAAATAACAATATATATAGTGAAGGAGGTAAAATAAATATGGAAAACAGTATATCACAAATTCATTTATTAAGTGTACACTTAAATGCTGAAAAAGACAGTGTTATTCGTAATTTAGAAGATATTCGGGCAGTCATGTCTGTTTCTTACAAAATTTGCGATAGTAATGCAATCAATTTAATGTTTCTAACGACTGTTAATGAAAAGGAACAATGTTTATTTCATCTAAAATGTGAGTATGCGTTTTTATGTCATGATTATCAAAATGAAAAAGAGATGATCATGTCAGCTGTAAGTGTTATTAGTCCAAAAGTAGAAGAAATTATAGCTTTGATGACATCACAAATGAAAAATAAAGCGAGCTAATTTCACATTTATCAAACCCTTTCATATAGTATAATGAGGTGGCATATGAAAGGGTTTATTGAAGTATATGATCAAAGAACACAATTTTTAAAAGATATTTTTTTAAGTCATGGTTATCAAATAAATGATAAACAAGCACAAAACCTTGATTTTTATGTTGTTAAAAATCAAAAGATAGATCATGACAATACGTTTTCTCTTAATAATATAAATACAAAATATATTATTAATAAAGATAAAGTTTTTAAACATTTAAATAATACTTTAACAGCAATGGGACTCTATTTAAAAATAATACAAGATAAAGAACATTATAATAATATACTTATTTTAGGCTATGGAGATTTAGCAAAACAGCTTGCAAATATTTTAAAAAGTAATTATGATATTACAATCTGTAATCGAAATAACAAGGATTTAGATGAAATAAAACAAATCTATCATCATTTGGATTTAAATGCTTTATCAGGAAAGTATGATTTAATTATTAATACGATTCCTGTTTGTAAAATCAATTATAAAAAATTAAAATATAAACAAATTTATGATTTGGCACAAACAGTTGAGGGTAAAGATTATCAATCACTAAGAAATATACCTAATTTGTATTTTCCATATGAATCGGCATTATTGATGTTTCAATATATTCACGGAGTGATGAGACATGTTTAATGGAATGAAAATAGGGGTTGGGATTACAGGCTCTTTTTGTTCGTTAAGTAATTGTTTGAGATTTTTAAAGGAACTAAAAAAATATCTTGTAGATATTTATGTTTTTATAAGTGATCAAGTGAATTCTTGTGATACACGGTTTTTTAAGGCGAATCAGTTAATCATAGAAGTTGAAAAAATTATTGAAAAGAAGGTTATTTGTTCAGTTGTTGAAGCAGAAATTTTTGGGCCACAAATACCCTTGGATTTAATGGTAGTTTATCCATGCAGTGCCAATACATTAGCTAAAATGGCACATGGAATCAATGATAATGCGGTGACAATGGCTGTTAAATCAACACTTAGAAATCAACACAATATCGTTCTTGGTTTATGTAGTAATGACTTACTTTCAACAAGCGGAATGAATATGATGAAGATTTTTAATACAAAGCATTTTTATTTGGTGCCAATGTATCAAGATGATGTAATCAAGAAACCAAATAGTTTGATTGCACGGCGAGATTTAATTATTCAAACGATGATCAATGCATTGGTTGATAAACAAATTCAACCTTTATTTTTAATGAAGAAAGAGTAAATGATACTTTTTCTTTTGTTAATAATTTGTTAGAATAATAGCAAAGTGAGTGTAAGAAGATATAATTAAGGAGGAAATAATGAAAAAAAGTATTATAAAATTGATGCCAATTGGTGGTCAAGCTGAAAACGGTAAAAGCATGTACTGCTTAGAAATAGATGATAATTGGTTTATTATTGATGCAGGTTATCGTTTTCCAGAAGTAGATAAATTAGGAGTGGACGTTATTATTCCTAATTTTGATTATTTAAAAGATAATAAAGATAAAATTAAAGCTATATTTATTACGCATGGTCATGATGATGTAATGGGAGCACTACCTTATTTATTACAAGAAGTGAATGTTCCTATTTATACAACAGATCTTACAGCTGATTTAATTGATCAATTATTACAAAGATATATGAGACATTCTCATGTTTCATATAAATATAAAATCAAAAGAGTAAATATGAATGCAACAATTAAAGTTGCTGGAGTTCAAGTGGACTTTTTCCCAATTACGCATTCTATTCCTGGAAGTGTAGGGTTAGCATTTTTAACAGATTATGGTTATATTGTCTATAGTAGTGAATTTATTATTGATTTTGGAGCACCTGAAAGATTTAGGTGTAATATTCAAAAGATGATGGAAATCGGTAAAAAAGGAGTTTTAGCTTTACTTTGTGAATCATCATATTCAAAAAATGATGGCTATACTTCTCCTAATCATAAGTTAACTGCTAAAATAGAAAGTATTTTTGAAGATGCTTCAGGACGTATTATTATTTCAAGTTATGCACAAAATGCTTTTAGAACTCAAGAAATTGCTCAACTAGCTAAAAAATATAATCGTAAGATTTGTTTCTATGGAAGAGATAAATATGATAATACCAATTCTTTAATGAGAATTGCTAAAAATAAGAAAAAACCAATCTTGGATATTCATCCAGCTTGTATTGGTGATAATAATGATATTCAAAAAAATAAAGATAATGATAAATTGGTTGTTTTATTAAGTGGTAGTCCTCGTCGTATCTATCATGATATTTTAGATATTATCGATGGAGGAGATGATAAGCTTAAATTACAAGATAGTGATACATTTATTGTAGCTTCACCTGTTTTACCAGGAACTGAAAAAATAGCTAATAGAGCAATCAATGAACTTTATAAAACTGATACACATATTCATGTTTTGAAAAACAAAGAATTGCAATCTATGCATGCAAGTGAAGAGGATATTAAAGTATTGATTCAAATTTTAAATCCAAAATATTTCGTACCAATCAAAGGAGAATATCAACATTTTATTGCTGCAAGTGATGTTGCTAAAAAAATGAATATAAATGATGATCATATTGCTATTGTTGATAATGGAGAAATGATTACTTTTAAAGATGGGAAATTACAAAGTTACCGAGATTCTATTACAATTGAAGATGTGATGATTGATGGCCTTGGAATTGGTGATGTTGGTGTTAAAGTTATTGATGACCGAAATCAATTACAAAATGATGGTGTTGTTATTATTGGTATGACAATTGATGGTAAAACAAGAGAAATTGTTGCCAATACAGATGTACAAACAAGAGGTTTTATTTACTTAAAGGATTCAGAAAATGTTGTAAAAGGAATTATGAATATTGCTGAAACTGAGTTAGAGTCTTATAAAAACAAAACGGAAGAAGATATTAGAGATGTACGTCAAAATATTAAAGATAAAGTGAACAAATATATTATCAAAGAGACTGGCAAAAGACCTGTCATTTTACCAGTAATTATAGAATTATAAAAGCAAGGAATATCTTGCTTTTGTTTTGTTTTTTAAATATGATATGTAAAGAGGTGATATGATGGCTAAGACCGCAAGAAAAAGAAAAAGTAAGCAAGAACAAGTGAGTGAAGAATTAAAATTAAGAATTATTTGTTTATTTTTCATTTTTTTAGTAATTATTGCTGCTATGCAATTAGGAGTGATTGGAGACCACTTAAATTATGTTTTTATGTATGTATTTGGGAATTTAAATGGGATTATTTATCTTACTTGTATTCTTTTATTAGGATATATTGTTATTAAGGCGGATTTTCCTAAATTTAATGGTCCTAAGGCGGTAGGTCTTTATTTGCTTTTTATTGGTTTAACTTTATTTATTTCTGCTACGCCATCACTTACAGGGATAAAAGTCATACAGTCTTATTTTAATCAAGTTCCTTTAAATAGAGGAGGATTATTGGGGGCAGTTTTATATGGCTTTTTAAGTGCATTGTTTGATTATATGGGAGCAATCATTGCAGCGGTTTTTATTGTTGTAACAGGAATTATTTTATTAGGAAGTAAGTTTTATTTTGAACACAAAAAAGAAATTCAAAAAAGAGCAAAAAATAATTTTAATAAAACAAAAGATTCTTTAAAACAGCATTCAAATTATTTTGGAAATTTCTTTAAGAAAAAACAAAATAAGACAACTTTTTTTGATGATGCTATTTTCGAAGATGATGAAACCCCAACGACTATATTTGAAGAAATAGCGAAAGAAGATGTGACTTTGCCACAAGCTTTTACTTTTAATGATGAACATCAAGAAATAGAAATTGTTGATAAAGAGCCACCTATTCCATCGGTGGATGAAGAATTAGTTCAAAATGATCAATCACAAATTGAAGAACCAGTCATAGAGCATACAAATAAAAATTATCATTTACCACCGTTATCTCTTTTACATAATGTGGTTAATAAAAAACAAGGTGAAAATAAAAATCATGCTGTAGAAAGTGCTGAAAGATTAACAGCTGTTTTAAATGAATTTGGAGTCCATGCTTCTATTAATAATATTTCTATTGGCCCTTCAATTACAAAATATGAATTAAAATTAGAAACGGGGACAAGAGTCAATAAAATAATGTCTTTACAAGATGATATTAAATTAGCTTTAGCAGCTAAAGATATCCGTATTGAAGCGCCTATTCCTGGAAAACCAGCGGTTGGTGTTGAAATACCTAATTTAGTATCATCAATGGTTTCTTTTAAAGAGGTATTTAAAAACATTCCTGATAAATATAAAGACAATAAACTTGTTGTTCCTTTAGGAAAGGATGTTAATGGTCAAGTCATTTATGCAGAGCTTAATAAAATGCCTCATTTACTTATTGCTGGGGCAACAGGTTCAGGTAAATCTGTATGTGTTAATACGATCATTAGCAGCATATTAATGCGTGCGAAACCGGATGAGGTCAAACTTATTTTAGTTGATCCTAAAAAGGTTGAGTTATCCAATTATAATGGGGTTCCTCATTTATTAGCACCGGTCGTTACTGATCCTAAAAAAGCAGCGGCCACTTTAAGAGAAACCGTTTCGGAAATGGAAAGACGCTATGATTTATTTGCAGGGGCAAATGTTAGAAAAATTGAAACGTATAATCAATATGTTGAAAAGAAAAATCAAGGAAATGATGCGGAACATCAATTAGAAAAACTTCCATATATTGTTGTAATCCTTGATGAAGTTGCAGATTTAATGATGGTAGCTAGTAAAGATGTTGAAGATTGTATTATGCGTATAGCTCAATTAGCACGTGCGGCTGGGATTCATTTAATTGTAGCTACACAAAGACCATCAACGGATATTATTACAGGTGTTATTAAGGCTAATATTCCATCAAGAATTGCTTTTGCTGTTTCTTCAAGTATTGATTCTAGAACGATTCTTGATTGTACAGGCGCAGAGAAACTTTTAGGAAAAGGAGATATGCTTTTTTTACCAATGGGATCGAATTCGCCGATTCGTGTGCAAGGAGCTTATGTTGATGATAGTGAAGTGGAAGCAATCACTTATTATACAACGAAACAACAAGAAGCCTCATATGATGAAAGATATACAAATGTAAAACCAATTTCTGCAGTAGCTGCTTCTAAAGAAGAACAAGAAGATGAAGAGTATGAAATGTGCAGAGCATTTGTTATTCAAGCACAAAAAGCGAGCACATCACTTTTACAAAGACAATTTAGAATAGGCTATAACAAAGCAGCCAGAATTATTGATCAATTAGAAGCGGATGGTATTATAGGTCCACAAATTGGATCTAAACCACGTGAAGTATATGTACGTGGCTATAATGAAGAAGAAATTTAAAAACGATATTTACCGTTTTTTATTATGTTAACTGTTTTCAAATGTTTTTTTTGATGCTACAATGATAGAGGGAAATTAAATGGAGGAAGAAGAACATGAAAAAATTATTCGCAAGTATTTTATGCTTAGGAATGATTTTTGGTGCTACTGGATGTACAAGTGGTGGCGATGATACTTATGAAATCGCAATGATCACTGACTCTGGATCAGTTACTGATAAATCATTCAATCAATCTGCTTATGAAGGTGTAAAAGAATTTGGTGAAAAAAATGATATTTCATATAAATATTATGCACCAAAAGATACTGATCAAGCTGGATTATTATCTACAATTGATGATGCTGTAGATAATGGAGCAAAAGTTGTTGTAACTCCAGGATTCAACTTCTCTGGGGCTTTATACCAAGCTCAAGAAAAATATCCTGATGTCAAATTCGTTACTATCGACTTTGAACCACAAAAAGATGGTAGTGGAGAAACAAAAGTTGGAGATAATACAGTAAGTTATTTATTCTCTGAACAAGAATCTGGATATGTTGCTGGATATGCTGCTGTTAAAGAAGGATATACTAAATTAGGTTTCATGGGTGGTATGGCTTTACCAGCTGTAGAAAACTATGGTGTTGGTTACCTTCAAGGTGCTAGTGATGCTGCTAAAGAAATGAATGTTAATGTTGATGTTAACTATACATATACTGGTACATTCTCTGAATCACCAGATATCAAATCTAAAGCTTCATCATGGTATGCAGGTGGAACTGAAGTCATCTTCTCATGTGGTGGACAAATTTGTAACTCAATTTTCGCTGCTGGACAAGAAGCTGGTAAATACACTATTGGTGTAGATACTGACCAAAGTGGTGATTCTGATACTGTTATTACATCTGCATTAAAAGATGTAAAAGGTGCCACTATTGAAGCATTAAATGCTTATAAGAAAGATAAATTCCAAGGTGGAAAAACAGTTACTTTGAAAAATACAGGTGGTATTGTTTATCCAGGATTATTAAAGAACTTTTCTAAAGAAGATCATGATGCTGTTGATAAAAAAATCAAAGATGGTTCTTTAGAATTAAAATCATCTGCTGATGTTGATGAAAAAACTGGAGATCCTTCAGGAATTTCATTTGATAATTTAACAGTTAATTTTGAATAAGATAAATTGGGGATGTTACGAAATAATTTAAAATCGTAACATCTTTTTTGTTATAATTTCAAACTAAAAATGGGGTATTGATATCTTATCAATGATATTTATTTTCTACTAATTAATTCCTCAACCATAATGTTTGAGGAATTATTGAAATTAGAAACAATTGCTTCTTATAGTAGAATAATTTTATTATATAGATATTTAAAATTCTTATTTTTAATATATTTTTCTTTGTTATGAAAAAACAAAAATTCTTTTCTATATTTATAAATTCATGTATAATTGTATCGAAAAGGGGGAAGCTTAATGTCATATGCAATAGAAATGCTTAACATAACGAAAGAGTTTCCTGGTATCAAAGCAAATGATAATGTTACCTTGCAAGTTGAACAAGGTGAAATACATGCATTGTTAGGAGAAAATGGTGCCGGAAAATCGACGCTGATGTCTATTTTGTTTGGTTTATATCAACCGGATGAAGGACAAATAAAAATTAATGGAGAACCTGTTGAAATTAATGATCCCAACGATGCCAATAAATATAACATTGGTATGGTTCATCAACATTTCAAACTTGTACATAACTTTACAGTACTTGAAAATATTATTTTGGGTATTGAAGAAACAAAGCATACTTTTATTCAAAAAGGTGCGGCAAGAAAAAAAGTTATTGAATTATCTCAAAAGTATAAATTAAATGTTGATCCAGATGCTTTAATTTCGGATATTACTGTAGGAATGCAACAAAGGGTTGAAATTTTGAAAATGTTATTTAGAGATAATAATGTTTTGATTTTTGATGAACCTACTGCGGTATTAACACCTCAAGAAATCGATGAACTAATGATAATTATGAAAGATTTAGCAAAAGAAGGTAAATCTATCATTTTTATTACTCATAAATTAAATGAAATTAAAGCGGTAGCTAATCGTTGTACAATATTAAGAAAAGGTAAATATATTGGTACAGTTGATGTAGCATCAACATCTGCTGAAAAATTATCAGAATTAATGGTTGGCCGAAAAGTTAACTTTATTGTAGAAAAAGATGAACCTCAAATTGGTGATACAGTTCTTGAGGTAAGAGATCTATGTTATAAACCAACTCATTCGTCCAAGAATGTTTTAAATAATGTTTCATTCAATGTACGTCGAGGAGAAATCGTTTGTATTGCGGGAATTGATGGGAATGGACAAACAGAACTTGTTTATGCATTATCAGGTCTTATTAAACATAACAGTGGGCAAATTCTATTAAATGGAGAAGATTTATCTCATGAAAGTATTCGTTCACGTTCTTTAAAAGGAATGGCTCATATTCCAGAAGATCGTCATAAACATGGTTTAGTATTAGATTATGATCTAGCCGAAAACTTTATCTTAAAGAGTTATTTTGATCCAAAATATCAAAATAAAGGTTTTATTAAATTTGATAAGATGTATGAAACAGCTAATAAGTTAATTGAGCAATATGATGTTCGTTCTGGTGAAGGTGCAAAATCTATTACGAGAGGAATGTCAGGAGGAAATCAACAAAAAGCAATCATTGCTAGAGAGGTTGAATCTAATTCGGACTTATTAATTGCTGTACAACCAACACGTGGATTAGACGTTGGTGCTATTGAATTTATTCATAAACAACTTGTTAAACAAAGAGATGAAAATAAAGCTGTCTTACTTGTTTCATTAGAATTAGATGAAGTTATGAATGTTTCAGATCGTATTTTAGTAATGTATGAAGGTGAAATCGTTGCTAATTTAGATCCAAAACAAATTGATGAAAAAGAATTAGGACTTTATATGTCAGGAAGTAAACGAGGTGAAGGATATGAAAAATAGTGAGTCAAAACAAAATCTGATAGCTTCTTTACTTGCTATATTAATTGGATTGTTTATAGGATTTATCGTTATTTTAATAGCAAATCCATCTCAAGCTTTTAGAGCAATGGGTATTATGATGTCTGGGGGATTTTATAAAGGATTAAGAAGTACAGGACAAGTTCTTTATTCTGCAATTCCAATTATGATGACTGGGTTATCTGTTGCATTTGCATTTAAATGCGGTAACTTTAATATCGGGACAACTGGTCAATATACAGTTGGTGGCTTTGTGGCATTATTTTTAGCCAATACGCTTTATCAAACTGTACCTGATTCATTATTATGGATCATTTGTTTAATTGCTGCTGGACTTGCTGGAGCAATTTGGGCATTGATTCCCGGAATTTTAAAAGCGTATAGAAATGTTAATATTGTTATTTCAGGTATCATGTTTAACTATATTGGTATGTATCTTGTTATTGAGGGTGTTAAAGCTTTTATTTATGATTCAGCTGGTGCTCGTTCTCAAACATCTAAGATTGCTGTTCCTAAAATGGGATTAAATCATATTTTCCCAGGCTCAGATGTTAATGGTGGTATTATTATTGCTATTGCATTATGTATCGTTGCTTATATTATTTTAAATAAAACAACATTTGGTTATGAATTAAAAGCATGTGGTTATAATCCAGAAGCAAGTCGTTATGCTGGGATGTCTGAAAAGAAAATTGTTATTTTATCAATGGTTATTTCAGGATTTTTCTCAGGTATTGGCGGTGGACTTGTTTATATCGGAGGAACAGGTAGAGCCTTTACAACTGCTGAAGTCACACTTCCAGAAGGATTTAATGGAATTCCAGTTGCATTGTTAGGAATGAACAGTCCACTTGGATGTATTTTAGCGGCATTATTTGTTTCATATATTAATGTTGGTGGAAACTATATGCAAGCATGTAATATTCCAGTTGAAATTATTGATGTCATTTCAGCGGTTATTATTTACTTTAGTTCATTTGCTTTAATGATCCGTTTATATTTACAAAATCATGAAAAGAAAAAACATAAAAAAGAAGTTGCTGTTGAAGGGGGTCAAGAATAATGGATATTATTTTAAATGTCTTAAATCAAACATTAGTCTTTACAGTTCCTCTTTTAGTAGTTGCTTTAGGTGGGATGTTTAGTGAACGAAGTGGTGTTGTTAATATCGCGTTAGAAGGAATCATGATTGGTGGAGCATTCGTGGGGGTTTATTTCATTTATTTAATGCAATCAGCAAACACAACAATGAATCCGCAATTATTATTGATTTTAGCATTAATTGTAGCTGGTATTTTTGGGGCTTTATTAAGTTTACTTCATGCTTTTGCAGCGATTAACTTAAAAGCCGATCAAACAATTTCAGGAACTGCAATTAATATGTTAGCTCCTGGATTGGGTTTATTCTTAGCTAAATTGATTTTCAATGGAAATTCAAGTGTACCTTTTTCAAATACATTTAGAATTCATGAAATTCCTGTCCTATCACAAATTCCAATTTTAGGACCTATCTTATTTAAAGGTGCTTATATTACAACTTATCTTGGAATTGTTATTTTGATTTTATCGGTTATTTTCTTAAATAAAACAAAAGCAGGATTAAGATTACGTGCTTGTGGTGAAAATCCTCAAGCTGCTGATGCTGCAGGTGTAAGTGTTTATAAATATCGTTATATGGGTGTTCTGTTATCTGGTTTTCTAGGTGGTATAGGTGGACTTATTTATATCATCCCAATTTCAACTGTATTTAATAGTGATGTTGGTGGTTATGGGTTCTTAGCTCTTGCAATCTTGATTTTTGGTAACTGGCAACCATATCGTATTGCTACTGCTTCATTATTCTTTGGAATTATGAAGACATTAGCATATACTTATACAGCAATTCCATTTTTATCAGCATTAGGTTTCCCAAGTGTTGTTTATAAACTTATTCCTTATGTAGCAACATTGATTTTATTAGCGTTTACTTCTAAAAATTCTGCTGCTCCTAAGGCTTCGGGGATTCCTTATGATAAATCAAAACGTTAAAATATTTGAAAGTATTGTTTCTTAGGAAATAATACTTTTTTATTTTTTTGATTATTTGTGTATAATAGATGAGAATGAAAGGAAATGATTATGGAAAAAGTTTATAAAATGCCAGGGTATGATTTACATTTGATCCCTACAAATAAATTTAAAAATATTACAATTTCATTAAAATTACAAAATACACTAGATGAAAAAACGGTTGCTAAAAGAACATTACTATCTTTTATGTTGACTACGGGTACAGAAAAATATTCCTCAACACAAGAACTTTCTAAATATTTAGAAAGCATGTATGGCATGAAATTAGGAGCTAATGTTGTTACTAAAGGTAAGAGTCATATTATTAATATTAATTCAATCTGTATTAATCAAGAATATTTACCTTACAAAGAAGATCTTATTCAACAACAAATCCAATTGTTAAATGATATTTTCTTTAAACCTAATGCCTCAAAAACAGCTTTTGATCAAACAATGTTTGAAAGAAAGAAAAAAGAATTGGTTGAACGTCTTATTAATAATCAAGATGATAAATTTTATTATAGTTTAGAAAAAATGTTTGAATATATGGGAAAGGGGACATGTTTAGGGATTTCTTCTCATGGAACTATTGAAGATATAAAAAAAATTGAAAATGAAGAATTATTTTCGTATTTTAAGGAATGTATAAAAAATGACCAAAAACATATTTATGTAGTTGGAAATGTAGATGAATCTATTGTTCATGTCTTTGAAAATTGTTTATCTTTTGAAAAGAATAATTCAATTTTTGAAAGTGTATATTCATTTGAAAAAAATAGAAAAGATTTATTAGAAATCATCGAAAAGCAAGATGTTACACAAGCTAAACTTAATATGGGATATCGTATATCAGTAAATTACAATCACCAAAATCATTATGCTTTTGTAGTATTTAATGCGATTTTTGGTGGAATGAGTCAATCTAAATTATTTAAAGTTGTTAGAGAGAAAAATTCATTATGTTATTATATTTCTTCAAGTTATGATGCTTTTAATGGTGTGATGGTTATTACAGCTGGCATAGAAGGAAAAGATTATCATCAAACCGTTCAATTAATTAAAGAACAATTAAAAGAAATGCAAGATGGTTGCTTTGATCAAGATGATATTGATATTGCAAAATTAATGATTAAAAATTCTATGAAAAAAACAAACGATGAGCCATTAAGTCAAGTTGCCGTTCAATACAATAGAGATATTACGGGAAAAAAAGAAACAAATGAACAATATTTAGAAAAAATTGAAAATGTTACTTATCAAGATATTGTAGATGTTTGTCAAAATATTGAACTTGATACAATATTTTTGTTGAAAGGGAGAAATGAGTAATGGAAAAAATATATTATCAAACTTTAAAAGAAACGTTATTCCATGAGAAATTGGAAAATGGTTTAGAAGTATATTTGTTACCTAAAATTGGTTTTGAAAAAACATATGGTTTATTTTCAACAAGATTTGGATCGATTGATACAACTTTTGTACCTTTAGGACAAAAAGAAATGATAAAAGTCGAAGACGGAATTGCTCATTTTTTAGAACATAAAATGTTTGATATGGAAAATGGGGATGCTGCTGATGAGTTTGCTAAACTTGGAGCAAGTTCAAATGCATTTACATCATCAAGTCGTACGGCCTATTTATTTTCAACGACAACAAATGAAAATGATTGTGTTGAACTTTTACTAGATTTTGTACAAAGTCTAAATATTACAGACGAAAGCGTAGAAAAAGAAAAAGGAATTATTTGTCAAGAAATAAAAATGTATGACGATGACCCAGATTGGCGTGTTTATTTTGGAGCTATTGCCAACTTGTATCATAAACATCCTGTTAAGATTGATATTGCTGGAACTTGTGAAACTGTTAATAATACGTATAAAGATATGTTGGAACTTTGTTATCAAACTTTTTATCATCCACATAATATGATGCTTTTTGTTGTAGGGAATATTAATCCTGAAGAATTAATAGGTGTCATTAAAGAAAATCAAAATAAAAAGCATTTCTTATCTGAAAATGTAATTCAAAGATTAAAAATAGAAGAACCAACATCAGTAGCTGTTAAAGAACAAATTGATACAATGCAAGTTGAAATGAATAAATTGATTGTTTCTATTAAAATTAATGAAATTCTTGATGATCCTCAAGATAAAATTAAAAGAGAATTAGCTTTAAATTTATTATTTGATTTATGTTTTTCTAAAAGTTCTTCGTTATATAACGAATGGTTAGAAAAAGGGTATATTAATGAAACATTTAGTGCAAGTTTTACGCAAGAAAGAGATTATGCTTTTATTTTAATGGGTGGAGATCAAGATGATTATGAATTATTACAAAAGACAATTTTTAATTTTATAGATCATGTTCAAGATTTAGAAATAGCAGAAGATGACTTTGAAAGAATTAAAAGAAAAACAATTGGAAACTTCATCAATAGTTACAATAGTCCAGAAAATATTGCGAATACTTTTAGCCGTTATTATTTTGAAGGGATTTGTTCATTTGATTTAGTAGATTATGTAAGTAAAATGACATTGGCAGATATAAATGAAGTAAAAAGATACTTTAATAAGGAATATGCTTCAAGCTATATTGTTAAAAAAGATAAATAAAGGGGTATATTTAAAAATAATTTATGGTATAATGTAATGCGACTAGAGAGTGTAAATAAATTTCCTACACATTAGATACGGGGACCTGATCTAAATAATGGTGTTGAAAGCCTATCTTTGAATAGGAATCCTAAAATTATTTAAAGGTGCCCACCTGTACGTAACAGGGATAATCTAAAAGCTCTCTAGTTTTTTATTTAAAAGGAGAAATCAAAATGGCAGCAATAGATCAAAAACTTATAGATAGAATAAATGTTTTAGCTAAAAAGAAAAAAGAAGGTACAATTACTCCTGAAGAATTAAAAGAACAGGATAAATTGAGAAAAGAATATATTAAGCTTTTTAGAGAAGGATTTAAATCTCAATTAAAAGCAATTAAAGTTGTAGATGAAAAAGGAAATGATATAACACCGCTTAAATTAAAACAAGAAAAATTAAAAAATTAAGGAATTCTAGTAGAAAATATTTAATTTTTATAGAAAATGTGTATAATATGTCTTGACTTATTTAAAAATGGGAGAAAATGTAAATGGATATTTCAAATTTATCAATCGCAACAATTAGAAGTTTAGGAATCGATACAATCAATAAAGCAAATTCTGGACATCCAGGAATGGTTCTTGGATCAGCGCCTGCTTTATATACATTGTTTAATAAAGAACTAAACATTTATAACAAAGAAGCTGAATGGATTAATAGAGATCGTTTCGTTTTAGCAAGTGGACATGCTTCTGCACTTTTATATAGCATGTTACATTTGACAGGGTTTGATGTTACAATCGATGATCTAAAGAATTTTAGACAATTGAATTCTCGTACACCTGGGCATCCAGAAATTGAAATGACACATGGTGTTGATGCTTCAAGTGGACCATTAGGACAAGGTATTCCAATGGCAGCTGGAATGGCAATGGCTGAAAAATTTTTAGCAAGTCAATATAACAAAGAAAACTTTGATATTATTGATCATTATACATATGTTTTATGTGGTGATGGCGATATGCAAGAAGGAGTTACTTATGAAGCAGCATCTCTTGCAGGTCATTTATCATTAGGTAAATTAATTGTTTTATATGATGCAAATAAGGTTACTTTGGATGGACCTTTATCAATGTCATTTAGTGAAAATGTAAAAAAACGTTATGAAGCTTGTAATTGGCAAGTTTTAGAAGTTAAAGATGGAAATGACATTAATGAAATTCATAAAGCTATTAAAAAAGGTAAAAAAGAACAATTCAAGCCAACTTTAATTATTGTAAATACAGTTATTGGATTTGGTTCAGCAAATCAAGGAACCAATAAAGTTCATGGTGCACCATTAGGTAAAGAAGATGGTAAAAACGCTAAATTATCTTATGGTTTTGATCATGATGAATTCTATGTACCTGAAGAAGTATATGAAGATTTTAAAAAGAAAACAATTAAAAGAGGAAAATCTAAATTTAATAAATGGAATAAATTATTCAATGAGTATAAAGAACAATATCCAACAGAAGCAAAACAATTAGAAGATGCTATTGCTGGTAAATATTCTTTAAACATTGATGAACTTTTAAAGAATTATCCTGTAGGACATAATGATGCTACAAGAAATACTTCATTAGAAGTTATTCAAGAAGTTGCTAAACAAAATCCAACTTTCTTATCGGGAACTGCAGACTTAGCTAGTTCAACAAAAACAAAAATTAAAGATGAAGATGACTTTAGTGTTGAAAATTATAATGGACGTAATTTAGTATTTGGAATTCGTGAGTTTGCAATGGTTGCTATTATGAATGGTATGACATTGCATAAAGGTGTAAAAGTTTCAGCTGGTGGTTTCTTAGTATTCTCTGATTATTTTAAAGCAGCAGTAAGAATGGCTTGTTTAATGAAATTACCAATTATTTTACCATTATCTCATGATTCTATTGCAGTTGGTGAAGATGGGCCAACTCATCAACCAATTGAACAGTTTGCTATGTTAAGATCAATTCCAAATATGCATGTTATTCGTCCAGGAGATGCCGTAGAAATGGCAGCAGCATGGAAATTAGCGATTGAATCAACTGAAAATCCTACAGCACTTATTCTTACAAGACAAAATGTAGAAACAATGGAAAATAGTTCTGTTGAAGGTGTAAGCAAGGGTGCTTATGTTATTGGTAAAGAAGAAAATCATTTAGATGCTATCATTATTGCATCTGGATCAGAAGTTAATTTAGCTATGAAAGCTAAAAAAGTACTTCTTGAAAAAGGTATTGATGTACGTGTTGTATCTATGCCATGTCAAGAATTCTTTGATCAACAAGATGAACAATACAAAGAAGCTGTTTTACCAAATGCAATGCGTAAACGTTTATCAGTAGAAATGGCTAGTTCATTTGGATGGCATAAATATGTTGGTTTAGATGGTATAACAATGTCTATTAATGAATTTGGTAAAAGTGCTCCAGCACAAGATGTTATCCAATCTTATGGATTTACTGTTGATGGAGTTGTAGAAAATATTGAAAAATTATTAAAATAAAGGGAGTACTCCCTTTTTTTTACATTCTTCCCTTGATTGTTATGATACCTTAGTAATAGGTGATTGAGATGAAATATGTTATATATGAATACGAAGAAGGTATAAAACAATTATTTGAAAAGTATCCAAATTTAAAACAATATTTTGATAATCTTACATTAGATAATGATTTTATGAATAAATTTATAAATTGCGTCTATAACAGTGTTGATTATATGAATGAACTTATTTATAAAGAATTGCACAATAGAAAAGAATATCATCGAGTTGGGAAAATGCATATATTTGAAAATGAACTTACACATGAAATAAGTCGTTTATATGTTGAAAATTATAAAATTATTATTGAATCGAAAGATAAAACAAACATATTCTTTGATATTCTCTATCATAATTTAAAAAGTTATGTTATAATAGATGAGAATTTGTAAGGGAGGTATTATCAATGTTATATGCAATTCTTGGATTAATCGTTGGATTAATTGCTGGGTTCTTTGCGTCTCGTTATTTCTTTAAAAAACAATTACAAAAAAATCCACCTATCAATGAAAAAATGATTCGTGCTATGTATATGGAAATGGGAAGAAAACCAAGTGAGGCTCAAATTAAAAGAATCATGGCTTCAGTTAAATCACAATATAAATAAGGGGATACCCTTATTTTTGTTTATATGAAAATATATATTACTAGACATTCCTTAACTGCATGGAACGAAGAAAAAAGACTACAAGGATGGAAAGACTCACCGCTTACTAAGCAAGGGAAAGAAGATGCTTTAAAATTAGGTGAATATATGAAAACTATACATATTGATCAAGTATATTCTTCGCCTTTATTAAGAGCAAAATCTACAGCTAAACTTATTTTTAAAAATGAAAATATTATTGAAGATAGTCGTTTAAAAGAAATGAACTTCGGTGATTATGAAGGAGAATATATTCAAGATTTAAAAAAGAAACATGATTATTTTTGTTTGTGGCATCAACCGCAATTGTCATTTTCTTTGCCAAATGGAGAAACATATGAAGAAGTTGTTTTTCGTTTGAATGATTTTATTTTAGAAAAATATAACGAAGATCCTCAACAAACAATTTTTATAACAATTCATGGTATGTTATTTACAATATTACATGGAATTTTTTTAGATTTACCTGTTGAACGATTAAATGAAGTTAATCAAGAAATTGTAAGAGGATGTTCGCTTTCGTTGTTTGAATTTGATGGGAAAAAACATAAAATAGATTTCATTGGGAAAGATTGTTTTTTAACACCTTTAAAAGAAAAAATTAGTTATAAATAAAAAGATTAGTTTAACGATCATAAACTAATCTTTTTTACATCCATTGAATTTTTGATTCAGTATGATTTTTAATACGTTTGATATTATCTTTATGTCTATAAACTAATAAGATAACAGCTACAAGCATGCATAATTTTGCTGTTATGGACACCGCTAGAAACGGTGTAATACATAAAACAATCAAAGCAGTAGAGATTGAAGATAAAGATACATATTTTGAAATTTTTAAAACAAGTAAAAATACAACAATAGCAACAACTGCATATAATGGTTCAATACATAAAAAATAACCTAGACTTGTTGAAACAGCTTTCCCTCCTCGAAATTCAGCAAAGATAGGATAACAATGTCCAAAAATACATGCTAATCCAGCGATATATTTAATATCAGGATTTAAATTGAATTTTAAAGATAAATAACTACTTAAATAAAATATAATAACTGCTTTAAGAGCATCTAGTACAATTACAGAAATACCTGCTTTTTTTCCTAAGACTCTGCCAGCATTTGTTCCTCCTAAATTGCCCGAGCCACTTTCTCTAACATCCGTATTATAAAATACTTTTCCAATAACAAGGGCAAAGGGGATAGAACCGTATAAATAACCTAATAGAATCAATAATATTTCATACATTTTTATCACCAAGCTAAATTATACAGTTATCCTATAAAAATGCAATTAAACTTTGAAAAAAAACAAGAGTATTGATATAATAGTTCAAGTATAACAAAAGGAGTGATTATATGGCAAAAAAGAATACATATGATGAGTCAAATATACAGATTCTAGAAGGATTAGAAGCAGTTAGAAAAAGACCTGGTATGTATATTGGATCTACAGATAGTAGAGGATTACATCATTTAGTTTGGGAAATTGTTGATAATGCAATAGATGAAGCTCTTTCTGGATATGGTAATTTAATAGAAGTCACTATTTGTAAAGATAATAGTATTATAGTACAAGATCATGGACGTGGAATGCCAACAGGCATGCATGCTTCAGGAAGGCCAACAACAGAAGTTATTTTGACAATTCTTCATGCAGGGGGTAAATTCTCTGAAGATGGTGGTTATAAGACTTCGGGAGGACTTCATGGAGTAGGTGCTTCTGTTGTTAATGCACTTTCTCATTGGTTAGAAGTGACTGTTTGTAGAGATGGAAAGATTTTTAAGCAACGTTTTGAAGATGGCGGAGAAACAATAGGAAAATTAACAGTTATTGGAAAAACAAAAGAAACGGGAACATTGATTCATTTTTTACCAAATGATCAAATTTTTTCAACAATAGAATTTAATTATAAAACAATTAGTGAAAGACTAATGGAAAGTGCTTTTTTATTAAAAGGCATCAAAATTGTTTTAAAAGATGAAAGAACTGGAAAAATGGATGAATTCCATTTTGAAAATGGATTAGAAGCATTTATTGATTATTTAAATACTAATAAAGATGTACTTCATCCAACAATTTCTATTGAAGGTGAACAAAATGGGATGGAAGTAGATATTGCTTTACAATTTACTTCTGGATATCAAGAAACGACATTATCATTTGTTAACCTTGTAAGAACGGGTGATGGTGGAACACATGAAACAGGTTTTAAATCTGGACTTACAAAAACATTCAATGATTATGCGAGAAAATATGGTCTATTAAAAGAAAAAGATAAAAATTTAGAAGGAAATGATGTACGAGAAGGGCTTTCAGCGATTATTTCCATTAAAGTTCCTGAACATTATTTACAATTTGAAGGGCAAACAAAATCAAAATTAGGAACACCAGAAGCTAGAAATATTGTAGATAGTATCGTATATGAAAAATTATCTTATTTCTTAGAAGAAAATAAAGAAATTGCAGATAATCTTGTTAAAAAAATGATTAAAGCTGCTCAAGTAAGGGATGCAGCAAGAAAAGCAAGAGAAGCAGCAAGAAAAGGAAAAGGTGCAAGACAAGAAAGAATATTAAGTGGGAAATTAGCTCCTGCTCAAACTAAAAATAAAAAGAAAAATGAACTTTATTTAGTCGAAGGGGATTCTGCCGGAGGTAGTGCTAAACAAGGACGAGATAGAAAATATCAAGCAATTTTACCTTTAAGAGGAAAAGTTTTAAATAGTGAAAAAGTATCCTTACAAGATATTTTGAAAAATGAAGAACTTGCGACATTAATCAATACTATTGGTGCTGGATTTGGTGCAGATTTTAAAGTTGAAGATAGTCATTATGATAAAGTTATTATTATGACTGATGCAGATACGGATGGGGCCCATATCCAAATATTATTATTAACTTTCTTCTATCGCTATATGAAAGATTTGATTACAGCAGGAAAAGTTTATATTGCTCTTCCACCTCTTTATAAAGTATCTAAAAAAAGTGGAAAAAAAGAAGAGGTTATTTATTGTTGGGAAGATTATGAACTTGAAGATGCTAAAAAGAAAATTGGCAGAGGATACAATGTTCAACGTTATAAAGGTCTAGGGGAAATGAATGCTTCTCAATTATGGGAAACGACCATGGATCCCGAAACAAGAACCTTGATTCAAGTTTCAATTGATGATGCTGCTGTGGTTGAACGTAATGTGACTGTTTTAATGGGTGATAAAGTTGAGCCAAGACGTGAATGGATTGAACAAAATGTACAATTTACATTAGAAGATAATTATCAAATTTAGGAGGTTTTTATGTCTGATAAAAAAATTGTAATGAATTTAGAAGCAATCATGGGTGATCGCTTTGGAAAATATTCAAAATATATTATTCAAGAACGTGCACTTCCTGATGTACGTGATGGATTAAAACCTGTTCAACGTAGAATTCTTTATTCAATGAATAAAGAAGGAAATACGGCTAATAAACCTTATCGTAAGTCGGCAAAAACGGTAGGGAATGTTATTGGTAATTATCATCCTCATGGTGATACGTCAGTTTATGATGCAATGGTTCGTCTTTCGCAAGAATGGAAAATCAGAGCACCATTAATTGATATGCAAGGAAATAATGGATCAATTGATAATGATCCTGCTGCAGCTATGCGTTATACAGAGGCTAGACTTTCACCAATTGCAAGTGAATTATTAAGAGATTTAGATAAAGATACTGTATTAATGTCTTTAAACTTTGATGATACAGAGTATGAACCAACGGTTTTACCAGCTGCATATCCTAATCTTTTAGTCAATGGATCTACTGGAATATCAGCTGGATATGCAACAGATATTCCACCACATAATTTACAAGAAGTTATTGATGCAACAATTCATCGAATTAAATATCCTCATTGTCATTTAGATAAATTAATGGAATTTATCAAAGGGCCTGATTTTCCTACAGGCGCTATTGTTGAAGGATTAGATGGTATTAAAAAGGCCTTTGAAAAAGGAAAAGGAAAAGTTATTGTTCGAGCAAAAACTGAAATTATTGAAGAAAAAAACATGAATCAAATTGTGGTTACTGAAATTCCTTATGAAGTCAATAAAGCTGAATTAGTAAGAAAAATTGATGAGATTCGTTTTAATAAGAATATTGATGGTATTTTAGAAGTAAGAGATGAATCAGACAGAGAAGGTTTGAGAATTGTTATTGATTTGAAAAAGACTGTAAATGTTCAAAATACTCTCAATTATTTTTATAAAAATACCGATTTACAAAAAAACTATAACTATAATATGGTAGCTATTAAGGATAAAAGACCGGTTTTAATGGGAATTGAAGAAATTCTAGATGGTTATATTGATCACCAAATTGATGTTGTAACACGAGCAAGTTTATATGATTTAAATAAAGCAAATGAACGTTTGCATATTGTTGATGGGTTAATTAAAGCAATTTCTATTTTAGATGATGTTGTTAAAACAATTCGTGCGTCAAAAGATAAAAGCGATGCAAAAAACAATTTAATAAAACAATATGCATTTTCTGAAAAGCAAGCAGAAGCAATTGTGATGCTACAACTTTATCGATTGACTAATACTGATATTGTTTCTTTACAAGAAGAAAAAGCAGAACTTGAAAAACGTGTTCAAAGATTGAATGAAATATTAGAAAGTGATGATGTTTTACGACAAGTCATCATTAAACGTCTTAAAGAAATCAAACAAAAATATCCTATGCCTCGTTTAACACAAATTAAAGAAGAAGTTAGTGAAATTAAAATTGATGAAAAAGCTATGATTATTTCTGAAGATATCTATGTATCTGTTACTAGAGATGGTTATATTAAACGTATTTCACAAAGATCAATGAAAGCAAGTACGAATATTCCATTTGGTAAAAAAGAAGATGATATTCTTATTTCTTTACATCATGCAAATACTTTAAATCATGTATTATTATTTACTAATAAAGGAAATTATTTATTTGTACCAGTTCATAAAATAGAAGAATTTAAATGGAAAGATTTAGGTAAACATGTAAGTTATCTTGTAAAAGTAGGTGCAGATGAAAAAATTATTTCTTCAATTCTTGTTCAAGATTTTAATTTACCTCTTTATGTTTTAATGGCAACAAAAAATGGTCAAATCAAAAGGACGCTTTTAAAAGATTTTGAAGTTTCTAGATATTCAAAAGCAATCACATGCATGAAAGTAAAAGAACAAGATACTATGATTTGTGCTTTACTTACTGATAACCAACAAGGAATATTTATTGTTTCTAAAGCTGGCTATGGTGGATTATATAGTGAACAAGAAGTATCAATTGTTGGTTTAAAAGCTGCAGGTATAAAAGCTCTTAATTTAAAAAATGATTCAATAGCAGCGGTTGATGTGTTTGATCCTTTAGAAAATTATTCAGTATTGATTCTTAGTGAAGACGGTCAAATGAAACGTTTAAAATTGAATGATATACCAGCATGTAAACGTACAACTAAAGGAACAACATTGTATAAAAATTTAAAAACGAAAACAATTTATGTAAAGAATGCATTTGTACTTTCATCTAAAGAAAGTGCTTCTGTCTATACTTCAAAATCTAAAGAGTATACATTTAAGCCAACAGATTTCAATAACGCTTCATTAGAATCAAGATTTTCATCGTTTATTAAGTTAGAAAAAGACGAAACTATTTTATGGAGTCAAATAAATCGAGTAATCACAACAAATGATTACAATGTAAAACAAGAAAATCAAAATTTACAAAGTGGTGTTATTGAATTAAAAGAAAGTAAAGAAAAAACTTTATTAGATGATTTTGATATTCAAGAAGTTCCTATTAAAAAAGAAACATCTAATTCAAAAAAGAAAAATACAATTAAATATGAAAAGATTACGTTAGAAGATATTTTAAATGATGATGAATTTTAAAAGAAGGATGATTGATTATCCTTCTTTTTCTTGTAAATAACATTTTAATAATTTAATTAATGCTCTTTTTTCTATTCGAGAAATATAAGAACGTGAAATGTGATACTCTTTAGCAATTTCTTTTTGGGTCATTTTTTTAGATGAATTTAGACCATAGCGTTTTATTAAAATATCTTTTTCTTTTGAAGTTAATACATCAAAACATTGAATAAGCTTTTGAAGATTATCAGCATCATATATTTGATCTAAAATAGGTTTTTCCTTATTATCAATTAAATCTTCTAAAACAACTTCACTGCCATCTTTATCAACTCCAATTACTTCATTTAAAGAAACTTCTTGATTTATTTTTTTTGCTGATCTTAAATGCATTAGAATTTCATTTTCTATACATTTTGAAGCATAAGTTGCTAATTTGGTTTTTTTATCAATACTGTAACTATCGATGGCTTTAATAAGTCCAATAGTGCCAATTGAAATGAGATCTTCCTGCAAATCTCTATTGTTATTATATTTTTTGGCAATATGGGCAACAAGCCTAAGATTCTTTTCAATAAGTAGATCTCTGGCGGCTTTATCGCCATTACATTTTTTTTGTAAGTAAAATTGTTCTTCTTTGAAAGTGAGTGGTAAATCAAAAGTTTTAGACTTGATATAAGATATAAAGTAAGCATTATTCAATAATGAAAGTAATAATGAAAATATGTTGATCACCTCATTATAATTAATGCTATTTTTGACAAAAAATGATAAATAAAATTAATATTTCTTTTGCTTAACATTTCTTTAAAAATCAAGTATAATAGAGTACAATTGTTATGTGATAAAGAGAGGTAATTTATGGAAGAGTTAAGATGTTACGGCTGTGGAGCTATTATTCAAAGTGAAGATGAAAAAAAGATTGGTTTTGTTCCTAAAAATGCACTAGATCGAAGTCAAGTATTATGTAAAAGATGTTTTCGTTTAAAAAACTATCATCAATTACAAGCAACAAATTTATCAGATGATGATTTTCTTGAAATTTTGAATAAAATTGGAGAAAAGGATTGTTTAGTTGTTTATCTTGTTGATTTGTTTGATTTCAATGGAAGTTTAATTCAAGGATTGGTTCGTCATATTAATTATAATGATGTCATTGTTGTTGGTAATAAGAGGGATATTTTACCTCGTTCAATCAAAGATACGAAAATTATTCATTGGTTGAGAAGGCAACTTAAATTAGAGGGAATTAAACCGTTAGATGTGTTACTTACAAGTGGAAAAAAGAATTATCATTTAGATGAATTAATGCAAATGATTGATCAATATAGAAAAGGTAGAGATGTTTATGTTGTAGGAGTTACTAATGTTGGTAAATCATCTTTAATCAATTCTTTATTGAAAGCCTATAGTGATGTTCAAGATAATTTAATTACAACTAGTGAGTTTCCTGGTACAACATTGGATCTTATTGAAATTCCATTAGATGAAAATTCGTCCATTTATGATAGTCCAGGTATTGTCAACAGACATCAAATAGCACATCTTATTGATGAAAATACATTAAAAGATATTTTACCACAAAGTGAATTACGACCTGTTAATTATCAGTTGAATTGTAAACAAACTTTATATTTTGGTGGATTAGCACGTTTAGATTTTTTAAATGGTTCAAAAACATCAATGACATGTTATTTTCATAGAAGATTGCAAATTCACCGTACAAAATTAGAAAATGCGGATGCTCTTTATAATCGACATAAAACATTAAAACCTGAAGTTGAAGAATTAAAAGATATTCAATCATTTAAAACATATCAATTTAGATTACCTGAAAATAAAGTCGATGTTGTTATTTCAGGATTAGGATTTGTGACAATTCATTGTCCAAATGCATTAATAGAAGTGAAAGCTCCCGAACAAGTTGGAGTCTTTATAAGAGAAGCGTTAATTTAAAGGAGGATATATTATGTTAACTGGAAAACAAAAAAGATTTTTAAGACATGAAGCGCATCATTTAAACGCTATTTTTCAAATTGGGAAAGATGGTTTACATGAAAATCAAATTATTGGAATTGATGAAGCTTTAGAATCAAGAGAACTTATTAAAGTAAAAATTTTAGAAAGTTGTCAACAAGATAAAAATGAAATCGCACAAGAATTATCTTTAAAAACTGATGCTGAAGTTGTTCAAATATTAGGGCGTACAATCATTTTATACCGTGAAAGCGAAAAGGAAATTTATCGTTTACCATGAAAATAGGAATTTTTGGAGGCTCTTTTGATCCTATTCATTTAGGTCATACAAGAATCATTAATGAAGCAATTATAGCTCTTCAACTTGATAAGATGTTAATTGTACCTACCAAACACAATCCTTGGAAAGAAGACAGTGTTGCAAATAATCAACAACGTATAGAAATGATTCAAATTGCTCTTAAAGATAATTCAAAATGTGAAGTTTGTACATTAGAAATTGATCGACAAGATAATGAAAAAAATTATACGATAGATACAATTAAAGAATTAAAAAAAATATATAAAAATGATCAGCTCTATTTTATGATGGGAATGGATCAGGCAAGCCAATTTGATAAATGGAAATCTGCTAAAGAAATTAGTGAACTTGTTCAATTAGTAGCTTTTAATCGAAAAGGATATCAAAAAAATGATGTTTTAAATGATTATCATTTTGAATTTATTCAAGCTGATTCAACGGCTGAATCAAGCACTCAATTTAAAGCGGGAAATAAAGAAATCGTTGATCGAAATGTTTATACATATGCATTTCAAAATGGCTTATATTTAGAAAATTTTGTTTCAGGATATATGAGCGAAAAAAGATTTAAGCATACATGTTCTGTTGCAAAACTTGCTAGAGAATTTGCTGTTGAAAATGGAATTGATGGTAAAAAAGCATATATTGCAGGAATGTTGCATGATATTGCCAAAGAAATGGATAAAAAACAAGAAGATGATTTGATGGAAAAGTATTTTAGTAAATATATTGATAAACCAAGAGCAATTTATCATCAATGGTTATCAACATATTTAGCACAAAAAGATTTTATGATTGAAGATGCTGAAATATTACAAGCAATTCGTCATCACACAACAGCTTCAACAAACATGTCCTTGTTAGATATGTGCGTATATTGTGCAGATAAACTTGATCCTTTAAGAGGATATGATTCTTCAAAACAAATTGCATTATGTAAGGAAGATATCATAGAAGGTTTTAAAGGAGAACTAAAGAATTTTTATAAATTTTCGAAGAAGAAAAATAGACCTATTGATAAATGTTTTTTTGATGTTTATCAAGTATATTGTAAAGGAGATTTAAATGGATAAATTAAAAACAATTGTAAAAGTATTAGATGAAAAATTAGCAGAGGATATTGTTGTTATTGATATGTCAATTGACAGTCCTATTTGTGATTATTTTGTAATTGCAAGTGCAAGTAACGAAAGATTACTTCTTGCATTAAAAGATCATATTGAAGATGCTTGTGATAAAGAAAGATACTATGTAAAAAATATTGAAGGTAGAAAAAATTGTAAATGGATTTTAATGGATTACGGTGATATTGTTGTTCATTTATTTGATCCAGAAGAAAGAAAAAATTATGGAATTGAAAAACTATGGTCTGATAAGCCATTTGTCCAAGTAGAGGATATTTTATAATGTCGTACGAAGCATTTGCCTATTATTATGATAGTTTAATGGATCAAAATTTTTATAATGATTATATTCAATTTATTAATGAGCATGTAAAAGATTATCAAACTGTATTAGAGCTTGGATGTGGTACAGGAGAAATTGCAATACGTTTGGCTCATTTAGGAAAACAAGTTTGTGCTACAGATATTTCAAAAGATATGTTAGAGGTTGCTAAATACAAATGTATTGATTTTAAAGTGGATGTGATGTTATCACGTATTGATATGTGTGATTTTGCAGTTGATAGTCAATTAGATCTTATTCTTTGTTTATGTGATTCTTTAAATTATGTTATTGATTTAAAAAATGTAAAACAAGTATTTGAAAATACGTATAATGCTTTAAAAAAAAGTGGATCATTTATTTTTGATATTGATTCTATGTATAAAATGGAAACAATTTTAAAAGATTATGATGAAGAAAATGATGAAGATGATTTTTATTTTCATTGGCATGTTGATCGTATCAGTAAAGGATATGTAAAACATAGTGTAGAAATTATTGATAAAGTAGAAAATGATCGAGTTTATGAAGAACATTATCAAAAAACGTATGATGTTGAAACCTATATTGAATTATTAGAAAAAATTGGTTTTAAAAACATTAAGTTATATAGTGATTTTTCTAAATACGATACTGAATGTGAAAGAGTTATATTTGTATGTCAAAAGGGGTGATTTTATGATAGGTATTATTGGAGCAATGGAAGAAGAAGTAAAGGCTTTGTTAGATAAAACAGAAGATATTCATGAAAATAAAATTTTAGATTGTGTTTTTTACGAAGGAAAAATAGATAATAAACAAGTCGTTATCTTACAAGGTGGAATAGGAAAAGTAAATTCTGCTATTTGTGTAACATTATTACTTACAAATTATGACATTGACTATGTTATTAATATTGGTTCTGCTGGTGGTTTAAAGGATTATCAAAATGTTGGTGATGTTGTAATTTCTAGTCATGTAGCATATCATGATGTTGATTTAACAGCTTTTGGGCGTCCTATGGGTGAATTACCAGAACTTCCTGTATTCATTCCTGCAGATGAAAATTTGGTTAATAAAGCAAAAGATATTCTTCATAAAATGAATATTCATGAAAATGTTGGATTAATTGTTTCTGGAGATCAATTTATTGCTCAAGAAGGACAAGTTTCTAAAATAAAAAAAGATTTTCCAAATGCATTATGTTCAGAAATGGAAGCTTCTGCAATAGGACATACTTGTTATAAATTTGGAGTTCCTTTTATTATAACAAGATCTTTATCGGATGTTTATGGTCATGGTGAATCTTCTATGCAATTTGATGAATATTTAAAAATTGCTAGTGAAAATTCGGCTAAATTATGTGTTGAATTAGTAAAAGCCTAAGGAGGTTTTTTATGAAAAAAAGAGAAGATATAGAATTATTAGCTCCTGCAGGGAGCTTTGAAGCATTAGTCGCTGCTGTTCAAAATGGCGCTAATGCTATTTATTTAGGTGGCCAAAAATTTGGGGCACGAGCGTTTGCTCATAATTTTGATTATGCTGCATTAAAAGAGGCTGTAGATTATTGTCATTTAAGAAATGTTAAATTATATGTTACTGTAAATACTCTTTATAATAATGCAGAAATCGATGAAATTTTTGATTATTTAAAATATCTTTACCATATTGGTGTAGATGCTCTTATTATTCAAGATATGGGGCTTTTTTCTCTTATTAAAAATCATTTTCCTGATATAGAGATACATATGTCAACACAAGCAAGTGTTAGAAATATTGAAGGAGTCAAATATTTTGCTAAACAAAATGTAGATCGTGTTGTACTTGCAAGAGAAATGAACATTCGTGAAATTGAAGAAATATGTCATAATTGTTCAATTGATATTGAAGTGTTTGTTCATGGTGCATTATGCATGTCATATTCTGGTCAATGTTTAATGTCATCAATGATTGCTAAAAGAAGTGGAAATAAAGGCGAATGTGGTCAACCGTGTAGATTGCCGTATTCTTTATTAGAAGATAATAAAATAATCAAAAAACAAAAATACTTATTATCACCAATGGATCTATGTACAATTGAAAAAGTACCTAAACTTATTGATGCGGGTATTAAATCATTTAAAATAGAAGGACGTATGAAAAGACCTGAATATGTTGGTGAAGTCGTAAAAGCATATCGTCAAGCTATAGATTATTATTTTGATCAAAAAAATTACACGCCTGATATTTTACAGATGAAAAAAGTATTTAATAGGGGATTTACACAGGGATTTCTATTTCAAGATTATCTTAATCTAGCACAAGATATACCTGGAAACCAAGGCATCAAAATTGGTAAAATGATTAATTATTCTAAAAAAAGAAAAATGCTGGATATTAAGTTATCAGATACCCTTTATCAAAATGATCGTATTTATTTTCCTAAAAATGATTTTACACGTACAATTACTAAATTATATAAAAATAATCGATTAGTTAATACTGCATATCAAGGTGATCTTGTTTCTATTGAAATGGATAAGTTATTGGATTTTCAAGATATTTATAAGGTTGTTGATGCAAAAATTGTTGAAGAAAATAGTAAATATATAAAAAATGAACATATTAAATTACCAATTCAAATGAAAGTTTTTGGGTTAATTGGTTTACCATTACAATTAACAGTGATCTATAAAAATAAAAAAATTAGTGTTAAAAGCGATCAATACATTGAAAAAGCACAAAACGTACCTTTAACAAATGAAAGAATAAAAGAACAATTATCTAAATTAGGAAATACAATTTTTTATTTAGAAAAATGTTCAATACGTTTTCCAAATGATGGAATTGTTTCCATTAAAGAATTAAATAATTTAAGAAGAGTGGCTATTGATAAACTTGAAAAAGAAATGTTAGATATGTCTTTTAGAAAGATGAATGATTTAGAACAATTTAATTGCCTTTCTAAAAAAAGAGAAGATCATAAGAAAATAGCAATTCAAGTATCTGATATTTCTCAACTTGAACAGCTTGATTTGCATGGTGTTGAGCAAGTATTTGTACCTTTTTACCAATATCAAGCGCAATGCGATAAATATATACCTTATGTGCCATTTTTATATGATGAACAAGATTTTATTGAATTTTTAAATAGTGTTTATTATCAAAAGTGTCAATCAATTCAAGTGAATGATTTTGGTGCATTGAATCTTGTTAATGATAAAAATATAGTCTTAGGATATCATATGAATATTACAAATAATAAAGCAATTCAAGAATTCAATTTACCATTTGTTGTTTCTTATGAAGCATCGAAAAATGATATACAATCTTTTAAAACAAATCAGGACATTTATTTTACAGCTTACTCACAAATTATTAATATGAATTTAAAACATTGTATTATTTCAAATCATTATTTTTCTAGAAAACAAAAAGGCTGTCATTTGTGCAAACAACATCAATATTGTTTAAAAGATAGAAAAGAAATGAATTTTAAAATAGTAACAGATCAATACTGTAATAATTATGTTTTACATACACATCGTTTTTACTTTGATAAAATCAATGATCTAAATGTGGATTATATTTTATTGAATTTTTTAGATGAAACATCTCAAGAAATTCAAACAATTGTTAATGATTATCTTAATATTACAAAACATTTATTATCTAAAAATAAGAATAATTATGATATTTTTCAAGGATATTTTACAAAATAAAAATAATTTTTATTAAATGTTTTTTTTAAAAATAATAATTAAAAAAAATATAATTGAATGTCTTTAATGAAAATGCTAAAATTTTTATATGGGAGGATTATTGTATGGCGATTGATACTGAATTAGCAAAAAGATTACGTTCATATCGTAATTTTAAACATTTAACACAAAAAGATGTTGCTGCGCATTTAAATGTTCCTCATTCTGCAATTTCCGATATAGAAAATGGTAAAAGAGACATTACTGTTAGCGAGTTAAAAGTGTTTTCAAATTTATATGGTAGAAGTGTAGAAGAAATTATGAGCGGGAAAAAATATGACTATTATAATATTGCCAATATCGCTCGTTTACTTACTGAACTTCCTGATGATGATTTAAAAGAAATCATGTTTATTATTGAATATAAAAGAAAAAGAAATGAAGAACGTCATTTGAAATAATATTATTTTTGACAAGCAAAACGTTTAAATTCATTCAAAATATCTTGATCTTTATCAATTAAAGATTGGGGTATTTTTTTTTGTGTTCTTGAGTCAAAAAAATCAACATGAAGTTTATCATCAACAGATACAATAGCATAACTTCCACATTGAGATTGCCCTCTATTAAACATAATACTACCAGGATTAATAAATATTTTATTCTTATATATTTCATAATGTGGGACATGTGTATGTCCATGAAAACAAATATGAATATCCGCTTTATTCATGTACTCAACTAAATAATCATATCCTGCATAAACATTAAATTTATGGCCATGTGTAATTAATATATTGCCTAATGCTGTTGGTAATGTTGCAGTTAAAGGGAAAAAACCTTGATCATGATTTCCATCTACAATAGCAGCAAATTCTTTTATAAATGGAGAATTTTTATCAAAACAACTATCTCCACAATGTATTTTTAGATCGCATTTTACATTTTCTAAAACTTTTTTTAATTCATCATCATAGCCATGGCTATCGCTTACCAAAAGTATCTTCATAAAAAACCTCCATTTTATCAATATAAATTATTATAGTCTAATTTTAATAAAAAATCTATTTCAAATCTATTTTCTGAAATGGAAAAAAAAGAGCGGAAAGGGTTTACATTTAAAGGGATAATTGATAAAATATATACAGGTTATAAATGAGAAGGAGTGTTAAAAATGAAACAAATTTTATTAGTTTGTTCAGCTGGTATGTCTACTAGTTTATTAGTAACTAAAATGGAAGGTGCTGCTAAAGATGCTGGATATGATGCAAAAATTTTCGCATTACCATTTTCTGATGCACCAAGAGTTTTAGAAGACGTTGATGTTATCTTACTTGGCCCACAAGTTAGATTCCAAAAATCTGCTATTGAAAAATTAGCTGCTGGACGTAAAAAAGGACCAATTCCTGTTGAAGTAATCGATATGAGAGATTATGGAACAATGAATGGTAAAGCTGTTTTTGAAATGGCTAAAAAATTAATTGGTGATTAATCACATAAAATAGTAAAAATTGGGGTTAACCCTTTAAAAAATTAGTTAAGGAAGGTATTTATTATTATGAAAAAAATTATGTTAGTTTGTGCTGCTGGTATGTCTACTAGTTTATTAGTAACTAAAATGGAAAAAGCAGCTGCAGCAATGGGTGATGAAGTTGAAATCTTCGCTTTACCAATTTCTGAAGGAGAAAAACGTGTTGGTGATGTAGATTGTATTTTACTTGGCCCACAAGTTAGATTCCAAAAAAATACTATTGAAAAAGCTATGGAAGCTGCTGGTGTAAGCAAACCATGTGACGTAATCGATATGAAAGATTATGGAATGATGAATGGTGAAGCTGTTTATAAAAAAGCTAAAGCTATGATGGGTGAATAATTCACTAGAGACGACTGTTTAACAGTCGTTTTTTATTTTAGTCTTTTTTAATTTTTTTTCATATGCTATAATATTCCAAAAGTATAAGGAGGATAATTATGGAAAAGGGTATTATTACTGTTGTTGGGAAAGATCAAGTTGGAATTATTGCTAAAGTTTGTACATATTTAGCTGATAACAAACTTAATATTTTAGATATTTCTCAAACTATTATTCAAGGATATTTCAATATGATGATGATTATTGAATTACAAAATGCAACAAAAGATTTTGGTGCTATTTGTGATGAACTTAATGAATTAGGAAATGAAATAGGTGTTAATATCAAGTTACAACATGAAAATATTTTTAATAAAATGCATCGAATTTAAAGGAGATTAGAATGATTAATTTATTTGAAGTTGCAGAAACAAATAAAATGATTGAACAAGAAAATTTAGATGTACGTACAATTACTATAGGGATCAGTTTATTAGATTGTATGGATCATGATATTGATGTTTTATGCAAAAATATATATAACAAAATAACAACTGTAGCAAAAGATTTAGTTAAAACGGGTGAAGAAATTGAAAAGAAATATGGTATTCCAATTGTTAATAAACGTATTTCTGTTACACCTATTGGTTTTGTAGGTTCTAATGCATGTAAATCAACAAAGGATTTTGTTAAAATTGCTAAGACTTTAGATCGATGTGCTGCCGAACTTAAAGTTAATTTTATTGGGGGATATAGCGCTATTGTTTCTAAAGGAATGACACCTGCTGAAAGACTTTTAATTGAATCTATTCCAGAAGCAATGAAAGTAACAAACAATGTTTGTAGTTCAGTAAATGTTGGTTCTACTAAAACTGGAATTAATATGGACGCTGTTAAATTAATGGGTGAAATTATTAAAGAAACTGCTGATTTAACAAAAGAAAATGACTCAATTGGATGTGCTAAACTTGTTGTTTTATGTAATGCACCTGATGATAACCCATTTATGGCTGGAGCATTTCATGGTGTAAGTGAAGCTGATTGTATTATTAATGTTGGTGTAAGTGGTCCAGGAGTTGTGAAAAACGCAATAGAAAAATGTAAAGGTGAAGATTTTGGTAAATTATGCGAAACAATCAAAAAAACTGCTTTTAAAATTACTCGTGTGGGTCAACTTGTTGCTCAAGAAGCTTCAAAAATGTTAAATATCCCATTTGGAATTATTGACTTATCTCTTGCACCTACACCAGCTGTTGGTGATAGTATTGCAGATTGCTTAGAAGGTATGGGATTAAAGAGTGTAGGAGCACCTGGAACTACTGCAGCATTAGCAATACTTAATGATCAAGTAAAAAAAGGAGGCGTAATGGCATCATCTTATGTTGGGGGACTAAGTGGTGCATTTATTCCTGTAAGTGAAGATCAAGGAATGATTAATGCTGTAGAAAATGGAGCATTAACACTTGAAAAATTAGAAGCAATGACATGTGTATGTAGTGTCGGTTTAGATATGATTGCTATTCCTGGTAAAACATCATCAGCTACTATTTCTGGTATTATTGCTGATGAAATGGCTATTGGTATGATCAATCAAAAAACAACAGCTGTAAGAATCATTCCAGTAACTGGAAAAGATGTAGGTGAAACGGTTGAATTTGGAGGATTATTAGGTTATGCTCCTATTATGCCTGTTAATGAATTTGATTGTTCAGAATTTATAAATCGTGGTGGAAGAATACCAGCACCAATTCATAGTTTTAAAAATTAGAGGAAACTCTAATTTTTTAATATATAAAAAATATTGACGATAATAAATTTGCATTATACAATATTTACGTCACGGGGGTATTATATGGATTATATGGATAGAGAATTACACGAAGAATGTGGTGTTTTTGGGATAATTGGTCATCAAGATGCATCACAAATATGTTATTATGGATTACATAGCTTACAACATAGAGGTCAAGAAGCTGCTGGTATCTGTTGTGAAAACAATGGTAAAATGATTTTTCATAAAGGCGAAGGACTTGTTACAGAAGTATTTAACCAAGATAAATTAAAAGAGTTACAAGGTAATTCAGCTATTGGACATGTTAGATATTCTACTGCTGGTGGAGGTGGAATTGCTAATGTTCAACCATTTGTATTTAGAACTATGCAAGGATCTATGAGTATATGTCACAATGGAAACTTAGTTAATGCAAATATTCTAAAACAAGAATTAGAAGAACAAGGAAGCATTTTCTCCTCAACTTCTGATACTGAAGTATTAGGGCATCTTATTAAAAGACAAAGTGGACATATGATTGATAGAATATGTACTTCTTTAGATAAATTAGATGGTGCATTTGCATTTTTAATCATGGTTGATAATAGAATTTATGCTGCAAGGGACAAATATGGATTACGACCTTTATCAATTGGAATTTTACCAAATGGTGCTTATGTGTTTGCATCAGAAACATGCGCATTAGATGTCGTTGGAGCAAAATTTGTAAGAGATGTTGAACCAGGTGAAATTGTTAGGGTAAAAGATGGAAAATTATTAAGTAAGATTTATACAAAAGATCCATTACAAGATAAAATATGTGCTATGGAGTATATTTATTTTTCAAGACCTGATAGTAATTTAGATGGTATAAACGTTCATACAACAAGAAAATTAGCTGGTAAGCAATTATATTATGAAAATCCTATCGATGCAGACGTTGTTATTGGTGTCCCAGATTCATCGATTTCAGCAGCAATTGGGTATTCAGAAGCATCAGGAATTCCTTATGAAATGGGATTGGTAAAAAATAAATATGTGGGTAGAACATTTATACAACCAACTCAAGAAATGAGAGAACAAGGTGTACGAATGAAGCTGTCTGCAGTATCGGCAATTGTCAGTGGAAAAAAAGTAGTTATGATTGATGATTCGATTGTACGAGGAACAACTTCGAAAAGAATCGTAAGACATTTAAAAAATGCTGGTGCAACAGAAGTACATGTTAGAATTGCTTCTCCAGCTATTAAATTTCCATGTTTTTATGGTGTAGATACATCTACAATAGAAGAATTAATTTCTAATAAAATGAATGTTGAAGAATTATGTAAATATATTGAAGCTGATAGCCTTGCGTTTATTAGTGAAGAAGGATTAAAAAAATCTATTCATTTTTCAAAAGAACATACATGTGGGTTATGTATGTCTTGCTTTAATGGAAATTATGTAACTAATCTATATGATTCATTTGATAAAGCAAATAAATTTGAAAAATAATTTATTTTGATATTATTCAACAATTATTGATCATATTTATTGAAATATTTCAATTTTTACTGTATTCTTTAGATGTTGGTAGTAGGATCATCTTAAAATTAGAGATATCCTAAAAGAGCGATATTTATTGGTAATTTAAAATAATGAGGGGGTTTCTCATATTTTAATTATCAAATGATGTGGGGCAAATTTTGCCCCACGTTTCTTTATATATTAGAAGTCAATTTTGGAAATATCTAAATCTGATGATGTATCAACATCATCATTTTTTATTAGAGCCAGCTGTATATCATCTATTCGCTTAGAAATCGATGCCAGACTATTAAGAATATCTTCTAAAATTACATCTTCTTCGACAATAATTGGTTCATTATTTTCATCAATAACAAGTGTAAATACTTTTTTCATTTTAATTTCTGTCCTTTCTGATACATGTAAAATAGTATGTCGTATCATCATTTAAAGTGTAGAGAATACAATTACGGAATCTTTCCCAGTTCAGATAGCCATTCGAAGCATGTTTGATAAGTTTAATAGTCTTATTTCTGTTTTCAATGATGGTAGTGTTCATTCTTCTTTTTGATTTGTCATCTACAATGATAAAGCTAATGTTGCATTTGGAGATTTAAGATCCTTTAGAACATTGGATACAGTAACAATAGAGAGTCTACCTCCAAAAAAAAGAAATATAATCAATAATAAAGGAAACATGAGAATACGATAAAAAATCTTTATTTTTTAAAACATCAATGATGATATCAAAAGAAACAATGGAATAAGGAACCGTATCTTCAATCAGGACAGCATGGGTAGAATTACAAGATGGGCATTTAAGGCGTAATATTCTGATGGTATGATTTCGATCAAAGATATCGACATAGCGGTCATAGTAGGCATGAATGATCAAACCGTTGGAATGACAAGGAAAATGAAATGTTTTGTGGATTTGAAAATACATTTGAATCATTTGATAATTTAAAACAAGCGATGATAGATCATATTCCTTATCATAATAATTTTAAAATTACAGTAAAGAAAAAAGGCTTAACTCCTTTACAAATTAGGAATCAAGCCTTATCATTAAATTAATTATTTTTTTGTCCAACAAAGTCGGTTCAGTATAATGCCCCTGGATTATTTATAGCTTGAGAAATACCCACGATTTTTTAGTTACTCTATTTATTTTTAATATTGCTTTTTATTTTAACAACATTATATACAAATAAATAAAATATATTTGCACTCATTGAAATGATTTTTTATATTACTATAATACTTGTTGTTTTACTGCTTGGCATTCTAGATGTTAAAAATAGAAATCATTTAGTATAAGATTAAAATGTACAAATTGAAGTTGTTAATTTACAAATTATTTTGTATGAAATCGAAAAGGGTAAGTTATTTATGAAAATAAATTTAATAGTTTTTGTTATAAGTGATAATATTTGAAAACAAATTACAAAATTTGAATTCGAGTAGATTAAATTGCTTAAAAAATATAAACTTATTATAGTAGATAAAAGATAAAGGAGAATTTCAAATGAAAAAAATCATGTTAGTTTGTTCGGCTGGAATGTCGACAAGTTTATTAGTAACAAAAATGGAACAAGCAGCAGAAAAAGTAGGAGATGAAGTAGAAATCTTTGCTCTTCCAATGTCTGATGGAATTAACAGACTTTCAACTGTGGATTGTGTTTTACTTGGCCCACAAGTTAGATTCAATTTAGGAAAAATTAAAGAAGAAGCTGCTAAAGTCAATCCAGGACTTCCAGTAGATGTTATTGATATGAAAGATTATGGAATGATGAATGGTGAAAAAGTATACAATTATGCTAAAAAACTAATGGATGAATAAATTTTAATAAAAATACTATTATAATTTTTAAGATCTATTATTTATAGAAGGAGAATAATTTACATTTTGCATTTATTCTCCTTTTAAATTTTAACTATTAGCAAAGTAATGTAATTTGCCTAGAAGGCGTCGAAACAGAAGTTATGAATAGTCAAAAAATATTAGCCAATTTGGTGGGGGTATAGATTATATAACTTTTAGGACTAATTTCAAGAATAAAAATCCCGTTCATTGAAAAATTAAAATAAAAGAATAAAATATAAGAGGAGTAAAAAGATTGCTCTAATTAGTTTATCGTATTACATAGAAAAGTAATCACAAACTTTCCAGGCTGGTGATTACTTTTTTTCTTTTCAATCTTTTAAACGTTTTAAACTTTTTAAAAATAAGAAAATAAAAACAACTTGCTTATTTTCCTGTTTTCAAAATTTCTAATTTGTGGTAAAATTAATTTGCTGATGGCAAAAAACTAGTGTATTTAGCACTAGGATAGTTATTGTTTAAAATTAATCAAATCAAATTTGCGTCTAGTTTAAACAGCGCGAATATGACAGAAAAACTATATTAGAAAAAAATTCTCAATCCAAAATTTCGAAGTGTAGAATATATTATTGCCGTTAGCAAAAAGGACATTAAGTTGTCCTTTTTATTTTTGCACCTTTTTCTAATTTTTAACTTTTTGTTTTACATCCTCCTTACTATTCTACTTAAATTCATATTCTTTTAAATGAAGTCCATCAACTATTGTCAATTCAAAATACATTTCATAAAAATACTGATTAAAAATTATCATTATCATCTTATATCCATTTATATCAATTCTTTTCATTGTGTCAAAAACAATGTTTATTTTGTCAACATAATATACATCCTCTTTTTCAATATTTTCTTCAATATTATCTCCAACATTTTTATCAATTCTTACAATGTTTTCTACATTATTTTTCTCTATGTTTTCAAATACATTCTTTTCAAAAAAGTTTCACGACAAAGTCTTTTGAAATAACATTAATTTCGAAGGTTACTCTTATAGTATGACGAAATAATTTTGGATAGGTTACACTTTATTGGACAATTCTAAAGAGAACTGTTTATAATAAATAAAAATGAAATGAGGTAACCAAAATGGCAAGAAAAAGAAGAAATTACACTGATGAATTAAAAAAGAAAATTGTTGAATTGTATAATAGTGGAAAACCAAGGGCTAAACTTGTAAGAGAGTATGAGTTAACACCATCGGCTTTATCATCATGGATCAATAAATACAATAATTCAGGTTCATTTAAAGCAGAAGATAACAGAACTCCTGAAGAAAATGAATTAATCAAACTTCGTAAAGAAAATCAACGATTAAAAATGGAAAATGACATTTTAAAGCAAACAGCGCTGATTATGGGACGAAAATAAATGTTATTTTATTCAATTCGTATAAATATCCAATCAGCGCGATGTGTAAATTACTCAATATTTCAAGCTCATCTTTATATTACGCTAAAAATAAACCTGCAAAAAAATATAACGCAGAAGAAGAACTAACACAACATATTAAAGAAATATTTAAAAATAGTCGTAATAACTATGGATCTAGAAAAATCAAAGTTGAATTAAAGAAAAAAGGTATTATAGCCAGTAAGCGACGAATTAGACGTATCATGAAGGAAAATGGCTTTGTATCAACGTACACAGTCAAACAATATAAAGTGCATAAACAGACATGCAATAACGATAAAATAGATAACAAGTTAAAACGAAATTTCAATCAAGAAGAAAGAATGAAAGTAATTGTAAGTGATTTAACTTATGTCAATGTTGCAGGAAAATGGAACTACATATGTTTAATGTTAGATCTATATAACAGGGAAATTGTAGGCTATGCAGCAGGAAAACATAAGGATGCTTATTTGGTTAGAAAAGCAATAACTACAATAAAATATGATTTAAATAAAATTGAAATATTTCATACAGACAGAGGAAATGAATTTAAAAATAATATTATAGATGAAGTACTAGATACTTTTAAAATAGATAGGTCACTTAGTGCTAAAGGATGTCCATATGATCATGCAGTAGCAGAAGCAACCTATAAGATAATAAAAACAGAATTTGCATTTAATAGAATATTTAATGATTTTGAAGAATCAGAAAGAGAATTGTTTGATTATGTAAATTGGTAAGGAGTGTGTTAAGTATGTTATCTAAAAGTGAATGTAGAAGTTATTTAAATGATGTTAAACAATATCTTAATCTTACTACTTTTTGTAATGAGTTAGGTATTGCAAGACCACATTTAACAATGTTTTTAAAAGATTATCATTATGATCATTATCTAAACGTAGAAAAGGCTAATTTATTAGTTGAATCAATTAAATCAAAATTTTAAAAGCAGTTTAAGAGTACTTCGCATAATGTATATTATATAACTTTTATAGTATATATAAATAGTTTTTTATTATTTTAACTATTTATATACTTGTATTAGATAATAATAAAATATGTGCATAACATGACAAGTATTACGGAAATAAACATAACAAATATGAATATAAGTTTATTATTACTTTTAAGATTTTTATATAAAGCTAGAAATGAAACGATAAATAATAATATGGATATAAGATAAAATGAATATAAAATAACATTACTGTGCATTTGAATTGCAAATATAAATAATAAAACTCCTAATAAATCCGCAAATAACGAATAAAGAATGATTTTTCTATTTTCCATTTTTCTATCCCTATTTTAATAATTCTAATATAGATGAACCTATACCATTATATTTAACATTGAAGTTATAGCAAATTGTAGAACCGATAATTCCAAAAGAATCACCATCATTTAATACTTTCATTTCATTAAATTGTTTTGAATAAATTATAAGTGGTACTTGTTCACGTGTATGATCTGTTCCTCTATATGTTGGATCATTTCCATGATCAGCAGTAACCATTAATAAATCATCATTTTTTAATTCGTTTATTAATTCTCCTAATTGTACATCGAATTCTTCAATTGCTTTTCCATAACCAGCAGCATTTCTTCTATGCCCATAGACCGCATCGAAATCAACTAAGTTAATAAATGCTAAACCATTAAAATTGTCACTTGCTAATTCAATAGTTTTATTCATACCATCTTCATTACTTACTGTTTTAATTTTTCTTGTAATCCCTTGATCAACAAATATATCTGGTATTTTACCTACACCTATAACATCTAATCCCGCATCTTTTAAAGAATCAAGCGCAGTTTTAGAAAATGGGGCTAATGCATAATCATGTCTATTAGATGTACGAGTAAAATGTCCTTCTTTTGTTCCTATATATGGTCTAGCGATAACTCTACCAACCTTCCATTTATCATCCATAGCTATTTCTCTAGCAATTTGACATGCATGATATAATTCTTCTAATGGGATAATATCTTCATTTGCAGCAATTTGAAAAACAGAATCGGCAGAAGTATAGACTATCCAATCCCCCGTTTTGATTTGATGTTCTCCATACATATCTAGAATTTTAGTACCACTACATGCAATATTTCCTACACATTTTCTACCAGTTTTTTTCTCAAATAGGTCAATAAATTCTTTAGGAAAACCGGTATCTGTAAATGTAATAAAAGGTTTTTCTGTTTTAAGCCCCATCATTTCCCAATGTCCAGTCATTGTATCCTTACCATTCGATGCTTCATTTAATTTTAAAATATAAGCTTGTGGGTTTTGTGTTTTAGCAACACCTTTAAAATCACCTAAATTACCAAATCCTAAATTTTGCAATGTTGGTATATTTAAACCATCACATATTGAACAAATATGACCAACGGTATTTGCTCCAAAATCATTATATTTTTTTGCGTCTTTTGCATTTCCAATTCCCATTGAATCACAAACAATGAGAAAAATTCTATTAAATTTCATGAATACTATCTCCTTTTTTTGTTTTTGCTCTTAAATGATATTTATTATAATCATCAATAATTTTATTATTTGAAACATGAGTATAAATAGTGGTTGTTGAAATATCACTATGCCCAAGTAATTCTTGTATAGAACGTAAATCAGCACCATTTTCATACAAGTGAGTTGCAAATGTATGTCGAATAGTATGAGGCGACACTTTCTTTTTGATATTTGCATTTATACATGCTTCTTTTAGGATTTTATAAAAATACTCACTAGATATTTTATTTAAATGATTATTAAAAAACAAGTAATCATTATCTTTAAAATCTAATTTAGGGTATCTAAAATCATAAATATAACATGATAAAATTTCACATACATAGTCATTTAAAGGCAAAAGCCTTTCTTTATCCCCTTTTCCAATTACGTTTAAATATTTCATTTTTAAATTAAGTTGTGATAATTTTAAATTACACAATTCAGAAACTCTCATACCTGTTGCATATAATAGTTCTAGCATAGCTCTCGTTCTAGCATTTTTAAAATTATCCATTTCAATACTATCAAGTAATGTTTTTATTTCTTCCATATTTAAAATCTGTGGAAGTCTTTTAGTGTTTTTTGGTAAATCAAAAGTCTCCATAAGATTTTTTTTAACAATTTCTTCTTTCATCAAAAATTTATAAAATGAGCGTAGTGAAACCATTTTTCGTGATAAAGAAGATGCTGCTAAAGATGTAAATTGTTGTAAATATCTTCTAATCATATCTTTATCAATTTGATTGATTAAAACAACTTGATTTTGTTTTTGAATATAGTTTATAAAATGTTCAAGATCTCGCATATAATTTTTTAATGTATTATCTGATACCTTTTTTTCTATTAATAAATATTGTTTATATTCGTTAAGTGCATCATATATGTTCATATTACCACCATATTTATTATATCACGAATGATTATTGAAGAAAAATTTTATATAAGGTAAATTTTTAACAGTGCAGATATGAATATTAAAAAACATATAATAATTAAGTAATTTAAAATATAATTAAATAAATATTTTAAACTGAAGTTATCTTTTTGTATGAAAGTTAATTTGAAACTTTGTATAGAAAGATAAGTTGACATAAAAGACATCACATACGTAATTAAAATTTCAATAATCATTTGAGGTAATACAATAATAAAAATATTATGAAACGAAAGAAGCGATTGATAATATTTAAAAATAAAAGAAATAATACATAAAATTCTATAAATGATTCCAATTGATATAACTGGAGCACCAATAAAACTTGTTGCTGAAACCATGATGATTATTATGTACATAAATGTACATAATAGATATGAATTTAGTTGATGTGTTTTAAAGAATATGAGATCAACCGAAATTTTATAAAGAGAATATTTATTTAATGAAAAAAATATAATTGAAATAATTGTTGAACAAAGAAAATTTAAGAATAAATATTGATGTAAATACATATTTTTCTTTTGAATAAAAAAAGACATCATATCTCCTCCTATAGCATAGGATATGATGTATTCTTTTTTTTATGATTATTCTTTTCTGTACTTGTTTTTTGATTTATTTAATAAAGCAGAAGCCGTTGTCAAATGATATTTATTCTCACTATTAATTTTATTGATTACAGCATCTGTTGTTTTTATTTTATTTTTCTCAATATTTTTGTCAAATAGACTTACTTGTTTTTTATAACTGCTTCGATTGATAACATTATTTAACGAAACTCCAATAAGTCTAAGAGGTTTTCCACTATAATTTTTATCAAATAAGTATTTTGCAGTAGAAAGTATTATCTCATATTCATTGATATAATCAATTAAAGGAGTTTGTCGAGTAACTGACTCAAATCGAGAATACTTAATCGTAATACTGATCGAATTGCCAATCAAATTTCTTTTTTTTGCTCTAAATGAAACTCTAGAACATAATATACGTAAAGTTTCATAAATAGTCTCTATATCATTTGTATCGTATTGTAAGGTTGTTGAATTACCTACAGATTTTAATTCGTTTTTTTCAGTATTTACTTTAGAAATATCTATTCCATTGGCTTTTCTATATAATAGAAGTGCATTTTTCCCAATAATCTGACGTAATTTATTATAGTTATCATAATTAGCTACATCTCCAATAGTTAAAATGCCCATTTCTTTGAGTTTAGGTGCAGTTTTTTTACCGATTCCAAACATTTCAGAAACATCAAGGGGCCAAAGTAAGTGTTTATAATTAGATTTATTTAAAATGGTAATACCCATTGGTTTTTTCATATCACTAGCCATTTTAGCCATAAATTTATTAGGAGCAATTCCAATAGAACATTTTAGTTTTAATGTATTTAAAACATCATTTTGAATGATTTTTGCAAGTTTGTAAGGATGAATATTATGTTCGATAATGTAATTAGAAAAATCAACATAACATTCATCAATACTTGCTATTTCTAACAAAGGACTATATGTTGAAATCAATTCAAAAAATTGACTTGATAAACGTCTATATAAATCAAAATTTACGGGTTTTATGATTAAATTTTTACATAATTGTTTAGCTTGAAATAATGGCATTGCAGAATGGATTCCATATTTTCTTGCTTCATATGAAGCAGTAGAAACAATCGCACGCCTATTATTTCCAGATATTACTAAAGGTTTTCCTTCCAAAGAAGAATCATTTGCCATTTCAGCACTTGCATAAAATGCATTTAAATCTATATGAAATATAATTTGCATATAGCAGCTCACTCCCTTAGCAACATTGTAACATATTTTAATTATAAATAGTGCCCTTTATTTGCTAATGCTGTTTTATGTGCTAATCTCAATTTATCGGCAATCATCGCAATAAATTCAGAATTTGTTGGTTTAGATTTGGAAGCAGATACTGTGTATCCAAAGATATCATCAATGGCCTCAGTATTTCCTCTATTCCATGCAACTTCGATTGCATGTCGGATAGCTCTTTCTACTCTTGAAGAAGTGGTATTATAATTTCTTGCAATTTCTGGATATAGTACTTTCGTTACTTGACCTAAAATATCAATATTATCATATGTTTTCATAATTGCTGTTCTTAAATACATATATCCTTTTATATGAGCAGGAATACCCACTTCATGTAAAATTTCTGTGATTTCATTTTCGATTTTAACTTTTTGAATTTTTTCAGTTTCATTAACATGAGTCTCATTGATTTTTGTCTCATCTGAAAAAACGCGTTTAATAACATCCATAAAATAATTAAAATCAAAAGGAATTTTAAAACAATAGCTTACATTTAATTTTTCTAGTGCATTACTTATCAATGGACTAGTAAAACTTGTAATACATACAACTTTTTGATAAGCATTTTTATTGACTTCCCTCACTTTCTCTAATACTCCGACACCATCAATATCAGCGAGCATCAGATCAATAACTAATAAATCACAATTGTTTGTTTTAAAAAAAGTAATTGCATCACCTGCACTATTAGCAGTACCTACAATTTGATAATTGGAAAATTTTTCAAATTGTTGTGCTATACCTTCTAACAGCTCATGATTTTCCACAATAATAAAGATTTTCTTTTTTTCCATAATTACCTCCCATCCACTACCAACAACCATATTATATAAAGTATTCCAATTTATGTTTAGATTTTAGATAAAAATTAACATAAATTTATAAATTTAATAACTAATATTTAGTATTTTTAAAAATATATCTACATTTTTCTTAAGTATTTTTTATTATTTGTCGAATTTTAGAAAAATAAGAAATACAAATTATTACATGTTTTGTTAAAAATAAGATAAAATTAGTATTATTTTTTTATAAAAGCCATGTCAAAAACATGGCTTTTATTCGTTATCTATCATCCATTGTATATACATGCCATACCCTTCCAATATCTCTGATTTACTTGCATGTGTAACACAACCTATTAATTTGTTATTTTGAATGATTGGAGAACCACTCATACCTTGAATAATACCATGACATTGTTCTATGATTTTTTGATCTGTAACAATAAATTTTATTCCTTTTTCCATAGGTTTATCTTGTTTTAATAGATCAGTAATTTTTATCTTACATTTTTCTACATTATTTTCATTTAAAACCGTAAGAAAATAGGCATCTCCTAATTTAACTTCATCTATGGTAGCAGTTTTATAAACATTTTTATTTGGAAGATTATTAATTTTCCCATAAACGCCAAAATTATTATTTTTTTCTATCTCACCTATAGATTGATTATCAATATTACCAATTTTTTGACCTATATTGTATGACTCGGTTTTCTTTATACCTTTTATGGAAGCAGAATACAGTGAACCATCACTTATATCAAGATCATCATCAACCATATTGTGCCCCAAACAAGCAAATTTGCCTGTATTTAATTGATAATAGGTAACAGTTCCTATTCCTTTAGCACAATCTTTTACATATAACCCTGTACTAAATTCAGTATTATTTTTATAAATTTTCATAGTTTTATGATAAATATTCGATGCCCTTTTTATTGTGAATTCTAAATTACTTGTATTGCAATTTTTTATTATATTTGTTAAATCATCAATTGTTTTAACATTTTTCTTTTCAACACTGGTAATAATATCATTGATTTCAAAATAATTAGATGGATCAATAGTTTCATTGTCAGCTTTTATTTTATAGAAACCAGTAATGCAAACACCATCATAATTTAATATTATTCCAACAGATTCTCCTCCAATTAAAACATCAATTGCATTAATAGGTACTATCATTAATATAATAGATAGACAACAGGTATAGAAGGATATTTTAAGCTTTTTAAAAAGCATAGATACCTCCTGTAGCTTTTTTTTGCTACAACATATTTTGGTATCTATGCTTTAATTTTATACACATATTTCTTTCAATTTTTTTGCATGGTCTATAGATTGTTGTGTAATTTCTTTACCAGAAATCATTTTAGCTAATTCATAAACACTTTCTTTTTCATTAAGTAATCTTACATGTACTTTACTTGTGTTATCCATTTGCTCTTTTTCAATAAACAAATGGTTATTAGCAAAACATGCGACTTGAGCTAAATGTGTAATACAAATAACTTGTTGTTTTTTTGAGATTTTTTTTATAACGTGCCCAATGCTTTCAGCCACTTTACCACTGACTCCTGTATCTGCTTCATCAAAAATGATTGTACCACCATCTTTTGAATTTTGTGAAACAGCTTTAATTGCTAGCATAATGCGTGATAATTCTCCACCCGAAGCAATTTTTTGAAGTGGTTGAAGTGGTTGACCGCTATTTGTTGAAACAACAATTTTAACATTATCTATTCCGTTATCATTAAAATCGTTAATTTGAAAATCAAATTTAAATTGAACTTGTTGAAGATACATTTGATTTAAAATATATTTTACTTCTTTTTCTAATTCTAATGCTTTATTTTTTCTTAAAATAGAAATTTTTTTAGCATAGTAAATCAATTGATTTTCTGTTTCTTTAAGTTTTAAATTGATATTTTCAATCATTTGATTTCTATTTTTGAATAATTCTATTTTTTCTATTAAACTATTTTTAAAATCAATAATAGCATCAATTGTTTGGCCATATTTACGTTTAAGCTTGTTTAATTTGAAAAAGGTTTCTTGCACTTCATTATAATGTTCTTCACTAAAGTATGATTGAGAAAATTGATCATAAATATCTTGATTTATACCATCTACTGTATAATAAAGATCATATAGTTGATCATAATTGTGCTTAATATCATCAATTTCGAGATATGAAAGTTCGTTTAAACTTTGTTTGAAGAGATCCATTATTCCTTTTGAAGAATCCATTAATGCTTTATAGTTTTTAATATGTTGAGAATTTTTTTCATAATTTAATAGATTATTTCTCTCTTTTAAAAACTCTTCTTCATCAAAATTTTCTAAATCTAATTCTTCTATTTCTTCTAATTGAGCTAAATAAAAATCTAATTGTTCATCAGTTAATTCTTCTTTTGTTAAAGAAAGATGTTTTTGATTTAGATTTTTATACGTTTGATAAAGAGTAAGGTATTCTTTTTTTAAATCAGTTAATTCATTTCCAATAAAATTATCTAATAGCTTTAAATGATAGGATTCATTAAATAATTGATGTGTTTCAAATTGAGAATGTATGTCTACAATTTGTGACATTATTTTTTTCAATAATAATTGACTAGAATTACGATAATTAATTTTGATTGCTGATTTACCATCGCGATTAATTTTTTTTGAAATAACAAGATGCTCATCAATGGGAAAATTATTATCCAATAAAATTTTATCTATTTCTTTATTAGAAGAAAAAACACCTTCAATAAATGCATAATCAGCCCCATTTTTTACAAATGATGGTTGACTACGTTGACCTATCAATTGACCAATAGCATCAATGATAATTGATTTCCCTGCCCCTGTTTCTCCAGTTAAAACTGTCATTCCTGATTGAAAGTCTATTTGAACTTGATCAATGATTGCAAAATTTTCTATATATAAACTTTCTATCATAGTATCACCCATCCTTTACCCTTTAAAACAAATATGTGCTTCATTTACAACATTTTCAATATCAATAGGATTATTTACTCCACCAACTTTAAAATGAGCTAAAAACTCAATATTACCTTCTCCACCGGTAATTGGAGAAAAAGACAATGCTTGTAAGCTCAAATGACATTCATTTGCATACGCAATGACATTTTCAATAACCTTTAAATGTGTTTTAGGATCTTTTACAATTCCCTTTTTTCCAACTTCATCTTTTCCTGCTTCAAATTGAGGCTTGATCAACGCTACAATATCATCATTTTCATTTAATATATCTTTAAGAGGGATAAAAATATGTTTCAAAGAAATAAAAGAAACATCAATCGTTGCAATATTAGGTATCCCATTTTCAAACAAATCACGGGTAGCATATCTAAAATTCGTTTTTTCTTTAACAATAACTCGTGGATCATTTCTTAATTTCCAAACAAGTTGATTCGTACCTACATCTACAGCATAAACACATTGTGCACCATTTTGAAGAGCACAATCTGTAAATCCTCCTGTTGAAGAACCAATATCAACCATAACACGATTTTGCATTGAAATATCAAATATTTTTAGTGCTTTTTCTAATTTTAAACCGCCTCTAGAAACATAGGGCATAACCGTTCCCTTTACAAAAAGCTCCATATCTACAGGAACTTTTGTACCAGGTTTATCAATAATTTCATGATCATTATGAACTATTCCAGCCATAACAGCACGTTTTGCTTTTTCACGCGAATCAAAGAATCCTTGTTCTACTAGTAATACATCAATTCTCTTTTTTTCCATTCGTTAATTCCTCACATTTATTTATAACAGTATCTAAATCAATTTTTTCATCATCATATATTTCTTGTACAGATCCTTGCTTTGAATAATGATCTGCAAGTGTAATATGTTCAAAAGTTCTTAAAATATGTTTTTCATTACAATAAGTCAATAATATCGAACCTAATGATCCTGTTTTTAAAATAGTTTCATATACAAGAATCGGTTTATCATTTTCAGTAAATATTTTATGTACCATATCTTCATCTATAGGCTTAATAAATCTCGCATTTATAATTCTAATATTTAAATGTTTAATTTTGATTATTGTTTTTATCTTTTCAACATTATCACCATAACAAATTAAAGTCATTTTATAGTCATCTTTGCAAGATTCAATAGTCCAGGTACCTAATTCTAATTGATTATTATAATCAACTTTTATATCATCGATACTTCCTCTAGGTATTCTAATAAAATAAGGTTTATTAAAATTATGAAATGCTGTATTTACAAATTGACGAAGTTCTCTAGCATCTTTAGGAGCAAAAAGAACGATGTTAGGAATAGGTGATAAAATACTTACATCAAATACCCCATGATGCGTTGGGCCATCTTCTCCTACAATACCTGCACGATCAATACTGCAAAGACATGGTAAATCCATTCTAGCAATATCATGATTAATTTGATCATAAGCTCTTTGTAAAAAAGAAGAGTAGACAGAAATAAAAGGTTTTTTTTGAGAAATAGATAAACCTGCTGTAAAAGTAAGAGCATGCTCTTCAGCGATTCCTACATCAAAACATCTTTCTGGGAATACTTTAAATAAAGTATTCATTGCAGATCCTTTAATCATTGCAGGAGTAATTGAAACAATATCCTTATCAATTTTCATCCATTGTAAAACCTGATCAGATATAATTTCCGACCATGATTTTTTTGAAGGATTTCCAGAAGAAAGCACACGGCCATTTTTTACATTAAATGGTGGAGTTCCATGCCATTTACCTTCTTGATCATTTTCAGCAAATGAATAACCTTTTCCTTTTTCAGTAACAACATGTACAACGACACTCTTTTTATTCTTTTGTGCAAGTTGCAATACTCTTATCAATTCAACAATATTATGTCCATCCACCGGACCTAAATAATCAATACCAAAGTCTTCAAAAATAGTATCATTTATAAAACCTCTTTTTACAAAGTCTTTAATATATTTTGTAGCTTTATAAACACCTTCTCCTAATTTCCCATGTTGTAAAATCGAACGATAGTCATCTTTCATTTTATTATATGTATTAGACATACGCACATTATTTAGAAAGTTGTTCATACCACCAATGCTTTTAGAGATTGACATTTGATTATCATTTAAAATTAAAATTACTTTATTATTAATTGAACCAAGATGATTTAAAGCTTCTAAAGATTCGCCGCCTACAATAGCTCCATCGCCTACTACAGGAACAATACTAAAACTTTCTTTATTTAAGTCTCTTGCGATTGCCATTGCTACAGCTGCCGAAAGAGCTGTAGAAGAATGACCAGCCTCCCAAACATCATGTTTACTTTCACAACGTTTTTGAAAGCCTGATAAACCATTGAATTTTCTTAAATGTGTAAAATCTTTTGCACGTCCTGTTAAAATTTTATGAACATAACATTGATGTCCTACATCAAAAAATATTTTATCTTCAGGTGAGTTAAACACATAATGCAAAGCAATAGTTAATTCAACAATTCCTAAATTACTTGATAAATGTCCACCTGTTTGAGAAACAGATTCAATAATAAATTGGCGAATATCCTTTGCTAAGTCATTCAATTCCTTTTCTGTTAATTCTTTTAAAAAAGAAGGATCTTTAATTTTTGTTAAATCCATTTATCTCACTCTTTTCCATAATTTTTCAATAATTTCCAAAATCAATCCATGATTTAGTGTTAAAGAATACACAAGTTGCTGAGCTTCATTAAATAGTAAATCAACTTCTTTTTGAGAATTTTCAATTCCTAAAAGTGTAACATAAGTTTCTTTATGATTTGCTTCGTCACTTCCTGTATTTTTACCCAATGTTTTGGCATCAGATGTCACATCTAAAATATCGTCTTGAATTTGAAATGCTAAGCCAATTTTATAACCTATTTGTTTTAAAATTTCTAAATCGTTAGGTGAGGCAATTAAAGCCCCCATTTGAAAGGCACAAGATAATAATTTCCCTGTTTTATAATGGTGAATTTTATCTAATGTTTCTTTTGAAAGCTTTTTACCTTCATTTTCAATATCATATTCTTGTCCTAAAATCATCCCGTTTATACCACTTGATGTATATAAACAAGAAACAAGTGAAAGTTTTAATGAATCATCTAGATTGGTTTGTAAAATGATGTTTACTGCTTCATTAAGAAGACCATCTCCTGCTAAAATTGCTGTTGCTTCACCAAATTGTTTATGACATGTTGGTTTTCCACGTCTTAAATCATCATTGTCCATTCCAGGTAAATCATCATGGATCAATGAATAAGTGTGTATCATTTCTAATGCACAAGCAATATCAATATACATTCTATAATCAAGACCATATGCTCTAATCACTTGTAAAACAATTAATGGTCTAATTCGCTTTCCCCCTGCTTTTAAAGAATAATACATAGCTTCCTTAACCTTACTATCAGGATATTGAGATAAAATATTTTCAAGTCTTTGATTAATTTCATTTATAACATTATTCATTATTTTCTACCTCTACATCAAAATCTTCTAATTGACCATCAATAAGTATTTTAGAAACTTTATTTTCTACATTTCCTAATTTTTTTGAACAATATTGAGAAAGCTGTACGCCTTCTTGAAAAAGTTCAACACTATCATCTAAAGATGTTTCGTTATTTTCTAATAAATCGACAATTTCTTCTAATCGTTTTATTGCCTGTTCGAATGTCATTTTTTCCATATACATTACTCCTTATGAATCGTTGCTTTAACGTAACCGTCTTTTAAATAGATAGAAACATTATCTTCATTATTTAAATCATCTATACTTGAAACATATTGATTTTCTTTTTTTACTAAAGCATAGCCCCTTTCTAACGTTTGTAAAGGACTTAATGCATTTAATTTAGAAATCAACATACTTAAGTTATTTTGATTGGCTCTAAGTTTATTATGAAAATTTATTTTTAATAAATTTTCATATGTTTGAATCTTTTGTTGATAATGACTTACAAATACTTTATTTTGAGATTGTAATTGTAAATTAAGTTTTGTATAAATAACCATATTATTATTTAAACGTTTTTCCATGAAATTAGAAATTTTATCTTGTAAATAAGAAACATATTGTAAGTGATCACCATATAGTTTTTCAGGATTTTTAAATAAATAAAAGTGTGTTAAGCGATTTAATCTTGTATTCAATGTTTCAATTTTATACTTCATATTTGATTTTAAAAGACCATCTAACATTGATAAATGCTTATACATATCTTCTATATTAGGTGTGGCTTCAATAGCTGCATAGGTAGGTGTTAACGCTCTTAAATCACATACATAATCACATATTGTAAAATCTATTTCATGCCCTATTCCACAAATAATAGGTGTTTTTAATTCAAAAATTGTTCTTGCTAATGCTTCTTCATTAAAATTCCATAAATCCTCTAACGAGCCACCACCTCGTGCCAAAATAATGGTATTAAAGTGAAGTTCATCTACGAATTTCAAAGTTGAAATAATTTTCAAATATGCGTCTTTCCCCTGTACAGGTATAGGAAAAATGATAACTCTACACACAGGAAAACGTTTTTTTAAAGTACGCATTACATCCATTAATGCAGCACTAGGATATGCTGATAAAACAGCAATTTTGCTAGGGTAAGAAGGAATATTTTTTTTATATTTTTCATCAAACAAACCTTCTTGTAGTAATGATTTTTTCAAATTCTCAAATTTTAAAAATAATGAACCTACTCCATCAGGTTCAATATTTTTAACTATTAATTGATTATATCCTGTAACTGCATAAACAGAAACAGTTGCTTCTATTAAAACTGAATCACCATTTTTTACATCAAAATTTAATTGTTCAGCAAATCCTTTATACATAATCGCACTAATATGTGATTTACCATCTTTTAGTGTAAAATACAAATGACCAGAACTCATATTTCTTTTAAAATTAGATATTTCACCCTTGATGAAGACATGCTGTAATTGCATATCAACATCTATTTTTCGCTTTAAATAGTTATTTAAAGTAGAAACTGTTATATATTTTTTATCCAATGGCACCTAAAACTCCATTAATAAATTTATAAGCATCTTCATCACAGTATTTTTTTGCTAATTCAACTGCTTGATTAATTGAAATTTCTTTAGAAACTTCATTTCGTTCATAAATAGCTACATAAAGAATTGCTTTTTCCATCATAGAAAGACGATCAATTGACCATGATTTTTTCAAATTTTTTTCAATAAGAGGCACATATTCATCAATACGTTCAATCGTATTGAAAACAATTTCTTTACAAAGTTCAATTTCTCTTTCATCCATTCTTGGTTTATAACATTCGTTTAAATAATTCATAATTTCTTCTTCTGTTGAATTTGTTAAAAGATATTGGTAAACTGCAATAACAGCTTTTTCTCTAATTAATTTTTTTCTTACTTTTTCCATACACATTTCCTTCCAAAATATATTCATATTCTATCATAGTTTCTTACGAAATTAAATAAATAAACACAATAAAAAAGGAATTGCTAGACAATCCCTAGAATTTAATTTTATTGACATTAACATTCACTTTAACATTTCTAAAGCCAATATATCTATCAATAGCATTTACAACTTCATTTTGAATTTCACTAACAACTTTTCCAACATTAAGCCCATAATCAATGACAATGTCAATACCGATGATTACTTGATTATGATCATTGATTTCAATATTTACAGAATTTTTTCCACCATCAAAATCAATCCCGTTTATTTTACTCACTTCATGATTAGTAATTGCTTGAAAAACAGATAATTCAATATATTGTTCACCTAAATTATTTTTCTTTTCTACTGTATAGTATTCCATAAAATTACTCCTTTATATCTCTATACTTTATTTTATCTAAAAATCATTGATTATTCAAGTTAGAAGTATCATTAGTCTTCAACAAATTTAACTTCAATGATATATCCATTATATTTATTATGAATAAGCTTGATGATTTTATTAGCATCTTTCGAAGTTGCATCTTTTAATTTTACAACTACTTTCATGTGTTCACCATCAATCTCACAAAAACATTCTTTATACCCTTTATCAGTTAATAACTGACAGATATCTTTTTCATTTTTTATAATTGCTTTTGTTTTTTCATTAGAAGTAAGTGCTGTTGAAATTTCTTTTTCAGATGCTTTTGAAGAGGCAATTACCGTATTATTGTCATTAATTTTATTTTCATGATTTTTATTGAGTTCACTTTGCAAAATTTCTATTCTACTTAATGATTTTTTTGAGACCGTGTCACCTTGATCAATTGGTGGTACTAATAAATAATAAATTGATAAAACAAGAATCAATGTAAATAATGATAAAAATGTTATAGCTTGTTTATTCATGAACATCCCCTCATTACCTACTGTATGCAATCACGTTTTAGAATATGAAAAAACACTAGGTTTTGTCCTAGTGCTAAGCTCTGCCTGAATATTTTCCTTCAGCAGTTGAAATAACGACCATTTCTCCTTCATTAATAAATAAAGGGACTTTGATTTGGAATCCAGTTTCTAAAACAGCATTTTTTGTTGCTCCAGTTGCTGTATCTCCTTTAACCGCTTGTTCTGCTTCAGTAATTTGTAAAGTAACTTTATCAGGTAATTGTACACCTAATACTTCACCTTCAAAACTTCTAATCGTTGCTGTATCACTTTCTTTTAAGAAATTCTTTTCCCATTCTAAATTTTCAGCTGGAATTTCAATTTGTTCATATGTTTCTCCATCCATAAATACAAATGCATCCCCTGTATTATACAAGTATTGCATTTCTTTTTTATCGATTTGTGCTCTTTTTACTTTATCATTTCCACCGAATGTCATTTCAGTAGTAGATCCAGTACGTAAGTTTTTCATTTTAACTTTAATATTTGCTGCTGCTCTGGCAGTTTTATTATGAGAATAATCTAATACTACAAATAAATTTCCATCCATTTGAAAAGTAACACCTGGTTTTAAATCACTAACGTTAATCATAATAATCTCCTTTTTAATAATATCCTTGTTGATTGTAACAAAAAATTATTATGAATGGAATAGTTTTTTTATTTTTACAATCGATATTCTTACTATTTATATTTTTTGAAAAAAATTAACTTAAAAAAAAGAAATTTAAGAATAAATTGTCTATATAATAATAGGAGGATTTTTATGGAGGAACTATTTGAACAGATTATTTATCAAGCTATTAAAAAAAATGTAAGTGATATTCATTTACAATGTACAGAGAAAGGAGTGATTAAATTTAGGATTTGTGGGGAACTACTTACTTATGAAACCTATGAAAAAACAAATATTATTCAATTAATGAATTATATTCGTTTCATTTCTAAAATTGATTTAAATTATTACCGTAAACCTCAAACAGGACATTATGTGTATGTTTTAAATAATAAAAAATATAACTTAAGAATTTCCTCACTTATTGGAAAAGATATGGATTCCATTGTTATTCGTATCCTAAATAATCATCAAAAATTATCATTAGAAAATATTAGTAAAGATATTCATGTTTATCAATTTTTAAAACAGATTGTCCAAAAGGATAGCGGATTATTTGTAATAAGTGGTGCAACTGGCTCTGGGAAATCTACAACATTATATGCTATTTTAGATGCAATTAATAAGATGTATAAAAAAAACATTATTACACTAGAGGATCCTATTGAAATCAATAAAGATTATTGTTTGCAAATTGAAATTGATGACAGAAAAGGTATCAGCTATCATGAATCGTTAAAACAAATATTAAGACATGACCCAGATGTCATAATGGTCGGTGAAGTACGTGATGAAAAGACAGCTCAATTAGCACTTACATGTGCTTTAACTGGACATCTTGTACTAACAACTATTCATGCAAGTAATTGTATAAATACGATTAAAAGATTAGAAAACTTAAACATTTCATCTCTTGATTTAGAAGATGTTCTTCTTGGTATCATGACACAAAAAATGCGTTTTAATGATAAAAAAGAAGTATTTATTTTAAGTGAATACATTGATCAAAAAAACTTATTAAAATATTTTGATCGAAAGAAAATAGATTACTATGATTTTTTGAAAGCTGCATGCACATTAAAAAATGTAGGTGTTTTAAATGAAAAATAAATTACTTAATTTTATTGATCTACTTATTTTTTTCTTTAATCAAGGATATTCATTACAAGAAACGCTTGATTTTTGCAGTTTGCTTAACTATGAAAAAGAAGTAAAGGAAATAAAGAACTATTTAAATCAAGGTCTTTCTCTTGACGAAATTTTTATAATGCTTCCCTTCCCTACTCTATTTAAAGAATATTATTCATTTTTTAAAAATGAATTCACATTAGAAACTGCATTAAAAAAGGCAATTGAAATTTGCAAAAAAAGAGATGAGTATAAAAATATTTTTTTAAAAAAATTGGCATATCCAATTATATTGCTTATTTTCTTATTTGTTTTTTCTATTTTTACTGTTTTTTACTTATTACCACAGGTTGAAATTTTATTTAACGATTTTGATATTCAAAAATCATTTATTATTCAATGTCTATTTGTATTATTACATGCAATTCCTGTTTTTTTAACACTAATTACTATAATAAATATTATTTTAATGATATTTATCTATCAAAGCATTGCAAAACAAAAATTCAATCAGATAGATTTTTTGATTAATCACACACATTTTATTAAAAAATTGATTTGTAAGTATTATTCGTTAAAGTTTGCAATTTATTATAATGAATTACTCATACAGCACTATGATACAACATCCATTATTGAAACTTTATATGATAAAATAACTGATAGTGATATTAAAATGATTGTTTATGAACTTTATCGTTTAATTATAAATGGTCATGATTTTAATTTAGCAGTTAATGATTTTCCTTATTTTTCAGATGATTTTAAAAAATTTATATCTATTATTCAAAATAGTCATGAAAACCAAAGTTTAGAAAATTATATCCAACTTACATTTATGCAATTAAATCAATTTGTTTCTAAATTTATAAAAATCATAGTTCCATTGATTTATGGTTTTGTTGCTACATTTGTAATTGTTGTGTATGTTTCAATAATTATTCCTATGATGAATGTTATCTCAAATTTATAAAAAGGAGGATTATAAGGATTATGAATTCTAATAAAAAAGGTTTTACACTCATTGAAATGATTTTTTGTATTTCTGTAATACTAGTTATTTTACTGCTTGTTATTCCAAATGTTACAAGTAAAAATCGTTTAGTAAAAGAAAAAAGTTGTGATGCACAAATTGAAGTTGTTAACTCACAAATCATTTTGTATGAAATCGAGCATGGAGAATTACCAACTAGTATGTCTCAATTAACTTCTGGCAGCCATCCTTATTTAAAGGAAAAACAAGCTGTTTGTCCTTCAGGATTTGCCATAAGAATAAGTGATGGTGAAGCCTATGTTTCAAAATAAAGGATTTACTTTGATTGAAATGTTGTTAGTAATATCTATTATATTAACATTGTCAGTACTTTCGTTCCCTTTTATGAATACAAAAACAATTTATATAACGGATGAATGTGTAAAAAAACAAATAGGAATGATTATTAATCAGGCTAAAAGTAAGGCAATAATTAGTCATGAAAAAGTTAGTTTAATTGTCTCAAAACAAGAAATATCTTTTATTGATCATCAAAAAAAATACAGAGTAGTTTTACCTAATAATTATTTTTTCAATAATATTAAAGAAATATATTTCAATAAAGATGGCAATATAAATCAAGCAAATCATATTGATCTCATTGCACCCAAAAAGAAATATACCATTATTTTTCATCTTGGAGCGGGTGATTATGAGTTTAAATAAAAAAGGTTTTACTTTGATTGAAAGTCTTTTTGCTTTTAGTATCTTTACTACTGTTATTATTCTATTAGTGTCTTTATATGTAACAAATTCAAAAACAAACATCAAAGTCAATCAAGAATACGAAACTTATCAGTCAGAGAAACAACAAATAGAATATACACTTAATTTAGATGAAGGAATAGAGACATGTCTAAAAAAGGCTTTACATTAGTAGAAGTATTATTGAGTTTATCTATCACATTACTTATTGTTTTAAACTGTTCATTACTAGTGAAAGTTTTAAAAATTTCTAATCAATCAAAATATATCGATACATCGCTAGAAAATGCAATATTTTCACTTAGTAATGAACTTATAACGGCTAAAAATATAGAATATGGTGATAGTTTAAGTTTTCTCGATGAAAATGACGATTCTCATAAAATAATACTACAAAACAAACGACTCGTTATTACACCTGGACACCATATTTTATATCATGACATTGATTCTGTATATTTTGAAAATACGAATGGATTTATCAAAATAAATTTAATGAGTAATAATAAAGAATATCAATTTATTGTAGGTAGTGATTATGAAAAAAAAGAAGAATAACGGAAATGTTCTACAAATCACCCTTATTTTATTGTTCATGCTTTCTCTTAATATATTTTCATTATGTCATTTGACAATTCTAAATAGTCGAGGTTTTCAATCTATAAAACAAACGAATGATATAAGACTACTTAAAAATATACTTATTGCAAATTATAAATACGAAAATCAAAATAGCATTTTATTAAGTAATTATTTAGAACTTGAAAATTACACAATTTCGTATACTGTTGATGATATGGGAGATTATTTTTTAATAGAAACAAGATTAAAAAATGATCGATATAAACTCAATATCACATTTTATCTTGAATTGGATAAAGAAAAAAATGTTATAAAAAAAGTAGAATAAATTGTTATTCTACTGAAGATATGGATTATTTAATTTTTCTTGTATTAAAGTTGTCAATTCACCGTGTCCAGGATATATTTCATAATCATCTTTTATTTCTTTAATTTTTTTTATACTATTTCTTGTGTCTGTTGAAGATGATGTTGGAAAATCAAATCTACCAATTCCATTTTTAAACAAAACATCTCCTGAAAAAATAACATGGTAATTTTTTAAGATGATAAAGCATGAACCAATTGTATGTCCTGGCAAATGTAAAAATTCAAAATGAAAGTCACCAATATCTATATCCTTATCAACAGCTGTTGCTTTAGATTTAATTTTTAATTCACCGTAATAGTTAGATAAATTTAATTGATCATTGTAAATCATTTCATAATCATCTTGATGAATATAAACAGGGCAATTATATTTTTCTACTAATTCATCTATAGCTCCAATATGATCAAAGTGACCATGTGTTAATAAGATAGCAGTTAATTGTAAATTATTTTGTGTTAAATAATTTATAAGTAGCTCAGCCTTATCCCCTGGATCAATTAGAATCGAATGATTATTATTTTCTATCAAATAACAATTTGTTGACATTATTCCAAGTACAAATTTTTTAATAATTAATCTTTCCATAAAATATTCTCCAATAAAAAAATAAGCCTAAGCTTATTTTTTTTCTTTGTGTACAGTTTTTTTATTGCATCTAGGGCAATATTTATTTACTTCCATTCTATCTGGATGATTTCTTTTATTTTTAGTGTTGATATAATTTTCTTCTCCACATTCTGTACATTTTAAAATGATATTATCTCTCATGATTACACCTCCGCATCACTAAAACTTTCTTAAATATAATAACATATTAATTAATGAAATACTAGCATTTTTTTAATTTAAACCATATTTTTCTACATATTTATCAACAACTTGATGTGCAATAATTGGTGCAGATGAATCAGCGCCCGATGAAGAACGATCTTCTCTAAATGCAATACTAGCAAATGCAACTAATGGTTTACTATCTTCTGTTGCTGAAATATAACCAATTTGTAGATGGTTTGGGTGGTCAACATTTGAATTACCATCATATTTTTCAGCTGTTCCTGTCTTACAATAAACAGCATATGGCTTTTCTGACCAATACGTATGTGATGTTCCATCTGTTCTTGTAACACATGCGCGCATTCCAGCTTTTATTTGTTTAAATGCATCTGCCTGTGAAGAAACATCATCTTGAATATTTGTTTTGAATTTATAAGTTGTGTATCTATTTCCTTCTCCATCACTTTTAAATGATTCAATAAGGAAATGAGGTTGAACTTTTTTACCCATATTAGCAAGGGTACATGTATATTGTGCCAATTGAATTGGAGTATATGTGTCATATTGTCCGATACATGCATCCAACAAATGCCCAGGGGCAGTATCTCTTCCTTTATATCCGTCACTTTCATTTGGAACATCCAATCCAGTTTTAACACCTAAACCTAATTCACCAAAATCCCTTCTGATAGTAGAGAGAGTTTTGACAAAACGATTGAGATCAACATTTAAAGCGCCATGAGGTACATATTCAACACCAGCTAACTTCATAGCAATTCTAAACATATAAACATTTGATGACCAAGCAAGCGCATCTATTTCATTAATGTTTCCCATTGTTTTCCATGATTGTTTAGCTTTTGTAGAACCTTTAAACCAAAGCGGCTCATCTACAAAATAAGTATTAGGAACAATGATATTTTCTTTAAATCCTGTATATAATGTACCCGCTTTTGAAGTAGAACCAATTTCTACCGCTTCTAAAAAGTTACCTGTAGAAATATCTTTGACCTCGCCAGTTTCTTTGTTAATTTCTTTAGCTGACATAACTAAAATTTCTCCATTATTAGGATTCATCATTACAAAATACATTTTATTGAAATAAGTATTAAAGCTATTACATGTCGTTAATTCATTAGTAATAAGTTCATCAGCAAAAGATTGTAACTCTAAATCAATAGATAAGCGAATGTTATCTCCTTTTTCACCATTAACATTGTTTGTGATAATAGGATCACCATTACTATTATATTTAACAGAATATGATGAATTTGATGCTTTTAAAATATCTTCATATTGTTTTTCTAAACCACTTGTACCGACTCGTGAATTACCAGTATACCCTTTTGCAAGTAACTCTGTTTTTAATTCCGTAGGCAATCCTTGTCTTTTAGTTGTTAATTTTCCAATCAACGCGCCAAGTTGACCATTCACCATTGATTGACGAGACCACCCACTACTTATTTGAATACCTTTTAAAATATTTGTATTTTCTCCTATAACACTAGCTTCTTCGACTGTAATCCCTTCTACTAAAGTTACAGAACCTGTTTTACATCGTTTCATTAAATATTCAAAACGTGTTTGTTCTATTTCATCTTGTGTCATATTTTGATATATATATTCCATAGATAATTTAGAAACAATCAAATTGGTTTTTGCCTTAGAATAATCAGCATCATCAGGGTTTTCTGTTTTTAATTTTTTTAACTCTTTGTCACTTAACAAAGATTCTGCTAATTTTTCATGAGCAATAATAAAATAATCTTTTATATTTCTTTCAGTAATGTTATTAACGTTATTTTTAGAAAAGTCAATTGTAATTTTTTCACTTAAAAATTTTGCAATATACGTAATTTCTTTATTTGTAATTTTCTTAGGTGCATAATAATCAACACAAATAACATTTTGATTACCCATGATTTTTGTATAATTACGATCATAGATTTCTCCACGCGGTGCATCATTTGTATATGTTGTACTTCCATAAGTTTCCAGTTTGACTTCTAATGTATCAGCTTGAGTTAATTGTACATAAGCCAATCTAATAATTAAAATAAAAATTAAAACAAGTGTCACAGCAATTAGTTCAATTAATCTTTTAGATACAATTATATCAGATTTACTATTTTGATATTTCTTTTCTTCATTAAATCCATGAAATCTTACAGTAGCAGTTTTTTTGTTAAAAAACTTTGGCATATTTTTCCTCCTTCCTTGAACAATTATATTATACTTTAGATTATTAGTAAATTTGAATTAATCGATAATATAAATTTATTTAACATATTTAAAATATTTAAAATAGCAGCGATTGCTGCTATTTATTCATCATCAACTGATAATATTGCCATGAAAGCTTCTTGTGGAATTTCAACACTTCCTACTGCCTTCATTCTCTTTTTACCTTCCTTTTGTTTTTCTAGAAGTTTCTTTTTACGCGAAATATCTCCACCATAACATTTAGCAAGGACGTTTTTACGCATTGCCTTAATTGTAGTTCTTGCAATGATCTTACCTTGTAATGCTGCTTGTACAGGAACTTCAAACATTTGTTTTGGAATAATTTCTTTTAATTTTTCACAAATTACTTTTCCTCTTGAATAAGCAAAATCTTTATGAACAATAGATGATAAAGCATCTACAACATCACCATTTAATAAAATATCCATTTTTTGCAATTTACTTTCTCGATATCCTATTAATTCATAATCAAATGAGGCGTATCCCTTTGTACTAGATTTCAATTTATCAAAGAAATCATAAACAATTTCTGATAAAGGAATATTATAAATAATATTACGACGTGTTTCATCAATATAATCTATATCAACATATTCTCCTCGTTTTGATTGACATAGTTCCATGATAGATCCAATATACTCATTTGGAGTCATAATTGAAGCTTTTACATAAGGCTCTTCAATATAATTTATTACTTGTGGAGATGGCATCATTGCAGGATTGTCAATTTCAACCATTGTTTTATCTGTTAAAAATACTTTATAAATAACAGATGGTGCAGTAGCAATAAGTTCTAAATCAAACTCTCTTTCTAATCTTTCTTGAATAACATCCATGTGTAATAATCCTAAAAAACCGCATCTAAAACCAAATCCCAATGCTTGTGATGTTTCTGGTTCAAAGACAAGAGACGAATCACTAAGTTGTATTTTTTCCAATGCTTCTCGTAAATTTTTATACTTAGAATTATCAACTGGATATAATCCACAATAAACCATAGGATTTAACTTTCTATACCCTGGCAATTGATCATGACTTTCATTTTCTAAAGTTGTTATTGTATCCCCTACATGAACATTTTGAATAGATTTAATAGAAGCTGATATCCATCCAACTTCCCCACAAACTAATTTATCTTTTTTAACTTCCGCAGGAGTTCTTACACCTAATTCAGTTACTTCGTAAGTAGCTCCTGTAGCCATAAATTTAATTGTATCTCCAACCTTTATAGATCCTTCTTTAATTCTAACGAATACAACAACACCTCTATAGCTATCATAAAATGAATCAAAAATAAGTGCTTGAGTAGGATGATTAATATTCCCACTTGGTGCAGGAACCTCTTTAACAATCATCTCTAACACATCTTCAACGTTTAAGCCACTTTTAGCCGAGATACGAGGTGCATGGTCTGCAGGCAATCCAATAACATCTTCGATTTCTTGAATAACATGTTCAGGGTTTGCACTAGGTAAATCTACCTTATTTATAACTGGTAAAATTTCCAAATCATTATCTAAAGCCAAATAGACATTTGCCAATGTTTGTGCTTCCACACCTTGTGCTGCATCTACAACTAACACTGCTCCTTCACATGCAGCTAATGAACGAGATACTTCATAAGTAAAATCGACATGGCCAGGAGTATCAATAAGATGTAAAAGATAGGTATTTCCATCTTTTGCTTTGTATTGAAGTTGAACAGCATTCAATTTGATTGTAATGCCTCTTTCACGTTCTAACTCCATGCTGTCTAATAGTTGAGCCTTCATCTCTCTATTTGAAACCGCACCGGTCATTTCTAAAATACGATCCGCTAAAGTACTTTTCCCATGATCAATATGCGCTATGATTGAAAAATTTCTTATTTTATCTTGATTAATTGTCATTTATTTTCACCGACTTTCAATAATAGATTTTATCAAAAAACAATATAAATGACAATTTATTTATTTAAAAATATTTGTTTAAAATTTCAATGAGTTCTCCATATATAATCACTTCTTTAAAATCATAATTAGCCATTGTAAATTTATTAGCTATTAAACGCCCTCTAACAGCAATAATCATTCCAATTTGAGTAACATCAGACATCATGTCTTCTAGCCCCTTCCACAAAGCAATAGAAAAAACATCAAATTTTTCTTTTCCTATCTCCTCAGGAAATGGTCTTTTAACCTCAATGTCAATAAAAGCCATGTTTTCAACATGATATACATTTTTTACTATTTTTCCTACTAAAGAAATTGAATTTAACATAAACGATCCTCCTTAGTATTATCATAGTTCTTATAAAAAAATAATCATGCTAAATCGACTAAAAGGTCTATTTAAACGACTAAAAAACAAATAAAAAACATTAATATTTATATCCTAAGATATAAATATTAATGTTTTATTACTCTATACTTTATTGATTAGGGTCATTATTTTCAATAACAACAAAGGCAACTGCATAATGATTTTCATGAGAAATAGAAACATGACAAGGTTCATCTTTAATATAGGGTTTACCATTTTCATCATTTAAACAGCATATCTCCTTAAATGATTTATAACCTGCTGCTTTTACAAATGCCTCTTTGACTGCAAATCTACCACCCACAAATTCTCTTTTTGCTTTATCATTATCTTTTGATAAATACAAAGAAAATTCATCTACATGTAAAATTTTCTTTGCAAGTTGATCCAAATGATTTAATCTTCTTAAATCACAAATATCTACACCAATTCCTTTAATCATCACTAATCCTTAAATTTCTTTTCATACAGACTCATCAATTCATCCAAAGACATATTGTCATCAATTTCATCAATTAAAGAATTTTGTTCCTCTGATTTTTTTTGACCAAAATCAAGTTTAAACTCCCCTGTTCGTTCCTCAATAATTTTAAGTTGATCTTGTTCTTCTTCAACAATTTTAGCAATATTTCTTAAATTATCTTCAACTGTTGGAAGCTTTTCTTCTTCAACGATTTCGGGTTCTATTGTTTTTTCAGCATCAGTATTTGTTTCATCTTGAAAATCTTTTGAATCTTCAACAGCAGTAAGAACAGCTTCACTATCTGTTTCTTCTTTTTCTTCAAAATTACCATAATACGGAGATATTACTTGAACAAGTGAATTATCTTTTTTCTTTGGTTTTTTTACTGAATTTTTCTTAACTGTTTTAACTATTTCTTTTTTTTCTTCATGCATTCCAAACATTGGAGAAATGATATCCATCATTTCATAATTTTTCTTAATTTCGGGTTCTTCTTTCTTTTCTACTTTTTTTTCAACCTTTTTAACATTTTTGGAAGTAGTTTCTTTTGGTACTTGTTGACCTTCACTTTTTTTAGTAACTTCTTCTTTTTTAAATTCTTCGTCATAAATAAGTGGTTTAGAAAACTTTTCATTTCTTCTTTGTTCAACAATTGGGTCTACAGTTTCAAAAATATCATCATCGTTTGATTTTTTAAAAAAATGTTTAAACATAATAACTCCTTCCTTCAATACACTTTATTTTATTGATTGTATAAATGTTTCTATTTCTTCTTGCGTTTTTCTTAATTTACTTACAAAGCGACCTGTCTCTTGTCCATTTTCATAGCTGACAAAAGAAGGTATTCCTAAAATATCTAAATCTTGACATAAATCAATAAAATAATCTCTATTAATACTATAAAATGTAAAATTTGGATATTTTTTTACAACATTACCTATAAAAGGTTTGATAAACATACAATCAGGACACCAAGAAGCTGTAAATAAGATGATTGATTTTGTTTGAATAGCTTTTTCATATTCTTCTAATGAGTTTATTTCAATTAATTGATCCATTTTTTTACTCCTTACAATCACTAATAATCATTTTATAAATAGGTCCATTTACTGAAAATTTTCTTTCATATTCTGTCATAATATTATCATCTGCTTCTGGAGAATTATGTAAATCTAAAGAAACATAATCTAAATGATAGTTATTTTCTGTTACTGACTGTAATGAATATTCAAATAGACCTCGATTATCTGTTTTAAATTCAATAACACCATCTTTTTTCAATAATCGACGATAAACATTTAAAAACGCTGAAGATGTTAAACGTCTTTTTGCATGTCTTTTTTTGGGCCAAGGATCACTAAAATTTAAAAATAAATGATCAATTTCACCATTTTCAAAAACATTTTCTAATTCAATTGCATCAAAATGCATTAATTTTAAATTAGGCAATGATTGATTTTTATTAATTTTATTAATTGCTGCTGCTAAGACACTTGGAAATTTTTCAATCCCTATGTAATTGTTTTCTGGATGTTTTAAAGCATTTTGATAAATAAAATCGCCTTTCCCCATTCCAATTTCTATATATAATGGCTGATTTATTTCAAATATATCATGATAATGACCTTTATGTTCTTCAGGCTTTAAGATAACTAAATCAGCATTCTCTTTCATAATTTCATAAGCTTTTGGGTTGTTTCTTAATCTCACAAAAAATCCTCCTTATTTTTTATACAAATAGTATCACAAATCATTCATTAAGTCGACTAATTCATCTTCGGATAATTCTCTAAATTTTCCAATTTGTAAAGAAGTATCTAATTTTAAATTCTTCATCTGTAACCTTTTTAAATAAGTTACTTTTTTACCGACACTTTCTACCATTTTTTTCACTTGATGAAACTTTCCTTCAAAAATTTCAATTAATACTTCAGATGTATTATCTTCAGTTTTTATAATGGATAAATTTGAACTTTGACATCTATAATGATCAATAGTAATTCCTTCTTTAAACTTTAAAATATCATTTTCATCCATTATTCCTTCGACACATGCATAGTACAATTTAGAATGATGTCGACTAGGTGCTAATAACTTATGTGCAAAATCTCCATCATTTGTTAGTAATAATAAACCCTCCGTATCCAAATCTAACCTTCCTACTGGAAATAAATCATACTGTTCATAACCATAAATCAAATCAACAACTGTAGGATGAACATTATCTTTTGTAGCAGAAACATAACCAGCAGGTTTATTAAGCATAATATAGACATATGGTTTATATGTAATAAGCTCACCATCAAAGATAATTTTATCTGTTTCATAATCTACTTTAAAATCATCCTTTTTTATAATACTTCCATTAACAGTAACAAAACCTTTTCTAATATAATTTTTTACTTCTTTTCTAGTTCCGATACCATAATGAGCTAATAATTTATCAAGTCGCATTACCATGTAAAATAATATACCTTTCTATTTGTTTATCCTCTGTGTTATATGTTAAATAGAGCTTAACATCAAATTTGTTTTTGGATGTTGTTCCTGATAAATTGATGCCTTTATAATAACCATTCTTCTTATCAATATAATTAGGCTTTAATGAAAAAGTATCCTTTTCTAATAAACCAATACTCGGAATATTTTTATCCTTTTTATCAATAAATGCGATTGCTTTAATATTTTTCATTTCAATAACAGGATTATTAATGATAATATCATACCGTATTTTTTTATTTGATATTTTATTAGTAACTAATTGAATTGAACAATCATCACAGCTTTCATCAAATGAAGTAGACATCTTTAAACGATTATAATAACTAACATATTCATTATATTGTTTTTTTGAATAAGATGTTGTATTTTTTTGACTTGAACAACCTAATAAAATAAATAAAGATAAAAAAATAATTAATCTATTTTTCATATAATCACCTTTTATATTATAACATAGAGACAATAAAAAAAAATTAAAATAGGAAATAATCCTATTTTAATTTAAAAGTTCCGCACTCTGTTTCTTGCTCATCACATGGTGAACTACAATTACATTTTGAAACTTTAATCTCATTGGCCAAACATTTATTATTAGAATCATGATATGCACATGTCGTAACTGAACATCTTACATCTTTTGCCATATGTTTCACCTCCGTTAATTATTTTAACCAATAATATAAAATCTATGCAAAAATAAAAGTCCTTTTATTTAGGACCTTTATCATCATATTCAATTAAACAACTAAAAGAGTATTCTAATTCAGATGAAAAACACATTGCAACACAATAATGCATCCGTATTATATGATATCCCAGTTTAAGAAAATCATTAATTTCATCTTGTAAGTCTAATTCATGAGTACATTCTATAAGTTTAACTTTCATAAGCAAAGTATAATCTACAAAAGTTAAAAAAATTGTCATTATTGGTTAATTTCTACAGCAAATTCAACTTCAAAATTTTTACCAACAGGTAATTCAACACAACTTTCTTTTTCTTTAAATTCACCATTAAAATCAGTATAGTCAGCATGTCCAACCCATGGTTCAATAGCAATTAATCCACCAACATGTTTTGCGGCCCAAAGTCCAACATGGTCAAAACCATTCATATGAAAAACAATTGATTTATCATGATTTAATGATTTAAGAGCAATATTTTCTGATTTAAAATTTTTAATAACAATTGCGTCTGTATTAAAAAGCTCTTGTCTAACAAAAAATCTTTTTTCATTATCAAAGAAAGGTTTTTCAACTCTTGACATACCTCTTTTTTCAACATCAATTATTTTTCGATTGCATGTTTCATTTTCTGAAAATTCTAAATAATAATCGTTGCTTGATTCATTTTCCATAAATGGACAAGCAAAAGCAGGATGTCCTCCAACTTGGAAATAAATAGGTTGATGATCCGTATTTTTTACTTCAATATGACATTTTAATTTATTTTCAATAAGTCTATATGTGACATTTAATTCAAATAAGAAAGGATATTGTTTTATAATTTCATCATTAGATTTTAATGAGAATATTACCTCAGTATCACTAACTTGGTTTGTTTCAAATTCATTGTGTCTTGCAAAACCATGTTGTGTCATATGATACTCTTTACCATTAATCACACATGTATCATTTTTTAATGCTCCAACAATTGGAAATAAAATAGGTGCACTGTTTGCCCATTGAGATGCATCTCTTCTCCACATATAATTCAATTGATCTTTTTTTCCTTTAATTGAAATAATTTCTGCTCCTTTTGGATGTAAAGAAACAGTTAATAAATCATTAGATAATTCTACCATAATAACCCTCCTATCAGTATTTTCATTATATCATAAAATAAATTCTAAAAAAAAGAAAAAGATTATTTCTAATCTTTTTCATGTAATGAATTAATAATACTTTCAATTTTATTTCCATATTCTAAAGAAGTATCTAAAACAAAATGTAATTCAGGACACTTTCTTACTTTTAATTTTTTAGCAAGTAAATTACGAATGAATCCTTTAGATCTTTCTAATGCTTCCATTCCTTTTTCTTGATTATAATTTTTTCCTAAAAAAGTAACATACACTTTAGAAATAGATAAATCATTTGTTGTTTCAACAGCAGTAATTGTACACATACGTAAATCTCTATCACGTACTTCATTTTGTAAAATCAAAGAAACTTCTCTTAAAATTTGAGTATTTATTCTATCTGTTTTTAATGACATAAGACTCAACTCCTATTTCTTTTCTACTTCTTCCATAACATAACCTTCAATGATATCGCCTTCTTTAATATCATTATAGTTTTCAATGTTTAAACCACATTCAAAACCAGCATTGACTTCTTTAACATCATCTTTAAAACGTCTAAGTGAAGCAAGTTTTCCTTCGTATACAACAATACCATCACGAATCAAACGAATACCACAGTTTCTTTTAATTGAACCATCGGTAACATAACATCCTGCGATATTTCCTATTTTACTTGCTTTAATAACTTGTCTAATTTCTGCTTGACCAGTAATTACTTCATGATATTCTGGTGCTAACATACCTTTCATTGCAGTTTCAATTTCTTCAACCATTTTATAAATAACATTATGAAGACGAATTTCAACATTTTCTTCTTCTGCTTTATTTCTAACTTTTGCATCTGGTCTTACATTAAAACCATAAATAATTGCTTGAGAGGCACTTGCTAAAATAACATCAGATTCAGAAATTGCACCAACAGTTGAACGAATAACGTTAACACGCACACCATCTACATCGATTTTTTCTAATGAAGCTTTTACAGCTTCTGCAGTTCCTTGTACATCCGCTTTAACAATAATATTTAAATCAATAATTTGACCTTCTTTAATTTGAGAATACAAATCATCAAGAGATAAAGCAGCTCCAGAATTACGATCTTTTTCAATTTTAGCTTTCATACGTGTTTCACCAACACTACGTGCTTGTTTTTCAGTTTCGAAAACCATAAATTTATCACCGGCAACAGGAACTTCATTTAAACCTGTAATTTCTACTGGTGTACCTGGTAATGCTTCTTTAATAACACGTCCTTTATCGTCTAACATTTGTCTTACTCTACCATAAGCAGCACCAACAACGATTGGATCGCTTGCACGTAAAGTTCCGTTTTCAACCAATAATGTTGCAACAGCTCCTCTACCTTTATCAAGTTTACCCTCAACAACACTACCATATGCATAACGATTAGGATTTGCTTTTAAATCAGCTAATTCAGCAACAACCGTTAATGTTTCTAATAACTCTTCAATACCAATTTTCTTTTTAGCAGAGATTTCACAATAAACAGTATCTCCACCCCATTCTTCAGGTAATAATCCTTCTTCAGCCATTTCAGCTTTAATTCTTTCAGGATCAGCACCTTCTTTATCAATCTTATTAATTGCAACAACGATAGGAACTCCTGCAGCTTTTGCATGGTCAATAGCTTCTTTTGTTTGAGGCATCACACCATCATCAGCAGCAACAACGATAATAACAATATCAGTCACTTGTGCTCCACGTGCTCTCATTGCTGTAAAAGCTTCATGACCTGGTGTATCTAAAAATGTAACTTTTTTACCATTTACTTCTACTTGATAAGCACCAATATGTTGAGTAATACCACCAAATTCACCATCAACAACTGCAGATTTTCTAATAGTATCTAGTAATGTTGTTTTTCCATGATCAACATGTCCCATAATTGTTACAACTGGACATCTTGGTTGTAAATCAGCTTCATCATCCACAACTTCAATATTTTCAAAATTAACTTCATCTACTAGAACATGTTTTTCACATTCACAACCATATTCTAAACAAATTAATTCAACTTGTTCATCATTTAATGATGAATTGATTGTTACCATAGTTCCTAATAAAAATAATACTTTTATAACATTAGCAGGTGTTTGTCCTAGCTTTTCAGCTAGTTCACCAACTGTAATTCCTTCTTCATAGGAAATCACACCATCTTTTATTACTGATGTTTCTTTCTTTGCAGGAAAGTTTGATTGTAATTGTTTCTTCTTTTGAGAACCTTTTTTCTTTTTAAATTGTTTTGCCATAAAATCAACCTCCTATCAATTCTTTTATTTTTTTCGCAAACCCTTGATTTGTAATACCTAATGCAACGCGATTATTTTTTCCAACTGCTTTTGAAATGGTTTCAATATTTTCATCAGCAATGAAATAATCAACATGATAAAAATGACATTTATCAGTAATTTTTTTCTTAGTATTAGCACTAGCATCATTTGCAATAACAACAAGTTTTGTTTCATTTGCAGCGATACTTTTTATCAAAGTTTCTCCTGAAACAATTCCCTTTGCAACATTAGCAAGCCCTAATAAATTTAAATATTTTTTATTCATCACAATATTTTTTTAACTCCTCAAAAATTTCATCAGGAATTTCTACTTGTAAAGAACGAGATAAAACTTTTTTCTTTTTAGCAATTTCGATTGCTTCTAAGCTTCTTTTTAAATAAGCACCTCGTCCATTCATTTTACCAGTAGCATCTACAAATACTTGACCTTCTTTATTTCTTACAACACGAATTAACTCTTTTTTAGGTAATTGTTCATTTGTTGCAAGACATTTTCTAAGTGGAATTTTTCTCATTCTATCTCATCCTAATCTTCATCATAATATTTGTCATATTCGTCATAGTCGATATCTTCATCATATTTACTGTATTCATCATCTTCATAATCATCAAAATCTTCATAATCTTCTACATCAGATTCTGAAGTGACTTCTTCAACTTCATTTTTGATATTTTCTTTTTCTTCAACAACAGTTTCTTTTTCTTCTTGGTTATCTAGCATTTCTTGAGCAAATTCATCTTGGAATGTTTCATCAACAGGTAATTCTTCTTTTTGTTGAATTTGTTCCATTAACCCTAATTCAGTTGCTTCAGATAATGATTTAATATCAATTTTCCATCCAGTAAGTCTTACTGCTAATCGAGCATTTTGACCACGTTTACCAATAGCTAATGATAATTGATCATCAGGTACAATAACTAACGCACTATGTTTTTCTTCATCAACAGAAACAGTTAACACATCTGAAGGTGATAATGCATGTGAAATATAAACAACTGGGTCACTTGACCATTCAACGATATCAATCATTTCACCATGTAATTCATCAACAACGTTTTTAACTCTTGAACCCTTAGGTCCAACACAAGAACCAATAGGATCTAATCCTTCAACTGCAGTGTATACAGCAATTTTACTTCTTTCACCAGGTTCACGAGAAACAGATTTAATTTCAACTGTACCATCATAAACTTCAGGAACTTCTAATTCAAATAATCTTCTTACAAATTGTGGTTCTGTTCTGCTTACAACGATATGTGTTCCTTTAGTTCCACGATCAACGTCACTTACATATACTTTGACATGTTGTCCTTCATGTAATGTTTCTCCAGGAATTTGTTGATTTAGTCCTAAAAATGCTCCAGTTTTTCCAATATTGATAATAGCAAATTTAGGTTCAACACGATCAACAATACCTGTAATGATATCATCTTTTTTATCAGCAAATTCATTATATAATGTTTCTTTTTCAGTTTCGCGTATTTTTTGTCTGAAAAGTTGTTTTGTTTGAATTGCTGCTAAACGACCAATATGATCTACATCTGCTTCAGTTTCTACAATATCACCCACTTGATAATTTGGGTTGATATCATGGGCTTCATCTAAAGATACTTCTAAATCTTCATCTTCTAAATCATCAACAACTGTTCTAATTTCAAATAATCTAATTTTTCCAGTTTTTTCATTAATTTCTACACGTACATTTGCTTCTGGAACCATATAATTTTTTTTATAAGCTTTTGCAATTGATTCCTTTAACATTTCTAAAAACACGTCTTTTTCAATACCTTTTTCTTCACATAAAGCATTTAAGGCGCTCATAAATTTTCTGTTACTAGCCACTTTTATTTCCTCCTAAAATTTTACAGCTAATCGTATAAATTGAATGTTATCATAATTGACAACAATTTTTTTCTTTATATTTTTTACAAGATATTCAAATTCTAATTCTTGATTATCAACAGATTTTAAATATCCTTCAACTTCATATAATCCGGCTTTAGGATTTTTAAATTTTGCATAAACATATTCACCAACAGATTTTTGAACTTGTTCAAAAGTTTTTAATGGTTTTTCAATTCCAGGTGAAGAGACTTCTAAAATGTATTCATCTTTAATTGGATCAGTTTCGTCAAGTTTATCACTAATTAACTCACTTACCGCAACACATGTATCCATATCTAGATACCCTTCATTTTTTTCGATATAAATACGTAAATACATTTCATTATTATCTTTTACATATTCAATATCATCTAAATAACAATCATTTTGTTCGATCAAAGGTAAGACCATTTCTTTAATACTTTCCAATAACTCCATTTTTTCACCCCATTCAATAATAAAGAGTGGGTTCCCCCACTCGTTTCTCTTTATGAAACTATAAGTAATATAGCACATTTTTCATTTATAATCAAGTCGCTAGAAAAGTGATAATTGATTTTCTTCTTGCATACCATCAAAAACACCCATTTTTGTTAGTTGTTTAATATGCGAATTGTTCAATTTAGTCCTTTTAATCACGTCTTCTTTAGATAAGAAAGAACCATGTTTACGTGCCTCAATAACAGTATTAGCTACCGATTCACCTAATGAATCAACTGAACTAAACGGTGGAAGTAAGCCACTTGGATCATCTGGATCTAAAATGAATTTATTGGCATCAGACTTTTCTAAGTTTAAAGGACTAAAATGGAATCCTCGATCAATCATTTCTAACGCAATTTCAAACACATCCCACAATCCTTCATCCTTATTTGAAGATTGTCTGTTTTCCCTTAACATTTCAATTTCTTTTCTTCTTGAAAGAATAGCATCTTTACCAGCAACTAATGTTTCAATATCAAAAAAATCACATCTTGTGGAAAAATATACTGCATAATATTCTCTTGGATAATATAATTTCCACCAAGCTACACGAATAGCTGATAAAACATAGGCTACCGCATGGGCTTTAGGGAACATGTATTTAATTTTCTTACATGAATCAATATACCATTGAGGAACATTGTATTCTTTCATTAATTCTTCGTATTTCTTTTCTGGGAAAACTGCAGGTGATTTTCCTTTACGAACACATTCCATGATGTCAAAAGCATCTTTATTAGGAAGGCCTTTTTCAATCAAATAAACCATAATATCATCACGACATCCAATAACTTCTTTTAAGGTACATGTTCCATTTTTAATCAACGTCTCTGCATTACCTAAATAAACATCTGTTCCATGTGAAAGCCCCGAAATGATTACTAAATCATTAAAAGTTTGTGGTTTTGTCTGATCTAACATACTACGTACAAAGGTTGTACCAAATTCAGGTAATCCTAAAGCACCACTCTTGCAATTGATATAGGATAAATCAACACCTAAAGCATCACTCGTTGTAAAAAGTGACATAACTTTTGTATCGTTTGTTGGAATTGTTTTAGGATCAACACCTGTTAAATCTTGTAACATACGAATAACGGTCGGATCAACGTGTCCTAAAATATCGAATTTCAAAACGTTATCATGAATAGCATGGAAATCAAAGTGAGTCGTACGCCATTCAGCAGATAAATCATCCGCTGGATATTGGTAAGGCGTAAAATCAAAAACATCATAATCTCTAGGAATAACAATAATTCCTCCTGGATGTTGGCCGGTCGTACGTTTAACGCCACCACACCCTCGAGCAATTCTTTCAAGTTCAGCACTACGTACTTCATTATCAATTCCTAATGTTTCAGCATATCCTTTTGCATAACCATAAGCTGTTTTTTCAGCAACTGTAGAAATTGTTCCTGCTCTAAAGACATGATCTTCTCCAAAAATAGTTTTAGTAAATGCATGAGCATTTGCTTGATACGCTCCCGAGAAATTTAAGTCGATATCAGGTACTTTATCCGCATTGAAACCTAAGAAAGTTTCGAACGGAATATTATGTCCTTCACCTTTCATTGGTTTACCACATACAGGGCAAATCTTATCAGGTAAATCATAACCATCAGCAACAACACCTTCTTCTAAAAATTCACTATGACTACAATGAAGACATAGATAATGTGGTGGTAACGGATTTACTTCTGTAATTCCTGACATTGTTGCAACGAATGAAGATCCTACCGAACCTCTGGAACCTACTAGATAACCATCATCATTTGATTTTTTTACTAGTAAGTGGGAAATATAATAAATAACCCCAAACCCATGTTTAATGATATTACTTAATTCTTTTTCTAATCTTTTTTCCACAATTTCGGGTAATTTTTCACCATAAAGTCGATGTGCTGTATCATAACAAATCTTTGTTAAATTTTCATCTGCATTATCAATTGTTGGTGTAAATAATTTATCATGAATTGGTCGGATTTCTTCAACCATATCTGCGATTTTGTTTGTATTTGTTACAACATATTCATATACTTCATCCGCTGGTAGATAATCATAACATATTAACATTTCATCTGTTGTTCTTAAATATTGAGATGGTGTAAATGCACGTGGATTTTTTCGGTCACATAAAGGATGAGCACGATGTCCAATCCCAATTTTGGGTTGTGATATAAAAACATCTCGATAAATTTTATCCTTTTCATCTAAAAAATGGACATCTCCAGTAGCTACAATAAGTTTATTTAATTTTTTTGCTGCTGTAATAAGACGTTTTATTGAAATAATTAAATTTTCTTCAGATTCAATTTGCCCACGATCAATTAAATGATAGTAATCTTGAAAAGGTTGTATTTCCACATAATCATAAAATTCTAACAATTGTTCCAACTTTTCATCCGAAGAATTCAAAGCTGCTTCAAAAACATCTGAACGATAACAGCTAGTCCCATATAGCAATCCTTTACGATAATATTCCAATCTTTCTTTTGGAATACGAGAACCATCATGGAAATAAGTTGTATTTGCTTCAGAAACAATTTTAAACATATTTTTTAAACCTTCTTTGTTCAAAGCAAGTGCTGTCATATGATATGGGAAAACGATTTTATAAGCATCGTCTTTTTGTAATTTATTTAAATCAAGTAAATTATAATTTCCACTTTGCATAATAGAATGTAACATCGTTGTAAATACAGCACCTAAAACTTCAGCATCATAATCAGCTCTATGTGCTACATCATCGTCATAATTTACACGATAAACACGACATACATTTCCTAAACGATAAGATTTCATTGGTTTCATAATAGCTCTTGCTAATGCCAAAGAATCAATAACCGGATTAGTTATAGGTTTTTGATTTAACCTCTTTAAACTTTCATTTAAAAAACCAATGTCAAATTTAGCATTGTGAGCCACTAAAATAGCATCACCAAAGAATTCTAATATTTGTGGTAAAAACTCTTTAATTGTTGGTGCATCAGCAACCATTTCATTTGTAATATTTGTAAGTTGAGAAACACGTGTTCCAATCTTTTTACCAGGATTTACAAAACTTTGTAAGCGATCAATCACTTCACCATTTTTAATTTTAACTGCACCAAATTCTGTAATCCCATCATGGATAACAGAAAAACCAGTTGTTTCCAAGTCAAATGATACATATGTGGCATCTTCAATAGACATATCCTTTTCATTAAAAACAATATTAAAATAAGGTTCTATCATATTTAATTCAACACCATAGATCATCTTAATGCCCGCTTTTAAACTAGCTGCTTGAGCTTCAGGAAATGATTGAACGTTTCCATGATCAGTAACTGCAATTGCTTTGTGTCCCCATTTGGCCACTTGATTAATATAATCCGAAACATTGCCTATTCCATCCATTGCTGACATCTTAGAATGTGTATGAAGTTCAACTCTTTTAACTTCCGCAGTGTCTTGCCTTCTTGCTGGTTCTTTAATAACTTCTATTTGGCGAGCCATCATAACTGTTTCTCTCGCATAATTATCTAAACGAATTTCTCCTGTTGCTTTGATCCACACTTTACCTTTATCTAGTACTTTAATATCCTCTAAAGTATTCGTTGTATTGTTTTCAAAGCGTTTTACCATAATTGAATCCGTATAGTCAGTGATCCATAATGTTTGAATATGTTTTCCTGCACGTGTTTTGATTAATTCAGTTTTAAAGACATACCCTTGAATCGTACAATTATTTTCCATCGTTTGACTGTTAATTTCAGATAACTTTAAAAAAGTTGCATCACCCTTTGGTTTTCGATAATTATTTTTATAATCTACAGTTGATTTTACTGGTTCCGATTTTTTTATTTCGGACATATCTATTTTCATTGGTTCATAGCTGTCCATTTCTTGTAATAAATTATTTAATTCATCATTATCTTGTTTAACATAAAAACTAAAATCTTTCTCTATTCCAATTTCCACAAAATACTTTTTAATTATTGATTTTAATTGTTGGAATTGTTCCAATTGTATTTCATTTAACAAACCAATCGATATAGTTTGTTTAATTTCAATATCTTCGATTTTCAACGAAGAAAATAATGGTGAAATTTGTTTTAGTTTTTCAATAATATACCCTAAATAAAGTGAAACATCTTTTGACTCAAAATTAAAATCATCATAACAAATTACAAATTCAGCCGGGTAAGGAAAATCAAGACCATGATCAAGTAAGAGTTGATACTCTGTAAATGGAATCAAATCCTTACTCAATATATAAAATGTATAATGGTTATCATGATGTACAATAACTTTTTTCAATGAAGCATGTAATAAAACATTAACATCTTCGATTATATTCAATTGTTTTAATAGTATTATTAATTTGTCCATATTACACCTCAAAAATCTTACCTATTATAACACAAAAAAAGGCTTAAGCCCTTTTTTTAGAAAAATTTTCCAATATCATTTATAGTTACAAAAATCATTAGGCCAAAAGCAAGAATTAGTCCTGCCATTTGTAAAGCATATTTCATTTTTGTTGGAATTTCTCGACGAATAATTTTTTCAACTAATGCAAATAATACTTGACTACCATCTAGTCCTGGAATAGGAAGTAAATTAAACATTCCAATATTTGTTGATAGTAAAGCAGTCAATGACAACAATGTACTAATTGAACCAGATTGTGTAACTTGTGCAGTCACTGTATAAATTCCTACTGGGCCAGAAAGTTGTGAAACAGTATGTGTTAAATCTGTAATAAGTTTTCCTAATGTTGTAAAAATCAATAATGCATATTCTATAAATTGATTAATTCCTTGTCTTATAGCCTCAATAAAAGTCAATTTTTTAGTAACCGCTGTTATTCCAATGACATAAGACTTGGATTTACTATTGTACTTTCCTTCAACTGTTTTTTCAATATTTTGATTCCCTCTTTTAAGGAAAATTTGCATTGTAACTGTATCCGTATCTAATTGCAAATTTTCATTAGATAAGACAGATTGAATATCTGAAAATGACGCAATGATATGTTCTTCACCATTAATTGTGATTTTATTAATGGTGTCTCCAACTTGAACTCCAGCATTATAAGCACCATTGTTTTTAACAACACTTCCAATTTCAGAAGTATTTGTTTGTACTTCAACAAACGAATAAATACCTATTAATAAAACAAGGGCAAGTACAAAATTCATAAAAACACCAGCTAACATAATAATGCATTTTTTCCATGTTTTAATTCCTTTTAGAGTTCTTTCATAAGGAACATCTTTCATTAATTCGCTGTCTTCTTGATCAGCTTCACCTGCCATTGCAACATAACCACCAATAGGAAGTGCACGAATTTGATAATCTGTTTCTCCTTTTTTCTTAGAAAAAAGTTTAGGACCCATTCCAATAGAAAATTCAGCACAATAAACACCAAATAATTTAGCAGTTAGAAAATGTCCTAATTCATGGATTAATACAATAGCTCCTAGTATTACAAAAAAGACAAGAATATTTATAATCGTCTGCATGTTTCATTTATCTCCTTTAAAACAAAATCTCTCGCCCATTGATCAATATCTAATAATTGATCAATAGTTGGATCTTTAACCAACTCATGAGCATTCATAGCTTTTTCAACTAATTCCTCTATTTGTAAAAATTCAATTTTTCCTTCTCTAAACAAAAGATTAGCCATTTCATTTGCACCATTTAAAACACATGGTAAGCTTCCACCTGTTTTTCCAGCACGATATGCTAAAGAAAGCGCATGAAATCTATTGAAATCTGGCTTTTTAAAAGTAAGCGAACCAAGTTGTGTTAAATCTAAAGATTTACCATTAACTAATTTTTTTCTTTGTGGATAAGTTAACGCATACTGAATAGCCAAACGCATATCAGGTGTTCCCATTTGCCCAATGACAGAAGTATCTTCAAACTCTACAGCAGAATGTAAAATACTTTCTGGATGAATCAAGACTTCAATTTGATCATAATCTACATCAAACAGCCATTTTGCTTCCATGACCTCTAATCCCTTATTAAATAAAGTAGCACTATCAATCGTAATTTTAGCCCCCATTGACCAGTTAGGATGATTCAACGCTTCTTTAACAGAAACACCTACAAGTTCTTCTCTTGTTTTATCTCTAAAACTTCCGCCACTTGCTGTTAATAAAATACGTTTGATTTTATTCATCTCATTTCCTTGAAGCGATTGGAAAATTGCTGAATGTTCACTATCTACTGGTAATAATTTTACACCATGTTCTTTAACTAATTTTGTAATAATATGTCCTGCAACCACAAGTGTTTCTTTATTAGCTAAAGCAATATCTTTTTTAGATTCAATAGCATGAATTGTTGGTAACAAACCTGCAAAACCTACAATTGCATTTAATACAATATCAACTTGATCAATTGTTGCAATTTCATCTAAACCAGCACTACCAAAAACAAAACGAATATGTGGATACTTTTCTTGAAGATAGTTACAATCCTTTTCATCGATAACACAAACAACTTGTGGATTGATTTTTTGAATTGTTGTTTCAAGTAATACAATGTTTTTGCCCGCAGACATTGCAACAACATTAAATTCATCTTGATGATGCAAGCAAACATCAACAGTTTGTTGACCAATAGAACCTGTAACACCTAAAATCGTAATATTTTTCATTATCTATAACCCCACAATCATTAAAAAGAAACTAAAAATCAATACATTAAAAGTTAAACTATCAATACGATCTAAAATTCCGCCATGTCCTGGTAATAATTTTGAATAATCTTTAACTTCAAAATATCTTTTAATAGCGCTAAAAATCAAATCTCCTATTTGACTTGTCGTTGTCATTACGATAATTGCTGGTACAATAATCCAATGATGTGCCAATATTCCTGTAAAATAGGCAAAAACCAATCCTAAAACACTTCCTAGAACAATTCCACCAATTGACCCTTCAATTGTTTTTTTAGGAGATAATCTTGGAATCAACTTATGTTTACCAAAAGCCATACCAGCAAAATAAGCTCCTGTATCACTACCAAAAGTTGCAATTGCTAATAACAATAAATATTCCCAACCATAGTCAACTCTTAAAACAAGTAACGCATGTAATCCAGAACAAACAAGAACACCCATCGTAAAAACATAAGCACTTCTTTCAATATTACATTTATCATCAAAAATCATACATGCTAAAATAACCGCTAAATAAACCAAAATAGAATAGCTAGAAATAAGTAATTGATTTCTGTTAAATAAAAATCCTGTAACAAAAAACAAACCAACAATGATATACATATACATTCCAATACGTGGTCTAGAACAAATATGTAACATTTCATAAACACTAAGAGCCATTGCAACCCCTATAACAATTTTATAAAAAATACCCCAAAAAATGACTGCTGGAACTACAATTGCAATCAAGCACAGTGCAGTAATAATTCTTTCTTTCACTATTTTAAACCTCCATATCTACGCTCCCTATTTTGATAAAGCCAAATTGCTTTATGTAATTCTTTTTCATCAAAATCTGGCCAACAAACAGGAGTAAAAATAAACTCTGCATAAGCAAGTTGCCATAACATAAAATTAGATAATCTTTGTTCTCCACTTGTTCTTACCATTAAATCAACATCAGGTAAATTCGCAGACATTAATGTTGAACCAAAATAATTTTCATCAATATCCTCAATATCAAGTTTCCCATCTTTTACATCTTGTGCTATTTTTTTAGTTGAACAAACGATTTCATCTCTACTACCATAAATAAAAGCAAAACAAAGTTTTAGTCCAGTATTATCCTTTGTTCTTTCTATAGCAGTATTGATAATATCTCTTGTTGCCTTTGGAGCTTTTTCTAAATGCCCAATCATACAAATTTGAACATTATTTTCAATTAATTCTTTTAAATAAAGTTCAAAAAATTTTTTGGGTAATTTAAATATAAATTGTACTTCTTCTTCAGGACGAGAAAAATTTTCTGTAGAAAAAGCATAAACTGTCATTGCTTTAACACCAAGTCTATTAGCCTCTAAAGCAATCTTACGAATTGTCTTTGTCCCTTCGTTATGGCCATAAGTTCTTGGCATCATTCTCTTTTTAGCCCAGCGTCCATTGCCATCCATAATAAAAGCAATATGTGCTGGTATATTATTCATGTCTAATTCATAGTTTTCAATTTGATCATTCATAGAATAATCCTCCTTAAAGTCATGATTGATTATAACATAAAACCTTAAAATAAAAAAGCGCCTAATAAGACGCTTCAATAATTATACAGTCATAATATCTTTTTCTTTTACTTTACCAATTTCATCAACTTCTTTGACAAATTTATCAGTTAATTTTTGAACACGATTTTGACCGTCTTTAATTTCATCTTCACTACCATCGCATTTTTTAATTTCATCATTAGCATCACGACGAATATTTCTTATAGCAACTTTAGCATGTTCAGCGAATTTCCAAACATTTTTTGCATATTCTTTACGTCTTTCTTCTGTTAATGCTGGTACAGTAATACGAATAATTTCTCCATCATTTTGAGGAGTTAAACCTAAATCAGCTTCATAAATTCCATGTTCGATATCTTTTAAAGCAGATTTATCATAAGGTTTAATTACTAATTGTCTACCTTCTACAACAGAAACACCAGCCATTTGATTAATTGGTGTTGGTGATCCGTAATAGTTGACCATTACACGGTCTAACATTGCAGGAGTAGCTCTTCCAGTTCTAACTGTTGCTAAATCTCTTTGGTAAGCTTCGATTGCTTTTTGCATTCTATCACTTGCATCATCTAAGATCATATTTATCATATTATTTTCCTCCAGAGATAGTTGTTCCTATTTTTTGTCCATCACAAGCTTTGGCAATATTACCATCTTCTTGCATATTAAATACACATAAATCAATATCGTTATCTTTACATAATGTAATAGCTGTTTGATCCATTACTTTTAAATCTTTTGCTAAAACATCACTATATGAAATTTCATCAAATTTTACTGCAGATTCATCTAACTTAGGATCAGCAGAATAAACACCATCGACCCCATTTTTAGCCATTAAAATAACATCAGCATTGATTTCAGCGGCTCTTAATGCAGCTGTTGTATCAGTTGTAAAATATGGACTTCCAGTTCCAGCACCAAAAATAACAATTCTACCTTTTTCTAAATGTCTAACAGCACGTCTTCTAATGTATGGTTCTGCAATTTGTCTCATTTCAATTGCTGAAAGTAAACGTGTTTGAACTCCTAGTTGCTCTAAAGCATTTTGAACAGCTAAACCATTCATTACTGTTGCTAACATTCCCATATAATCAGCAGAAGAACGTTCCATACCCATTTGTGCACCAGTAACACCACGCCAAATATTACCACCACCACAAACGATGGCAATTTCAACACCTAAATCTTTAGCTTCTTTGATTTGTCTTGCAATATCGGCTACAGTATTAGCGTTTATACCAAAATGATCGTCACCAGCTAATGCTTCACCACTTAATTTTAATAAAACTCTTTTATATTTCATAAAATGTTCTCCTTTTTTAAAAAAAGGACACACTTGTAGTGTCCTTAAAAATTATTGTTTCATTTGTGCAGCTACTTCTTCAGCAAAGTTTTCTTCTTTCTTTTCGATACCTTCACCAACTTGGAAACGAGCCATTTCTAACACTTTAGCTTTTCCTAAGTATTTAGCAACTGATTCTTTTGGTGTTTTAATGAATTCTTGATCTAATAAACACCATTCAGAGAATACTTTATTTAATTTTCCACGTTTGATACCTTCTAATACTTTTTCAGGTTTGTTAGCTAATTTAGGATCATTAGCCATGATTTCTGTTTGAACTGCATCTTCTCTATCTTTTTCAACTTGTGGAATTTCATCTTGTGAGATATATTTTGGATTGATAGCAGCAACATGCATAGCAATGTCTCTTGCTTTTTCTTCATCACCGTCAGCTAATTTAACGATTGATACCATTTTTCCACCCATATGTGAATAAGCACCAAATACTTCATCATCATTTTTAGTGAAAGTTTTAATTCTTCTTAAAGATAATTTTTCACCAATTTTTCCAGATGCTTCTGCAATTGTAGTTTCAATAGTTTTTCCATCAACTTCAATTGCTTTTGCAGCTTCTAAATCAGCAGGGTTATTTGCAGCAACTGCTTCACATACATTATTTACTAATGCAACGAATTCAGCATTTTTTGCTACGAAGTCAGTTTCAGAGTTAACTTCAACCATAGCAGCTACATTTCCGTTAATAGCGAAAGCAGATAACCCTTCAGCAGCGATTCTATCAGCTTTTTTAGCAGATTTTGCGATTCCTTTTTCTCTTAACCAGTCGAATGATGCTTCGATGTCACCATCACATGCTTCTAATGCTTTTTTACAATCCATCATTCCAGCACCAGTTTTTTCACGTAATTCTTTTACTAATTTTGCACTAATTGCCATTTTCTTTTCCTCCATGAATTTTATTTTATTAAAAAGGGAAAGCTTTGCTTTCCCATCACAACATATTTATGATTTCCAGCCTTGAGATTATTCTTGAGTTGGTCTAGATTCTCTTCTTTGAGCTGGTCTACCAGCTTTATTTCTTGGCCCTCTTCTGTTGTTGTTTTCTACAGAAGATACAGCATCATTCATAGTAACTTCTTTTTCATCTTCATCTTTAACATAAGCAACAGTTAATGGTTCACTTTTTGCTTCACAAATTGCATCTGCCATAGCAGCAACAATTAATTTAACAGCTCTAATAGCATCATCATTTGCTGGGATTACATAATCAACTTCATCAGGATCACAGTTAGTATCAACAATACCAAATACAGGGATTCCTAAGATTCTTGCTTCAGCAACAGCGTTGTGTTCAGCTTTAGGATCTACAACGAATAAAGCACTTGGTAATCTTCTCATTTCTTTAATACCACCTAAGTTCTTTTCTAACTTAGCAGCTTCTTTTTTTAGTAAGATAACTTCTTTTTTAGGTAATAAATCGAAAGTACCATCTTTTTCCATTTTTTCTAATTCAACTAATCTTCTAATTCTTTTTTGGATTGTTTTGAAGTTAGTTAAAGTTCCACCTAACCAACGTGAGTTAACATAGAAACTTCCAGAACGGATTGCTTCTTCTTTAACAGCTTCTTGAGCTTGTTTTTTAGTTCCTACAAATAAAACTTTTCCACCTTTTTCGGCAATTTCATTCATTGCTTTATAAGCTTCATCGATTTTTTTAGATGATTTTTGTAAATCAATAATGTAAATTCCGTTTCTTGATGTAAAAATGTATGGAGCCATTTTAGGATTCCATCTTTTTGTTTGATGTCCGAAATGAACACCTACTTCTAATAATTTTTTCATTGAAATTACTGACATGTGTAATTTCCTCCTTTTCGTTTTTTTCCTCCATTATTTCAAACATTTACCACCATTAGGCACTAGATAAATGAATTCATAATGTGTGTATTTTTTAATACCTGAAACATAATAGCATAAGATTTAAAACAAAACAACCCTTTTTTATGCTTTATTTCGAGGATGTGCTTTTAAATAAACATTTTTCAAATGTTCTTTTGTAACATGGGTATAAATTTGTGTTGTCGAAAGGTTTTCATGACCCAATAATTCCTGTACAGTTCTTATATCTGCTCCCGCATTCAATAAATGTGTGGCAAAGGAATGTCTGAAAGTATGTGGATGTATTTTCTTGGTTGCATCATATTCTCTTCCAATACGCTTTACAATATCCTGTATTCCTCTATTGGTCATTTGTTCTCCTCTTTTATTAACAAAAACATATGGATGATCTTCTGAATTTACAAGTTTTCCCCTTACTTCTTCTATATATTTTAATAACCATTCACTAGCAAATTCATGGAAAGGAACATAACGGTCTTTGTTCCCTTTACCATGAATCAATAAAACTCGATTGTGAAAATCTATACAATCCAAGGTTAAATTCACTACTTCAGAACATCTTAACCCAGAAGCATACATGATTTCTAGCATCGCTTTATTACGAATTCCTAAATCATCTTGTGTATCAATACCATTCAATAAATCCATCATTTCTTCAGGAAACAAAAAATCAGGATTACGCTTTGCGGTTTTAATATTTTCAACAAGAATCATTGGATTATTTTCAGCCAATTCTTCTTTTACTAGATATTTATAAAATGATCTTAAACAACTGATTCGATTATTAATTGAACTCTTTGACAATTTTTTTTCATTTAAATAAGTTAAATATCCTCTTATATTTGTATACTTGACATCGTTAAAGTGAGAAATACTTTCACTTTTTAAAAAACCAATAAATTCATTTAAACTTCGTTGATAAGATTCAACTGTATTGATTGAGTAATGTTTTTGAAATTGAAGATATTTTATAAATTCTTCTTTATCTTGATTATAACTCATTGATAAATTGATCCATTACTTCTATTGCTCTGTTAGCATAAGCTTCTTTTCTTAGTTTCTTTTTAACGCGTACAGGTAAATCTGGTAGAATTCCAAAATTAGCTTTCATTGGTTGGAAATTACTTTCATCACAATGCGTAATATAATATGCAAGTGCCCCCATGATTGTTTCTTGTGGAAAAATAACAGGTTCTTGTTTATTTAAATAACGAACCATGTTCATTCCGGCAACGATTCCACTTTGAGCTGATTCAACATATCCTTCAACTCCTGTCATTTGTCCAGCAAAATAAATTCCAGAATGATTTTTTAAACTGTAATCTTGATTTAAAAATTTTGGAGAACAAATAAACGAATTTCGATGCATGACACCGTATCTTACAAATGTTGCATTTTCTAATCCCGGAATTAAATGAATAATTCTTCTTTGTTCAGGCCAAGTAAGATGTGTTTGAAAACCAACAATATTATATAAACTAGCTTGTACGTTATCTTGTCTTAACTGTACGACTGCATATGGTTTTGTACCATCAGGTTTTGTTAACCCAACCGGTTTCATAGGCCCAAACAATAAAGTTTGTTTTCCTCTTCTTGCCATTTCTTCAAAAGGCATACATCCTTCAAAAAATTTTTCTTCAAAATCTTTTGGTTTAACAACCTCTGCTTTCATTAATTCATCATAAAATACATTAAATTGCTCCTCATTCATTGGACAATTTATATATTCATTTTCTCCTTTGTCATATCTTGATTTATAATAAGCAATATTAAAATCAATACTATCTTTTTCAACAATTGGAGCCGCCGCATCAAAAAAATAAAAATATTCTTCTCCTAATAATTCTTTGATTTTCGTAGACAAAGCATCACTTGTTAAAGGTCCACTTGCAATAATTGTTGGTGCTTGGGGAATTTCTGTAACTTCTTCATGAATCACTTCGATATTTGGATGATTTGTTATAAACTCAGTAACATCCGCAGAAAACTTTTCACGATCCACTGCAAGTGCTCCACCAGCAGGAACACTATTTTTTCTAGCAAATCGAATAATAACACTATCTAGTTTTTCCATTTCATTTTTTAATACACCTACGGCATTATTGAAATTATCTCCTCTTAACGAATTAGAACAAACAAGTTCAGCAAATGATGATGTATGATGTGCCGGTGTCATTTTAACAGGTCTCATTTCATATAACTTTACTTTAATATTATTTTTTGCTAATTGATAAGCCGCCTCAACTCCAGCAAGACCAGCTCCAATTACATTGACTATTTTTTCACTTTCCATATTTTCTCCTTTTTAAAAAAGTAGAACAAATGTTCTACTTAATAATTGTTTTACATTTTGGATAATTTGAACAAGCTTTAAATTCTCCCCAACGTCCCTTTTTAATAACCACTGGAGAACCACAGTTAGGACAAACTTCATCTGTCATAACAGGTTCTGATTTCTTTTTAGAATTCTTAATATATTTACATTGTGGGTAATTTGAACATGCTTCAAATTTACCATATCTTCCGGTTTTAAAAACCATTGGGCTTCCACACTTAGGACAGTTTTCTCCTGTAAATTCAGGTTCAACTTTTTCCTTTTTGATGTATTTACATTCAGGATAATTTTCACAAGCTATAAATTTACCATAACGCCCATGTCTTTCAACAAGATCATGTCCACATTCAGGACATTTCTCTCCTGTTTTTTTAGGTGAAATGACTTCCATTTTTTCATTTGCTTCATCCAATAAAGGTTGGAATTTTTTAATAAATGTATCTATAGCATCAAAATAATCATCTTGTCCTTCTGCAATATCATCTAGTTCTTTTTCCATTTGTGCAGTATATTCGACATTAATAATATCATTAAAAAATTGTGTTAGTCGATCACTTGTTAAAATTCCACTTTCAGTAGGTTTAAATGTTTTATCAACAAGTTCCACATACCCTCTAGTTTGAATCGTATCAATAATCATCGCATAAGTACTTGGTCTACCAATTCCAAGTTCTTCCATTTCTTTAATTAGTTTTGCTTCACTATAACGAGCAGGTGGTTTTGTAAAATGTTGTGTTTTTTCAATATTTTGACTTTCTAAAATTTCTTGTTCAGTTAATTCAGGTAAAATTTCATCTTTTTGTTTTTCATATGGGCTATATAAACGTAAATAACCATCAAATTTTAATACTGAACCACTTGCGTTAAAATAATAGTTATTATTTTCTAATACTACACTTGTTGCATCAAAACGAGATGGTGCCATTAATGACGCCAATGCTCTGGCATAAATTAAAGAATACAATTTAAATTCATCCGCACTTAAATATTCTTTAACAGACTCAGGTGTACGCATTGCACTTGTTGGACGAATTCCTTCGTGAGCATCTTGTACATTTTCTTTCTTTTTACTTACTTTTACTTTTCCAACATAATTTTGACCATATTTTTCTTTAATATATTCTGTAGCACTTTCTACAAATAAATCTGACAATCTTGTCGAATCTGTACGCATATAAGTAATAAGCCCTACTGTTTCATCTTCTAAAGCAATTCCTTCATATAGCTTTTGAGCAATCATCATTGTCTTTCTTGCTTTAAAGCCTAATTTAGAAGACGCTTCTTGTTGTAATGTTGAAGTAATAAATGGTGGTTTTGATTCTCTTTTCTTACTTGATTTTTTTACACTATCAATAACAAATTCTTTAGAAAGTGCATTAAAGATTTCCAAAGCTTCTTGTTCATTTGAAATTTTTAACTTCTTTGTTCCTTTTTTATTAAGTTCACCTGTAAATTCAATTTCATCTTTTTCAAATTGTGCTTTGATTTTCCAGTATTCTTCTGGAACAAAGGCTTCGATTTCACGTTCTTTTTCAACAATTAATCTTAAAGCAACCGATTGAACTCGACCAGCTGATTTAGATTTAATTTTTCTTTGTAATAATTTAGATAATTTAAATCCAATAATTCTATCCAATACTCTTCTTGTTTCTTGAGATTTTACAAGATTTTGATCAATTTTACGAGGATGATTCAATGCATCAACAACTGCATCTTTTGTTACCTCATTAAAAACAATACGATTATCATCATCCATATCTAAACCTAAAACATCTGCTAAATGCCATGAAATTGCTTCCCCTTCACGGTCAGGGTCGGTAGCAAGATAAACTGTTTTTGCCTCTTTAACAGCTGCTTTCAATTCCTTAACGACATCTTTTTTATCCTTAGAAATAACATATTTTGGCTTATAATGATCTTCTTGATCAATCCCTAGCCCTTCTTTACCAGATGTTGATAAATCTCTAATATGTCCTTTAGAAGAAGTCACATGATATTCCTTCCCTAAATAATTTTCTATTGTTTTTGATTTAGAAGGAGATTCCACAATGACTAATTTATCATACATAATATAACCCCCTTATCGCAAAAACTATTATTATTGTTTTTTTTCACTTTGTCAACTCCATTTCATTAATCTTCAATAATATCATTTACAGTCAATACTAACTTGGCCCCTTGTTGAATCAATAAATTACACCCCATTGGATCCCCAATTCTTGATGGAATACAATAGATATCTTTTCCTTGATCTAATGCATATCCTACAGTAATCATTGTTCCTGAACGTTTTTCAGCTTCTGTAACAACTACAGATTCACTTAAGCCAGCAATTAACCGATTCCTACTTGGAAAATCCTTAGCCTGTGGTACATAATCACCAGGTTTTTCACTAATAATAAGATGATTACTTTTTAATTGAGCATATAAATTTTGATTTCTTTTTGGATAACAATAATTAATTCCACTTCCCAATACTGCAACTGTTTTTCCTTTGTTTTTTAATGCACTTCTATGAGCGAGAGTATCAATTCCTAATGCCATACCACTTACAATCGTATATTCATTTTTTACTAAATCACATACAATTTTATCCGTAATATTTGATCCATATTCACTAGGAACACGTTTGCCAATAACACCTATGCATTTACCATTTAAAATATTCAAATTTCCATGATAAAATAATACAAATGGTGGACAAGATATTTCTTTTAAAGCATCTGGATAATCACTTGAAATAATCGTTGTATATTTTGAATTTACTTTAGCAACTGCTTCCCTCCTTTCTTCTTGAGAAACTTTTTCTTTTGCTTGCAATGCTTTTAAAATACTTTGAAAATCACCTTGATACTTCAAAGCAAAAAATAGTAAGATTTCTTCCATATTTATCACCTCACTATTTATATAGACATTTAATTTTGTTTTTTCTTCTTTTTTTATAAAAAAAGAACTAAATATCTAAATTTAAAGATATTTGTTCTTTCATTACTTCTTGTACTGGTTTAAAAGATTTCCTATGAATAGGGCATGGACCATATTTACTAAGTGCCTCTTTATGTGCCTTGGTTACATAGCCCTTATGTTTTTCAAAACCATATTGTGGATATTTTTTTGCATAATCTATCATCAAATGATCCCTTGTTACCTTAGCTAATATACTTGCTGCTGCAATAGACATAGAAAGGGTATCTCCTTTAATAATAGATAAATGTTCAATATCATGTAAAGGCATCGCATCTGTTAAAGCAAACATTTTTTCTCTCTTTAAAATTTGACAACATTTTTCCATTCCTTTTTGACTTGCGCTATATACATTTAATTGATCAACATCTTCAACAGAAATAACTTCAATGTGATAGGCTAATGCATTTTCTATAATTATTTGATACATCGCCTCTCTTTTTTTTGCTGTTAATTGTTTTGAATCAAAAATACGTTCATCATAAAATCCTTTAGGAAAAATGACTCCTGCAACAACTAATTCGCCAGCCATTGGTCCTCTTCCAGCTTCATCAAGACCAATAATATAATCATAACCTAAATCATAATATCTATTTTCATATTCTAATAAATTACTCATTTGGAAGCTCCCATGTTATTTTTGTAATAACACCATCAAATAAATCAGTAAAAAACATATCCATGACACGCTCATAATCAGTAATCCCTCTTACTGGTTTTATTTTTTTATTAAATGCGATATCATCATAACATTTTTCAACCCAATCACTTTGTAAATCAACAGCTATTTGATAACGATTTTCTAAAGTTCCAGGATAATTTTTAACTAAATATTCAACTGCATAAATAAATAAATCTTCCCTTGGTAATATTTGCTGTTTAATAGAGCCAATAAGAGCAATATTTCTAGCAATATCCTCACTTTCGAATTTAGGCCATAAAACACCCGGTGTATCAAATAATTCAAAATCTTTATCTACCTTAATAATTTGTTGAGCTTTCGTTACACCTGGTTTATTCCCCGTAACAGTTGCTTTTCTTTTTGCTAAGCGATTGATGAAAGTAGATTTTCCAACATTAGGAATACCTAAAACCATTGCTCGCATTGCACGAGGTTTTAATCCCTTCTTTGCTTCTCGTGCCATTTTATCTTTCAAAATTTCTTTGCAAACTTGTATGATCTTTTTATATTCATTAAATTGCTTAAGATTAACACTTATAGCATAATAACCTTTACTTTTGTAAAAATCTATCCATTTTTGTGTTAGTTTATCATCTGCTAAATCTTCTTTTGTCATTACAATTAATCTTGGCTTATTATTAACAACACTATTAAATAATGGATTTTTACTTGAATATGGAGCTCTAGCATCCACCAATTCAACAACAATATCTATTAATTTTATTTTATCAGCGATTTCTCTTTTTGCCTTAGCCATATGGCCAGGAAACCATTGTATTTGTGCCATATTAGTTCATTCCTTTCATATGATTAAAAGGAAATAGTATAATTCCTTTTTTTGATAAAACATCTTCAATTTTAAAACATCCTAATTCTCTTGAATCAAGTGAATTTACTCTATTATCACCTAAAACGAAAATTTCATTTTCACCAACTGAAATTTCAAAATCATCAGTAAAATAAGAAATATTATATCGACTCTTTACATCTTTTATATGTGATTTATTAAGATAATTTTCTTTAATATACTTTCCATTAACATACAAACAATCATTTTTGTAAACAATTTTTTCTCCAGGTAACCCTATAACTCTTTTAATAATTACATTGCCTAATTGTTTACAGTCTATTGTGACAATATCAAATCTTTTAATTTGTTTTGAATTCAAATCAAGCCGAGACATAAAGGCAAGATCTCCGTCATGTAATGTTGGATACATTGAAGAACCATCAACTTTGACCGGCATAATTATGCCTTTAAAAACAAAAACAATTGCTAAACAAACAACAATAAATTCTAATATTGCCATCATTGTTTTTTTACTATATTTCATAGACATCACCTATCTTTATCTTATAGACGTGTTCTATTATACAACAATTAATGGTAGAAAAAAAGAAATGGTTACCCATTTCTTATTTTCTAATTTCTTTGATTCTAGCAGCTTTACCAGATAAACCACGTAAGTAATTTAATTTAGCTCTACGTACTTTACCAACTTTAGCAACTTCGATTCTATCGATGATTGGTGAATGAACTGGGAAAGTTCTTTCTACACCAACTTGGTAAGAAATTTTTCTAACTGTGAAAGTTTCAGCAATTCCTTTACCTTGTCTTGCAATACAAACCCCTTCAAATAATTGGATACGGTATTTATTACCTTCTTTAATTTTTACATAAACTTTTAAAGTGTCTCCAGCTTTGAAAACAGGGATATCAGATTTTAATTGTTTTTTAGTAATTTGTTCTACTAATGTTAAATTCATCTTTCTTCTCCTTTTCATTTATAGTCTTGTATGTTCATTCGATTAACCAGCGGAACATATGCAGTCACATTGACCATGCTATTATAACATCGTTCGAAAAAATATCAACTCTTTTTTTTAATTTTTGTCAACATATTTGCCGATTCTTCATCAAATTCATAATTTTCTAATAAATCTGGTCTCTTTAAATAGGTTTTCTTTAGCGATTGGTATTTTCTCCATTTACGAATATTTTCATGATGACCAGAGACCAATACGTCAGGCACTCTATTTCCATCATATTCTATTGGTCTTGTATATTGTGGGTATTCTAATAATCCATCTGCAAATGAATCATCTTCATGGCTTTCTTGACGAATAGCTCCTTCAAGTAATCTTATTACCGCATCACAAGTAACCATACTTCCTAGTTCACCACCAGTTAGTACATAATCACCAATAGACAATTCTAAATCAACATAATCACGAATTCTTTCATCAAATCCTTCATAATGCCCACAAATAATAATAAGATGCTTTTCTAATGAAAGCTTTTGTGCTACTTGATGCTTTAAAGTAATCCCTTGAGGAGACATTAAAATAACAAGTGAATCATCCGTTGTTAATGTTTTTAAGCAATCAATGATTGGCTGACACATCAACACCATTCCCTGTCCTCCTCCATAAGGATAATCATCTACATGTTTATGCTTATCTTGAGTGAATTCTCTAAAATTATGAATCTTAATATCAACAACTTCTTTATCTATAGCTCTTTTGATAATTGAGGTATTTAAAAAGCCTTCAAACATTTCTGGAAATAGTGATAAAATATCAATCTTCATCATACATTCCCTTAATCAAATGAACAAATATTTTTTTATTTTCAATATCTTCATTTTCAATAAATGCATCAACATATGGAATAGCAATCTTTTTATTTGCTGTTTGTACAGTTAAAACATCATGTGCACCATTAAAATAAACAGATTCTACTTTTCCAATTTCTTGATCATTATTAATGATCTGACAACCAATTAAATCATCGTAAAAATATTCATCATCATCTAATTCAACATCTTCTTTTAAACCATAAACATTATAACCAACATATTTTTCTACTAGATTAATATCTTGTAATCCCTCAAAACTGATTAAATAATTTCCTTTATGAACTCTTACAGTTTTGATGATAAAAGGGTCTACAATTTCATTTAAGTAAAGCTTATGTCCCACAACAAATCTTTGATCATTGAAATCACTAAAGGAACGTATTTTAAGTTCTCCTTTAAGTGCATGCGTTCCAACAATTTTTCCAATTTTTAATTTTTCCATATAACCTCCAAAAAAAATAGATGTGTTTTACACATCTATTCATATGATTCGAATTTAATATCTAATTTTTTATCAGAAAGACGTCCTGCAACAGACATTAATTGACGAATAGAATTAGCCATAACACCTTTACGACCGATTAATTTTGCAATGTCATTTTTTGCTGAATAAACATGTAAAACAACAACATTCTCATCTAAAGAAGGCATTTGTCTTACTTCTAAATGTTCTTTATCCTCAACTAATTCAATCGCTATATCTTTTAGTGTTTTTACATAATCCATAATTATTTACCTTGTTTTGAATCAGCAAATTTTTTCATGATACCTTGTTTAGATAATAAGTTTCTAACTGTATCAGATGGTTGAGCACCATTGTTTAACCATTTTAAGATTTCTTCTTCTTTTAAGTTAACTTGAGCTGGATTAGTACATGGATTATATGTACCTAATAATTCAATAAATCTACCATCTCTTGGTGATCTTGAATCAGCTGCTACGATTCTATAGAAAGGTCTTTTTTTAGCACCCATTCTTGTCATTCTTAATTTTACTGCCATTTATATTTCCTCCTTGTTTTCTTATTGCTTGTATAATTTAACATAGATAGAAACAGGTGTCAAGCATTTTTGCTTGACACCTTTCATTATTTTTTCTTTTTCTTTTTATGACGTACTTTTTTACGATTTGGACCACCTACAAAGTGACCTCCTCCCATTTTTGGAAGTCCTGTTGCCATATCCATATTTGACATTTGTTTCATCATTTGTTTAGATTGTTCAAATTGTTTTAATAATCTATTAATAGCTGCTAAATCTTTACCACATCCTTTAGCAATACGTTGTTTTCTAGATAATGTAATAATACTTGGATCACGACGTTCTTCTAAAGTCATAGAATAAATAATAGACTCTGTTTCTTTCATTCTCTTATCTGTTGTTTCATCGTTTAAATTAGGCATAGATGGCATACCAGGAATCATTTTCAAAATTCCTGAAAGTGGACCTAACTTCTTTAATTGATGCATTTGATCAAGCATATCATCCAATCCAAAACGTCCAGATTGCATTTTTTTCATAGCTTTCATTGTTTCTTTTTCATCATAGACATCTTGAACTTTTTCAACTAAAGAGACTACATCACCCATTCCTAAGATACGATCTGCCATACGATCTGGGTAGAATAAATCAATAGCATCTAATTTTTCACCTGTACCAATAAATTTAATTGGAACATGCGTAATATGTCTAATAGAAAGTGCTCCCCCACCACGAGAATCACCATCTAATTTAGTAAGCACAGCTCCTGTAATACTTAATTTTTCATTAAATGAAGCAGCTACATTGACAATATCCTGACCTGTCAATGAATCTACAACAAGTAAAATTTCATCAGGTTTTGCAATTTCTTTAACATTTGCTAGTTCTTGCATTAAAGGTTCATCAATGTGCAAACGTCCTGCCGTATCAATAATAATAACATCATTATTATTTAAAGCCGCATAATTCATAGCACCTTTAACAATATTTTCAGCACTTTCAGATGTTCCTTTTTCATAAACAGGCACATCTAATTGCTTTCCTAATGTTACCAATTGATCAACGGCTGCTGGACGATAAATATCTCCTGCAACCAATAATGGTTTTTTAGCATATTTTGTCTTAATTAATTTAGCAATTTTCCCAGAAGTTGTTGTTTTCCCAGAACCTTGTAACCCTACCATCATAATAACTGTTGGTTTTTTACTAAAATCAACTTCTGAAACCTCATCACCTAATAAATGTACTAATTCATCGTGTACAATTTTAACTAAAACTTGTCCAGGTTTTAATGAACCTACGACATCTGCACCAATTGCTTTTTCTTTTGTTGATGCAATGAACTCTTTTACAACTTGATAGTTGACATCAGCTTCAAGTAAAGCAAGTCGAATTTCTGTCAACATCTCTTCCATATTACTTTCAGTCAACTGACCTTGTCCAGATACCTTTTTTAAAGTTGACTGCAATCTTTCAGATAACGAATCAAACGCCATATATACCTCCTATAAATCTCTTAACATTTGTAAATGTTCATCAATATTTTTATGTTCTTCTTTTATATCTTTTTCTAAATCATCTATAATTTCAAGTCTTTTTTGATGCTTTTCTAATAAATTTAATTTTTCTTCATAATTTTCTAAATGTAAACAAGCTTTTTTTAAATTGTCAAAAACTGCATTTTTAGATACATTTTTAATCAAAGATATCTCTGACAAAGACAAATCCTCATGATAATACAAATCTAAATACTCTCTTTGTTTTTCAGTTAATAAATCTTCATATAAATCCATCAAAAGATTTACTCTTTGCTTTTTTTCTAAACTATTTTCCATTATGCTTCCTCAACTAACCCTTTGCATAATCCATAAATATATTGTTCTAAGTCAAATTCTTGTAAATCATCAACTTGTTCACCTAAACCAATAAATTTTACAGGAATATTTAATTGATCTTTAATAGATAAAACAATTCCACCTTTAGCAGTACCATCCATTTTTGTAAGAACAATCCCTGTAATATCAGTAATCTTAGAAAATTCAATAGCTTGTGAAACACCATTTTGTCCTGTTGTTGCATCTACAACAAGAAGTGTTTCATGTGGTCCTTCAGGAACAACACGCTTAATAATACGATTCATTTTTTCCAATTCGTTCATTAAATTCACTTTATTTTGTAAACGACCTGCTGTATCACAAATTAAAACATCCGCTCCTGTTTCTTTAGCTTTATTTAAAGCATCAAAAACAACGGCCGAAGGATCTCCTCCTTCTTTTCCTTTAACGATATCCACACCAACTCTTTCTGCCCAAACTGCCAACTGATCAATTGCTCCTGCTCTAAATGTATCACCCGCAGCAACAACGACTTTTTTACCTTCATCATGAACAATACGATGAGCAAGTTTCCCAATCGTTGTTGTTTTTCCAGCACCATTGACACCAACCATTAAAATAACAGTTAACCCTTCTGCTGCGTAATTGATTTTAGTTGACATAACACTTTCATTAGCATAAATAACGAACATTTTATCAACAATAATATCATTAATTTCTCTTGGATCAGTTATATTTCTGATTCTTACTTCTGTTTTAATTTCAGATACAATCTTCATGACCATCGAAACACCAACATCAGCCATAATTAAAATATTTTCTAATTCTTCAAAATACTCATCATTGATTTCTCTAAATCGGGCAGCTAATTCATTAATACGATCTGAAAATGTTTCAGAAGATTTATCTAAACCAACAACATATTTTTCATTTTGCTTAGTTGACTTTCCAACTAATTTTTCTTTTATTTGTGTAAAAAATCCCATCTAAATACCTCCCTTACGATTTTCATTAGAAAAATCTATTGCCTCTTCAAGTTTGACACTTACAAGTTTTGTAACACCTTTTTGTTGCATCGTCGCACCATATAACAAATCACATTCTTCCATCGTTCCCTCACGATGTGTTACTACAATAAATTGTGTTTGTTTAGAAAATTCTCTTAAGAATTTTGCAAATCTTTCAACATTAGCCATATCCAATGCTGCTTCAACTTCATCTAAGATACACATTGGCACAGGTCTTACTTTTAAAATAGCAAATAAACATGAAATTGCAATCAACGCTTTTTCTCCACCAGAAAATAATGTAATATTCGACACAGCTTTTCCTGGTGGTTGTACATCTATATCAATTCCCGTTTCTAAAATATTATCTGGATCAGTATATTTGATTTGTGCTCTTCCCCCACCAAATAATTCTCTAAAAACATTATTAAATTCTTTATTGATCTTTTCAAATGCTGTTGAAAATTTCTCAATCATAATTTGATCCATTTCATCAATTGCCTGTACTATTTTATCCTGAGCTTGTATTAAGTCAAGTCGTTGACTATTCATATTTTCGTAACGCGATGAAACTTCTTTATATTCTTCGATAGCATCAATATTAACATGACCAAGTGCTACTATTTCATTTCTAAGTGTAGCAACCTCTCCTCTAGCAAATTCAATATCTACTTCATCATGATAATTTTCACTTGCATACTCATAAGTCATGGAATATTCATTAGATAATCGACTTAAATAATTATTTAATGATCCTTCATATTTAGTAGATAAAATAGCTTTTTCATTAATTTGTCCTTGAATGTCTTTAAGCATCTTTCTTAAATCTTTCAATTTTGATTCTAATTGCTCATTTTCATTAACATAGGACATTCTTAATTCTCTTTTTGATTTTATTTTTTCTGTTAATTCATCTCGATGCTTGATGGCTTCATTTAATTGTAAAACAAGTTGATTATCAATTTTACCACTTTTAAACTCATCCAATTCAACGCTTTGATGCGATAAACTTTCATATTCACCTTTAGCAACTACAAGTTCTTCCTTTTTTCCTTGAACAACAACTTCTAACTTAGCATATGACATTTGTTTTTGTAGAAGTGTATGTGCCAATTCTTTAGCATCGTTTTCAAGTTTAAGTAATTCATTCTTTTCACGTACAAGTTTTTGTTCTAATTCATCCAATTTTTCTTTAACTTTTTCTAGTTCTCTTTTTTGAAGAATGGATGATTGTTGACGATTAACTGTTCCACCTGTAAGTGAACCTCCAACATTAACAATATTTCCATCCAAAGTAACAACTTTATATCGAGCATATGTTGCCTTTGATATTTCATAAGCATGATCAATATCATCAGCTAAAATAACATTTCCCAATTGATTCAAAATAACATTATCTATATTTTTAGAACTTGAAACAAAATCACTTAATACACCTAAATAACCTTCTAAAGCTGGACATAAAATAGCATGTTCTTCTCTTAAAGAACGTGGTTCCATATCCGCTAAAGGTAAAAAAGTAGCACGTCCTGCCTTATTATCTTTTAAAAACTTAATTGCTAATCTAGCTTGTAAATTATCTTTCGTAACAATAAATTGCAAAGCACTTCCTAAAGCAACAGAAACCGCTAAATCATACTTCGAATCATTTTCTAGTAAATCTCCAAAAACACCAATAATATCCGGATTATCATGAGCAAGTTCCATAATAGCCTTGACACCATGATGATAATTGGATTTATTTTCTACTAAATCCACTAATATTTCTTGTCTATTTTTATTTTTCGTAATTTCTTGATTAAGATTATTAATAGATTGATGTTTATGATTGATTTTGGATGTTAAAACCGTTTGTTCTTGAGATAAATCTTCAAGAGATTTTTCTGTTGTTTTTAATCGTTCAACACGGTCATTATATTCTTCAATCAAATCCGTCAAAATAGCTTTTAAGTTATCTAATTTCTTCTTTATATCATCACTGTTTTGAGATTGTAAAGCATGTTTTCTTTTTTGATCAACCTCTATTTTACTTGTTTCTAGTCTTGAAACTTCAGACATCGATTCTAATAATTGACTTTGTAGAGAGTTTATTTCATTATCTAAAACAAACATTTTCTTTTTTATCTCATCATCAGCACTTTCTTTCAATAAAATTTCTGCATCTAATGAACTGTGTCGTTCATTAAGGTCTTTTAATTGTAAAGATAGCGTATCTAGTTGATGTTTTAATTCCGAAACTTCATGAACAAGTACATTTACTTCGATTGAAGTAAGTTTTTCCTTCAACGTTAAAAATACTTCTGCTTTTTCTTTTTGTTTTTTTAATGGTGCTATTTGTTTTTCTAATTCATAAACAATATCTTTTATACGATTTAAATTATCCGTTGTTCTCTCTAATTTTCTAATAGCCTCAATTTTTCTTTTTTTATATTTAGAAACTCCTGCAGCTTCTTCAAAAATAACTCGTCTTTCTTCAGGACGACTATCAGCAAAATTAGAAATATTTCCTTGAGAAATAATAGAAAGCGAATCTCTTCCAAGTCCCGTATCTAAAAGCAGATCTGTAATATCTTTTAAACGACATTGTTGCCGATTTAAAAGATATTCAGCCTCATTTCCTTGTCGATAAAGACGTCTAGTAATTTCAACTTCATTATAGTCATAATTGAGCATACGATCACTATTATCAAATATTAAAGTAACTTCAGCTAAATTTTGTGCCCGACGATCTTGAGAACCAGCAAAAATAACATCTGCCATATTACTTCCACGTAAAGATTTTACAGATTGTTCACCTAATACCCATCTAACTGCATCCGAAATATTAGATTTTCCACATCCATTAGGCCCTACAATTCCTGTTATTCCCGGCTGAAATTCTATATTAACTTTATCTGCAAATGATTTAAATCCATGTAATTCTATTTTTTTTAAATACATAGATGCTCCTTTCTAGCCTATTTGAAAACTATTTTACCATTTTCAAACGATTCAATAATCGCAAGCGATTCTACTCTATAACCTAAATCAACTAATTTTTGATGTCCTTTTTGAAATCCTTTTTCAATAATAATACCGCATCCAACAATATGTGCTTTTGCTTGATTACACATATCGACTAATCCAAGCATTGCATTTCCATCAGCTAAGAAATCATCTACAAGTATCACATTTTCATTTTCATTTAAATATTTCTTTTTAACGCAAGCAATATATCTTGTTCCTTTAGTATATGAATATACTTCACTTGTATATAAATCATCATTAACTGTTTTAGATGTTCCTTTTTTAGCAAAAACAACAGGAATATCATTTAATTCATAGCTAAGTGCTAATCCCAGTGCAATTCCTGATGCTTCAATTGTTAAAATCTTATCGATTTTTTCCCCTGCAAATCTTCTTTTAATTTCTTTAGCAATTGATCTATAAGTTTTTGGATCAATTTGATGATTAATAAAACTATCTACTTTTAAAATATCTGGTTCAATAATTTCTCCATCACTTAAAATCTTTTCTTTTAATTCTAACATACTAATCCCCTTACCTTTTCAATCTTTCAATTAATTTTTGTTTTTCAATTGGCAGTCTTACAATAAAATTTGTACCCACATCTACTTGAGATAAAATATCTATCTTCCCATGATGTAAATCAACAATAGATTTTACAATTGCCAAGCCGAGTCCATTTCCTTCAACGTTTCTTGCTTTATCTTCTCTATAAAATCTTTCAAAAATATGAGAAACGACTTCTTTAGACATTCCAATACCCGTGTCTTCTATAGAAATTTCTATATCTTTAGAATTTTTTTTCATCGTAATTGTAATGAGTCCACCTTCATTTGTATACTTTATAGCATTTGAAATAATATTGGTCCAAACTTGTTCTAAACGTTGTTCGTCTCCTTCTATAAATATTTCTTTTTTAGGCATCTCAAAGACAATTTCTATATTTTTTTCCATTGCTTGATTTTCTTGAGTAGAAATAACTCGATTCATTTGTTCAACTAATGAATAATTTGTTAACTCTAATTCAATCTCTTCTCTATCAAGCAAGGTCAATTGTAACATATTTTTTGCTAGAGAAGATAATCTTTTACTATTATATAAAATAATATTCGCATATTTTACTCTTTGTTCTTTTGGCAAGTCTTCTTCTTTTAAAATATTGGCAAATCCTTGAATAGACGTCAATGGTGTTTGAAATTCATGAGAAATATCTGAAATAAACTTTTGCCTTGTTTCATCTTGTTTTGCAAGTTGCCTCGCCATTTGATTAAATCCTTGATTTAATTTAGAAATTTCATCTTGTCCAACATTATCAACACGAACATTATAATTCCCGTTGCTCAGTTCTTTGATTGCATTTGTTAAACGTGTTAATGGTTTAACAATAATATCGGCAATTACTAAAAAGACAATACTTCCTGTTAAAAAAACACACCCCAAAATCAAAATTGCTGAATTAGCAATTGCACTTTTTTGACCACTGGTATCTTTTTGAACATAGATATAATACTCTTGCCCATTGATCATATTCTTTGTACCATACGCTAGCACTTCATTATGATGCTTAAAGGAAAGCTCATTGTTTGTACTTTTAAACATTGCCATCATCTGTTCAGGTGTTGGATTATATTTTTTGTTTCCATAAGCAACATAGCCTTCACTGCTTGAATAACATGTTATGGCCATTTCACTACTTTTTGCATATAAATCAATAATATCATCCCTATTTTCAATATTAATATTTGAAATCACTTTAGAAACATAATCATTTGTTGTAATCAAATCTTCTTCTACTGTGGATTCAATTTGTTGGTCATTTAATCTTAAAGATACAAAACCTGCTACTGAAAAGGAAGCTACGATTGTAATAAAAAAGCCAAAAATCAATTTTGAATAAATAGATTTCATCTACTCTACCTCAACTTTGTATCCTAATCCTCTAACTGTTACAACATTAAAACCTGGTAAATGCCCGATATTTTCTCTAATTCTTTTAATATGGACATCTACTGTACGATCAAACCCATCGTAATCCATACCCCAAATCTTTTCAATCAACTGTTCCCTTGAAAAAATTTGGTTAGGATGTTTAGCAAGTTCAAATAATAATTCAAATTGTTTTAGTGGCAAATGAATACATTCATCTTTATATCTGATTTCATATTTATCCCCATCCAATTCAACTTCATTTAAACGTACAATATGCGATGTATTAATATCATATCTTTTCATAATTGCTTTAACTCTAGCCATTAATTCATTAGGATCAAAAGGTTTAACAACATAGTCATCAACCCCTGAAGAAAAGCCACGTAACTTATCCTTGCTTTCCCCCTTGGCAGTAAGCATAATACAAGGAACATCTTTAAATTCTTTCATACTTTCAACAAGTTCAAAGCCATCCATTTTAGGCATCATGACATCGATAATTCCTAAATCAATATATTCATTTTCAAAAATGGTCAATGCTTCTTCACCATTGGCCGCTTCAATCACTTCATAGCCTTCTTTATTTAAATAAAATTTAAGCAACTCTCTAATATCTTGTTCATCATCAACAACTAAAATCCTTGGTTTCATCTTATACACCTCAATTCAATTCAAAATTATATCATAAAACAATAAAATAATACAATCTACTAGGATTTACTTTCTAAGAAGTTTGTCGATAAAGATACACAAAAAAATATTTATTGTATAATATATCAGGATTAAAGGAGATGTAAAAATGATATTAGAAAAAATAGACCAAGATTTATTAGCTTTAGCTAAACAATCAGATAATGATTTAAAAGACATTTATGCCCAAGTAGATGAACTTTGCCTTGTTAATTCAAATAAAGTTTTATCTGCTTTTATAGAAAATCAAGTTTCTTATAGTGATTTTACCGATATTAATGGTTATGGTAACTATGATGAAGGAAGAGATAAACTAGAAAGAATTTTTGCTTCTATTTTAGGATGTGAAGATGCTTTAGTAAGACCTCAAATCATGTCAGGAACAAATGCATTATATTTAACTCTTTCTGCTTTATTAAAACATGGTGATACCATGATTTCTATAAGTGGTGAACCTTATGATTCTTTACAAGAAATGATTGGTATAAGTGGTGATTCAAATCAATCATTAAAAGCCTATGGTGTAAATTACGAACAAATCGATTTAATTGATAGTGAATTTGATGAAGAAAGTATTGTTGAAAGACTCCAACAAAAAAATGTAAAACTTGTTGAAATTCAACGTTCTCGTGGATATAGTCAACGTTTATCACTTACAATCGATAAAATAGAATCAATTATTCATAAAATTAGAGAAGTTAATCAAGAAGTCATCATTATGGTTGATAACTGTTATGGTGAACTTGTAGAAACAAAAGAACCTGGAGATATTGGTGCTGACATTGTTGTAGGATCATTAATGAAAAACTTAGGTGGTGGAATTGCTCCAACAGGTGGTTATGTTGCCGGTAAAAAAGATTTAGTTTACGAAGTCGCACAAAGACTTACTGCCCCTGGTATTGGTAAAGACTTAGGCGCTAACTTTAATCTTAACAATGCTTTCTTTAAAGGTGTGTTCATGGCTCCTAATGCTGTAAAAAATGCTTTAAAAACAGCTATTTTTACTTCATACATGTTAGAAAAATTAGGATATGAACATGTATCACCACGTTATAACGAAAAAAGAACAGACCTTATCCAAACATTAGATTTACATAGTAAGGAAAAATTAGTGAATTTCACTCAAGGAATCCAATCATCAAGTCCAATTGATTCCTTTGTACGTGTTCTTCCTGCCCCAATGCCTGGTTATCCTTTTGATGAAGTTATGGCTAGTGGAAGTTTTACTCAAGGAAGTACTATTGAATTAAGCGCGGATGCCCCTGTAAAAGAACCTTATACTTTATATATGCAAGGTGGTTTATCAATCGAATATGGTAAGCTTTCTATTTTACTTGCCTTAACGCAAATGAAAAACAAATAAAAAAAAGACTCAACTGTTGAATCAACAATTGAGTCTTTTTTACATACTTCCTATTTGTCCACCATCAATTCGAATAATCGAATTATTGATAAAATTAGCTTCATCACTAATCAAAAACTTCACTAAATAAGCCACTTCTTCAGGTTTGCCATAGCGTTTAACCATAATTTTTTCTTGTTCTTCTTTTAAAAATTCTTCATCATAGCCATCAAGTTCATTTTCTGTACCAATAAATCCTGGAGCAATACAATTTACATGAATATAGGGTCCAAACTCAAACGCCAAATTGTGTGTTAAAGAAATAAGCGCCGCTTTAGAAGCATCATAATCAATACACATAGGATAATATGTATTCATGCCATTTGTCGAGGAAATATTGATAATACGTCCATAGTCTTGTTTAAGCATATGTGCTGAAACACTTTTACTACAATTATAAGCCCCCACAACATTAACATCTAAAGTCTTTCTAAATTCATCCGCCGTTTTTAAATGAAACAAATTAGATAAATCAATTCCTGCATTATTGATTAAAATATCAACACCACCTAATCGTTCATCAATTTCTTGAATCATTTTTTCAACTTGATCTTCTATAGAAACATCTGCTTTTAAAGCCAAACAACGTACATGATATTGTTGAATAATATGTTCTTTTAAACATTCTGCTTCTTGATTTGACGTTAAATAATTAATAACAATATCATATTGATTCTTCGCTAACTCTAAAGCAATGGCTCTACCAATACCTTTGGCCCCACCTGTAATTAATACAACTTTACCCATGATAAAAAAGAGCTTTATTAAGCTCTTCCTGCGTATTTTCCATCAGCTGAAAAAACAACGATTTTTTCACCTTGTTCAATAAATTGAGGAACTCTAAGAGTTAAACCTGTTTCAGTTTTAGCGTCTTTTGTTTGGTTAGATGGTGCCCCTTTGATAGCTGGATCTGTTTCTACAATAGTTAATTCTACTTTTTCAGAAACAGAAACGTTTAATAATAATCCTTCAAAGAATACTAAATAAACTTCAGTTCCTTCGACAATAAAGTATTTATTATAACCAACTTGTTCTTCAGATAATTCATATGTATCATATGTTTCCATATCCATGAAGTAGAAAATATTATCTGCTTCATAAGAAAATTGAGCTGCTTTTTTAGAAATATTAGCTTGATCAAATTTAGTTGAAGCATTGAAGTTCTTTTCTTGAATAGCTCCTGTTTTCAAGTTTCTCATTTTAGTTTTTAAAATAGCTGCTCCTTTACCAGGTTTAACATGTTGGAAATCCAACACTTGGCAAGGATCACCATCAATAATTAAAGTTAATCCTGTTCTAAAATCTCCTGCACTAATTGCCATACACTATCTCTCCTATTAATAATTTTTTACACGTCCTATTGTAACAGTTTCAATCAACATTCTCAAGTACTCCTGAAAAACTCTTAGTACTTTGAAAATATTTTATTTTAAATTATTTTTTTAAAACAAAGATACTTTTTCTTTATTTTGATGTTCTTTGATATATCTACTCCATTTAATATATCCATAAGTTGTATTTGTAAAATAACCCAGTTTTAAAGGAAGTAAAACATATTGTCCTGACATTATGTTAATAACTGCTTCTAAAAATGCACATATATACCAAGCAATCCATTGTTCTCTTAATCTAAAGAAAATAAAGAGACCGTTGGCGATTCCAACTGCTGATGCACAAGCGTCAATATAAATAATAGCTGTTTCTAATGTTTTATTGTTATAAAAATCAGTAGCGATATCTAAACCACTAATAAAATAACCTACAACAACTGTCCAAACAATAATACCAATAATAACTAAAACTTCTTGATATCCTTTTAATTTTCTTACCATTGTAAGTTCATCTTCTTCATCATCGCGATGTTTAGACCAGTTAATATAACTAATAATATCAATAGGTAACCAGAAAAATAAAGTTGTTGCCATTGTTGCAAAACGGTACATTAAAACAACACAAGAAACAATTTCCACAATTTCTACCAAGACAGAAACCAAGAAATTATACCTTGATTGTTTAGATATCAGTAGTTCACATAAAATATTTAAGAATGTATCTAATAAATAAAGAATCATAATGATAATACCGTTTACACCATTGGCACTATCTTCTGGGAATAACACAGATAAAATCGTAGCTAACACCATAATTGAGATAAACCATGATTTTTCATATGTTGTAAATTGTTTAGAGAATAACATCATAATCGCAACAGATAACATTAAAATAAATGTTGCACTCGCTAAATTGAAAACAGATAATGTTTCTTCTGCCATCATTTCTTTATAAGTATGACTTGCTTCTTGACGACTTACATCTTTATGATCAAAATAAAGATTTTGTCCATTTTCTGTTTTGAATTCATATGCTTTGATTGAATTTTTATTTAATTTAACATAATCTTCATAATCATAAGATACCACAAGTTTTTGATCACCTTTTCGATAAATGACATCACAAACTTTGTTATCCGAATCATAATCTTCTTCATCTTTATCTCTATCCATCATTACAGATTGAACATATTGCAGATCTCCTACGTCTTTATGAATTTGCATCAAACCATAAAAAACTGAACCAATTGAAGTAAAAACAAGTAAACATAAAACAATTATTTCAAATGTTCTTAGTTTTTTATTAGATTCGATATTTTTTTTGAAAAATTGAATCATTATTTAAACCTCTCCCTTATCTTAAAATGCTTTATCATTATAATAAATATTTATAAAAAATACACTCTTTTTTTTCTATTTATTATAATTATTTCATAAAATTGCAAAAAATAGGAATAACTCGTATTCCTATTTTAAATTATTTAGCTTTAAATTGACTAATAACCACACTTTGATGTTCATTCGAAATAAATTGAATTTCAACTTCATCGCCAGCTTGTACAAGCGGTAACGAATTAGAAAGGGACAGATCCGCAATATAAATATGATCATCACCCTCTAGTTTAAAATAATAGACACTATTACCTTCTTTAACAGCACTATTAATTGAAGAAATTTTGCCAGTTAAAGTATTTTCTTCAAATTCTTCATGACTTTTACCATTTTGAGATAAAACCTCATAATAAGCTTTTTCAGCCTCAGATACACTACTTCCTGTTGCTACAATTTGATAATTTTTAACACTGACAAAAGCATACATCTTAACAAGATTACTACTATCTTTTAAAGAAAGGAAATAAGTAGGCTCTCCTCCTGCATTGACTAAAATTGGAAATGTTGCTTTATATTTTAAGTTTTGTACCTTTCCTTCTGCCGAAGACATTGCCGAATATTCTTCTGCTCCAGAAATATGATAATATTTGCCTTCTTTTGTACGTAAATTAATTAATGCAAATCCAACATTACTTGCATCTTTAGAAACACTTGTAAGACCTGTGTACAAATAAACATCATCATCAATAACAATATAATTATATCCATCTGTTGATTGTAACACACCTTTTTGTGAGAAAACAGAATTAATATAACCATGTGTATATTTTCCATAATTTTCTAACTGTTGAATAACTAACTCCGCTGGATAAACACGATCTACCCAATTAGGAATATCTTTAATATCATAATATTTATGCTTACCATCAACAGCATTTACTAAAACTGCTCCTACAATATCTTTTCCACCAAAGGGACCTATTTTATATTCAAATACAGGAGCAATCCAATAAGGAATACCTTCATCGTTAATTTCAAAAGCTAATTCTTCAAACATTTTCGTAGGATAATTCATCCTTAAATGACGATTAATATTTCTACCAAAATGTTCAGATTTTGAATATTTCATGCCTTCTTTCAATTCAACAACTTCAGACTCTTGACTTACCATATTCACTTTAACATAAGCTGGTAAGCCTTCTTTTCGATTTGTTATCCATTTAATTAAATCACTATATTCTAATGGTGTAACTCGATAAGGAGTATCTTGATAATTAATTTGTTCATAAGATTCATCTACTTCAAACTGTGAAACATAATCTATCATTTGTCCCATTTTTCGATCACCTAGTTTAATAGCACTTTCACGATCTACAACAGGAATTGATTGATAAGAAATCGTCTCATTATCTTTATAAAAATCAGCTTTTTTATTTAATTGTAATTGATTTTGATATGTTTTTGCATGAAAAATAGGCAAACTATATACCGAACCAACACCTATATAAACAAATAAGGCAACAACTACAAACATTAAATATTTAGATGTTTTATCAAATGTACCTAATAATATCGCATGTAAAATAACAAAGATAACAATTAAAAAAATCAAATGGAAAATAAATGTTTGAGATTGATAATGAATTGGTAGTAATAAAACATACTCTCCTATAATACCTAAAAGACAAACGACAATCAATGGAATTAAATAGCTCCATTTTTTAGTTGTTTGTATTTTAGATGAAGAAAAATGTCTTTTTATTTCATCAATGATACTTTGTATAAAATTATTCATTTATTCTCTCCTTGATATCATTTAATAATAAAGATAATTCATCTAAAGATAAAAGTGTTGCCCCCGAAGCAAACGCATGTCCGCCACCTCGATATTTATTCGCAATTTCATTAACAGGAATATGTCTCGATCTCATTGAAACACGCCAATTATGATCTTTTGTATTTTCTGTTATAGCTAACCATACTTTATATTCATCAACTGAACTTAATAAATTAACAAAATCAGAGCCTCTTTCTCTTGAAATATTTAAATGTTTTAAATCTTCATCTTTTAAAACATAGTAAGCAACACCCTCATCTTCAATATAATGATTTAGGATAAAAGCATTCACTTTTAAATCTTTCACATGTTTCATATACATTCTTTCATAAAGTGCTTGCATATCAAAATCATAATTATATAAATACATTGCCGCTTCAAAAGTACGCTCATCAGTAGCTGAATACATAAATCTATTTGTATCCCCTATAATTCCCATATAAAGAGCTGCAGCTCCAAAGCTTGAAAGTTTTACACGTTTATTTTTTAAAAACAAAGCCACTATTTGACTACATGAAGAAGCTGTACTATCTTCTAAATTTAAATTCCCATAAGAATCAACGACAATATGGTGATCAATTTTTATAATTTCTTTACATAAACTAATATCACCATCAATTCTTTCTTGATTAGCTGTATCTAAAACAATTCCTAAAGTTGGTTTTTCAAAATTCGGTTCATTGATTTCTCCATTAAATTGATATTTAGCCACTAAATCAGAAGAAAAATCACCTGCAAAATAGACTTCTTTATTTTCAAAAGTATTTTGAATTAAATCATACATTCCAAATTGACTCCCAAAAGCATCATAATCCGGATTAACATGACGATATAAACAAATACATTCATATTCATCTATTTTATTTAAAATCTTTTCTATCATAATTTTCACCCTATTTTATAATAACATACCTTAGACAAAGAAAAAACCTGTTTGCACAGGTTTATAAATCTAACAAACGAACTGTATCTCTTGCAATCATGACTTCTTCATTTGTTGGAATGACCATCACTTTAATTTGAGAATACTGATGTGAAATCACACGATTTTCATCACTTCTAATGCTGTTGAGCTCTTCATCTAAGAAAACACCAAATGCTCTTGAGACATTGTCAATAATTAAACGTCTTAAATAAGCAGCGTTTTCACCAACTCCCGCTGTAAAGCAAATAGCGTCACAACCACCTAATTCAGCGTAATATTGTCCAATATATTTTGAAACAATACGTGCATATAATAAACCAGTTAATAAAGCACGTTCATTTCCTTCGTTAAATAAGGCATTTTCAATATCTCTAGAATCAGAAGAAATGCCTGAAATTCCTAACATTCCAGATTTTTTATTATAGATTTCTAAAACTTCATCTGCTGTTTTATTTAATTTTTTACATAAATAAGGCATAACTGAAGGATCAACATCTCCAGAACGTGTTCCCATCATTACACCTGCAAGTGGTGTAAATCCCATAGATGTATCAATACATTTACCATCTTGAACAGCTGAAACACTTGCTCCATTTCCTAAATGACAAACGATAATTCTGGATTCTTTAGGATTTCCTAACATTTCAATAGCTTGTTGAGAAACATATTTATGACTTGTCCCATGTGCTCCATATTTTCTTACTTTTAAATCTGTATAATATTCAAGTGGTAAAGGATATAAATATCTTTCTTTATCTAATGTTTGATGGAATGCCGTATCAAAAACAAAAACATGTCCTACATGATCAGGCAAAGCTTCTTTAAATGCTTTATAACCAATGATATTTGCTGGATTATGTAAAGGAGCTAACTCTGCTAAATCTGCAACTTTTTTTACTGCTTCTTCGTCAACGACTACAGAATCATCAAAATCTTCTCCTCCATGTACAACACGATGTCCCACTGCATCTATTTCTTCCAAACTTTCAACAATATGATGATCAACAAGAGCATTTAATAATAAGTCAACTGCCACTTGATGATCAGGAATTGGTGTTTGTGTTTGTATTTTTTCTCCATTTACTTTAATTACAAAATTTCCAACTTCTTGTCCAATTCTTTCAACTAATCCCGAAGTGATAACTTCTTCACTTGGCATATTAATCAATTGGAATTTTAAAGAGGAACTTCCTGCGTTTACCGCCATTACTTTTACCATAATTTACCTCCTAGCAATATAACTATATTGTACATAATTTAGTACACAAAAACAATATTTCTAGTGAAATTATCAAAAAAATGTAAGCTCTTTCAATACTTGTAAAAAAAGAATAGTCCTCTTTTATTAAGAAAACTATTCTCATATTACTATTTGTTATTATATGAAGAACGAGACATTTGTTCTTGTCCCATTTTAACTAATCTTTTAGTAATTTCTCCACCAACAGAGCCATTCGCTCTAGCAGTTGTATCAGGACCTAAATTAACACCAAATTCATTTGCAATTTCATATTTCATTTGGTCGATCGCATTTTGAGCTCCTGGTACAACTAATCTATTGCTATTATTACTTTGTGCCATGTTGTGTCACCTCCTGACACTTTTATTTTGCATCAGGAATAAAAAACTATACGCTTTTTTTAAAAAATATCTTCATCATTTTTATAATTTGCATCAACAACAATTGTTTCAACATTTTCTACACATTCATTAACATATGTTTCATAATCAAAAGTTACTTCAAAAGCTTCAGCCTTATAACTTTTTGGTTTTGTAGCAGGTGCTTTAGGTGTGAAAATTGTACAACAATCCTCATGTGGTCTAATAGAAATATCATAAGTATCTATTTTTTGAGCAATATCAATAATTTCTAATTTATCAAGACATAACACAGGTCTTAATACCGGAATTGAAATAACTTGATTGATTACATTCATACTATCTAATGTTTGTGAAGCCACTTGTCCAATACTTTCACCGTTAACAAGTGCTAAACAATGATTTTTTATAGCAAGTTTTTCTCCAATACGATACATCATTCTACGCATAACTGTCATGGCATAACTTTCATCACAATGATCATAAACTGCAAGTTGTAATTTTGTAAAATTAACAACATGAACTGTAATTTGACCATGTGTATAATGTCTTAATTTATCTACTAAATCAAAAACTTTTTCTCTAGCAAATTCATTTGTGTATGGTGGCGCTGCAAAGTGAACACATTCAATATCGACACCACGTTTTAAAGTTAAATATCCTGCTACAGGAGAATCAATTCCACCCGATAACATTAACAATGCCTTTCCACCAATACCAACAGGATACCCACCTGCACCTTTGATAATATTTGTCATAACGTAAATAGCGTCATGTCTAATCTCAACTGTAACCAACATTTCTGGATGATGAACATCTACTTTTAACTGTCTATCTACATGATGAAAAACATGTCCTGCAATTTCTCTATTAATGTCTTGTGACTTTTTAGGAAATGTTTTATCACTACGTTTTGTGTTGATTTTAAATGTTGTTTTTGTATCTTCGTTGATCATTTTAGCAATTGCATCTTTAACAACATCTAGATCTTTTTCAAATTTATAGGCATTTGAAAAAGAATGAATACCAAAAACTGTTTTTAATTTTTCATTGACTAACAAATGATTTGCACCATTTAGATAAATGTATAAACGATCATATTGTAATTGATATTGTAATTGTGGAAATTCAAAAAGAATTTCTTTTGTGTTTTTTAATAATTTTTGTGTAAATAATTTTCTATTTTTACCTTTTGTTGTAAGTTCTCCAAAACGAACGACAATATAATTTGCTTCCATATCTTACCTCTGTTTTTTTATTGAATCTAATACTTCTTTCAAACAATAAATAAATTTATCAATTTCTTCTTCTTTTGTCAAATCACTTATACTTACTCTCAAAGCACTTTTTGCAACTTCATCAGGCAAATGCAATTGTTGCATCACCCTGGAAACATCACTTGTTTTAGAACTACACGCACTTCTTGTAGAAATAAGAATATCTTTTTCCTCCAAAGCATGCAAAATAACTTCTGGTTTATAACCAATACATGAAAAATTAACAATATGACTTGACACTTTACCTCCAGTGTTAATAATAACATCTGGAATTGTCTGTAATTCTTTTATTAAATATTTACTTAATTTCGAAACATATTTTTCTTTTTGATCAAAATTTTCTAATGCTAATCTTAAAGTTTTAGCAAGAACAATATACGTACAAGCATTACTAGTTCCTCCACGTAAACCAAACTCTTGCTGTCCTCCATTAATAAGTGGTACTAAAGTAGTAGATTTTCTTTTAAAAAGCAATCCGCTCCCCTTTAAACCATTTATTTTATGTGCAGAAAACGATGCACAGTCGATACCTTTTAAATCTATCTTTATCTTACCTAAAGCTTGCACCATATCAACATGAAACTTAACAAGCGGATGATCTTTGAGTACATTTTTTATTTCCTCAATGGGTTGAATAGATCCAACTTCATTATTAATACACATGACACTCACTAAAATCGTATCATTTCGAATACTTTTCTTTAAATCATCAATTTGAATATGTCCCGTATGATCAACAGGTAAATAAGTTACTTCAAATCCAAATACTTCTTCTAATTCTTTACATGTTTCATACACTGAAGAATGTTCTATCGAAGTTGTGATAATATGTTTCCCTCTATTTTGATATTGAAAAGCAATTCCTTTAATAGCCATATTGTTTGCTTCACTTCCACAACTTGTAAAAATCATTTCTTCTTCATCAACATCTAACATTTTAGCAAGTAAACCTCTCGATTTTTCTAATAAGCGATTCACTTCAATTCCTTGGCTATAAATACTATCAGCATTATAAAAATATTTTTCTAACAATTGTGTATATGTTTTTAAAACATCCTTATTATAAGGTGTTGTCGCAGCATAATCTAGATATACCATATTTCCCTCCATATTTTATTTTTATTCAATTTTCGATAACATATGACCCTCATGAAAAAAGTCCTATTCAGCCTTAGGACTTTTTTTATTAACCAACATTTCATAAGAATCCGGTTTTATTTTTTCAATAATATCAACAGCTGTTGATAATGCTTTAGTATATTCCCCATTTCTATAAAGTAATTCCGCTTTTGTAAGCTCTGTATTAACTTCTAAAAATGAAGAACGATATCTATTTCCAAAAACAATTGCATCCTCTACCATTTCAGCAGTAACAATCAAATTATGCACATTATCATACAATTTATAAATAACATCTCTTGCAGCATCTACTTGAAGTGACAAACTCTTTAAATCAATTGGTCTTTTTCTAATAAAATTTAAGATGGAATCTGCTTTTTGATAAGAGTCATCAATATAATCTTGATAAGATTCACTAATCATTGGTAAATGTTTATTTCTAATTTCAGATTTAATTTCTAATAAAACAATATTAATATTGTCTAACTCATCCAAAGCTCTCTTTTCTTGAATACGTAATGTTTCTGCTAATTCAATATGTTTAATCAAAGAATCATTATATGGTTTACTTTGTTCAACAATTCTTGAAAAATCATCAATCATTTCTATATAAGAAAAATCTTTAGTTTCAATAATCTTTGTAATTTCTGCTAAATCATCAACAATTGATTGAAATTGATTATAATCATCTTCTATTGTAATCGTATAATCATCTAAAATATAGTTTTTTTCTAACTCATGAATACTTTCTTTAGCCTCTAAAAGTCCACTTTCTATCTTATTAACGAATTTATAACATTCATTTCGTTTTTCTTCGTAGAGTGCATATGCGTTCTTTTCTTTTTCAAAATCAGAATACAATAGATTTAACTCATCCGTCATGACTTCTATATTTTGTCCAACGTTTTCCAATTTTAAATTCTTTATATTTTTTTCTGTCTTGTGTAAATCATTATCAATCTTAGAAATACGGATCGTAGCATTCATTCTTTCAACAGCAAAATCTTTTTCTTGCATATCTTGCATAATTGACTTTAGTTCATTTAAGCGTTTTGGTAAATATTGACGAACAACAGAAATATATGTAGGTAAATCACTTAACTGTTGATCTAAAGCATCGATATATTTTGAAATATCTTCTGTATATGTCTTAGCTTCTTCAAATTGTTGATTATTCATATAATTTTCTAATTCAACAAAGCGTTCATCAATATCATGAAATACATCTTGTACTTTAGGAACGTAGTCTTCAACTTTAAAACGAATCTGTGCATAGTTATCATTTGTAGCACGATATTTTTCTTTAACTTTGATAATTTCTAATCTTTGAATATTTTCAATTTCTGTAATAACTTCTATATCTTTTAAAAGTTGTTTTGATTCCTTTGCATAATGAATCACTTTTTCCTCTAAAGAGTTCATCTTTTTTTGAACACCTCGTAATTTTCGATAATAAAGTGCTTCATCAATATCATTAACAAGCGGAATGATTTCATCATTTTGAAGATCTGTTAATTCAGCAAATTTTGCATCATAAGTTTCATATTTTTCTTGCAATTCTGGCATATTTTTAGCAATTCCTTTTACCCTTCCTAGTCGATATTGAATAGGTAAGGATTTAATTGCATTCATTTTATTTTCTAAATCAACAATTTCATTACGATAATGTTTTAATTTTAACAAGCGATATGTCAAAATAACCAATATCAAAACTAAAATACTTACCGAAATAATAATAATTGTTTTCATTCCTAATACATTTATAATTTCATTTAAATATTTCATGTTAACAACCTCTTTTAATCACATTTCTACATATAAGTATATCATGAAGTCATATACTTGTCTAAATCTAATTTTCTTTCTTTGAGATAAAATAAAACGAAGCTGTAAAAATCACTATAAATCCAATTAAAACAAAAAAATCAAATTTTTCTTTTAATAAAATCAAAGAGAAAAAATAGGTAAAAGCAGGACTAAATGCCATAAAAAAACTTGTTTTTAAAGGACCTATTGAATGAATTGATAAAAAATAAACACATTGAATATAGGCATATCCAATTCCAGAAGTTAAAATAAATAACCATAAAGAAAAAGTGTTTACTGTTTTAAATAAATCATTCTTTTGAAACAACAAAATAACAATAAATTCAAAAAAAGCTATTAATAACATATATAAGTTATAAATGAATGGATTATGTGTAATATCTTTTAATCGATAATTACCAAAATTGTAAATAAACAATGCCGTTATTAAAAAAAAGATTCCCTTTCCTATATTAAAAAGTCGAAAATGAATGGCTATTAAAAATCCTAAAAAACTTATCATAAATGAGATCAGAATTTTCCAATTCCATTTGCACAAAGAAACAGATACAATAAACATCATAACTGGTGCTAAACAATTAATCGTTGCTGTCATCGTCCCTTCTACATATTGCATACCATAATATGTCAACAAAAAATTAATAACATTAATTAAATTTGTTTGCACTATTAATTTTTTTATAGATACTTTTTCAAAAGAAATTTTTTTATAATAAATATAAAACAGCAACGCTAATACAGAAAAAAGTATCTTTAGCATTGCTAAAAAAAGAGGATGAAAAGAATCATAATTTAATTTTGTAACAATCACATTTAATCCCCATATTAAATTTGCTAGAAATAAATGAATATAAAGCAATTTTCTTCACCTCTTATATTTTAGACAAAAGAAAAACATATTAATCCAGAAATTGATCAATATGTTTTTTATCTTTTTGTAATTGTTCTTTTAAATGATTTAAAGATTTAAATTTCTTTTCATCTCTTACCCTAAACACAAAATCCACATCCACATCTTCACCATAAATATCTTGATCAAAATCAAAAATATTGACTTCTAAAGATAAGTTATCAATAAGCCCTACTGTAGGATTATAACCAATATTAGCCATTCCTTTATATTGCTTTCCTTTAATAGTTATATAGACCCCATAAACACCTTTTTTTAAAACAACATAGTGTCCATAATCAATATTGGCCGTAGGAAAACCAATCTTTCTCCCATTTTGCAAACCATAAATAACTTGTCCAGAGACACGATAAAATCGTGTCAATAAATGATTTGCTTTTTCAATATTTCCTTCATTTAACAACTTTTTTATGTACGATGAAGATACTTTTAATGCATCCTCACTGTACTCTTCTATGACAGTTACATCAAATGATTTATTTTCTTGTAAAACATGTACATCGCCCATTCCTTTTTTTCCAAAATGAAAATCAAAACCACATACAACATGTTTTATTTGATGATTTATAATATAATTTTGTAAAAAAGTATTGGGTTTTAAATTTGCAACAGTTTGATCAAAATCAATAATATAAAAATAGTCAAATTGCCATTGTTTTAAAATATTTATTTTTTCAGATAATGACATCAAATAATGATAATTATTATTTTCTAAAATTTGTTTAGGATGTACAGAAAATGTCATTATTGCTTTTTTTAGTCCCTTTTCTTTAGCAATATGTTCAACCTCTTTTAAAAGTTGTTGATGTCCTAAATGAACACCATCAAAAAAGCCTAGTGCACAAACAGAATCATGAACTTGCATGGGAGTATCAACTGACAAATGAATGATTTCCATCACCATAGACCTCTAACATTTTTCAAATAGCCTTGTCCCGTACTTTCGTAAATGGCTAATAAATGATTCTGATTATCATAAATCGCTACTTGACCAGTCAAATCACTTTTAATTTGTTTACCATGATAAACTGGCGTTGGATCATCTAATTTTAATTGAGGAAAACCACACAAAGCGTCATCTATTGAATGTAAAGAATAATCATCATTTTCTAACTGTTCTAAAGTAATACAATCAGTAATTAAAAAGCGCCCTGCCTGTCTTCTTTCTAGATGAGACATATGTCCTGGATACCCTAGTTTTTTAGCAATATCAACACATAAAGAACGAATATAGGTTCCTTTAGAACATTTAACATCGAAAACAATCTCATTATTTGAAAAATCAATTAATTCAATCATCATAATCTCTATATCACGTTCTTTAATTTCTACTTCTTCACCATTTCTTGCATACTCATAAAGCTTTTTACCATTTACTTTAATTGCTGAATAAATTGGCGGTTTTTGCTTAGATTTTCCTAAAAATGAATTTAAAACATCAATAACTTGTGCTTGTGATATTTGTCCAACTTCTTTTTCTTCTAATATTTTTCCACTGGCATCATATGTATCTGTACTTTTCCCTAGTGATAAAGTTGCCCTGTATACTTTTGTATCGCTCATCAAAAATTGAATTGCTTTTGTTGCTTTATTGATACATACAACAAGTACACCCGTTGCATCAGGATCTAATGTTCCACAATGTCCTACTTTTTTTGTATGTAATTTTTTTCTTACTATTCCTACAATATCATGGCTTGTATAGCCTGCAGGTTTATTTATTAATAATATTCCATCCATTTATAATCACCTCGTATATTTTAACAAAATCCTTTCTTTTTGAAAAGAAAGGATTTTCAATCACTTATTTAAATATTGAAATTATCCAATTAATAATAAAGATCATAATATTAATAAAAACAACAGTTGCTCCAACAGGAGTTGAAAACAATATTGATAATATAATTCCTACAAATGCTCCAATAACTGATAAAATCGCAGAATAAATAACGACTCCTTTAAAACTATTCATTATTTTCATTGCTGACAAAGCTGGAAAAATAAGCAAAGCTGTAATTAATAATGAACCTACTAAATTCATCGCAAGAACAATAATTACGGCTGTTAAAACAGCAATAATCAAATTATATAATTCTACTTTTTTGCCCGTTGCCTTCATAAATTCTTCATCAAAAGTAACTGCAAAGATTCGATTATAAAATAAAACATAAAACAAGACAACAAGCAATGACATAACAATACAAACGACTACTTCAAAATGTGTCAAAGTTAAAATTGTTGTTGACCCAAAAAGCGTTGAACAAACATCTCCAGAAACATTAGCTGAAGTTGAAAAAATGTTCATTACTAAATAACCGATAGCTAAAGCCCCTACAGATAGCATAGCAATAGCCGAATCTCCTTTTATTTTAGTATTTTGCCCCGTCCTTAAAAGAAAAATAGCTGCAATAACTGTAACAATCATGATAAATAAAGTTTGTGATGTAAACTGTAAAACCGTCGCCACAGCCATTGCCCCAAAGGCAACATGTGAAAGACCATCCCCAATAAATGAAAAACGTTTTAAAACAAGTGTTACCCCTAATAATGAAGAACATAAAGCAATTAAAACTCCAACAATTAAAGCATACTGTACAAAAGGATAAGAAAAATAATATTGTAATGTTGCAATAAAATTAGTCATTATAAATCTCCTTTCCATACCTTTCAATAAACATTTCTTTTTCCATAAAAATGGGAACTTTTTTCTTTAAATATAAAACATGTGTTGCATATTTTAATACAGATAAGTCATGAGAAACCATGACAATAGTCATTCCTTGTTCATTTAATGATTTTAATAAGCCATAAAATTCTTGTGTAACCTGAGGATCCAAACCAGTTACTGGTTCATCTAATAATATAATTTTATCTGAAGCACATAAAGCTCTTGCTAATAAAACACGTTGTTGTTGTCCACCAGATAACTGGCGATAACTTTTATTTTGTAAATGCGTAATTCCCAATTTTTCCATTTCTTGTTTTGCATGTTTTTTTTCTTTTTTTGTATAAAAAGGGCGATATTTTAATTGTGACAACATACCTGATAAAACAACTTCATAGACAGTTGCTGGAAAATCTTTTTGAACAACTGTTTGTTGAGGAAGATACCCTATTTCTGATTTTTTTAAATTTTCAGAAAATAAAATCTTACCTGCTTTTTTTTCTTTTAAATCTAAAATTGTCTTGATCAAGGTACTTTTCCCTGCCCCATTTTCTCCTATAATACATAAATAGTCATTTTTATTAATTTCAAAATTTATATTTGAACAAACAATTTCACTATCATATCCCAATGATAAATCTTCTACCTTTATATATGACATAATATCTCCTTATTTTATAATGCCTTTTTAAGCACTTTTAAATTATATTTCATTGCCTTTAAATAACTATAACCATCCTTGATTTTCTGATCATCAACTGACTGTAAAGAATCTAAATACATGATTTTTTGATTTTTCTTTTTTGTATTATCTTTAACTGTTTGTGCAATTTTTAAATTTGTTTGATCAATAACAAAAATACTTTTTAAATCCAATTGATCTATTTTATTTGCTAGAAAAGTAATCGTATAAAAACTTGCTTCGACATCTGCAGAACATCCAGGAAAAGCTGCATAATAATTAAGATCATAATCATCCAGTAAATATCTAAATGGAAAACGATCTGCAAAAAGTAATGTTTTAGTAGTGGCATTTTCTACCACTTGTTCATATTGATGATTTAAATCATCAATATCATTTAAATAGCGTATCGTATTTTCTTCATATGTTTTTTTGTGGACATCATCTAATTTTTGCACTTCATTTGATAGATAGCGAACCACTTCATGTGCATTAATAAGTGAAAGCCAAACATGTTCATCATATTCACTTTCATCTTCATTTTCGTCGTGATCTTCTTTCATTCCTTCCACATGTTCTTCTTCCTTGATTCTCTCTTTTAAAACATCCATCATATCAACAACTAACATATTTTTATTTTTTGCTTCTTTTAACGCATCACTTACCCATTGTTCGGATTCTCCACCAACATATACAAATAAGTCAGCAGATGATACCTTTGCTAAATCTTGAATTGTTGGCTGATAACTATGTAAATCAGCTCCATCTTTAATAAGCAAAGTAAGTTCAAATGTTGAATTATTCTCCCCAATAATTTCTTGTAACCAATTATATTGGGCATACGTTGTGCAAACAATACTTTTTTTATCTGTTTCTTTATCTAAAGGTAAACATCCCATCAGCAAAAAACAGCATAATAACATAAATGTGTATTTCAATAATTTGTTCATTTTAACTCCTTTTTCATCATACATGTTTTGCATAAACCACCAATAGTAGAAATATCACAGTCTAAAAAGAATTTATAATCTTTTTCTAGCATTGCGATGATAGAATCCATCGATTCTTTTTTTATATGAATAATTTTTCCACATTCTTTACATTGTAAATGAAGATGTTCATGACATTGACTAAACTGTTGATTGAGACGATACATCCAAACATCATTATTCCCCGATTTATATTTAATTAATTGTCCTGCTTCAACAAACTGTTCTAAATTCCTATAAACAGTTGAGATATTTACTTTCATTTCATTTGCTACGATATAATCGTAAACATCATGTGCTCGAAAGCATTTATCACAACACGTTTTCAAGTAATTTTCAATCAATTGAAAAGTTTTCGTTTTATAACGCATATTACCACCTCTAATTTGCAATTCATTTGCATTTTACTAGATTCTAGCATTCCTCTTTTATTATGTCAATAAATATGCAATTCATTTGCAAATTAAAAAACCATCTTTCGATGGTTTCTAATCATGTATAAATACCATGTCTCTCATAGAAACAAGATTGTAAATATTTTTAACATCTTCTAATTGTAAATTAACGCATCCATGAGAACCTCTTGTTTTATATAATTCAGGCGACCATTTATCCCAATCACTTCGATTCATATAATGATATCCTGTTCCAGTCCATGTAATACGAACCCAATATTTAGTTGGTGTTGTATAATCCGCACCTGTTAAAGTATATTCGAGTTTTTTATCTTTTATATACCAGCATCCTGTTTTAGTAGAACGTGTTGCATCACTTGGAAGTCCTGTTACACATTTTGCACTATAAACAACTTGTCCATTTTGGAAGACATAAACCATTTGCTCTGAAATATCTACTTCACTATATGTTTGAGTATTATAATCTTCTGTTGGATTTTCAAAGTTCATTTTGTAAGCTTTATTTTTATAAATAGGTTCTAACTTCTTAAGTAATTTTTTCTTGTTTGTATTACTTTTATTTTTTACATATGCATCTACATCACTTTGCGTATTATTTTCTGTCAACGCTTTATAAACTTGATCAACAGTTTGACTATAATCAATTTGCCATCCATAATCTCCACCAGATACTTCTAATACTTCACCAGTATGTGACTTGAATTTTCTTGTTTTTCCTACTGTTTTGTATTTCAAACAGAATTTTTCAACCCATTGTGCCATTTTTTCTTGATCAATTGAAACAGAAGCATCATCACCAATAACTATCCAATCTTTAATTTCTTTAGGGGAAATTGTTTCATAGTGTTTTTCACCCATATCAAAACGAACCCAACGACATAAGTAATTATTATACTGGCTTAGCTCATTTAGTACCTCTTTATCAGTTTGTACATATTTTGGTTTTAAATAAACATTTGCCTTATCTAAATTGACTTTTGTCTTTAATTGTTGAATAGACTTTTCAACATAACTATAAAACTTATCTTGATCTAATTGATTTCCTTGTTTTTCTTTAATAATTTTACCACTTTTAGCAACCTTATCATATTCCACATGTGCATCTACTGGTGCTGTAATTGTATAATTATCTCCTGTTATTAAAAATGATTGAGAAAGATTATTTTTAAAGGCCTCTTTATTATAAGAAACATCAAAATTTACATCAAAATCTTCACCTGAAATTATTTTATAAAACGAAAATAATCCATGTGTCTTTTTAAAGCAATCTTCTACTTGTTTTTCATAATTAGCATTCAAATCAATATCCGCGCCTCTTAATTCATATTTTGCATTATTTCTACCTTTAATAACAAGAACATGATTTTTCAAATCCGTTTGAACAGCATTTTTAGCTTCTGACAAAGTCATATTTGAAACATCTATTCCACCTATTGAGGTATTTGGATAAAATTTATCATTATACAAAATAATAATGATAAAAAGAAGCATGATAATGGCTATAAGGAGACTCAAACATATTTTAGCTTGTTTTGTTATTTTTATTTTCTTTAAATCCATAAAATTCACCTACTTGCACATATTCTATAACTTTATTTATAGACTGTCAAAAAAAATATCCTAATCCTTTAGGATATTTTTAACAATCAGATACATCCATATCCAATCCCAATTCACGTGGTAAAAAACGTGGACATACATTTTCTGATGATGTAATAACAGAAGCTGCTAATTTTGTTCCAATTTCAACTGCATCAGAAAGATCTTTTCTATAAGTAAGTCCTATTGTTAACCCTGCACAAAAAGCATCACCAGCACCTGTTGTATCTCTAACAGTTACTTTTTTAGCAGGACAGATTCCTTTATTTCCTAAATGATCGGCATAAATACTTCCTTTGCTTCCCATTGTAACAACCATTGATTTAATAGCTCCTGCAGAAACTTTTTGATAAATGATTTCACATAAATCTTTTGGACTTTTTTTACTATAATTTTCAGCAAAGAAAATACCTGCCTCTAATTCATTGCATACCAAACAATCAAATTGTTGTAATAAGTCTCTCCTTTCAACTGCAAGTGTCATATTCGAAATAACACCAAATACTTTTTTGTTATATTTTTTTGAATAATCTAAAACAGTTTTTATAATTTCAGGATCAATATCAGCTTCTAAAACAATTGAATCACAATCTTTGAATATTTCATCGCCCTTTTCATTAATTAAATCCAAAATTGGCATTAAATTTGGACGTTGAGAAATAGAACCTGCCAAATCACCATCATTATCAAATACAGCTAGCCATGTTCCCATTCCCTCAGGAATTTTTTGAACATATTCTGTATTAACTTTATGTCTTTGTAATTTACGAATAACATCTTCTCCCAAAGCACTATCATCAACAATTGATAAAAATGTTGGACGTAATTCAATGTTTGCTATATCTTCTACCACATTTCTACTTACACCACCATGAATATATTTAATATGTCCTGCATTTCTTCCAGTTGGAATATATGCATCTAGTGGAAATCCTTTAATATCTACAAAAACTGCACCAATTACTACAATACCCATATTATCTACTCTCTTTCTTGTTCATCTTTTATAATATAACAAAAAATAAAAAACAAGAAAAGAATCTTTCTTGTTTTTATTGATTATTTTCTTTCATGACACCCACTAATGGATGTGGTTTATAACATTCTTCTAAATATTTCATTTCCTCAACTGTTAATTTTAAATCACAAGCCTTACAAGCTGTATCAATATGACTTAATTTAGTTGCACCAACAACTGGTGAAGTTACTTTAGACATCAACCAAGCTAAAGAAATTTCTGACATTGAACAATTTCTTTTTTTGGCAAGTTCTTCAACTCTTTGAATGATAACAAGATCTTCTTTTTCACTTTCATCATATTTTCCTTTAGCATAGGCATCTTCTTTTAATCTTTTAGATGTTTCTCCTGGATGTCTAGAAAGTCTTCCAGAAGCAAGTGAACTGTATGGTGTCATCGAAATCCCCATTAAATCACAATAAGGTTTCATTTCTCTTTCTTCTTCTCTAAAAATAAGATTGTAATGTCCTTGAATTGATTGAAAAGTTGCCCATCCATTGTTTTTGGCAATTTCATTAGCCCGAGCAATTTGCCAAGCAAAACAGTTAGAAACACCAATGGCTCTTACTTTTTTTGATTTAACAAGATCATTTAAGATTTCCATTGTTTCTTTAATGGGTGTTACATTGTCCCATCGATGAAGAATATAAAGATCTACATAATCCATTTGTAACCTTTTTAGACTATTATTTAAACATGTTTCAATATGTTCTCGAGCACTGACTCCTTGGTCAATTTGTACTTGGCTACGTGGCATAAATTTAGTCGCAATAACAACATCTTCTCTTTTTGAAAATTCTTTAATTGCACGTCCTAAATATTCTTCTGATGTTCCACCTTGATAACCCATTGCTGTATCAAAAAAGTTGATTCCTTGATCAAGGGCATGTTTAATGATTTTTTTGGATTCTTCATAAGGAAGTGTCCAAGAATGCATTCCTGCTTGTGGATCACCAAAGCCCATACATCCTAAACATACTTTTGAAACTTTAATATCTGTATTACCTAAATTAACGTATTCCATATTTCCTCCTAGATTTGATGTCTAATTACATCTTTTAATGTAAATGTTCCATTATCGAATTCATAAATAAAAATACAACAGTTTCCAAATCCTTTTTTTAATTCTTCCATAGGATCTTGGAAAGCTCTTAAAAAGTTAAAACAAGCCCCACTGTGACTCACGGCTAAAACACTATGATGGTCTTCTTTATTCATAATTTCTGTTAAAGTTTTTACCATACGGTCTCTTGTCGTATTAAAGGATTCTCCTTTATATTGTAAATAGAATGTTTCACAATCTTTAGGTGTTAAATGAGAATTTAATCTTTCACTTTCTCCTTCTAACTCTCCATAATAGTTTTCTTTTAAACCTTTAGTACGTACATAAGGCATATCTGTCACAAGTTCTAATGTATCACAACATCTTTCACTTGTACTTGAATAAGCATGATCAAAAGTAATATCGTGATCTTTAAACCATTTTCCCGCAACTTTCGCTTGTTTGATTCCTAATTTTGTAAGTGGCGAATCACACCATCCTTGAATCTTATGTTGTAAATTAAATAAGGTTTGTCCATGTCTCATTAAATAAAGTGTCTTTTTCATACATTTCCCTTCTTTCACTCTTATTGTAATACGCTAAAAAAAAAGAGTAATTTATAATTAAATTACTCTGTCAACAAATTGACAAAAAAGACTATTTGTCAATTTTATAAGGATTTGTTGTACAATCACTTCCTTGAAATAAATCATCCATTCCAAGTCCTCGCATTTGGGTAATCATTTTTGCCATTTCTTCTACAGGGACTTTCATATCCGATAAAATCCATGACAAAGTCATTGCACTTGAAGCATTCGCATGATATATCGTTGCAAATTTTAAGGCGTCTGGCATTAGTTTTTCACCATAAAGTTGTTGATGCCATTTTAAATCAAATTCCTCACAATGTTTAGGAATGTATTCCTTTAAACAATTTTGTCCATCCATTAAGCAAGCCTGTTTTAAAAAGGTTTGATATTGTTTCATATGTTCAAAAGATTCGATAAGTGACTCATAGAAATCAAGATTTGTATTTTGTCCATTAAAATGATTGATAATTTTATGATTGTAAATATATTGAATTAAATCATTTTTATCTAGGAAATGATTATAAAATGTTTGTCTACTAACTCCTGTTGTTTCCAAGAGATCTTTTACTGTTACTTGAGATAAGTCTTTTTTGTGGCATAAGTCTAACAAACCATTTGCAAGTATTTCTTTAATATCAATTGCCATAAAAATACTCCTTTCTTAGCTTGAAAACATTATACCATAAAATCCTGTTTTTAAATAACTTCAAATTTTGTCCAAGCATTTGATTTATAACGATAATAGAAAATAATTGCTCGAATTGTCCAATCTCCACACATCGCAAGGGCAATACCAATAACACCTAAATGAAGTCCTAAAGCAAGAATAATAGATAAGACAAGTCTTCCACCAACAGTTGAAGCAATAGAAACAATCATCGTAAATTTGACATCTCCAGTTGCTCTTAATCCTTGAGATAAAGGTCCAGAAAGCGGGAAAACTACCGTATTGGCAATATTATGAATAATAACAAGAATAATAATCAAATGTTTTGTTTCATCTGCAAGATTATAAAATTGTAGGATAAATGGTGTAATTGCTAAAACAAGCACATTCCATACAATCGAAAAAACAAGCGACCATTTAATAAGTTTTGAAAAATAGAATTTTGCTTGATCCACATCTTTTGCACCCATGCATTGTCCAATAACGGTAATAAAGACTGGTCCCATTGCTGAACCCACAAGTGCCGCTAATGACCAAATACTTTGTGCAACCCCATTAGCTGCAATTTGATAGGTTCCAAACATCGCCACAATTGAACTTAAAGCCACTTTAACAAGTTGGAAAATTCCATTTTCGACCCCATTAGGAATTGCTATATTTAAAATACGTTTGAGCATCTTTCCATCAAATCTAAAAATATCTTTTGAATCATAGTAAGCTTTCAATTTTTTATTAAAACATAAAACTGTGATAATGATTGCTGAAAAAACACGTGAAATAAGTGAAGGATACGCAACCCCTGCAACTCCTGCTTTTAAAACATAAACACCGATAATATTTCCCACAACATTGATAATATTTGCAGCAAATGAAATATACATTGTTACTTTGGTTTTGGCCATTGAACGATATAAAGCGGCTCCTGCATTATAAATAGCAAGTGCTGGATAAGAATATGCTGAAATACGTAAATAAGTTACACACGCCTTCATAACATCTGATTCAACTTTACCAAATAGTAATCCTAAAAGTTGTTTATTAAAAATCAATACAAGAATTGATAAAACAATTGAAAAAACAATGGAAAACATCAATAACTGACTTGATGATAAAACCGTTCTTTTTTCATCTTTATTACCAATATATTGACTGACAACGATTGCTCCTCCTGAAGCAAGTGCTGTAAATAAATAGATAAAAATTGTATTAAATTGGTTAACTAGTGATACTCCCGAAACAGCCGCTTCCCCACAGCTACTTACAACAAAAGTATCAACAATTCCAACAAGCATAACCAGTAATTGTTCAAAAAACAAAGTAATGATCATACTTCTTAATTCTTTATTTGAAAACATTTTCATCTCTCCCCCTTGTCTTCATTATAAAAAAAGAAACATTTTATGTAAAATGCTTCTTTTTTAGCTTCTATCATGCCTTGTAAGCATTATAGATTCCATATCTTTATTTCCTGATACGGATTTGTCTTTACTAATGCAACCTGTATGACTTTCCCATAAAAAGGTTCAAAATAATGATTCAATATCTTAAACGCTTGATTGGTTTGTTGTTCATTTAACTTTCTACTTATAGAAACATGAGGTACAAAGTGGTACGGTAAATAACGATTTTTTTGTGAAATAGATACATATTCATCAAAAGTTTGATAGATTTTTAAAATTAGTTGATTTAAAAATTCATTATATACAGGTAATAAATAAAGCGTCGATTTTTGAAAACAACCTAACGAAACAAAATAGAGCTCTTGACTACTTTCTTTTTCAAAAAGCTGATTTGCCTGTTCAATAAATTTCTTTTCCTCTATTTCTTTATAAGTCGCAATTGTTAGATGAAAAGGAATATGATGATTTTCTAAATAATTTTGATGTAGTTCTTTTTCGACTTTTTTATTTAAAAAAGAAAACTTTTGATTTGTTTTTTCATCAAAATACAAAACTAAATGAAACATCTTATTTTTCAATATATTCCTTTTCCAAGTTAAAGCCTCTACCTTGAACTTCATGAACATTTGAAATAATCATAAACGCATCTTCATCAATAGATTTTACAAGTCTTTCAACTTGAACAAGTTCTCTTGTCGAAATAACATTAATTAAAACTTCTGTATTTTCTAATAAATAGCCTGTTTGACCATGAAGCATTGTTACTCCACGATCGACATTCGTTAAAATAGCCTTTCTAATTTCTTCATATTTTGAAGAAATGATTTTAACTTCGATTTTTTGAGCACCCATTACTAAAATCTTATCAATAACCATTGTATAAATAAAAATTAACACGATTCCATAAAGACATTGTCTAACATCAGAAAAACCAAATTGCGCTAACACAATTAATGTATCAAAAACATACATTGAAACAGAAACAGGAATTTTAAATAATTTATTTAAAATAAGGGGTGGAATATCCATACCTCCTGTTGAAGCCCCTGCTTTAATAACAATAGCAATAGCAATCCCAACTAAAACACCCGCAAAAAGTGTATTAATTAAAATATCATCGGTTAAATAAAAACCTTGAAAAGAAAGTTCAAACACGCCTAGAATAAATGGATAATAAAATGTTGAAATAAGTGTTTGTAAAGCAAATTTCTTTCCCAAAATAAGCGCTCCAATAATAAAGACAATAAAATTAAAAATAAAAGTAAATAATGAAATTGGTAAATGAAAATAATGATTTAAAAACAAAGAAATACCTGTTGTCCCACCACTTAATAAATGTCCTGGAACAATAAATAAAATAACCGCAAGTGCAAGTAACGTATTTCCAAGTAATATACTAAGAATATCTTTTTTATTTGTTTTCATAAATTCCTCCATAAAAAAACACACTGTTTTTTCCCTAACAATGTGGATCAAAGCATTCGCTTAATACGTTTGTATTATAGCATATACAAAATTCTTGTCTAGAATTTTGTATAAAAATAAAAACAATAAATCAAGATTTGTATAAATAAAATCAACGGTATACCTATATAAAATTTCATATGTTTCGTTTTATGATGAAAACAATACATACCTAAATAGCTTCCTAAACTTCCACCTATCAAAGCCACAAAAAGCAAAGTATTTTCAGAAATACGATATTTTTGTTTTTTTGCTTTTGCTTTATCAAGACCCATTATCAAAAAGCCTAATACATTTATTATTACTAAATAAATCATTAACAATCTCCTAATGAATACTGACATATTGTTTCTTTGATTACATAATAATTCATTTGTGTAACAACTAAATCATCTAGCGTACAATGAAACAAATAACTTAAAGCACATAAATGTTCTAAATTAGGTAATGACTTTCCTTTTAGCCATTTATAAACACTTTGTTTACAAGAAAGTCCTAGATAAGTCTGAATATCTTGAACACAATAGCCACCTTGATTCATATACTTTTGTATTTGTTTGCCTGTTTTTTCTAAATTGATATAAGGATACATTACTTTTCTCCTTTATAATTTTTTTATTAATCTTCGAATATGACATTCAAAAATAACATACATACCAAAATAAATAGCTTCTGAACATACAGCAATCGAAAACATCAACATAACCAACGCCGCTAACGGACCATAAACGTTGCTATAATCAACAATGGAAAAATAAATAGATAAAATACCTATAATCAATTCAATCAATAATGTTGCAACGACTGTTCCTTTAATTGTATCTAAAAAATCTACATTTTGATCAGGAATGATTTTATATAATAAAAATAAAATAACAAAAATAATGATAAATAAGAATAAAACTCTTGTTATAAAATTATGTTGATCAATAAAGATAATCTTAAAAAACGGAAAAATAATCAATAAAGAAATCACTGCAAGTATTAAAATAAAGATAAGAATGGTTTTTAAAAAAGTAATTCCTTGATCAATGAAAAATGGATATTCTTTATCATTAGGAAACATATTTTTAGAAATACGATGTAACTGATAAAAACCTCTACTTACAACAAAGATAGACGCTATTAAAGTGGTTATAGTTGTTATTGATAAAGAACGTGGTTCTATCAGTTGAATAACCATTTTTGTCACATCCGGTCTTAAATAATATGATAAAATTTCTTGTGCTGTTTTAATATCTAAAGGAAAAAACGGTGTAAAAAAAGCCAATAATGTACATATTGGGATAATTGAAAGTATCATATAATAAGCAAAAGACAAAGCAGATGCAGGTGGTACTTTATAGCGGTAATCTAAATAATATCCATATATAAAATTAAAAATACTTCTTAATTTTTCCATAGCCGTCCCTCCTTATTAGATAGTATACCATATTCTTTATGAAAAAAAGCTCCTAAGAGCTTTTATCCATTATATTTTAATACAAAATAATTTTTCTTTCCTCGACGAATAACTGTTTTGCTTTGTCCAAAAGCATCTTCTTTTTTAACAGTAAATTCTAAATCTTTAATACGTTCACCATTGATTAAAACAGATCCCCCATTAACAAATTCTCTCGCTTCTCTTTTACTTTTAGCAGCTCCAACTAAAATTAAAGCGTCTAAAATATTCATTTCATTTTCTTCAGTTTCAACTGTTGGTACACCTTCAAAAGCAACATCAACTTGTTCTAAAGTTAAATTTTGAATTTGACCAGAGAATAATGTTTGTGAAACTTGAACTGCTTCTTCATAAGCTCCTTCACCATGTAAGAATGTAATAACTTCTCTAGCTAAAGCTTTATGTGCTTCTCTTAAATGAGGTTGTGTTTTATTTTTTTCTTCTAATTCCATAATTTCTTCTGGTGTTAAGAAAGTTAAGAATTTTAAGTAATCAATAACTTTATCATCTTCTGAATTAATAAAGAATTGATACATTTCATAAGGAGAAGTTTTTTCTCGATCTAACCAAATCGCTTTACCATTTGTTTTACCAAATTTTGTTCCATCACTTTTAGTTAAAAGTGGCATTGTAAAACCATAGGCTTCTTTTCCAGTTTTCTTTCTAATTAATTCAATACCAGCAGTAATATTTCCCCATTGGTCTTGCCCAGCAACTTGTAATTGACAATTTTTATTTTCATGTAACCAGTAGAAATCCATTGCTTGCATGATCATATAAGAAAATTCAGTATAAGTAATACCTAAATCTAATCTTCTTTTTACAATGTCTTTATTCAACATATAATTGACATTGAAATATTTACCATAATCTCTTAAAAAGTCAATAAAGTTTAAATCTTTTGACCAATCATAGTTATTAACCACTTCAAAACCAAAAATCTTTTGAGCTTGTGCTTTTAAACAGTCAAAGTTATGTTGAACTTGTTCCTTTGTAATCATTGGTCTTTCTGTATCAGGTTTAGGATCACCAATTAATCCTGTTGCTCCTCCAACTAATAAAATTGGATTATGCCCGGCATCTTTTAATCTTTTACTAATTAAAAATGATGAAAAGTGCCCAATGTGCAAACTATCTCCTGTTGGATCAGTTCCAATATAGAAAGTTAATCCTCCATTATTTAATTTTTCTTCAATTTCTGGAGAACTGACATCTTTAATTAATCCTCTCCAAACTAATTCATCATAAATCTTCATAATTTCCTCCTTGAAATAAAAAACTCATTCCCATAGGAACGAGTTGATCGCGGTACCATCCTAAATTCATGTCAAAGACATACACTCAAGTAGATAACGGCTTGCACCGTCTAAGCTTTGCACTTAGAAGCTCCAGAGTGTATTCATATTACCTCTTGGCTTGTTTCCACCAACCACAAGCTCTCTATAACAATTAAGTAATATTACTTGTCTCCTTCATTGCTGTAAATACATCATATTAAATTTCATATTCAAAGTCAAGTGAATATAAAAATAAACCACTTTCGTGGTTTATTGGCTATTCAAATAATTTAGGGGTCTCAACTTTGGGGGTCTACTTTAGGGGACAACTTTAGGGGGATGGACTTCTAATAATTGTCATTGAAAAACAACAGCTAGAATTCTGGCTGTTGTTTCTTTTTATAGTTCGTTTATCATTGATATTGTCTAGATACTATGAAAGGAACTATATGAATAATGATATCATGAAATTTTTAAACATTGAAGATAAAGACATAATTATCTCTAAGATTTTAATTGATGGAAATACTAAGATAATTTATTTAGAAAAGACTCTCAAAGTCGAATATTGCCCTGCCTGTTCTTCTAGAATGCATTCAAAGGGAAAATATATTAGAAAAATAAATCATCCTATCCTACAAGATGGCTATCAATTAAAACTTATTGTAACTCAAAGAAAATGGAGATGTACCAATCCTCAATGTAATCTTTACCTCAATGATCAGTTTAACTTTATTAGTAAATATAAACAGTCATCTAATATTACTCCTTATATGATCCTTAATGAAATGAAGAATATACATATTACTACTGCAGATGTCGCTAGAAAATATAATATTTCTGATACTTCCGTACATTATATATTTCTACAATATTTGAACATAAAACGTCTTCCTTTACCTGAAATAATTTCTGTCGACGAAGTATTTTTAGATATTGACTATAAGCATCGTTATGCATTGGTTATCATGGATTTTGATTCCTCAGAAATTACCGATATTCTTCCCAACAGATGGGAAGAAACGACCAATGCCTACTTTTTATCTATTCCATTGGAAGAACGAAAAAACGTCAAATACCTTATCTGTGACATGTAAAATCCCTATATCAACTATACGAAGCGTTACTTTCCTAACAGTATTGCCATCATTGATAGTTTTCACGTTGTTTCTTGGATCATAAGAAAGATAAATAACTATATCAATGATCTAAAAAAGAAATTCCAAATAAGAGATAAAAAGATTTACGAAGACTCTTGTATAAAAAATAACAGACCTATAGATTTTAAAAATATGCCGACATCTAAAGAAGTCTATCTGCTTAATAATTTTAAATGGCTCATATTACAAAATGTAGAAAATATAGACTATCAAAGTAATGTTAGATACAACCACAAATTAAAAGCTTATTTAAATACTTATGACTATGAAAAAATGTTTTTCCAATTAGACGATAACCTTGTACAAATCAAACATCTAAAAGAAAAATATATTGAATTTAATAAAACAGAAGAAAGGGACCTAGAAAAAATCAATACTCTTTTAAGCAATATTATTGATTGTTATTCTCATTCGACATTGATTATGTTTAAAGAATTTTCTGAACTATTAAAAGCTCATAAACAAGAAATCATCAATTCATTTATTTATATAACTGATAATAATGGAAATGAACGAAGACTATCTAATGGACCTATGGAAGGATATAATAGGACTCCTAAAGATTTCAAAAGAAATTCAAGAGGATTAAGTAATTTTGAATATGTAAGAAGCAGATTGATTTGGGCTAACAGGAAAAATGAATCTATTTTAGCCATTCCTAAATCAAAAAAAGAAGTATATAAATTTAAAAAATAACTTGTTAAATGTATCTAGACAAAATGAAAGGAACAACCTATTTGATTGTTCCTTTAAACTTATTTTCTTTTGAATTTTTAGGTTGCCCCCTAAAGTGCCCCCTAACTTTCAACAGGTTTTTCTTAAAACCCCTAAAGTTGTCCCCTAAATAATTTGGCTTTCCCCCTAAATTATTTGGTTACCCGGTTTATTGAATAGTTGATTTACGATAAATATTTGTATAGCCTACGCACACTTCTTTTGTTTCTAATTCTTCTTGATTTAAAATTTTAGTAAGTAAACGTACAGCCAACGCACCCATATCATAAATTGGAAGATGAATCGTTGATAGTGATGGTCTACAAATAAGTGAGTAGCTTGTATCCATCATAGCCATAACTTCCATATCATCTGGAATGCTTATGTTATTATCGATTGCTGCATTAACAACTGCAACCCCTTCTTTATCATAACTTGCAAAAACTAAATCATGTTTATGATTTCTAAAATGTTCAACAAATTGTGTATAGCTTTCTTCATAGTGAGTAGAAGTATTAATAACCTGTGTTGACTCATCAAATGGTAATTGATGATCTTGATAAGCTTTTTTCATTCCTTCAATCAAATCAACTGTACGAATAAGATTTTGTTGAGGACTTACAAAAATAATATCATTTTTACCTTTTTCTAAATAATTATTAACAATATCATATGTAATCTTTTGTGCATCAACATAAACAGAACCTATCGATTCATCACTTACTTGCATTCCAATAACAACTGCCGGAATACTATGTTTTTTAACAAGTTCAATTTGTTGATCAATATTATCGTTATTAAATAATATAACTCCATCGGCTCTTGTGCGAATGACTTTTTCCATAACGTCGTCCATTGGACCATTTCCAATATCATCTGTTGTATAAATCGTAATATTGTAATCCAATGTTCTACCAGCATCACCAATACCACCAATCATATCTTTTACATGAGCAAATAATGATTGTGGGAAGATAATTGCAATAGTTGTAGTTTTGTTTGTCGCAAGACCTCGAGCAATTTGATTAGGTTTGAAGTTTAGTTCATCAATAACCTTCATTACCTTTTCTTTAGTTTTTTCACGAACAACTGATGACCCATTAATAACACGAGATACAGTTGCAAGAGAAACGCCTGCTTCTCTTGCAACATCATAAATCGTTGCTTTTTTCATTAGTTTTTTAAATCATCGATAATGACATTTAAATCATCTTCAATGTCATTAATTTCATCTTCTAAATCAGAAAAATCATCAAATTCTTGTTCGCTCATTTTTTCTTTAACTTCATTAATTTTATCATTCACTTGGACAATAACATTATCAACTTGATCTTTTAACTTAGAATATTGGTCGCTATCTTGTAATTTTGTTACAACATCATTAAATTTATCTTTTAATTCATTTAATTTTGCTAAAGAACTATCTTTAAAGTCATCAACATCAAATTCATCAACTGTTTTTTTAATACTATCAATTGTTTCACTAATTAATTTTTGATAGTCTTCAAATGTCATTTCTTTAGCACTATCAAGAGTTTCTTTTCCTTTACCTTTTAATTCTTCTCTTAACTCGCTTCCTTTTTTTGGTGCCAATAACATCCCAGCAAGAGCACCAATTCCTAAAGTTGTTAAAAATCTTCCTAATTTCATATTATCTCACCTTTCTATTTTTTCTTAATAAAGCTCATCATCATTTTCAATGGATTAAACTTTGGTCTTTGAGGATCAAAGAACTTTGCAACTGTTTCTACAGGCGCATTTAATAAGTCTAATTTGTAATTGACATCATCTAAGATTTTATCAACTCTTTTCAATGTATCTTGTGCCATTTCAACAGTATCCCCTGTTTGTTTAATTGCTGTTGATGTACGAATAAACAACACCCCTAAAGCAACTAAACAAAATGCACCTGCTAAAATTAAAACACAGTAACAAATGTCCATTGTTGTCATAAACATCCCTCTACTTTCATTAATAATTTTACCATAATTTACTCTTTTTATATAGATTTTTTGGCTTCAATCAACATTTCTTCAAATTTATAAATATCTTTACTACTCATAAATAAGAATACACAGTTATCATATTGCATTAATTCTTTAACACCTGCTTCATCTTCAGTAATGACTTTAGCACGTGCACTATTTTTTGAAATATCATAGATATCAATATCAATACCGTCTTCATGTTTTGCATTTTCTGGGAATGGACAGAAATATGGGTAATCCGCTTTATCCATTTCTTGAGCAAATTCTTTAGCAAAACGCGCTCCCCTTGAAAAACGATCTGGTTGGAAAATGGCAACGATTTTCTTACCAGGATATCTCACTCTTGTTGCTTCAATAACATATCTGATTGCAGTTGGATGATGTGCATAATCGTCAACAAAAACATTGTTTCCTTGAGTTTTTACAGTATAACGACGTTTTGTTCCTTTGAATGTTTGAAGTTTACTTAAAATATAGTCATAAGACATATCTTCTAAATAACCAAGAGTAATAATAGCTAATGAATTATATAACATATGCATTCCAAATAATGGTATGTTAAAATGTCCAAATAATTCTTGATGAATATAAACATCAAATGATAATCCTTGTGGTGTTTCTAAAACATTAACAGCGCGAACATCATTATTTTCACCTAAACCAAATCTTAAAACATGTTTTTCAAAATGAATTTTCTTAATGTTAGGGTCATCTCCCCAAACAATAACTGTTTTCTTAACTTGTTTAGCAAATTGTTCAAAAGATTGAATATATCTTTCAAGATTTCCAAAATAATCAACATGGTCTAATTCAATGTTATTAATAATGGCATAATCTGGATGATAATGTAAGAAATGATCTTGGAATTCACACGTTTCTGAAATAAAATATTTACTTCCTACTTGTCCATGTCCAGTTCCATCACCAATTAAAACAGATGTTTTATCAAAATCTTCAAATAAATGGTAAGCCATACCTGTTGTTGTTGTTTTTCCATGTGTTCCTGCAACAGCAATAGAAACATAATGTTCCATAAAATCAGCTAAGAAATCATAATATCTTGTACACTTTACATTTGGATTTTCTAAAGCTGCTTTGACTTCTTCATTGGATTCATCAAAAGCATTACCAATAATTACGTGATAACCATCCTTTATATTATCTTTATTGAATGAATAGATTGGAATATTTCTTTTTCTCAATTCATCTTCAATAAATATATATTTATCAATATCACTTCCAGCAACTTCATTCCCTAATTCATATAAAATTGTTGCTAGTGGAGCCATTCCTGACCCTTTAATTCCTATAAAATAATACATACTTGTCACCTCGCTAACTATTCTATCACAAATTGATTTCTTTTTCTTTGTTAAGTGTATATTTTTTAAAAAAAACGAGCAAAGCCCGTTTTGAAACATTCTATGTAAGTTTAAACCCCTAAACTAATACGAATACATTTATTAATACGTTCCATTTCTAATGGCGTTAATTCCCCTATTTTTCTAATCAACCGTGATTTATCAATGGTCCTCATTTGTTCAAGCAAGGCAATTGAATTTTCTTTTAAATCATCTCTTGATTTAATAAATGTATGGGTAGGAATATTTTTCTTTTTAGATGATGTCAAAGGTGAAATAATAATAGTTGTACTAAATCGATTCCCACTATCATTTTGAATAACAACAACAGGTCGAATTCCAGATTGTTCACTTCCTACACCTACACTCAAATCAGCATAAAACAAATCTCCTCTTTTTACTTCCATATAATTCATCCTTTCTTTTGATATTATTATATAATTTCTTGTTGACAAAATTTGTCTATTTAAAGAGGCTTTAAAAATATTTTTTCACTTTAAAAGTTTACTCATTTTTTTCTTTTTTATACAAAAAAAACGAGCACAAGCTCGTTTTTAAATAATATAAATATCTTTTGTAAATGAATTTAAAACCTGACATCCATCTTTTGTCACCATAACTAGATCTTCTACACGTACTCCGAAATTTCCTTCTAAATAAATACCTGGTTCAATTGAAAAAATCATTCCTTCTTCAACTTCCATTTCATTTACCGAAGAGACATCTCCATATTCATGAACATCTCGACCAATAAAATGTCCTAAACGATGTGTAAAATATTTTCCATAGCCTTCATCACTGATGACTTTTCTTGCACACTTATCAATATCTGATAATTTAACTCCTGGTTTGATCATTGCTTCTGCAGCTTCATTTGCTTTTTTTACAATTTCATAAACTTTAATTTCTTCTTCCAAAATACCTTCATAAAAGAATGTACGTGTCATATCAGAACAATACCCTTTATAAACACATCCCATGTCAATCAGTACACAATCACCTTTTCTAAGTAGTGTATCATCATTTTCATGATGTGGATCAGCAGCGTTTTTACCAAATGCAACAATCGCCCCATAACAAGTAGAATGATGATTGAAAAATAATTCATCTAATTTTTTAGCAAGTTGTTTTTCTGTCACGCCTTCTTGAATGAATGGAATGATTTCTTCCATAACAGCATCATTGATTTTACTTGATTCAATCATTAAAACTTGTTCTTGTAAATCTTTTTTCATGCGTACGAGATCAACACATGGTGAAGCATTGATATACTTTGCATCTGGGAGTTTTTTCATAAGATCCAACAAGAAATGTGAGGCCCAATTTTTATCAATTCCAATTCTTCCTGGAAAATGCATTTCATCAACAATTGTTTGAATAGCATCTTGTCCATCTTTATGCCAAACAATGTTAACATCTAAATCATGATCCAAATAAAATAAATCATTCATGAATAAGGTATGATTTCCATGTTTTGAAATCATGAAAACAAACATTCTTTCATGCGGATCATTATAGTATCCTGTACAATAAGCAATTGATTGAGGATCACTTATTAAAAAGTAATCCAATCTTGCTTCTTCCATTAAATCAAGTATTTCTTGTATACGATCGTTATTCATCTTTTAAAACTCCAATACCTAATTCTTTTAATTGATCTTCTTCTACACTGTTTGGTGCTTTAGACATTGGACATGTTGCACTGGCATTTTTAGGGAAAGCAATAACATCTCTAATAGAATCACTTTCAGTAAGTAACATGGCAAGACGATCTAATCCTAAAGCAAATCCTCCATGTGGTGGTGTCCCATATTTTAATGCATCAACAAACCAACCAAATTTATTTCTTACTTGTTCATCTGTTAAACTTAAAGCTTTGAAAGCTCTTTGTTGTAAGTCTTGTTCGTAAATACGTTGAGAACCTCCACCAAGTTCAAAACCATTTAAAACAATATCATAGGCATCAGCAAGACAATTTGCTGGATCTTTATCTATTTTATCTAAATCTGATTCTTTAGGTCTTGTAAATGGATGATGCATTGCATAATATCTTTGAGTTTCATCATCATATTCAAACATTGGGAAATCAACAACCCATAATAATCCTAATTCTTTTGGATCATATAAATTTAATTCTTTTCCTAAATGATTACGTAAAGCAGCTAAAGCATCACAAACAACCATATATTTTGTATCCGATACAAATAATAATAAGTCGTTATCTTCACCATTCATTGCTTCAATTAATCTTTGCATTTGTTCTTCGCTAAAGAATTTAGCAATTGGTCCTTCACCAACACCATTATTTACTTTTAACCAAGCAAGACCTTTTGCTTTATATGTTTTTGCAAGTTCTGTTAATTGATCAATTTTCTTTCTTGAATAATCACTTGCATGATTTTTAACATTAATCCCTTTAACATATCCATTATTTTCTAAAGCTGATTTAAATACCATAAAATCAACATCTTTAACAACTTCATTTAAGTTAACAAGTTTCATATCAAAACGGATATCTGGTTTATCAATACCATATGTTTCCATCGCTTCATGCCAAGTCATACGTGGAAGTGGTAACTTAACATCATCACCTTTTACATCTTTGATGACTTTAGCTACCATATTTTCACCAACTTCGATGATTTCATCTGTAGTCATAAATGACATTTCAACATCAACTTGAGTAAATTCTGGTTGACGATCCGCTCTTAAATCTTCATCTCTGAAACAACGAGCAATTTGGTAATATTTTTCAAAACCAGCAACCATTAATAATTGTTTAAATAATTGAGGTGATTGTGGTAAAGCATAGAAATCACCATGATGTACACGCGAAGGTACTAAGAAATCTCTTGCTCCTTCAGGAGTTGATCTGTTTAAATAAGGTGTTTCAATATCCACAAAATCATGACTATCTAAGTATTCTCTAATACTTCTTGTAATTTTATGTCTTGTTAGAATTTTATTTTGCATAACAGGTCTTCTTAAATCAAGATAACGATATTGCATTCTTGTTTCTTCTAAAGCATCTGTATCATCTGCAACAATAATTGGTGTCGTATTGGCTGTATTGATGATTTTGATTTCTGATGCATCGACTTCAATATCCCCTGTAGGCATATTTGGATTTTTGCTAGAACGTTCTACAACAGTTCCTTTAACATATAAAATATATTCATTTTTAATATCTTTTGAAATGTTTTCCATTTCTTCATTGATAATAATTTGTGTAATTCCATAACGGTCTCTTAAATCAATAAATACAAGAGCTCCTAAATTTCTCTTTTTAGCAACCCATCCTTTTAGTTCAACTGTTTGTCCAACATTTTCTAAACGAAGTTCACCGTTATTATGTGTTCTATTCATGTTCATGTCCTCCACTTAAATGATTTTCAATATGTGCCAAAATATTTTCTAATGGTACTACAACTTGTTCTTTATCATGATTACATTTAATATTAACCACTTCATTTTTTACTTCTTCTTCCCCTAAAATAATAGAGAAATGTGCATTAAAACGATCTGCTGATTTAAATTGTCCTTTTAAGCCACGAGATACATGATCCATTTCACATGTAAAGCCATTTGCTCTTAACATCGCAATAATTTGCATAGCAAGATCTTTTGCTTCTTCGCCTAAAGGCATAATATAACAATCTAAACCATCTTCGTCTTCATCTTCTTCATCATCTAAAGCAAGAAGGAGTCTTTCCATACCAAAAGCAAAGCCAACACCAGGTGTAGCCGGTCCACCAATTTCTTCAATTAAACCATTGTAGCGTCCGCCACCACCAACAGTAGCTCCAGCACCTAATTTTGGATCATCAGAAATGATTTCAAAAACAGTATGAGAATAATAATCTAATCCTCTTACTAAATTTGTATCAATAACATAATCAATTTCTAAATCATCTAATAAAGAACATACTTTATCAAAATGATTTTTAGCACTTTCGCTTAAATAATCAATTGTTTTCGGTGCTGTTTTCATAGCTGGATGTTTCGCATCCACTTTGCAATCTAAAATACGTAAAGGATTCTTTTCAAAACGTGCTTTACAATCTTCGCATAAGTCATCTAAATGGCCTCTAAAATGATCTTTTAAAGCTTCACGATAAGCATCTCTTGATTCATTATCACCTAAAGAGTTGATATGAAGTGTGACATTTTGAAGTCCTAATGCTTCAACAACAGTCACTGCCATAAGCATACATTCAACATCTACATAAGGCGATTCAACACCTAACATTTCTACCCCAAATTGGTGGAATTGTCTTTGTCGACCATTTTGAGGTCTTTCATATCTAAACATTGGTCCCATATAATAAACTTTTTGTAGTTTTTCTGGTAAACCATACATTTTATTTTCTACATAAGCTCTTGCAATACCAGCAGTTCCTTCTGGTCTAAGTGAAATATATCTTCCTTTTTTATCTTGAAAAGTATACATTTCTTTAGAAACAACATCACTTGTATCCCCAACAGCTCTGTTAAATAATTCAGCATGTTCGAAAATTGGTGTTCTCATTTCTTTGACATTATAATTAGCGGCAATCGTTCTTAGCAATTGTTCTAATTTAATCCATTTTTCACTTTGTCCTGGTAAAATATCTACCGTACCTCTTGGTGCACTATATCCCATTATTTTTCCTCCTTAAAATATAAAAACGCCCTCATAAGGACGTTTCAACGCGGTACCACCTTAATTCGTATTTTCATACGCACTTTCATCTTAACGCGATTAACGATTACTCTTTTCAAGTAATTCCTCACAAGTGTCCCATAGCTTCCATACAAAGATTTTCACCAACCATCTTCTCTCTAACTATTTCCACTATTTAATCTTGCTCAATGGATTACAAAGATTATATAAAATAATGACTAAAAAATCAATTCCTATTTCTAGCATCTATAGTATACCACGTTTTTTAATCATTTATGTCTCAAATTTGTCTCATTTTTGTTCCATTTTTGAAAGACGATACTCTTCTACAATAAATTGTGACAGATCTTCTTTTAAACTATGGTTATCATAATAAACAAGACGTGTTTTCTTCTTTCTAGCAATATCATTCAATTTTAAAAGATAACTTTCAACAGGTTTTATTTTTTCATTTTGACTATAAACAACAAGAAGCTGATAGAAATCTTCTACCAGCTTTTTGCCAACTTGATCATTATATAAAATATTTATTGCACGACGATCAATCATTATAAATCAATATCACATAAGTTAGAAGCATATCCAATATAACTTGCAGGTGTCATATCTAATAAAGTTTGACGATCTTCATCTGATAAAACATCTAATCCTTTCGCAAATTCCATAATTGCTTCTTGTGAAATATTTTTACCTCTTGTAAGTTCTTTTAATTGATCATAGGCATCAGAAATACCATATTTTCTAAGCATTGTTTGAATTGGTTCAGCAAGAACTTCCCATTTTTCATTTAAGTCAGCTGCAAGTTTATCTTTATTAACAACACATTTAGCTAAACCATTTGTTGTTTCACTAATTGCTTGTAAAGAATAACCAAAAGCTAAACCAATATTTCTTTGACTTGAACTATCTGATAAATCTCTTTGCATACGTGATCTAGGTAATTTGTTTGATAAACCAACACAAATATTATTAGACATATCAACATTTGCTTCTGAGTTTTCAAAACGAATTGGATTGACTTTATGAGGCATTGTACTACTTCCTACTTCTCCTTTTACAGGAATTTGTTTGAAGTATTCCATTGAAATGTATAACCACATATCAACATCAAAATCCACTAACACATTATTGAAATGACGAATACCATCTAAAATATGACATGTATAATCATGGCTTTCAATTTGTGTTGTTAAAGGATTGTAAGTTAACCCTAAATATTCTTCTACAAATTTTTTATTAAGAGTTTGCCAATCTAATTGAGGAAATGCTGTTAAAATAGCACTATAGTTTCCTGTTGCCCCATTAAATTTAGCTTTAATTTTAATATTTTCAATATTTTCAATGCTTGAAGTAAAACGATAAGCATAAACTTTAAATTCCTTACCAATTGTTGTTGGTGTGGCAGGTTGACCATGAGTATGAGCTAACATCGCATCATTTTTATGTTCAACAGCCCATTTATTAATAACAGCAGTAAATTCTTTTGCTTTCTTTAACCAAACATCATTTAAACCATGTTTGATCATACAAGCATAAGATGTATTATTAATATCTTCTGAAGTACATCCAATATGAACAAAACTGATTAAATAATCATAACCCATATCTTTTAATTGATTTCCAATGAAATATTCTACTGCTTTAACATCATGTCTTGTAACAGCTTCAATATCTTTGATTGCTTTAAAAGAATCATAATTGAAATCTTTTGAAATAGCTTCGATTTGTCCTAAGTTATCTTTGTCAAATTTAGAAAGAACATCACTTTCTACATTTTCAATTAAAAATTTTAACCATTGAATTTCAACAAAAACACGATATTTCACTAAAGCATATTCAGAAAAATATTCACCTAAAGCATCTTTAATACCTGCATAACGTCCATCTAAAGGACTTAATGTAAAACATTCAAATTGTTGTTTATCCATTCTATTTACCACCTCTAAAATAATTTACACCAGCTTCAAATAATTTTTGATCCATTTCACCATAAACATTTTTAAAACGGTTTTCTCCTTGACGTTCACTATGTCCCATCTTACCAAGAACACGACCATCACGAGAAACAATACCTTCAATAGCATACATTGAACCATTAGGATTGTATGGTGTTTGCATTGTGACTTTACGATTAGGATCAACATATTGAGAGAATACTTGTCCATTAGCGAATAATTCATCAATAACTTCTTTAGGAGCAACAAAACGTCCTTCTCCATGAGAAATAGGAATAACATGAACATCCCCCACATTAACATTAGCAAGCCATGGTGATTTAACAGAACCAATACGTGTATCTACAAATTGAGATAAGTGACGACCAATCGTATTGAATGTAAGAGTAGCGTCATTTTCCGACATATCTCTAATTTCACCATATGGAAGTAATCCTAATTTAATAAGTGCTTGGAATCCATTACAAATACCAATCATTAAACCATCTCTATTATCTAATAAATCACTAATTGCTGCTTTTAATCTTGGATTTCTTAAAACTGTTGCAATAAATTTACCTGAACCTTCAGGTTCATCACCAGCAGAGAATCCTCCTGGTAGCATCACAATATTAGCACGTTTGATCGCATTTTCCAATTCATCAATCGATGTTTTTAACATTTCTTCTGTTTTATTTCTAATTAAGACAAGTTCAACCTTTGCCCCTGCTTTTTCAAAAGCACGTTTTGAATCATATTCACAGTTTGTTCCTGGGAATACTGGAATAACAACTAAAGGTGTTTCAATATATTGTTTTGCTTTTAAAGTTGATCTTGTTTTACATTCAGCAACTTTAATTTCTTGTGTAGGTGCTTTTTCTCTTGTTGGATAAACACTTTCTAATGGTGCTTTATTGATTGCGTAAGCTTCTTGAATAGAAATTGTATCCATTCCATAAGAGAATTTTTCACTATCATTTAAAGTAGCCACTACTCTATAATCTAAACCTACTAGATCTTTTTCAGATTTCACTTCAACAATAATATTTCCATAATTCTTTTCAACATAAGAAGCAAGAGTATGATCTGTATTGAAAGCAGCTCCTAAACCATTACCAAAAGCCATTTTACAAACAGCTTCGAGTACACCACCATCTTTAACTGTATATGCAGAATAAATTTTCTTTTGTTTCATTAAATCTTGAATAGCATCATATTGTTTTTGTAAATGATCAAAATCAAAGACTCTAAATTGATCTTTTTTAATTTGAACTTCCGCTAAAATATGTCCTGCTTCTTTTGCTTCTGGTGTCATAACATCATGAACATCACTTGCTGTAATAGCAAAAGAAACAAGTGTTGGTGGAACTGAAATATTTTCAAACGTTCCTGACATTGAATCTTTACCACCAATTGATGGAAGTTTTAATTCTTGTTGAACACGATTAGCTCCAAGTAAAGCAGCTAATGGTTTACCCCAACGTTTTGGATCATCTAATAATTTTTCAAAATATTCTTGGAATGAAAAACGAATTGTATGATAGTTTCCACCCATGGCAACGATCTTAGCAACACTTTCAACAACAGCATACATAGCTCCATGATATGGTGACCATTTAGAAATCTTAGGATTATACCCATAAGCCATTAATGAAGCAGTTGTTGTTTCTTTTCCTAAAACAGGAATTAAAGCAGCCATACCTTCTGTTTCTGTGTGATATGTACGTCCACCATAAGGAGATAAAACTGTACCATTTCCAATAGATGAGTCAAATCTTTCAACAAGACCTTTTTGTGAAGCAACAGATAATCTTGATAATACTTCTTTTGTTGTACCAACAAAATCATTTCTTTCTTCTTCATCAAAAGGTGTACTTTCAAAGTTTGGTAATTCAACTTCAATATTTTGATAACGTTTTGCCCCTGCAGCATCTAAAAAATCACGAGAAATATTAACAATATCTTTACCCATGTGCTTCATTACTAAACGATTTGTATCTGTAACAGTTGCCACTTGAACAACTTCTAAGTTTTCTTTTGTACATTCTTCTTTAATGAAATCAACATCATAGTCATTGACAACAATGGCCATACGTTCTTGTGATTCACTAATAGCAAGTTCTGTACCTGTTAAACCATCATATTTTTTCAAAACAGCGTCTAAATCAATATCAAGCCCTGGAGCAAGTTCACCAACGGCAACACAAACTCCACCAGCTCCAAAGTCATTACATCTAACAACTTTTTCTGAGACCGCTTTATTTCTAAATAATCTTTGAATTTTTCTTTCTTCAACAGGATTTCCTTTTTGAACTTCAGCACCTGCTGTTTCAATAGATTTTACGTCATGTGATTTTGAAGAACCGGTAGCACCACCGATACCATCACGTCCTGTACGTCCCCCAATTAATAAGACGATTTGTCCATTTTGTGGTTCTAAACGTTTTACTTGTTCTTTTGGTGCAGCAGCCACAACAGCTCCTACTTCCATACGTTTAGCGATATAACCTTCATCGTATATTTCATGAACATAACCTGTTGTTAAACCGATTTGGTTACCATAACTTGAAAAACCATGAGCGGCTTCTTGACAAATTTTTCTTTGTGGTAATTTACCTGGCGTTGTTTCTGCCAATGTTTTTCTTGGATCACCTGCTCCAGTAATACGCATTGATTGGTAAACATAAGCACGTCCTGAAAGTGGGTCACGAATAGCTCCACCTAAACATGTAGCAGCTCCCCCAAATGGTTCGATTTCTGTAGGATGGTTATGTGTTTCATTTTTAAACATTAATAACCATTGTTCATCTCCTTGATTTGTATGAACAGTGATTTCAATAGAACATGCATTAATTTCTTCAGAAACTTCCATATCATCAAGATATCCTTTTTTACGAAGTTCTTTCATTGAAATAGTTGCAAGATCCATTAAAGTAAGAGGTCTTGTTGTATTTACCCCATAAACTGCATGTCTACTTGTTTTATAGCTTTCAATATCTTTTTCTAAGATTTCTTTAAAAGCACCATTTTGAATATCAATATCTGTAATAACTGTCGCAAATGTTGTATGACGACAGTGATCTGACCAATATGTATCTAATACTTTAATTTCTGTTTCAGTAGGATCTCTATGTTCTTCATTTTTAAAGTAATCTTGTGTTACTTTTAAATCATCAAGATTCATAGCCATTCCATTATCTTTTAAGAATTGATTTAATCCTGCTTCATCTAAATCATTAAATCCAGTTAAAGTTGGTACAGATTTAATATCAGGTGTTTCATCATTTAAATGTTCTGGTTTTTCTAAAGAAGCAATTCTTTGATCAACAGGGTTAATTAAATAATGTTTGATTTGATTTAAAACATCTTCATTTTTATCAATGTCTACTACAATAAGTTTGGCACATCTTACTTTTGTTGAAGATGTTCCTGTTAGAATTTGGAAACATTGTTCGCATGAATCAGCACGTTGATCATATTGACCTGGTAAAAATTCAATTGCGAAAACAGATTCTTTTTCACTCATTGGAAATGTTTCATCATAAACATGATCCACCATTGGTTCAGCAAGAATTGTATTAATTCCTTGTTGTAAGATTTCTTCACTAATTCCTTGTACATCATAACGATGAACAATACGAAGTGAATGAATCGTTAAACCTAATTGTTCAACGAGGTTGGTTTGAATTTCATGCGCTTCTGTTGCGTATTCTTTTCTTTTTTCTACATAAATTCTTCTTACATTTGTCATAGAGTTCTCTCCTATCTAAGTCCAATATCATGACGATAGTACATACCATCGAATGTAATAATTGTAGCAGTTTCATAGACTTTCGCAAGTGCTTCTTGTAAATTTGCTCCTCTTGCACACACATTTAAAACACGTCCACCATTTGTGACAAGTTTACCATCTTTTAAAGCTGTTCCCGCATGGAAAACAACAATATCATCACTTACTTTGTCAATATTTTTAATTTCAATTCCTTTTTCATATTTACCTGGATATCCACCACTTGCTAGAACAAGACAAGCCACGTGGTCATCTGACCATTTGACATCTACTTGATCTAAAGTATAAGTCGCACAAGCATCCATGATTTCATAAAGATCACTTTCTAAACGAAGAAGGATTGATTGTGTTTCAGGATCACCAAAACGGACATTAAATTCAAGTACTTTCGCTTGATTATTTTCAATCATTAAACCAATGAAAACAACCCCACGATAGTCCATTTGATCTTCTTTAAGTCCTTGCATAAATGGATCAAGAATATCTTTTTTTAAGACTTCATCCATACCTTCTGGTAAAAATGGATTTGGAGAAACAGTTCCCATACCACCTGTATTAGGTCCTTTATTTCCATCAAAGATTTGTTTATGATCTTTTGCTGAAACCATTGGTACAATTGTTTTACCGTCTGTAAAACAAAGTAAAGAACATTCAAATCCTGTTAAGAATTCTTCTAATACAACTTTACTTCCGGCACCATCTAAAGCACCATCAACCATCATTTCTTTTAAAGTAGAAATGGCATCTTCTTTATTTTCAACAATGACAACACCTTTTCCAGCAGCTAAACCATCTGCTTTGATTACTAATGGAAAATCAAAGTGATCAACTTCTTTACAAGCTTTTTCAAAGTCTGTGACTTCAACATATTTTGCTGTAGGAATATGATGTCTGACCATAAAATCTTTAGAGTAAGCTTTGCTTCCTTCTAAAGTTGCCGCCTTTTTTTGAGGACCAAAAGCTTTATAACCCGCTTTTTCAATATCATCAGCAAGCCCTTTACATAAAGGAACTTCTGGACCGATGACAGTTAAATCAATTTGATTTTTTTTAATAAAATCAACAATAAATTCATTATCTTCTACTGAACCAGGTACACATGTACCTAAACTTGCAATACCAGGATTTCCTGGTATTGCATAAAGTTCAGTTACTTTTGGACTTTGTTTTAATTTATAAGCAATCGCATGTTCACGACCACCACTACCGATTACAAGAACTTTCATATAAGCCTCCTAGTGTCTAAAGTGTCTATATCCGCTAAATACCATAGGGATATTTTTTTCATTACATAAATCAATTGAATCTTGATCTCTAATTGAACCACCTGGTTGAATAATTGCTTGAACACCTGCATCTGCAGCCACTTGAACACAGTCATTGAATGGGAAGAAAGCATCTGAAGCAAGTACTGAACCATTGAAATCTTTATCTGGATTATTATGAATAGCATTTTCTAAAGCCCATACTCTTGATGTTTGTCCTCCACCAATAGCAAGTGTTACACCATTTTTAACAATACAGATCGCATTTGATTTTACATATTTAACAACTTTCATACCAAATTCCATATCTGTAAGTTGTTCTTTTGTAGGTTGTGCATTTGTCACAACTTTCATTTCATCAATCATTTTTGTATTTAATTCTTGAACTAATACTTTTCCTTCAAGATATTTAATATCATATTTAGCACCACGTGCATCTAAGTTTTTAAGTTTTAAAATACGTAAGTTTTTCTTTTTCTTTAAGATTTCTAAAGCATCATCATCAAAATCTGGTGCAGCTACGATTTCTAAGAAAATCTTATGCATTTGTTCAGCTGTTGCTTTATCGATTTTATAGTTAACAGCAACGATTCCACCAAAGATAGATTGAGGATCAGCTTCATAGGCTTTCATATAAGAATCATAACCTGTATTTCCAATAGCAACACCACAAGGAGTTGAATGTTTGATAGCTGCTGTAACGATTTGATCTCCAAATTCTCTAACAAGTGCAACAGCTCCATATAAATCGTTTACATTGTTAAATGAAATTTCTTTACCATGAAGTTGTTCATAATCTAATAAAGATTTTTGAACATAGCTATCTTCATATTTATTAGCTGCTTGTTGAGAGTTTTCACCATAACGTAAATGTTCTACTTTCTTTAATGAAAGATTTAATGTATCTGGGAATTGATCTCCAACTTGATCTGCAAAGTATCTTGAAATCATTGCATCATAAGCACCTGTCATAGAGAATGCTTTATAAGCAAGATTCATTCTGAAATCAAAATCAGTTGTATCATTTTTAATCGCATCTAAAACATTGTCATAATCTTTTGGATCTGTAACAATTAAAACATCTTTAAAGTTTTTAGCTGCTGAACGAATCATTGATGGTCCACCAATATCAATATTTTCAATCATAGCTGGTAAATCTTTACCAGCTTTTAAAGCTTTTTCAAATTCATATAAGTTGACACATACTAAATCAATTGGATGAATGCCGTGTTTTTTAATTGTTTCAACATGACTAGGTAAATCACGACGATATAAAAGTCCTCCATGTACCATTGGATGAAGTGTTTTAACACGTCCATCTAACATTTCAGGAAATCCTGTCACATCATCAATTGCAATACAAGAAACCCCATTTTCTTGTAAAACTTTCATTGTACCTCCTGTTGATACAATTTCAAAACCTAATTCTACTAATCCTTTAGCAAAATCAACAACCCCATCTTTATTTGTAACTGAAATTAAAGCTCTTTTCATTTAAATTACCTTTGCCTTTCCATCAATAATTTTTATCTTATTATCACAATATAACCCTACAACTTCAGGTAATAATTTATGTTCAATCTCTAACACCCTTTTTTGAATATCATCCGCTGTATCTAAATCCGATATATCACAAGCAACTTGTTTAATAATCGGTCCCCCATCGACAATATTTGAAACAAAGTGCACGGTTGCCCCCGAAACCTTTGCACCACGTTGTAATACAGCTTCATGAACATGCATTCCATACATTCCTGGTCCACAAAAAGAAGGAATAAGGGAAGGATGAATGTTCATAATTTTATTTGGATATGCATCAATTAACTCATCCGTTAAAATTGCTAGATAACCCGCTAAGACAATAAAATCAATATTTCTTTCTTTTAACATCTTTACAATCAAAGCATCATCTTTTTTGACAACCGCTGTTTCAATCCCAGCATCTTTAGCTCTTTGTAAGCCATAAGCCTTTTGACGATTAGAAAGAACAAGAGCGATTTCGCCATTGATCTTTCCTTCGTTTTTGGCATCAATAATAGATTGTAAATCTGTTCCTCCACCAGAAACAAAGACCGCAAATTTTAGCATAGATCCACGCCCTTATCTCCTTCAACGATATTTCCAACAACATAGCATTTGTCTCCTGCATCTTCAATAGCTTTCATTGTTGCATCAACATCTTTTGGATTAACTGCAATTACCATACCAAGACCCATATTGAATGTGTTATACATCATATGTTCTTCAATATTTCCATTTTTTTGAATTAAATCAAATAAAGCTGGTACTGGATAACTATCTTTTTTAATAACTGCTCTTACATTTTCAGGAAGCATTCTTGGAACATTTTCAAAGAAACCTCCACCTGTAATATGAGAGCATCCTTTAATTCTAACACCCGCATTTTTTACATTTTTTAAAGCTTTTACATAAATACGTGTTGGTTCAATTAAAGCTTCTCCTAAAGTTTTTCCTAATTCATCATAGTATGCATCTAATGATTCTTTTGTCATTTCAAACACTTTTCTAACAAGTGAAAAACCATTTGAATGAACACCACTTGAAGCAATACCAATAAGTGTATCTCCTGCTTTAATTGTTGAACCATCAATAATATCTTTTTTATCAACAACACCTACAGCAAAACCAGCTAAATCATAATCATCTTCAGGCATTAAACCTGGATGTTCAGCAGTTTCACCACCAACTAAAGCACATTCAGATTGTAAACATCCTTCAGCAACACCACTTACAATTGAAGCAATCTTTTCAGGATAGTTTTTACCACAAGCAATATAATCTAAGAAGAAAAGTGGTTCTCCTCCAGAACAAGCAATATCATTGACACACATCGCTACAGCGTCAATACCAATTGTATCGTGTTTATCCATCACAAAAGCAAGTTTTACTTTTGTTCCACAACCATCTGTTCCTGATAATAAAACCGGTTCTTCCATATTTTTAATTCCGCTTAAATCAAAAGCACCTGCAAAACCACCAAGTCCTCCTAGGACTTCAGGACGCATTGTTTTTTTAACATGTTCTTTCATTAATTCTACTGATTTATAACCTGCTTCAATATCGACTCCAGCTTTTTTGTAATCCATCTTTATTCTCCTTAATTATTTATTTTGCATTCTTGCTAGAACTGCTTTATAAGTTTCAATTAAATCTCCAATATCTTGTCTAAATACATCTTTATCATATTTTTGGTTTGTATCAACATCCCATAAACGACATGAATCTGGTGAAATTTCATCAGCTAATAAAATTGTACCATCAGCTGTTTTACCAAATTCAATTTTAAAATCAACAAGTTTTAAATTCATTGATAAGAAGAATTCTTTTAATAATTCATTGATTTTTAATGTTGTTTCTTTGATGTATGCTAATTCTTCTCTTGTTGCAAGTTTTAAAGCAACAGCATGATCATCATTGATTAATGGATCACCATATTCATCATTTTTATAACTCATTTCAAAGATTGGTTCATCTAAAACAATTCCTTCAGGTGCTCCTAATCTTCTACAGAAAGATCCAGTTGTAATATTTCTAATAATAACTTCTAATGGGAAGATATCTACTTTTTTAACTAAGATATCTCTTTCATTTAATTTTTTAATCATGTGTGTTTTGATTCCAGCTTCTTCTAACATATCAAAGATAATACAAGAGATTGTATTATTTAAAACACCTTTACCTTCAAACTTATCATGTTTAACACCATTTCCTGCTGTTGCATCATCTTTATAATGAATTAAATATTCATCTTCCTTTTCAGTTTTGTAAACTTGTTTTGCTTTTCCTTCATACAATAATTCTGCCATTTTTCTTTTCCCCCTATTTGTATTTTTCTATGACTTCATCGTTAGCTTTCATTGCGTCAGCTTCCATTTGTTTTCTTTCTTTAAGTAGCCCTTCTTTGATTTCACTATGTTTAATAGCCATAATTTGAAGTGCTAAATAAGCTGCATTTTTACTTCCATTAATAGCAACAGTCGCTACTGGAATACCCGAAGGCATTTGAACAATGGATAATAAAGCATCCATCCCGTCTAAATTACTTCCTGCAATTGGAACACCAATAACTGGTAAAACTGTTTGACTAGCCACCACACCTGGAAGGGCTGCTGCCATTCCTGCAGCAGTAATAATAACTTCTGTTCCATCCGTTTCTGTTTCTTTAATAAAACTTGAAAGTCCTAAATGTGCTCTATGAGCAGATAAACAACGAACATTCACTTCAACACCATAATTTTTCAAAATCGAAATAGCTGGTTCAACTTTAGGTAAATCAGAAGTTGAACCCATGATAATAGCAACTTTCATCTTTCTCTCCTTTTTAGAATAATCCTATAATTTTTCCATCTTCATCAATATCCATATTGACAGCGGCTGGACGTTTTGGAAGTCCTGGCATACGCATAATATCACCAGAAATAGCAACCAAGAATCCTGCTCCAGCAGATGGAATAATATCATTGATTTTAACAGTAAATCCTGTTGGTCGACCAAGTAAAGAAGCTTGGTCAGATAATGAGTATTGTGTTTTAGCAACACAAATTGGTAATTGACTTAATCCTTGTTCTGTATATTTTTTAATTTTATTTTTTGCTTTCTTTGTAAATTCAACACCATCTCCACCATAGATTTCTTTAACAATTGTTTCAATCTTTTCTTCAATTGATAAATCTAAATCATAAAGTGGATGATAATTAGCTTCTTTTGTTTCTAAAATATTTAATAACTTTTCAGCAAGTTCGATTCCACCATCAGCACCTTTTTCCCAAACTTTACTAATAGCTACTTCAACACCAAGTTTCTTGCAACATTCATTTAATAATTGAAGTTCCGCTTCTGTGTCTGTTGGAAAAGCATTAATAGCAACGATACAAGGTAAATCGAATTTTGTAATGTTTTCAATATGCTTTTCTAAGTTTCCTAAACCAGCTTTTAAAGCTTCCAAATTTTCATTTCCTAAATCTTTTTTAGCAACACCACCATGCATTTTTAAAGCTCGAACAGTTGCAACAATAACAACTGCTTCAGGATTTAAATTTGCTTGACGACATTTAATATCTAAGAATTTTTCAGCTCCTAAATCAGCACCAAATCCAGCTTCAGTAATCGCATAATCCCCTAACTTGATAGCAAGTTGAGTGGCCATAACAGAGTTACATCCATGGGCAATATTTGCAAATGGACCCCCATGAACAAATACTGGTGTGTGATCTAAAGTTTGAACTAAATTTGGTTTAATCGCATCTTTTAATAAAAGTGTTACCGCTCCTGTTGCTTCAATATCATCAACAGTAACTGGTTTTCCATCATAAGTATAAGCGACAATCATTTTTGCAGCTCTTTGTTTTAAATCTTCTAAAGAAGTTGCTAAACAAAGAATTGCCATAACTTCACTAGCAACGGTAATATCAAATCCATCTTCACGAGGAACCCCGTTTACTTTACCACCGAGTCCACAAACAGTATGACGTAATGCACGATCGTTTAAATCGACCACACGTTTCCAAACGATTTGTCTTACATCGATATTAAGTGGATTCCCTTGATGAATGGAATTATCAAGCATCGCTGCAATTAAGTTGTTTGCAGCAGTGATTGCATGAATATCTCCTGTAAAATGAAGGTTGATATCTTCCATTGGAACAACTTGCGCATATCCTCCACCAGCAGCTCCACCTTTGATTCCAAAACATGGACCAAGCGATGGCTCACGCATTGCAACTATAGATTTCTTTCCTAATTTGTTAAGTGCTTGTGATAATCCAATCATTGTTGTGGTTTTTCCTTCACCTGCAGGTGTTGGATTAATTGCTGTTACTAAGATCAATTTTCCATCTTCGTTTTGATCTAGTTTTTTAATAGCTTCAAGAGAAATCTTTGCTTTATATTTTCCATATAATTCTAGATCATCCTCATCTAAACCAACTTTTTGAGCAACTTCAACAATTGGTTTCATCTTTGCACTTTGTGCAATTTCTACATCAGTTAACATTGTCGTTCATCCTTTCTTTTTTTCTTTTTGATTGATTCTATTAACCACTTTCATTATATTACAAGACAATATGTGAAACTAGCTTTTTTACTCTACCAACCAAAAAAAGAGCCCACTCATCCAGACTATTATTAGCCCAGACGGTCGACTCTTTTACACGATTATACTCCCTGTGGTTTATTCCACTTCCGTCAGTCGTATAACTTAACTGCATAATATCAAAAAATGTCTCTTTTAGCAACACCAAAATATTTTTTATTTTACCTAAAAATCAATTTTCCAACAATCTATCATTCTTTTTAATCATTTAATAATTTTTCAAAACCTTTTTTATTTAACAAAATATGTGAAACATATTTTCCATTTTTAAAAACTGCCCAATTATTAAAAATACATGGTATGTTTTTTGCTTTTTCCAAAGTATCAACTTTAATAAAATCAACTTGTATATTACAATCTTTCATGTATTCTTTAATTTCGTATATACAATTTAATGTAAAAGGACATTGTGGTGAATAATATATTGTTATATGATTTGAATCAATCATCATTTGTTTAACATTTTTACAAAAAGAAGGTTTTTGATGATTAAAAGATAACGATAATAATTCATAATCTTTAATTTGATCAACAACTTCAAATCCATATTTTAAAAAGAATTTTTTATCTGCCAGATAAGATTTCTTCTTTTTAGAAGATATTACACAAACACCTTGTTTTCCTTTCTTTTTAGCATCATTAATAACATATTCCAATAATTGCTTACCATAACCATGACCTTTAAATTTTCCCGAAACCCATAAACAATAAATATATAGAAAACCATTACCTTCGATAGGAACCCATGCTTTTTCTAGAGGTGCATATTCAACAAATACTTTTCCTTGAACATTAAGTTTTCTAAAAACATGACCTTCTGTTATTCTTTTTTTTAACCATTCCTTTTTATTAAAAACACCTTCAAAATGTTTTTTATCACTTATAGCACAACAAATATGTTCTTGATCAATATTATCTAAAGTGATATTTATGTATTCTTCCACCTATTTTCCCTCCATATTTTTCACACCATTGATTAAAATGTTTAATGAAAAATCAAAACTTTTTTGAATAGAAAGAGGATGTCCAAAAGCTTGGTGATTCACAAGTAGAACATAGCCTTCTAAAAAAACTCTAAGTGTTCTAATAAAATGGTTTATCGTTTCATCACTTAAATTTTGCTTCCTAAGTATTTTAAAAAGTATATCAAAAGTATTATGTGTTACTTGATTTCCCTCTTCTATCATATATTTATTGTACCAAAGCATGGCTTCGAAAATTCCTTTATTTTCTGTTGCATAATCATAAAAAGCATATGCCATACTTTTTATGGCTTCATAGCCACTTTCCTCAATAATAGAAAGAAGCATTTTTTCTTCTAATTGTTTCCAACCATAGAGACTAATTTTATTTTTTAAATCTTCCAAATTAGAAATACGATTATATAAAGATGGAGATTTTATTTTTAATTTTTTAGCCACTAAGATAAATTGGCAAACCCCTCTTGATTGATAATTTCTATAGTTACTTCTATAATCCTTGTTTCAGTCATAGTATCCTCCTTAACTAACTATATTAGTATTATAACTAATTGAATTAGTTAAAGCCATTTTCAAACAAAAAGATACTATTTTTATAAATAACGTATCAATTATATTTGTTTACATTCTAACAATTTTTCTAACCGTGTTAGCCGTTCTAATTGTTAACTTTTTACTAACATTTGTATTTGTTGTTTTAGACCACCAGTTTGTTTTTTGATAATCTTTTCGACTAAATGACCAAAAAATAACATCTTTATAATTTTGAATTTTTTCCAATCCTTCTTTAGCTTCACCAATTTCTTCAAAAACTTCTTTAAAAGTGACTGGAGGAATCATAAATATTAAATTATCATAGATTATTTTATCATCACTGCCCCACCAAATTGGTGCATGTTCTAAAATAACTTTTAGCTTACCTTGTTCTAAAACAAAAACAGGTATTTTAAAATCATAGTTTTTCTTTAACATCTCCTCAATTTGTTTTGTAATCTTTTCAATATTTTCTCGACTTGAAAAAATAACATTTCCACTATTTAAATAAGTTTTAACATCTTCAAACTTTAAACTTTCAAACTCTTTTTTTAACTCTGCCATCACTACTTTATTTTTACCACTGATATTAATTCCTCTAAGCAAAGCCATATATCTTTTCATATAATCACTCCTTATCTAGCTCTATTTTAACATATAAATAAAGACTACAAACGTAGCCTCTATAAGATAATATTTTAAGAGTTTCTTCCAAATCCTCATATAAAACAGCACACTTTTGGGATAAACACTTAACTTCTTCATTGCCAAAACCATCTATGGTCTTTCTTCAGGCAAGTTTGGAAATAACGCTTTTCCCATTTCGTCCACGGTCTTTTCCATCATCTTTGAAACAATTTCTTGAGTAATCGTTAAAGATATGTCTTCATATTTTATTCCTTTTTATTTCATTCTTGATAAGAATCATCTGGATCTCCATATTTTGAATAGAATCTTTTAATTCTTTTTTATTTAAATTTCTTTTTAAGCAAGATATTTTCTTCATATTGATAATGTGGATAGTAAAAACGTGGCCTTACAAAAATATTATCTACATAGAGTACAATATGTTGATCATATTTTTCTACCTTTTCATCAAAATCAAGACTGTACATTATATAACTTTTACCTATTTCTAAAACAATTCCCGTTGTCAATACAACAGAAATAAGTGCTATACTTTTCTTTTTCCACCCCATTAACAAGACTTTCAATTTCTTTTGTAATTTATAAGCAAATATAATCAATAAAACCCGCTAAATAAAACATATTATGAAGGCTATTTTGATTGCTTAGGAAGGAATATAAGACCATCTTTCAGCTAAAAGCTTTCACCATTAAAGAAAAGAATCGTTATAAAAATAAATAACAATATAATTATTTATTTCCTTTATTTTTCACAATTTTTATTTTTTTCATAACAACTTATTTATATCTACACATATTTTAACATAGATAGCTTGACATATAATTTTATAACATTTGTAAATTAAAAAAGCTTAAAGAATACTCTTTAGCTCATTTAAATTATTTAATCTTCAATTGTTCAAAACGATAACGCGTTTTGCCAACACTTTTCTTTCCATATTCAATTGCCTCTTGCGGACAATAACAAATACAAGCCATACAGTGTGTACAATTCTTTCCCCAAACAGGTTTTCCATCAATAAGTTGAATATTATTCATTGGACATTTCTTAACACATTGATTGCAACCAGTACATGTATCCTTGACTTTAAAAGCAGCAGCTTTAACAAAGAAATGATAAAAAAGAGGATTAACAAGTCCGCTCATAAAACGATCATAAAGATTATGACATGGTTTCAAAAAAGCTTTTCCTTCTCTAATATATTTAATAGTTTCCTTTATATTTATTTCTGCTTTTTCTACGATTCCTTTTGCCTCTTCTAATTGTGGAGCATTAAACATCGCAATATAGTTTTCCGGCATAAGGATTTGTTTTGTTCCCATATAGTCTAAATGTTTATCATTTGCAAGCATTAAGTTATACTTTGTAGCATTCCCTATCTCACTACCACAATTCATAACAAACCAAATACGTTTTGCACCAATGAATTTAGTTTTATAAAGCCAATTGGAAACAATTTTTGGAATACGCCAAGCATAAGTTGGAACAACAAGGATAACATCGTCTCCTGTTTCTATTGACGAATAATTATTCGTTTTTATTTTTTCATTTAAATCTATTATATTATCTTGCAATTCATCTGCAATTCTTTGGGCTATATAGAGACTATTTCCTGTTCCTGAATAACATAAAATCATCTATTACACTCCTTTTTACATAATAATTTCTGATTTGAAATATTTTTTTTGAAATTCAACTTGCTTTTTTATTTCTTCTTTTGTATATGACTTATTTAGAGGGACAACAACCCATTTTTCTTTCAAAGTACATTCATTGTTAAGTCTTCAACTTTTTAATAATTTTACTTTGGATATCTATTAACATTCCTTCCAATTCTTTATTCAATAGAATTTTTAATACAAATCCATTTTAGCACAAACTAAAAAAGAAAAACTAAGAAACTTTAATGTCCCTTATGTTTTTCTTTTTTCTTTTGTTGTTTCAAAGCAAACAAACGCATTTTATCTAATTCTTTTTGTTTTTTATTTTGTAATATGTGCTCTGATTTGCTTTGATCATGTTGTAATTTTAATGCCTGTTGAGATTTTGTTCCAACTCCTTGTAATTGGACTTGTTTTCTAACATCACGTTGTCTTTTTTTATAATTTTTCTGTTTTTCAATTACAACATTTTCAACAGCTGGACTAAAGTTTAATTGATTATACTTTTTTAAAATAAAATTCCTTATTTCATAATCCTTAGGTTCTTTATAAAATGTTAGTTTGGATACAGTTAATTTTCCATCTTCATTGCACTCCAAAACTCCTACCCAAAAAGGATTTTCAAAAAATACAGTTAATTTACAACTTGTCTTGTCCATGGTTACCCTCCTTTATATAAATAAACAAAGAATGGACAACCCGGAGGGGGCAGGTTACTTACCTATTAAAATAGACGGCTGGGCTACCTACCAGCTCTAGTACAATTTGTACATTGCGTTTTTATCTTTGCAATCCTATTTTATCATATTTTAATTATTTCTCTACCACACAATAACAAACACCTTCAGGTGCTTTTATGGGATCATCTTTATAATAGACATTATAATTAGATATGTATTTTTCTGTTACTGTTTGATGATTTTCATGTTGAATAATTGTGAGATGACATTGATTTAATATCTCTTTAAGTTCAGCAAAACTGTATTTTGCTTTCATTGATTCATCAGCTTCTTTTGCCAACATTTCATTGATTTTTGTTTCTTTACTTTCTTGAATACTTGGGTAGTCAAAAACAAGATGACTTCCTTTTAAGAGATATTTAGATAATTGTTTTAACATCTTTTTAAATTCATCTTTTGTAAGATAATAGCTTAGTCCTAACATACTACTGATTGAAAGCTGGTCTTCTTGATAATCACTTTGTAATAAAGTATTAATCCAATTATCTTGACTTAAATCAATTGATAAGAATTGAATATTTTCAATATCAACATCTTTACATCTTTGTCTTTTATCTTCAATTACTTCTTTTTTATCAATTTCAAAAACATGCATTTGATTTTGATAATAATATGCAAACGAATCATAACCCGATGCAAAATCTAAATATTGTTTACATCCCTTTCCTTTCATCTCTTCAATCGCTTCTTTACAAAAAGCACTTCTTACTAAAACAGAAGGTGATAGTTGATGATCAACAATCCATTTTAAAGCTTCTTCTTTACTTCCTTTAAAAGTGGGATTAAAAAATGAAATTCCCTGTGACATATTTAACCCAATCATTTCATACTCTTTTTCTGTAATTAATTTTGTTGAAAGAGGATCATCAAAAATTTTAATACCCTTACTTTTTTGATGATACGCTCTTGCAAACAAACTTACTAATGCTGTCATATTTTGTTCCATAAAATTACCTCCATATATTTAATACAAGACTTTTACAGAAATGACTAGTCTTGAAAAAAAGCCCATTTTGTGGTAATATAAAGGTAGAAAAAAGAAAGAAATGAGAAAAAATTTCCCATTTCTTTTTATTTAGAGTTCTTAAAACCATTAAACCAAGCACGCTCATCAAATGATTTCTTTTTTGTTTTTATAATATTTTTCTCTTTTGGAATGCCAATTGGCAAAAAGCATACCAATTCATAATCATCTGGTACATTTAATATATGTGCCATTTTTTTACCGATTTGATCTTCATCAGTAATATGCCCTTCATACCAACAGCTTTGATATCCTAAAGCAATGATTGCTAGTAACATATTTTCAATCGCTGCTGAATAATCCTGTATGGCAAAACATTTATCACGATATGCATAGATACGTTGAGTGAGAACACAAATGGCAGCAGGAGCACTTTGTCCTATTGGCGGATCTATAACATTGAGTAATTGTTTTAAAATATGTGGATCATCAATCGCAATAAAACTTGTTGTTTGTTTATTACATCCAGAAGGAGCGTCGATTCCTGCTTGCATTATTTTGATAAGATCCTCTCTTTTTACTGGAACTGCTTGATATTCTCCACGAAAACTATGTCTACTATGAATTAATTCTAGAAAAGTATTCATTTTTACCCCCTTAATAACTATATTTCTTAATCTTTTCCATGACTCTACTTGCTTGTTCATCTTTTAAAATATAAGGTTGATAATCGTTTCTTCCTCTTGATGAAGTTAAAGAACATGGAATAATTTGTACTTGATATCCTGTTTGTGTCATTCCTTTAAAAGAATAAGAGAGTTGATAAATCATTGTGTCTGTATCACTTGGATTACGATTACCACCAAAACAGAAATTACCTAATGAATAAACAATAGGTTTTCCATTGTAGGTTTCTGTTCCTTGAACAACATGAGGATGTGAACCAATGACAGCATCTGCTCCAGCATCAATGGTAAACTTAGCCAGTGATCTTTGATCTTCATTAGCTTGATATTGTCTTTCAATACCCCAATGATAATAAACAAAAACAAGTTGACATTGTTCCTCATTTTTTAAATGATTGATCGCATTTTGAATTTTTTGATGACCACTTTCATTATTCATAGATACTGAAAGTGAACGATAACCAAGAAATCCACACTTGATGCCTTTGATTTCTTTTATATAAGAATCATCATAACCAAAATGACCAATAGAAGCTTCATCTAAATATTTTTTTGTATCTTGAAGACCTGCTTCATAATAATCTTCACTATGATTATTGGCGAGGGTAACTGCTTCTACTGATGAAGAAGTCAATATTTTTGTATATTCAGGAGCTCCACTAAAAGGAAATTCTTTTTCAAGATGATTACTTGCTGTTGTAAGAGGTCCTTCTAGATTAACAACTGTCAAATCATCTTTTTCAAAGACTTCTTTTACTTTCTTTAAAAAATATGTAGGATCACTTTCTTGTCTTTTATATTCTTGATTAAACGATCCATCATAAGCTTGTCCGGCATAGTTTCCAAGTGTACAATCTCCAGCAAAAGAAATAGTAAAATTCACTTCAGCTTCTTCTTTCTTTTTCTCTTCTTTTTGTACTGTTTTTTCTTGTACCTTTTTAGGTGTTTCTTTTTTTGTAGATTGATTTACATTATTAAAAAGAAAAACACCTAAAGAAATAATAAGTACAGCTATTATAATAACAAATGCTACTTTTTTCTTATTTAATTTATGATTCATGAAATTCACCTCAACTTATTTTAACATATTCTAAAATATGTTAAAATACCTCTATTGGAGGAATAAAACATGATTGAAGAAATTATTGAAAATAAATTAGATTATGCATCTTTATTATGCGAAAGTGATCCTAATATTAATCTTGTTGAAAATTATTTAAGAGATGGAAGATTATTTGCTTACTTTGAAAAACAAACACCTCTTGCTTTTATTGCTGTTAAAGAAATCAATGATACTACCCTTGAAATTAAAAACTTACTTACTTTAGAAAATAATCGAGGACGTGGATATGGAAAATCCTTACTTCAATATATTGAAAATCTTTATCAAAACAAAACAACTTTTTTAATTGGTACCGCCAATAGTTCAATGACAAACATGCTTATTTATACAAAGCTTGGTTATCATTATAGTCATAAAATTGAAAACTTTTTCATTGATTATTATCCTCAAGAAATCTATGAAAACAACATGCAAGCAACAGATCTTCTTTACTTTAGCAAAACACGTGCAAACTAAAAGGATTCCTTACGAATCCTTTTTTGTATACTCTTTTAAGATATCAATATAAAGTTGTCCAAAACGACTTAGAATAGCTTTATTATGTGTAATATATCCTATTTCCATAAAATCATTCACATCTAAAGGAACCGCAATGATATCTTTTCCATTAAGCTGTTCATTAATGACTCCACTACAAATTGTATAGCCATTAAGACCTATTAATAAATTAAAGAGTGTTGCACGATCACATACTTTAATTTCTTTTTGGCTTTCTAAAGTACTCAGTATTTCCTCAGAAAAATAAAAAGAATTATGTTCTCCTTGTTCATAAGATAAACGTGGATATTCTTTTAAATCCTCTAAAGATACTTTATTTTTATTTGCGAGGGGATTATCTTTTCCAAGAAAAACATGAGGTTTTGCGATAAATAGACGATGAAATGTTAAGTCATTTTCTTTCAACGTTTTCTTTAAAACAACTTCATTAAATGAATTAAGATAAAGAACCCCAATTTCACTTTTAAGTTTGGCAACATCTTCAATAATTTCATAAGTTTGTGTTTCTCGAATCCTGAAATCATATTCCTTCCCACCATATTCTTTAATCAAAGAAACAAAAGCTTCTACGGCAAAAGAATAATGTTGCGTTGAAATACAAAATTCATGTTTAATATTATGATCCTGTAAATACTTTTCTTCAATCAAGTTTGTTTGTTCAATCACTTGTCTTGCATAACCTAAAAATTCTTCTCCCTGTCTTGATAAAATAACTCCTTTATTGGTACGAATAAAAATCGTAATACCTAATTCTTTTTCTAACTCTTTGATTGCATTTGTTAAACTTGGTTGTGATATATATAAACGTTTAGCAGCCTCTGAAAGTGTTCCTACTTGAGAAACTGTAATAACGTATCTTAATTGTGCTAATGTCATATTCTTCTCCTTTTTCTTTGTCATTATATCATAGCTTAACAAAAATAAAATTATTAAGATTTTATAAATCGACATTATTTTTATAGAATCGTTGTTAAAATGAAATCAATAAGGGAAGAGTCTCACAATCTGTGTGATGATATCAACAAACGCGAATAGTTTTTCTATTCTGGTACATCTTAAAGACAAGACTCGTTAAGGATTTCATCTTTAATGAGTTTTGTCTTTTTTTATTCAAAGGAGGAACCGTGATGTTTTATCAAAAAAGTAGTCAAGATATCTTAAAAGAATGTGAAAGTTCTTTAGAAGGATTATATGATTTTCAAGTAAAAAAACATAGTGCAAAGTATTGAAAAAGTATCCCTTTTTCAAATGATTCCGATTTATATTTTTTCTCTTCTTTCCTTTTTCCTTATTCAAGTAAAAAAATGTTTTCTATAAAATAGAGGATACTTTTTTCATAATTTAAAAATCTTTCACTCCTTTTCTATGCTATAATAAGAAAACAGGATTTAGGGAGGGATTAGATGGAAAAAGATTTAACACATGGAAATACATTAAAACTGATTATTTCATTTTGTATTCCTTTAATTGGGGGAGCTATTTTCCAACAACTTTATAACGTCGTTGACACAATGATTGTAGGAAGATTTGTCGGCGTAGATGCTCTTGCTGCTGTTGGTTCAACTGGTTCATTAAACTTTTTAATTATTGGATTTGTTTTAGGACTTGCTGCTGGTTTTGGGATTCCTATTGCGCAAGCTTTTGGTGCTAGAGAAGAAAAAAGAATGCTTCAAACCATTATGAATGCATTTTACTTATGTATCTTCTTTTCAATTGTACTTACTGTCTTAACACATTTTACGACGGAAACATTACTTCAATGGATGCAAACACCTGCTAATATTTTTAAACAATCTTATGATTATATTTCAATTATTTTTTATGGTTTAACATGTACCATTGCTTATAACTTTTTAGCAAGTGTTTCACGTGCTTTAGGAGATAGTAAAACACCTCTTATTTTCTTAATTATATCATCGGTACTTAATGTTGTTTTAGATTTATCAATGATTATTAATTTTCATATGGGTGTTCGAGGTGCTGCCCTTGCCACAGTGATTGCCCAAGGAATTTCAGCTGTTTTATGTTTTATTTATATGGCTAAAAAATATCCTAATTTAAGATTTGATCATCATGCACGTTCTATAAGTTTTCCAATTATCAAAAAACTTATTAATATTGCCGTCCCAATGGCTTTACAATATTCAATTACGGCCGTAGGTGCTGTTATCTTACAAAGTGCCGTTAATACTTTAGGTTCAGCAAAAGTTGCTGCTATTGCTGCTGCCCAAAAATTATCGATGTTCTTTACACAACCAATGGATATGATGGGTTCTACAATGGCTACCTTCTCTGGACAAAATTTAGGTGCTGGAAAGATAGAGCGTATTTTTAAAGGAATTAAAGAATCTATGCTCCTTGTTATTGGTTATGGTATCGTTGCTTGTATCTTTATGATTTTCTTTGGAAAATACCTTTCATTATTATTTGTTGCCGGTAATGAAACAAGCGTTATTAATGATGCTCAACAATTCTTGATTTGCAATAGTATTTTCTATTTTGTTTTAGGTATTCTATTTGTTTCAAGAAACACCATTCAAGGTTTAGGAAAATCCGCACTTACGATGTTTGCTGGGGGTGCTGAATTAGTGGCAAGAGCTTTTGTTGCCTTTGCCCTCGTTGGTAAGTTTGGTTATAATGCCATTTGTTTTGCCAACCCTATTGCTTGGTTTGCTGCTATCATTATTTTGATTCCAACACTGGTTATTTTGATGAACAAATTAAAAAAAGAACATAATTAAAAGATATCGCAATCGCGATATCTTTTTTTACACACGTTTTTTATTTAAACGATTATGGATATTTTGCATTTTTAAATCAAGTTCAGAAATTGTTTTTGCACATTCTTGTAATTCTTCTTTAATATCTTCAGGAACATTATTATCTGTTTTATATTTAAGTTTATGTTCCAAAGAAGCCCAGAAATCCATCGCAATTGTACGAAGCTGTACTTCAACATGAATTGGTTTAGATCCTTCTGATAAGAAAATTGGTACTTCTAAAACAAGATGTAAAGACATATAACCACTTTCTTTTGGATTTGCAATATAATCTTTTACTTCAACTAAACGGATATCATCTTGATCTGTAAGTAATTGTGCTACCTTATAAACATCATCTACATAATTACAAATAACACGAACTCCCGCAATATCATGAATATTTTCTTCTAACGAACGTTCTGTTACAGGAATATCTTTATTAATAGCTTTTTTTAAAATACTTTCTGGCGATTTTAAACGAGATTCGATATGATGAATCGGATTATGATCATGTTTTACTTTAAATTCTGCATCTAATATTTCTAATTTTGTACGAATTTCTTTAATTCCTGCTTCATAAATTTGTTGCATTTTCATTAATTCTGAGACATTTTCATATAAAGTAGTTTTTGCTATTTGATTCACAACATTTTGTTTAATTTTTTGACTTGGTTTCATTTTAACACCTCATCTCTATTAAAGCCTAAAAAAATGAACTTGTCATTAACAAAAGAAAAATCTTTAAAGATTTTTCTTTAAAGATTTAATCACTAAGGTCTTCTCCATTAGAAGCAATAACTTTTTTATACCAATAGAATGAATCTTTTCTATAACGATCTAATGTTTTTAAATCAAATTCATCTCGATCTACATAAATAAATCCATAACGTTTAACCATACCTTCATGAGTAGAAATTAAGTCAATTGCTGACCATGGGCAATATCCCATCATTTCTGCACCATCAGTAATCGCTAATTGAATTTGTTCAATATGTTTTCTTAAATATTCAATTCTGTATTGATCATGAACTTTTCCATCTTCAGTTAATTTATCATAAGCACCTAACCCATTTTCTGTAACAATCATTGGTAAACGATATCTTGAATACATTTCACGAATAGTTGCTCTAAAACCAAATGGATCAATTTCCCAACCAAAATCAGTATGAGGTAGATTTGGATTGGCAGCTCCTAGATAAACACCTTCTTCCATACGTGTTTTTTGTTGATCATGTCCAAATGTTTCTTCTTGGTTTTCATCACACCAAGCAACAGTTGCTGTTGAATAATAGTTGAAACCAATGAAATCTGGATGCCCATTTTTTAGAATTTCCATATCTCCTTCTTCGATATGAGGAGTTGCATTTCTTTTTTCCATAAAAGCCCATGCAAGATGATTATATTCTCCATAAACAGCCATATCTAAGTAAAGCCAGTTACGAATCGCATTTAAGTTTTGAGCAGCTAATTGATCTTCAGGTTTACAACTTGCTGGATAAGCAAGAGAAATATTTGGTGCTGGTCCAATTTTTCCACCTTCTACCATTTCATGGCATAAAGCCATTGCTTTTGCTTGTGCTACTAACATATGATGATTTTGTTGGTAAAGAGATTTATATTTTTCTGGTCCTGTAAGGGTAGTTGTTCCAATAATATCTCCTGATAAAATTAAAACGTTTTGTTCATTGATCGTAAGCCAGTATTTAACACGATCACCAAAATTTTCATACATCACTTTAGCAAAATTAACAAACCAATCAATAGATTCACGTTTTTCCCAGCCACCTCTTTCTTCTAAGGCTTGTGGCATATCGAAGTGGAACATTGTCACTAATGGAATAATATTATATTTTAAACATTCATTAATAACATTATTGTAGAAATCAATTCCTTCTTGATTTACTTCACCTGTTCCTTGAGGTAAAATTCTTGACCATGAAATAGAAAAACGATAAACTTTAAAGCCCATTTCAGCCATTAAAGCAATATCTTCTTTATAACGATGATAAAAATCAGCGCATACTGTTAAATCAGATGTCCCTTCTGGTACTTTTTTGACATCTTGAACCGAAGGACCCTTTCCATGTGATAAGTTAGCTCCTTCTACTTGATAAGCAGATGTACTTGCTCCCCAAAGAAAGTCTTTAGGAAATGGTTTTAATTTTTTATGTAACATTCTTTCTTCCTCCTATCATTACCTTTATTATACTCTTAAAGCAAAAAAACATCCATATGGATGTTTAGTCAATCAATTCATCAGCCTGGTAATCTCTAAATTTATGATAAACAGGTCCGGCATAAGCAACCATCAATTCGTCATAAACTTTACTTGATAATTTTTTTCCTACATAAAGCATTTCATATTTAACATCTTTTTCTACATATTTAAAGCCCATTTCTTGAAGTCCATTTCTTAAATAAAAGTTTTTACGATGAACACGTTGTTTGTAGTTATCATATTTTTCATCTACTTCTTCAATACATAACATAATGGTATGAGGATATCTCTTTTTCAACATTTGTAAAACACTACTTCCATAGCCATGACCTCTTTGAAGTTCATCAATAGCAAGATACAAAACATAGGATAAATTTTGATAGGTAATGACATACGTTAACCCAACCCATTTCTTTTGATCATAGATTGATAAAAATTCTCCTTTACCTTTATTGTGTTTTTCTATAAGAGCTTTCCATGGTGCTCTTTCATCTTCAGGAAAAGCACTGTAATAAAGTTGGCTTACTTGTTCAATATCATTTTCACTTATTTTCTTTAATTCCATATAATTCTCCTATTTATAGTATTTATCAAAATACGCTTTTAATGATTTTTTGATTGAAATATGATCCAATTTTATAGAGAAAACAAAACGTTCTTTTTCTTTAAATTCATTTCTTAACTCACCGATATGTTTTCTAAACGCTTCATATTGGACAATAATATCGTTTTCTTTCGCAAATTTTTGGATATTGTTTAAAATGTTTAAAGAATATCCAACATCAATTAAAAAGACACCATAAAATAAACCTACAAAGAATGAAAACCAAAGATTTCCGGCAAGCCATTCAATTGAATGAATGATATTAGGATGAATTAAAAAATAATAAATCGCACTTAATAAATACCAAAAGAAAGTAAACTTAGGACAAATGATTCCTTGAATATTAAACTTTTCATCACTATAATCCCAAAGCTTTACATGCATTCCTTTGATAAAAATAAGTCCTGCAAAATATTCAATTAAAGTAACCGATAAAGCCATTAGTAAAAAAAGTACCGTCTTTCTTAAATACACTCCATGAATAAATGAAACATTAATATGTGCCAGTAAATAAACGACACATAAACTAAAACCATAAAGTGGTAAATAAGGTCCTACTAAAAAACCAGGATTGATCCATTTTCTTGAAGGATTTGCTTTGGAAAAAAAGCGACGAAAAATAAGTTCTAAAAGCCATCCAGCTAAACTTCCTATAAAAAATATAAACGCTAAAATCAACCATTCTTTCATAAAATCACCTATTTCATTTTATTAAATAATATAGTAATTAGAATACTTTAAACAACCTAAAAAATCAAGTTAAAAAAATAAGGCTTCCGCCTTATAATGTACAAATCATTACTGTCATTGTTCCATCAAAATCAACTTCTTTTTGATCTGAACAAACTACAAAATGATCTCCTTTTTTCACTTCTTTTCCTTCTACTGTTCCTTGTCCTTCAATGATTGATACAAGTTGGAATGGTTTATCATTCTTTACTTTATTATAGCCTGTCATATCATATTTATTTAATGTTAAATAGTTAGATGATACAAGCTCTTTTCTTGTTCCATTTTCTATTGTCTCTTCTACTTGTTTAGCTAGATCATATGGTTTATAAGGTACTGTTGTCACATCGATGGATTGTTTTACATGTAGTTGTCTTTCATTTCCATCCTTATCTTTTCGATGATAATCATATACTCGATATGTGATATCTGATGATTGTTGTGCTTCATAGATCAATGACCCTTTACAGATAGCATGGATCGTTCCACTTGGAATATAGAAGAAATCTCCTTTTTTGATATCAAACTTATTTAATAATTGATCATAATCATCATTTTCAATAGCTTTTACAAGTTCTTCTTTGGTTTTAGCATGATGTCCCATGACCATCTTTGTATCTTCTTTACAGTCTAAGACATACCAGCATTCTGTCTTTCCTAATGAATTTTCATGAAGACCAGCATATTCATCATTTGGATGAACTTGTACAGATAAATCATTACAAGCATCAATGATTTTTACAAGTAATGGAAATTGTTTATCTTTGATATTTCCAAAAAGTTCACGATGTTCATCAAAGACTTTTGATAAAGTTTGTCCTTTGAATTCACCTTCTTTGATTTTATTATCACCATTTGGATGTGCTGAAGGTGCCCAACATTCTCCTGTTTGATCACTTGGTATAGCATAGCCATACTTTTCTTTAAGTTGGTTTCCTCCCCAAATCATTTCTTTAAATACAGGTTCTACCCATAAAATATGTCCCATCACTATTCTCCTTTTCCTTTTTCATGTGTTGATTCATTTCTTCTTTCATCCCAATCTAAATTCATAGATACTTTTTTAATAAGTAATTCTTGATAATTCTTTTTAAAGAGTAAGGAATAGATTAAATCTATAATATAATCACTACTTATTTTAGAAGAAAATGTTCCAATTTTATTAATAATATTTTCTTTTGAACACATTGTTAAACAAATATCTGCTTTTATTCTCAAATAACTATCATTTAAAGAAGTGATTGCAATAATGGTTCCCCCATTTATTTTAATACGTTCAACAATAGGTTTAATTTCATTTGTTTGTCCTGAATAGGAAATAATTAACGCTACTGAATTTTTAGTCGTATACAAAGCCTGTTGAGTTTGCTCTGTAGGAATAATTTTCAAGTTAACAAGCTTATTGACATAAGTCATTTTATGTTCAAACATCAATGCTGATAAAAAAGAATCTCCTACCGCAAACAAATCAATGATGTTTGCTTTATCAATATAATCCACTGCTTTTTCTAATTCATTCATATCAAGAACTTGATTAGTTCCTTCAATGGTTTGTTTATAGATTTCTCCAACATTATGACAAATTTCATTTTTCGAACTATCTTGAAGAAATGGCTTATTAAAATTTATTGTAGAGAATGTTTGAGATTGAGTTATTTCGGCAAAATGAACACGAAAGTCATTAAAATTTTTTTCTCCCAATTTCTTACAAAAACGACTAATTGTTGCTGTTGAAGTATAAGTTGCTTCTGCTAACTCTTTAAGATTCATATGAATCACATCTTCTTTATGTTCAATTAAATAATCTGCTATTTTCTTTTCTAAATCACTAAAACCATTTTGGTATTCAATTGTTGATAATAGACTCATATTCTCACCTCTAAATCCATTGTACCTTTATATACAATGAAAGACAAGAATACAACGTATCCTTGTCAATTTCATTATTAAGCTTCTGCAGCTTGTTTGTTTTGGTATTTTTCGTATGCAATTAAGAATGGTACATAGATAACTGTTGAAACAACAATTAAGATTGCTTGAGTTACTGCACCCATTACGTTAGCACCACATGCTAAGAAACCAAATACGATTGGTGGAGTTGTCCAAGGTACTGTTAAACATGCAACTGGACAGAATCCGATAACTGTTAATACATAACCAATAATGATTGTTACTAATGGAGCAACTACGAATGGAATACCTAAGATTGGGTTTAATACCATTGGAATACCGAATGTAACTGTTTCATTGATGTTGAATAAACCTGGAACTAATGATAATGTAGCGATTGCTTTGTTATCTTCACGTTTACCAAAGATCATGATTGCGATTACTAAACCGATAGTAACACCTGAACCACCGAATTCACCCCACATTTGTAATGCATAGATGTTGATGATGTTTGTTGGTTTTTCACCTTTGTTGAATTTTTCAACGTTTTCAAGTGCTAATGGTGTAAATAATGCTTCTTTTACTGCAGATAACATGTTGTTACCATGGATACCTACTAACCAGAATAACATGATTACTAAATAGATGATCATAACACCTGGAATTGTAGCACCTACAGCTCCTAAAGGACCTTGGATACCATTTTTGATAACATCATTTAAGTATAAACCAGTTAAGTTATAACATGCTGATCCAATACAAGCAGTGATGATTAAAGTAATAGTAGCTGGTACTAAAACTTCGAATGCACGAGCAACTCCTGGTGGAACTTGTTCTGGCATTTTAATTTTTAATGCATCTTGTTTTTCGAAGAAGCAGAATAATTCTACAGATAATACACCAATAATCATACCAGTGAATAAACCAGTAGCTCCTAATTCATTACCAGCGATACCAGTGAAAGCTTCTTTAGCTCCTTTTAATACATGAGAAGTGTTTGTAACTGATAACCATGCAGCTAAACCTACTAAACCTGGAATGTAACCAGCTCTTTCAGCTCCCATGTTCCAAACACCGATTTCTTGGGCGATACCAAGAGTGATACCAACTGTGATACAGCTGATTGTACAGAAGTTAACGGCTTGGAATGCAGGATTTAAGAAATCTAAAGCCATGATTGGTTTGAAGAACAATCCTAAACCTGTTTGGTCGTTAACTAATACGTTACACCATAAAACCCCGATTGCCCCAGCGATTGTTAAAGGCATGAAGTTTTGGAACGCATTTTTAATTGCAGATAAATATTTGTTTTGACCGCACCATGCACCAGCACGACCTAAGACATCTGCCATTTTGTCCATAATTATTTCCTCCCTTAATTAATTTTGACATGATTATCATAACGTGACATTTTTCTTTGTTAAAGGCTTACATTAGTTTTTGTTTTTTATTTACAACATTCTTTTTAACTTTTTAAAATGATGTAATTTATTTACATGTCTATATATAAAAAATCATTTGCAGCTGCAAATGATTTTCGTGTCATTTCCGCAAGTAGTCAAAAAAATACGGAAGGTATTTAATTTATTAAGTAAATGACAATCTTTATTTTATATATAGGATAAAAATTGTATACCTTTTTAAAATATTTAGAGAGTTATTTTCATTAATTTCTTCTAATTAAATAAAGAATGTAATTTATTTACAAAAAAGATGACTTACATCACCTTTTTTATCTATATTATTAAAAGATAATATTTCTTATATGATTTAGTCTAAAATTGGGAAGTTACGATTTAATCGTTAAAGGGATATAACAACATTATCTTTTAATAGCAAAATTATTTATCTAATTGATAGAATGAATCAACGCCACCATATAAGCTTTGTTTTCCTAATTCATCTTCAATTCTTAATAATTGATTGTATTTAGCAATACGGTCTGTTCTTGATGCAGAACCAGTTTTAATTTGTCCAGCATTTGTAGCTACAGCAATATCAGCAATTGTTGTATCTTCTGTTTCACCAGATCTATGAGAAACAACAGCAGTATAATTTGCCTTTTGAGCCATTTGAATAGCTTCTAGTGTTTCAGTTAAAGTACCAATTTGGTTAACTTTAATTAAGATAGAGTTTGCAGTTTTCTTGGCAATACCTTCTTGTAAACGTTTTGTATTTGTTACAAAGAAGTCATCCCCTACTAATTGTACTTTTTTACCTAATTTTTCAGTTAAATATTTCCATCCGTCCCAGTCATCTTGATCAAGACCATCTTCGATAGAAATAATTGGGTATTTTTCAACAAGTTCACCGTAGAAATCAACTAACTCTTTTGAAGTAAATGTTCTATTTCCTTCACCCGGTAAAACATATTTACCATCTTTATAGAATTCTGAACTAGCAACATCCATTGCAAGTTTAACATCTACACCTGGTTTATAACCTGCTTTTTCAATAGCTTCGATAACTGTTTGAATAGCTTCTTCATTTGATTTTAAGTTAGGAGCAAATCCACCTTCGTCACCTACAGCAGTATTTAATCCTTTATCATGTAATACAGCTTTTAAATTATGGAATACTTCAGCACCCATACGAATTGCTTCTTTGAATGTAGGAGCTGAAACTGGCATAATCATAAATTCTTGGAAATCAATGTTGTTATCAGCATGTGCTCCACCATTGATAATATTCATCATTGGTGTAGGAATAACATGAGCATTTGCTCCACCAATATAACGATATAATGGCATACCTAATGAATCAGCAGCACATTTAGCAGCGGCAAGAGAAACACCTAAGATAGCATTTGCTCCAAGTTTTCCTTTATTATCTGTACCATCTAAATCAATCATTGCCTGATCGATTTCTCTTTGAGCAAAAACATCATACCCTAATAATTCAGGAGCAATCACTTCGTTTACATTTTTAACAGCCTGTAAAACACCTTTACCTAAATAACGTGATTTATCTCCATCTCTTAATTCTACTGCTTCATAAATTCCTGTAGAAGCTCCACTTGGTACGATTGCTCTACCAAAAGCTCCACATTCACTTCTAACTTCAACTTCAACAGTTGGATTTCCACGAGAGTCTAATACTTCGCGTGCTTTAATACTTTGAATTAAATCCATTTTAATACTTCCTTCTTTCATTTTTGTTTTGTTTGTGTTTGTGATTGTGATTTTTGTTTGTAATCTGGTATCAATAAAAAATGATTTATTAACACGAAGTTAGCTGTAACTAACTGTCTATAAGTTAGCATATACTAACCTTGTGTGTCAACCCTTTTTGACTACTTTTTTTCAACTTCAAATACTATTTTGTCCCTTTTTTTATAAAATATTCTTTGATAGATACAAAAAAATTTCTTTTTTCATTTATTTATCTTTCTTGTTTCATTGACTTTCTTTAATCGACACTTTATAATTTGTTCAGGTGAATTCCTTCACCTGAAGGAAGAAATTTATGTAGTTTTACGTTATTTCTTTTTTAATGTTTGTGATCATTAATGTGATGAAAGGAGAAAATAAAAAATGATTTATTCACATGAAGTTGAAGAAATGTGCACTGTAAATCGTGGTGCATCACACGGATGTGCTCCTATTCCTGAAGAAGGAAAATGGGTATATTCAAGAGAAATCAAAGATATTTCTGGTTTAACACATGGTATTGGTTGGTGTGCTCCACAACAAGGTGCATGTAAACTTACTTTAAATGTTAAAGAAGGTATCATTGAAGAAGCATTAATCGAAACTGTTGGATGCTCAGGTATGACTCACTCTGCTGCTATGGCTAGTGAAGCATTAGTTGGTAAAACTTTATTAGAAGGTTTAAATACTGACTTAGTTTGTGACGCTATTAACACAGCTATGAGAGAATTATTCTTACAAATCGTTTATGGACGTACTCAATCAGCATTCTCTGAAGGTGGATTACCTGTAGGTGCTGGTCTTGAAGACTTAGGTAAAGGTTTAAGATCAATGGTAGGTACATCATACTCTACTAAATTAAAAGGACCTCGTTACTTAGAATTAACTGAAGGTTACATTACTCGTATCGCTTTAGATACAAATGATGAAATTATCGGTTACGAATTCGTTAACTTAGGTAGAATGATGGAAATGATTAAAGATGGAAAAGATGCTAATGAAGCTTTAGAAGCTGCTAAAGGTAACTACGGTAGATTCAACGATGCTGCTAAATACATCGATCCAAGAAAAGAATAATAGGAGGATACGAAAAAATGGCATTATTTGAAAGTTATGAAAGAAGAATTGATCAAATTAACGCTGCATTAGCTAAATATGATATCAAATCAATCGAAGAAGCAAAAGCTATTTGTGATGAAAAAGGTATCAACGTTTATGATATCGTAAAATCTACACAACCAATTTGTTTCGAAAACGCTTGTTGGGCATATACAGTTGGTGCTGCTATGGCAATTAAAAATGGTGATACTAAAGCAGAAGATGCTGCTAAAACAATCGGTGTTGGATTACAATCATTCTGTATTCCAGGATCTGTTGCTGATGATCGTAAAGTAGGTTTAGGTCATGGTAACTTAGGAGCAATGTTATTAAACGAAAATACTCAATGTTTCGCTTTCTTAGCTGGACATGAATCTTTCGCTGCTGCTGAAGGTGCAATCAAAATTGCTGAAAAAGCTAACAAAGTAAGAAAAAATCCATTAAGAGTTATCTTAAATGGTTTAGGAAAAGATGCTGCTAAAATCATCTCAAGAATCAATGGTTTCACTTATGTAGAAACTCAATTCGATTATTTCACTGGAGAAGTTAAAGAAGTATCTAGAACTGCTTATAGTGATGGTCCACGTGCTAAAGTTAACTGCTATGGTGCAGATGACGTACGTGAAGGTGTTGCTATCATGCATAAAGAAGGTGTAGATGTATCAATCACTGGTAACTCTACTAACCCTACTCGTTTCCAACATCCTGTTGCTGGAACATACAAAAAAGAATGTATTGAACAAGGTAAAAAATACTTCTCAGTTGCATCTGGTGGTGGAACTGGACGTACTTTACATCCTGATAACATGGCTGCTGGTCCTGCTTCTTATGGTATGACTGATACTATGGGACGTATGCACAGTGATGCTCAATTTGCTGGTTCTTCATCAGTTCCTGCTCACGTAGAAATGATGGGATTAATCGGTATGGGTAACAACCCAATGGTTGGAGCTACTGTAGCTGTTGCTGTTGCAATTGAAGAAGCTTGTAAATAATTAGAATTTTCCTAAAAAAGCTAAAAAGTCTTGATTTTATCAAGACTTTTTTTGTTATATTAATTCTTTATCATATCAAAATATTTGTTTTTTAGTTATAATATAGTTAGGTGATAAATATGTACAAAAGTTTTCAAATAAAATCAAATTATGATCAACTAAAATTAGATGGCATTATTATTTCTTGTGAAAACCCAAAAGGAATTGTACAAATTTCTCATGGTATGTGTGAGCATAAAGAGAGATATATCGACTTTATGAATTTCTTATCAAATCAAGGATATTTATGTATTATTCATGACCATCGTGGGCATGGAAAAAGTATAAAAGACAAAAATGATTTGGGGTATTTTTATGATAATGGTCATCTAGCAATTGTTGAAGATCTCCATCAAATTACTTTGATGATTAAACAACAATATCCTTATCTCCCACTCTATCTTTTAGGACATAGTATGGGGTCTTTAGTCGTGCGCTGTTTTTGCCAAAAGTATGATCAAGATATTGATGGTTTAATTGTTTGTGGAAGTCCTAGTGATAATCTTCTTGCTCCTATAGGAATAAAAATAGCTCGTATCTATTCAAAAGTCAAAGATGATCATTATCGTCCTCAATTAATTCAAAATTTAAGTTTTCAAGCTTTTAATAAAAGGTTTCATACAGATATTCCTAACAGTTGGATTTGTAGTGATGAAAATATTGTAGATTCTTATAACAAAAATCCTTTATGTTATTTTACTTTTACCGCAAATGGCTTTGAATCTCTCTTTAATCTTGTAATAAATACATATCATAATGAAAACTGGACAATGTCTAATCCCTCTTTACCTATTTTATTTATTGCTGGTAAAGATGATCCTTGCATTACAAATGAAGTAAAATTCAACAAAGCTGTTTCCAACATAAAATCTAAAGGTTATATGTGTGTAGATTCCTATCTTTTTGAAAATATGCGTCATGAAATTTTAAACGAAAAGCAAAATCAGCTTGTATATCAATATATATTAGATAATTTAAACGCATGGCAAACAAATATATAAAAATTGTAATTTGAAATACTTATTAATCATTTAGATTATTTTTCAAATCATACCGTGATATAATAAATTAAATAAAAATGACTTGAAAGTGGCGATTAAGATGAACAAAGAAATAAATAATAATCTTCCTCTTAATATAATTGATATTTTTAACGCTTTGGAAAATAACTTCAGCAAAATTTATACAGTTGATTGACAAACAAAAAGTATTACCATTTATCGTTATAAAAATTCAAACATGAACGATGAAGAATTTCCTAAAGATGTTCTTCCTTTTGAAGAAGAAATAAAAAAATATATTGATAAATATGTTTTAGGAGAAGATAAAGAAGCTCATGTTTCAACATCCTCTTTTTATCGTCACTATAAAGATAAATATGACGTAATGAATGATAATTATAAAAGGATCCTAGACCAATATATGCATAGTAGTCAAAATCACAATTGTGAAGATGTCTTCATTAATTTATTTAATATGAGTAAAGAGCTTCATTATTTAAAAAATGCTTTTGATTATACCGGTATTAATTCTTTAGGAGATTTTATCTACCAATATTCCTATAATACCTTTATTGAGATGTGTAAAATAAAAAACATCCAATTTGAAGATAAAGATCTTCTTTTATTAGATGTTTTTTGTGGTGGCGCTTCTATCATGTACCAACATTATATTCTTGGTAAGTTTGATTTGTCTCCTCAACAAGCTGGTAAAATACTTTATCAAATGTTTCCTGACGTTTTTAAAATTTCATGGTAAAAAATCAATTACTTTTCATTTTCTTTTAAAATTTGATGCTCTTTTAATAATTTTTCAATAACCGTTCCTTTAATACTTCTTATTAAAGGCTTTTTGATTATATTTAAAGGACCTAAATTCATCTCTAAGGGTGATTTCCCATCCATTAATTTTACAGAACTATCTAAAAGTTCTCGAATATCGTAAACACTGCCCCATACTTCTGGAACACCTCGATCAACACCTAATAAACCATAAACAGCTTCCATCGCTGTTCTTACCGAATATTCTGTAGTAAATACAGTATCTCTTGGTGTATGTGCAAATTGTCCTAAAAAGGCAAAATTAGTTGCATCTTTAACAATAACATCCGGACGATCTTCTTTTCTTCTTGGCATAAAGAAAGCTGTAATATAAGGCATCATAGTTGGTATACAGATAGCACTGTTGGTTGCATAGTCTTCTATTAATTCTTCTGGAACACCAAGGTGATACAACCATTCCATGGTAATTTCTTTTCCTGTACAATCTTTCATTGGCTTTTTAACATAATCTCCTATTGTATCAGTAAACAATCCATAAACCCACACACAGACTTTATCTTTATCTTGTTGTTTAAATTGACCTTGACGATTAATGGTCCAACTTAAAAGCCATGATGAATCTTGACAACTGACAATACCTCCTGTAACAACATGTCCTGTTTTAGGATCTCTTTTACAAATATTCGTAATATAGGGAATAATCTTATCATCTAATGTTGTAACTGTTGCCGATTCCCAATTTGTTTTTTGAATATCACTACAGAATTTTTCAGGATGACCAAAAGATTTATCTTGTTTAGCAATATTTTTCCATAAATTCCAGCATCCACTTGTTCGTATTTCTGCATTTCCATTAGGAGCATGATTTTGATCTCCATAAATTGTACCCTCTGTACAACTTCCATTGGTAATAAAAACCAAATCATTTTCGCTAAGGGAAATTCTTTTTTCTTTTCCTTTTACGTTACATTCAATCGTTTTAGCAACTTTTTTATCAGGTTTAATATCAAATAAAACATTCGTTACCTCTGTGTTAAATTGAAAATCAACCCCATGTTTTTCAAGATACTTTTGCATTGGTAAAATAAGTGATTCATATTGATTATAACGCGTAAATTTTAAAGCGCTAAAATCAGGTAAGCCCGAAATATGGTGAATAAAACGTTGAAAATAAAGTTTCATTTCTAAAGCACTATGCCAGTTTTCAAAGGCAAACATGGTACGCCAATACATCCAAAATGTTGAATTAAAAACTTCTTCATCAAAAACATCTTCAATCGTTTTATCATAAAGATCTTCATCTTTTGTCATAAACAGTTTCATGATTTCCATGCAACCTTTTTGACTTAAATTAAATTGTCCATTGGTTTTAGCGTCTTGTCCCCTGTTAATGGTTGCACGACATAAAGAATAATTTGGATCTTCTTTATTAAGCCAATAAAATTCATCTAATACACTGGCATCTTTGATTTCTAGTGAAGGAATACTTCTAAATAGATCCCATAAACATTCAAAATGATTTTCCATTTCACGACCACCACGCATGATATAACCTCTAGAAGGATCAAAAATACCATCACAGGCACCACCAGCAATATCCATTGCTTCTAAAATATGAATATTTTTTCCAGGCATTTGTCCATCTCTTACCAAGAAACAAGCTGCCGCTAAACTTGCTAGACCACTTCCTATTAAATATGCATTTTTATTTTCAACATTTTCTGGTTTTTTAGGTCTGGCAAAAGCTTCATAATTTCCATTTGTATAATAAATTCCTTTATCATTTTTATCATACTTTCCTAATTCTGTATTTCGATACGTATTTATCTTTTCATCCTTTTTATTATTCTTTACTTTTTTAGCAACAAGGACTGCTGATGAAACGGCCGTCACTGTTGTTGCAGCAATCGTTAAACTTTTACGATTCATAAACAACTCCACCTTTCTTTTTACACTTCAATCATAGCATTCCCTTATTTTAGATAAAATTTACAATAAAAAAGAAATGATAATTTTTTTATCATTTCTTCCTATTTGTAAAGTTTTGTATCGATAAATCGATTGTTCCTAATACCGTCATTTCTAAATCATCTAGAATCATTTGATAATCTTCATCCATTCCCGAATCAATCCAATCCAACATTACACCAACAAACCCATATTTATAAAAATGAGCAATAAAATCCTTTTGTTGATTTAAAATAAAAATATCTTTACTTCTTTCTTCAACAACAGATTCTATCAATTCATGAACAAGTTTGAATAATATCTTTTCAATTTTATCTCGAAAAATATCATGATAGACATTTAGAATAAATGGTTTATTAATATAAACCGCTTCAAAAATATTAGAAAGTCCTTCTTTCCAATGTGCATAATCTTTCTTTTCATTCAAAGCTTTTCGAGCATCTTCTATTAAAATCCATTCTGTTAAATCATACAAATCTTGAAAATGATAGTAAAAAGCCATGCGACTTATATGGCATTTATCCGTAAGATCTTTAATCGTTATTTTATGAAATGTTTTCTCTAATAAAAGTTCTTTAAATGCATCTTCTAATTGTAATTTTGTTCTATTTGACATATTTATTAATTTCCTTTAAGCATTCCTCAACTTGTTTTGAGGAATTTTTTGACAAAGCAAGCCATATGGCATTTGATAAGACCAATCAACTGGTAAAGTAATTAATGAAGGATGAATAAGATCCCAAGCATCAAGTGTTAATAAAAGACAACCTTCTTCTTCACAACGATTGAATGTATCTAAATCATAAAAGTAACCGACATCCTCTAAAATAATTTGAGGATAAAACATTTGCATATTCTTTCTAAAATCATCAATATTTAAACAATCCCCACTACTGACACATAAAAGTTTTTCATTATATAAATCCGTAATTGAAAGTTTTTTCTTTTTTGCTAGTGGATGACTTCTAGGCAGAGCTACACAAACGTTATAAGTTCCTAACTGTTTGCAAGAAGCAAAAATAGAATTTGACTTGAGTTAAAGGCACCAATTAAAAAATCAAATTTTATTCCTAACGATTGATAAACTTCCATGATTTTATCATGATCATCTTCATAAGGAACAACACGTAATTTATAACGTTGTATTAAGGTTTGTATACTATGCCATAAATCAATAAATTCTTTTGCCGAATTTAAAAATGAAGAACCAATATGAATCATAGAAGATGTTTTCTCTTGGATTTTATTCAAATAATTATCTGAATTTTCGATAGGTATTTTAGCTTCATCATAAATTTTTTTGTCCCTGTACTGTCAGTTTAATGCCACGATGGGTACGATTGACTAATTTTATATAGAGATATTCTTCTAAAGCATTTATTTGTTTCATCACACTGATTAGTGTAATATACATTTTTTGTGTCTTAGTACTTTTCATAATAATTCTCCTCAGTTTTTACTTTTAGTAAATAAATTGTATCTTATACGGTTATTCCAATCAATAGAGAATAATTTATTTTAAAAGTCATAGAAAACAATGAAAAAGAATTTAGATTTGGCTGGATAAGATTATCTCAACTCTCTGAAGATCCAACAAATATTGATTTTGATCAATATAAAGATATTAAACCTCATGGTATTTCTTTAGCTTCTCTTTTAGAAACTTATAATAGTTGTATGGTTCAAGCTTAGAAGTAGAAGATGAAAAATTAAATCAACTTATAAAAGAAGCTGATGAATTTTTAGCAAATCATTCATTTGTAAATTACGATAGTAAATAGTAAATTAAAATAGAGTCCATTTTGAACTCTATTTTAATTTATTGCCTCTTTCCCTGTATTCCCTGTATCAATCATGTCAATTCCCCCTATTTCATGAATTTGTTATACAGTATAAATGATTATTTATTATCGTGCAAGTATTTTATTACTGAAATATATTCTTATAAAGAAAAAACTTGAGCAAAAATACTCAAGTTTTCCTTTTAAATTTATTGATATTTCCATGCATTTGATTGCATTTGCATATCAACCATATGTTTATAAATCCCCTTTTGTTGTTTTAATTCTTGTGGCTTCCCTTGTTCAGCAACAACACCCTCTTTTAAAACAACAATTTTATCAACACCATCTACTGTTCTCATTCGATGTGCAATAACTAAAACTGTTTTATTTTCAATTAATTTAGAAATAGATTCTTGAATCAATGATTCATTATCTACATCTAATGAAGCTGTTGCTTCATCCATTAAGATAATTGGAGCATCTTTTAAGAAGGCTCTAGCAATAGAAATTCTTTGTCGTTGTCCTCCTGATAATTCAGAACCATTTTCACCAATCATTGTATTCCATTGATCAGGCATTTTTTCAACAAATTCATCACAATGCGCTAATTTTGCTGCAGCAATCACTTCTTCATCGGTTGCATCCTTTTTACCAATACGAATATTTTCCATAACTGTGTTATTAAATAATGTGACATCTTGAAAAACAATTGAATAAAGTTCTAATAATTTTTCAGGTTCAACCTTTGAAACATCCATTCCCCCAACGGTAATCTTTCCTTGGTTAATATCATAAAAACGTGCAGCAAGTCGTGAAATGGTTGTTTTACCACCACCACTTGGCCCAATTAATGCTGTGACTTCTCCTTGTTTTGCGACAAATGATACATCTGATAATACTTTTTCTTTTTGATTATAAGAGAAAGCCACATGATCAAATACAATATCATAACCTTCATTTGTAAGTGTATCAACTCCTGTTTGTTCTTCATGGGATAAAATCTCATCCATACGTTTACAATTAGTATCAAGACTAATCATAGCAGATAAATTATGTAAAGAAATTTGTAAAGGTTCGTACATACGTGTCACAACAAGTAAAAACATAAAGAATGTAAGAATTGTAATTTCATCTTTTACTAATAAGTAACTTCCTACAAGTGTAACTGTTCCCATCCCAAGTTTTAAAACCATTTGAGCACTACAAACAAAAGCAGCATTCGTAAATTCTGCAAAGATAGCATGATTTTCAACAGCTTTGATTTTTTTATTAAGAGATTTCATATACGTATCACACATATTATTCGATCTTAAATCTCTTAATGTTTCTAATCCTTCTTGAATACCATCCAAACAATTGATACGATATTCATTTGTTTTTTCATGTGTTTTTCGCATTGCTTTTCTTGAATAAAGGACAATTGCAAATGCAATTGGCATCACCCAAATAGCAGCAAGAGCCATACGAAAATCAAAGAAGAATAAACTGATGACAATAATTGTTGTTGAAATCATGGCTCCTATTAATTCAGGAATCCAGTGAGAACTTGCTGTTTCTAAAAGAGTACAGTCAGACATGATCGTATTTGTAAGATCCGCTAAATCCTTTTTACCAAAATAAGCTAAAGGAAGTTTTCTTAACTTTTCTGCAAGTGTACGACGTCTAACGCCACTTTCAACATATGTTGATAAAAAAGTAGCACGATATTGAAATGTTGTCGTTAAAGCAATACAAATCAAGATTACAACACTCTCAACACTAAAGAAAGTAAGTTTTTCTTTAGGTAATTGTTGATCTAATAAATAAGATGATAATACATAAAGTAGTCCCACAGGGAGCATTAAAACAAGATTAGAAAGTGTCACTGCCACAAAGGCTCTTATCATGTCTTTTGCTCCTTTAGAAGATAAAGCATATTTATGTTTTAATTTTTCAATCATTATTCTTCGTCCCCTTTTTGTACTTTCCATTTTACAGATTGATTATATTGATGCCACATATGTGCATAAACACCTTTTATCTCTAACAGTTCTTCATGTTTACCACTTTCAACAATATGTCCATTTTCTAATACATAAATACAATCTGCATTTGTAATCGTTGATAAACGATGAGCAATCATGACAACCGTTTTATTTTTTGAAAGTTTTTCAAAAGCTTTTTGAACAAGTACTTCATTATCAGGATCAGCAAAAGCCGTTGCTTCATCTAAAATAAGAATTGGAGCGTTCTTTAAAAAAGCTCTAGCAATCGATAATCTTTGACTTTCCCCACCGGAAACATAAACTCCTTTTGAACCTATAACGGTATGAACTCCATCAGGGAATTTATCAATAATATCTTGACATTGGGCATCTTTTAAAGCTTGGATAACTTCTTCATCACTTGCCTCTGGTCTTGACATACGAATATTTTCTAAAATACTCATTTTAAGTAAACGACTATCTTGGAAAACATAAGATACTTGATTCATTAATTCTTTTTGTTCAATATCTTTAACATCAACATGTCCTATTTTAATACTTCCTTCATTTACATCCCAAAAACGAGAAATAAGAGAAGCTACAGTTGTTTTACCACCACCACTTGGTCCAACTAAAGCAATATGTTCTCCTGCTTTAATATGCATACTTAAGTTGTCAATGGCTTTAGTAGAAGCATCTTGATACGTAAAGCTGACATTTTCTAAATCAATAGAAGCATCACTTGGTACTTGTATTTGTTTACTTTCAGGTAAAGGTTGTACATTCATAATTGAATTCATACGATTTAAAGCATCTTCTACAAGCATTTGCGATTCACCGGCATAAGCTACTTTCATTAAAGTCGTTGTTAAAATAGATGTAATTAAAATATAGAAAAAGAGATTCAAAATAAATTGATCTGTAATAGTATTTCCTGCAAATAAATAAGCAGCAATAATTAATGCCGCAAAGATTCCATTAGCAAAAGTTGTAAAACATACCATTGGTTTCATCATACTCTTTGTATAATCTAACGTCCATTTTTCATATTCATCAATTGCTTCTTTAAATCTTTTAAAAGAGAAAATTGTTTGTCCAAATGTTTTAACAACAGGTACCCCTCTTACATATTCAACAGCTTCTGATGACATCGTTTCCAAAGCATTTTGATATTGTTTCATATCTTCTGCCATCTTTGGTCCCATCATCGCTGTAAACATTAAGACAAAAGCAATAATTGCTGGAATAAGACTCATTAAACCTAAACGCCAATCAAAGATTGCCATCATAATAAGTAAACCAATTGGTGTTGCTTTAGAAACAACTTTATCTGGCACATTATGTGCTAAAAATGTTTCTGTTGCCGCACTTGATTCCATCACAATTTTTCTGATTTTTCCACTTCCTTGACTTTCAACATAGCCTAAAGAAAGCTTCATAATGTGTTCCATCATTTTCGTTCTCATTGTCGCTTGTACTCTAAAGGCCGCTTTATGCGAACACATTAAGGCTGCGATATAAAAGACCATTGCAAGTAAAGCGAATAAAACAGCATGCCATCCATAGCTTTTAATATGGATTGCTTCATTGAAGTTTGGTCTTACTTCTAATACCTCTTTGAGGATACGCCACATATCATAAAAAGGAACTAAAGCAATAAAGGCACTGATTGCAGCTAAAATACATGAAGCATAAACATAATACTTATGATTTCCTGCAAAGTGCATTAACTTCGATAATGTACTCTCTTTCTTTTCTTTCATAAAATCCCTCCTATTGGTTAGTTTTTGCTAACTATCGATGTTAACTTTAGACAGGTTTCCCTGTCTATTTACTCATCAATCCCCATAACTGCTTTCCAGCCAGCAACATTAAATAACTTTGTGCTATTCATAAATGATTGAGCTTCTTTATAGGAACAATCATGTGCAACAAGTTCATACATCGTTTGCCATCCTGCCCGGCAAAATACATGAATAAAGAATGGATCTACTGTAAAACCTTCTTTACCATATTTATCAACAAGCTCTTGGTAATAAGATTCTTCGATTTTTCCAAGTTCATCTAAAAAATGTTCATATTGAGAACCGGTAGAACAACAAAAAATCAATTTAAACTCTATAAAATGTTGATAAATATAATCTAAAACAAAATCTGTGCCTTCCTCTCCTTCATAATTAGCTTGATTAAGATCAGGACTATAGATTGCTTTTTGAATACTCTCGAGATAAATATCCATCAACCCATCCGCTGTTTCTTTGACGATTGTTGAAAACAATCCTTCTTTATCTTTAAAACGAGTATAAATAGAATTTGTACTGACCCCACTTTTGGCAGATATATTTCTTAGACTTGCTTTCATAAATCCTTTTTCTAAAAATTCTTCTGTTGCACTTTTTAATAGGTTTTCTGTAACACCTACGGTTTTTTGCCTCATAATTGCCTCCATCATTAAATAACACCGTTATTATAACAGCGTTATTTAATGCATGTCAATAAAAAAGCCTTAATGAATATTTATCATTAAAGCTTATATAAATCTTTATTCTATTTTTCTTTTAACTCTGATAATAATTTTTTAATTCTTATAAAAGCCTCTTCAATATTTTCTTTTGATGAAGCAAAAGAAATTCTAATAAAATTATTTAAACCTTTCCCAAAACCACTTGCTGGTACAACCGCTACACCATAATCAAGTAACTTATCCGCAAATTCTTGTCCATTAAATCCCGTCTTAGAAACATCAACCATAATATAGAAAGCCCCATGAGGTTTAATGTATGAAAGATTTTCACATTGATCCAATTGTTCCATAATGAATGTTCTTCTTTCATGAAATGTTTGAATCATATGTTGAACTTCTTTTTTTACATCTTCTTGATCTATTGATTTAGCCATTCCTATTTGCGCAAATGTCATTTGTGAAGTTGTTGTATATTGATGTACTTTTAAAATATGATCAATATGTTTTTTACTTGCAGCAATATATCCCATTCGCCAACCAGTCATCGCATATGCTTTTGAAAAACCATTAACAATAATTGTATAATCTTTCATGTTTTCAAATGAGGCAATAGAAACATATTGCTTTTCATAATCGAGTTGATTATAAATTTCATCAGCTAATATTAAAATATTGTTTTCTCGAGCTAGTTGGCATACCTTTTCTAATGTCCCCTTTTGATAAACAGCTCCTGTTGGATTACTAGGGTTATTGATAATCATCATTTTTGTTTTATTTGTAATTTTTGATTTCAATTCTTCAATATCAATTTGAAATTCATTACTTGCTTTTAATGGAATTTCTACAGGAATTCCCTCACATAATAAAACTGTATTTTGATAAGAAACGAAGGCTGGTGTAAATATAATAACTTCATCTCCTGGTTCAATAAAAGCAAGACATGCATTATTGATTGCTTCACTACAACCACAAGTCATAATGATTTCTTGATCACTATCATAATCAACTGTTGTTTGTTCCTTTAACAATTGAGCTACTTTTTGTCTTAAACCTAAATACCCTCTATTAGAACTATAATGCGTTTGATTATTATTTAAAGCTTCTATCGTTGCTTTCTTAATTCCCTCTGGTGTATTAAAATCAGGTTCTCCTGCACATAAAGATACAACACTTTTCCCTTGATTTTTTAATTTTTCAACCTTTTCCATAACAACACGAATAGATGACATTTGTACTTGATCTATTCTTTTAGCGTATATATTTTCTTTTTCCATTTTGACACTTCCTTTTTGATAACTATTATATACTAATTATCGTCAAATACACAACAAAACATCTTAAATAAAAATACCTAATTTCTATAAAATATATCTATAAATTTTCTTCTTAATATCTATTAGATTTATCTATTTTTTGTTTTTATAATAAAGATAAGGAGGATTATATTTATGAATAAAGAATTTGAAGGAAAATATGCTGTTGTTACTGGAGGAGCTGGCGGAATCAGTTACGAAGCTGCAAAAACACTTGCAAAAAAAGGATTATCTGGTGTTGTTTTAGCTGATTTAAATATTGAGCAAGCAACAGAAAGTGCTAAAAAACTAGAAGAAGAAACAGGATGTCACTGTTATCCATGCAAAGTAGATGTTTCTAATCCTGAAGATATTGAACATCTATTTGAATTTGCATTAGAAAAAATGCCCGCTGTTCATATTTTGATTAATGGAGCTGGTGTTTGTCCAACAACCCCTATTGAAGATTTGGATGCTGATAAATGGGATTGGTGCATGAATATTAATTTAAGAGGTGCTCATTTATGTGTAAGAGAAGCCATCAAAACTATGAAAAAACAAAAATATGGAAAAATCGTAAACATTTCTTCTGTGGCTGCACGAATTGGAGGTATCGCTTCTTCTGTAAGTTATGCTGCAAGTAAAGGTGGTCTTTTATCTGCTACAAAAAGTTATGCAAAAGTTTTAGGAACTTATAATATTAATGTTAACGCTGTTTGTCCTAGTGTCATCAACACAAATATGACAGCTAATACAAATTACAGTGCTGCTGGTATCCCACTTGGACGTTTAGGCGAAACAGAGGATGTTGCAGAAGTTATTGCCTTTCTAGCAAGTGATGCCTCTAAATATATTACTGGTCAAGGTATAGATATAAATGGTGGTTCTTATATGAACTAAAACAAAAAAAAGCTTCATCATGAAGCTTTTTTATTATCTTTATTTTTCTTTAACAAGTTTACTTCCTGAGTTGAAACCAATCATTAATCCTAATGCAACGAGTAAGATTGCGACTACTAATTGTAAACCATCAACCATTAAAACAAATCCACCTGTTACAAATAATTTCATAACGATTCCATAGATAGCTTGTACTAATGCTGTCATTGTAACGATAAACATTAATACCATTGGGATATATAACATAAATCCTTTTCTTCCAGTAACTTTTAAGAAAACAGCTAATGAAATTAAAACCATTGCAGCTAATAATTGGTTAGCTGATCCAAATAATGGCCAAATATTAACATATCCACCTAAACTTAATAAATATCCACAAACTAAAGAAATAATTGTTGAAACGTATTTATTAGTTAAAACTTTAACTAAACCACTTGGTTCTTGTCCTTCTTCTACTTCAAAGAATTCTTGGAAAGACATTCTTGAAATTCTTGCAACAGCATCTAATGAAGTTAAAGCAAGAGCTGAAACAAACATTGTCATAATGCATAATCCCCATGATTGAGGTAAACCAAGTTGAGCAACTAAACCAGTAACACCAGCTGAGAATTTAGTAAATGGTGTTGCTGTATCAGCTAAAGCCATATTAGCAAGTGTACTATCTAAGACACCAGATGCTTTTAAGTTTGGTAAAGCACCAACAATAACGATAACTAAGATAGCAAGTAATGATTCAAGTAACATAGAACCATAACCAACTTGTAACATATCTTTTTCGTTTTCTACTAATTTTGAACTTGTTTCAGATGAGACAAGTGAATGGAAACCAGAAACGGCACCACAAGCAATTGTAACAAATAATGTTGGGAAGATATAACTTCCTGAAGCAGATTTAAATCCTACAAAAGCAGGTGTTGTAATTGTTGGATTGCTTACAAATACACCAATAACAGCAGCAACGATCATTCCAATGAATAAGAATGTTGTTAAATAATCACGTGGTGTTTTAAGTAACCACATAGGTGTAACTGAAGCAAAGAAAATATATACAAAGACAACATAAATCCAAGTTGTTTTAGTAGCATATACTGGAAACATAATTCCAAGTGCTAACATAGCAATAATTAAAGCAATACCAAGAATCACTTTTGGTAAACCTTCTAGTTTAACTTTTTTCAAGAATAAACCAAAGGCCATTGCTACAAAGACATATAAAATTGAAATTGAAGCAGCACTCGCATTTGGTGCAAGTTTAGCTCCATCAGCACTAATTCCATTAAATGTTCCAGCAACCATATCAGCAAAAGCTGCAATAACAATTAATGTGAAAATCCAACAGAATAAGAAAAATAATTTTTTACCTTTACGTCCAATATATTTTTCAATGATTTGTCCCATTGATTTTCCTTCTGTTTTAACAGAAGCATAAAGTGCTCCAAAATCTTGTACAGCACCAAAGAATACACCACCAACGATAACCCATAAAAAGGCTGGTAGCCAACCAAACATCATTGCCATAACTGGTCCAGTTACAGGTCCAGCTCCTGCAATTGATGAGAATTGATGAGCAAAGACTGACCATTTGTTTGTAGGTACAAAGTCTGTCCCATCTTCTTTTGCAACAGCAGGTGTTGTTGCTTTTGGATCAATTCCCCATGTTTTAACTAAGTAACGACCATAGAATAAATAAGCCACTACTAAAATTAAAGCACTTAATCCAAGTAATAGTAAACCATTCATAAATGAATCCCCCTCTTTTAATTCAATCATCACATATAAAAAGGTTTTCGCTTAACTTTACGCTAAGACGAAAACCTTGTTCCGCGGTACCACTTAGATTGCGATATTTAATCGCCCCTTCACATCTTTTTATAATGCTATTTCTTTAACGCAGAAATTACGATTTCCCTACTTTTATTTCAAGATAATAGCTCACAAGTGATGGTCTTATATCATTACCTACATTCTTTCCACCAACCGAATGTTCTCTATAGGAAGCGGATGTAAAATCGTATCTTGTTCATCGCTCATTTATATGTATGCCTATATATTATACCTCTTTTTTTGTTTGTCAATAGTTTTTTATTTTAATAACTATATTTTTTATCAATAAATATTTATTTCGTTCAGTCAACTCATCTTTTGATACATATAATATATTGGTGATTATATGTCTCTACCTTACATGAATACTGTTTTACTTAATCAGATGATTGTCATCATTTCACAATCATTTAATGAATGTTTTTCAAATGATGAACAGGCCATTATTGGCGCTTTTTTAACAACTCTAGGAGATATGCTCTCTTTAAATAGTGCTTATATCTCTTATTTACAAGATCAAAATTCCCTTTCTAAACAAAATCAAAATGATTATGATTTATTAGAAAAAAGTATTGAAAAAATAAAAGTAGAACTTAATAAAATGAAAAGTAATGTCCAAAAATGAACATTACTTTTATTAATTATTAACACTTTGATGTGGGGCATATGTCGCATCATCAATTTCTTTAAAAGTATAGCCTAAATTTTTATAGTGTTCAATAATAGCAGGTAAGGCTTGAACAGTGGTATCCTTAGCTTGTGTATCGTGGCATAAAATCATGACATTATTATCATGACATGATGTCCCGTTTCTAATCAACTTATCTACAGCTACATGATTTCCTGAAGCATCTGTTGAATCTCCATTCCAATCATAATATTGATATCCTTTTTCAACAACTTCTTTTGTAAGAGTTGACATAATTCCTTGACAATATCTTCTTGACACTGTATTTGAACTTCCACCTGGGAAACGAATATAATGTGGTACAAAACCGATTTCTTTTTTTACCATTTGACCTACTTTATTTAAATCATCAAAATAAGCATCAACTGAAGCATAGACAGTTGAATATTCATGACTATACGTATGAAGAGCAATCGTATGTCCTGCATTATAAGCATCTTTAATCAAATAATTATAATCTTGATTTCTTCCTGTTACAAAAAATGTTGCTTTAGCATCATATTTTGCAAGTATATCCATGATTTTTTTAGTATTTTCTGATGGACCATCATCAAATGTTAAATAAACAACTTTTTCATTAGATTGTTTATCACTACCAATTTTTTTAATTACATTTACTTTTCTTTTAACAGTTATTTTGTTTCCAGAACTATCTTTTGCCACATAAGTAACTTCATACGTTCCTTCTTTAGAAGTATCTAAATTTTTATCATCAATTTTATATTGGATATCTTCTAAACTATTATCACTTACTTCCACACCAGCTTTTAAATCAGGTGTTGTATTTAAAGAAACCGTCAAATCATCCAATCCCTTAAATACAGGTTTTTGTGTATCTACAACTTGAATCGTTGTTGTATATTCTCTATTTTTATATGTATATGTCACTTCATATTTTCCTAGCTTTTTAATATTTAAATTTTTGCTTTGACATGCTACATCTTTAACACTTCCATGTTCAACTTCACTAATATAGCTATTGGGATTAAATTTCCCATTAATTTCTACTGTCAGATTTTCTTTAAAATGCAGTTGTTTTTTTATAAATGTTTGATAAACAAATAAACCTATTCCTAAGACGATTACTCCAATCAAAGTAATCACTAATTTTTTTCTATTTTTCATATAGACTCCTACTCTTTTCTAAATATTCTTGTACTTTTTTAATAAACCTATCAATAACTGGTGAAAGACGTGTATATTTCTTCCATATAAAAACGGTATTTGTTGATAGTTCTGGATAAAAAGGAATGAAACAAATATTCTTTTGATTTAACACCCGATAGGCTCCTTCTACTGTAATCGCTGCTCCTTGATCATCTTGAATAAAAGGAAGAATTGCTGAAGCAAAATTATAAGAAAACATGCTGTGCAACGAAACATCCCCTTTTAACCAATTAGAAATTTCACTTTGAACAATTTCTCTATTTGTTAAAAACAATGGTAATTCTTTTAAATCCTCTTTTTTAACATAGGGCTTATTAGCCAAAGAATTAGTTTTTGAAACAATGATTCCCCATTTTTCTTGAAGCGGTATACGTAAATGATTATATTTTGAAATATCTACTGGTTCCAACAAAATCCCAATATCTACTAATCCTTGATCAACTCTTTCTTTAATCAAATCCGCATTTCCTACATAGATATCAAATTTTACAAGAGGGTATTCATCATGAAACTCTTCAATCACTTGCGAAAGAACCGTTTGTGAAGATGAAAAAATACCCGTTCCAATCATAATTTGACCAACCATTTCTTCTTCACTTTGAGTAATCTCTTGTTCTGTTTTATTAACAAGTGATAAAATTTCTTCTGCTCTTCTTCTAAGTAAAACACCCTCATCTGTGAGTTCTATTTTTCTTTTTCCTCGAATAAATAAAGGCTTCCCTAATTCATCTTCCAACTGCATTAATTGTCTTGATAATGTAGGTTGTGTCATATGTAGTTGCTTAGCTGCACGCGTAATATTTTTCTCACGCGCAACCATTAAAAAATACTGAAGTATTCTAAGTTCCATGATTTTTACCTTCCTTTTTATTTTAACCCATATTTCTTAAAAAAAATCTAAATTATTCTAAAGATTTCTAAAGAATTATATTTTTTCTAAATATCCGCTTTCTATCCAGCCTATTTCTTTATTTTTGATAATATAGGCAAATTTCCCATATAATCCTATTACTTTAACATCTTCATTTTCATGAACCGTTATAAAATGATCAATATAATCATCTAAACAATAAAAGTGTTTATTTTTCAAATAAATAAATTCATTTTTGATCCATAACATTTGGTTTGTATGAATAACTTTACAAAATGAAAATTCTTCTCTTTTTTCTAAAATTTCTATTTCAAAATTTGGCCAGGAAACCTTATGATTTTCCTTATTTTCTACAAATTTGTCTTGTTTTATTCTATAGATTGGTAAAGGTTGTACAAAATGATTCTTAAAAGTTAAATTCTTACCATCATTTTCAATAATAAGTGCATTCAATTGACTGATAAATTTAACCCCTGTTCCGCCATCAATACTAATTATTTTTTTATCAAAATCCATCAAAACATCATTTTTAATTTGATCTTGATAAAAATTTGACGTTGGCAAATGACCTACTATGACATATTTTTTTAAACAATGACCTACTTTTTGAAAATCTCTTTTTTCGATAAATGAAGAAAGCGGTGCATTTTGCCAATCATTTTTGTTTTCAATCCCAGCATGAATACATAAAAAATCATCGGTTTCTATTGAAGTAGGCAAACTCGCTATATAATTAAGTTCTTCTTGTAAAGATTCTCTTACAATTTTTTGTAAAATTTGTGGTTTTTCTTTCTTTAAATCTAAATGTTTTCGAGAAACAATTTGATCAATCATTCCACTTTTACCAATTTTACGTAAGTAATGTAACATTTCTTGACAAAGATCATCATCATTAATCAATGCATCTAAAGCATATTCACAATTACCTAGTAAAACATATACCCTTTGGCTTTTTTGTTGTAAATATTGAAGATAGTGTACTGTTTCTATGGCTTGTGTTCCCTTTTCTACAAAATCTCCATCAATGATCAAATAGTCTTGTGTAGTATATCGTGCTTCTTTTAAAAGCTGTTTGAAACGATCTAAATGACTATGAATATCAGAAACAACAATACATCTATAAGGTTTTTCTATATTTAGTTTTTCATGTCTTATTTCTATCATATATCACCTATTTAAAAAGGATAGAAATTCTATCCTACTTTCTTTTTAACATTGTTTCAATAAGTTCATCATTATTTTTAGTATTTCTAAATAATAAAAGCGCATCATCTAAATTTTGACTCGCACGTGTCCCATTTAATGAATAATGAATCATATGGTTCACTTGTAGTTCTTTTTCACTTAATAATAAATCTTCTCTTCTTGTTCCAGATTTAGCTATGTCGATTGCTGGAAAAATGCGTTTTTCTTGCATTGCACGAGATAATACAAGTTCCATGTTTCCTGTTCCTTTAAACTCTTCATAAATAACATCATCCATACGACTTCCTGTATCTACAAGAGCAGTTGCAAGAATCGTCAAACTTCCCCCTTCTCTCATATTTCTGGCCGCACCAAAAAATCTCTTTGGCATATAAAGACAGTTTGGATCTAATCCCCCTGAAAGTGTTCTTCCTGATGGCGAACAAATCAAATTATAAGAACGTGTTAAACGTGTTATACTATCTAATAAAATCATTACATCTTGACCATGTTCAACAAGACGTTTTGCTCTTTCAATGACCATTTCTGATACTTTTTTATGTCGATCTGGTGTTTCATCAAACGTTGAATAAAGAACTTCCACATTATCTCCTTCAACAGCTTCTTTAATATCCGTTACTTCTTCTGGTCTTTCATCAATTAATAAAATTAAAATATGTATATCTTTATTATTTTCTTTAACAGCTAAAGCTATATCTTTTAAAAGCGTTGTTTTTCCTGCTTTTGGAGGAGAAACAATAATTCCTCTTTGACCTTTACCAATAGGAGCAAGTAAATCTATCATTCTCATTGCTATTTTTCCACTTTTGCCAACACTAATTTTTTCATTTGGAAAAATTGGTGTTAAGCTTTCAAAGGATTTTCTTTTCATTGCTGTTTCTAAATCATAATGATTGATTTTTTGAATATGTAAAAGAGATCTAAACTTTTCAGATGCTTTTGGTTCCCTAACAACACCTGTAATAAAATCACCTGTTTTTAATTTAAATTTATAAATTTGTGATTGAGAGACATAGACATCATGAGGATCTGATAAATAATTTGCATTTCTAATAAAACCAAATCCATCAGGCAATACTTCTAAAAAACCTGTTGTAATGATTCCATCATCTAATGAATCTTTTGTATATTCTTTCTTTTCTTTTTTTGTATTTTCCATAATATCACCTCAACCATTATGTCATATTTTCTTCTTTTTAGCTATAAAAACAAAAGAAAAAGTAGATTTCTATCTACTTTATTCAACAAAGGTAAAAACATCTTTTGCTTTAATATGTTCTAAAATAAAGATTTCATTTTCATCAATATGTCCTAATAAATTTCTTTGACCATCTACCTTCATTTCTTTTAAAACGATTTGAATTTCTCCTCGATAATGTACAAGATTGTCATTGACAATTACAACATCACCCCTTGTATAGTACGCTTTATCACAAGGACGACATGGAATTTCTTTTCCTTTATAAATCATTCTTGTCCAACGTGAACGTAACATATAATTCATACAATCACCTAAATCACTATGACTTGGATAATTAAATAAAATTTCTTTTTCCAAAGCAGTAATACCCTTATCTAAATGAATCTTAAAAGGTATTCTTTTAGTTAAACCATGGGGCACAAAATCTGCTAAAAAACCTAAAGATTCATTTTTAGGAATATCTACATACACTTGTTTCATTACTTGATCGATTGCTTTAAATTCTTCATCACTAGCATAGGCATTTCCAATGATTATTTCATCTACATTGTCTAAAGCTAAACAGTGTTTTAATTGAATTTCTATCGGCATATCTCGATGTTCTTCAATGGTTGGAAGACCATCACTCACTGGCCATGGTCCATGACTTCCTTTAACTAAACTTGAAATAAAGATAGCTACCGGAATATTTTTAGCTTTCCAATAATTATTAATATCATTAATAGTTTCTAAACTTGGAGCCGTATATCTTTCTGGATAGAAATTATGACATGTAGAAATATTTTCTGGTTTAGCTCCATTTTTAATAGCTGTTTCAATGATATCAATAAAACTTGTAGACATTTCAATTTTAATGCCTTCTTTATTATTAATAAGAGTGGCATCCCTTTCATCGTTAAAACTAAAATCCATTCTTAAAATATCTACCCCAATATCTTTAAAAACCGAAAGGTCTGTTTCTGTTGCTTCTAATCTATGAAATAATTCACTATTACAGTCACCAGAAACAATCATGCCATATTTATGAACGATTTTTATAAAATCTTTAAAATAAGCAATAATTTCTTCTTTTGTCCCTGGTATTGAAAACATGCTTGTAAATACTTTTTTAAAACCATAAGCCGATGCTTTTTTTAAATAGGCATCAATTTCTTCTAATGTTTCTTGTTCTGGATATAAAGAAACACCTAACATTACTTTTTTCATAAACATCCTCCTCATAAATATTATTTTATCATGTATATACAAGTATCACAATAAATAAAAAGAGGATTTCTCCTCTTTAAACAAAAGCATGATCAATTTCAATGACACAATGATATTCGTCACTGATTTGTTTGACTTCTGCACTTATTTTATTCTTTAAAATTTGATGACTAATTTGATCATTAGCCGGTATTAAAACATCAAATATTAAATTTGTATGATTCTTTCCTGGAACCATTCTAAAATCATGAATCGAATAATGTTCATCTATTCCTTTTACAATTTCTAAAACTTGTTGTTTTAAAGCTAATAACCTTGGATTATGCACATCCACTGGATCATAATGAATGGTCGTATGAATATGATATTTTTCTTGAATTGCTCTTTCAATATCATCGATTTCTTCATGAATTTTCATAACATCTTCTTGACAATCTACTTCCACATGAAGTGTCATAAACATTCTTCCTGGTCCATAATCATGCATCATTAAATCATGAATACCTAAAGGTTTATCATATGACATAATAAAATTTTCAATGTCATCTATCAAGGCTTTATCAGGTGCCAATCCTAATAAAGGATTGATTGTATCTTTAAATACATTAATTCCTGCAAAAATAACAATTAAAGAAACAATTGTCCCAATAATTCCATCAACTGGTAAATCAGTTATCAATGTAAGTATTAAAGAAACAAGTGTTGCAAATGTTGTCACAACATCATTTAAACTATCTTGTCCTGCAGCTTTTAAAGATGATGAATCAATTTTTTTACCAATTTGATTATTAAAATAATACATCCATAGCTTCACTAAAATAGAAAATATTAAAATCACTACTGCAACAAATGAAAACATAACTTTTTCAGGATTAAAAATCTTAACAACTGATTCTTTTAAAGATTGAATACCTACTGCTAAAATTAAAAAAGCAATCACCATTCCTGCAATATATTCATAACGTCCATGACCATAGGGATGATCTTTATCAGGATGTTTATTAGCAAGTTTAAAGCCAAATAAAGAAGCTAAATTACTTCCTACATCCGATAAGTTATTTAAACCATCTGCTTGAATAGCAACCGAATGAACAATTAAACCAATTGTTATTTTAAAAATAACTAAAACAATATTGCATATAATGGACAAAATAGAACATAACGTTCCATAAGCTTGTCTTACTTTTTGATTTTTATAATCATCATAATTTTCAATAAATCTTTGTGTTAAAAAATGAATCATGATAAAACATCATAAACAAAAATATTTTGTTTATCTACCTTTATTAATTCAACTTCTTCTAATTCTTTTAAATATTTATTTACTTTTTCTTGATCAACTTCTTTATTAGCAAGTATTGCAAGATTTACTTGAATTTGGGGATTATCCACTTTAATATAAGCTGTATTTTCAGTTGTATAACCTGCTTTATTTTTCATTGTTTCTAGAATTGAAACATAAGCAAGTTTTGTTTCTAATCTTAAACTTTTATAATGATCAAATAATACCTTTGGCATATAAAATTCATCCTTTGATTTTTCAATAACTTCTTTTAAACTTTCTTTAGTATATAATTCCATACTTCTTCACTCCTTTTGTTTCTATATTATACCATATCTAGAAAAAAAGAACATTGTGTTAATCTCTTTTTCTTTGCGTAAATGTACTGACATCGTCAAAACCAATTTCCTGATATTTTTTTGCTACATTTAAACAATTTTCACCAACACGATCACTTGTATGACTATCAGTACCAATGGTAATAATACGTCCCCCTAAATCATAGTAACGTTGTACCTGTTCAAAATTAGGAAATCCACATGTTTTTAAATCTCGATATCCCGATGTATTGACTTCAATACCTTTTCCTTTTTGAATAAGTGTTTTAAAGATTTCATCCATAATATCTTGATATTTTTGATGATCAACAGTTTTATCCTCATAAGGTCCATATCTTACAATATAATCTAAATGGCCTAAAACATTAAAACAATCGAAAGCTTTTACACATTTTAATGTTTCTTCAAAAAATTCACGATGTGCTTGTTCCTTTGTTTTTCCTTTAAAAAATTCACCATAATAAAATTCTGTATGATGAATCACATGAATAGATCCAATAACAAAATCAAAAGGATATTGTTGAATTAAATTTTCAATTTCTTCTTGATGATCTAAATCCAATCCCATTTCAATACCCCATTTAATTTTTATTTGATCTTTGAATTCCTCTTTTAAACTTTGAATCTCTTGATAATAGTTTTCAACATCTAATTCAAAAGAATCTATTGGATAATCAAAATCACGATGATCTGTAAAACAGATTTCATCTAAATTCATTTCTATTGCTTTTAAAACATGTTCTCTAGGATTTGCCTCACTATCCCCTGAAAAATGTGTATGCATATGATAATCTATAACTCTCATATTTTATCCTCCATTTTTCCTTATTATAACAAATAAGAGAAAATATTGCTATTTTCTCTTATTCATAAATTATCTGTTAAATTAATCTAAATCAGTTCCGTTTGATTCTATTACTTTTTTATACCAATAGAATGAATCTTTTGGTCTTCTTGATAAATCTCCAGTTCCATCATCATGTTTATCTACATAAATAAAACCATAACGTTTTCTCATTTCTCCAGTTCCAGCAGAAACTAAATCAATACATCCCCATGTTGTATAAGCAATTAAATCAACCCCATTATCACAAGCAGCTGACATTGCTTCAATATGTGGTCTATAGTAATCAATACGATAATCATCATGGATTGATCCATCTTCTTCTACTGTATCATAAGCACCTAGTCCATTTTCTACGACCATTAGTGGAATTCTATAACGGTCATAGATTTTTTCTAATGAATATTGAAGTCCTAATGGATCTAAAGCCCATCCCCAATCTGAATAAGTTAAATATGGGTTACGAATACCTGCCGCAAAGTTACCTTGTACTGTATCTTCTGTTTCATGAGTTGTCACATTGTTTGTCATATAGTAACTATATGTAAACATATCAACAACACCTTCTTTTAAGACTTTTAAATCTTCTTCAGTGATATCTAAATCTGTAATGTTATGTTCTTTCCAAATTCTCTTTGCAAATGGAGGATAAGCACCAAAGCATTGAACATCTCCACAATACCAGAAGTTTTCTTCCATTGTTTGTTGATTTAATAACATGTCTTTCGGATCACATGTATGTGGATATGTGATTGCTCCTGCAAGCATACATCCAATTTTGTTTTCAGGATCAATTTCATGTCCTAATTTAACGGCTTTTGCACTTGCCACAAATTGATAATGTAAGTGCGTTAAACGTTTTTTGTAATCTTCATCAGTTGTTCCATCACCAAACATATTGATAACATTTAAAGTGTTATTGATTTCATTAAATGTAAGCCAGTATTTAACAAGTCCTTTGTATTCTGTAAAGACTGTTTTACAGTATTTTACAAAGAAATCAATGTATTGACGATCTTGCCAATCTCCATATTTTTCTACTAAATAGATTGGTGTATCAAAATGATGAATCGTAACTAATGGTTCAATATTATATTTTCTTAATTCTTTAAATACATCTCTATAAAATTCAATACCTTCTTGATTAGGTGTTTCTTCATCTCCACGAGGATAAATTCTTGACCAAGAAATAGACATTCTAAACATCTTGAATCCCATGTCTGCAAATAATTTAATATCTTCTTTATAATGATGATAGAAATCTGTACCTTCATGATTTGGATATAAGTATCCATCTAAACATGCATAATGATCTCCGCCTTCTGGTAAAGCATCATCAAAATGAACTTGTGGTGTTGCATGTGCATTTCCATCTTTATCGATCCAAGTTACTTTTCTTGGTTCTTTGACACTACCACCTGTTGTAAAGTCTGTTAAGGCTGGACCACGTCCACCTTCATTCCATCCACCTTCATATTGGTTTGCAGCTGTTGCTCCTCCCCAAAAAAATCCTTCTTTAAATCCCATTTGAATTCCTCCTTTATCATTGATTATTATTATATTCATTTTCATGTATTCATTTACATTTTTTCATAATATGAAACATAAAAAGAGAAGATTTAATAATCTCCTCTTGTATGAAATTCTTTTTTGTTTCCAGTTACTTGATGTCTTTCTTTAAGTTTATTTTGAATATCTTCTAAACTGACACCTCGATCATTCATTAAAACAAAAGTGTGGAATAATAAATCAGATATTTCTCCAACCAATTCTTCTTTATTATCATTTTTTGCTGCAATAATTGTTTCGCTTGCCTCTTCACCCACTTTTTTACAAATCTTATCAACCCCTTCATTCAATAAGTAATTTGTATAAGATTTTTCAACTGGATGAATCTTACGATCAGCAATTGTTTTTTCCAATTCTCTAAAAATATCTCTTGCATCATAAGCTTGTACTTCATTAAAGAAGCATGAATAAGCCCCAGTATGACAAGCCGCTCCTGTTTGTTTGACATAAATCAATAAAGTATCTAAATCACAATCTAAATACATTCCTTTAATATCTTGAAAATGTCCTGATTCTTCTCCTTTATGCCATAACTTTTGTCTGCTTCTTGAATAAAAAACAGTTTGTTTAAGTTCTAACATTTTATCATAAGCTTCTTCATTGACATAAGCTAACATTAATACTTCTTTTGTTTGATAATCTTGGACAATTACTGGAATTAATTCCATTTTATTAAAATCTGGTCTCATTATCTTGTTCTCCTTACATTTATACCATGTTTTTTACATTCATTTCTTACATCTTCAACAGTTGCTTCATTAAAGTGGAAAAGTGAAGCCACTAATGCTGCATCAACATTTGTTTTTTCAAAAACATCAACAATATCTTGAATACTTCCACAACCACCTGAAGCAATAACTGGAATATCAACAGCCTTACAAACAGCATTAAGCATTTCGATATCATAACCCGCTTTAGTTCCGTCAGCATCCATCGAAGTAAGCAATACTTCTCCAGCACCTAAACTTTCGCATTTTTTTACCCATTCAATTAAATCTAAACCTGTATTTTCTCTTCCACCTTTAACGTAGACATCCCATCCACTTTGGTCTTCTCTTTTTTTGGCATCAATAGCAATTACTACACATTGAACCCCAAATTCATCAGCTGCTTCTTTAATTAGTTGAGGATTAGCAATTGCTGCAGAATTAATAGAAACTTTATCAGCACCTGAGGCAAGAATCATTCTAAAATCATCTAATGTTCTAATTCCACCTCCTACTGCTAGAGGAATTGTTAGTTCTGAAGCCCCGCGTTCAATAATATCTTTCATAATGCCTCTATCTTCATAAGAAGCTGTAATATCCAAAAAGACAACTTCATCTGCACATTGTACGTCATATTTTTTAGCAAGTTCAATAGGGTCTCCAACATCTTTTAATCCAACAAAATTGACTCCTTTAACCACTTTCCCATCTTTGATATCCAAACAAGGAATTATACGTTTTGTAAGCATTTGATTGTCTCCTTTAAATCAATTTTCTTTTCATAATAAGCTTTTCCAACGATACATGCATAATAATCTTTTTGAGCAACTTTTTGAATATTATCAAAATCTTTAATTCCTCCAGAAACAACAAATTGAATTTGACTATTTTTAGCGATTTCATCATACATTTCAAAATTAGGTCCTGTCAAAGTTCCATCTTTAGAAATATCTGTTGCTACAATATAACCAACACCAATAGCTTCCAAATATTGAATAAATTCAATATAAGGCATTTGACTTGTTTCTAACCATCCTGCTGTAGAAACAAAACCATTTTTAACATCTACACCGACAACTATTTTCTCACTACCATATTGTCTTAATACTTCTTTTAAAAATTCGGGGTCTTTTAAAGCTGCCGTTCCTAAAATAACACGATCAATTCCTACTTCATCTAAATAGAGTTGAACTGTTTTTAAATCACGGATTCCTCCACCAAGTTCTATTTTCATTTTTGTGCTATTTCTAATTTTTTTAATCGTTTCTAAATTTTTAGCAAAACCATCTTTAGCGCCATCTAAATCTACAACATGTAAATAAATAGCTCCTGCTTTTTCAAAAGTTTGAGCAAGTTCTTCTGGATGATCACTATAAACCGTTTTTTGATTATAATCTCCTTTAAATAAACGTACTGCTTGTCCATCTTTTAAATCTATTGCTGGAATAACTAACATTCGACCATCTCCTTAAACGCAAGTAATATTTTATGCCCAACCATTCCTGATTTTTCAGGATGGAATTGGCACCCAATGACATTTTTATTTTGCACTAAAGCTGTAACTTTAGTAGTTCCATAATCTGTATACGCTACAAGATTTTCATCTTTACAATGTGCCATATATGAATGTACAAAATAAACATCATCATTTTCATGTACATATTTCAAAATTGGTTGATGATTTGTTATATGTAATTGATTCCATCCCATATGAGGAATCTTTTCATCAATATCCATATAACATACTGAACCTGGAATAAATCCTAGTCCTTTTGTTTCTTTTACTTCACACCCTTTTTCAAATAAAATTTGCATTCCTAAACAAATCCCAAGAATAGGAATTCCTGCCTCTTTTCGCTCTGTTAAAATATCAACTAAATGATACTTTTCTAAATTCTTCATCGCAGTAGGAAAAGTTCCTACTCCAGGTAAAACAATTCCCTTAGCTTCTTTAATAACTTTTTCATCTCTAGAAACAACAGCTTCAAGTCCAATTCTTTTAAAAGCACCGACAACACTTTTTAAATTTCCTACATTGTAATCAATAATAACAATCATTTATAAAACTCCTTTTGAAGAAACGATCTTATCTTTATTTTTTTCATCAATGCGTACCGCCTCTTTTAAAGCTCTTCCAAAAGCTTTAAAACATGCTTCGATTACATGATGAACATTATTTCCATAAGCCTCATTTAAATGCAATGTTGCATTCATATTGTAAGCAACCGCTCTAAAAAATTCTTCTGTCATTTCACTTTCATAATTTCCTAAATTAACTTTAGGAATATCTACATTAAAAACAAGGAAACTTCTTCCTGAAATGTCTAAATTGCATGTTACTAGTGCTTCATCCATAGGAATTGTAAAATGCCCATAACGTGTAATACCCTTTTTATCACCTAAAGCTTCTAAAATAATTTTACCTAAAGCAATTCCCATATCTTCAACGCTATGATGACTATCTACTTCTAAATCACCATGACAAATCATTTTGATATCCATTTCACTATGGAAAGCAAGCAAGGTCAACATATGATCAAAAAAACCAATCCCTGTTTGAATCTCTGCTTTCCCTGTACCATCTAAATTAATTTCTAAACTAATTTGTGTTTCATTTGTATTTCTTTCTAGTTTGGCTTCTCTCATGATTATTCCTCCTCAAAACGTACAGCAATACTATTTGCATGAGCATCTAAACCTTCACTTTTTGCGAAAGTTTGAACATCATCTTTAAATGTTTCTAAAACATCTTTTGGATAATAACTATAAGATGAATATTTAACGAAATCATAAACACCTAACGCTGAATAGAATTTAGCTGTTCCTCCTGTTGGTAAAACATGGTTTGTTCCTGACATATAATCACCTAGAGGTTCTGGTGAGTATTCTCCAAGGAAAATAGAACCTGCATTTTTAATATAAGGAAGTGTATTGACTGGGTTTTCAACTAAAACTTCTAAATGTTCTGGCGCTAAATAATTAGATACTTCAAAAGCTTCTTTTAAGTCTTTTACAAGAATTGCTCCTCCATAATTTTGAAGAGATTCTTCAATAATTTCTTTACGTGATAAATAAGCCATTTGTCTTTTGAGTTCAACATTGACTTTTTCAGCAAGTTCTTTACTTGTTGTTACAAGCATTGCACTAGCAAGTTTATCATGTTCTGCTTGTGACATTAAATCAGCAGCAATATATTTAGGATTCGCATTTTCATCAGCAATAACTAAAACTTCGCTTGGACCTGCCACCATATCAATATCGACAACCCCATAGCTTAATTTTTTAGCTGTCGCAACAAAGATATTTCCTGGTCCTACGATTTTATCTACTTTTTCAATTGTTTCTGTTCCATTAGCGATAGCAGCAACTCCTTGTGCTCCACCAAATTTATAAATAGTATCAACACCTGATACTTTTGCAGCTGCAACAATAACAGGATTAACTTTGCCATCTGCTTTAACCGGTGTAATAATGACTAAATCTTTAACTCCAGCAAGTTTTGCAGGAATGGCATTCATTAAAACTGTTGAAGGATAGGCAGCTGTTCCACCTGGAACATATAAAGCAACTCTTTCAATTGGTCTTACCATTTGTCCCATGATCACTCCGTTATCTTTATATAATGACCATGATTTATCAATTTGATTTTTATGGAATTCTGTAATTTGTTGTTTTGTTCTTTCAAGGATTCTTATGTAATCTTGATCCACTTGTTTTAAAGCTTCTTCTTTTTCTTGATTTGAAACAACGAAATCATTTTCATCTTTAATTTGATAACCATCAAATTTTCGACAATAGTTGATCAAGGCTTGATTTCCATTTTTTCTAATATCATTAATAATATCATTTACAGCATTATTAACTTCTATCGAAATTTCTTCTTTTCGATTATTTAATTTTTGTGCAATTTCTTTTAAATTCCCATCATATTCAATTACTTTAAGCATCTTAATTTCCCCCTATTACTTTTTCAAATTGATTTACAATATTCATAATTTCATCCTTCTTAAATTTAAAAGATACCTTATTAACAATCATTCTTGTTGAAATATCACTTACTTTTTCAATTACTTCTAGACCATTTGCTTTAAGAGTTGAACCTGTTTCAACAATATCAACGATTGCATCAGAAATTCCTGTCACTGGTCCTAGTTCAACAGAACCTTCTAATTTAATAATTTCCACATCTTCTTGTTTAGAAGCAAAATATTTCTTCGCAACATTTGTATATTTGCTGGCAATCTTTTTACGACGATTAAATACTTTATTTCGATATTCTGGATAAGCAGCTACTGCGAAATAACATTTTCCTATTTCCAGATCAAGAAGTTCATAGTAATCTTCAAAATCTACATCATCCAACGTATCCTTTCCTACAAAACCAATATCAACAATCCCATGTTCCAAAAATGTAACAACATCATTGGGTTTACCAAAAATCATTGAAATTCCATCTTTTGTTTCAATTAATAATTCTCGATCTTTATTAAAAATAGGATCCATATCAAAACCTGCTTCTGCAAGCAGTTTACATACTTGTTTTTCGATTCTTCCTTTAGTAATAGCTATTTTAATCATGTTACTCTCCCTCTTTTTCAATGGCTTTTAAAATATGATTCATATGAAAGCAGAACCCGACAGCTGTTTTATCAACATTAAATCTAGGAAGCAAATCATCATAACGTCCTCCTGATAAAATTGGATTTGCACTTTGATCACTATACCCTTTAATCATAAAGCCTGTATAATATTTCATGGTTGGAACCATTCCTAAATCAAAAATAATTCCTTCTTTACTATCTAATGATTCATAAAGATCTTTTAATTCTTGTAATGCCCCTAACAAAACAGAATCTTGACATTTATCCATCATTTGATGAAGTAAATCAATATTTCCAAAACATGTTGGTAAAGATAACAGCAATTGATTCAAGCTTTCTTCAAAATCATTTTTAGAAACAAAACGTTTCATTTCACTAATATCTCTTAATCTTAAAATATCTTCTAATTCATTTCTTTGATTTCCCACCAATTCTAATAAACGATTATAGAATTTAGCAGAGCCCAATTCTAAAAGAATATTTTTTAATGAAATTCCTGGTAAAGATTCTTGAATCATTGTCATAACTTCCTTATCTCCTTGAAGTCCTGGCTTATTCATTAATTCTACACCACCTTGAAAAAACTCACTACTTCTTCCTTTATGCATTGTTTCTTTACGATAAACTTTTCCAAAATAACTATAGCGTGCTTCACCTGTATTGGCACTATTGGCATATAATCTAGCTAGTGGTATTGTAAAATCTAAACGCATGGCAACGTTTTTACCTTCGTGATTGATATATTGAAACATCTTATCAACCGTAAAACCACAATCCAATTTTGTATATAAATCAACATATTCAAATGATGGCATCAACACTTCATTGTACCCATGATTTGAAAAAACATGTCGTAAATGATTTTCAATTTCCCTTAATTTTTCTACATTTGTAATAATTGCATCTATGCTTTCTTCAGGTATCAAATATTTAAACTCTTCCATAAAAATCCCCCTTTATTAAAAAAAACGAGTCATCTAATGACTCGTTTCAACATCATTAGATACAGCTTAATTGTGATAGACAAAATGGGCTGTATCATAAATGATATAACCCTACTTTTTCCAATGATGGTGATGTAATTGTGTGTTATTTAGTATTTTCATAGTAATCACCTCTTGTTGTGCTTTATTCTAGCATAGATTGTATACAAAGAAAAGATGATTATGCATTTTTATGAAATATTTTATACTTTAAACACTTTATTGTATACAAATCATAAGTTGTAATTTTTTATTTTTTGATAATTGATTGTATACAATTTTTATCGTGATAAAACACGCTGTGTAGTATTTTTATTATCACGATAACTTATTTATATGATAATTTTTTCTTAATTTATTCATTTATTATTATTAAAGATGTATGATAGCCCTAGGAGGATATAACAATGGAATATATTGAAAGAGTATTAACAAACTTAAAAGCTAAAAATACTGATCAACCTGAATTTATCCAAGCTGTTGAAGAAGTATTAGAAAGCTTAGAACCAGTAATCAAAGCTCATCCTGAGTATGAAGATATGGCTATTTTAGAAAGATTAACTGAACCAGAAAGAACTTTAATGTTTAAAGTACCTTGGATGGATGATCAAGGTAAAGTTCAAGTAAACAGAGGATATCGTATTCAATTCTCTAGTGCTATTGGACCTTATAAAGGTGGTTTAAGATTCCACCCTTCTGTTAACCTTGGAATTATTAAATTCTTAGGATTCGAACAAATTTTCAAAAACTCATTAACAACACTTCCTATCGGTGGTGGTAAAGGTGGCTCTGATTTCGACCCACAAGGTAAATCAGATGCTGAAGTTATGAGATTCTGTCAATCATTCATGACTGAATTATATCGTCACATTGGACCTAGCGTTGACGTACCTGCTGGAGATATCGGTGTTGGTGGTAGAGAAATCGGATATTTATTTGGACAATACAAACGTATTAAAGATGCTTATGAAAACGGTGTTTTAACTGGTAAAGGTATGACTTATGGTGGTTCATTAATTAGACCAGAAGCTACTGGGTTTGGTGCTGTATACTATGGTAAAGAAGTATTAGCTCATTTCAACGATACTTATGAAGGAAAAACAATTGCTGTTTCTGGATATGGTAACGTTGCTTGGGGTGTATGTATCAAAGCTAAAGAATATGGAGCAAAAGTTGTTTCTATTTCTGGTAGAGATGGATACGTTTATGATCCTGATGGAATCAATACTGATGAAAAAATTGATTTCTTATTAAAAATTCGTTCATCAAATGATGTTAAATTAAAAGACTATGCTGAAAAATTCGGATGTGAATTCCATCCTGGTGAAAAACCATGGGGATTAAAAGTAGATATGGCTTTCCCTTGCGCTACTCAAAATGAAATTGGTGAAGAAGAAGCTAAACAATTGATCGCTAATGGATGTAAATACATCATCGAAGGTGCTAACATGCCAAGTACACCTGAAGCAATTGCTTACTTTACAGCAAATGGTGGTACTTTAGGACCTGCAAAAGCTGCTAACGCTGGTGGTGTTGCTGTTTCAGCATTAGAAATGTCTCAAAACTCTATGAGATATAACTGGACAAGTGAAGAAGTTGATGAAAAATTGCATAATATCATGAAATCAATTTTCAACAACTCTGTTGCTGCTGCTGAAAAATATGGATTAGGATTTGACTTAATCAAAGGTGCTAATATTGCTGGTTTTGAAAAAGTAGTAGAAGCTATGATTTCTCAAGGAATCTATTAATAAACAAAAAGAATGGACAGGAGATTAAATCTCTTGTCCATTTTTATATTGATTAAATTTTTTATCTAATTCTTCATAAAATGATGTAGCGTTTACTAAATAAATATTTTTTGTATGATTATTAAATTGTAATTCAATTCGATGTTTTGAATTAAGTGAATATGCTGTTAAATCCTTAAATTCAATCATTTGAGGCATAAAACCGATCCCCTTAAAGAAATATACTAATAAACCATCTTCAAAAACAGAAGCGTTAAAACGTATTAATAAAGTAGGAAGTACCCCTAACGCTAGTAATAAAACAACCACTAATTTCATTCGATCATAACGAAAATAAATTCCACTAAACGCACATAAAATAACCAAAATAATTGAAATAACGACCATTCTTAAATCTTTATATTTAAACATAACTTTTCTCCTTTAAAGATAAAAAAATGGTGGTTCCGGGCGGAATCGAACCACCGACACGAGGATTTTCAGTCCTCTGCTCTACCGACTGAGCTACGGAACCATCATTTGGCGGTCTGGACGGGACTCGAACCCGCGACCTCCGCCGTGACAGGGCGGCATTCTAACCAGCTGAACTACCAGACCATTTTGGTTGCGGGAGAAGGATTTGAACCAACGACCTTCGGGTTATGAGCCCGACGAGCTACCAGACTGCTCCATCCCGCGATATTAAGTTTTTTAATAAATGGCGGAGATTGAGGGATTCGAACCCCCGCAGGACGTTAATCCTCTGCTGGTTTTCAAGACCAGTCCCTTCAGCCAGACTTGGGTAAATCTCCGCAATATTAATGGTGGACCCTGTAGGACTCGAACCTACGACCGATCGGTTATGAGCCGATAGCTCTAACCAACTGAGCTAAGGGTCCGCAGTATATGCCCTATAGGCACCTTAAATAAAAATGGTAGCGGGAGGGGGATTCGAACCCTCGACCCTCCGGGTATGAACCGAATGCTCTAGCCAGCTGAGCTATCCCGCCATAATATTTTTTATTAAATTAATTGGTGGAGCCAAGCGGGATCGAACCGCTGACCCCCTGCGTGCAAGGCAGGTGCTCTCCCAGCTGAGCTATGGCCCCAATTTTTATAAATGGTCGGGAAGACAGGATTTGAACCTGCGACCCCCTGGTCCCAAACCAGGTGCACTACCAAGCTGTGCTACTTCCCGAAAAAAATGGCGCGCTAGGCAGGAATCGAACCCACAACCTCTTGATCCGTAGTCAAGCACTCTATCCAGTTGAGCTACTAGCGCATATCAATGGTGCCCAGGGCCGGAGTCGAACCGGCACGGATTTTAAGGTCCGCAGGATTTTAAGTCCTGTGCGTCTACCAATTTCGCCACCTGGGCATTCATTAATGGAGGTTCCTACCGGACTCGAACCGATGATGACAGAGTTGCAGTCTGTTGCCTTACCAACTTGGCCAAGGAACCACTTCTTTATTTTGTTTCGCGTCTCTTATCACGCTGCCCCATTATTATATGCTATAAAAAATTTTTTTGCAATAGTTTTTTATAATTTTTTACAATCTATTTTTTATGGATTTAAAATTTCATACGTATATTCATCATTTTTTGATTTTATTTTTTTAAAAAAATTCTATGAGAAAACTCTCATAGAATTTTTATTATTCACTTTTAGCATTAGAGGCTGCGATTTTTACTTTAGCCCAATAATTAGCCATTACCTTTCTTGTTTCAGCATTATAGTTAAAGACTTCATCATATTTATTTGTTCTAATTGGATTATAAGCATTAATTCCTTTAAAGTCATTTTGCGCTAAATCGTTCATAACTTCCGTGTTTGGTGAAGTATACCCTACATAAGATGAATTACCATAAGCTGCTTCATAACTGGATACATAGTTAATAAATTCATGTGCTAAATCTACATTTTTAGAACTTTGTGGAATAACCATGCCATCACACCAAATATTTGTTCCTTTTTTTGGCATGTAATAACCAATATTTTCATTTTCAGACATAATATAGGTTGCATCCCCGGAATAAACAAGTCCTAAAGCTTTTCTTGCTTGTGCCATGTTATCTATAATTTCATCCGTTACAATTTCTGGTGACATCGTATTAACACACTCTAAAAGCCAATTATAAGCTTCTGCAAGCTCTTTTTCATTATCAGTATTCATAGAATAGCCAAGTGCTTTTAAAGCCATCATAAACGAATCACGTTCCGAATCGTATAAATAAATGTCTCCTTTATATTTTTGATTCAAGAAAATATTAAAACCTTGTTCTTTTAAATCTTTTTCACTTACTTTTGTTTTATCATAAACGATTCCTACACTTCCCCAAAAATAAGGAACAGAATATTCATTATTCGGATCATAAGATAAATTTTTAACAGAATCATTAATATCTTCTAAGCAAGTGATTTTATCTTGATCTAATGGTTGAATAAGCTTTTCTTGTTTTAATCTTTCAATCATATAATCACTTGGAATTAAAACATCATAAGCTTCACCATTAGCTACTTTAATATACATTTGTTCATTCGAATCGAATAAATCCATAACTACTTTGCATCCCGTTTGTTTTTCAAAATTAGAAAGCAAATTTTCACCCGTATACTCCCCGGCATTATAGACATGTAAAGTTTGTCCTGCATATTTTTTAGTCGAAGAAGTTGTTTTTTGAACAAAAACTAGTCCCATACATACACATGCTGCAACAATTCCAGCAATAATTCTTGGTGCTTTATTTTTTTCTTTAAGTTCTGTCGTTTGAACTTTTCTTTTTTCTCTAATCACCGGAACAACATTGACAAGAATTAAAACAATCGTAATAAAAATAACAATTAAAGTTGAAATAGCATTAATACTAGGATTTACACGTTTTGACATTGTATAAACCATAATACTCAAGTTTTTAATTCCTTTTCCTGTAACAAAATAAGAAATAATAAAATCATCAAAAGACATTGTAAAAGCAATCAAAGCCCCTGAAACAATACCAGGCATGATTTGTGGTACGATAACTTTAATTAAAGCCATCCAAGGTGTACACCCTAAATCCATTGCAGCATCCGCTAAATTTGGATCTAGAGAGCGAATTTTAGGCATAACAGATAATATAACATAAGGAATGCAAAATGCGATATGTGCCAATAATAATGTTGCAAAACCTTTTTCAATATTAAAGGTAATAAAGAATAACATTAATCCAATCGCTGTAACGATTTCTGGATTCATCAAAGGAAAATCGTTGATTTGCATAATTAAATCATGCACGATTTTTTTTGATTTAGAAAGTCCAATTGCACTAATTGTCCCAACAATCGTAGAAACAACTGTCGCAATAATCGCTACTATAATTGTGACATATAAAGATTCCATCATTGAAGCATCCGCTAACATTTTTGAATACCATTGCATCGAAAAACCTGTAAAATGCGTTAATGACTTGCTTGAATTGAATGAAAAAACAATCATAAAGCCAATTGGTAAGTAGAAAAATAAGAGCATTAAAACCATTAAAATTTTTAATAAAGAATGTTTTTGTTTTTTCATACTTTTTTCTCCTTTCTATTACCAGAATTACGTTTTTCAACATATCTTACTAAATACATGATAGCCATCATTACAAAAGCCATAATAACAGAAATAGCAGATCCAAAATTCCATTCTCCTACAGTAATAAACTGATTTTCAATAACATTACCAATTAAGAAATATTGACCTCCACCCAATAATTTAGGAATGAAGAATGAACTTACTGCCGGTAAAAAGACAAGTGCTATTCCACTAATAACTCCTGGTATTGAAAGTGGAAAAGTAACTTTCCAAAAAGTTTGATAGCGATTTGCGCCTAAATCAGAACTTGCTTCTAATAACGATTTATCCATCTTAGATAAAGATGTATTGATTTGTAAAATCATAAAAGGAATAAAGTTATAAACCATTCCAAGTAAAACAGCACCTTCTGTATAAAGAAGTTGTGTTGATTTAAATCCTAATAAATTCAATAATGATTGTAAAATACCTCCATCAGATAAAATACCAATCCAAGCATATGTTCTTACAAGCATATTGATCCACATAGGAAGTGTAATTAATAAAATTAAAATATTTCTTGTTCGATCTTTACAACGTGAAATAAAATAAGCTACTGGATAACCAAGTAAAATGCAAATAATTGTTGTTTTTAAAGCAATTGAAAGTGATCTCCATAAAATAAGTAAGAAATCAGGGTCGGTAAAAAATTTCACAAAATTTTGTAAAGTAAAACTAAAGTTAACAACAGTGTTACCTCTATCAGTTATTGCATAAAAAGCAATAAGTAATACTGGTAAAAGTAGAATAATAATACTCCAAATAATATATGGAAGTGCTAACTGAGAAAATTTTTTCATCTAAAATCCCATCTTTTCCATTACATGAATATCTTCTACTTCAAAAGTCAATCCGACCTCTTGACCTTCTTCTACATAATCTGTTGTATGTACTTTTAATTCTCTACCTTCTGTAGAGAAAGTAACTTGATAGATTCCTTCTTGAATATTTTCAGGATCAAAATCATAATCTACATAAATATCCACTGCTTCATCTTCATTAGATAATTTCCAACCAATAGCATTGGCCCATGTCTTTAAATCTGTATCTAAAGCAACAGACTCCTTAATGTCATCAACTGTTTTAAAGAAGTTAAAAGCACTCACTGCTTCGTTTGCTTTTTCATTTCTTACATATTTTTGGTCAACAACAATGATTTTTCTTGTTGTAGATAAACCTGATGATGTTTGGAAAGTAACTGTATATTCTCCTAATTCTTCTTTTAAATCATGTTCAATTTTACTAATAGAAATATAAGAATCATCACTTTCTTTCCATGCTTGAGCATCTGCTCTAGCAATAATATCGTTATCATCTAAAGAAGCTACTTCTTCAATATCTACATAAAAATCATTTGCTGAAATTCTTTCATCACTATATTCACTTTCAACATCATGGTTTTTAATAACGTTCATGTTCACTTTAACAGTCGTTCCTGGAACAGTTTCTACCATTGCTTCATTCCAAACTCCCTTAAATAAAACACTTAAAACTTCTCCTGTGATTTTTCCTTGTTCTAAAGGCACTATATCAATATCTTCTGGCCTTAAAACAACATCAACTTTTTCATTTGGTTTAAAACCAAAATCAACACAATCAAAGATTTGATCATCAAATTTAACTTTATAATCTTCAATCATTACCCCTGAAATAACATTACTTTCACCAATGAAATTTGCAACATATTTATTAACAGGTTCATTGTATATTTCTTGAGGAGTCCCTACTTGTTGAATTTCTCCGCTTTTCATAATAACGATTTTATCAGACATTGTTAACGCTTCTTCTTGATCGTGTGTTACATAAATAAAAGTAATTCCTACTTCTTGTTGAATTCTTTTTAATTCATATTGCATTTCTTTTCTAAGTTTTAAATCTAAAGCACCTAATGGTTCATCTAATAATAAAACTTTTGGTTCATTTACTAAAGCTCTAGCAATGGCAATACGTTGTTGTTGCCCACCTGACAATGTTGTTACATTTTTATTTTCAAAACCTTCTAAACCAATAAGTTTTAACATTCTCATGACTTTTTGATCAATAACATCTTTTGACATCTTTTTTATTTTTAAGCCAAAAGCAATGTTATCGTAAACATTCATATGTGGAAATAATGCATACTTTTGAAAGACTGTATTTAATTCTCTTTTATAGGGTGGTAATTCCTTTATATCTTCATCATCAAAGATAACAACCCCTTCATCTGCTTCTAAAAAGCCACCTAAAATACGAAGTAACGTTGTTTTTCCACAACCACTTGGTCCAAGCAGTGTAACAAATTCATTTTCATAAATATCTAAGTTAATCCCTTTTAAAACAATTGTTCCATCAAATTCTTTAACAATGTTTCTAAATTTAATGAGTACCTTTTCTTCCATCATTTTTCTCCCCTTTTAAAATATTGGTGGTGTTGATACCCAAATCACTTTCGCTAGAGTATCATGTTTATTGACTATGTAATGTGGTAAATTTCCTTTTAAATAAAATGTTTCTCCCTTTTTTACCTCATATTCTTCATCACCATTCATTAATGTAATTTTTCCATGAATAACATATCCAAATTCTTCACCATCATGTGGATCAATTTCCATTGAATTCTTTCCTTTTTTAAGTTCAATTAAAATAGGTTCCATTTCATTTTTTTGAGCATTTGGAATAATATAAGAAATTTTATAATCATCTTGTATATTTTCAAAAAAATCATCTTTACTAAAAACAATTTGTTCATCTTCATCTTCTGAAAAAAAATCTTTTAAATTTGTCCCTAATGCTTCTAAAATATTTTCTAATGTGGCAACACTTGGTGACGTTAAATCCCTTTCTAACTGTGATAAAAAACCCTTGGTCAATTCACTACGATTAGCAAGTTCTTCTAACGTCAATTGATTTGATAAACGTATTCTTTTAATTTTTGCACCAATATCCATAAAACCTCCTGTTTATTTAAAAAAACTTTTTGTTTTATTTATTAAACAAGACTATTATACTAATAATTATGTTAAGTTCAATACCTTTTTAAACAAAAAGTTTAATATTTTAAACACGATACAAAAAAAAGAAATAGCCTAACGCTATTTCTCAAGATTTCTTCTTCTTTTAGAAGATTCAATAAACATTGCTTTCAAAGTATCTGCATCTTCTTCTTTAATAGCTTTTTTCAAAATATCCAATTGATCTTCAAAACCTTGGATACTTTTCAAAAGATTATTTTTATTAGTAAAGAATAATTCAGTCCATAAATCCTCATTAATATTAGCAATACGTGTTAAATCACGATAAGAATCTCCAATATATTTACCTGTATCATATTTTTGATTATCACTATCAATCAATGAAACAGCAATGACATGTGGCAATTGAGAGGTAAATGAAATAATCTCATCATGAGCCTGTGGTGACATGATTTTTACGGAATGAAATCCTAAATTAGAAACAAATTGTTCCATCATAGCAATGGCACTTTTACTATTTTCTTCATGTTGAATTAAAATATAATTAGCGCCTTGAAAAACTTCTTTACTTGCATAAAGATAGCCTTTATTTTCTCTTCCTGCCATAGGATGCCCTGAAACAAATTCAACATCTTTATCTTTCAAAAGATCCATTGCTTCATTTAAAAAATGAGTTTTAACACCTACAGCATCCGTAATGATACTTCCCTTTTTAAATTCATGGTTTTTTATATAATCTAAAACTAATGATGGATATAAACAGATAATCGTCATATCCGATTTTTTGATGATTTCTCGACCATCTACAAACCCTTCTTTTATACATCCATCTGCTTTCGCTCTTGCAAGTGTTTCTTCATCTACATCAACACCATAAACTTCGTGTCCTTGACCTTTTAAAGCTTTTACAAAGCTTCCCCCAACAACACCAAGACCAACAACTGTTATAATCATATTTAATCCCTATTTTTATCTATACGCGGACAATATTTTTTTAAACATTCTAAAACATGTTGACTATTTTTTTGATTTGTCTTGTATAGATATTCATTTCCTTTCGCTCTAATTATTAAATGATATTTATTTTTATTTTCTATAATTTGAACTTTTTTGATACTTCTATATAATACTTTCTTCCCATTTATATTTAATTCATCTTTTTCAAAAATCAATACCGATTCATACGTTAAATAAGCAACAAGTGGTACAAGCCATGTCACCATAATTAATGGTGATGTCATTGAAACAACTTGAACAACATGAAGATATATCAATAAACAAGAAGTCATTAAAACAATATATGATAATATATACAAATAAATTTCATATCCTGTATAAATAACTTCTTTTGCTTTAAAAAGCATTCTTCTTTTTCTAAAAGTAAGGATAATCAATGCATAACTTACAAGTAAGATCATAAAAATAAACATTCCCATAAAAGCATCACTGTTTCCTAATGATACAATTCCTGTAAATAATGAAACAACCCCTAAAGCAGTTAAACAAACTAATTCAGCCATGATGTAATTGCCATCGAAAGTGCAGAAGATGCACCTAATAGAATAAACATAAATAAGAATCTAGAAATAAATGGAACTGCTTTTATTTTTTCTTTATTAATTAAAAATCCTGTAAAAACGATCACTAAACTTGTAATAATCCCATGCCCTAAAACAAACGCTAAAGTTGCATTTAAATATTGCATCATAAATGGAATAATCAATAATGTTACAAGTAAAAAATCAACAAGAAAAACACATACCGTTTTAATATTTAATTGGACCCATTTAAAAGTAAAATTCTTTTTGAAGACATCTTTATTTGTTTCAACAATTTTCTCTTTTTGTGTAAATTCAAAACTTTTCTTTGTTCTTTCTACTTTTCTATCAAATCTTGCCATTTTTATTTTCTCTTTTCTTCTAACATTTTAATTTTAAAATCTAATAAATTTTTAGTAAGATCCACATAATAATTATGTGGGAACTCTAATCTAAATATTTCATCCCATAAGCGTGCTTTTTCTTGCATTGAATAATCTCTAATTTCTTTTACAGACAGTTCTTGATAAACAAATTTTCCATCTTCAAATATAGGAACTTGTAATTCTTCTACTGTATACGTATTAGCTTCAATTGTTTTAAATTTCCAAATATCAGATTGATGATAAATCGTTAAATCTTTTGTACAATCAATTTCTTCATCATAAAAAGCAATTAAATCCGCTATTGCTTTTCCAGTTTCATTTTCAAATAAACGATATACACGTTTATAACCTGGATTGGTAATCTTTTCAGTATTTTCTGAAATTTTAATTTTAGGAATAATTTGTCCATTTTTTTCAATAGCTACTAATTTATAAACTCCTCCAAATACTGGAGATGATTTTGATACAATTAAATTTTCTCCAACTCCAAATGAATCAAGTTGCGCTCCTTGGTTTAATAAAGAGCGAATCAAATATTCATCTAAGGAGTTTGAAGCCGAAATACTTACATATGTAAGACCCGCAACATCAAGCATTGCTCTTGCACGTTTTGATAAATATGAAATATCTCCACTATCCAAACGAATTCCTTTTAATTTTTTACCCATTGGTTCTAAAACTTCTTTGGCTATTTCAATGGCATGGGGTACTCCACTTTTTAAAGTATCATACGTATCAACCAATAAAACACAATCATCTGGATATGTAAGTGCATAAGCTTTAAAAGCTTCATATTCACTATCAAATGATTGCACAAAAGAATGTGCCATTGTTCCTACTACAGGAATATCAAACATCTCACCTGCTGAAACTGTAGCTGTTCCTGCTACCCCTCCAATATAAGCTGCACGAGCTCCATAAGTTGCACTATCATATCCTTGAGCACGTCTTGCTCCAAATTCCATAACGGGTCTTCCTTTGGCTTCTTGAACAACACGATGTGCTTTAGTAGCAATTAAAGATTGATGATTAACTGTTACTAATAACATCGTTTCGATAATTTGTGCTTCGATAAATTTAGCTTTTACAGTAATCAATGGTTCATTAGGAAAGACTGGTGTACCTTCTTTCATTGCATAAATAGAACCTGTAAATTTAAAATCTAATAAATAATCTAAAAAGTCTTCATCAAATTTTTGAAGTGAACGGAGATATTCAATATCTCCTTCACTAAAATGTAAATTCTTTATACATTCAATTAATTGTTGTAATCCTGCAAAAACTGCGAACCCTCCATTATCTGGGTTTTTTCTATAAAACATATCAAAATAAACAAGTTGATCTTTATTTCCTTGTTTAAAATAATTATATGCCATTGTCAACTCATATAAATCCATTACAAGAGTTAGATTTCTTTCACTTCCTGCATGTTTATTCATAAAATTCTCCTTCATTGTTATTTTTACGAATATAATAAGCTTTTTTTTAAGAAAAATCTAGTCCATTAAAAATATAATTCATAAGAATCTCTTGATTGTACCATTGGCATTGGTCCTTGAGGAATAAAAGGAATATATAATTGTTGATCTGGGTAAATCATCATTTGTTGATCAAGTTTATTCATACAAGCGATCCATTCTATTTTAGTATTAAAATTTCTTGCTATCCGATAAACATTATCTCCCGGTCTTACTGTATAGAGATAGATATCACCTACTCTACGGGGATGAATGACTCTTTCATATTCTTCATCAAACATATTTTGCCTCCTTCATTTTAAAATATGTTTTAAAATAAAAAATGTCTAGGCAAAAAAATAGATAGCATTTGCTATCTATCTGGCTAATTTTTTCAACGCATCCTTTGCAGCCTTTTGTTCTGCTCTTTTTTTACTAGAACCTTTTCCAGTTCCTAGGGTCATATCATCCATCATGACTGCCACTTCAAATTCAGGTGCATTCGCTGGACCTGTTGTTGAAAGTAATGAATATGTGACTGTCTTTCTTTGATCCGCTTGAATCAATTCTTGTAATTTTGTTTTAAAATCTGTGATATCATCATAGTTGACATCTTCAACATGTTTATAGATTGTCATATCTAATATTTTTAAAACATATTCGATACCACAATCTTCGCTTATTGCCCCAATAAAGGCTTCAAAAATATCAGCTAAAACACTATTACGATCTCTACCACCATTATGTTCTTCACCTGCACCTAAGAAAATTTGTGCACCTAATCCTAATTCACGAGAAAAACGAGCAAGTGATTCTTCTCTTACTAGTTTAGAACGTAAAAGTGTCAATTCCCCTTCTGGCTTTTCAGGATATTTTTCATAAATAAACTTTGATACATAATATTGTAAAACTGAATCACCTAAAAATTCTAATCGTTCGTAATTTTTTCCTTTGTTTTCATTTGTATAAGAAGGATGTGTAAAAGCTTCTTTAAATAAATGAATATCTTTATAAGGAATGCCCATTACTTCTAAAAACTTACCTAATTCCACTTTCATCTAGACCTACTTTCATTTTTTCTACTACATTTACTTCAACCATTTCAAAAGCTAAATTCATTGCACTTTCAAAAGCTTTCGCGTCACTTGCACCATGTGCTTTAACAACTGGTTTTACAAATCCCATCATCAAGGCACCACCTACACCTGCAGGATCAAATTTTGTTTTTAATCCTTTTAAAACTGGTTTAGAAATAACTGCCCCTAATTTATTACGTGTTGATGCCATAAAACCATCTTTTAATGCAGACATCATAGATAATGCAACACCTTCAATTGTTTTTAATGTAACATTTCCTGTAAATCCATCCGTTACAATGACATCCACATCACCTCTTAAGATTTCTTTTCCTTCAATGTTTCCAACAAAATCAATTTGTTCAAGTGTACTCAAAGATTGATATGTTTCTTTATGGATCTCATCACCTTTATGTTCTTCACTTCCAATATTTAACAGGGCAACTTTAGGTTTTTGAATATGTCTAACATTTTTAGCATAAACATTTCCCATAATTGCAAACTGAACGAGTTGATCTACTGTATTTTCAGCATTTGCCCCTACATCTAACATGCAAACACCTCTATCATTTAAAGTGGGAATTGTTGCCATTAAACATGATTTTTCAATTCCTTTAATACGTTTTAAAAATAACATTGCACATGCATAATAGGCTCCTGTATTTCCACAAGATAATACAGCATCAACTTCGTTATTTCTTGCTAACATCATAGCTTTTACTAAGCTCGATTCTTTTTTTCTACGGATTGCTAAAATATTTTCTGTCATTTCAAAGATTTCTCTAGCATCTATTAAAGTTACTTGAGGATGATCTTTCAATGCTTCTAATTCTTCAATTTTTCCTACAACATAAAGCTCATCTGTTTTATTTTTATTTAAAAATGATTGGCAGGCTTCTACAACAATAGAGCTACCTAAATCACCACTCATGGCGTCTATCGCTAATTTCATGTTCTCACCTCTTTTAGCATTATAACACATTAATCAATATATTCATTATTCTTTATTAAATTGTTTTTTATTTCTGATAACAATTTTATAATTTTTTCATCATCTTGATGTTGATTCATCGCTTCAAAAGCATCTTTTCTTGTAATTTCTAAAATATGATAATCTTTAAAAATATCTCCTATCATAAAAGTTGGTAAACCGCTTTGCTTTTGACCCAACAAATCTCCAGGTCCTCTTATTTTTAAATCATATTCAGAGACTTCAAATCCATCATGATGATTTTCTAAAAATTCTAATCTTTCCTTTTGTTCAGAATGTGTTGCCTCTGATAAAAGATAACAATATCCTTGTTCCTTTGATCTTCCTACTCTTCCTCTCAATTGATGAAGTTGAGATAAACCAAATCTTTCTGCATTATAAATAACCATCATATTTGCATTACTTACATCAACTCCCACTTCGATTACTGTTGTTGAAACAAGAATCTGTATTTTATTTTCTTTAAATGCATTCATGATTTTATTTTTTTCTTCATCACTCATTTGTCCATGAACTAATCCAACTTCGTATTGTCCTTTGAAATATTGTGCCATTGCTTTTGAAATATCACTTGCATTTCTTCCAGTGATTGCTTCACTTTCATTTACAAGAGGACAGACAACATAGCATTGTCCTCCCTTTAAAAGATAATCTTTCAAATCTTTTAATATAGGCTTCATTGATGTTCCTTTAATAAACTTTGTAATAACTTTTTTTCTCCCGTTAGGAAGTGTTTTAATCGTTGAAACATCCATATCTCCATATAAAGAAATAGCAAGTGTTCTAGGAATCGGTGTTGCTGTCATTACTAAAAAGTCAACTTTATTTCCTTTGTCTTTTAACGCTTTTCTTTGTTCAACACCAAAGCGATGCTGTTCATCAGTAATAACCAGACCTAATTGATTATATTGTACTTTTTCTTGAAATAAAGCATGTGTTCCAATAATAATATCAATTTGTCCATTTTCTAATTGCTGATAGATTTCATTTTTTTCTTTTTGTGAAAGATGACCTGTAAGTAATGCGATATTTATTTTATATTTTTTAAACATTTTTTTTAAAGACTGATAATGCTGAAGCGCTAGTATTTCTGTTGGTGCCATCATAGCTCCTTGATAACCTGCTAAATAATTAGCATATAAACTAATTGCTGCAACAACTGTCTTTCCACTACCAACATCACCTTGAACAAAGCGATACATTAATTTTTGACTTGTTAAATCTATTAATATATCATCAACGACTTTTTGTTGGTCATCTGTTAATTGAAAAGGGAGCTTTTCAATAAAATGAGTCACTTTTTCTTTGTCTATTAATTTTGAGATACCTATATTTTGTGTGCGATTTTGTTTTATATATTGCATTGTCATTTGAAATTTAAAAAATTCTTCATATTTTAAGTATCTAAGTGCACTAATAACATCACTGCGTGTTTGCGGTTGATGTATTTTAAACAAAGCATCTTCTTTATCTATCAAATGATATTTTTGACATAAATATAAAGGAATAGTATTAGCAATATGTCCTTTATAAAAATTAAGTGCTTTATTGACATAACCCTGAAAACTTTTTTGAGTGAGTCCTTCTTTTAAAGAATATACTGGTGTTATTCCAGAAATTTCTTTTAAGCTCTTTAGTTTTAAGTCACTAGCTGTAATTGCTTTTTTAGAAGCACTGTATTTACCAGTAATAGTAAGCATCATTCCTACTTGCATATTTTTTTTCAAAAAATGACGATTAAAAATCGTAATTGTTAATGGCTCTTCATGATAATTAACATGAAAAGTCAATCTTGAAAATCTTCCTTTATAAAAGATTTTAGGTTCATCAATAAGCTGTGCTTCAATAATGACCTTCGATTCATCATGTAATGGTGTTTCTAACATTTCTTCAAAGCGATAAGGATAATGTTGTACTAAATCTTTTACAGTATAAATAGATAATTCATTTAACTGTTCTATTTTATTTTTATTTATTTTTAAAACTTTTAAATCGTACTCCATACACTCACCTACGCAAACATGATAATTAAAACAACTAAAACGGCAATACTGATAATAATTGAAAGTGAGCTCGAAATAGCTGGTGCATCACGATGATAACCAATATTTTTTGAAAAAACAGCTGAAACAGTTGTAATAGGCGCAGCCATTGCTAAAACAACAATTTTTTTAGCAAGCATTGGAATTGGAACAATAAAATAAACAATACTCATTAAGATAGCACCAAAAAGCACACGAATCAAAAGTGTTTTTAAAACTATTTTCATTTCCGAAGGATTTATTTTAACTTCTAATAAAAGTCCAATCATAAACATCGCTAAAAATCCATTTCCTGCTCCTATAAAAGAAGCCACTGATAAAATTGGTTGAGGTATTGAAATTTTAAAAAGTGCTAAAACAAAAATTAAAAGATATACATCAAATGGAATTGATGAAAATAATTTTTTGATTACTGTTTTAGGAGTCAATTTTTGATTACTGCTTGCTACACTTCCTGCTAATGCATAACTTCCTCCTAAACACATAATTGAATTTCCTACATCAAACATGCATAAATAGGCAACTCCCATGCCTGGGAAAAAGCTTTGTACAAACGGCATAACAAAGTTTCCTATATTATATCCAGAACAATTGATCATATAATATCCTTTTAAAATATTTTCCTCTTTTCTTGAAAGTATAAAAGAAATGAAAAGCATGATAATATTTGATGCTAATCCTATTAATAATAAAATGAGCATTGATTGATCAATTGTTACGCCACTTGCATTTGTAAGTAAAGCACAAGGTAATGTTACATTCATAATAATTGTTGCAATTGTTAAACCATCTCTTTTTTCTAAAACATGCACTTGTTTTAAAATAAACGCTATTATAATTACAAAAACAAAACCTGCTGCCTTGATCATAATTTCAGCCATTTTGATTCCTCCTGAATTTTATTATAGCAAAAAAAAACATCGCTTAGGATGTTTATTTTTTAATTAAATCTAATGCTTGATTTAAAACAGCATCTCCGTTCATACTTGCAAAATCACCATCATTAATTAAAGCGCATGGAATAACCCCGTGAACCATTTCTTCAATTTTAGATAATTCTGAAGCAGATTGTGGCGCTAATAAAACACAATCAGCATCTGCCCATGATAAACCTACAGATTTAGATCCAACTGCCCAACACATTACTTTAATATCTTTGTGTTTAGCAGATTCTTTCACTGCATTTACTAATTTGTTTGTTGTAACCCCTGATACACAACATAATAAAATCTTATACATATTATACTACCTCACTTTTTAATAATAAATTACTGATATAATTATATTCTTTTTTAATTTTTTTTCTATAAAAATACAAATTTCTTTTTTCATATTTTGAAAAAAGATGAAAAGTAGCATTTGCTACTTTTCATACATCTTTGGTTTATATAACGCTCTATTTTCTAATGAGAATACACGTTTTGTAAATTTTCCATATTCAACGGTTTCTAAAGCTTTATCCATCATCGCCATACGAGCATCTATATTATCAATTAAATATAAAATCTCTGCTTCTTTGATTTGCGGAAGAACAGGTGAACCATATTCATTTTTTCCATGATGTGCTAAAATCATATGTTGTAATAAAGTTACTTCTTCTCCTTCAATATGAAGTTTATCAGCAGTTTCTTTAATCATCGCATTTGAAATAGAAATATGACCTAATAATTTTCCTTCTAACGTATATTCTGGAACAACAGGACCACTTAATTCAATTGTTTTTCCTAAATCATGTAATGTGATTCCAGAATATAATAGATCTTTATTAAGCGTTGGATATAAAGTGCAAAATGATTCTGCAACTTTTAACATTCCATACGTATGATAAGCCAATCCTGAAACATATTCATGATGATTTTTGCTAGCTGCTGGATAATAAGATAATTTTTCAATATTTTCTTCAAATAATGTTTTTACTAATTGATGTAATTTTAAATTATCTATTTGATCAATAAACTTTTTAATTTCATTGATCATAAATTGACTATCCAATGGTGCTTGTTTTAAAAATTTAATACGTTCTTTATCATCTTGTGACGCTAAATGAATCTTTACAATCTTCATTTGTCTATCTTCATTATATTTTATAACATCACCTTTTATTTGAACAACTGAACCTTTTACTAAAGTTTGTACTTGTTCTTCACTAGCATTCCATAACTTAGCATCAATAGATCCTGTATCATCTTGTAATGTCATAGATAAATACGTTGAGCGATGTGCTCCATTGGTTTTTCCTGATACAACATGATTAATTAATGCCTCAATTAAAACACCATCATCACCAGGTTTTAAACTTGCTATTTTATTCATCATTATTCTCCTTAACTTCTAGAATATTCTTAATATCTTCGTAATTATATCCTTTTTTTAACAATGTATCAATTATTTTGTTTCTTAAATCTTTTCCTTCTAATTTTTTTTCATAGCGATGAGATGCTTTTAAATAGTCTTTTTCCAAAGCTAATTTTTCTTTCTCTAAATCATATTCAAAATCATACTCTGCCATTGCTTTATCAATAACATCATTCGTAAATCCCTTTAAAAATAATTTTTCTTTAATTTTTCTTTGAATGTTACGATAAGAAATCGTGCTGTTTCTTTGGTAATAATTATTGATTAAAAGCATCGCTGCTTGATATTCTTCATCATCATCAAGTTCTTCTAAACATGTATCTATTATCTCAGTATCAACACCATAATTTCTTAAATTATAAATTGCTTTGTTATGTCCTATTCCCAAACGTGTACATCTTTTAAAATAATTCATTGCGTACATTTTATCATTAATTAAATTTTTTTCTGATAAAAGTTGAATAGTAGTATCAAGTTGAGCATCATCATAATCTCCAGAATCCATTAATTTCTTTCTCATTTGTTGTTCAGTATAATCTTTAATAGACAAATACTTCAAGGCTTTGTTATATGCCCTACTGATTTGTTCGTGATCTTTAAGTGTATTAAACTGATTTCTATCAATTGTTTTCCCTCGATACAGTTCATATTGATCTATTACTTTATCTGATAATTCTAATGTTACAGCACTTTCATTTTCATCATAAGTAAATGAAACCTCATTTTTATTATTCTTTATGGGAAATATCGAAACAACTGTATAAGTATATTCTTTAATAAGAATGGCTTGCTTATAAACTTCTAATACTTTCTTAGCAAATGTTTCTCCACTATACTCATTTGCTTTTTTTAATGCATTTTCTTTTAAAACATCTAAATCCATTTCCATAGCATTTAATATAAGTTTTGGTAATTCATCTTCATTTTTAAAGAAAAAACCATTTTTTCCATCATCAATAACATCTACAAGTTGATCATCATAACGAGCAATAACAGAAATAGAAGATGCCATTGCTTCAATATAAGTCAATCCCTGTGTTTCAGATAAAGATGCTGAAATAAACATATTAGAAATATGGTAATGAGCTGGAACCATTTCACCACTTTGAGGCCCTGTAAAAATAACATATGGTTCAATATGATCATTTTTTACATATTCTTTTAACTCTTCTAATTGTGGTCCACCCCCAACAATTAAAAAACGAATATTATCATTAATAGCAACAACTTTTTTTAAAGCATCTATGATAACCGTAATGCTTTTTTCAGGAGCAATTCTTCCCAAAAATGTAAGAACAAAATGATTTTGTAAATGATATTTTTCTATTAAACTTTGACATAATTCGTTGTTTTTATTATTAACTGAAAAACGTTCAAGTTCTAATCCCGTAGGAATCGTATAAATATTTTTTTGTTTTAAACCATAATGGATTAAAGCATCTTTTGTTTTATTTGAAGGAACAATTAATCCTTGGCAACTATTTCCATAAAATTTACTAATTTTTGTAATTACTTTTTTGACTACAGTATCTACTGTTTCAGAATTGATTGGATTAATATAATGTGAATAATCTGTCCACATAGTATGATACGTATAAACAACAGGAATATCTAAATATTCTGCAGCAATTCTTCCAAAAATACCAATACCAAATTCTGTTTGAACATGAATGACCTCTGGATTAAATCTTTTAATTTCTTTCATACCCTTAAAAGAAAAAATATTACATGCCCTGTAGCCATAAAGAGCTTGTATTTCTAATCCTGGCACTCTTAAAACTTGATTATCTAGGCTTTCATCATAAGTTGTATCACTTGGAAGTTCACTTGTTACAACTAAAACGTCATGTCCTAAATCTACAAGTTTATTTCGTAAAATATTTGTTGATGTAGCAACACCATTAATATCAGGTATGTATGTATCTGAAAAAAGTGCTATTTTCATAAAGACCTCCTATTTTTTAAAATCATCAAATTCAATTTCTTCTATATCTTCTATAACGATTATTTGATCATTTTCTGTAATTTCTTTTTTATCATTTTTTGTTGCAAAATTAAGTTCTCTACTAAATGACATTGTAAGACCTCCAAGAATAAGACCAGCATAATAAGTAGCAAATCTCCAAACAAGTAACGTTGCTGATGTAGCTCCTTTTAAAAAGTAACGAAGTAAAATATAAAACGAACCTTCACTACCCCCACTTGCTCCTGGTAATGGTACAAAATCTGAAATCAAATAAACAAAAGCAGTAATTCCAATTAAATCAAAGAAATGTCTCCAAGAAAGAGGAACATTCATTGCAAGAGAACAAAAAAATGGAATACTATAAAGAATTGTCAATTTTAATACATTTAATCCTATTGATTTAAGTAATATTGGTTTGTTTTTTTGTAATAAATTAAGTTCGATTCTAAAGTTTTCTAATTTTCTTTCAATTTGAGAACTTACCTCTTCATAGCTTTTCACTATATGTAATTTTGCTAATATTTTAACAACATTATTACTTAAAAAATTTTGAAGTTTTTCAGACTTAGCTCCTAAAAATAAAGTAGAAATAACCACTAAATTAATAATAAATCCAATAAATGCTAGTGAAAAAAAACCAGAATACAATTTACTAAAATAAACAAATTTTAAAAGCATAATGATAGATGTATACACAACCAATACACTTTGATAGACAATAAAAATCATTAATAAAATACTAGACGAATAAGTTGCTTTGATTCCTTGTTTATTAAAAGCATATACTTGATAAAATTGTCCACCAGAGGCCATTGGCGTGATTCCATTAAAGAAAATACCAGCCATTGCATTTACGATTCCTTGTTTTAAGGTATAATCTTTTTTATATACTTTAGCAAAAAGTGTCAAATTCATTGCATTGATTAAATAAAAAATACACATTAAAATAGCAACAACCAATAGCCACCCTAAATGACAATGTTTTAACGATTTAATCGTTCCTTCTAATTGATTACCAATTGAAAAATAAATTGATAATCCACCAACTATTAGAATAATAGCTACATTTAGTATGTATTTTTTTATATTTTTTTTATCCATAATATTATCCTCTAAAGAGATTCAACTTTTTCATATACCTCTTTTAATTGTTTTCCTATTAGTAATAAATCTCTTTCTTTAGCAACTTTATAACCTTCTTCTACTGTCGAAGGTAATTCGTGATTAATAATTTTATTAATATAATCAATAAAGTCTTGATTTGTTTTCCCCTTATAACAATTAACTTGGTCTTGCATCCATGGATCAAAAGCAGGAATATCCCTTAATAATATTTGTGTTTTGCAAGCTAAAGCTTCTAAAACAACAATTCCTTCTGTTTCTTCACGTGATGGAAAGAAAAAAACATCTGCTCTACCATAAGCACCTTTAATAATATCTCCACTAACATATCCTGGTAATATTAAATTTTTTGGTAATTCTTTGAGTAATTTTTTTATCTTAGATGTTGGATTGGATAATCTAACATCTCCAAACCACATAAATTTTACATGAGGCATTTCTCTTGCAACTTCTACAAAAGTATCAAATCCTTTTCTTTCAAAAAGCCATCCTACAGATATAACAAGTTTATCCTCTTCAGAAATATGAAACTGTTGCGTAAACTCATTAATTTGTTTAGATGTTGGATTAAACTGTGCAACATCTACACCATTAGAAATCGCATATATTTCCTTATTTAAATCATATGACTCTAATAAGCATTTAGAATATGGCGTTGGTGTAATAATAACATCAGCTGAATTATAAAGATACACAAGCCATTTTTTATAAAGACCAGCAAAGGTATTAGAAAACATAAAAGAATTTTTAAAATCTTCTTCTGTACTATGTGCATGATAAATGATCTTCTTATTATTTTCTCTTGCCTGTTTAATCATTGAAATACTATCAGGATAGATTGTATTAATATGTAAAATATCATAATCCAAATCATTTTTATCAGTCGTAAATTCAATATTATTTAATGTTAAAGCTTTCTTTTGGTGGTAAAACGCACGACCTATTCCAGACTTCTTAATAGCCTTTTCCATTCCAAAATATAATTTAATTTTCATATAAAACATCACCCAATCTATTATAACATATTTTTATTTTTGAAACTATATAATCAAGAATTTTACCCTATTAGCTAGCCACAAAAAACAATAAAATAATAGCATTCAAATTTGAACTTATTATTAATAGTATGTAAAAACATAAAAAAAAAGAAGGAACTGGCAACGAGCTATTTTCGCACAATGTACTATCTTCGCCGCGATGATGCTTAACTTCTGTGTTCGGAATGGGTACAGGTGTGTCCATCATGCTATCATTACCAGATTCTTCTTGTCAAGTGTCTTCAGGACACTCAAAACCAGACAGTAGTTTTTCTTCTTTCAAGCTCGCTTGCCTTTTCGGTCAAGCCCTCGACCTATTAGTATCAGTCCGCTTAACATGTCACCATGCTTACACTCCTGACCTATCTACCTTATCGTCTTTAAGGGGTCTTACTTGCTTGCGCAATGGGAAATCTCATCTTGAAGTGGGTTTCACACTTAGATGCCTTCAGCGTTTATCCCTTCCGCATTTAGCTACCCAGCTATGCCACTGGCGTGACAACTGGTCCACCATTGATGCGTCCATCCCGGTCCTCTCGTACTGAGGACAGCTCTTCTCAAATT